>Ga0316204_10000077_pt1 | contig 426694 bp, 435 predicted proteins | sample 6monrhotite_MG_2_FD_205661 | JGI IMG/M metagenome (GOLD analysis project Ga0316204, IMG submission 205661) | Microbial mat bacterial communities from mineral coupon in-situ incubated in ocean water Damariscotta River, Maine, United States -... | ecosystem: Environmental > Aquatic > Marine >...
ATGGGGTTGAACAGACGGTCTCCATCGGCTCATCGCTGAAGTTCTGCCTGGTCGCCACCGGCGAGGCCGACGTCTACCCCCGCTTTGGCCCGACGATGGAATGGGACACCGCCGCGGGCGACGCCATTCTGCGGGCCGCAGGCGGCCACCTGCAAAACCCCGACGGAACAACCTTCGCCTATGCCAAACCCAACTACCGAAACGGACCTTTCATCGCACGAAGTAACAAGTGAAAGGGGGGGGGCTAGGCCAATCCGGCGGCAAACATCGCGATGACGATGTAGAGCAGTGACAGGTTGGCAACCAGAAACCCCAGGACGCGCACAAAGGGCAGTCCGGAATAGTAAAGCACCGAAAAAGCAAGCCGTCCCAGGATGAAAAGATGCGCCGCCAGCTCCGCGCTACTGCTTTCCAGCCCGCTGATCGCCGCTGCTGCCAGAATTGGCACCGCGTAAGAGGCAGCTTCGACCTGATTGAGGTAGGTACGCTGAATGCGCACCGCGAAAGGTGAGCGCTCCACCGGAGCGCGGTTCGACGAGAACCCATAGCCAAAGCCCTGGGTCGCATATGTGAACATGATCTCCGTCGATAACAGGACAAGTGTCAGGATCGCGAAAAGAATCAGTGCTGTGATGAATACCATGATTATTTCCCTGTTTTGATTACCCAAACAATGGTTTCGGGTTGGCCCACGGCCATTTCTGAATTATATCCAAGTGGATTGAAACGTTATCTATCCGACTGGATAGAATAGCAACAACGGAGTTGGATTCTTATGTCGAGATCACGGAAAGTTGAGGCTGGTGCCGCCGTCTCGGCCGCGATGTCCCTGTTCTGGTCCAAAGGATATGCAAGCCTTGGCACAAGGGAGATTGAAGAGGAAACCGGGATCACCCGCTTTACCCTTCAGACCACATACGGCGGCAAGATGAAGCTGTTTTTGACGGCGCTGGATCGCTATCTCGACTTGCTGGACCAATCCGAAATGCTGGCCTCGATAGACGCTGGTCTGGAAGGCATCGCGCAGTTTTTTGAAATGCGTGCCGATCCTACTCAGATGCACGAGGACGGCTGTCAGGGCTGTTTTCTGCTCAACACGCTAATTGAGTTTTCAACCGACAATCCCGAGGTTAACAAACGCGCGACCCGCTATTTCACAACACTCCGGCAAAAATTCGCAACCACGCTGGAAGATACGCTTGTCGACAAGACCAAGGTTGCTGCCAGGACCGAGGTTCTTGTTTCAGCGACATTGGGCCTCAACGCGATGATCCGCGCCCATGAGCAGCCGCAGCCCGGCGTTGTGATGGCAAATGCCATCGGTGACATGGTGCGGAGTTGGGGTGAGGATGAACAGGCCTGAGGCGCTTGCCTCGCGCTAAATCAACAGCGCCAGCAACACATATCCCGCCATGCCATAAAGGGCGGTCAGACTGACACTCATGAAAACACCGCGCAAGCCGTCCCACCCCATCAGATAGGCGCTTGCATGGCCAAACCTGCCAAGCGCAAAGCCAAGAATCCAGACCCAGGCAGCCAGGCTGCCCGGGCTGATCAGACAGAAGACAAGCGCAAGCAGCGGAAAAAAAACGATGTTTTCTGTGGCGTTGCGATGTGCGTTGTGATGCCGTTCAAGCTCGTGCCAGCCGATTTCCAGGATATCCGCCCGAGTGGTCTTGCTGGCCGCCCATTCTTCGGGCGTGGCCTTCATGTCGTGGCGGAGACGGGTCAATTCAGTGCTGGTCATCAGACCGGTATGGGTGATCAGCAATAATATGACGCTAAGCGACAGCGCCAGCAGGACGTCCGTCGAAGGCAGGGCAACCAGCGCCGGGCGAATGCCAAGCGCAAACAGGTTGATTGCCAGCGAGACAGCGACAAGCGCATTCGGATAGGCCAGAATGATGACGGCGACCTTGCGTTTCTTCGACTGAGTATCGCTCAATTTGAACCTGCTCCCTTTTGGCCGCGGCGAACCCAAGGATGGCGGCAGAAAGACGCGATAACAAGGCGCATTCTCCGCGACGTCCTGATTGACCCCGCAATAGCCGGCTGGTTCAAGTCCCTCCATCGCCGCCTGATTCGAACGCGGTCCACATCAGGAGATCACGCATGGGACGCTCTTGGCCGGTATTGATTCTGCTCGGTTTTTGCCAGTTCTGCACCACCTGGGGATCCCTTGCGATCATTGCTGTGCAGGTTGAAATGCGCAGCGGTTTAGGCGTTAGCGCAGCGGCGGTCGCAGCCTTGATCTGGTCCTTTTCGTTTTCCATGGCGCTTGGCGCACCGGTGGCGCAAGCGCTGATCGGCCATTGGCAGCGACGAGCGGTTTTGCTTGCTTCGCTGATCGTTCTTGGCCTTGGTGCCATGGCCCTTGGTCTGGCGCAAAACTGGGAACAGGCGATGATTGCACGGGTTGTGATGGCGCTTGGTGCCGCATCCGTCATGCCAACCGCTTCGGTAATCGCCGCTTCGATCGTTTCGCCGGAGAAACGCGCGGCGGCCATGTCGGTTGTCTTTGGCGGTCTTACCGTTTCGCTGGTCATTGCCCTGCCGATTTCCAGCGCCATTGCCGAGGCTGCTGGCTGGCGGGCGGCCTGGTTTGCCGCCGGGATTGCTGCCTTTCTTGCGGCAATAGGCGTGGCGATAGGCGTTCCAAGTGCGGTGCGCGGGACCAGAGCATCCTTCGCGGCAATGGTTGCGGTTCTGTCGAAGCGCTCCACAGGACTGACAATCGCCACCAATGCACTATTGGTTGGCGGCGGATTTACCACCTACTCGATGATTTCCTTTTGGTTCATCGAGGTTGGAGAGGCCCCGCGATCTGCCCTGACCTCCGCCCTGCTGGCAGCCGGATTCGCGTCGATGTTTGGAAATGGCTTTTCCTCCAAACTGGTCACGATTTTAGGCCGCGATGGCACAATTCTTACCGGTCTTGGCTTTACGGCGGCTTGCTTCGTCATCCTTTGGATCGCCCCGCATTTTTATTGGCTGTCCTATCCCGCCTTCATTTGCTTTGGGATCGGCTGGTCTGTCTGTTTGGCCCCCTTGCAATCGCGGTTGATGGAAACAGCGGGCGACTACGCGCAACTGGCGCTTGCACTGAATGCCTCGGCCTTTTTCGCAGGACAGGGGCTGGGTGCGATTGGTGGTGGCATGGTTTATCAGGCGTTTGGCCCGGCAACATTGCCGCTGGCCTCGGTCGTGATCCTGGGCTTCGCGCTGACTGCATTCTCGCTTGCCCGCAGAGGGTAAGCATCTGATAGAAAGCGTTTTTCCCTAAGACATCATCCCGCTAGTTGCGAAACGATAGCCGCATAATTCAACAGGATATAGGGCAGGATCGCAAGGTTGGCGAATATGATCACCGGCACGGCCCAAAGCAACAGGACGAGAGGGCCGTCAATCATCCAGATCAGCGCCAGAGAAAGTCCAACGCTGATGTAAAGGTCAATCCCCACCTGCCGCCCCCACCAAAGCCGGTTCAAGATGGAGATCGACTTAAAGAAATTCTCCCGCTTGGTGGCGATCAGGGAATAGGCGAGGAAGGCAATGTAGCCGCCAAAGATCACATATTTCGCAATCGGAAAGGGGGCCGTTGTTGTCACAAGGTTTTCCCGTGCGCCAAAGATGAGCGCAAGGACCAGGAAAACGGCGTAAAACAGCCAAAGGCGATAACGGCGGTAGCTTCTAAACACCAGCTTTCCTTTCATGACGGTCAGCGTGTCAGAGCCGCGCCAGCCAATCAGCAATCAGCGCGTGAAACACTTCCGGGCGTTCCATTGCCAGACCGTGCCCGGCGGTGTCCAGAACTGCCAACGTCGCGCGCGTGTAGCGTTGCATCAGATCAATTGAATCCAGGTAGCCGCTGATACTGTCTTGTCGTCCGGCGACAATCAGGCTTGGGCGGTTGAAAACCTGACTTTCCTCGGATTCTTTGAAACTGAAATCGAAAGCCTCTTTGATCCGGGCATCCTGTTCCGCATCGAACAGCTTTTGAGCGGGTGCCACAATTCTTCGACGTTGTTTCAGGATATCGCGGTTCTGAACGACCGACAGGTTTTCATGCGCCCATAGCTCATTGGGTGCTAACTCGGCACGCATTGTCGGGTCGGGTACAAGGATTTCATGATCCGGCAGCACATGGCGAGAAGACGGATTGCCCCCTGGAACGATCAAGGCCGCTCCGCTAACGCGATCTGGCATCTGATGAACAATGCCACGGGCAATGTAGCTCCCGCGAGACAACCCGATAAGGGCAAAAGGTTCGTCCGGCATATGTGCCTTGATATAACCCATCACCACATTCAGCAGATCGTCCTGCGAACGAATGTCTTCCTGCGCGGGGCTTTGTCCGTGACCGGGAAAATCAAGATAGAACCGCTTGAACCCCGGCGTGTTAGCAAAAGCCGGCTCCAAAACCTCCATCATGTAACGATGATCAAGGGTGACCCCGTGAAGGATCAGGACCGGTTTGCCTGTGCCGACAATTTGGTGATGCAGCATGGATTAGCCTTCGGAAATTTTTGACCCCAAAGAGACAACCTCTCAGAGCAGTCCGGTTTTAGGAGCGAACCCCTCAAACCATCTTAATAACGTCCTTATCAATCGCCAGCATATAGCCTTTGCGGGAAATCGTTTTGATCAGCAGTTCTGACACCAACTGATTCCCCAGCGTGTCGCGCAGTCGTTTTATGCGCGTCGCACCGGCCGCTTCTTCGCAGTCCGAGGCGCTTTTGCCGGAGATCATCGCCTCTAACTCGACGCCGGAAATAAATTCGTCGTCCATGCGTGCCTCGCAGAGGACCGCGAGGGTTTCGATGGCAGCTTTGGTGAGGGAAAACTCCATGTTGTTGACGTAGACTTTCCCCTCCTCGCGGCTGACCATGAGCGAGGAAACCTGAATGCCGGAGCGTTCGATTTCCCCGACGCGACGATTTTGTGCGATGATAGTGATCAGGAACACCAGCGATGCGATCAGCAAGGCAGTGGCAAAAACCAATAGCACAAAGATGATCATGCGGTAGCTTGCCAACACCTCGGAAAAAGATTCGCCGGATTGCGCAAGGATGCCCAGGAGCTTGGTTTCCGCATCTGATTCGGTTGAGGTTAAATCGAACTCCACAAAAATTCGATCGACACGGGAGACGAACGCATCCGCATCCGGAAGGTTGGTGAACAACAGGATGGCGGCGGCCAGCAGGATGGCAACAATAGCGCCCATGCCAACGGCGACAACCCGGCTGCCGGAGCGCCGGGTTGAGGCTGCGTCATGTCCCTGATCGGTAAGGCTCATAGAGCCAAAGTTAGCCGCTTTTCTTTACGCTGACTATAGATAATAGCGTCCAACCTTGCGTTGTCAGGCGCTGGATCACAACCGGTCTGGCCGCAGCTTTGGAACAGGCCGAATCCGGGATTTGCATCCGCCCATGTTCATATTTTGTAGGGTTAGACCGCTTGGCTTTATATTCGACTGTGCAGGCAGCTTCGGCTGCTGGGACGGTCGTTAGCACAAGGGCAAGGGATAGGAGGATTGGTTTCATGATAGGGTCAATCTAGGTCTGAACCCGTTTGTTATTCAATAACAATGAGGCTGATTTTGCCTGCTATCGCATAACACAGAGATGACATTGCCTAACATTCCGGAGTTCGGCGATCAGAGCTTATCGGCGCTGGTCGGGATGCTTCCCTCGCTTCCCGGCCAGTCGCCTCCCGGTCACTTAAGGCCCCCGTCGAAGACACGTTGAAAGAAAAGGAAGCTCGCTATGAAATCCCAGATTATCGCATTTATCACCGCAGGTGCATTGGCAACCACCTCACTTGCAGCACCCGTAAAAGCCGATCCAGTGGACGATCTGCTTCGACTGGCCATCGGTGTCGCCGTCGTCGGCGCGATTGTTAATAGTGCCAATCAAAATGACAACAAGGTTGTGGTGACCCACGGCAACCAAGGCCAGAAGCACAAAGTCAAAAAGCACAAGAACAAGAAAGTGCAACGGAGTGCAAAAAAGCCGCGTCAGTGTTTGGTGCGCAAATGGAAAAACGGCGGTTGGAAAAAGCGCTACGACAAAAACTGCATGGCCCATTACGGCTGGCAGCGTCACTCGGGCCAAGGCTGGCACAAACATCGCCGCCAAGCCCGCTGGTAAGGTCTGACAGGGGGTTGCTGCATACTCGGTTCCTCAAGTCCACGTCTCGGCAACTCTGTTGAATGACCCCGTAGGAGGGGGTGGCCATCCCCGCCCCCTCCGATTTTTTTAGCCCTTTTTGAGTGCGGTCATTTTGCGCTAAAGAGCCGCCCAATGATAAATACAACTCACCCCGATCAAACCTATGAGATAGCGGCACTCACGCGCGGTCATCGCCGCGTCGTTGGCATCGACGAAGTTGGCCGTGGCCCTTTTGCCGGACCCGTTGTGGCAGCGGCGGTTGTGCTTGATCTTACGCGGGTGCCCGAAGGTATGCGGGATTCTAAGAAGCTGAGCGCAAAGAAACGCGACCAGCTATTCAAAACGATCATGGATAGCGCCGAGGTTGGGGTAGGGATTGCCGAAGTTGGCGAAATTGACCAGCTGAACATTTTGCAAGCGACATTCCTGGCAATGCGCCGCGCGGTAGAGGCTTTGCCCAGGCGACCCGAATTTGCCCTGATCGACGGCAAGCTTGTCCCACCCGGTCTGAATTTTCCAGCTGATTGTCTGGTCAAGGGTGATGATCGTTCGGTGTCGATTGCAGCAGCGTCCATTGTCGCAAAGGTAACGCGCGATCGGATTATGCGTGCCCTTGCGACCGACTATCCGGGCTATGGCTGGGAAAGGAATGCTGGCTACGGCACTTTGGAGCATCGAGAGGCACTTTTGAGCCTTGGTGTGACCCCTCACCATAGAGTCTCGTTCAAACCTATCCACAATATCTTGTATCAAGAAAAGAATTAAGTCCTTGATTCAAAAAAGAAATTGACCGCGAATCGCCAATGAATCATTTTATCCCCAACAATTAGCGCAAAGCGCATGGGGCAGAGATGACTAGAGATAAGGCCGAAAAAGGCGGGGAAACCCTGCCTTTGAATACCATTGTTGATGGCGATTGCATTGATGTGATGAACAGCCTGCCGGCTGAAAGCGTCGATCTGATCTTTGCCGATCCACCATATAATTTGCAGTTGAAAGGCGATTTGCATCGGCCTGACAGCTCCAAAGTGGATGCGGTGGATGACCATTGGGACCAGTTTGACAGCTTTGCGGTCTACGACAAATTCACCCGTGACTGGCTGGCGGCGGCCAAGCGTTTGCTCAAGCCCAATGGGGCGATCTGGGTGATTGGGTCGTATCACAACATTTTCCGGGTCGGGTCCGAGCTGCAGAATGCGGGCTATTGGATTTTGAATGACGTGGTTTGGCGTAAATCCAATCCGATGCCGAATTTTCGCGGGATGCGCCTGACCAATGCGCATGAAACGATGATCTGGGCGTCGAAGTCGGAAAAGTCGAAATACACGTTTAATTACGAGGCGCTGAAAGCGTTGAACGAGGGCATCCAGATGCGCAGCGATTGGGTGATCCCGATCTGCAATGGCGGCGAGCGCTTGAAGGACGAAAACGGCGACAAGGCGCATCCGACGCAAAAGCCCGAAGGGTTGTTGCACCGGGTTCTGGTGGGTTCAACCAATCCCGGCGATGTGGTGCTCGATCCGTTTTTTGGCACCGGGACAACCGGGGCTGTAGCCAAGAAGCTGGGTCGGAACTTCATCGGTATCGAACGTGAAGAAGCATACCGCAAGGTTGCGCAAAAACGGATTGATAATGCGCGGAAATTTGATTCCGCGTCGCTGTCTGTTTCGACCTCGAAGCGCGCGGAACCCCGCGTGCCGTTTGGGCAGGTCGTGGAGCGGGGCATGTTGAATCCGGGTGAGGTTCTGACCTCTCTCAATGGACGTCACCGCGCGAAAGTGCGGGCCGATGGGACATTGATTGCGGCAGAAACCCGTGGTTCGATCCACCAGGTCGGGGCGGCGCTGGAGGGGGCGCCTTCGTGCAACGGCTGGACGTTCTGGGGGTTCAAGCGGGACGGCAAGACGATCCCGATTGACTTGCTGCGCCAGCAGATCCGGGCTGAGATGTCGAAAGCGAATTAGCGGGTTGCGATTGCGAGGCCCCGGATCAAGTCCGGGGAACGCGTGCCCCGCACTTGATGCGGGGTCTCCATCGACCGGCCATAAAATGAGTATTTGAAGAACAAAGACAGAGCGACAATGACTTCATCCCAGCGCGGCGGCGATTTACGAAAGTGGATAAGTTCAGATGCTTAACTTCGTAAGGCGATATCTAAAGGCCCGAAGCAGAAATGTTCTTTGGGTTCTTGGTTTTGAGGCGATCGCGCTTTCCCAGTACGTATATAGCTACGACTATATCTTCGGAACACGCCGAGAGTTGGGTTGGAAGCTAATTGTCATCGGTGCGCCGCTCTGGCTTTTGTATGATATCTATTCGTTTTGGTCCGAAGGTGAATAGAGTACTACTAAATTCCGTGTTCACCGCAAGAATGGCCGACTAAGCATATGGGCTGAAACCATGCGGGCCGCCCTCGCCTAGCTTGCGCCGCGTGGCAGGGGATTCGTGGCGGTTTTATAGGCTGACCAGTCGATGATGTCGGGGTAATACATTGCCCGCCATTTCTTCACCTTTGGGTTCATGTGGCGACGCCAGAGCGGTGGCATCATCGCTAGCGCTGTCATCACCGGATAGCCAAAGGGCAGTTGCGGGGCCTCGTTGGCCGCGTAGTTTTGCAACAACGGAAACCGGCGGTCGGGTTTGTAGTGATGATCAGAATGCCGTTGCAGGTTGATAAGCAGCCAGTTCGACGCCTTATGGGCCGCATTCCAGGAGTGATGCGGCTTGACGTACTCGTATTTGCCCTGCCCGAGGTGTTTGCGGGTCAGCCCATAGTGTTCGACGTAATTGACAAGTTCCAACTGCCAGATGGCAACTAGGGCCTGAAACGCGAAAAGCCACAACCCCTCCACCCCCGCCAGCACAAAGGCCAGCAGCAAAAACCCGGCTTGCAGGCCGAGATAACGCCAGAAGGGGTTGGATTTATGCCAGACCGGACGATCCGATCGCTTTAGCCGGGCGGCTTCGGCTCGAAAGGCGGAGCGGAGGCATTGCCAGAGGACGCGCGGGAAAAACCGGTGGAACCCCTCGTTATAACGCGCCGTTACCGGATCGCGCGGGGTGCCGACAAAGGAATGGTGGACCAGCAGGTGTTCGGTGCGGAAATGCGAATAAAGCACCATCGCCAGCAAAATATCACCGAGCCAGCGTTCGAGTTTGTTTTTCTGGTGCATCAGCTCGTGAGAATAGTTGATGCCTACGGTCCCCGAGGCCACGCCGACGCCGAACATCAACAACAGCTTTTCACCCGTCCTGAGGCTGTCTGTCTGGCCGATGTAGCCAAGCACGCCAAAGAGGATCACGAATTGCAGCGGGGCCCAGATCAGGGTGATCAGACGATGCCAGTAAAGCTGGTCCTCGGGCGTTGCGGGATCGGTGTTTTCCAGGTTAAGGCCCAGAATGGCGTCCAGCAAAGTGTATAACCCCCAAGTGTAAAGCGGGATCAACAGCAACCAGCCCCCACCAAGCCAAATGGCCAGCGGGATCAGCGGCAAAAAGCCAAGCGACAGCCAGAAAGGCATAGCACTGGCAAAGCCGTTGAGCGGTTGATATTTCGTCGCGCTGGTCATGGGGAAATCATACTATACTATCTGGTTCTGACAACGCGGAACTGGCCTCTTTTGTCGCCAGATCAAAGGCTTTGCGCATGACCGTGGGCATATCAGCGCGGCGAAAGTCCTCTGCGGGCAGGAAAAAGCCGCGATCTGACGCCTGATCGGATAGCCCAGTGGCAATGCGGACCTCAAGCCTGAGATGGAAATGGGTGAAGGTATGGCGAACCTCGCCGGGTAAGGACTGCCAGTCAGCCGCAAGCGGCGGTTGGTCAACGGGTGGCTCACCGCTCCAGGCGCTATCGGGCCAGCCAAGCATACCGCCAAGCAATCCCTTTGCAGGCCGTCGTTCCACCAGCCAGGCACCATCGGAACGCCGCGCGAGATAGACGATACCAAAGCGAACAGGCTTGGCGATTTTTGGCGACTTTGCGGGTAACGTCGCCGCAATACCGGCTTTGCGGGCCAGACAGCCTTTTGCCCAGGGGCAAATGCCGCAGGACGGAGATTTCGGGGTGCAGATCGTAGCGCCAAGATCCATGACGGCCTGTGCATAATCACCTGGTCGCTTTGTAGGGATCAGGGTGCTTGCAAGAGCACTCAGTTGCGGTTTGACACCTGGCAGCGGATCGGCACAGGCATGAACCCGCGCCATCACCCGTTCAACATTGCCGTCCACCACGGTCTCTGGCCGCTGAAACGCAATCGCAGATATGGCGGCGGCGGTATAGGGACCAATGCCCGGCAGTTTCAGCAAGGCGGCGTGACCGTTTGGAAACCTCCCGCCGTAGTCCCGGCTGATGACGCGGGCGCATTTCAGCAGGTTGCGGGCGCGTGCATAATAACCAAGCCCGGCCCAGGCGGCCATAACGTCAGCGTCATTTGCCGCCGCCAGTGCATGAACATCGGGCCAGCGGCTTGTGAAGTCCTGAAAGTAGGGGATAACGGCGGCCACAACGGTTTGTTGCAACATGATCTCTGACAGCCAGATCAGATAGGGGTCCGGGGTTTGGTCGCTGCCCGGTCGAAGCCGCCACGGCAATTCGCGGGCATTGCGATCATACCAGTCCAGCAACTCGCGGGCAGAGACCTTCGGCGCAGGCGGGGTGGACGTCATTTGCTGGCTTTACCCTGATGCTCTGTTATGATGGTGGTGAACCTTGTGCCGGTGCAGTATGCAAAACTCCTCTAACAGCCGAAAGCCAAATCGCCGGGCCAATGGCTTTGTGCAGACCGGTGGGCTTTTGCAAAAGAACGTCCGCAAGGCCACCGAAAAGCGCGGCTTTGTCGAAACCCGGTTGCTGACCCATTGGGCGGAAATCGTCGGGCAGGAAACGGCGACGATCTGTCGACCGGTCAAAGTCTCCTATGGTCGAGAAGGATTTGGGGCGACGCTGGTTTTGCTGACCACCGGGGCCTGGGCGCCATTGGTGCAGGCTGATCTGCCCAAGCTCAAGGATAAGGTGAACGCGGTTTATGGCTACGCCGCGATCAGCCGGATCAGGTTGACGCAAACCTCTGCCACCGGGTTGGAGATCGCGCCACCTATCGCGCCCGCAAAGGGGCAACCGCAAAGACCGATTGATCCGTCGAAAATGCAGCTCATCCACAAAGAAGTGAGCGATGTTGCCGACAATGATCTGCGTTCCGCTCTTGCCGCGCTGGGGCAGAATATTCTAACAAGATCAAAAGGCTGATCAAAGCAAAGGACAAACCTATGTTCCGCACGTTATTCCCCTCGATACTTGTTCTGGCCATCGCGGTCGGGGGCAGCGCGATTTGGCTCCAGAACCGCAATGACATTTCGAATCTGGCTCATATTCAAGGGCTGGACGAGGTGACGGATGTGCAGGCAACCACCGAGGCTCCCGAGATTGTCGAGATGACAATCGGGGCCGAAGACGCGCCGGTGACGATTATTGAATACGCCTCCTTCACCTGCCCGCATTGTGCGAATTTCCATGTAGGCCCGTACCAGAAGTTAAAGGCGGAATACGTCGATACAGGCAAAGTGCGCTTTGTGATCCGTGACGTCTATTTTGACCGCTTCGGGCTTTGGGCGGCGATGGTTGCACGCTGCGAAGGCAGGGAAAAATTCTTTGGCATGTCCGATTTGATTTACACCAATCAAAAGGAATGGACCAAAGGTGAAAGCAACATAGACGTTGTGCAGAACCTGATGAAATTGGGTCGCCTGGCCGGAATGTCGGACGATACGATGAATGCCTGCTTGCAGGATCAGGCGAAGGCGGCTGCTTTGGTCGCGGAATTCCAGCGAAACGCCGAAGCGGATGGGATCAACTCCACGCCGTCTTTCATCATCAATGGCGAAGCTTATCCCAACTCAAGCTATGAAGACTTCAAGGTAGCAATCGACGCGCTGCTGGCAGAATAAGTCGTGTCCGATACCCCTCTGGCCGGTTTGAAAGTTGTCGAACTGGCCCGTATTCTGGCCGGTCCCTGGGCGGGACAAACGCTGAGCGATCTCGGGGCCGAAGTGATCAAGGTCGAGGCCCCGAAAGGCGATGACACACGATCCTGGGGGCCGCCCTTTATCGATCGATCGAACGACAATTCTGCGGCCTATTTCCATTCCTGCAATCGTGGCAAGAAATCCGTCACGATTGATTTTCGCACCCCTGAAGGCCAACAGGAAGTCCGCGATCTGGTCCGGGATGCTGATATTCTGATCGAGAATTTCAAGGTCGGAGGCCTAGCGAAATACGGGCTGGACTATGCGTCTTTGTCGGCGGTGAACCCGGCGTTGATCTATTGCTCCATTACCGGTTTCGGCCAGACCGGCCCCTACAAATCCCGGGCGGGTTATGATTTTCTGATGCAGGGCATGGCGGGCATGATGTCTGTCACAGGGGAGCCCGGAGGCCAGCCGCAAAAAGTCGGCGTGGCGATGACGGATATTCTGACCGGGCTTTATGCCGTGATCGCCATTCAGGCGGCAGTGGTTCAGCGCGGTCGCACCGGTAAAGGCCAGCATATCGACATGTCGTTGCTGGATGTGGCCACCGCTACCATGTCCAATCAGGCGATGAATTACCTCACCACCGGGGTTGCCCCCAAGATGATGGGGAATGCCCATCCCAACCTCACGCCCTATCAGGTGTTTGACTGCGCGGACGGCTTTATCATCATCGCGACTGGAAATGACGGACAATATCAGAGGCTTTGTGGATTGCTGGGGCTGGAAGAGATGGCCGAAGCGCCCGAATTCCTGAAAAACAGCGACCGGATCCGCAACCGCGACGAGATGACCGCCCGCCTGACCAAAGCGACCCGCGCTCGCAACCGCGACGACCTGTTGGCCGCTTGCGAAGAGCATGGCGTTCCCGCCGGCCCGATCAACGATCTGAAGGATGTGTTCAACGACCCGCAGATCATCGCCCGAGGCATGAAGATCGACCTCGACGGCGTGCCAGGCGTGCGCCTGCCCATCGTCTATTCCGACGCCGACCTGGACCTCACACGCCCCAGCCCAAAGCTCGGCGAACACAACGAAGAGGTTTTGGGGCGGAAGGGGTGAGAACCTTGACCGGACGTCTTACCCCTTCGCCGTCAGTCCAATCTCGTCCAGTTTTCCGTCGATCAGGCCCCAGTCGCTGACCGCCAGTCTGACCGGCAGGGTCAGGACCCTCAGGCGATATTTTTCGGGGACGCGGACGGCGTCTTTTTCGGTCGTGACCATTTGTGCGCCCTTGAAAAAGGCATCTGATTCAAGGCGTTGCATGATAATTTCGGTCAGCGGCTGGTGATCCGACAAAGGTTCCGCCTGGATCACATTGGCCCCAAGCCCGCGCAAGGTAGCAAAGAATTTCTCCGGTCGCCCGATGCCTGCAAAGGCCAGAACCTTGAGGTCTTTCCAGACCATTCCGGTTTCAGGCGGCGCGAGGCTGGCGGTGACATGGGGCAGTTTTGCAGGTAAATCGGCGACCTGAGCAAACCCCCGTTGGGCCGTTGGCGGACCAATGGACAAAACCAGATCCGCGCGGGCAAGCCCAACAGCCAGCGGTTCGCGCAAAGGGCCTGCGGGCAGGACATGGCGGTTGCCAAAGCCGACCACCGCATCAACCACGACAATCGAAAAATCCTTTGCCAGATCGGGGTTCTGAAAACCGTCATCCAGCAGGATCACATCGGCACCTGCCTCTTCAGCCTCCAGAGCGCCTAGGTCGCGACGTTTGGACACCCAGACCGGGCAAAATGCGGAAATCAACAGCGGCTCATCCCCGACGCGGGCTGCTTTGTGTTTTTTGGGATCCACCAAAAGCGGGCCGACCTCTGTGCCGCCGTGGCCCCGGGACACCACATGGGGCGTGTAGCCGCGTCGAATTAGGCGTTCAGCCAAGGCAATCACGGTGGGTGTCTTGCCGGTGCCGCCAATGTTGATGTTGCCGACACAAATGACAGGAACGCCGACTTTCAATGGTTCCCGGCTTGCCAGACGCCGCGCCCCGAGTGCCGCCCAAAGTTTTGAGACAGGCCACAGCAAAGCCGACAAAAGGCCTGCGGGTTTATACCAGAAATCAGGGGCCTGCATCGGCGGCCTCGGCTGGAGTTGCGGGATCTTTTGGCCCGACCTCTGGTAAGAAGGACTGCAACAATTCCAGCGCCCGATCGGTCACTTCGGCACCCGAAGAGGACACTTCCCAGGCCGCATGGGCCATTGCAGCGGCCTGATCCGGCGACATGACCCTGGTGATGGTCCGCGCCAGATCACCGGCGGAACGGACTTCCCGCGTTGCACCGGCGGCGGCAAGCCGGTCATATATGTCGCGGACCTTGTGAATATGCGGGCCATGCAAGATGGCCGAGCCAAGTGCGGCCGGCTCAAACGGGTTATGCCCGCCGATATCCACTAAAGAGCCACCCAGAAAGCTGACCGGTGCCAGACGATACCACAGGCCCATTTCACCAAGCGTATCCGCAAGATAAATCTGGGTCTGCGCATCGGGAAATTCGCCGCGCGAACGCACCGCAATTTTCCAACCGTCTTTTTCCAGATCGCGGATGATTTCGGGGCTGCGATCGGGATGCCGCGGGGCGATGATCAACAACAGGCGCTGGGTTGCGCGGGCGGCTTGCCGGTGGGCCTTGGCGACCATCTTTTCTTCGCCCGGATGGGTCGAAGCGGCCAGCCAAACCGGACGGCCCGCCAGATGTTTGGCAAATTGCGCCCGCTCGGTTTCTTCGTAGGGTAGTGCCGCTGAGCCTTCCTTGAGCGTGCCTGTGACCTCTATCCGTGCCGCTGGCATTCCAAGGCGACGCAGATAACGCGCGGTGGTTTGATCCTGCACCAGAATATGACGAAACCGTCGTAGCAAAGACCGCGCCGCTCCGGGAAACCAGCGCCAGCTTTGAAAGGTGGCAACCGACATGCGGGCATTCAGCAACACCATCGGTACGCCCCGTCGGTTGGTTTCATGGATCAGGGCTGGCCAAAGCTCGCTTTCGGTCCAGACCGCGAGATCGGGCTGCCAGTGATCAAGAAAACGGCGCACGAACAGCCGCGCATCAATCGGGACATATTGATGGACCGCACGCTCCGGCATCCTGGCGGCGATCATCCGCGCCGAGGTGACGGTGCCACTGGTCAATAGAAAATGCACATCTTCGCGCAGATCGCCCAGACGGCGCACCAGTTCAAGGATCGACAGGGATTCACCCACGCTGGCGGCATGAAACCAGATCAGCGGCCCCGTTGGGCGCACCAAATCCGACTGGCCCTTGCGTTCGGCCAGACGATCCGGGTCTTCCTTGCCCTCGCTCAAACGCCGGTTCAGCTGGCGTTCGGCCATGCCCAAGCCGCGTTCGGCAAGGAACAGATAGGCAGCAAGAGCCGGGGACAATCCCATGGCGGTCGCCTAGCCGAGTTCTTCGGTCGGACTGGCCTCGGTTTTTTCGTCGCGAAGGCGGTGCAAATGTGCGATGAAATAGCGGTTGTGGGCATTGTCCACATTGCGTTGAGCGGCCTCTTTCCAGGCATCATAAGCGGATGCGTAATCCGGGAAAATCCCAATGATATCAATGTCATTCACGTCTTTGAATGCCGTGCCCGAGGGGTCAATCAGATCGCCGCCGAAAACCAGATGCAGACGTTGGGTCATTGTCGTTCTCCTTGTTGTCTCTGGCCGGGTTCTAGGCGCTTAGGGCCGGGCCTGCAACCGTTCCAGCATGTCACGATGAACGCCATTGCTGCCAGCCAGAACACCCGCTTGCGTCGGATGCGCATTGTTGAATGACAGGGGCTGGCCTAGACGATCAGAGATCGCGGTTCCCGCCTCCTTGCAGATCAAAGCTCCGGCGGCGATGTCCCATTCCCAGGCATCCCGAAGCGTTACCATGCCATCAAACCGACCCTCGGCCACAAGACACATCCGATAGGCCAGCGAGGGACGATAATGGCGTTGAATACTGGGAACACCACCGGGCCAGAGCGCGGCATCAAGCTGTGGTCGCGCGGCAATCACATTGGCCTGATCAAGCGTGGGGCGCTGGCTTGCGGTGATCGGTTTGCCGTTCAGATACGCGCCTTCGCCCAGACGCGCCGCATAGGTGAAATCGCGCATTGGCATCAGCACCACCCCTTCGGTGATGATGCCATTGCGTGATATCGCCAGCGAATGCGCGAAGGTCTTGCGCCCATCTACAAACGACCGGGTGCCGTCAATGGGATCGACGATAAAGACATTTTCGCGGGTCAGACGGGCAGGGTCGTCCTCGGTTTCCTCGGACAGCCAGCCGTAGTCGGGCCGTGCTGCCAAAAGCGTTTCGCGCAGCATGACGTCAATCGCCAGATCGGCCTCTGTCACCGGGCCTTGTCCGCCGCCCTTGTCGGAGACTTCAAAACCCTTGGCAAAGAAATCCCGGGCGATCTCCCCAGCTTGTTCGGCGGCCCTGATCAAAAGGTCCAGATCACGCTCCGGCAATGGTCATCCGCTCCACCAAAAGTGAAGGAATACGCCGTGACAAGTGATCCCTTGCGTCCGTGGCGGCAAGGCATGTGCCCAGCATTTCGCGCAGATTGCCCGCAATTGTGCATTCGTTGACCGGGCGGGTGATCTTGCCGTTTTCCACCCAAAACCCCGAGGCTCCTCGCGAGTAATCCCCTGTATTGGCGTTGATTGACGAGCCGATCAGCGACGTGACGATCAGACCCGTGCCCATGTCGCTAATAAGATCGGCGCGGGATCGGGTGCCGCCCTTAAGGTCAATATTACCTTCCGAGGGCGAAGGCGGCGCGGATGTGCCTCGCGCCGCATTGCCGGTGCTTTCAAGACCCAGTTGGCGGGCCGTGGAAAGGTCCAATACCCAGCTACTCAATATGCCAAGTTCAACGATTGCGCGTGATTTAACCGCCAGCCCCTCGCCGTCAAACGGGCGCGAACCGCCAATGCGTTTGCGTGAAGGGTCTTCGATCAGGGACAGGGTTTCTGGCAATACGCGCTGGCCCATAGCCTCGCGCAGCCAGCTTGCACCGCGCACGATTGATGTCCCATTGATGGCCGATATCAGATGGCCGATCAGGGTCGCTGAAATCCGTTCGTCAAAGAGGACCGGATAGCTGCCTGTCGGTGGTTTGGAGGCCCCAAAGCGGGTAACGGCACGTTCGCCAGCCTCCGTGCCAATGGTGGCGGCATCTGGCAGATCGGCCTGATAGACGCGGGATTCACCTGAGTAATCGCGTTCCATCTGCAAGCCTGTTCCGGCGATGGCGACACAGGATACGGATCGCGACGTCCGCGCGTAGCCGCCGTGAAACCCCTTGGAGGTCGCAAGATATATCGCGCTTTCGGAATAGCCTGCGGATGTGCCCTGAACCTGATCAACGCCTTTGATGTCGCGGGCGGCGGCCTCCGCCTTTAGGGCGTCGTCTTCCAGTTCCTTTGGGGATGGCGCGGCGGTGGGATCGGACAGCTCCAACCCACCAGCGGTGCGAATTTTGGAAAATTCACCCGGCTCTGCCTGACAGGCATAAGGATCATCCGGAGCCTCGCGCGCCATGGCAACGGCGCGTTCAGCCATGGTGGTCAGCGAGGTTTCCCGCAAGTCCGATCCTGAAATACAAGCCTGTTTTTGGCCCACCAGAACCCGCAAACCGATGTCCGTGCCTTCGGCGCGTTCGGCATGTTCCAGCTTGCCATCCAGCACGTCGATGGAAACCGAAGCACCATGAACCGCAAGCGCATCCGCACCATCGGCACCGGCGGATTTCGCCGCATCCAGCAGAATCTCTGCCAGCCGTTTCAAGTCTTTTGACATCTGCTCTGCCGTTTGCCGGGGGTCATTTTCTGACCTGTTATTCCGGGCAGACCTTTGCGGGTCTGCCCGATTTCAGGAGGTTACTGGATGCGCTGGCCATTGGCCTTGATCGACCCGTCGGCACCCAATTCGATCACCGATTCCAGATGATCTTCGCCAATCGGTTTGGAAAACGCTCCAAGCATGGCGCGGAACCCCATGGAGGCATCTTCGGGCAGCAGTCCCATGGCGACCAACTTGTCCATCAGACCAAACGCACCCTTGACATTAAAGGTGAACGACCCCTGAGGTGCCGGAAATCCGGCGATTGTATTGGGGTTGGTAAAATCGAACTCCACCCGCCCGTTTCCGGTTGCCATCGCACCCACGGCACTGACCAACAGCTCGTTCAGATCGACCGAGACCGGCAGCATTGGCGGGCCGTCCATATTATCAAGCTTGTCAATGTTTTCAGGGGCCAACAAGTCCAGCAAAACGATCAACTTGCCCGAAACATCAAGTGCAACGGTTACCGGATCACGCGGTAATTGCTGAGAGGGATCAAAGATCGACCAAAGCGCCTCGGCCATTTCAAAATCGCGCAAAGCGGTTTTGGAGTAGAAATCCCGTGGCCCGTCGCCTTGCGATAGCGGCACATTGAAATCAAAGACCAACTCGTCGTAGCTGAACTTGATCTGTGGTAGCGGAATTTCCGAACCGGACACAAGCACATCGGCTTCTTTGCTTGCAATCGTATAGCCCATTTCGTCCTTTGAGAGATTGAAACCAAAGGTCGAACTAGCAGCGCTGGAGCTGCCGGCAAAACGGTCATCACCGTCGCGGAAATTCACATCAATGCTTGTCGGGCCAAATTCCATTGTCGCCTCAATGTCAAAACCAGCCGCTAGCATGTCCTTCGGGTCGCCAGTGACTTTCAGGATGGAGGCAAACTCCATCGCCATATCTCCAACCGAGGCTGTCATCGAAAAGAAGCCATCCCCGTCGGGTTCAGCTACATTTGCCGTGATGTCCACGGCCTCGATCTCGTAAGCGCCGGAGATGTCGCGCACGTCATCGTCGAGCTTGCGGATCGTGTAATCGCTGTCGAGTGGACCGGTCGCCATGACGACGGTCAGCGGAAGGTTTTCGCCCTCTACCATCAGGCTCCTGACCCTGATCGAGGTCGCGTCGGCCGCGGTTTCAATCCGGATGTTGTCCAGGTCACCAGAGGCGCGACCATTCATGTTGGTGCTGGCCATTTCCAAGACAATCTCGGCACCAACCTCGCCATCTTCGGCAATGTCGATATACATCGGCAAAAGGTCCGGAACACGGAAATCAACGGACCCATCGGTGTTTTCGATCAGGGTAAATTCTTCGACCGTGACGCTGATAATCACGTCTTCATCCGGGATCGGTACGTTCAGGGTCATATCGCGAACGACCAGCGTGCCGTCCACATAATCTTCTGAACTTGTCGCGACCTGATAGCCAAATGCCTCGTAGTAGCTGAACAATGCGTCGCGCACTTGCGGTGCGGTCAGTTCCGCTTTGGCGGGCAGCGCCATGGCGGTGATGATGGCGAGCGCAGACAGGCCCGACTTAAAAATGTTTCGCATAAAGCCCTCAGAGTCAGAAAAATTCACGCAAGCATCCCCGTTGGGGCGCGTGGCGTCAAGAATTATAGGCGATCTATTGCCATTTCCCTTGCAAAGGCGGCGCGGCTCGGGTTTTTGTCGCGGCGATTTTGTTAGGGGGAAAGCATGGCTTGGTCTGCGGATAAAACGGAAGTCAAAAGCTGGAACGAGTGGGACACCCTGCGCCATGTGATCGTTGGCCGCGCCGATGATTGCCACATTCCCCCCGAAGAACCCGCGCTTGACGCCAAAGTCCCCGAGGACAGCGATATGCGTGGCCAATGGGGTCGCCGTCCGCAGGAAACCATTGATCGTGCGAACGAGCTGTTGGACAATTTTGCCTCGATGCTTGAGAAACGCGGCCTGCGCGTGGATCGCCCGACGCCCACGGATTTTTCGCTGCCTGCAACGACACCGGATTTCCATACCGAAAGCCAGTTCGGCTGTATGCCGCCGCGCGATGTGCTTTTGACCGTTGGTCACGAGATTCTTGAGGCGACGATGTCCTATCGTTGTCGTTGGTTCGAATACCTCTGCTACCGCCCTCTGATGCAGCAATATTGGAACGAAGACCCCAACTTCCGGCATGAGGCCGCACCAAAGCCACGCCTGACGGATGAGGATTATCACCCCGATTACTTGTCGGACAAAATTGGCGTTGAAAAGCGCCTGAAATGGGCGGCGGAAAAGTTCTTTGTGACGACGGAAGAGGAGCCTCTGTTCGACGCCGCGGACGTTTTGCGTTTTGGCAAGGATCTGGTGGTGCAGCACGGCTTTACGACGAACCTTAAGGGCATCGAATGGCTCCGGCGGCATTTCCCGGATCACCGCGTGCACGCCGTTAACTTTCCGGGCGACCCATACCCGATCCACATCGACGCGACGTTCACACCTTTGCGCCCCGGCCTGATCCTCAACAACCCACAACGCCGCCTGCCCGAAGAACAACGCGAGATGTTCAACCGCAACGGCTGGGAAATCGTGGACGCCGCCCAACCTGCGCACAACGCGCCACCACCTTTGTGCTACTCTTCGACGTGGCTGTCGATGAACGTACTGGTGCTGGACCCTAAAACCGTTTGCGTTGAGGCATCCGAGGTCTATCAGGCGGAACAAATGGACAAGCTGGGGATGGAGGTCATCCCGGTAGAATTGAGAGATGCCTATGCTTTCGGCGGAGGCCTGCATTGCTGCACGGCGGATGTTTACCGTGATGGCGAGTGCGAGGACTACTTTCCTAAGTGAACCGCCCCAAGTTTACCGGAGAGTAAAACACTCAAAGGCCCTGCGCCCGTCCAAGAGTGCGGTCTCGGTCGATGTATCGCAGCTTTGGTCTTGGATGTTGCAAATCATTCCAATTTCACCCAATCGAAATCCCTCTGAACTACGCGACAGTATTCGGCCTCTGATTTGCTGTGCTTTTGGAACGTCTGAGTGCGTAAAAAATTAGAGCCAACCCGGTGAGAATCATCGGCGCGGACAGAAGCTGACCCATAGTTAGCCCCCAATCTCCGAACTGAAGCGCATGTCCAATAGGGTTTTCGGCGGTCACGAACTGCATGTCCGGCTGCCGGAAAAACTCCACAAAACTCCTGGCAAGGCCGTAGCCGGTCAGGAACACGCCCGTCAGAGCGCCGGGCATCCTCAGCCAGCCGCGGCGCCAGGCGAGGTAGAGCAGGAGCGTTCCAAGCAGCAACCCTTCCAATAGCGCCTCGTATAGCTGCGAGGGATGGCGAGCGCACAGCCCGGTGACGCCTTCGCAGGCCTGTGCAGCCTCACCCGGAAAGATCACCGCCCAGGGAACATCTGTCGGTCGGCCCCAAAGCTCGTTGTTGGTGAAATTCGCCAGCCGCCCCAGGAACAACCCAGGTGGAGTTGCCATTGCAAGCAAGTCGGCGGTGCCGAGCAAGGAAGCGTTCTGACGCAGGCAAAATAACAAGGTAGCGATTGCCACACCTGCAAAACCGCCGTGAAAAGACATGCCGCCTTGCCATACCTTGAGTATTTCCAAGGGGTTGGCCAAGTAATAGCCGGGTTGGTAGAATAGTACGAACCCCACGCGTCCGCCAACGATCACGCCCACGACGATCCATGTCAGGAGGTTCTCGATCTGCTGGCGATCAAGCGGCGGCCCAGCCAGTGGCCAGAGTGCCGAACGGTTTACCGCGGCCCAGCAGATACGCCATCCGATAAGGATTCCGACGATATAGGCAAGCGCGTACCAGCGCAGCGCGAATGTGAAACTGCCGATCTCGAATGAGAACAGGTCGGTGCCGATGTCTGGGAAAGGTATCGCTGCGGTCAACATGGACGAAGCCCTTGTGTTTGGTTTTGTAAACAAAATCTGAGTTGCGCACGCTGCTCGCTCGATGGCGGCGGCGACGGAGGATGAAGTTGGTCGTGATCAGTCATGGCTCAATCCACGTCTTTGCCAGTCCCTGACACCGGCGATGATGAGGGGAGTCAGGGTCAATGCGCCCAGTCCGATCGCGGCCCAGGTCGCACGGGAGGCGTCTCCGCTGACCGCTTCGTTACCGAAATGCGCGAGAATGAAACTGGCGGGAATAATCCCGGCCAGGGTGGCCAGTCCGAAGCGCCAGAAATGCAGTTGGCTGAGCCCCGCGACATAGCTCAAGATATCGAATGAAACGAATGGCAACAGGCGACTGACAAATACCATGAACGTCAGTGCATTTTGAGAGCCGAGCCAGCCGGTATTCACCTTGTCGCCAAACCACCGTCGCAGCACGTCCCGGCCCAGAAACCGGGCGAGCCCGAAGGCAGCGAGTGCGCCAAGTTCGGCACCGAGGACGATGTAGACCGTTCCGAGTACGTGGCCGTAGGCGGCTCCAGCGGCCAAAGCGATCGGCGCACTAGGGATCGGCGTGGCCACGATTGCGATCGTCATGAGCGCGACGATGACAATTGGTCCCCAGATCCCCGCTGCCACGACCCATTCAGATATCCTGTCTCTGTTCAGTCCGGCCAGGCTGTCGGACAGCGGTCCGATAGTCAGGGCCAGCAGGACGACCGCCAAACCAACCACAAAGACCACCTTTATGGCTGGTTTCTTGATAGATTGTCCGCGGTTCATCTGTGCCTCATGTCAGGAAGGCGGCCAACGCAAAGTTCGCCGCCGCACACCGTCTCGATTCCGGTTGTTCCGGTTTGATGCTAGTATGACTCTTCCGGTAGCTGGAAGGTCAATAGCGCCGCGAGCAAAAAATCAGACTGCATCCAAGGCTGACCGGAGCAAGTCGCGGACTTCGCCGGCCACTGCGTCCAGATCGGTGTTTTCGACCGCCAACATAGAGGCAACTGGGTCGATGGCGCTGATTTCGGTATCTGCGTCTATTTGGCGAAGAATGACGTTACAGGGCAGCATTGCGCCGATACGCGGCTCCATCTCGATGGCCTTGTACGCCATGCCGGGATTGCAGGCACCAAGGATGCGATAGGGAGGTATTTCGACATCCAGCTTCTTTTTCATCGTCGCCTTCACGTCGATCTCGGTCAGTACGCCGAAGCCCTTCTCAGCCAAAGCGTCTCGAACAAGCAATTCGGCGTCGTCGATGGCGACATTTTTCAAGACGCGATCATATGTATAGGCCAATTCGGTATTCTCCTTTTTTGAATTTTCTGTTGTTGCAGTTCATGGCCCGGGCGTCGCGCGGTCCAAAAGCGGTCTTACTTTGGCGTCCAGACGCTTCGCGGGCTAAACTTTTTCGGAATCGGCGCCAACCCGAGCCCGAGTCGGCGCCGAACCACTCAATTGTCGTGCTTCTTGGTTTCGCCGTTCATGCCCATGCCGTTGCCGCGTTCCCCAGGCTGCTGTGCCAGGTTTGTGCGCATCATCTGCATACGTTCCATCAATTCGGCAGGCGCTGCCATCTCTTCGGCCGTCACAACGCCATCACCATCAGCATCGAGGTACTGAAAGCGATCCACCATCTTCTCGCGGATTGTTGCGCTGTGAAGTGCTTCGAACTCGGCAATAGAGAGTGTCCCGTCGCCGTTGCTGTCATATTCGGAGAGTTTGGTTTGCAGCTGCATACGCATCTCGTCAGGAGTGACCGTGCCATCGCCATTGGCGTCAAACATCTGCATCATGTCTCCGCCCATCGGGCCCATACCACCGATCATGCCACCCATCATGCCGCCATGCATGCGCTGCATCATGCCCATCATGCCGTCCATACCATCCATGCCGTGCCCACCATCCTGCATAAAGCCGGAAGCGGACTTGGCACCGGATTTATTGCCGTGCCGGTAATCGGTATCCGCGAATGCTGCGCCGCCAAGTACGGTTGCAGTCAGGGTCATTGCAGCTAATAATGTATTGCGTTTCATTCAGTTCACCTCATGTCTGTGTTGCGATAGACAATATATGGCAGGCGATTGTCGCGACGGAATGCCGAGCACACGGGCATTTTGTATCGGCGGGTCACAAAGGCGGGGCCTGTTACATTTCGTGACAAATCTCTTCAGGAAAGCACCCGACATTCGTCTAAAGGAAGGGTTATGAGCGAACCACCGCACATTCTTGTTGTAGATGACCACCGCGAAATCCGCGATGCCGTAACGCGTTATCTTGAAAAGATCGGGATGCGTGCGACGTCTGCGCACGATGCGATCGAAATGGATGCAAAGCTTGCGAACGGTCAATTCGACCTGATCGTTCTCGATGTCATGATGCCGGGCGAAGACGGTCTTTCCGTTTGCCGTCGGCTGTCCGCCACCGGAACCATACCCATTCTGATGTTGACCGCGCTCGGAGAGGAAACCGATCGGATCGTCGGCCTTGAAATCGGCGCGGATGACTATCTGGCGAAACCATTCAACCCGCGGGAACTGGTTGCCCGGATCAAGGCCATCTTGCGCCGCTCGACGAAAACCGAGGTCTACGCCGGTAAACTTTCGGGCAGACGTATCGCGTTTGCCCATTGGATGCTGGATACAGATAGCCGGTTGCTGACGAACGAGGACGGTGAGAGAACCGATCTGACCAGCGCCGAATTCAAGCTGTTGACTGTCCTGTTGGAACGACCTCGCTTTGTCCTCAACCGCGATCAGTTACTTGATCTGACGGCAGGCCGCGCAGCGTCGGTATTTGACCGGACCATAGACAACCAGATCAGCCGGCTGCGTCGGAAGATCGAGCTTGAAGCGTCGCGTCCCCGTATCATTACAACTGTGCGCGGCGGCGGCTATTGCCTCGCTGCCGATGTCCGCGAGTTGGACTGATGCCGCGCCCCTTCGATAGTCTTCGCGAGCAGCTGGTGCTGCTGATCGTCGCGGCGCTTGCCGTCGCACAGACGATCAGCCTGTGGCTGTTCGTGGACGAACGAGGTCTCGCTGTCCGCGCCGCCTTGGGTTTCGAGGCGGCAGGGCGCGCTGCGAACGTCGCGCTATTGCTTGAAGAGGCACCGGAATCTTTGAAGCAGGCGATCTTGAGAGCGGCGAATTCCCCTTTGGTGCGTTTCGAACTTTCAGCCGTTCCTGCTGTCGATCATGAAAGCCATGCCGACGGTGGAGCCGTGGAGGCGCGCGTTCGTTTCCTGCTAGGTGGTGCGAAAGACCGGAAGATTCGCGTGGAATTGCATGAGGTCGACCACGGCATTCTGCCGATGCCGCATCTCGCACCGGAAATGGCAGAAATGCACCTGGCGATGATGCGCGGCGAACTTTCCGCGATCGAAATGCAGGTGTCGATTGCGCTGATCGACGGACAATGGCTGAACGTTGGAACCCGGTTTGAACGACCGCCCTTGCAATGGCCATGGGCATCATTCATCAGTTTCGGGATCACCGCTGCGATCATTTTGGTCGCGGCCTGTTGGTTTCTTCTGACCCGGCTAACCGGGCCACTTCTACGCGTTTCGCGCGCAGCTGACAGGCTTGGAAAGGGCGAAGCCGTCGATCCATTGCCGTTGATTGGTCCCAGCGAGGTCCGCGACCTAACGCGGGTTTTCAACCGGATGCAGGCAAGGCTGACCCGCTTCGTAGCAGACCGAACGCAGCTTCTAGCGGCCTTGGGCCATGACCTTCGCTCGCCGTTGACTGCGATGCGCATACGAGCGGAAATGGTCGAGGAGGAAGAAACACGCGAAAGCTTGGTCGCCTCGGTCGGGGAGATGCAGGAAATGGTCGATACAACCCTTGCCTTTGCACGCGGCATGGCTAGCGCCGAGGCCTACGAGACAGTGGATCTGGGTGCCTACCTGAAGCAGTTGCAGACCGATATGATCGACGGCTTCACGCTAGATCCGACCCACAGCACAAACGTTCGCTTGCGCCCCCAATCGGTGCGCCGCGCATTGCGCAATATCATCGAGAACGCGCAGCGCTATGGCGGGGGGGCCCTCGTCACCTTCCGGCATGACGCCGAAAACGCGGAAATCCACATCGCCGACAATGGTCCCGGAATCCCGGAAGCTGAACTGGAGCAAGTTTTTGAGCCGTTTTTCCGGCTCGAAAAATCCCGCTCACGCGAAACGGGCGGTACCGGACTTGGCTTATCAATCGCACGGACGATCGTGCGTGCTCATGGCGGCGACGTAGCTCTGTCGAACCGCACCGAAGGCGGTCTTCTCGTTACCGTCACTTTACCACTCGAAACAGAACCTAATCAGCAAGAAAGGAAAATAGGATGAAAAAATTGATGTTCGTCGCAACCCCCGCAGCCCTCATGGTGTCGGCCGGAGCCGCGCTCGCCGATCAATCGGGCAATTGGGGCGACGGTTTTGGTCACATGATGTGGGGAGGAGGGTTCGGCATGGCTGGCGGTTTGATGATGCTGGTGTTCTGGGGGGCGATCATCGCGTTGATCGTATTTGCCGTTCGCGGCTTTTCGTCGGGATCTGGCTCGGGCAGCAAATCGGATGCGACCGAGATACTTCGCGAACGTTTTGCCAAAGGCGAAATCGACGAAGAAGAATATGAGCGTCGCAAGGCACAACTGGAGAAATGACGGGCTGCGCCTGATCGGCGGACACGACAGCGCTGCAACAGCACCTCACTGTCGTTGAGACAGAAAGCCGCTGATCGCGCTCGTGCCCGGCGATCAAAAACGGTCCCGGGCAGCGATCGGCTACTAATTTGTCGCAAACTGTAACCAGCGCCCGCCATGACACAGTGAGATACACGAATGGGTGCTTCCCGTTCTTGTGTGTGCCGCCTGCAGCTTTACCTTCGCAACATGCGAAAAACAAAAATGAAAGGAACAATCGATGAGACGTTTTCTTTTTTCAACGGCCGCTGTCCTGATCGCAAGTGCCGCAGCGCAGGCGGATGTCTATATTCCTGAAGGCGCGGACGGAACGGTTCTGCACCTGGACAAGGAGTTCAATGTGGTTGAACGGATCAGCGGGCTCGACAACGTGCATGGGTTGGCGGGTGCTCCCAAACGCGGCCTGCTGATTGCTGGCAGCCTGTCCGAAACCGCTTCGGACATGGTCGAAAAACCGGAGGCCGTTTCCGAAGAGGACCATGCCGCACATCATGGTGGCGGCAAAACCCCGGCCAAGGCACCGGACTCGGTCAGCCTGGTAACCCTTGTGGATGCCAAGAGCCACGAAATCCTCCGACGCATCGAAGTGCCCGGCATCGTGCATCACGTCGAGGTTTCAGCAGACGAGCGCTATGCCATGGTCACCCATCCAAACCTCGACTCTGTGTCGATCATCGACCTCGATGCCGGCGAAGTGACGGCGACGGTCGCCACCGGGCCGATACCCGAATACGCTATCGCCAACCCGTTGACAGGTCGATTCTTCGTCTCGAACGCCGGTAACGATACCGTCAGCGACGTTGATCCCGAAGCCGGCATCGTGACGCGAAACTTCAGGCTGCAAGGTGCGCCCAAGCACATGCTGATCAACGCTGAAGCACGTCAACTGATTGTCAGTGAGGCCGAGGCGGGTACAGTCGCAATCATCGACACCGAGACTGGCGAAACGCTGAATAGGTTCGACATCGGTGGCGAATTGCACGGTGTTGCAGCTGACGACGCAACCGTCTGGTCGAGCGCCCGCGAGCGTGATCGCGTGGTGCGTATTGACCGTGCCTCCGGCAAGCGCCTTGAAGCCGCGATCGGTGCCGAGCCCTACCATATGGCAAAGTTCGGTGACGCACTTATCGTAAGCAGCGCCGACGAGAATGTCGTCTGGATTCTCGATCCGAGCACGCTGGAACTTCGCCAAACCATTAAGACCGCAGGCACTGGGCATCAGTTCGTTGAAATGAACTGAAACCATTTCAAGGCCGGCAGCGGAATTCCCCCGCTGCCGGAGGTGCTGTAGCCAATCCAACGAAATCAGGAGCCGACATGTCGGGACAATCATCCAAATCAGAGGCCGAAACACCGGTTGTAGCCATTACCGAAGGCAAGCTGGAAGTGACGGTTCCAACCCGCAACGGCCCGGCCGTCATCAGTCGCATTCAAGACACCGCGAACGAGATTTCTGGCTATTGGGCGCGGACGTCACGCCCCTGCCCGAAGTCGTGTATCCAGAAGATGCGGCCGGTAGACGGAATTGTCCCAATCGGCGAACTTGAACTAATCGACATGTTGTGCGATCCGGACACGCTTGTGCTCGATAGTCGCACCGCTGAATGGTTCGAAGACGGCTCGATACCCGGCGCGATCAACCTGCCGTTCACCGAGATCGTTGATCGGTTGGACGAATTGGGATGCCGACGCAATAGCGACGGCTGGGACTGCACGAAGGCGGTCACGGTCGCCTTATTCTGCAACGGCCCCTGGTGCGGCCAATCGCCAACCGCGATGCGTGCAATGGTTGCCGCCGGATTCCCCCCAGACCGGATCCATTTCTACCGCGACGGGATGCAGGGGTGGCATATGCTTGGCCTCACAACCACACGGCCGGCATGATGTGGCGGTCACGCAAAAGTGAAGTTCCGGAATCCGGTGTCGATTCGGTGCAACGAATGGTATTTTGGCTTTTCTATCGGTTGACCTTCCTGTGGTGGAAGCCCCAACAAACATAAACAAATCGGAATTCACCAGGAGGTGATCGTGTTTCCAGAGATCGGGCAATTTGCCCTCGCGCTTGCGCTCGGTACCGCACTGGTCCAAAGCGTCCTTCCCATGCTCGGAGCGGCCCGGGGCAATACCCTTTGGATGCGCAGTGCGCGCAGCTCATCAATTGCGCAACTGATCTTCATCGGCATCGCCTTTGCCGCGCTGATGAACGCCTTTATTGTCAGCGATTTCACCGTGTCCAACGTGGCCGAAAACTCGCATTCGCTCAAGCCGATGCTTTACAAGATTGCAGGCACTTGGGGAAGCCACGAGGGATCTCTGCTTCTCTGGGTGCTGATCCTGGCGGCCTTCGGCGCTGGTGTTGCCGTCTTTGGGTCCAACATACCGGACGCACTGAAAGCAAGGACGCTGTCGGTGCAGGCGTGGATCAGCACTGGCTTTCTGTCGTTCCTTCTGCTGACGTCAAACCCGTTCGAGCGGGTGTTTCCACCTCCCCTTGACGGAAATGATCTGAATCCGCTCTTGCAGGATGTCGGTCTCGCGATGCATCCCCCGCTTTTGTATTTCGGCTATGTAGGGTTTTCCATTGTATTCTCCTTTGCCGTGGCCGCTCTGATTGAGGGTCGGGTTGACGCCGCGTGGGCGCGGTGGGTTCGGCCGTGGACGTTGGCAGCATGGATAAGCCTGACGGCCGGGATCGCGCTCGGGTCGTGGTGGGCCTATTATGAACTGGGTTGGGGCGGCTGGTGGTTCTGGGATCCCGTCGAGAACGTAAGTTTCATGCCCTGGCTTCTGGGCACGGCACTTCTGCATTCGGCGATCGTCACCGAGAAGCGCGATGCCTTCAAAAGCTGGACGATACTTCTGGCGATCCTCACCTTTTCGCTCTCCCTTCTGGGGACGTTCATCGTGCGGTCGGGACTTCTGACATCCGTGCATGCCTTTGCAGTTGATCCGGAGCGCGGTCTCTACATCCTAGGGCTACTCGGGGTCTCAATTGGAGGCTCGCTCACGCTTTATGCCTGGCGCGCCCCGACGATGGAGGGCGGCGGCCTGTTTACGCCCGTTAGCCGCGAGGCCGGATTGCTTATCAACAACCTGCTTCTGGCCACGGCGACTGGAACCGTGTTGTTCGGAACGCTCTATCCGCTCTTTATGGAGGCGCTCTCGGGGGACAAGGTCTCGGTCGGACCACCGTTTTTCAACGCAACCTTCATTCCGATAATGTTACCACTGGTCGTTATGATGGGCATCGGGCCATTCCTGTCGTGGAAACGCGCCGATCTGAAGGGTGTGTTTCAACGCCTTCGTTTCATCGCGGTGCTCGCAGGGCTGGCCGGACTTGCAACCTGGTATATCGCACGGGGCGGGCCCGTCCTCGCCTACCTGTCGGTAGCGATCACCGTATGGCTGCTCATTGCTACGCTGCGCGAATGGGCAGTACGGATCAGGTTCTTCGACGTGCCACTCGCCGAAACAATACGCCGCGCCCGCAATCTGCCCCGCGCCGCGCATGGCATGACGCTAGCTCACGCCGGGCTGGCGATTGCGATGCTCGGTTTTATCGGCTCCAGCGCCTGGAAGTCAGAGGAGATCGTTTTTGTTCAACCGGGTTCAGTCATCGCAATAGCAGGTTTCGACGTCCGCTTTGACGGTGTCGAGCGCGTGGAGGGCCCTAACTACATTGCTGATCGCGGCACGCTTACGGTCAGCCGAGAAGGTGAATTCGTAACGACGCTTTATCCCGAACGGCGCTCGTATCCTGTTGCCCAAAGCACAACGACCGAGTCGGCGATACGATCCACGCTTGCTGGCGACCTTTACGCGTCTTTGGCCGAACCCGCTTCGGAGGCAGTCGCCGACCAAGGCGCGTGGACGCTTCGTATTCTCTACGAGCCACTCGTGAACTTCATCTGGGTTGGCGCGGCAATGCTGATTCTGGGCGGCGGCCTGTCATTGTCCGACAGGCGCCTGCGCGTCGGTGCCCCACGTAGGGCCTCGCAGAGCAGACCCGTTGCAACACCGGCGGAGTGAACCGATATGAAACGCGCCATCGCGGCCCTTCCCATCCTGATCGCCCTCATATTCGGGGCGTTCTTCTTCTGGGGGCTGAACCCTGATCGCGATCCGAATGCAATCCCGTCGGTATTGATCTCGCAGCCGGTGCCGGAATTCGACCTGCCGGCTGTCGAGGGGGTCGGCGTTCCGGGCCTGGCGCGTCAGAATCTGACGGCAGGCACTGAACCGGTCGTGGTCAATGTCTTTGCTTCATGGTGTGTACCCTGTCGCGCCGAGCACGCCGTCCTGACCCGTATGGTCGATAGGGACGGTGTCCGGCTCTTTGGTATCAACTACAAGGACAAACCAGAAGACGCGCGGGCCTGGCTGGAAAAGCTCGGAAACCCCTATGAACGGATTGGCTCGGACCTGAATGGCCGGGCTGGCATTGAATGGGGGATATCGGGTGTTCCCGAGACTTTCATCGTCGCGGGCGATGGAACGGTTCTTTATCGCTACGTAGGCCCGATCATAGGTGCCGACGCCGAGCAGAAATTTGCCACGGCATTGGCTCAGGCCAGGTCACGGAACGGAGGCAACTCATGAAGTGGAAAAGCCTGGCGGCGGCGATGATGTTGGCCGCATTGCCCTTCACCGCCCAGGCCGTCGAGCCTGACGAGATCCTCGACGATCCTGTATTGGAGGCACGAGCCCGGGAAATTTCCAAGGACTTGCGTTGTGTCGTCTGTCAGAATCAGGACATCGACAGTTCGAATGCAGGCGTTGCCCGAGACTTGCGTTTGCTCGTACGCGAAAGGCTTACGGTCGGTGATACCGATGCAGAGGTTCTGGAGTTCGTACGTGCGCGTTACGGCGACTACGTACTCCTGAAACCACCTTTCAAACCGGAAACTTATGCGCTCTGGCTGGCCCCGGCGCTTTTTGCTTTGTTCGGAGTGGGCGCCGTTATCGTCGTTCTACGCAGCAGCTTGAAGCGGCAGGTCGCTCACGGTCTGAGCGAGGAAGACGAGCGGTTGGTTGCTGAAATCCTGGCTGCCGAAAAGGAGAGCAGATCGTGATGTTTTGGGGGATTCTAGCCCTTCTTTCTGTTTCTGCCGTCGTGATGCTTCTTCTTCCGATGTTGAGGTCTGTCGCTGCCGGAACCGACCGGCAGTCGGGCGCGGTTGCGGTCCTTGCAGATCAATTGCACGAGATCGACAGAGATGCCGAACGTGGTCTGATTTCAAACGACGAGGCCGAAGCCGCCAGGATCGAGATCAAGCGGCGGCTGCTGAAGGCCAACCGGGGAACTTCGGCCAATGGCCAATCGGTCAAGGGAGGACGCGCTGCACTGTGGATTTCGGCACTGGTCGTTCCGCTGTTCGCGGGCTTTGTCTACGCACAACTTGGCTCGCCCGGTGTGCCGGCCGTTCCCTTCGCAGATCGCCAGGACGAGTTGGCCGAACAGGCGCAGATCACCGAATTGACCGGGCAGTTGCTCGACCGGCTTGAGAACGATCCCGAAGGTGGCCCGACAGAGGGGTGGATGCTGCTGGGACAAACCTATATGCGCATGGGTCGATATTCCGCCGCCGCCGCAGCCATGAAAAACGTCATTGAACGGGAAGACACGGTTTCGGCAATGGTCTCGCAATATGCCGAAGCGCTTATTGCAGCTGAGGATGGCATTGTTACGCCACCGGCACGGAACGCGATCCGGCGTGCGCTAGAATTGGATTCGTCAAATCCCGCCGCCGCATTTTACGAGGCTATCGCGCTCGATCAGGCCGGTGATAGAGAGGATGCTCACGATTTGCTGATTTCGCGCCTAGAGCAGGCTGCGGGTCCGGCCCCATGGATGGAGATATTCATCGCCCAAGCGAACCGGATCGGCGAGTTGATCGGTCGCGAACCGGTGAGCCTTGCCACTTTTGCACCGATGGCTGAGGGCACGCCAGGACCAACACGCGATGATGTCGCCGCCGCGTCCGAAATGAACGAAGCCGACAGGGCAGCTTTCATCCGTTCGATGGTAGATCGGCTAGCGCAGCGCCTGGCCGAAGAGCCCGACGATCTGGATGGGTGGTTGCGCCTTGCAAACGCATACAGTGTGCTGGGAGAGGCAGATAACGCGCTTGAAGCATACAGGTCAGCAAGCGGGCTCGTTATGGATTTGGAACTGGATGACCCCAGACGGCAGGCAGTTCTTAAAGGTTTGTCTGGACAAGAATAACAACAAGGGAGAATTAACATGCATCGTCGGAACTTCATAAGCGGAACAATCGCGACGGCCATTGCGGCCACTGGAAATCTAGCCAAGGCGCATTCGTCAAGGGAGCTGCCGGACTACAACTTGCCAGAGGAGATGCTGCCGCGGACCGTTAGAATCAGAGAGGATCTCGCACCATTCGAATTGCACGTTTTCCCGGATGAGTTTGGACTTTACTGGACAATGCCGGGAAATGTGGCGAGACGCTATGTCGTTGGAGTTGGGCGACCGGGTCTATATGTGCCCGGAGAATTCTATATCGGCGCAAAAAAGGAGTGGCCGAGCTGGACCCCCACGCCGGGCATGTTGCGCAGGGAACCCAATGTCTACGCCAAATGGGCAGGCGGAATGGCCGGTGGTATCAATAATCCACTTGGTGCCCGGGCACTATATCTCTTCCGCCCCGGCAGAGGCGACACATTCCTGCGAGTCCACGGCACCAACAATCCAAAAACACTGGGGCGTAGAGTTTCGAACGGATGCGCACGACTGGTAAACGATCAGATGATCGACCTCTACAACCGCGTCCCGATGGAAACGCGCGTTGTTCTACATCCACCATCTGTCTGACCGGGTCGAACCGCGCCGAACGTTTGTGGGAGCAAAGGAAGGATTATCCGGCCTCGTTTGCTCCTACTGTGTCAGCGCAATCGATTCCGATCCTGCTTTTGTTAAAGCATCGAGGACGACGTCGGCCGACAGGAGTTCGGGCAAGACGATGCCGTCCGGGGCACCAGGACCATATACGGCATTAAACGGGATTCCGTAGCGTCCGAAGCTCTCTAGGTAGCGCGAGATGGACTCGTCGGGACGCGTCCAATCCGCCTGCATGGCGACGATCCCGGGCTCTCGCAGGTACGAAACCACGGGCTCCCGGTCGAGAACGAGTGCCTTGTTCGCCTTGCAGGTCAGGCACCAGTCAGCGGTTACGTCCACAAAGACAACCCGACCGGTCGAGACCTGTCGCGCGATCTCGGACCGGTCGAAATTGACCCAATCGGTTGCTGCCGTTGTCATCGAAGCGCCCGAGTCTGACAGATAGCCAGCCAGAACAAGCGCCAGTCCGGCCAGGACTGTGGCACCCGGAATTTTCGCCATGCCGGGTATCCGGTGAAACGACAGTAGGGCCACCGCGCCGATGCTGCTCAACCCAACCCACAGGGCTGCCTTTTGGCCCGCCACGCCGCTCAGAACCCAGAATAGCCAAGCCGCGGTGGCCGCGAGTGCAAGGCCCAGAACGATCTTCAACACGATCATCCAACGGCCCGGCTTGGGCAGCCGCCGAACAAGTTGCGGGAAGGCAGCTACGACGAGGTATGGAAGGGACAAACCCACACCGAGAGCCGTGAAAATCACGGCAATATCGACGGCTCGACCGGCAAGCGCGAAGGCAATCGCTGTGCCAAGGAAGGGGGCCGAACACGGTGTCGCCAGAATGGCCGCAAAAGCACCGGTCGCGAAATCGCCGCCATAGCCTGCGCCACCGCCTGCGCGCGCCAGGCGGGTTTGCAATGACGAGGGCAGCGCGATCTCGAAAAGGCCGAACAGGTTGGCCGAAAAGATCACGACCACGACCAGCATTATTGCCAGGAACACCGGGTTCTGGAATTGTAGCCCCCATCCGACCGTCAGTCCGAAACCCCGCGCTGCAATCGTCGCTCCGGCAAGCACCCACATGAATGCCAGGACGCCGAGTGCGGAGACCGCAAAACCGGAGCGGATGCGTGCCGGTGACAGGCCGCCGGATTTGACCGCCGACGACAGCTTGATGGACAGCACCGGCAATACACAGGGCATCACATTCAGGATCAGCCCACCGAGAAAGGCGATGGCAGCGATCCACGCCAGTTCGCCCAAACCTGGAACGATCGTCGCGATATTGAACGGCGGTGCGGGTGCGTCATCGGACAACGCGGGCCTCAGCGTGGCTGCGCGGTTGCCGTCTGTAACTGTTACCTGCAAATCGGGCGGGTCCGATGCAGCCGCCAGGATCGGCAGCTGCGCCCACACTAGCCGGCCCCCTTCCCCCATCCTTATGTCCGGCTTGCCGAAGGCGGTCCCCTCGCCCAGTTCGGGAAAGATATCGGGAGTTTCGAATGGCCTATCGCTTCTTGCGATTAGTGTCAGGGCAGTCATTTCGTCATCAAGATAGGCGGAGGTGACCGAAATTCCGGTGTCCGAGCCATCATCGGGAACGCGGGCCGCATAGGCTGAAATAAGGCCAGCCGCCTCGTTGTCGATCCCGCTGGCTCTTGGCAAATCCAGCGCGAGATCGAATTCCTGCGGAACGCAAACGGTCGAGCAGACCAGCAGGTTAACCCGGGCGCGCAGTTCGACGGGCATACCAGGCTGCGAAAGCACGACCCGAATCGGAAAGACAACCTCTTTGTGATAGCCAAAATTTTCGATTCCGAAGGCCGTAAAACGCTCGGGGGCGGGCCAGAGAAATTCGGCCACTTCGATATTGGTAGACCCCACCCATTCAATCGAAGGCGGCAGGCCAACTTCGCCCGGTGAGCGCCAGTAGGTTTTCCAATCCTCGCCAAGTTGCAGATGCAGGCCTGCTGAGATCGACGTTGCATCCGGATTGATGCCATTCTCGGCTGTGATCAGGCGGGCATCGACGGCCGAATTCCTGAAACTCACCGATTCGGCCGCTATAACTGACGTGGCCGTGACGAGGCTTGCGACCACCAAAAGAACCAGACGGCGGGAGGCCGAGCCGAGGGATGTCGAAATTCTCTTTCTTAAGTCTGTCCACATACCGAACTTCGCCTTTCGCTCGTTCTCGCTCAAGCAATTCCGAATTGGCTCATTCGCTGCTCTCTCTTTAGACTACGGTCCAGCCGATCACCATTGCCGGGGCGCCCTAAAAATCAAAGATACGCGCAAGTGCCGCGCTTTTCACCAATTCAACTTGCCAGTCCATTCGCACCGATCTGGGTGACCGTTCAACCTTTTGTGCCATGGGCTGTGGCGCCGTTAGTTGAAAGGACGTGTGCTGTCACCGGTCAAGCTCTCCTTTCTCGTTGCTGATCCTTCACCCGTCACGATAGGGAAGGGTGCAACAGTTGCACCGCAAAATTGAGATATACAGAGCTTACTCGGCTGCAATTCTTGCTGTTACCTGAGCTTCAGGCGCCTTGTGTTCGTCATCTGCTACTTTCGCAACTCCATGACAGGATTTTCCCATGTAGCGATGCATGACAAAGTGGAGTCCGACACAAAGGAGGAGTGGCGCGAACGTGATGAGGCTGTTTGTCACGCCAGAGGGCCTTCCCGCCGCGAGATAAGCAACGATCGGCAGGAGCATTACAGCGCAGCATGCCCACATCCCGTATTTCACAAGCTTTTCCGATCCGGATTGCGCAGCCTTTTTGTCATCCATAATATTATCACTCGATTCTTTGGTCATCAGCGAGGCCTCGCTAACGGCTTCCAGCCCGGGAATGTCAACGTTACAAACCGTTACAAAAATCACTGTTATGTCAGTAAGACCTGCTTGACCCTCCAGCGGGGGAAGGTGGTCTACGCACATCGAATTGGCTAGAAACTTAGGAGCACGCAGACAATGTCCGAGCAGTCATCCAAACTGATTTATCGTCGGCGCTTTCTCGTAGCCGCTACAGGCGGCGCCATTGCCTTGGCTGCACCGTCGATACTGCGCGCTCAGGAAGCGACGCCGACGAGTCGCAACATATCGTCTTTCCGTACACATGAGTGGCAAGATCACTTTGATGCCCTAGGCAAGGGTATCATCATCTCGGACACGACCACAAAAGTGCTTCAGCATTGGACCACCGACGGGGAGATGCGCATCTATCCAACATCGGTTCCGCTGTCGGATGAACTAACGCGTCGTGGATACACTGAAATCGTGTTCAAGGACGACAAGCCCGACTGGGCACCAACACCGTCCATGATTAAGCGTGATCCCAGCCTTCCCAGGTACATGCCCCCCGGACCGGACAATCCTCTTGGTATCCGCGCGATGCATCTGACGTGGCAATACTATCGGATTCATGGCACGAACGACACACGCAAGATTGGCCGGAAATCTTCAAACGGCTGTATCGGACTCTTTAACGAGCACATTGTAGAAGTCTTTGATAGAACGCCGGTCGGAACACAGGTCAAATTGATCTGAAGTAACATTTGGTTTTGAAGGACCGTTGATAATGAATAAGACTCTCCTGGCTGCTGCGGCTTTTCTTTTGGCCGGCGGGCTGGCGATTTATTGGAATTGGACACAATCCGCCGCACCGACCGCCGGTCACTCGATGGAACCGCCGGACACAAGCGATATCGAAATGGGTGCGGCCATAGCAAAGGTTTCGCTGCCTGCGGAGCTGTCCCCTGAAGCGCAAATCGGCAAGCGCGTTTTCGAGGCGAAATGCGCGGCTTGTCATGGTGCCAATGCCGCAGGCCAAAATGACGTCGCGCCACCGCTGGTACACAAAATCTATGAACCTTCGCATCACTCTGACGTCGCCTTTCTGCGCGCGGCAAAGAATGGGGTCAGGGCTCATCATTGGGACTTCGGAAACATGCCACCGATTACGGGCCTTACTGATGCCGATGTGAAAATGATCGCGCGGTATGTGCGTGAACTCCAGGCAGCAAACGGTATTTTCTAAGGAAATGTGTTGCGGACTTCATCCCTACGCGTTCCACCGCGCAGCGATTCTCTGTGTGCTATTCGCACTTGGTCTTTGGCCGCAAACAACCGATACGCGTCGCGACGATCCAGTGGTTTCGGTTGAGCTTGACACCATTACCGCAAAGGAATACGGGAATACTCATTCTCGGTTCGAAGAGGCCTTGGGCCATTGTCACCTTGGGCTTGATTGCGCAGTTACCGCTATGACGGTCGAACCGACGCAAGCACCTCAAACACCCGTTTTCGACGGCGACGGGTTCCGATTTGATCGCACCCGACTCAACGGGCTCGGTCCGTTAGACGAGCCGCCGCTTCCACGCGGGGTGCGCTTGCAAGAATACGGCATAACGAAGACGTAAAACCAAATATACGGAGAAATAAGATGAAAAACACGAAAACAGGTATCATGTGCCTGGCAGCGGGATTGCTCGCGGTCTCTTCGACGATGGCCATGGCCGACGTTGGTCACAGCGACGGACCCGATTTCGGCCGGACGGGGGACGCGCGTCTCGCTACGCGTACTTACGAAATTCGCATGGGCGAGATGTATTTCACGCCGAACACAGTTCGCGTGATGCCGGGCGAGACTGTTCGCTTCATCGTCATCAACGAAGGTGAGGCGGTGCATGAATTCAATCTGGGCAACGAAGACGCGTGGGAAGCTCACGCAGCCGAGATGAATCGGATGGTGGATGAAGGCATGATTGAATATGACGTGTTGCGTCACACCAAGATGCGCCAGATGGGCATGATGCACGCTGACCCGAATGCTGTTTTGCTTGAACCCGGTGAGCGTGCCGAGATCATTTGGACTTTTCCCGACGAAGTAACCGAGATCGGGATTGCCTGCAATGTGCCCGGGCATCGCGAATCCGGGATGATTCAAGATGTCATCTTCCGCAGCGAAGGCTGACAACAGTTGGGAAGGGCGGCAGCGCTGCCCTTCCCTGCCTATCGGAGGCGATTTTCATGACGACCCGGCGGAATTTTCTTTTGAATGGTGTGGCATCGGTCTCGACCCTTGCTGTGCCGGGTATTGCGCACGCCTTGACGCCGAAATTTGAAGAATTTGTAGCCCGACCGGCTGCAATCCAGCTTGCACCACCATCGTATGCAAAAACAGAAATCTGGGGTTTTGGCGGCGGGATGCCGGGCCCGGAGCTGAGAATAACGCAGGGCGAACGGGTACAGCGGTCCTTTCTGAATGAGTTGCCGCAGGCGAGTTCCGTCCACTGGCACGGGATCCGGATCGACAATGCGATGGACGGTGTCGCGGGGTTGACCCAGGCTGCCGTCGAACCGGGCGCAAGCTTTGACTACGACTTTGTCGTACCAGATGCCGGAACCTATTGGTATCACGCCCATGCACGATCCTTCGAACAGGTCGCCCGTGGGCTTTATGGCGCGTTGATCGTCGAGGAGGCCGAGGTCCCCGATGTGGACCGCGAAGAGGTTCTGATCCTGGACGACTGGCTTCTCGACCCCAAGACCGCGCAAATCGACCCAGATTTCAACTCCGCCCATTCCCGCAGCCACGCGGGCCGTATGGGCAATTTCATTGCGACAAACGGCCGGTACGATCTTTCGATAGATGTGCGTCAGAATGAACGGCTTCGCCTGCGTCTGATCAATGCCGCCAACGCGCGAATTTTCGCCATCGGCGTCGCTGGAATGGAAGGCTGGACCGTCGCGCTTGACGGTATGCCTCTGGTAAAACCACAGAGGCTTGGGGAGGCTCTCGTCCTTGGTCCCGGTCAACGCGCTGACATAATTGTCGATGTGACCGCCGAAACCGGCGAAACAGCGCATCTGGTACGTAATGATAGTAATGACGGGGTATCCCAGGTGGCCTTTCCGGTGACTGGCCGGGCAACTGCTGCGCGCCGTGATACTCCCGCTGCGCTGCCAAGGAACGCAAAGATGAATGTGGCGGGCCTGGAAAATGCGGTTCCCGTTCGCCTGAATATCGAGGGCGGTGCTATGGGTCGGATGCGATCCGCGGTCTTGAAGGGCGAGCGTAAGTCCTTCCGAGAGCTGGTAAGTGAAAACGAATTCTGGGCATTCAACGGCACTGTCGGAATGCCAGACACGCCGCTGGCCGATCTGGGTCTTGGGCAGACGGTCAGGCTGGAGATCAACAACGACACGTCTTTTCCGCACGCCATGCACCTGCACGGGATGCATTTCCGTGAGATCGGCGAGGATGGCACCCTGGGACCGCTCAGAGATACTATAACGATGTTCCGAGGCGAAACACGGACTGTCGCCTTTGTCGCAGACAATCCGGGTGACTGGCTGTTTCACTGCCACATGCTCAGCCATGCGGCCTCGGGCATGATGACCTGGATGAGAGTGACGTGATGCAAAAAACCCTAATGCTGTCGGTAATTATCCTCGGTGCAGTTGCGTCCGGTGGCTGGCTAAATAACACAGCCGGTGCACAGACAGATATCATGGCGGGAGACGCCGATATTGTTCAGGGTGAAGAACTTTACATCGCAAACTGCGCCGCATGCCACGGTGCGAATCTGGAAGGCCAGCCGGACTGGCGGTCACCCGGATCTGACGGCATTCTGCCCGCACCGCCGCATGACGAAACCGGGCATACCTGGCATCACTCCGATAGTGTGTTGTTCGACTACACCAGGCTAGGTGGCAAGGCCGTGCTCGCGCTCCAAGGAATCGAATTCGAAAGCGGTATGCCCGGGTTTGGCGATCAGTTGTCTGATGCCCAGATCTGGAACATAATCGCCTATATCAAATCGACGTGGCCGGAGCGACAGCGCGCTATCCAGGCCACACGCAATGCTGCCCCGCGGCAGTAGGAAGGTTACTAAATGCCCCGTACTCCAATGATGGTTATGGCAATCGGTCTTGCGATTGCCCCCTTCACGTCAATCGCTCAGGACCTGACAGACGAGCGGATCAAGGAGCTTGCCTTACAAGCCATTCGGGAGAATCCGCAGATCATCATGGAAGCGGTGCAGATCCTGGAGGCCGAACGAGCCGCATCTCAGGCCCAGGCGCAATCCGAGGTCCTGGACAATCAACGCCAATTGCTGGAACGGGACCCAAATGCGCCGGTTCTTGGAAACCCGGACGGGGATGTGACCGTAATCGAATTCTTCGATTATAATTGCCCCTATTGCAAACGCGCCATGGCCGAAGTTCAAGGGCTGCTCGAAGGCGATGACAACATCAGGCTAGTCTATCGGGAATGGCCGATCCTCGGTGACGGATCAGTCTTCGCCGCCAAGGCTGCCCTGGCTTCGCGGGAACAGGGCAAGTACGAGACATTTCACTGGGCGCTGATGGGTATGCAGGGGCGGGCCGAAGAAGCATCCGTCATGAGAATTGCAAAAGAAGTTGGGCTCGATATCGACCGGCTGCGTGCTGACATGGAAACCCCCGAGATCCAGGAGCATATCGCGACATCCATGCGGCTGACTCAGGCGCTTGGATTCAACGGCACTCCATCCTTTGTGATCGGAGACGAGCTTGTGCCAGGTTTCGTCGAAGAGGACCAGCTCAGGGCATTGGTGGATAAGGTGCGCGAAGCAGCCGAATAGTATGGTCTAGCGAAATCGGTGCCAGTTGTTCCGGCACCGATCACATCTCAGGTCGCGGCAGGCGCTGCCACGTCGTAGCCGGCATCGCGGATAGCTTCGGACACTGCCCGTTCGCTAAGAAAACTCTCGACCGCAACGGTTCGCGATCCAAGGTCGCACGAAACGTTCGCGGTCGGATCTATTGCCTTGATTGCCTTTTCGATTGCCGCGGTGCAATGCCCGCAACTCATTTCCGGAACATTGAAGCTGTTCATATCCGTCTCCTTAATTTTTACCGCCAAGTGAGCGCTTCCAGTGCGGTAAGGTCAAGGGCGAAAAAAATGCGCTGAGAACCTTGACCTTCCAGTTAGGGGAAGCCCTAGATAACATCCCAAGAGACAAAGGAGACCTCCATGCAAACCACACAAGACCTGCGGGTCTCTGTCCAGAACATGTCCTGCGCGTCTTGCGTGGGACGGGTCGAACGTGCGCTTTCGGCGCTGCCTGGCGTCGACGGGGTAAGCGTGAACCTCGCGGCGGAAACGGCGCAGGCGCGAATCGATTCGCCGGCCCAGATGCGAGAAGTGATTGAGGCGCTGGAGCAAGCTGGCTACCCGGCCCGCAAGCAGTCAGTACGCCTGAACGTCTCGTCCATGTCCTGTGCATCCTGCGTTGGAAGGGTGGACAAGGCGTTGGCGGCGGTGCCCGGGGTTCTGGAAGTCGATGTCAATCTTGCCGCCGAGACCGCAACCGTGACTTATGTCGAAGGTGCGGTTGATCTCGCTGAACTGCTAACCGCCGCCGCCGAAGCAGGCTACCCGGCCGAGGCCGCCTCCGATACATCAGCAGAGGATCGCGGCGCACGCAAGGAAAGCGAAGCACGCGATATGGCCCGAAAGACAGTGTTCGCGGCTGTACTGGCGTTGCCGGTCTTCCTGTTGGAGATGGGAGCGCATCTGGTGCCGGGTATGCACGAGATGATCGGTCGCACGATCGGGCATCAAACAAGCTGGATGATCCAGTTCGTACTGACGACCATCGTACTTTTCTGGCCCGGACGCCACTTCTACACCAAAGGGTTCCCCGCACTCTGGAAAGGTGCGCCGGATATGAACAGCCTCGTAGCTGTCGGGACTGGCGCGGCCTATCTCTACTCTCTGACCGCGCTCTTCGCGCCAGCGTTGCTGCCTGAAGCGTCACGCGCCGTCTATTTCGAGGCGGCGGCAGTCATCGTCGTACTTATCCTTCTGGGCCGCTGGATGGAGGCGCGCGCCAAGGGCCGCACCGGTGCCGCGATTCAGAAATTGCTCGGCCTTCAGGCTCGTACCGCACGGGTTCTTGTCGATGGCGAGCCACAGGACGTTGCCATCGAGCAGATCCGCACCGGCGATATGTTGGTTGTTCGGCCCGGCGAGCGCATCGCGGTGGACGGCGAAGTGACAGAGGGCAGTGCGCATGTGGACGAAAGCATGATCACCGGGGAACCGGTTCCCGTTGCCAAGGCGCAAGGCGATCCCGTGACCGGTGGAACCGTAAATGGATCCGGAAGCTTCCAGTTCCAAGCTACCCGTGTTGGTGCCGACACGACTCTGGCGCAAATCATTCGCATGGTGGAAGAGGCGCAGGGTGCCAAGCTGCCCATTCAGGGCCTGGTGGACCGGATTACACTTTGGTTCGTGCCGGCAGTTATGGCTCTGGCCGCCGTGACTATTCTGGTCTGGCTGATTTTCGGCCCCTCTCCTAGCTTGTCCTACGCACTGGTGGCAGGCGTGTCAGTGCTGATTATCGCCTGCCCCTGTGCAATGGGCCTTGCCACGCCAACCTCGATCATGGTGGGTACCGGTCGCGCGGCCGAGATGGGAGTTCTCTTTCGAAAGGGCGACGCGTTGCAGCAACTGACTTCGGTTGATGTCGTCGCTCTCGATAAGACAGGCACTGTGACGCAGGGCCGCCCCGAACTGACCGACCTTGTCCTGGCAGACGGATTCGAGCGAGCAGAGGTGTTGGCGCTGGTCGCCGCGGTCGAGTCGCTATCCGAACACCCGATTGCCGAAGCAATCGTGCGGGCGGCACAGACCGAGGGAGCGGCACGCCTAGGTGTCGAGGGCTTCACGTCATACACCGGCTACGGCGTGCAAGCCACGGTTTCCGGACGCGAAGTTCTGGTCGGCGCGGATCGCCTGATGGTTCGCGAAAATCTGAGCATAAACGCGTTGGCAGACGCAGAGCGCCACTTGGCCGAGCAGGGTCGAACAGCACTATTCGCAGCGGTTGACGGGAAGGTGGCGGCGGTCATCGGTGTGGCCGATCCGGTCAAGCCCGCAAGCGCGGCCGCGATAAGTGCGCTTCATGGTCTCGGCCTGAAGGTCGCGATGATCACCGGTGACAAACGCGAAACAGCCGAGGCGATTGCGAAGGAAACTGGCATAGACCACGTGATCGCGGGCGTGCTGCCGGACGGCAAAGTGGCCGCGCTGGATGCCCTTCGCAGCAGCGGCGAACAGGTCGCCTTTGTCGGCGACGGCATCAACGACGCGCCGGCCCTTGCTCATGCCGATGTGGGCATTGCGATCGGCACCGGCACTGACGTTGCCATCGAATCCGCCGATGTCGTGCTAATGTCCGGCGATCTGCGCGGCGTGGTCAATGCCTTCGAAGTATCCCGTCGGACCATGCGCAATATCCACCAGAACCTTTTCTGGGCCTTTGGCTATAACGTCGGGCTGATCCCCGTGGCGGCAGGCGTACTCTTTCCGGCCTTCGGGCTATTGCTGTCGCCAGTGTTGGCTGCGGGTGCAATGGCGCTCAGTTCCGTCTTTGTGTTGACGAACGCCCTTCGGCTGCGCCGGGTCCGTCCCGTCATGGATGAAACCAAAGTGGCACAACGCGATGCGTCCGTTTCACTGTCCCCTACCCCTGTCGCCGCTGAATAAAGAGGTCTAAAGATGAACATTGGAGATGTCGCCGCACTTTCGGGCCTGCCGGCCAAAACGATCCGCTATTATGAGGATATCGGACTTGTAAAACCTTTGCGAAGTGCGAACGGATATCGCTCATTTCGTGAAAGTGACGCGCATAAGCTTGCGTTTCTCGGACGTTCTCGCGCACTCGGCTTCAGCATAGAGGATTGCCGCAATCTGCTTGCTCTTTACGAGGACGAAGAACGCGCCAGCGCTGAGGTAAAAGAGATCGCGGAGCAGCATCTCGGACGGATCGACGAGAAAATCGCAGAATTAAAGGAAATGCGTGTGACGCTGGCTCATCTGGTGGACGCCTGCGCTGGAGATCACCGTCCCGATTGTCCAATCCTTGCCGATTTGGCTGCGAAGCAGCGCGACGTAGAGCAGCTAAAGAGAACGGCCTAGTCGGACCTTAGAGTTTGGCTTTGGTCGTCATCTTTGCGGTTGTGCTCTTCGGTTTGAGCGGACTTGTCCATTTTCAGGCAATGAAGTTCATAATGACGGCCACAAAGCATGTTCGGATTGCGCAGTCGAGCAGCTTGTTGATTGCACTCTATACCCTCGGGGCCGCCCATTTGGTTGAAGCCGGACTTTATGCAGTGGGTTTTAGTTTCGGCAAATACATTGGTATCGGTGGTTTCGCGCAAGTGAACGTCGATTCATTCATGGACGTTTTCTACTTTTCCCTCGTCAATTACTCATCGCTGGGACTTGGCGATATCTATCCCACAGGTCAATTGCGCTTTCTTGCTGGTGTTGAGGCCCTGAATGGCTTTCTCCTCATCAGCTGCTCGGCCGCTACAATCTTTCTCGTGGTCACAAGAGGGGAGGAATAGAAGCGTCACAAAATCTGTTATTGATCCAGACAGAGATGTTTCCGCCTGCCTGAGGTAGCCAAATGGCCTTGCTTCCTGGCCGACAAGAGCCGTGAAAGCTGACCGCAGACAAGAATTTGCCCTAATACGAACCGGATCGTGCAAAAGTACGCTTGCAGAATAACAATTTTCATTGATTTACCCGACCCGCAGAAAGGGCGTGAGCACCTCTGAGCCGCTGTGCCGCGCCAAATCGGGTGGGGTATTATTGCGACCCGTAATATTGGTCACGGCGATCCTGGCGCCGGCTTAAGGGACAATGCGGTTTGACTGCTGCGGATTTGCTGAAGTGACGCCACTTATGCCACCTCCGTCAGCGCGTCGATCACGGGGCAATCCGGCACATCGTCGCCGGTGCATTGCGCCACGGTAGAAGACAGGACGTGTTCGATGCGCTTGAGATCGGCGATTTTGGCGCGGACATTGGCAAGATGCGCATTTGCCAGACCCTGCACCTCGCCGCAGGTCTGGGCCCCACCATCGACCAAGGCGAGCAGATCGCGAACCTCGTCGAGCGTGAACCCAAGTTCACGTGCGCGCATGATGAAGCGCAGACGCGCGACGTGGCCGTCATCGTAGACGCGATAATTTTTGCTGGAGCGTGGCGGATCGGGCATCACGCCGATGTTCTCGTAATAGCGAATGGTCTCGAGGTTGCAGCCGGTAAGCTTGGCCAGTTCTCCGCGCCCCAGCACCTTCACAGATCTGTGATGAATTTTCACACGTACCCCCTTGAGTCTGTACCAGCTACAGACCTTAGATTCGGACCATCGAAGAAGCAAGGATGATTCGGACCATGACTGACACCACATCCACGGGCCATGAGACAGCAATGGCCGAGCCACCGGCGACCGACAAAAAGGCATGGGCGACCACCGGGTTGGGCGTATTTGGTGCGCTGGCAATGACATCGTGCTGCATCCTGCCGCTTGTGCTGGTCAGTTTCGGTGTCACCGGCGTATTCATTGCGCAGATGGGCGTGCTCTACCAGTACAAATGGATCACCTTCGCGCTTAGCGCCGCTTTCATCTGCTATGGCTTTTACAAAGCGTATCGCCCGATCCCGGCTGAGACCTGCGCCGATGGTACCTGTGCGCTGCCAATGAGCCGAACACTCATGCGCTCCATTCTCTGGGCTGCCACCTTGATCGTCAGCGTCGCGATGATCTTCCCCTATCTCACCCCGTACTTACTGTCCTACTGAAAGGCCAATCACATGAAAACGATCCGACTCGCCATCACGGCCCTGGGGATTCTCGCGGCCGTGCCCCTCAGCGCCGAGGAACAACGCATCAATATAGGGGTCGGCGAACTGACATGTCCGACCTGCACCTACACGGTGGCAACTGCCATGCGGGGCGTTCCTTCGGTCGAGGTCATCGACTTCACTGAGGGAGAGGAATTCGGCACGGGCACCTATGTCGTCATATTTGACGACGAGGTCGCCGATCAGACCATGATCGTCGATGCAATCCGCGACATCGGCTATCCGGCTGACATCTTGGTGTCCGGCGAATCCTGATCAAGTCCACGGACCCGCGCCCGATGCCGAAGCCAGCATGACAGATATGAACCATGAACCCACGACGCTTTTGCGGCGCGGCCTAATCGGCAGCGTCGTTGCGGCGATCTGTTGCTTCACGCCAATCCTGGTGGTGATCGTTGCCGGGGTGGGGCTTTCGGCCATTGTCGGCTGGCTTGACTATGCACTTTTCCCGATGCTTTTCGCCTCGCTGGCTGTGGTTGCATATGCCCGGTGGCTGCAAGTGGGCAGGCCGGGGCGCAGTCCGAAAGTGCTTCTCATCGGCCTGGCAGTTGCTCTTTCGGTACTGCTGTTCTGGCTGGAGTTCCGCTTTGCCCTGCGGATATCGGTCGCCGCCGCGTTGGCGGTGGCGGGATATGCGCTCTGGCTCCGAAGATCCGGTCGTGTTGCGGCGGAAAACATGGAAGGTGGCCAGCGGTGAACCAGATCAAGAGATACGGATGCAAGTAAGGGAGCAGGCATGACCAGGACCTTTGACCTCATCGTGATCGGCGGCGGAACCGGCGGCAATGGCGTGGCCCGGATGGCCGCGGATGCAGGCTGGAGCGTCGCCAGCATTGATATCGAACCCCATGGCGGCACCTGCGCCCTGCGCGGCTGCGACCCCAAGAAGATGCTGATCGCGGTCACAGAAGGCGTCGAATGGGCGGAAAACATGAAGGGCAAGGGGCTGGAGGCACAGCCGTCGGTCAACTGGCCCGACATGATCGCCTTCAAGCACACCTTTACCGACAATATGCCGCCGCGCGTCGAGGCCGGGATGGAAAAGGCCGGGATTGACGTCATGCAAGGGCAGGCACGGTTTACTGGCCCCGATACGATCGAGTTGAACGGCGAGACCCTGACCGCGAAGCATTTCCACATCGCCACCGGCGCGCGGCCGATGACGTTGAACATCCCCGGCGAAGAGCATCTGACCACCAGCACCGAGTTTCTGGAACTGCCGGAGCGGCCTGACCGCATCGCCTTTGTCGGCGGTGGCTTCATCGCGATGGAATTCGCACATATCGTCAGGCGCACCGGGTCCAGCGAAGTGACCGTGCTGGAAATGGCGGATCGCCCCCTTGGCAATTTCGACCCCGACCTGGTCGAAATGCTGGTCGAAGGCACCGAGGAACTTGGCATTGATCTGCGCACCAATGCGAAGGTGGCGAAGATCGAGAAGCAGGGCGACGAATTCACCGTCACGGTTGAACGCGCGGACGGCACCGAAACCGTGACCTGCGACATGGTGGTGCATGGCACGGGCCGCGTGCCCGACATCGACGGGCTGAACCTCGAGGCCGCTGGTGTCGAATACAGCCGTCGTGGCATCAGAGTGAGCGACGCGATGCGCACCACCAATCCGGCCATCTTCGCGGCCGGCGACTGCGCCGACAGCGGGCCCAACCTGACCCCGGTCTCGGCGGCGGAGGGGCGTATCGCGGGCAAGAACCTTCTGGCCGGAGAGGACGCGCGGCAGACTAATTATCCGCCGGTCCCGTCCGTGGTCTTCACCCTGCCGATGGTGGCCACCGTCGGCTTGTCGGAAGCGGCGGCGAGGGAACAGGGGCTGAAATTCGATGTGCATTTCGAAAAGACCGAAGGCTGGTATTCATCGCTACGCGTCGGTGCGAAACACACAGGTTTCAAGGTTCTGGTCGAACAGGGCAGCGGCAAGATCCTCGGCGCGCATCTGATCGGTCCGGGATCCGAGGAACAGATCAACTTGCTCGCAATGGCCATGGGCACCGGACAGACCGCCAATCAGATCAAGGCGATGATTTTCGCTTATCCCAGTTACGCCTCCGACATCGGTTCGATGGTGTGATTCAAAATTATTGATCGGGGCCGTGTCGCGATACCGATCGCAAGCCAAGGAAGAACCAATGGACCAAACTGTAACGAAAGACGATTGCTGCACTCCCGGCGAAACCCGCGATGACAACTACGATCTCATCGTCGTTGGTGCCGGCTCCGCCGGATTTTCCGCCTCGATCACCGCGGCAGAGGCCGGCAAGCGCGTGGCGCTGGTCGGCCATGGCACCATCGGCGGCACCTGCGTGAATGTCGGCTGCGTGCCGTCCAAGGCGATGATCCGCGCCGCCGAGGCGGTCCATGGCGGCGCGTCGGCGGCCCGGTTCCCCGGCATCTCGCCTTGCACCCATGCCGTGGACTGGGGTGCCGTGGTGAAAGGCACTGCCGATCTGGTCGAGGAGATGCGACAGAAGAAATATATCGAACTGCTGCCCGCCTATGAGAACGTCACCTATATCGAGGAAGGCCCGGCGCGATTGGTCGAGGGCGGCGTCGCGTTCGGCGGACGGGTGATTTCTGCACCTAAGATTCTGATCGCCACCGGCTCGCGCCCGCATAAGCCTGTGATCGACGGGGTCGAGGCCGTTGAGGCGTTGGATTCCTGGGGACTGCTGACTCTGCCTGAACGGCCCGAAAGCATCATGGTGCTAGGTGGTGGCTATATCGGCTGCGAGCTGGCGCAGATGGCCTCGCGGCTGGGGGTGAAGGTTACGCTGGTGACCCGCTCGCGCCTTCTGCCCGGCGCAGAGCCAGAAGTGGCCGCGGCGCTGACGGAGGCATTGAAGGCCGAAGGCATCGCGGTCGAGACTGGCCTTGCTTACGCTTCTGTCGCGAAAGGCGCGGACGGTGTCATTCTGACCGTCACGCGGGATGGCAAGACCGAGATTTTGTCCGCCAAACGGCTGGTCGTGGCCACAGGACGGATCGCTAATTCCGAGGACCTTGGTTTGGAAGAGCTTGGCATCGAGACCGACTCTCGTGGCGCGATCAAGGTCGGTCCAGACATGGCCACCACACGGCCCGGCGTCTGGGCGGCAGGCGATGTCACTGACCGTGACCAGTTCGTCTACATGGCGGCCAATGGTGCCAAGGTGGCGATAAACAACGCCTTTGGACTGGAGCCGATGCGCTATGACAACGCGGCGATGCCTTGGGTCGTGTTCACCGACCCGCAGGTGGCCGGTGTCGGTCTTTCGGAGGCCGAGGCAACGGCGGCCGGGCACGAGGTCAAGACCAGCGTATTAACACTGGATAACGTGCCACGCGCTGCCGCCGCCCGCGACACCCGCGGCGTGATCAAGCTGGTGGCCGACGCCAAGACGGAGCGCCTGCTGGGCGGCCAGATTGCAGCACCGGAAGGCGCCGACACCATCCAGACGCTGACGATGGCGCTCAAGTTCGGCATGACCGCGCGGACGCTTGGCGAGACGATTTTTCCGTATTTGACCACGGTTGAAGGGCTGAAGCTCGCGGCGCAGACCTTTGACAAGGACGTCGCCAAACTCAGTTGCTGCGCCGGGTGACACTATCGGACGGACCCAAATTCGAACCTTTTGTTGTACTTTCCCGGGGAACAAATGACTTAGGGTGCGGAAGAGATGATCGCCGAGGGATCGACTTCCCGCCAGAATGTATATTTCAGCGCACTTGCCGCGTTGGCTTGTAGCCGACCCTGGCGCACTGTCCTATGCTTCAAGCTAATTCAGTAAGATCGTCGATACGAATCTCGAAAATGCGGCAAGGATGGACAAGCAATCATCTAACGTATCTGCAGGTCCTCGATGGCCGCACGGATTGCGCCATCGGTATCGTCGCTGTCTGCTGTCACAGCGAGACCGACCAGAACTTTTGGCATGTCGCCGAATGCACGAGTAAAATCTTGTTCAAGGTTCACATTTTCGGTGAAGCTGCCGGTTTGCGCTGTTCGCAGAATTATTGATTTCAGGATTGGTGAATAGGGACTGTCCAAAAATGCGCCTTTCGCGTGATTGCCACCCCAGACATAAACGAGCGCCCTCGTATTTGGATCGCGCAACAATTTGCGAGCCGATGTTCGACCCAGATTGCTTGCTGTCGGCGGATCGACGAAAACGAAGTACAATGCAAGATTACGATCATCTCCTCCGCGCATCGTTAGGTCGGTTCCCTCTACACCCTCCGTAACGGACCACGCCCACTCTGCGGCCGTTGCTCTGCCGAGGGTCGTGTCGATCGGGCGCCACAGAACGGAAACCGTACCGTCAGAAATTACGTCCAGACGCCGACCTTGCAATCCATACTTATTTGAAAAGAAACGAAAAAAGCCCTGTTCTTTCCAGCTTCCATTGAATTGGATGATATTTGCCTGCGCCTCGATTGGAGGGGCGTTTGCAACTAACATTATCAAGGCAGCAAAAAGTGCCCCTACAAGGGATTGCATGGGCATCTGAACTCCTTATCCGTTGCAATCGGTGCTGGTGCGATCCCGGCCAAAGGCTTGTTTCTTTGGCATTCCCGGGTGATATGCGCAGATTATGCGCTATGTTGAAGAGACCGGGAAGTAAAGCATTTGTGAGCCACCCTCGCAGGGCAGCAAAGTCAGTCGGCGGACATGAACTATTTGACCAAAAATCGGGTGTCGTGGTCCAGATCAGTTGATTGTAGCACCGGGCGGACCAGGCCGAGAGTGTTCGCCGCCGCTTGCCCAGGCCGCCTTGCGCAGCCCGCCCGCAATGAGTGCAGAGGCATTGGTTGTCAGTCGGAGTAACGCTTGTCGTTGAAATTCCGCAACTCGTCAAAGTTGTAGAAATATCCGCGGTGACGATATTTAGGCGCATCTTTCCCGCGCAACGGGGGAGGGGGAAAATGCCTCGATATCCTCATATATGCTAAAGCGCCCCCGGGCGCTTTGGATTTGTCGCCATATTTGCGATCATTCCGCCGTCGTGGGTATTCGGCTAACGAGCTTCGACAAACATTTCAACGGCGTAATAATCCGATAGCTTGCGGTCCCGACAATGCAATGCGTGAATTTGTGTCGTGGCATTTTCACTCATTATTGAGCTGTCTCTCAAACGCTTCCAATGTTGTACCGCTGACGTGATGCTCGATCCCTTCCGCATCGCGTTCGGCGGTCTCTTCGTCGATCCCGAGGCTCAGAAGAAAGGCCACAACGACCCTGTGGCGGCGTCGACAGATTTCCGCAAGGTCTTGCCCCGCATCGGTGAGGAATATCGCGCGGTAAGGTTCGCGCCGCACCAATCCGGCGGCCTTTAGCCGCGAGATATTCTTGGTCACGGTCGGTGGCTTGACGCCAAGCCGCTCGGCGATCTCGACCGGTCTGGCCTCCCCGCGTGTCTCGATCAGTTCTGCGATGAGTTCGACGTAATCCTCCGCCATTTCGCTTTCATGTGCCTGGCGCACGGTCGCAAAGCCTTCAGCCTGCGCTTCGGGAGCCCTGTCGGCAGCTTCGAACGGCTCACGCCCATGTGATTGCAGTTTTGTCATAACCGGACTTTGCAGCGAAACAGCGGGATTGACAACTTGTTTGCTTTGGATAGATAAGTTAGCCATGTCTAACTTTTTACCTTGGAGGCCGCGGTGATACGAGATTTCATGAGGGTGTTGCTCGCGGCACTTGCAAGTGTGCTCGTCCTTTCCGGACCCGCCGCTGCGACGCCTGCCAAGGAGGCCCCTTGGCTGCCGGAGGCGGCTGCCTATCGGTTGACGCTTTTTCTGGGAAATCTACAGCCAGCACCTTGGCGTGACATCGAAACTGCCTGGAAGGAACCCTACCGGGGTTCGGAATACTCCGTCGGTGCGCTGGCGTGGCTGGAGCGTGAAAGCGACATCAAGACTGACAATCTCTTGAACGCCATGACGCGCAGGGACCTGCAGGCAGTCTTTGCCGAGGCGACGCGGCTTGTAGCGCTCAGGATAGAAGAGGAATTGGACCGGTCTCTCGCGGCTGAGGATCCGGCGAGTGCGCAGCAGGCCGTGCGGAAAGCACGAGAGCTTTATCGCGCGTTCGCCGATGGTATCGCCGCCGCCGATCCGGGCGAAGCGAAGCAAATCGGCCTTGCCTGGCTGGAGTTGAACAGTAGTACGGGTTCCGCCGGTGTCATCGGCGTTGGTGCCACATCCGCAGACCGTGCCACGATGGTAGCCGCGCGCGGGGTCATCTCTACTTATCTGGCGAAGAACTACCTCGTTGATGTTTTTGCGCCGCGTCGAAAGCTGAGCGCTTTACCGGAAATCGCTGTTCTCAGTGGCCGAACTATCGAGGTGCCGCCAAGTCTGCCGCCGGGTTCCGACATCTTTGATCAGGATCCGCTTCCTCGTCTCGTCCTGAACTTCGAAGAACAGGGCATCGACGAAACCGATCTGCCGCTCGTGGCTTACGGGGACATGCTGTTTGACAGTGCGCAGATTTTCGGCAACCCGGCGCGCGATCTCGGAATCGCCTGTTCGACATGTCACAACCGTTCGGACGTCAACCAGCGTCTTTTTATACCAGGTGCCAGTCACCAGCCGGGCGCGATTGACGTGGATGGCGCCTTTTTCAACCCGATCTTCAACGACCGGCGCAATGACCCGATTGATATTCCAAGCCTGCGTGGCCTGCGTTTCACAGGGCCATACGGACGCGATGGCCGTTTTGCCTCCCTGCGTGATTTTACCCGCAACGTAATCGTCAATGAGTTCGGCGGTGGGGAACCGACGCCCTTCATGCTTGATGCGCTGGTAGGATACATGCTGGAATTCGATTTCCTGCCAAATTCCATGCTGACCGCTGATGGCCGCCTGACCGAAACCGCTCCCGAGGCTGCGCGGCGGGGCGAGGAGATTTTCAAACGGCCTTTCGCCGGGCTCAATGATCGCTCTTGCGCCAGTTGTCATACGCCGGATGCGAACTTTCTGGACAGACAGGCCTATGACATCGGCTCCATTGCGCCAGCATATGAAGGCGCTCGTGCTGGGGCGATGGATACCCCCACTCTGCTCGGGACCGTCTACACGGCACCCTATTTTCATGACGGATCGCTGCCGACGCTGGCCGCTGTCGTGGATTGGTTTGACGAAACAAAGGCGCTTGAGTTGACCGACGATGAACGCGCCGACCTGACCGCCTATCTGGAGACCGTGGGCGCCGCTGATGAACCCTACGAAACCTTCGATGCAAAGAACACAGCCTTCCGGCTGGCTTTCTCTGAACTGACGACCTTCGCTTCAACTTTGGACACGTTGCTGCCCCGGCGAGACACGGCGCTTATACTGCTGCTGACCGACACTGTGGCTAGGGACCTCGCAGCGGACGCCAGTACCATGTTGAACCTCGCCGCACGGCCGGACATCTACGCGCTGGCCGAACGTCTGGACGAGGTCGGTGCCGCCGTACGCAGGGAAGACTGGAAAGCCGCTGAATCCAGTTGGACCGCATTCAAGTCCCAAGCAGACACAGTCAAAGAAAGGGCATTCTGATGGCAATCCATATGAACCGCAGAACGATGCTGACGCTTGCCGGTGCAGGCGCGGTGTCAATCGCGGCTCCTGTCACGGCGCAAAACACGCGATTGCGGCTTGCCTTCATTCCGCAGGAAAACCCCGAGAAGCTGCTTGGCGATATCGAGGCCATCACTGAATGGCTGGCCAGCGAGATCGACGTCGCCGTTGAGGGCTTTGTTACCATTGACCATGCCGCGGCGGTCGAGGCGCTGCGCAACGGTGATGCGGATATCTCCTTCATGGGCGCCCTGCCTTTTGTTCTGGCCGAAGCCGAAATTGGTGCCGTGCCACTCCTGTCCGAGGTCTACCGCGACGCGCCGAGTTATACGGGCCGTATTTTTGTGCGGCGCGACAGCGGCATCGGCACGCTCGCGGACCTTCGCGGACGTGACATCGCATTCGCCGATCCGATCTCGGAATCGGGCTATCTCTATCCGGTTGCCGAATTTATCGAAGCCGGTCTGATCGAAGGCCCGGGACAGACGGAAACATTCTTTGGCCGTGTCTACTTCGCGGGCGGCTACCAGCAAGCGATGCAGGCGATGGCGGAAGGCCTTGTCGATGCCGCCGGTGCCAGCCAGTATGCCGACTTGCTTTTGACGCCACAGCAACAGGCGGAGGTTACCTGGATCGCAGAAAGCGCACCGATACCCAGCCATCTAGTGATCGCTCGCACGGGGCTGGATGCGGCGCTGCAAGACCGGTTTGTCGATGCAATGCTTCGGCTCAACGAGTCGGAGCACCGCGACAAACTGCGCTATCTTTACGGACCGGATGGATATGTCGTGGCCGACCGCGCCGCCTATGACGGCGTGCGCGACATGGCTCGGCAATTCGGGCTGTTGCGATGAAAACAGCTATCGAAATAGACGACCTGAGTTTTGCCCACCCAGGCACCGACCTCCCAGCTTTGGAGCGGGTTTCGTTTCAGGTCCCGGCGGGCGAAAGCGTCGCCTTGCTCGGCCCGTCCGGGGCGGGAAAGACGACGTTGCTGGCGCTACTCGACGGTAGGCTCCAGGGCTGGCGCGGTCGGGCATCGGTCTTGGGTTTGCCGCTCGATCCTGACCGCCCGCCGCAGCGAAAAAGCCGCCCCGATACCGGCTTCGTGTTTCAGGAGTTTGCTTTGGTGGAACGCTCCACGGTCCTGCGCAACGTCCTTAATGGTCGCCTGGGGCGAATGTGTGCTGTCCGCGCCTTGCTGGGCACTCCGACCTCGCATGATCTGGCGATTGCCCGGGCAGCACTAGTGGATTGTGGCATTGGCGATCTTGCCGAACGCAGGGTCGACAGCCTTAGCGGCGGGCAACGGCAGCGTGTGGCCATCGCAAGGTGCCTGGCGCAGGAACCGCGCCTTATCCTTGCTGACGAGCCGGTGAGCAACCTCGATCCTACCCGCGCAGGCGAGGTTCTGTCGCTGCTGACAGGGGCAGCACAGGCGCGCGGCGCAACGGCGCTGTTTTCATCACACCAGCCCGACTTGGCGCGGCGTTTCGCGCAGCGTATCATCGGCATTAAGGGCGGGCGGATCGCATTTGACGTTCCTGCGTGCGAACTGAACGACCATGCGACAGCGGATCTCTACCGAGACGCAGAACCGTTGCCCGGTGTTGGTCTCCGGGCGGTGTCGTGATGGTGGCCCGCAGGTTCGGTGGCTTCGCGGCAAGCGCCCTGATCGGCGGCGCGATCCTGTGGTCCTTTGCTACAACCGATGTCGAGATCTCGCGTCTCTTGTCGGCCGGCCCGCGGATCGCTGATTTTCTTGGCCGGATGTTTCCACCTGACCCGACGGTCATGGCCGAAATCAGGAAGGGCAGCGCCGAGACGTTGCGAATAGCGATCCTTGGTTCCCTCGGTGCGGTGATCCTGTCGATCCCGCTCGCGGTCCTCGCGTCCGAGACGATGGTTTCGCGCACAGTGTTTCGGCCGGTTCGAATGCTGCTCGCCTTCATCCGGGCAATTCCTTTGATCCTCGTGGCCATGCTTATGGTCGGCGCGGTCGGGCTCGGGCCATTGCCCGGCATCATCGCGGTCGCATTTCATGCCACTGGGATGCTTGCCAAATTCTATGCCGAGGCGATCGACGGCGTGTCCCGCGCACCTATCGCTGCGTTGGAAAGCGCGGGCGCAGGGCCGCTCGTGAGGCTCAGGCACGCGATCTGGCCGCAGATGGCACCGGTCGTCGCCCGCGACACGATCTTCCGGTTCGAGCTGAATCTGCGCGAGTCGCTGATCCTGGGGATCGTCGGCGCCGGCGGGATTGGCTTTTACATCCAGACCTACGTGCGCTCATTCCAGTATGACAAGGCGGCCAGCGTCACGATTGCAGTCGTCGTCATGGTCATCGCCATCGAGGCAATCAACGTCGCACTGCGCCGTCGCTTTACCTGATCCTCAGGCATAGATGTCGATGGGGGTTCCGTCCCTGACCATGGCGTAGATTTCTTCGATTTCGCGGTCGGTTACAGAGATACAGCCAGCCGTCCAGTCAAGTTTGTCCACCGGGTCGATCCCCTTGCGCGGGCCGCCATGAATGAAGATGTCACTTCCAGCAGATCGCCCTTGCGCCTCAGCGAACGCGATGTCGGCCTCGTTGGGATACGAAATGCCGATTGAGAGGTGGAAGAGGCTATTCGGGTTGCGCCGGTCAATCGCGTAGGAGCCTTCCGGTGTACGACCGTCCCCCTCAAACTGCTTGTGGCCTTCTGGCGCAAAGCCCAATCCGATCGGATAGGTCCGTAAAACGTCATCCGCTCCGTCCAGAACCAGCAGGCGTTCTGCCTTGTAAATTCGCAGCCGGGTCACCTCGGGTCCCTTGTAAGACCGAAATTTGCTGGCACAGCCCGCCAGGAAGGCCGCCAATCCACTCAAAAGAAAGGCCCGTCGTGGAAATCTGGTATTTATCACGTCTAGACGCCCTTTTCGCGAGGTCTGTTGAAGTATGACAATACTCCACCGAAATCATCGGATCAATGACCATGGGCAAGTTCTCTATTCGCCTGTTGCATACGCGTTGAATCACGACCCGGAACCCCTATTTAGACGCGGTTTCCATTCAGGTATCGCTGCGCATTGGCAACTGCTGTTGGGGACGCGCCGACATCAGCCTGGCGGTCCCTTGGAAGCTTGATGCCGCTACGAACGGCAAGTGGCGTCCCTATCCGCACTTCAAAACAGTCCTGATCCACCCATAGATGCGATGGTCCCGTGCCTGGGACTTTTCGCGCCGGTCAACTTCTTGGGGTGACGCTTTCTTCGGGTGAATAAAGGAACGCGGTCGAGCCGATCTCGACCTTTGGATAAAGGTCATTGATGTGTGCCATGACCATTCGCACGCAACCGGAACTGGCGCGACCGCCAATGCTACCCGGAAAAGGTGTTCCATGAATCCTTAGATAGGTATCCCGGTTGCCGACAAAGAGATAGAGGGCTCGCGATCCGAGCGGATTCTTGGGTCCGGGTTCCATGCCGTCCGCGACCGCGGCGTAAAGCTCAGGATCGCGGTCGATCATGTTCTGTGTCGGTGTCCAATGCGGCCATCTGACTTTGCGTTTGATCGTGTAAACGCCCGGCTCGTAAAGTTTTCCGCGTGCGATTGCCACGCCATAACGCATCGCCGTGCCGCCCTCTTCGATGTGATAAAGATAGCGCGCAACGGCATCGACATGGATGTCACCGGTTACAAGTCCATCATTCGCGACAACCCGCTGCGGCAAAAAGCGAGGATCCACGCCCCAAGGATTCGATGTGGTCGGATCGTAGTCAGCCGGTGTGATCTGCGCATCCCAAGCGGTCTTTTGCGCTTCGGTAGGCCATGTTTTTGCAAGTAGCGGGCTTGAAATTGAAGCTGAGAACAGCGCAGTGGTCGTCTGGATGAAATGTCGTCTTGTCAGCATATTTTCGCATCCTTTTGCAGTCGGCGAGCGACGCGGTGCATGTCCTGAAACATTGCTATGTTTCCCGAACTGCGAGGGCTGTTTCATTCCATGCCTCGAACGCCGATCATTTACTTTGCCTTAAGTCCTTCACCCACTGGAAGCACAACAAAACTCTTTGTTACTGCGAATTTCTGTCACCTGACTGCATATTTAAAGCGTGCAGGGGCCGAGTTTTCGTCGAATCGCCATTAAACTTTTGGGCAATGATGCATGGTCTATGTCGACGGGTGCAGGTAGCAGGTCACGACCAAGGCTTACTTAGTGTTCGTGAGCGGACTGCGGTGCCAGCCACCGAGAAAGGTACAACCGCTCGAAGACAAAGACCGCCGTGATCCCGGAGACCGCATAAAGCACGATGATCGGGTCGCTCTGGAGCTTCATCGCCGTGAACGCCGCCAGCACCACCGCGTCGAGCGTCAGGGCAATCAGCAGCACGATGCCCGATGCACCGATTTCTTCTCGCCGGTAGCGATAGACACCCCAGTGCACCACCATATCCATGATGAGGTAGAAGAAGGCACCAAGCGAGGCGATCCGACCCAGATCGAAGAACACCGCGAGCGTGGATGCGATGACAACGGTATAGATCAGAGTATGCCGTTGAATTGGGCCGGACATTCCGAAATGGCTGTGCGGGATCATCTTCATGTCGGTCAGCATCGCCAGCATCCGCGAAACCGCGAACACGCTGGCAAGGACGCCCGAAGCTGTGGCGACCGCTGCAAGGATGACAGTCAGAAGGAATCCTGTCTGGCCAAGTGCGGGCCCAGCCGCTTCTGCCAGTGAATAGTCGCGCGCCGCGACGATCTCGTCGATGGTCAAGCTCGATCCGACGCCGAACGCAACCAATAAGTACACCGCCACGCAGACAGCGATGGACAGCATGATTGCCCGGCCCACGTTGCGGTTCGGCTCGGTAACCTCGGATCCGCTGTTGGTGATGGTCGTGAACCCTTTGAAGGCCAGGATCGCGAAGGCCATCGAGGCGATGAATCCGGTCACGCCATAGGCTTGCGCCGGATCGGACGCGGCCGCAAACCGAAACCCGCTGGACCAAAGGGCAGCCACGCCGAACAAAGCTATCCCTCCGATCTTGGCCGCCGCCATGATCAGCGAGAACAAACCCACGGACCGATTGCCCGCGATGTTCACAATGAAGGCGAACAAGATGACACCGACGGCAAGAATTGGCACCAGTGGTCCACCATCAATATCGAATGGTCGCAAGACGTAAGTCGCGAAAGTCCGTGCGACGAGACTCTCTGCTATTACCATGCTGAGTGCCATCAACAGGGCAGCCCCTGCCGCGACTGCACCTGGGCCATAGCATTTTTGCAGGATCATCGCGATTCCGCCCGAAGACGGCCACTTATTTGACATCCGAATGTAGCTGTAGGCGCTGAAACTGGTAACGATAGCGCCCGCGATGAAGGCAAGTGGGAAAAGTGGTCCGGCTAGTTGCGCGATCTGTCCGGTCAGCGCGAATATGCCCGCGCCAATCATCACACCAGTTCCCATAGCGACAGCCCCAGCCAGGGTTATCGAGCCTTTGCGGTAAGCGTCGCTTCTGTTTTCGTCGTCCATTATACCTGCATTGCCAATCGCCTTGATTGTTGTGGCGTCACTGCCGCTAGCAGTCCGACCGGTTTCGTCGATCTTATGCCGCGGCTCGCCTCTGTCGTTCTTATGCCGCGGCTCGCCTCTGTCGTTGCGCGCGCCATGTTTTTATCGTCGCCGCCGTTTGCAACAAAAGGACAGCGCTGACTAGGCCTATGAAGGGCCATTGAGCCCAATTTGGCTCGGGCGTCCGGCGATGGAAGTCGAGAAAGTGAAAAAAGAGGAAGTAGGCGGTGTGCAAAACAGACAGCCACCACAAGACGTAAGTGCCCTGCTGGACGTATTTCCAGACCGAGGGACCAAGTCGGTTCTGGCTGAAATCGTTCGATGTGGCCGCAAGCACGATGCCATAAAGCAACGCCACGATTCCGACGATGTTACCCAGTGCAAACCCGTGTTGCACCATGACGTAGCTTTCCAATTGCGGGTGAAACTCAAAGCCGAACAGCCGCGCAAAGTCTAGCTCGACCCAGCCGAGCAGGATAATGATCGTGTGTATGATCGCCGCAAAAACGGCATAGATGCCAAGTTCGCGACGGTAGGGGAGAATTTTCCGAAAAATGCGTGCCGATGACAGGCGCGAAAGCGGTCCAAGCGCCATCGCGAGCGCAACAAGAAGCAGTGAAAGGTCTCCCAATGCCCGATTGTAGCGGTGCATTTCCGACCATTCGGCTCGCGAGATCAACAGTAGATATCCGGCCAATACGGACAAGCCAAGAACGAGTCCGTGTCTGAAGAGTGTGGGTTTCCTGGTCATTGTTTCGGGCATCTCCGGATTGAGGGGCTATCGGTGTTTCGAGATAGACGAAAAACACCACACTTTCCAACAGGTTTCCTTGATCGGCTGATCACATTGGCATGATTCTGCCCAAGAAATGCGCCAAGACCTAGCCTGCGATGGTGTTAGGTCATGGGGCGGGATCCGGGCCTTGTCCAACATGCCAGCGAAAGTCGCAATGATCATGACCGCCTGCAATCGTCTTGGGCCGCACGAGCCTTCCGCCCCACTTCTCGGCTACCGGGAAATCGAGTGCGCACCACGTTGCGGTGCAAAGTTCCGAGTCGTCGTGATCAGCGAAGAACGCGGCCACCGGGCACTTGGTGCAGTCGAACGCGACGATGTCCTTGCCCGCTTCGACATCCCGCCAACCATAACCTGGTGGCCCGAATGGAAAGCGGCGAAACATGTCAGTCGCGATCCTCAGCCGTTTTGCTGGATCCCCGGTGATCGTACGGGCCAGTTCCCAGGGGGGATCGGCCATTCGGTCGTAAATATCCCAGCCGATCGCATGGATCAGTGCGTGACTCTGCGCGGGCGTTCGACCGTGCGAGACAAGGGTTCGGTGCAGCGCCAGAGTCAACGCCGCAAGATGCGTGGTCAGGATCGCACCAGTGTTCGCCTGAAGCGGAAGATCGGCCTCCAGAACATCATATGCCGCCCAGCTTTCCGAAAGTATTTCGTCTGTCTCCGATCCAAGGTGACCCTGCGCGAAATGGTGAAAAAGCGCCCTTAGCCCGGCTCTGCCGAGGCCCCGTTCCGTTGGGCCGAAAACACTCAATACGCTCTGCCACATGCCACGGGTCGATAGTCTATCCCAGCTTTCGTCAATCGCTTCCGCGGGCGGTAGTGCACCGGTCAGCAAGAATTCGGGAAGAACCTGGGAGATGCGCCCCAGTGGATCGCTTGCGGCAATCCTGGCGGTCACCTCCCGCGCTATGAAAGGTCGCGAAATCTCGTCAAAGCGGGCCTCGGGTGCCAATTCGAACAAAAGCGCTTCGGCGGTTGTGAGCGCCTTGGCATGCAGCATGAGCGAGGCGGGAAAAACGAAACCGGCGCGATACCCGGCACGCATCATCGAAAGATATGTCCGCGCCAGGCTGACCTCGCGCGAGGGCTCCGTGTAGAACCGGCCCGCGAGGTCATTGAAGGATTGCCGAAAGAGCGTATGGTTCGCATCCGGCAAAGGCTTGGTCTGTTGGCTGAAATGATGATACGCGCGCTGTGTCTGTCGCTGTGCTACGCCCATCCAATAAAGCACAAAGCGGTCGCGTTCGGCCGCGCTCAATTCACCGAACATACCAAAGTCGAGCAACGTGAAACTGCCGTCGGTATGAAAGACGATGTTGCCGGGATGGAGGTCGGCGTGAAACAGGCCGTCCGAGACGAACATTTTTAGAAGCATGGACACAAGTCGGTTGACCAGTTTGGTTTGAGTCGACCCCGAAAGCGTGGTCACCGTCTCGGACAAACGCATACCCTCAACCCAGCCCATCGTCAGCACGCAGGCAGTCGTGTGGTCGGGGAAAGTCCTGGGGACGCGCACACCTTCCTGTCCGGAAAGGTTTGCCCGAAACCGTTCCATGACGCGGGCTTCGGCCTGAAAATCCAGTTCCCCCATCGAATAACGTCGGAATTCCGACATAAACGCCGACAGGTTTGTCCGACGGAGCCGTCGGGGCGCCAGCACACGCAGGAGCCGAAGTCCGAACTCCAGCGCATCGAGATCGCGGCGGAACAGCGCATCAAGCCCCGGGCGCTGCACCTTCACCGCGACGGTTGTTCCGTCCGCCAGCGTTGCCTTGTGCACCTGCGCGAGCGACGCGGCAGCAACCGGCCGCGGCTCAAAGTTATCAAAGGAGGTCTCAAGCGGCGCATCAAGTTCGCTTTCGACCACGCGTCGGATCGTCGTGAAATCTATCTCGGGCGCGTGTTCCTGCAATTCCGACAGTCGCTTGATGTAGCTTTCGGGCAGGATGTCAGGGCGGGTGCTCAGGATCTGTCCGAGCTTCAGGAATACAGGGCCAAGCGCGGTCAGGTTTCGCGCAAGGCGGTCTGGTGCGCGCGTGTCGCCGCCGTCGGGGTCGTAGCGCCGAATCGCCCGGACGTCCGGCAATAGGGTGGCGAGAATCCGGACAAGCCGGCGTAGGTTCCCCACTGGCTTCATGCCCGATCCCCTGCCGTCCCGCTGGACCATGCCTCGATCTGCATGTCAGGACGGAGATGGCGCAAGGCGTCCAAGGCTTGGGTCATCGTCAAATGGTCGGCGATGGTCGTGGCACCGCGCAGCGGTTTTTCTTCTGCGTCGAGCGCCAGGATCGTCGCCAGGATCATTGTGGCCGTGACTTCTGCCTGGTCGCCGGCCGCAATATGTCGCGCGGCCAGAATACCGCCATCCGCTCCCCGCGCTTCGACCGCGATACTGGTGCCAACGCGCCCCAGGGGTGGCAGCCGCATCAAGATGCGCGTCAGCCCGCGCTTGTGCCGCGCCAAAATGGGTCCAAGGCCCAGACGCAAGAGCAGGCCCGTCAGTTTTGTCACATAAGCCGGATGCAGCGCCAGAAAGGAACGGACCCGGATAGGCGTACCCTTCTCCGATTGTCGCACGATACCTTGCTGCGCGAAGCCGAGGCCAAGCGCCATTCGCGACTTTCCGCCCCGCGCAAAGACAAAACGACGGCGTATATCCCCGGGTCGTACCGTTGTATTTTTGATTCCGGAAACCTGGTATTTGTTGCCAAGGACGCCAATCGACCATTCTGTTGCCGCCGCGCCATAGTGACGCCCCATGCCGAGTTCCAGACCGATGTCGATGCTAGCGCATCCCTCGGTTTGTGCGGCATCCGCAGCCATTAACGTGCTGAGGCCCGGTGCGGCACCGACGCAAACGACACCGGTACCCGCAGGGTCAGCCGCCGACACCTCAGCAACGATCATCTCCACATAGTTCGGCGAGGCCGAGGTTTCGAGGAAGTTTCCTCCACCGCGAACCACTTCGGCCGCGACCGATGGCGGCGTGGCCTCAGTCAGGTTGACCACAGTCGCACCAATTGGAATTTTTGTGGCAGCGTCCTTGGCCGCAATGTTGAGGCGAAGTGTCTGCACCCGATTATCCGACGCAACGCCCCGGCGGGAGACAACCATGACGCTGGCCGCCGTGTGCTTCAGCAGCAGAGATACCAATCGTTTGCCGACATCGCCGGTGCCGCCGATCAGCACGATCATCGCAGAAGTATCCAATGCCGGATCAACGCGCAGCGACATCACTCGATTCCGTTGGCGCTTTGCAACTCGCGGATGTAGTTGACGATCAATGTGACGGTTTCATCCGTCATTCCCTCGACGGGCGGCATGTTTCCAAAGTTCCAGTGGTGTGCCCGCACCCCGGCCATGGCGGCGCGAAGGAAGGCTGTATCGCCGTGATGACCGGGTTCGTAGATTGGATGGACCAACGGCGGTCCCTTGCCAGTCCCACCTGCAGCGTTCCTGCCGTGGCAGGCCGCACATGACTGTTCGAAAGCAATCTGGCCGAAATAGGCCTGTGCGCCAAATGTCTCGGGCACACGAATTGTCTCGGGGTCTGGTGCCGGGGCTCCGGCGGCAGCGCCGTGCATCTCCGTGCTGACACTTGGCCGATCGCGCCCATCATCTGTCTGCGCCGAAAGACTTGTCGCGAGACCGCCAACAACAAGAACTACAATTGAAAAACTCTTCGCTGCCATTGTATTTACACTTCCCGTTTACTCTTGATGCAAGACAGGCCTTTCACAAACCTTTCCTCGGCCCAGCCGGGTCTTTTCGGCTGGGCCTTTTCGTGTAGATCCCGAATTTTGCCCCGGGGATGAGGGTGAATGCCTGTCGGCTTCGTTTCCGCCTAGTCGTGGTCTTCCTCCTCTTCGTCCAAATGCTCCATCATCTCTCTGAGATTATGCGGGATGTCCGCTTCGGAGAATTTTGACTGTTCGTCAGGGTCGTGGACAAAGGCAATGATCGCGCCGAGTTCCTCGCCAGTTAACTCGATCTGATATCCCAGCTCGTCCTCTTGCGCTTCGATCATTGCAGGGGCACCTCGCCACATACGGGCGGCGAAATCGAAGGGGTTCATCGGCATTTCCATGAACTCCGCATCAAGCGGACGCGCATCTTCCCCGCCGATGCCGTTGATCGAGTGACAGACAACGCATCCCTTTGACGCAAATAGCTCTCGGCCCTCGGATGCGTTCATGGATGGTAATATCAGCCCGTTGCTCATCATGTCACCTTGTGTGGGATGAGAGCTGGCGAATGCTGACTGGGATGTTGCCAACACAAGGGTTGCGGCAATTGCCAGATACTTCGTATTCATGACGTTCTCCTTATTAGATTTCAGTTCATCGCGAGTCGGTTTCCCGATTCGCGTCTGAAACTACGGGAAAAAACGCGGGAACCGCCTTGACATAGGTCAGGTAGGCTTCATCGAATCGCAACGGACTGTCGGACTCTTCGGCTCGTGCAAGCGGGGCGAGCATCCATACCAGCACCGGCATCATTGCGAACGTCACAATAGTTGGCCATTGCAAGAGAAAACCAAGCATGACCAGAACGAACCCCACATACTGGGGATGGCTTATACGCGCATAAGGACCGGTCGTGGCCAGCCGCCCCTGCCGTTGCGCCGACCAGAGAAGGTGCCAGGCCACGGATATCAGCCAGCCCGACAGGAGGAAGATCGTCAACGAAACCCCTGCATCTCTGTGAAGAGCGCCACGACAAACGCGCTGAACGCACCAAAACTGCGCCAGTCGCGTTTCGTCTGTGGCTTGAAAAAACTGAAGGCCAATATAATGAAAACCGCCGAATTGACGATAACAAGCGTCCAAAGGCCGTATGCTGGAATTTGGGTATTCATGCGAGCAAACCTCGTCGAATGGCCCTGCGCAAAGGCGCGTATCGGTTGAATGCAACGTTGACTTGAAACACCACTGTCCGGTCGGTCAGGTGACTCGCCCAGAAATCTCCCGGTCCGCTGATCGCCCGCCGCCGTAGAGCAGCCAACCGAACAACAAGCCGCCGACGATCGCGGGCGCCACGCCGCCGGCGATAAAAAGCGCTGTATTTTCCGAACCACCAAAATAGCCGAGTCGCGCGTCAATGGTGCTGCAAAGCCACGCGCAATAGCTTCCTGTCACGGCAACAGTGGTTGCGGCGATCCACAACGCCGCACGTTGCGCTCGTAGCGGTTCGGCCCAAAGTAGAGTGCCAACACCGATGACAGAACCCATGGCGATGCCGCATGTCATGGCCAACCCGACGATCTTGAAAACGCGATTTTGTGGAGTTGCTGTCATTTTCGGCCCCCACCGGACCCATGAGTGCCATGCCCGCCGTGCATGAAAAAGTGCATTCCAACACAGAGCAGTAATGGCAACCAGATCAGAATTCCGCTCCCGAGAAGGTGTACGCGGTGTTCATAACCCAGAAGGGCACCGCCTAACGCGAAGGCGAAGATCAGATAAATGCCGGCGCGAGACCGCCAGAACGAAGGCGGCGAGATCAACCCGAAGTCACCGTCCGAGCCGTCCGGTATTTCCGGGTCATTGGTGACGGTACCTGAAACGAGCCTTGGTTTTTCGCGCATCGAGGTTTCTCCTACCAGTCAACACCGTTCGCGGTCTCCGCGAGGGCCGACTCCAGCGCCCCGCGAGGTGAGATCCCGTCCAATGGACGGATCGCGGCATCCAACCGCCGCGCGGCGTTGTAGCCATACGCCGCGGCCTCGGTAGGCGCCGAGCCATAGGCACTGCGATAGCGTGCAGCAAAGTCATCTGAATCGTCTTCAGTCGCCCAATCCCTTGGGAGTGCGCCCGGAAGTGAAACGGCCCCCGCGAAGGCAAGTGACGTGACCTCTGCGGATACGTCCCGTTCCGGTCCAATGACAACAAGGATGTCGGGCGGCGTGCGGGGCGTCCCCACCAAACCGGAGACCTGGCCTGCCGCGCCTTCAGGAAGCGGCAGAATTTGCACATCAACGCCCCCGAGATGGCCATCAGATGTTTCGGCGTCATGCCCGTCGCGCTCGTCTGCTGCCAGAAGAAAGCCGTTGACCGCCTCAGCAAGCCGCGCCTCCTGTTTCGCACCGGTCACAAGAAGCGCGGCGGTGAACTCATGCGCAACTGCCGCATTTGCTACGACGGTGAATCCCAAAGCGGCCAGTGTGCCTCGAACAATATTGAGTCTCATATTTTTGCCCCCCTCAAGCGCAACGAATTAAGCACCACAGAGATAGATGAAGCGCTCATGGCAAAGGCAGCAAACATCGGACTGATGAGGATGCCGAAGAACGGAAACAAAACGCCCGCCGCGACCGGCACGCCGGAAGCATTGTAGATCAGCGCAAAGAACAGGTTCTGGCGGATGTTACGCATGGTAGCTCGAGCAAGCCGCCGCGCACGCACAATGCCGTCAAGGTTGCCTTTGACCAGCGTGATGCCTGCGCTTTCGATAGCCACGTCAGCGCCGGTGCCCATGGCGATGCCGACGTCGGCCTGGGCGAGCGCGGGGGCGTCGTTGACACCGTCTCCGGCCATCGCGACCTTGCGGCCTTCGGCCTGTAGTTCTTTGATGATCCTTGCCTTGTCTTCCGGCAACACATCGGCCCGAATCTCGTCAATTCCGAGACGCGCACCGATTGCCTTGGCCGTGCGTTCGTTGTCGCCGGTCGCCATGATGACGCGGAATCCCAGTTCATGCAGGTCTTTGATGGCTGCGGGTGTAGACTCTTTCACCGGGTCGGCAACAGCGACAAGACCGGCGATTTCGCCATCCAGCACCACGAACATCACCGTCTCGCCTTCATCGCGGCGGGCATTGGCCTTGGCGGTCAGGTCGCCCGCCTCGAGGCCCAAATCGCGGATCATCGCCAGATTGCCGAGCGCGACCGCTTTGCCATCGACGACGCCCTTGACGCCCTTGCCGGTGACCGCCTCGAAATCGTCGGCATTGGCCATTTTCACACTTCTCTCCTCGGCGCCTCTGACGATCGCTTCGGCCAGAGGATGCTCCGAACCGCGTTCAAGCGACGCGGCAAGACGCAGGACTTCGGCCTCGTCGTGGCCGGGCTGCGGAAGCACGTCTACAAGCTGTGGTTTGCCCATCGTCAACGTACCCGTCTTATCGACAATCAGGGTATCGACCTTCTCGAACCGCTCCAGCGCCTCGGCGTTCTTGATCAGCACCCCGGCCTGCGCGCCCCGCCCCGTCGCCGTCATGATCGACATCGGCGTGGCAAGGCCAAGCGCACAGGGACAGGCGATGATCAGGACCGCGACGGCGGCGATCAGCGCGTAGGACAGCGCCGGTGCCGGCCCCCAGATAGCCCAGGCGATGAAGGACAGGACTGCGATGGCGATCACCGCCGGAACGAAGAACCCCGCTACCCTGTCAGCATATTTCTGAATCGGAGCACGCGAACGTTGCGCGTTCGAAACCATCTCGACAATCTGCGCCAGCATCGTGTCGGACCCGACACGGGTCGCTTCCATCACCAGGCTACCGGTGCCATTGATTGTCGCGCCCGTCACCGGATCGCCCTCGACTTTCTCGACCGGAACCGGCTCGCCTGAGATCATGCTTTCGTCGATAGACGAACGCCCATCCAGAACAACGCCATCGACCGGAACCTTGTCGCCGGGACGCACGCGCAGTTTGTCGCCGACCTGTACATCCTCCAGCGCGATCTCCTCTTCGGTGCCATCGTCGCGGATCACCCGCGCGGTCTTGGCCGCCATGTCAAGCAGCGCACGGATCGCCTTGCCAGTACCTTCGCGGGCACGCAATTCCATCACCTGGCCAAGCAACACCAACGTCACGATCACCGCCGCAGCCTCGAAATAGACGCCGACATGGCCTTCCTCGTCGCGGAAGCCGTCGGGGAATATGTCCGGCCACAGGACGGCAACGACGCTGAAGATCCAGGCCGCCATCACGCCCATGCTGATCAGCGAGAACATGTTGAGGTTCATCGTCTTGAACGAATTCCAGCCGCGCACCATGAAGGGCCAGCCGCACCAGAGTACGACCGGGGTTCCCAGTACCAGCTCGATCCAGAGGGTCGTACGCTCGCCAAAAAACTCGCGCACTTCGGGAAACCCAAGATAGGGGGCCATGGTGAGGATCAGAAGCGGTATGGTGAGGACCGTGCCAACCCAGAAGCGCCGGTTAAAATCTATGAGCTCTGGATTCGGACCGTCATCCGCCATCGCGGCCGATTCAAGCTCTAGTCCCATCCCACATAAGGGACAGGATCCGTGCTTGGTCTGGCGCACCTGCGCATGCATGGGGCAGGTATAGACCGGACCTTCATACCCTGCGGGAACAAGATCGTATTCGCCATCCGCCGGCGTGGCACGCGCGTGGTGGTCATGATGATCATGTCCGGAATGCGCCTCCAGATCGGACTCAGGAACCAGGTGCATCCCGCATTTCGGGCAATCGCCCGGACCGTTCTGCCGCACCTCTGGGTGCATCGGGCAGACGTAAGTTATCGTTTCGGGGTCGGGAGCGGCATGGCTTGTGTGGTCGTTCATTCGGATGTCCTCTTAGGGGGGGTCGGTTGCAACCTAATCGTTCCAGCAGGTAGAAGGTCAAGGCCCGTTAAGTGCCTGTAGCGATTCGACCAGTACACTGGAAATTCCGATCGCGTTCGATGGATGTGGTATGGTGTCGGTGGTGACAATTCTAGCCGCACCCGCGGATAGGATGGCATCATGGGCGCCGTCTGCAAAGACCGCATGGATGGCCAGGCAGACGGGTGCATCGGTCCCCGCGGCAAGCAAGCGTTCTACCGCTCGAGCCATCGTGCTCCCGGAAGATGCGATATCGTCGAGGATCACCGGTGTTCCATTCCGCAACAGTGCGCTTTCCGGTACACTGACATCCACCTTGCGGTCGCCGGACCTTACCTTTCGCAGTACCTCGTAGGGCCGCCCGGCCAGACGGGCCACCTCGGCCACCCATTGCTGGCTTTCGCTATCCGGACCAAGAAGAACGGCATCCGGAAGGTTTTTCCCGATCCAATCCGCAAGCAGCGGAGCTGAGACCGCGCGGATCGCGGGCATCGCAAAGACATCCTCCAGCCGTGCGATGCGATGTAAATGTGGGTCCACCGTTACCAGCCAGTCGAAACATTCCCCCAGAAATTGCGCAAAGAGCGGTGCGCTGACCGCTTGCCCTGCCTCGAAACGACGGTCCTGCCGCATGTAGCCGAGATAGGGGGCGATCAAACCGACGCGACGCGCTCCCATCTCGCGTGCCGTTGCCGCGGCGAAGCGCAATGGCAGGGCAAGGCGGTCGGGATCGCGCATTGTTGCCAACAGCGCCACCTCCGCCCCGTTCAGGTCGCCCGGCAGCGAGATCAGGCTTTCGCCATCAGGGAAACGGTGCCAGTCGAGTTCGAGCAATTCCGCCCCATATGCAGGGGCAAGGTCTTTGGCCAACGATCTCATTTCGGGAAACGGAACAAGGATCATGATGCCTCCTCTGACAAAGTGAGCACGCCGGTTTGGGACTCCGCATAGGCGAGGGCATAGGCCAGTTCGCCCGGTGTCTCCGCGTGGAGTTCGTAAAGCGGCTGCCCCTTGTCCACACAATCGCCTGTCCGCACCAATAATCGAACGCCAGCGCGTTGCTGACGCGGGGCACCTGCCAGCTTTGCAATGCGTGCGATCCGGCGGTTGTCCACGGCGGTCAATTTGCCCGCGTGCGGGGCGAGGATTTCGATGTGCCGGGCTGCGCTTTCAGGCTCTTGGAAACCGCCCTGCGCCGCACAAATTGCCATGAACTTGGCTTCCGCCGCGCCACTGTCGAGAAGCGCCAGAGCGCGGTCCCGCCCCGTTCCCGCCACGGCGCCCGGCGCGAGGTCCAGAAGATGCCCGGCCAGATCCAACGCCCGTGCCCGGAGGTCGTCGGGCGCGTCCGGCGTGCGGCGTAGAACCGCCAGCACGTCGATAGCTTCCAGCGCCGGGCCGATGCCTTGTCCCACAGGGGCCACACCGTCGCTGATGTGCAGCGCCAGGTTCAGACCCAACGACTTGCTCACCGATGACAGCCGGGCACCGAGGGTTCGCGCCGCCCCGGCCGACCGTATTTTGGCCGTGGGTCCGACCGGCATGTCGATCAAGACATGCGTCGCGCCTGCTGCCGCCTTTTTCGACAATACGCTGGCCACAAGTTGACCGGTGGAGTCGAAATCGAGCGGGCGTTCGACACGGATGAAATGATCGTCGGCGGGGCTGAGTGCGAGCCCGCCGCCCCAGACGATGCAGCCGCCTTCAGCTTCAACCACCCGGCGCAGCGCGGTTGTGTCCAGCGCAACAGGTGCCATGACCTCCATCGTGTCGGCTGTCCCCGCTGGCGAGGTAATCGCCCTGCTGGACGTCTTGGGGATCAGATGCCCTGCCGCCGCGACGATGGCGACGACGATCGGCGTCGTCCGGTTGCCCGGCAATCCGCCGACGCAATGCTTGTCGAGGATAGTCTGCTTGCCCCAGTCGAGCGTTTGCCCTGCCGCTTTCATGGCGCGGGTCAGTGCCACGGTCTCGGCCTCGTTTAGCCTGTCGCCTGCACATGCGGTGACGAAGGCGGCCAGATCGAGGTCCGAAAGTCGGTTTTCGAGCGTGTCGCGGACAATCGCGGCGAACCCGGCTTGGTCGAGCCTTTCGCCATAGGCTTTCGCCCGGATCATTGACGCCGAAGCGGGCGGTTCAGGGTGCGAGAACGCGGCTTCGTCCCCGGTCTCAGCACCAAGCGCGGTCCAGGCGGAGGCTGACAATGCTGCCTCGTCCACAGCCAGCCATGCCCCGCGACCGACGATGTTCAAGGTTGCGATGATCCAACGGCTCTTCAGGTCTATTCGCACGCGGGTCTGCGCGGCGAACCCTTCAGAACGGCAGATATGGCAGTCTTCGTGCATGTAGACGACCGGTTGCCGGTAGGTGTCTATGCCAGATGCGATAAGAGAAAGCGTTTCGGTCATCGAGGCCGGTCCAGATAGATGGACTCCAGATGCTCCGGGACGCGCACAGGTCGCCCAAGCTCATGTTCGACACGAAAACGCAAGGTGTCCCCGGCGTCCGGCTCCCCGTGGGTCAGGTAAGTCATTGCGGGGGCAGTGCCGGCAGACATCCAGCGAAGCATCTCGTCAGCATCAGCATGTCCGGAAAAGGAACTAAGCTGAACCACTTCGGCCTCGATCAGGAACTCGCGCCCGAACATGCGTAAACTCCGGGCACCCCCGGCCAGCGCTGCGCCACGCGTACCACCGGCCTGAAAGCCGGACAGCAGGATCGTGTTCCGCCGATCGCCACCAAAACTGGCAAGATGGTGCAGGATACGCCCGCCTGTCAGCATGCCACTGGCGGAGACGATGATCATCGGACCCTGGCGCGTGTTCAGATCCTTCGATTGTTCGACCGTGTTCACGCGCTTGGCGATCTCGAACATCGCGACGCAGTCTTCGCGGCTGACATGATGTTCGTTGTGATAGCGATGATAGATCTCGGTCGCACTCACTGCCATCGGGCTGTTGAGGAACACCGGGACATAGGGAATCTCGCCCTTCTCCATCAATCTCGCGATATGCAGCATCAGGCCCTGCGCCCGTCCTACCGCGAAGGACGGGATCAGTACCGTGCCGCCACGGGCAAAGGTGCGTTTCAGGATCGGGGCCAATTCGGCCTCGGGGTCGGTGCCGGGATGGGACCGGTTGCCGTAGGTGGATTCGCAGACCAGCACATCGGCACCGCCGAAAGGTCTTGGTGGTCGCATCAGCGGATCGGGATCGTGTCCCAGATCACCGCTGAAATGGACAACCCTGCCGCCGATTTCAAGCCGGATCTGCGCCGCCCCGAGGAGATGCCCTGCCGGAATGAAACTGGCAGCAATCCCGTCCCCCAGTTCGATCCTTTTGTCGAAAGGATGACGTTCAATGCGATCCAGTGCTTCTTTTGCATCTTTGAGCGTGTAAAGTGGTATCGGGTTCCGATGTTTGGAATATCCCTTTCTGGCGGCATAACGCGCTTCTTCTTCCTGGATATGGCCGCTATCGGGTAGAATAAGTCCGCAAAGATCTGCTGTTGCCTCGGTGCAATGCACCCGACCGCGAAACCCCGCCCGAATTAGTGCCGGCAAATAACCCGAATGGTCCAGGTGGGCATGAGTCAATAACACGGCATCAATCGTGTTGACACGCACCGGGAACGGTTTGCGATTGCGCGCACGCAATTGCTTGAAGCCCTGGAACAGGCCGCAATCGACGAGGATGCGTTTCCCCATCACTTCGATCAGATAGCGCGAACCTGTCACCGTTCCGGCGGCACCGAGAAAGCGTAGTTTCGGACGTGCGGTCATGGTCATGTCTCCACTCGCCGGCTTACGAAAGCGTTGAAAAGGCCGCCAAAGATCAGCGCGGCATACCAGCCGTAGAGAAAACTCTCGATCAGGCCGATGATTATTCCTGTCGGGGTCAGCCAGACGAATCCGGGCAGCAGGCCAGACCAGACCTCATACATTGCATAGTCCGGAAAGATCAGATCGAAGGTGATGCACACAAGGTAGGTCAGCACCAGAAACAGGCTCAGCGCCCACCCCAGTGGTATTATTGGCAGATATGCGCGCCCCGTCCCTGTATTCGCGCCCATGACACAGGCCCCGCAGGTCAGGCGAAGCGCCAGGAAAAGAATCGCGGCGACGGCGGTGAAGTAGAGGATGGGCATCATGGCTTGTTCCTTTCTTGTCGATAATCAACCCGGAGCGCGGCCAACAACGCTGGACGGCACCGGATCAGGAGGGACGCAATTGGTAAAAGGTGTGCACCCTGCAAGGCATTGCCTCAGTTCTGGCCGCAACAGCAGCCAGATTTGACAGGCTTGCGTTCTGCGGAGTCTGCAACACGCGGTTTGGTTTGGTCTTGCGGCTGCGCGTCAGCCTTGCCACCGCAACAACCGGTCGCTTTTGGGGCGGATGTGTCTTGGGTTTTGAGATCGGTACGGCTATCCATCTGAACTTCCTTTCGTTTAGGTTCATCCTAAAGACGCCGCTCGCCCGAGAGCATTACAAGAACCGAAATCCGGCAGACTTCCAGTGGCAAATTGGGCGGTGCCGCGGCCTCATGGCCCGAAAGGATCAATGCCTCCAGCAAAGCAGGCAGCGGTGCCTCATGGGGTCTGGCGTGCTCGTCGACATAGCTGATGGAAAGTTCAGCACCCGCCTGCCGCAAATGCAGGGCAGTTGGGCAAATCAAGCAATTCCGTAGCATTGTCCGATATCAGACATCTTCAGGGTCTGCATTGGTATCGGCGGGCGCGTCCGTCTTTTTCTTTTGCGCTGCTTGGCGATTGATCGCCTTGCTGTGTTTGTGTCGGCCATGTCCGTGCCCGAAAAGGTGCATCGCAGCCATTCCGCCGAAGACGAGAACCAGAACCCAGTTATCCAAAAGCCATTCCATGATTGTTTACTCCTTGTGTGTTGCGGCGGCCGAATGGTTCGCCTGTGCAGGTGTCGTGATGACGGGGAAAGCGCCAAACATTGCGCCAAAAATTTGGGTGATCCATGCATCGCGCCCCGTTCGCAAAGCGCCCAGTACCTCGCCGGTGTACGCAGACAGTACGCGTTCGGTGAAAATCGCTGGTTGGTTAATTTTCCACCTGGCTCGACTGCGTTCGAGACACTTGCACCAGGGTGTTCAGGATTGACCTTCGTAAGGCGCAAACTCTCATTCATCGCTGAATTTCCTTCCAGCGGCGGGTACCTTGGCCGATTGCTTCGCACCTAAAAGAAGCACGAGGTCTTTCGCGACATCTTCGCGTAGACCGGTCAGGAGATAGGACGCATCGCCAGGCTCGATGCCCAATGCGTGCGCGGCGCGTATCGGCGGTTGTTTCATAATTTCGACGCGGTTGAACAACGCTTGCGCCATAGGAGCATCTGCGTGCCCGCAGGTCTCGGCACATGCGCAGGTTATCTGGGAGAAAAATTCGCGAAGATCGTCATCGGATGATGGTTGGCGGGCTACCCCTGAATTCAAAATCGACGTGATACGTGGCACCGTTACACCTCTCCTGTGGTTATGCCCTCGGGCACATTCACAGACAAAGACGCCGGTTGGTGGAAATCGTTACAGAATCAGTCGCATCACGATTAAGATAGATGCTCTGCCACTTCATATTTTGCCTCGTTTCGATTGCTCTTGCAGCCCTCGGGCGCACAGGAGCAATCGTCGCGGTCATCCCGGCAGCAATCACCGCAATGGTTCATCAGCGCCTCGCGCAAAGCGGTACGTGCCCGGTGCAGTCGAACGCCAAGGGCATTGCGGTTAAGTCCCAGGTAGGCGGCCACGGTTTCGCGATCTTCTTCACCGAAATCAATCCGCCGGATCAGCTCCGCATCGGTCGGGCGCAAATCGGAAATCAGTCCGCCATGACAGGTGCAAAGCCGCGCCATCTGCGCCGGCGCATCGGCCACCCATTCCTCGGGTTCGCGTGCCGCTGCTGCCGCCAACCGGCTGCGGCGGGTACCCTTGCGGTAGTGATCATTCAACGTGGACCGCAGCACTGCGTATAGCCAGGAATTCATCCGATCGACGTCGCGGAGCTGATCCTTGCGCGTCAGCACCCGGATGCAGAACTCCTGCAAGACATCCTCTGCATCCGCACGGTTGCCCAACCTTTTGACCAGGAACCCCATAAAAGCCCCGCGCCCGTCCATCAATGCACGTTCCGGCAACAGCGCCGCTTCTTTCGGCTTTCGAATATCCTGATGTGACATGAATTTCTGTCCTTTACATGCCCGATGAAAACAAGGGCTCGATGAACTCGATTGTCGCATCTAGCCTATCCGCAAGGCGCCAACAATGATCTGGATCAAACCCACCGTCACCCGCCCGAGAACCAACTTGGTCCCTGCGCTACTGCCGAGGCCTATTCTTGCGATTGACCAACGCTATCCCCAAAATAACCAGCGCAATACCGGAAAATTGAATCCCGGACAGGCGTTCCCCAAAAAACAAGGCACCGATTGAAAGACCGAAGATTGGAACAAGAAAGCTGAACACAATCGCCCGGTTCAACTCGACTTCCTCCAGCACGGAAAACCAGATCCAATACACCAGCGCCGACCCGAAAAGCGCCAGCCCCAACAGCGATGCAATGAAGACCGCGTTCCATTGAACCGCGCTTTGATCTTCCATCGCAAATGCTGCGACGGCGAGCGGCAAGCTGCCGATGAGCATCTGCAAGCCCATTGCGAAAAGCCCGTCCACTTCGCCAGCGATAGACTTGATCGCCACGTTACTGATGGTCACTCCAACCGCGGCCAAAACAATATAGGCAAAGCCGATGGCCGACCCGTCCTGCCCTCCGGCGAGCAATTGCGGTAAAGCTATCACCATGATGCCTGCAAAGCCGACCCACAGACCGATCCAGCCGATCCGCGGTAATCGTTCGCCAAGCCATGCGACACCCAGCATAGTCGCAAGCAAGGGTTGCGTGTTTGCGGTGACGGTGGCGAGACCGGGCGTGACGAACTCCGCCGCATGAAACATGCCCAGAAACCCCAAACTGGTTGCACCAAGGCCGACGACACCCAGCGTTGCCCACGTACGCCCGCCGCGCGGAAATGGCCGGCGTAAAATCAAGGCGAAACCTACCAACGCAGTTCCGGCCAGAACCGCGCGCAGTGTCGCAAATGTCAGATGCGGCGCGTATTGCAGTCCTGCCGTGATAAGTGGAAAGCAGGCTGCCCACAGGAGCATGGCCAAAACGATTTTAGTTATGACAGAGGGCGACATCGAGATTTCCTTTTTTGTATCAGAAGGGTTGGAAATACGGAATTTCCCGACGTGCCAACTCAGGGAGAAAGTAAAAAGACGCTGCGGCCGCTGAAATCTTACTCATCCAGGAGCGAACGTTCTTTGGCTCTGTCATCAAAAGACCGAGCCTGCGCACGCCATACAGAAGAATTATAAACCTTCTAGTCAACCGACGCACCCCTTTGACGTGTAACGCTTCCCATGTTGCGGCGTCTTACCCTTAAGAGGTGTATCATGAACCACGAGTCGAAAAACTTTGTGTCCGCAGCAGATCAGACCACCACAGCCGCCAAAGACGCGGACATCGCTGTCCGTCGCTCGTTGGTGGAGGGTCGTCAGTATATTCTGAACTTCCTGCGTCGCCGACTGGGTGATGCAGAAGCCGCCGAGGATGTCCTGCAAACGTTCATGCTGCGGGCAATAGACCGCTCCGAGCAACTACGCGATGTACGCGCCGTTCGCGGCTGGCTCAGCCAGATTCTCGCGTCGTCAATCGCAGACTACGGTCGCAAGGTTGCACGGCAGCGTCAGAGGGAGATGACAATGGCCCCAACTGACCTGGAAAATGTCCAAGACGGGTTTGACGAAGAACTCGACGAAGCGGTATGCAATTGCTTGTATAGGTTATTGCCAACGCTCAAGCCGGAGTATGCCGAAGTGATCTGGCGCGTCGATCTTCAGGAGCAGACGCGCGACGCTGTCGCCAAGGACCTCGGCATCACCTTGAACAACCTCACGGTCCGCCTTCACCGGGGTCGGCAGGCGTTGAAGACAAGGTTAGAGCAGATGTGCCTGACTTGCCCGGTGCATGGTTTTCTTGATTGCAATTGCGACGCAGCAGAATTGACCCGCTCCCGTTTCAGGACGCTGAAAGACGGTGCTGAAGAGAAAACAACGAACTGAGCGTCGACGCGCTGGCCTTGGCGTGTCGGCATGTCCGCAATTCACGGATCACGGTCTGTGGTCGGTCGACGGGGGTGCGCCGATCAGTCTTATAAGCGTCCTGACAGCAGACGCCCGAGATCCGCCGGGTCTACTACGGGCTGACGCTCTGTAATAAAAAACGTCGTCTTTCGTCCATATTCCAGACAGCGGCAATTGCTGCCGCAATTTGAGAAAATTGAAAAGGAGTAAGCGATCATGTCCAATAGTGAAACCTCTCCCGACGAAGGCTTCAAACAAGAAGGTGGTCGAATTGCAACCGGACGTTTCGCACCGTCTCGGGCGGCCATGTGGTTGCTCGCAAGGATGCTGCGCCGCCTCATTCGGAACGGGAGCCTGTTGGTACGCGATAACCAAGGCGATACCTGGCGCTTCGGCCCCGGCGGCGAACCCGCCGTTTCCATTCGTTTGACCGACAAGAAGTTGCCTGCGCGACTGCTAGCGAACCCCAGCCTTGCCCTTGGCGAGGCCTATATGGACGGGACGCTGCGCATCGAGGCGGGCAGCCTGCGCGATCTGCTTTGGATTTGCACCTCCGACATGGATACCATCGACGCGTTGCCCGGCAAACGAATGATCCGCTGGCTGGACGTGTTCATGTCACGCAGGCTACATCACAATCCGATCAGCCGGTCCCATGCGAACGTCGCGCATCACTATGACATCTCCACCAGCCTCTACGATCTTTTTCTCGATGCTGACCGGCAATACTCGTGCGCCTACTTCCCGACTGGCGTCGAAACAATAGACGAAGCCCAAATGCTCAAGAAAAGGCATATCGCGGCCAAGCTGTTGCTGCGGCCCGAGATGGAGGTTCTTGATATCGGCTCTGGTTGGGGCGGACTGGCAATGGAACTCGCAGAACAATACGAGGCCCGCGTCACCGGCCTCAGCCTGTCGACCGAACAGATATTCGCCGCCCGCGAGCGTGCCGCGCAATCGGGCCTTTCCCGTCGGGTTACGTTTGAGCAGCGCGATTACCGCCAAGAGAAAGGCCGGTACGACCGCGTCGTGTCTGTTGGCATGTTCGAACATGTGGGCCGCAGTGCGTTCGATGAGTTTTTCACCACGCTGCTTAGGGCGCTGAAGCCTGATGGGGTCGCGCTTGTCCATGCGATCGGCACAATGGCGCCCAAAGGCGGCAGCGACCCTTGGATCCGCAAATATATCTTCCCCGGTGGATATCTACCGACGCTGTCCGAAACAATCGCGGCGGCAGAGCGGTCGAGGCTGTGGGTTACCGATGTCGAAGTCCTGCGCCTGCACTACGCTGAGACTTTGCGCCACTGGTCCGTACGCTTCGCCGCCGAGCGTGACACCGCGCGAACGCTTTATGACGAGCGGTTCTGCCGGATGTGGGAATTCTATCTGGCCGCCTGCGAAATGGCGTTCCGGAATGGGCGGTTGATGGTATTCCAGATCCAGCTTGCCAAACGCCGCGACAGCGTCCCGCTGACCCGCGACTATATTGCCGAGGCTGAGGCTAGCGAATCTGCCAAGGATACTTTGGTCGACACAAGAATTAGGAGAGGTTGATGACATACACGAAACCCATCAGAGTCGCCGTTAACGGATACGGCGTCATCGGTAAACGTGTGGCAGCCGCAGTGGTCGCACAAGAGGACATGGACCTCGTTGGCGTGGCCGATGTCACAGCCGACTGGCGCGCCCGCATGGCGACCTCGAAGGGCTTTGCGCTTTATGCCGCCGATCCGGACTACGCCCCGGCCATGCGCACGGCTGGTCTCGACGTGGCAGGCGGTCTTGACGATCTGCTTGCCGCCGCCGACATCGTGGTGGACTGCACGCCGAAAAAAGTCGCGGCCCGCAATGTGGAAACCTACCGCCAAAGAGGTATCCGGTTTATCGTTCATGGCGGCGAGAAACACAGCGTCACCGGTCATTCCTTTGTTGCCGAGGCGAATTATGAAAGCGCCATCGGGCGTGACAGTACCCGCGTGGTGTCCTGCAACACGACCTCGATCGTCCGCACCCTGACGGCGCTGAAAGTCGCAGGTCTTCTTGGTTCGGCGCGGGGTACGCTTCTGCGCCGCGCCACCGATCCGTGGGAAAGCCATCTGGGCGGAATCATGAACACGCTTGTCCCCGAACCCGAGATTCCCAGCCATCAGGGCCCGGATGCACAAAGCGTCGATCCTGACCTCGACGTGATCACGATGGCCGTCAAGGTGCCGCAGACGCTTGCCCACTTGCACTACTGGTCGGTCAGGATGTCTCGCAAGGCCTCCAAGGACGAGGTGCTGGAAGCGTTCCGCACCTCGTCGCGCATCGCGTTGATCCGGATGGCGGACGGGCTGGACGCACTTAACGCGGTCAAGGAGATGATGGCCGATTTAGGACGACCCAACGACAGCCTCTACGAAGTGGCTCTGTGGGAGGACATGCTCAAGGTCGAGGGCGACGAATTGTTCTATGCTTACATGGTCGACAACCAGGCCATCGTGATCCCCGAAACCATCGACGCGATCCGCGCCCTGACGGAAGCCGAGCGCGACGGATCGGCGTCGATTGTGCGCACGAACGCCGCACTTGGGGTCGGAACGCTCACGGCGACCTGACGGCCCCCCGGCGACGGGTTCCAGCCCCATGTGGGCAGAGTTCCGATCAGCCCGCCGCCATGCCCCCGTCGACGGGATACTGCGCTCCAGTGATGAAGGCGGATTCGTCCGAAGCAAGGAACAGAACCAGCTTGGCGATATCGAGGCTTTCGCCATAGCGGCCCAGGGGGATCGTGCCGGCAAGCTGTTGCTTCACCTCCTCGCCGTGACCGGGATTGAACCCTTCCTCCAACGACCGCATCATCCGGGTGTTGACGGGCGAGGGGTGGACGGAGTTGACGCGCACGTTGTGGCCCGCGACCTCTATCGCGGCAGCGCGGGTCAAGCCGACGACGGCATGTTTCGAGGTGATGTAGGGCGCAACGTTCGGGCTGCCCTTGAGGCCCGCGATGGACGACATGTTGATCACGCTGCCGGATTTCTGCTCTGTCATCACCGGCAAAACATGCTGAAGCCCGAGGAACGCGCCGCGCACATTGACCGCCAATACCCGGTCGAAATCTTCGATCTTCTGATCGACCAACGGCGCGACCTTGCCTTCAATTCCGGCATTGTTGAAGAACACGTCGATGCGGCCGAACTTCTCGACGGTCTGCACGACATATCTCTTGCTGTCTTGGACCGAGGAGACGTCGGCCGCAATTGTCAGCAGGTCGTCCGGATTGCCCAGATCCCGCACAGCATCCGACAGGTCGTCATCGTGGAGATCGACAAGTGCGACCTTGGCCCCTTCGCTCAAGAATAGACGTGCGGTTTCCAGGCCGATGCCGGCCGCACCCCCGGTGATCAGGGCGACCTTGTCTTTCAGACGTTTCATGGATTGTCCTCCTTTGTTTCAGGTGTTTGCGATCATCGTTCCCGCGCGTCCTTCCAGCATAGCAAGCGCGTCGGCGAGGCGGCCTACGGAGGCAAAACGCGTGTGATCGGACACGAAGGTCGCGGCGGCGGCCACCTTCGGAGCCATTGATCCATCGGGCAGGTCAAGGCGCAATGCGTCCTCCGGTGACATGTGCCCAATAGCCGATTGGGCGTCGGTGCCGAAGTCGCGGAACACGGCCTCGACATCCGTCAGCAGCAACAGCGCGTCCGCGTTCAGTTTATGAGCCAGAAGGGCCGTTGCATGATCCTTGTCGATCACCGCTTCGATTCCGATCAACGACCCGTCAGGACGACGGATGACCGGAATGCCACCGCCACCCGCACAGATCAGCGTCACTTCCTGCTCGAGCAGGAGTTGGAGCACCCGCAAGTCCGGAATGTCCGTTGGCATGGGCGAGGGAACGACCCGCCGCCAATGCGCCCCATCCGCCGCGATGCTCCACCCCCGCGTCTCAGCCAGCCGTTCGGCTTCTGTCCTGTCATAGACCGGGCCGATGAATTTTGTCGGTCTGGCGAAGGCCTTGTCCTTGGGATCGACCTCGACCTGGGTAAGCAGGGTTGCGACCGGCCGGTCATGGCCAAGCACATTCTCCAGTTCTTGTTCGATCATATAGCCGATCATGCCGTCGGTTTCCGCCCCCAGCACATCCAGCGGGAAAACCTCGTCAGGTTTGTAGGCCGCGCCCTGCAACGCAAGCAGGCCGATTTGCGGTCCGTTGCCGTGGGTGACAACCAGCCGGTGCCCGGCGTCAATGATCTGCGCCAGCGCTTTGGCCGCCTTGGCCACGTTCGCGCGCTGGTTTTGCGCCGTCAACGGCTCACCCCGCTGCAAAAGCGCATTTCCCCCAAGGGCTGCAACGACCAGCATAGGACTAGTTGCCCAACGTGGCGACGAGCACCGCCTTGATCGTGTGCAGCCGGTTCTCGGCCTGATCGAAGACAATGGAGGCCGGGCTTTCGAACACTTCTTCAGTCACTTCCATCGCCGTGATGCCGAATGTATTTTCGATCTCGGCGCCGACCTCTGTTTCGGCATTGTGGAAGGCGGGCAGGCAGTGCATGAACCTGGTGCGCGGATTGCCGGTCTTCGCCATCACGTCGGCATTGACCTGATAGGGCGTCAGCAGCTCGATCCGTTCCGCCCATTTTTCCTTCGGCTCGCCCATCGAAACCCAGACATCGGTGTAGATGAAATCGGCGCCTGCCACGGCGGCGTCTACATCCCCGGTCAGCATGATCCGCGCCCCGGTTTCCGCGGCAATGGCATCGGCCTCGTCACGGATCGCCTGATCGGGCCACAGGCTTTTTGGCGCACAGAGGCGCACATCCATGCCCATCTTGGCCCCGCCAATCAGCAGGCTGTCGCCCATATTGTTGCCTGCATCGCCCAAGAAACAATAGGTGATCTCGCGCAGCGGCTTGTCGGAATGTTCCTGCATGGTCAGGAAATCGGCAAGTATTTGCGTCGGGTGAAATTCATCCGTCAGCCCGTTGTAAACCGGCACACCCGCATATTGTGCCAGTGTTTCGACAATGGGATGACCAAATCCGCGGTATTCGATCGCATCATAGACGCGGCCCAGCACCCGCGCGGTGTCCTTGACGGTCTCCTTCTTACCCAAATGCGACCCTGACGGCCCGAGGTAAGTTACATGAGCGCCCTGATCGTGGGCCGCCACCTCGAACCCCACGCGGGTGCGAGTGCTGTCCTTTTCAAATATCAGCGCGATTTCCTTGCCGGTCAGGCGCGGCACCTCGGTACCGGCATATTTCGCCGTCTTCAGATCGGCCGAGAGCTTCAGCAAAAAGCCGATTTCCTGCGGTGTGAAGTCACGTAGCGCCAGGAAATGGCGGTTTCTCAGGTTGTAGGACATGGGATTTCCTTGTCGTCAAATGGTTCAGATTGCGTCGCGGATCGTCGGGCAGCTCATGCAGTGGCTGCCGCCCCGGCCCCGGCCCAGTTCGGCACCGGGAATGGCCAGCACCTCGATCCCGGCTTCCTTGAGAGCGGCATTGGTATCGTCGTTGCGGTCATAGCCGATGACGACGCCGGGGCGCAGCGCCAGCACGTTATTTCCATCGTTCCACTGTTCGCGGGATTGCTCGGCAGCATCAGAGCCGCCCGTCGGCACCAGATGCAGTTTCTTGTGGCCCAGAATTTCCGCGGTGATCTCGAAAAGGTGACGGGCGTCACGACGGATATCGAGCGCCGCCCTACCCGCACCCGGGCGCAGATCGTAGCAGATGATGGCATCCGCCACTTCCTTGAAAGTAGTCACGACATCGCCGCCGCAATGAGTGAAAACCGTGTCCAGATGCATTGCCGCGCGCGAGCTGGGCATCTGGCAGGCGATCACGCGATGTACGTCGCCGCCGGCGAACAATGCCTCGGCAAGCTGCCCGACGGCCTGAGGCGTCGAGCGTTCGCCCATACCGACCATGACGACACCGTGCCCGATCGGCATGATATCCCCGCCCTCCAGCGTGGCCGCGCCGAATTCCCGCGTCGGATCACCGAACCAGACCCGCACCTGACCGGCAAATTTCGGATGAAATCGATAGACGGCGGCCATCAACAGCGTCTCGGGCCGCCGTGCCGCAAAATGCATCGGGTTCAGGCTGACCCCGCCATAGACCCAGGCCGAATTGTCGCGGGTAAAGATGAAATTCGGCAGCGGCGGCAACACGAAACCGTGCGGGCCAAGGTAGCTGCCGAACATGCCCGAGGGCGTGAAGGGCAGATCATCCACCCTGATGCCGCCGACCAGCAAGCGGGCCAGTTCCGTACCAGGCAGGGACTCCATCCAGCCGCGCAGATCGTCCCGCATCCCGACGCCAACGTCATTGCGGGTGATGCGGTGATCAAGAACCCATTTGCGCGCGTCGGATATGTCCAACGTCTCGCCCAGCAGCGTCATGGCGTCCAACACCTCGATCCCTTCGCCGCGCATGATGTCGGAAAAGACGGCGTGATCCTTGATCGCCTGTTTGACCCAGAACACATCGTCAAACAGCAGATGCTCGCGGTTGTCCGGCGTCAGGCGGCGATGCGCCAGGCCGGGGGGCGACACGATCACCTGACGCAATGTGCCGGCTTCGGAATGAACGCCCAATTTCAGTTCAGACATCTGAGATGCCTCCTTCTTTCTAATCAGAGAATGGCAGCCAGGCTGATCCCGGCCGAGATGAAGACGACGAGGATCAGCAACAGCGGCCAGACGAACACGACCCAGCGGTCGAACGACACGCGCCCGATGGCCAGACCGCCGATCACTACCGCAGAGGTGGGCGTGATCAGATTCACGAGGCCACTGGCCGATTGATAGGCCGTCACCACGAGGTCGCGGCCGACGCCCGCGAAATCTCCCAATGGGGCAAGGATCGGCATCGACAGGACTGCAAGGCCGGACGACGACGGCACGAGAAAGCTCATTCCGATCTCGATCCAGAGCATCAGGTTGATGAACGCGATTTCCGGCAGGCCGCCGAGGGTATCCGCGGCGCTATTCAGGATCGTGTCCGCAATCAAACCCTGGTCCATGATCACCACGATGCCGCGCGCCAGACCGATCACCAGCGCCACTCCCAACAGATCCTTTGCGCCGTTCACGAAGGACGAGGTCAGCTTTTTCTCCCCCATCCGGGCGATCAGCCCGACGACGATGGCCATGCCGAAGAATAGTGCGCCCATGCGGGCCATCCACCATCCCTGGCTGGACACGCCCCAGATCATCACCGCGAAGGTCGCGAAGAAAAGGACCAGCACCAGCTTCTGGGTGCCGCTCAGTTTTGGTTCTGCAAATTCCGCATCCGCCTCATTCAGAAAAAACTGCCGGTCGCTGTCGCGTTGCGCGGCGACGACGGATCGGGCCGGGTCGGCCTTCACCCTCGATGCATAGCGCATGACGTAGGCGACGCAGATCGCGAGGCCGCCAAGCAGGAGCACCAACCGCAGCGCGATACCTTCCGTGAACGGAATGCCAGCCGCGTTCGACGCGATCACGGTCGCAAAGGGGTTGATCGTCGATCCCAGCGTTCCGATCCCGGCGCCGATCAGGATAATCGCCACGCCGGTCACCGAGTCGTACCCCGCAGCGATCACCACCGGGATCAAAAGCGCATAAAAGGCCAACGTTTCCTCGGCCATGCCATAGGTGGTGCCGCCCAGTGCAAAGAGCGACATCAGAATCGGGATCATCCATATCTCGCGCCCCTTGAGGCGTACCATCGTGGTCTTGATGCCGGTGTCGATCGCTTTGGTAGCGTTCACCACACCCAGAAAGCCGCCAAGCAGCAGCACGAACAGCGCCACGTCGATGGCATTGGCGGCATAGCTGTCGGGATCGTAAAACCCTGCGACGGGCGCCAGCATCACATCGACAAAGCCCTGCGGGTTGGATTCGACCGATTTATACGTGCCCGGCACCGCGATTTCTCGTCCGACCTCCTCGTTCATGGCGCGGTCATACTGGCCCGCCGGGATGATCCAGGTCAGCGCTGCGACAACGATGATCAGCCCGAACAGGATGGAATAGGCGGTCGGAAACCGCGCCGCCATGCCGTGCCCGTCCGGTGTTTTGGTTGATGATGTGTCAGTCATCTCAAGTCCCTTTCTTTCAATGTGTTTACTGTGAGTGTCCGGCGTGAAGCGGTACTTGGCCTGCCTCTATATCGCCCTGACCGCTGCTGGTCGCGGGGCCGCTTTTTCCGGCGCCAAGGCCTTCCAGCCGTGTTCGCTTCAAAAGCAGTGCATTGACCGCGACCAGGGCCGAACTGCCCGACATCGCAATCGCCGCAACTGCCGGGCTGATGATCAGCGGGTAAAACACACCTGCTGCCATCGGGAAGGCGATCACGTTGTAGGCAACCGCCCAGAACAGGTTCTGGTGCATCTTGCGCAGGGTGGCGCGTGATAGCTCGATCGCGCCCACGACGTCGTAGGGATCGCTTTTCATCAGCACGACATCGGCGCTTTCCATCGCCACATCCGTGCCCGCGCCGATCGCAAAGCCGACATCGGCCTGAGTCAGCGCAGGTGCGTCGTTGACACCGTCACCGACCATGCCGACCTTCTTGCCCTGCGCCTGAAGTTCTTTCACCTTCTCGGCCTTCTGGCCGGGCAGCACGTCGGCCAGCACCATGTCGATGCCCAACTCGCCCGCGATGCGGCGTGCGGTGCCTTCGTTGTCGCCGGTCAGCATCGCCACCTCGACACCACGCTCGCGTAGCTTGGCCACGGCGGCCATCGCGCTTGGGCGCGGCGCATCGGCAATCGCGATCAGGCCCAGTATCCGGCCCGCTTGCGCCACATGCACCACGGTGCGACCCTCGCCCTTGAGGCGCTCTGCCTCGGCCGTCAGGGTGCCGACGTCGATATTCTCCTCGTCCATCAGCCGCCGATTGCCGACCAGCACGGTCTTGCCCGCGACCTCGGCACGTGCGCCCCGGCCTTCAAGGTTGAGAAACCCGGCCATCTGCGGCACGTCAAGATCCGCGGCGCGCTCGACAATGGCCAGCGCAAGCGGGTGGTCCGATCCGCGATCGACCGCCGCAGCAGCCCGCAGCGCATCATCTTCCACGCTGCCCTCACCGGCCACAACCTCGACCACGCGCGGCTGACCCATGGTCAGGGTGCCGGTCTTGTCAAAAACGATCACGTCCAGCTTGGTTGCGTCTTCCAGCGCACCTGCGTTCTTGAACAGGATACCGTGCTGCGCTCCTAGCCCTGTGCCCACCATCACCGCCATCGGCGTAGCTAGCCCAAGCGCGTCCGGGCAGGCGATGACGAAGACTGTGATCGTCAGGGTCAGTGCGAACAAGAGCGGAGAGCCGATCCACCAGAACCAGACCGCGAAGGTCGCAAGTCCGATCACGACGGCGATCAGCACCAGCCATTGTGAGGCTTTGTCGGCCAGAAGCTGCGCAGGTGCCTTGGAGTTCTGCGCCTCCTGCACCAGTTTGACAATCTGTGCCAGCGCAGTGTCGGCCCCGACCTTGGTGGCGCGGTATCGGAAACTGCCGCTCTTGTTGATCGTGGCGCCGATCACTGTGTCGCCCACTTCCTTGTTCACCGGCATGGATTCACCGGTCAGCATGGATTCGTCCACCAGTGAAGAGCCTTCGACGACTTCTCCATCGACGGGGATCTTGTTGCCGGGGCGGATCAGCACGATCTCGTCCTCCAGCACCTCCGAAGTGGGAACCTCGACTTCCTGCCCGTCACGGATGACAACCGCCATGGGCGGTGCCAAATCAAGAAGTGCCCGGATCGCCGCAGAGGCCCCGGCCCGCGCGCGCATCTCCAGCCAGTGGCCCAGCAGGATGAAGACCAGCAGCACCGCCACCGCCTCGTAGAACTGCACGCCCGGAAAGAAGAATGTAGACCCGACACTGAACACATAGCCGGTGCCGACGGACAGGACGACCAGCACCGCCATGTTCAAAATGCCGTTGCGCAAGGCCCGCCAGGCGGCAACGAAGAAAGGCCAGCTTGGCCAGATGATCGCGGCACTGCCCAGGAAGAACAACCATAGGTCAAGTTCCAGCCCGAAGGGCGGCGCGGGTGGTGTGAACAGGCCTCCCATCGGCGAATAGGTGAAGATCGGGATGGTGAACAACAGCGCTACCCAGAAGCGGTTGCGCATGTCACGGACCATGTCGGCCATGTCCATGCCGCCGCCGTGACCCATCTCGTGCGCCATCGCGTCATGGCCGGCAGGAGGGGCCTTTCCGCCGTCCGCCGAATGGCCGTCATGGCCCGTGTGGTCCATCTTGCAGACGTGGTTCGGAACCCGCTCGCCCGTGCAGTGGAAGCCACAGAATTCGATCGCCTCGCGCAGCGCGTCCTCGCCCACCACCGTCTCGTCATACTGCACGGTTACGCTGGCTGACGCCGGGTTCGCCTCGGCGCTCTTAACGCCGTCTAGAGCAGACAAATGGCGTTCGACCGCGAGGTGATCGAGTTCCTCAAACAGCCCGCGGACCTCGAGGGTCAATGATTTCATGTCTGGCTCCTGTCGATTTTCCTAGCGATCAAGAACGAACGCTTGGTGAATAGACGTTGCCCACTCTCTGATATTACAATGTTGATAAGCAGAAATCGTTTTGGTATGATTTTGTTGGCCTGTTCCGCTTTCTCGCGTTGTCGGCTGCGACCCGTCAGCTACATTTTTTCGTAACTATATCCCGCGCTCTGCGTCTATTTCGCTGCAGGGTTCAAACGAACATGCGCTTGCTGTATGCATTTATCGAACATGAAGGCTGCACATTGACCGAGTTCCCGAAATCAGTCGGCAAGACCCACAGATCCTTTGCTCTTGTGCTAAGTGGCGGTGGGGCGAGAGGCCTGTCACACGCAGGTGTCCTGCGCGCCCTCGTTGCAAGGGGCTATATCCCAAGCGCCATCGTGGGTGTGTCAATGGGTGCGGTCGTCGGTTCGACATACGCGATGAACGACGATTGGTTCGATGCATTGGTCGGTATGGATACCAGCGGGTTTCCGGCAACCCCTGATTTTCGTCTGCCGGGTTTGGTCGCTAAGTTTAGGGGCCTTCGAACCGCTCTGCTTGCCGCGCGAGACATGTATTTCGGCTGGGGAGTTGGCGCACGGACCGAGACGTGGGGTCGCAATGTCCTGTTCGGCCTGACGCGGGGTAAAAATCTTGAGAATGGCCGCATCCCTGTTTTTGTCTGCGCAACGGATATGCTGACCGGAACACGTGTGGTTTTCGGTAAAGGAAATGCCACGAATTACATTTATGCAAGCGCGGCGCTCGCCGGAATATTGCCACCCTTGGTCGATGGACCGCATGTGCTGATGGATGGTGCTTATGCAGATATCGCGCCGGTCGATGTGGCGAGAACCACGGGCGTCGAGGTCGTGATTGCCGTGGACCCAAGTCAGCGCGAAAACGCCGTTGGCCCGAAAAACGGCATGCAGGCGATGCTGCGATCCATAGAAGTCTGCCAGTATGAACATGCACGGTTGCGGTTCGCGCAGGCGGATCTGGTGGTTCGGCCTGAATTCGGACAGTCAATCGGCACACTTGAGTTCGACCTGAAACGCCACTGCATCGCGGCGGGGGCCGTGGCCACCCGCCGCGCTTATGGTGAAATCGAGACGTTGCTTGATCCCCGCGATGCAGAGCGGCTGCGCGAAGCGCCGCATCAGGCGGTCCGTTCCAAATCCTCGCCTTCAAGTTCAAACCTCAATGATTGATCAAAAGAATAGAAAAAGCTGTGAGGCAGACCTTCAACACAAAGCGGCTCCAGGATTTTGGCCATTACGTCCTTTGTTGGAAGGGGCTAACATTCAGTGCATCTTATGGCAGTTGTGGAGCCTTGATTCTAAAATAGTTTGGGCTTAAAGCGGCTATTCGCAATGCTCGGCCAAGAATTCCGATTTTGCCCTGGCAGTACAAATGAACAAAATTGGCATGTTGGTCATCCCAGTTGAATTGCGCGACGCCTATGTTTTCGGCGGAGGCCTGCATGGTTGCACGGCGGATGTTTGCCGTGATGGTGCGTGCGGATGGCGGATGGGGTGCGTGAGGATGCCGCTCGCATTACGAATGGCGATTTTCGCTGACTTGGTCAGTGTTCCTGAATGCAAAGTTCATGATCCGCCAGTGACGCAAGGACATAGCAATCTTCGGACACGCCTTGTCCATCACAACCCCTGGAAATGCGGATAAGTTCCTTTTCCAGTAGCGTGAGGCGTTTGATCTTCGCACGCACGTCCGAAAGCTGTGACAATGCAATGTCCGTCGCCGCCTCGCATGAGCGGTCAGGGTGATCTTGCAATTCGATAAGTGATGTAATCGCTTCAATTGAAAAGCCCAAATCCCGCGCATGACGAATAAAGCTCAGTCGCTGTAGGCCAGCTTTGTCATAACGCCTTTGATTGCCGCTCGTGCGTTCGGCTTCTGCCAGCAGTCCCATTTCCTCATAGTAGCGAATGGTCGGAACCTTGACCTTTGTGCGCTTTGAAAGCTCGCCAATAGAAAACATATAGAAACCTCTTGAATCTCTAGTCACTAGAGACATTACACTATCATCAACCCAAGATGAAAGACGATTCCCAATGGCAAATTGCTGCGGACATGACGCCAAATTTGACGGCGTATCAGACGACTACAAACGAAGGCTTTGGATCGTCATTGCACTGAACGCGATAATGTTTGCTGTAGAAATGACCGCGGGCCATTTAGCAAAATCGCAAGCCTTGCAAGCCGATGCTCTCGACTTCGCGGGTGACGCGATGACCTACGGCATATCGCTAGCCGTTATTGGCGCCTCGCTTCGTGCCCGCACCAACGCCGCTCTCTTCAAGGGGTTCAGCCTTTTGATCATGGGATTGTGGGTATTTGGGTCAACCGTTTACCGGGTGTTTTACGTTGGGGTTCCAACGGCCGAGATCATGGGGGTAGTTGGGTTTCTGGCATTGCTCACCAACCTAGCGAGTGTGTTCTTGCTCGTTCGCTACAAAGACGGTGATGCCAACGTGCGTTCGGTGTGGCTTTGCTCACGCAATGATGCCGTCGGCAATATCGCTGTAATGTTTGCCGCCCTGGGTGTGTGGGGCACCGCAACAGGTTGGCCGGATTTGATCGTAGCAACGATCATGGCAGGGCTGTTTTTGTCTTCAGCATTCCAGATTGTAAGGCAAGCCCTCTCTGAGCGGCGGGAGATGATCGACCACGGACATGCGGAAGTATGATGATGAGCGATTTGATTTACTTCGGCGTGGCAATTGCAGTAGCAGCACTTGGTGCAATCTCATGGTCGATCGCCCAACCGGAACGCGCAACCGGCTTTCCAGGTTTAATCCCCCAAACGCCAAAGATTCGTTAGGAAAACAGAGTCCACCCGCCTAAACATGTGCAGGACACTCCTCGAAAGGGTCGGGAATGAAACTCAAGGACAAGCTCGCTGATCCGACTATCAAGCTGTCTTCGCAGCTGTGCGTCATACCTTCCGCAACGGTGACGCAGGCTCTGGCGGCAACGGGCATTGATAGTTTGATTATTGATCAAGAGCACGCGGCGACAAACCCCGAGACGCTTCATGCCATGATTGCCGCCACGCAGGGCACGGAATGTGCCCCTTTGGTTCGGGTCATTGATCACAACCCGGCAAACGTAAAACTGGCACTTGATCTAGGGGCCGAGGGCATTGTTTTTCCGCTGGTGCGCACCGCCGAGGAGGCCGCCCATTGTGTGGCCACGATGCGCTATCCGCCAGAAGGCATACGAGGTTGGGGGGCCTTTGTGGCGCATTCCCGGTGGGCCACTTCTGTTCCGGAGTATTTGCCCGAGTTCGGGGACAAGACGATTTGTGTGATTTTGATTGAAACGGCAGAGGCCGTGGAAAATATCGACGCGATTTTCGCGACCGAAGGTGTGGATCTGGCGATTGTCGCGCTATTCGATTTGTCGACGACCTTGGGCGTTTCGGGCCAGTTCAAGCATCCAAAAGTCCTTGCAGCAGTTGACAAAATCGAAAAGGCCGCAAAGCGCGCCAACATGCCGCTTGGTGGCCCCTTCGCGACAACAAAATCTGAAGTGGATGATTTGTTTGCGCGGGGGTACCGGGTTGCTGCTGGTGTTGATCTTTTGCAGTTGAAGGGAATGGTTCAGAAGCTTGTGGATGACGTTCGCTCTGACCCGTTGGAAAGCGATTAAGTCTCTGACAAGGTCGGACCGGGTTTGGAAATTTTGGCGTCGCGTGTGTGGGGTTTTAACCGCAACGGCTTGTGATACATCTGTCCCAACAAGCATCGGGGGCGTCAATGAAGCGCGATTATGTGTCCATCAACAAAGACATCTGGAACGCCGATGCGATCCATTGGGTGGATTTGGCCAAGCGGTTGTGGGCGCTTAAATCACCGGAATGGGGCACATGGGGCAACCCGGAGGCGGGGCTGAATCTTTTGCCGAAAGATATGACGGGCTGGAAGGCGGTCGAGCTTGGCTGTGGGACGGGCTACGTCTCGGGCTGGATGGCGCGGCGCGGGGCTGAGGTCACGGCGATTGATATTTCGGCGAAACAACTGGCTACCGCCCGGCAGATGGCAGCAGAGCATGGCGCGGATATTACCTTCATCGAAGGCAATGCCGAAGAAACCGGCCTGCTGGACGCGACATTTGACTTTGCCATCTCGGAATATGGCGCGTCGATCTGGTGCCCACCGGAGGTCTGGCTACGCGAAGCCTGGCGCGTGCTTCGCCCCGGTGGGCGGTTGGTTTTTCTGGGCAATCATCCGCTTTCGCTGATTTGTTCACCGATTGACGGATCTGACGCCGACAAACGGCTGCACCGCCCCTATCGTGGCATATGGGGCGCAGATTGGACCGAGGTTGAGTTCGAGCCGACAGGCATTTGTTTCAACCTGACGATGGCGGGCTGGATGGATCTGTTCGCAGAAATCGGCTTTGAGGTCAAAAAATATCAGGAGCTATACGCCCCCGATCACGCCTATGGCACCCGCGCGGCGATCCCGGCGGAATGGGCGAAAAGCTATCCGGTGGAACAGGTCTGGCATCTGGCAAAGCCAGGGTGATGTGCCTCCTTCGGAAGTTAAAGAACCAGTTCCGCAACAACCATGAAGGCGCCTTTTTTGTGGGCGTGGCCCAGAAACTGGTGACGGCCAAGGGTCAGACCCACGGCTGACGTGAACTCTTGCAGAACCTTTTCGGGGTCTTTTGAAAAGTCGAGACCAAAGCCGAGTTCTTCGCCAGTTGTTTCCAGCACTTTGTTGATCTGCTTGATCTTGCCAAATTCGATAAACCTCTGGCCGTAAATATCCAGGATCACAACACTACCCTTTGGCGCGTGGGATTGCAGGGCTTCTAAGGTCCCCGCGACTTCGGCTTTGCTGAGGTAAAGCGTGACGCCCTCCCAGAGGAATATCGTGGGTTTGGTCGGATCGAATGTGCTGTTCTCCAGGGCTGAGATCCAGTTGTCCCGGGCAAAGTCGACGGCAACAAATTCGACCGAGGAGGTGTCGATCCCGGCCGCTTTCAACGCGGCGATCTTCTGGGATTGAACGATTGCCTGATCCAATTCAAACAGCGCCAGCCCGGTTTTTGCCAGGGGGCCGTAGCAGCGGGAATCTAGGCCTGCGCCAAGGACAACAAACTGCTCTGCCCTCTCTTTGTTTGCCGCGATCAGCGCATCAAATTCCACGCTGCGCGAAGGTACCAGATTGGCAAATCCAGCGTCCCTTTGATCAGGAATGGTCGGATAGAGGATGATCCGCCCCGTCAGCCTGAAGACCAGCCAAAGCGGGAACAGCGCCACAAACAAACCCCTCGTTGAGGTATTGGGGATCACTTCGGCGATCCGGCGCGCAGCAAGGTCATCACGCAGTCCAAAGACATCAAGCGTCCAGCGCCCGTTCAGGATTTCGACCGCCGTTTGCGACACGCCCAGACGTTTGGAGACGACCAGTTGTTTGTAGGCGACCCATGCGACACCAAGGATGCTGAACGGCAGCCAGATGATCTGCACCGGGATGTAGATCAGCCATGCGATCAAGGTCATTTTTCGTTCACTCCGGTGCTTTTGAAACGGCAGGTCAGCCTGCCTTACCTTATCTAGGGGCCATGAAGTGCCAGCGCAAATCGGACGCAACGGCATCTGGTACGGGGCGTTCAAACCCTCCGCAGATTTACGGGATCAATCATCCGGCCTATGGTTTTCGAACAACCGAAAGCAAGGAAGGCATCATATGACGGATACCCTTTCCGGGAGATGTCGCTGCGGACAAGTTTCCTGGCGCACCGAAGGTCCGGTTCTTTGGGCCGGGCATTGTCATTGCGAAAGTTGCAGGCGGGCAAGTTCGGCGGCGTTTACCTCGTTCTTCGGGGTGAAACGGGCTGGCATTGCGTGGCGTGGCAAGCTGGCGGTATCGCTGAGTTCAGAGGGTCGGATTGCAAGGAAGTTTTGCCCGGCTTGTGGTACCCATATGACGGTGGAAACCACAATGTGGCCAAAGGATGCCCACCTCTATGCCGCAAGTCTGGACGATCCTGCCCTGTTCCAACCGCAAGCGCATTTTCACTATGCTGAACGGGTGCCTTGGGTGAGCATTGTGGATGATCTGCCGAAATATCCGGGATCTGCGGATGACACGGAGCCGCTTCCCTAAGCCCGGATTATTCCGCGCCAACCACCCGATACCCAACCCTTGGGAAATGCACGTTGATATTGCCAAGCGCCGCTTCGCTTCGTTGCAAAGTCACCTGATTGCTTTGCAACGCGACCAGAGTGCCTGTGACCGGTTCTTCCCCCCCGTCAACGTCCGGGGACACGGCGACATCCAAGCCGGGCTCTAAGCCTTGGGGGTCAGGCGTTGGGGGCTGTTCTATCGCCTCGGGCGTAGCATTCGCGGCGATTTCTAGCGCCTCTTCCGCGCTCAGCGGTGTCATGTTGCCGTGGCCGATACCCGCGACACGCGCTTCCCACTTCTCAAGCTGTGTAAACTCTGACAGAAAGGCGGGACCGTCGGCCCAGCGACCGCGCAGAAACCACGTCAGATGGTAAATCTGCGCGTCAAACAAAGTGGGGGATGCCCCGGCCAAAAACGCACGTCCATCGCCAAGAACAGCATTGAGATCAGCAAGCGTCGCACGCATTTGCGAAGTCAGATGCGGCAGCGCTAGATGGGCGGTTTTTATCTTTTCCGCCCAGTCCTTGCCAAGATAAAGCCGCCCGCGATCCTTGGCCCAATCGGCTGGCAATTGCGACGCGGACGTCCCAAGAACCAACTGCACGACCAGGTCAAACAACACCCCGTCAGTCCAACGCGACAAGCTCCAGACGAGTTGGGATTCCGCCAATGGAAAGAAAGAAGGCGTGGGGAAACGCCTTTCCAATTCGGCCAGAATGCACTGGCTGTCACAATAGATGTCGGCGCCGATCTGCATGACCGGCGTGCGCCTGTAGCCACCGGTAAGCGGCATCAACAGGGGTTTGGGCGGAATGCGGGGTATCTTGACGGATAACCAGTCGAGCCCCTTGGTCCCAAGCGCGATCCGCACTTTTTCAGCAACTGGGGACTCCGGGTAATTGTGGAGGATAATCTCGGACATAGGGCACCGGAGGCTTAGGATTGTTCAGGGCATTTAGACAGGCTGGCGGTTGGATGTGCAAGCGGTCCCTTTTGGGGCTCGTGGGACAGGCTCGACCTTCAACTGGTTTCGTTGCTAGGCTGCGGTGGGCCGAACGAAAGGGCATCAGATGGATCAATTTGCAGGCGGTTGCCTTTGTGGTGCGGTACGGATCATTGCACGCGGCGTACCGTCAAGAGTAGGGGTCTGCCATTGTCTTGATTGCCGGAAACATCATGGTGCTCTGTTTTACGCAGCTGCGATATTTCCGGCCGGGGCGGTGGAAGTCTCCGGCGTCGTTTCAAGCTATGAAGGGCGTGGGTTTTGCGGCACTTGTGTCGGTTCTGTCTTTGCGCAAACCGGAGACGAGGTGGAGGTGCATCTGGGAACGCTGGACGACGTCAACCAATTTGAACCCACCTACGAAAGCTGGGTAACGCGCCGCGAAAACTGGCTGCCACTTTTCCCCAATACCAGATGTTTTTCCAGGGACCGCAGTTCAGAAAATTCCTGACAGGACCGAAGGGGTCATTGGCGCGGGTTCGGACTTTTCCTTTTGGACCGGCTTGGTCATACTGCCGCTGAAATCAGCGGATTGGTCAAATGCAAATCCTCCCACTTACCGGCGCTTTGGGCGCAGAAGTCATCGGCGCGGATATTCGCAATGCGCAGGATTGTGTCGAAATCAAACAGGCTTTTACCGACTTTAGCGTGATTACCGTCCGCGCACAAAATGTGACGCCCCGGGATCACCGGGCCTTCGCCAAAGGGTTTGGCGCAATCAACATCAACCGGTTTTTCACGCCGGTTGAAGGGCATCCCGACATTGCCACGGTCCTGAAGGAGGCCGATCAGGCTAATGCGATTGGCGAAAACTGGCATACCGATCATTCTTACGATCAAATCCCGGCGATGGGCTCGATCCTGCGGGCGATTGAACTGCCGCCCTTTGGCGGTGACACCTGTTTTGCCTCGATGACGGCGGCCTTCGGTGCGCTGTCTGAGACCATGAAAGACTTTTTGTTGGGGTTGAGGGCGATCCACTCGTCTCGTCATGCGTTTGGTCAAAGCCAGACGGAGCATGAAAGTTACAAAACCGGACGTCTGAAAAATGCCGACAAGGCGACGCAGGACGCCAATCATCCTGTGGTCATTCGCCATCCGCTGTCGGGCAAACCAGCGCTTTATGTGAACCCTGATTTCACAACCCAAATTCTGGGCCTAAGCGCTTCTGAATCAAAAGCGATCCTTACCTTTCTGTATGCCCATTGCACAAACCCCGATTTCCAATGCCGGGTGCGCTGGCGGCCCGGCGATGTGACCATGTGGGACAATCGCGCGACTTGGCACAAGGCGATCAACGACTATCACGGGCATCGGCGTTTAATGCATCGCATTACGATTGAGGGCTGTGAACTACACCCCGCAAAGGAGGGAATATGAGCGATCTAAAAGGAAAAACCGTCGCAATTACGGGCGCTTCGCGAGGGATTGGCGAAGCGGCGGCGCGGCGGTTTGCCGAACATGGGGCCAATGTAGTTTTATTGGCGCGAAGCGGCGATGACATCGCAAGGATCGCAGCGAAGATCGGAGATCACGCCCTTGCGATCCCGTGCGACGTCGCAGATGCCGACGGGTTGAAGGCTGCAATTGACAAGGCGGCATTGCATTTCGGCGGGCTCGATGTTTTGATTAACAACGCGGGGCTGCTGGAACCGATTGGGCGGATCGCAGACCTCGCCCCCGCCGATTTCGCCCGAGTGATCGACGTGAATGTCTCGGGCGTTTTCAACGGGATTGCTGCCGCTCTGCCGCATATGAAATCCGGCGGCTCCATTCTGACGATTGGCTCTGGTGCTGCGACTTCGGCGCTGGAAGGCTGGAGCCACTATTGCGCCTCCAAAGCGGCCGTGCATCATCTGAATGCTTGCCTTGATGCAGAGATGCGGGGTCAGGGCATTCGCGCGATTGTGCTGTCCCCCGGGACGGTCGCGACAGAGATGCAGCGGGTGATCAAGGCCTCCGGCGTGAACCCTGTGAGCACGCTGGAGTGGGAAGATCACATCCCGCCAGAATGGCCCGCAGAGGCGCTTGTCTGGATGTGTTCAACCGATGCGGATCGGTACTGCGGGCAGGTGGTTTCCCTGCGTGAGCCCGGTCTGCGGCAAGCCATCGGCCTGTCCTGATGATCAGCGTTTCGCGCGATGTTTCGCGATGGATCGTTACTCTGGATCGGGCGGACAAGGCCAATGCTTTGTCCGCCGCAATGTTGGCGGAGTTGGCCGAAGTGTTCGAGGCGGCGGCTGATTCAAATGACCTACGCGTACTTGTCCTTACGGGTGCCGGGGATCGGGTGTTTTCAGCGGGCGCTGATTTGGCATCCGTTGGTGGGGACGCCGGTGCTTTGACCCGCGATCCCGTTTGGACGCGGGCATCTTCGGCTTTGGCGGCTTTGCCGTGCCTGACGATTTGCGCATTGAACGGAACACTTGCCGGGGGTGGATTTGCGCTGGCTTTGGCCTGCGATCTGCGGGTTGCGGTCCCCCATGCCAAGTTTTTTTACCCGGTGTTGAAAAACGGGTTCCTGCCGCAAGCCGATGACGTCAGCCGGATGGTGGCCCTGATAGGCCCATCGCGCACTCGACTGATTTTGCTCGGCGGACAAAAGCTGACGGCGGCGGATGCATTGGCCTGTCGCTTGGTCGACAGGTTGGTTGAGCCAGAGGAATTTATGGCGACGGTGGATCAGCTTTCAGAGGTCGCGATGCGTGCCAATCCAGAGGCGTTGGTGGCGATCAAACGCATGACGCAAACTCCGGATGATCCAGCGGTTCGTGCGGATGCGGTGGCGGCTGTTTACGAGGCAGATGCGCAAGCGCTGTCACGGTTGCGAGGTGTTAAAGCAACACTTTAAGAGTATTTCTTAACCCATTGCAAACACATTATTAAATAAGATACTTAAAGTAACCCCAACGTGCGTGACACGGCACTTTTCCAACCCCTGTAGAATTGTTGCCGTGCCTCACCGCCCAATGTTGGCTCAAAGCGTTTTTCCAGCTTCCAGGCTTTGGAAAACTCCTGCGGCGCTGGACAAATCCCGACCGCAAAACCCGCCAGATAAGCCGCTCCCAATGCGGTTGTTTCGATGATCATCGGACGATCCACCGGCGCGTCTAGCTGGTCGGCTATTGCTTGCATAGTCCAGTCACTGGCGACCATGCCGCCGTCCACGCGCAGTACGGTTTCAGCCGCGCCGTTCCAATCGGCGCGCATAGCCTCCATCAGATCGCGGGTCTGGAAGGCGACGGATTCAAGCGCGGCTTTGGCAAATTCTTTTGGACCCGAATTGCGGGTCAACCCAAAGATCGCCCCGCGTGCGTCTGCGTCCCAGTAGGGTGCGCCAAGGCCGGTGAAGGCGGGCACAATGTAAAGGTGTTGTTCAGGGTCGGCCTGTTCGGCCAGCGCTTGTGTGGCTTTCGCCGCCTCGATCAGACCAAGGCCGTCGCGCAGCCATTGGACGACGGCCCCGGCGACAAAGATTGAACCTTCCAGCGCATAGGTCGGCTGGCCGTCCAATTGATAGGCGATGGTCGTCAACAGCCGGTTTTTGGACGTGACCATTTCAGGGCCAGTGTTCAATAGTGCAAAGCAGCCGGTGCCATAGGTTGATTTCATCATGCCGGGCTCAAAACAGGCCTGCCCGATTGTGGCGGCTTGCTGGTCGCCTGCGACACCCCGGATTGGGATCGCGTGGCCGAAAAGCGCGGGGTCGGTTTTGCCAAAGTCAGCAGCGCAATCCTTGACCTCTGCCAGCAGCGACATCGGGACACGCAGCAAGTCTGCCAGTTGTTCGTCCCAGCACCCTTTGGCGATGTTATAGAGCATCGTGCGCGAGGCGTTGGTGGCGTCGGTCGCGTGGACCTTACCGCCCGTCAAGCGCCAGATCAAAAAGCTGTCGATGGTTCCGGCGAGCAATTCGCCTGCCTCGGCCCGGGTGCGTGCGCCTTCGACGTTGTCGAGAATCCAGGCGATCTTGGTGGCCGAGAAATATGGGTCGAGCAGCAAGCCGGTGCGGGCGGTGATCTCTGCCTCGTGGCCTGCTTCCTTTAACGCAGCGCAGGTTTCGGACGTGCGGCGATCCTGCCAGACGATGGCGTTGTAGATCGGTTTGCCGGTGGATTTATCCCAGACCACCACAGTTTCGCGTTGGTTGGTAATACCGATGGCAGCGACGTCTCCTGCGCCATCCAAGGCCGTTTTGCAGGTGGAAAGCGTGGTTTCCCAGATCGCTTCGGGGTCATGTTCGACCCAGCCGGATTTTGGGAAAATCTGCGGGAATTCTTCCTGACCGGTGGCCATCGGGTTGAGGTCCGCGTCGAACAGGATTGCGCGGGTCGAGGTTGTGCCCTGATCAATCGCCAGCAAGAATTTCTGTGACATGGTTCTCCATCCAGCTTTCCAGAGTTTCGATTTCCTGAGCGCTTAACCTAAGCCCGAGCTTGGTGCGACGCCAGATCACATCCTCGGCGGTTCGGGCAAATTCGCGGCGTATGAGCCAGCGCAGCTCGAGCGCGGTCAGACCGCTGCCAAAGGCTGCGCCCAGTCCTGCGGCATCCTTAGTGCCCGCAAACATCCGAAACGCCTCTGTCCCATAAAGCCGGGCGAAACGGCGGGATTGCGGGGTGTCCAGAAAGGGAAATGCTGCCTGAATGGACCGGGCAAGGTCCGCACGACCGTCATAGGGAAAATCGCCTCCGGGCAGTGGTGCCGCAATGGTCCAGTGCTTGCCCGCCTTCGGAAAAGTCGGGGCCAGCAGGTCCATCACCTGTTCGGACAGCTTGCGATAGGTGGTGATCTTGCCGCCGTAGACCGAGACAAGCGGGGATTCCTCCCCCTCCAAATTCAAGTGATAATCACGCGAGGCAGCGCTGGCTTTGCCGTCCCCTGCATCATCAAGCGGGCGCACACCGGCGTAGGTCCAGACCACGGTTTCTGGTTTTACTGTTTCAGCAAAATACTCCGATGCGGCGGCGCAGAGGTAGGCGATTTCCTCCTCCGAGCAACGCACATCCGACAAGCCGCCTTTATGGTCAACATCGGTGGTGCCAAGGAGCGTGAAGTCCTCCTCGTAAGGGATCGCGAACATGATCCGCCCGTCAGGGTTTTGAAAGAAATACGCGCGGTCATGGGTGAAAAGGCGCGGCACGACGATGTGGGAGCCGCGCACTAGACGGATCGGGTCCGGGTCCGCGACACCTTTTATGGTGCAGCCAACGTCAGGCACATAAGGACCGGCGGCATTGACCAAGGCGCGGGCTTTAACGACCTCTGCACCGAGGGACACCTGCCAAAGACCCTCCTGCCGTTTAGCGCTTGTCACAGAGGTTTGCGTGCGGATCACCGCCCCTTTGTCGGCGGCATCAACTGCATTGAGGACCACAAGCCGCGCATCGTCCACCCAGCCGTCGGAATATTCAAAAGCGCGGCGAAAGGTTGGTTTAAGCGCCATGCCCGCGAGGTCAGTTTTAAGGTTCAACACCCGCGTTCCGGGCAGCAGCTTTCGACCGCCTAAGTTGTCGTAGAAAAACAGGCCAAGGCGCAGCAGCCACGCGGGGCGCATCCCTTTGAGATGGGGCAGCACAAAGCGCATGGGACGCGCGATATGCGGCATGTTTTGCAGCAGAACTTCGCGCTCGATCAATGCTTTGCGGACCAGCGAAAAGGCGTAGTGCTCCAGATACCTCAGACCACCATGGAACAGCTTGGTGCTGGCAGACGAGGTTGCAGAGGCCAGATCGCCCTTTTCCACCAGCATCACTGACAGGCCACGTCCCGCCGCGTCACGCGCGATACCGGCCCCATTGACGCCGCCGCCAATGATCAGGATGTCGTAGATTTTGTCACTTTCGGCCATCTCAGCCCTCCGCCGCGCACCTTAGAAAGCCGGGATGGAAACTCAATCGCCAATATGGGTGATCAGACGATTGCATCGCAACGTCTTTTGGCTAGGGTGGTCGAAAATAGTCCTAGGGGGGAAATTCAGATGAGAACACGCGCAGCCGTTGCCATGGAAGCCGGAAAACCACTGGAAATCATGGAAGTAAACCTCGAAGGCCCGAAAGCCGGTGAGGTTCTGGTCGAAATCAAAGCCACCGGGATTTGCCATACCGATGAATTTACTCTGTCCGGCGCGGACCCCGAAGGGCTGTTTCCCGCGATCCTCGGCCATGAAGGCGCGGGCGTAGTTGTCGAATGCGGACGCGGTGTGACATCGCTGAAACCCGGCGATCACGTGATCCCGCTTTACACGCCGGAATGTCGCGAGTGTGAATATTGTCTGAACCCCAAAACCAACCTCTGCCAGTCGATCCGCTCGACCCAGGGGCAAGGGCTGATGCCGGATGGGACGTCTCGGTTTTCGATGCTCGATGGCACACCGATCCTGCATTACATGGGCTGTTCGACCTTCGCGAACCATACGGTTTTGCCGGAAATCGCGCTGGCGAAAGTGCGTGAGGACGCGCCGTTTGACAAGATTTGCTACATCGGTTGCGGGGTGACTACGGGAATCGGGGCTGTGATGAATACGGCCAAGGTTGAACAAGGCTCGACAGCGATTGTGTTTGGCCTTGGTGGGATTGGTCTGAACGTCGTCCAAGGACTGCGGTTGGCCGGTGCGGATCAGATCGTTGGCGTGGATTTGAACCCTGCCAAGGTCGAAATGGCAAAGCGCTTTGGCATGACCGACTTTGTGAACCCTTCGGAAGTAGAAGGTGATCTCGTCGGCCATCTGGTGGAACTGACCGGCGGCGGCGGCGACTATACGTTTGATGCAACAGGCAACGTGCAGGTGATGCGGGTTGCACTGGAATCCGCCCACAAAGGCTGGGGCGAAAGCGTGATCATCGGCGTGGCTCCGGCGGGTGCCGAGATTTCCACGCGGCCGTTTCAACTGGTCACGGGACGTGTCTGGCGCGGAACTGCCTTTGGCGGCGCGCGTGGGCGTACAGATGTGCCCAAAATCGTTGATTGGTACATGAACGGCAAGATCGAGATCGACCCGATGATTACCCACACAATGCCGCTGGAGGACATCAACAAGGGCTTTGATCTGATGCACGCCGGGGAAAGCATTCGCGCGGTTGTAGAGTATTGAGCCAGACGTCAAAGCGACCGCTTTTTGCGGTTCTAATTGATGCGGATAACATCCCGGCGAAATTTGCCGCCGACGTTCTGAAAGAGGTCGCCGCCTTTGGCGAACCCGCGCTGCGCCGCGTTTACGGGGATTGGTCGGCACCTGCACTGAACTCGTGGAGCGGGCCTATGCGCGATCTGGGGCTGGTGGCCCATCAGGCGAGTGCAAATACCAAGGGCAAAAACGCCAGCGACATCAGTCTGGTGATCGACGCCATGGATATTCTGCACACCGGACGGTTTGACGGCTTTGTCCTTGTCTCATCCGACAGCGATTTTACAGCACTTGCCAACCGCATCCGCGAAGAGGGTCTGGATGTCATCGGTATTGGCGAGGCAAAAACGCCGGAATCGCTGAAATCGGCCTGCAATCGGTTTATCCGTATTGAGAATATCGTCGAGCCACCTGCGGCTGACACCGGCAAAAAGACCGTGCAAGCAACCAAGGCCGTGCCGCTGATCCTGAAAGCCATGGATGCGGTTCAGCAGGACGACGAATGGTATACGCTGAGCCAGATCGGCAAGTTTCTGAACGCGATTGACCCGGATTTTGACGCTAGAACCTATGGCTTTGGAAAACTGAGTGACTTGTTGAAAAAGCTGAAAGAATTTGAATTGCGCAAAGAAGGCAACCATCTGGAAATGCGCCGCGTTCCGAGTGTTGGCAAAAAGTAGCAGCGTCAAATGCGTCTGAACCCCGGATGCGATCCTTGACCAATGTTTCCCAGACCATACATTCGATCATGGATCGGTAGAGGGGCATGAAAAATCTGTTTTCAATCGTAGTTCTTTTGGGGCTTGTTGGGCTTGCGGCGCTAGCCGTCTGGCGGTTTGCTGATCACTGGCGGGATCGTGCGGAAATGGCGCGGCTGCTAGCGACGCAACCCCGGGAACCGGTGCTTTTTTCACACGATATGGTGGCTGACTTGCCAGCACCGGCGCAGCGCTTTTTTGCTTTCGCAATTCGTGAAGGTACGCCACTTTGGCCGGTGGCCAAGATTTCGATGCAAGGGAAATTCAGCCTCGGCACGAAAGAGGCTCCGAATTACATGGCGATGAGCGCGACGCAGGTTCTGGCGGCGCCCGAAGGATTTGTTTGGAAAATGGCCGCGAAGTCCGGGCTGATGCGCGTGTCGGGGTCGGATAGCGGCACTTGGACCCGGTTCTGGCTTGCCGGCCTGTTGCCGGTCGCGCGGGCCGGTTCAAACCGGGATCACGCCAGATCAGCTTTTGGGCGGGCGGTCAGCGAGGCGGTTTTCTGGACACCTTCCGCTGTTTTACCCGGTCCCGATGTGACATGGGAGGCGATAGACGACGAAAGCGTGCGGATGATTGTGACAAGGGGGTATCTTTCGCAGGAGGTCATACTCAGCGTTGATGCCGAAGGAAAACCGGTTCAGGTGGTCTTTCCCCGCTGGACAAATGCCAATGCGGACAAGGCGTACAGTGTGCAGCCCTTTGGCGGCACCCTGTCGGAATTTCGCACATTTGATGGCTATCAATTGCCAACCCATGTGGAGGCAGGGAATGGCTTTGGAACGCCGGAATATTTCCCCTTCTTCATAGCAGATGTCATCAACATCACTTTCCCATCCAAAGGGCAAACCAAATGACCACGATCCGCGCTGCGCAAGACGAGGACAACTCCGCCCTCTGGGCCATCCTCGAACCCATCTTCCGCGCTGGCGACACCTATGCGATCCCGCGTGATATTTCGCGCACCGATGCCTTGACGTTCTGGTGTGGCGGCAATCACAAAGCCTACGTCCTTGAGGAAAATGGAGAAATCGCCGCCACCTACTACATCTGCCCTAACCAACAAGGTGGCGGGGCGCATGTCTGCAACTGCGGCTTTGCCAGCTCGCCCGCCTCGCGTGGCAAGGGGCACGCCCGAAAGTTGCTCGCCCATGCGCTTGATACGGCCCGCGAACAAGGCTTCACCGCCATGCAATTCAACTTTGTCCTTTCCTCCAACTTTGGGGCCCTAAAACTCTGGGCGGAAGCGGGGTTCGAAACCGTCGGCACCCTCCCCAATGCTTTTGACCACCCGGACCTCGGGTTGATCGACGCGCTTGTGCTTTACAAATTCCTCTAAGATTTCTTCTTTGCAAAAATACTCATTTGACGTCGCCTGTACCACAAGCCAACATCGAGCTTAATGATCGACATCTTCCTCAAAACCCTGCCGTTTTTCGCAATCCTCGCGCTTGGCTACGGCTCGGCCCGCACAAGGTTCTTTAGCGCCGAGGCGACGGACCACCTCACAAAGTTTGTCTTTTACTTCGCCCTTCCCGCGATGATCTTCCGGTTTGCTTCCAGCCTGCCGGTCGACCGCCTTCTCCATTGGCCGTCGGTTCTCGCCTACCTTGCCGCCACAGCTTGCGTCTACCTCATCGCCACAATTGCGGCACGTCTGCGCGGCACGCCCCGCATCGAGGCGGCATTTGAGGGGCAGTCCGCCGCCATCGGCAATGTCGGTTTCCTTGGCATCCCAATGCTCGCGCTCATTTTGGGTGAGGCCGCGATTGGCCCGATCATGCTGGTGCTTGCAACCGATCTTGTGGTCTTTTCCAGCTTGATCGTTGTGCTGGTCTCGATCTATCGAGACGGCACGCTTTCGCTGCGCACGTTCAAAACCGTGGCCCTTGGCCTTGTCAAAAACCCGATGGTCATGGCGATTGCTTTGGGGCTGTTCTGGTCCTTCAACGCCTTGCCGGTGGCGGCTCCTGTCACCAGCTTTCTTGACACGCTGGGCGCGGCGTCCACGCCTTGCGCGCTTTTTGCCATTGGCGCGTCTTTGGCGGCGATTACAGCAGAACGCCCGGGCGTTGCGATCTGGCTGAGCGGGCTGAAACTCGGCCTGCACCCCGCGCTTGTCGCATTTGCCACGCTTGTTCTTTTTGATGTGCCGGGTTTTACAGCTGCGGTGATGATTGCGGCCGCTGCGATGCCGACGGCGGGGAATGTTTATATCCTCGCAAAACACTACGGGGTGGCACCGCTGCGGGTGTCTTCGACGATCTTTATCTCCACCGTGTTGTCGGTTTTGACCCTGACCCTTGTGATCGCGCTGGTCTCTGCTTGAAACCACGCAGCGCAACCGCTACCGCTTTTTGAAAATCAGGGAACGGGGAACGACATGGATGTGATTTCGGAAAACAAGTGTTTTGACGGTGTGCAGGGCGTTTACAAACATGCTTCCAAGGCGACGGGGTGTGATATGACCTTTGGTCTGTTCCTGCCTGCCGAAGCCAGCGATGGTCCGGTGCCGTTGCTTTGGTATCTGTCCGGTCTCACCTGCACCCACGAAAACGCGATGGTCAAAGCAGGGGCGCAAGCCTGGGCGGCGGAGCATGGCATCGGGTTGGTTTTCCCCGACACCTCGCCGCGTGGCGAAGGGGTGGCGGATGACGAGAATTTCGCGCTTGGTCAGGGGGCTGGGTTTTATGTGAATGCGACACAAGATCCGTGGAAGCCGCACTATCAGATGTGGGATTATGTTGCGGAGGATTTGCCGCGCGTTCTGTTCAATAATTTTGCACTTGATGAAGGTGTGCAAGCCATCACCGGGCATTCCATGGGCGGTCACGGCGCGCTGTCGTTGGCGATGAACCTGCCGGGGCGCTACCGCTCTGTGTCCGCATTTGCGCCGATTGCCCATCCGACCACGACCGACTGGGGCAAGATGCAGCTTGGGGCGTATCTGGGTGCGGACCAAAGCCTTTGGGCCAAGCACGATTCCACCTTGCTGATGCGCGACAAAGGCTTTGATGGGCCGGTTTTGATCGACCAAGGCGCGTCCGATCAGTTCCTTGATCTGCTAAAGCCCGAGGCCTTGTCGCACGCCATGGCCGAGCGCCGTCAGGACGGGCATTTTCGGATGCAAAAGGGTTATGATCATTCCTATTTCTTCATCTCGACCTTCATGGAAGATCACGTCGCCTTCCACGCCGAGGCGCTTTATTCGTGAAGGGAGCGATCTACGTCGATGCGGACGCCTGCCCGGTCAAGGACGAGGTGATCCGGGTCGCGGAACGGCATGGCGTTATGGTTTTCATCGTCTCCAACGGCGGCATCCGCCTGAACCCCAGCCCGTTGGTAGAAACCGTCGTGGTCCCTGACGGACCGGACGTTGCGGATATGTGGATCGCGGATCGCGCTGGGATCGGAGACATCGTCACAACCGGCGACATCCCCTTGGCCGCGCGATGTATTGAGGGTGGCGCGGCGGTCTTGAAGTTCAACGGCGAGGAATTGAACGCCCGCAACATCGGTCCCATTCTGGCGACGCGCGACCTGATGTCAGACATCCGCGCGGCAAATCCGTTCCAGCAAGGCGGCGGCAAATCTTTCGGCAAAGCAGACCGGTCCCGGTTTTTGGATCGGCTGGAATTGCTGGTGCGTAAGGCAGGGCGGTAAAGGCCAGCACCTTAGACGCTTCAAACCGACAAATCTGTCGCAATGGGGACAGACCACAGAGGTTTGGGCCGACAGGTTTGGGGCAGACAATAAAGGACATTCTTTTGCAGGCGGCGATTACACGGGCTTCTTTGATTGGTGTTCTTTGCGCCGTCGGGGCCTCTTTCTTCTTTTCTTTCAACGACATGGCGATCAAGTTTTTATCTGATGGCTATGCGTTGCATCAGGTGGTTCTGATCCGCTCGGTCATTGGGATGGGCTTTCTGCTGGCCATTCTTGTGCCTTTTGAAGGCGGTTTTCAGGCGCTAAAAACCAAACGACTGGGCATACATTTGCTGCGTGGGTTGAGTGTGGTTTTTGCCAATATGACCTTTTTTCTGGGTCTGGCGGCGATGCCGCTGGCCGATGCGGTGGCGATCTTTTTCATCTCTCCCCTCGTGATCACAGCCTTTTCAGTAATTTTTCTGGGCGAGACCGTGGGTCCGCGCCGTTGGGCCGCTGTTGGTGTCGGAATGCTGGGGGTGATCGTGATGATGCGTCCGGGCAGTGGTACTTTTCAGATGGCGGCGTTTTTGCCCTTGGCAGCGGCGTTTGGCTATGCCGCGCTGCATACGATGACACGCAAGATCGGGGTGACCGAAAAAGCCACGACCATGACCTTTTACATTCAGGTGACCTTCATTGTCGTGAGCGGCGCGATTGGGCTTGGCATTGGCGACGGGCGTTTTGCAGGGTCGGGCGATCCATCGCTTGATTTTCTGCTGCGCTCCTGGACCTGGCCCACCTGGGGTGATCTGCCGATTTTTGTTGTCATTGGCGTCGGCAGCACTTTCGGCGGCTATCTCATCAGTCAGGCCTATCGTCTGGCCGAGGCCGGGCTGGCCGCGCCGTTTGAATATATCGCGATGCCGCTTGCGATCTTTTGGGGCGTTGTTGTGTTTGATGAATGGCCGGATTTGACCGCTTGGATCGGGATTGCGTTGATCATCGGTGGCGGGCTTTATATCTTTTGGCGTGAAACGATTGTCGGCAGCGGATTTGCCGCAAGAAAACCCAAAAGGCGGTGACATGACCCCGGTCGAACTTGTGGTTTTTGACATCGGCAACGTGCTGATCGAATGGCAGCCGGAGGCCTATTATGATCGGGTGTTTGGGCAGGATTTTCGCCGTTCGTTATTTGAAGCCGTCGATCTGCACGCGATGAACGACCGGATCGACCGCGGCGCGGATTTTGCGACCGTTGTCGCGGAAACGGCGGCGGCCCACCCTAAATTCAGCCAGGCGATTTCCCATTGGCACGATCAATGGCATCTGATTGCGGCCCCTGTGATCAAGGACAGTGCGCAATCCTTGAGTGCGTTAAAGGCGCGAAAGGTCAGAACCGCGATCCTGTCGAATATCGGTGAAGTTCCGTTTGAGATTGCTCAGGCTGCTTATCCTTTCCTTAGTGACGTAGATTTTCCGTTTCTTTCCGGGCCGTTGAAGATGGCCAAGCCTGATCCGTCGATCTATGCCTATGTCGAAAGAGCCACCGGCGTTGCACCCGAAGCGATGCTTTTCGTCGATGATCGGGGTGAAAATATTGCCGCCGCACGCGAACGCGGTTGGCAGGTTCATCATTTTCATGGCACCGCTGGCTGGTTGGAGGCATTGGCGACGCATGGTTTGCGCTGAGGCTTGCAAATCGGACCGCTTGCCCGTCCTATAACGAAAAAGAAACGATCGGGACCGGGGATGCTGAACGCTTTGTTAATCCTGTTTTTGCTGGCCATTGTGATCGCGGCCCTGCCGGCGATCGCCAGAGGTTTGCGCCGCGAAATGAATGCCGAACAAAGGGCCAATGCACCCGGACAATTTGTGGACCTTACCGGCGGCAAGACCCATTTTGAATGGCATGGCCCGCCAGCGGGGCCGGTTTTTGTGCTTGTGCATGGGCTGACAACACCGTCGTTTGTCTTTGCCGCCATGATCCCGACGCTGACGGCTGCGGGCTACCGGGTGCTGACTTACGATCTGTTTGGTCGTGGTTATTCGGACCGTCCGCATGGCAAGCAGACCGCTGCTTTCTTTACAACTCAGCTATGCGAATTGCTGGACTCGCAGATGGTTCAGAAGCCTTTTGCGCTGCTCGGTTATTCCATGGGCGGTGCGATTGTGTCGTCCTTTGCGCATCGCTTTCCCGAACGCCTTAGCCATGTTGTCCTGCTGGCACCCGCCGGGTTCAAGCACGATATGCCAAGGATGATGCAGTTTATCCGGGATGTGCCGGGCGTGGGCGACTGGCTGATGACAATGTTTGGCGGTGCGCGAATACGAAAGGCGGCGTTGGCAGAAAATCAGGGGAGTGCGGCAATACACGACATCGGGGAACGGATCGTGCGGGAAACACGATTTCGCGGCTACACGCGATCGGTTTTATCGAGCTTGCGCAACATTCTGAACCAGCCCTATGCGCCATTGTGGCGGGATATGGCTGCCGGGACTTTGCCCGTTCTGGCGATCTGGGGACGCGAGGATCTGACGATCCCGATTGGCGCGGCGGATGTGTTGAAGCTGGCGAATGAGGACGTTTTTCACGAAATTATCGACGGTGCTGATCACACGCTGGCCTATAGCGCGGCAGAGGATGTTACTTCGGCCATCCTGACTTTCACCCTGGCAGAGGAATAGAAATGCAGATCAAAGCCAACGGGATTTCCCTTGAATATGAAGAGTTTGGCCCAAAGGACGGCGTGCCTCTGGTCCTGATCCGGGGACTGGGAACGCAGATGATCCATTGGCCCCGGGCGTTTTTGGACGGCTTTGCTGCGCGTGGCTACCGCGTGGTGATTTTCGACAACCGGGATGCTGGCCTTTCGGCGCGATGTCCGGCACCCGGGGTCAGCGGCAAGGCCGAAGACATCCTTGCGACGTTCAACGAGGGCAGGGTTCCCAAGGCGTCATATAAGCTGGATGATATGGCGCTTGATGTGATCGGCCTGATGGATGCGCTTGGAATTGCGCGGGCGCATATTTTCGGCATTTCCATGGGCGGGGGCATTGCGCAGATGCTGGCGATCAACCATGCGGACCGCTTGCTGAGTGATACGATGGTGATGACTTCGGCGGGTCTTCGTGATCCAAGCTTGTTGCCACAACTGCTGGTCCACCCTGAAACCCGAGAAGAGGCAGAGGAAAGCTGGCTGCAAGGCCATGCGGATTGCGGCAGCCACGGTTTTGCTATGACCGAGGCTGAAATCCGGGCCGAAGCGGTCTCGGCCTGGCAGCGTGCGCATGACGACGAAGGTGTGAACCGGCAGCTTTTGGCGATATTTTCAAGTGAGCCCCGGATTGAGGCCCTGAACGAGGTCACATTGCCCTGCCTTGTCATTCACGGCGCGATTGACACGCTGATCCCACCAGAAGCCGGCGAGCACCTTGCCGCCCTTATCCCCGGTGCACGACTGGAAATCGTCGAGGGGATGGGCCATTTCATAACACCAAAACTGTCGCCGGTTTTGGTTGAGATGGTGGACGGGTTTATTCGGGGATTGCGTCCCTAAAAATCCAGATTTTCAACACTCAGCGCGTTGTTCTGGATGAACTCGCGGCGGGGTTCCACGACGTCGCCCATCAGTTTGGTGAAAAGGTCGTCCGCGTCGGCCTGATCTTCCACCTTGACCTGCAACAGCGTGCGGGCGTCCGGGTCTAGTGTGGTTTCCCAAAGCTGATCGGGGTTCATTTCGCCAAGGCCTTTGTAGCGTTGCAGCGAAAAGCCTTTTTCGCCTTCTTCAAGGATCGCTTCCAGCAGGTCGGTGGGGCCGTGAACAAGGCGTTCGCGGTCCTTGCGCCCAAGATTTGCCGGGTCGTTGTAAACCCGACGCATATCGTTTGAGACCGAGCTGAGTTTACGCGCCTCGCCCGAGCGCAGAACTGCGCCATCAAGCGTGCGGATTTCCTCAACGCCGCGCAAAACCCGCGACAGGCGGATGCCGTGATCCTGTGTGATCCGACCCTGCCAGCCGCGTTCGTATTCTTCGGCCACAAGGTCAAGGCGGGTGGCCACCGCGTCAGAAACGCCTTGCAGGTTGTCGTCCGCGCGGCCCTGATCAAACGCCCCGGCTAGGGCGGCCTGTTCAAGGATGTGGCGTGGGTAATGGGTTGGAAAGGCGTCGAGCACACGCTTGAAGTTCCGTGCCCCCTCGACCAGTCGGGAAAGATCGGCCCCGGCGATTTCCTCGCCGCTGGAAAGGCGCAGAACCGCACCTTCGATGCCCTGCGCGATCAGGTAATCCTCCAGCGAGGCCTGATCTTTCAAATACACTTCGGACTTGCCACGGCTGACTTTGTAAAGAGGCGGCTGGGCGACATAAAGATAACCGCCTTCGATCAACTCAGGCATCTGGCGGAAAAAGAACGTCAGCAGCAGGGTGCGGATATGCGCCCCGTCCACATCCGCATCGGTCATGATGACGACCTTATGATAACGCAGCTTGTTGATGTTGAACTCGTCGCGCCCGATACCGGTGCCAAGTGCTGTGATCAGCGTGCCAATTTCCTGACTGGACAGCATCCGGTCGAACCGCGCACGCTCCACGTTGAGGATTTTGCCGCGCAACGGCAGGACCGCCTGATTTTGCCGTGAGCGCCCTTGTTTGGCAGAGCCACCGGCGCTGTCACCCTCGACCAGAAAGACCTCGGAAAGGCTGGGGTCTTTTTCCTGACAATCCGCAAGCTTTCCGGGCAGCGAGGCGACATCCATCGCGGTTTTGCGACGGGTCAGTTCACGGGCCTTGCGAGCGGCTTCGCGGGCAAGTGCGGCCTCCACGATCTTGGTGACGATGTTCTTGGCTTCGGCGGGGTTTTCTTCAAACCACTCCGACAGCTTTTCGTTCATTAGACTTTCAACCGCCGGGCGCACTTCGGAGGAGACCAGCTTGTCCTTGGTCTGGGACGAGAATTTCGGGTCCGGCACTTTGACGCTTAGAACGCAGGTCAAGCCTTCACGGGCGTCATCGCCGGTAAAACTCACCTTTTCACGCCGCGCGATCCCGGAGGACATCGCATAGGCATTGATCGAACGGGTCAACGCGCCACGAAATCCCGCCATATGGGTGCCGCCATCGCGTTGCGGGATGTTGTTGGTGAAGGGCAGGACGTTTTCGTGGTAACTGTCGTTCCACCACATCGCGACCTCAACGCCGATGTCGTCACGCTCCCCGGAAATGAAGATCGGTTCGGCAAGCAGCGGGGTTTTGGAACGGTCGAGATGGCGGACAAATTCGCGTACGCCGCCTTCATAGATCATTTCGGTTTCAAGCTTTTCCACCGGGCGATGATCTTCGATGCGAATGCGCACACCGGAATTCAGGAAGGCGAGTTCGCGCAGACGGTGCTCCAGCGTCTTGAAGCTGTATTCAAGGTTGGAAAACGTCTTGGTGGAGGCGAGGAACCGTACTTCGGTGCCTTTGCGGCCATTGGCATCACCGACGACCTTGAGGTGTTCGACGGTTTCGCCATGCTCGAACCGGGCGACATGCTCTTTGCCATCGCGCCAGATGCGCAGCTCCAACCATTCCGAAAGCGCGTTCACGACCGAGACGCCAACGCCGTGCAGACCACCCGAAACCTTATAAGAATTGCTGTCGAATTTACCGCCTGCATGAAGCTGGGTCATGATCACTTCGGCGGCGGAAACGCCTTCTTCCTCGTGAATGCCGACGGGAATACCGCGCCCGTTGTCGGAGACGGAAATCGAGCTGTCGGCGTGGATAATGACCGTAACGGTGTCGCAATGACCCGCCAATGCCTCGTCGATGCCGTTGTCCACGACCTCGTAAACCATGTGATGCAGGCCCGAGCCATCGTCGGTGTCACCGATATACATGCCGGGACGTTTGCGAACAGCCTCTAAGCCCTTCAAAACCTTGATGGAATCAGCGCCGTAGTCTTCGCGATTTTGCTCGTTTTCTGCCATAGGTCCTGTTCCCGGTTTCACCTGCCAAATATAGTTTGTTTGGCGGGGGATGTCACGGGGATGACACAATATTTTGGGTCTGACGCCTCAGGTCAACGCAATGGCGATCCCCACCAGAATAAGCGAGACGCCCGAGGCCGTGTTTATACGTTTGAGGCCGGTTTCCGAACGGATAAGCTTGCGTGCGCGATCCACAAAAATCGCCATCGCAAGGTTGCCGATGAGGGGGACGACCATCGACACTGACGCGATTGCAACGATGTCCGGCAGGGTGACGGTCGAAAGGTCAAAGAACCCCGGCAGGAACCCCATGTAAAAGAGGATCGCTTTGGGATTTCCAAGGATGATCAGCACCCCGGCGGAAAACCCGGCCCAAGCGCCGGGCGTTGTCAGGCGAGAGTTGCCTTCGATCGCGCGGCCTGCGTCGCGGATTAAAAGAAGGCCCATGATTGCCAGCATCACCGCCCCGCCATAGCGCAGGACCAGCAGGAAATCGGCGTAGATCGACACCAGCCAGGTGACGCCGAAAATCGCGAGGATCGGCCAGAAAACATCGCCAACCACCACCCCAAGGGCAAGTGGCCAAGCCGCTTGAAACCCACCTGACAAGGCACGAGCGATGATCGCCGCCCAGACCGGGCCGGGGGTGAGAAAAAGGATGCCAACTCCAAGGGCATAGGCGGCCAGCGCGGCGAGGGAGATCGTCATTTAGTCACGCAATTCCGGCAGTAGATAGTCGTGGGCTACGGTGTTCAGCGTCAGACGTAGCTGGTCGATGTAGGAGAGTTTGTTGTCCGTCGCCGGGGACAGCACGGCGCGGGCGTCAACCAGGGGTGGAAATTCCGACCATTCGTAAAGGATCAGGTCGTCGCTTAGGGGAGTGAGTGTGACTGTGCCAAGGATAACGCAATTATCCTCCCCCTCCAGAATTTGTTCGTTGAAGGTTATGCGGTCATGTGTTTCGTCTTTCAGCGTCCAGATGCCGTGACAGATCAGCGACGGATAGGCGATCTGGCCGTCTTTTTGGCCAAAAATTACGTCGATGGACCAGTAATTGCCGTCCTTTTGCAAGCCAACGCCGTAGTAGCGGGTCTGTGCGCGGAGTGTATCACCTAGGTCCGCCGCAAAGGCCTGCAGCGGGAGGATCAGCAGTATGGCAAGCAAACGAACCATGTCAGGCCCTTTCTTTTATGACAGATCCATCGCTGCCATCGGAAACCTCAAATAGCGCAGCGCGGGTGCCCAGCGCGTCAAACAGCGAAGCATCCGTGCCGGTCATCCAGGCCTGTGCGCCCAAGGCGATGATCTCGTCATAGAGAAGGGCGCGGCGGTTTTCGTCAAGATGGGCGGCAACCTCGTCGAGCAGGATAATCGGGGCGGCGCCAAAATCTTGCGACAGGGCGCGGGCGTTGGCCAGAATCAGGGAGATCAACAGCGCTTTTTGTTCACCGGTGGAACAAAGCCGCGCCTCGATCTCCTTGGCGGCAAAAACAGCACCAAGATCAGCGCGGTGCGGGCCGGAAAGCGTGCGGCCTGCCATCATATCGCGCGGACGCCCGTTCAAAAGGCTGGCGAGTAGCGCGTCCTTGCCGGGCTCGACGGGGTATTCGCCACCATCAATGAGGGTCAGGTCGGCAATTGGAAAAGCCGAGGTAGTATCGTCCTGCGCGGCCTTGATACGCTCCAGCGTTGCCATGCGGTTTTCGGTGATTTCCGCCCCGGTTTCGGCCATCCGAACTTCTAGCGCGCGATACCAACTGTCGTTTGAAACGCGATCCTTCAGCAGGCGGTTTCGTTGGCGCATGGCTTTTTCATAAGCCAGCGTCGCCTCGGCGTGATCGGGCACAAAACTGAGGGTCATACGATCCAGAAACCGCCGCCGCCCCTCGGCCCCCTCTAACCAGAGGCGGTCCATAGAGGGGACGAGCCAGACCATGCGTAAAAGGCGGCCAAGGGCAAGTTGCGGTGCGGGTTTGTCGTCGATTTCGACTTGGCGGGACAGGCCGGGTTCGGCCCATGTCGTGACCTCGTGATTGTGGCCGAGGCTTTCCAGCGTGGCGCTGACTTTCCAGCCGATGAGTTCCGGCGTGCGGCTAAATTCCTCGTTTGCCGCGCGTCTGATCCCGCGACCGGGCGACAGCAGCGAAACCGCCTCCAGAATATTGGTCTTGCCCGCGCCATTAGCCCCAAAAAACGCCAAAGGGCGTCCGTCGGGGATGACTTTCCCGGATTTATGCGACCGGAAGTGAGAGAGTTTGAGCGAGGTGAGGGCGAGGCCCGCCAAAAGCTCAGACCCGCATCGGCATCACGACGTAGACAGCGCTTTCGTCGTTGCCTTCGCGCATCAATGTCGGATCCCCGGAGGAGTTGAACAGGAAGACGGCGTTTTCGCGGTCTACTTGTCCGGCGATTTCCAAAAGGTATTTGGCGTTGAAACCAATGTCCAAACGTTCGTCGGAATAGGCGACGGCGAGTTCTTCTTCGGCGGCGCCGCTGTCGGGCGCGTTGACTGACAAGATCATCCGGTCGTCTTCGAGCGATAGTTTGACCGCGCGGGAGCGTTCTGAGGATACGGTAGACACACGGTCAACGGCTTGGGCAAATTCAGCGGCGTCCACTTCCAGACGACGGGTGTTTCCGGCGGGGATCACGCGGGTGTAATCGGGGAACGTGCCGTCGATGACCTTGGAGGTCAGTGTGATTAGCGGCGTGGCAAAGCGGATTTTAGTTTCAGAAACGGAAACTGCGATTTCCATGTCGTCGTCGTCCAACAACTTGCGCAGTTCGCCAACGGTTTTGCGCGGCACAATGACACCCGGCAGGTCATCCGCACCTGCGGGAAGCGGTGCGTCGATACGTGCAAGGCGGTGGCCGTCGGTGGCGACGCATCTGAGAACCTTGCCTGACGTACCTTCAGATGCGTGCATATAGACGCCGTTCAGGTAATAGCGGGTTTCCTCGGTTGAAATCGCGAATTTGGACTTGTCGAAGAGACGACGCAATACGGGTGCAGGAGCGGAGAAATTGCAGGAATATTCCGAAGTTGCCATGACTGGGAAATCTTCGCGCGGCAGCGTCGCGAGCGAAAAGTTGGAACGGCCCGCGCGGACCTCCAAACGCCCCGAAGCGCCATCGTCGATCAGTTGCACAAGTGCGCCGTCCGGCAGTTTGCGGACGATTTCGTGCAATGTATGCGCCCCAACGGTCGAGGCTCCTGCCCGTTCAACCTGCGCCGGGGCCTTATCGACCACTTCGATGTCGAGATCGGTAGCGCGAAAGCTGACTTCGGCGCCTTCGGCTTCGATCAGCACATTAGCGAGAATCGGAATGGTGTTACGCCGTTCGACGACGGATTGCGCCTGGCTCATTGCTTTGAGCAATGCAGAACGTTCGATGCTGACTTTCATGGACCCAACCCTTTCCCCCGGGGAGGCTCAGATTAGCCAAAAAACCCCTGTCATCAAGCCTTTTCGACAGGCTTGGCGCAGCAAATCATGCCCGGCGACAAGGTGCAACCGGGCATGGTGATTTGGCTTGGAAAAGCGCCTAAGCTTCGAGCATCCGACGCAGCAATTCCACGTCTTCGGCGATCTGATTGTCAATCGCTCGAAGCTCTTCGATTTTGCGTACGGCGTGGATCACGGTGGTGTGGTCGCGGCCACCAAAACGCCGCCCAATTTCCGGCAGGCTTTTGGATGTCAGCGTCTTGGAGAGGAACATCGCCACTTGCCGGGGACGCGCCACAACACGCGCCCGACGGGGTGAGAGCATGTCCGACAGACGCAGGTTATAGTGATCCGCGACTTTGCGAATAATCTCGTCGATCGTGACCTTGCGATCAGATGCGCGCAGGATGTCAGCCAGACATTCTTGAGTCACTTCCAGCGTTACTTCGCGGCCCACAAGGGAGGCGAATGCGAACAGACGGGTCAGCGCCCCTTCCAGCACGCGCACATTGGTCGAAATCCGATGGGCAAGGAATTCCAGAACGCCGTCGGCCAGCACCACATCGGGATAAAGCGCCTTTTGCGTCTCGGCCTTGGATTGCAGGATGCCGAGGCGAAGTTCGTAGTCCGTGGGGTGCAAATCCACCACCAGACCCCATTGCAGGCGCGACTTGATGCGATCCTCCAACCCGTCGATTTCACCGGGCGCACGATCAGCAGAAATGATGATCTGTTTGTTCTGGTCGACAAGCGCGTTGAAGGTGTGGAAAAACTCGTCCTGCGTGCTTTCCTTGCCAGCGATGAATTGCACATCGTCCACCATCAGCACATCGACGGAGCGGAACATTTCCTTGAACCCGATCATGTCCTTGAAGCGCAACGATTGGACAAAGCGATACATGAATTGTTCGGCTGAGAGGTAAAGCACCTTGGCGTCCGGATTGCGGTTCTGGGTTTCCCAGGCGATGGCGTGCATCAGGTGGGTTTTGCCAAGCCCGACGCCGCCATAAAGGAACAGCGGATTGAATGTGACGGGACCGCCTTCGGCGACGCGACGCGCGGCGGCATGGGCCAGCTCGTTAGGCTTTCCGACGACAAAGCTGTCGAAGGTGAAACGTTTATCAAGCGGCGAGCCAGGCAGATCCGTTTCGGTCTTTTTCGGCGTTACCTTTTGCGCGGGGACCGCGTTTTGAGGTTTACCCTCGGGCGTTTCGACTGGCGACCTGGCCAATTTCACCGATGGTACGCTGAATTCCAGACGATCCACGGTGTGACCGGCTTTGACAAATCCCTGAAGAATCCGGTCGCCGTAGTTGCGATTTACCCAATCGCCCAGAAAATTCGTCGGCACATGAAATTGCAGAACACCTTCGTCCTGACCGACATGCGCCAGCGGTTTTATCCAGTTGTTAAAGGCATCTCTGCCCAGATTTTCCATAAGATCATTTCGTACACGCCCCCAGGTGTCATTCGTCATTGTCTGTCCGTTCCAACCACAATTTTTATGCTCAGGTCTGCCGCCAGGGCAGCCCACGCTTTTTCCAACCGTTGAGACCGCCGCGATGCTTGTCAGCATCCAGATCGCCCTCGAAACCCTCTGCTACGTTATAGCAGTTGATCGAATGACCGGAGTCCCGAGCAAAACCGGCCACAACACTGGCCGCGCTCAGAGAGCGAACTCCTGAACGACAGAGAAAATAAATACTGTCAGGAATCCGGTCACCAATTTTCTGGAACAATTCGTCGGCAAAATTCTGATTCACGGACATCGCCGGATAGGTCAGCCATTCTATGCGAATAACCTCTTTATCCAGACCAGCAAGATCGGGCACTCCGACGAATGCCCATTCTGCATGAGTCCGCACGTCCACCAGAACCGTGTTCGGTTCGGATTTCAAGCTTTCCCAGACATCGTGCGGCAGCACATCGGAAACGGCCAAATCGCCTTCCGTGACCATCTTGTCCCCCCAGACGAATTGAATCACAAGAACAAGCTAGCAGGGGTTTTCAGACCGGCACAACATATCTTCACGCTTGACTCAGACATTCCCTGAAACCGAATCTGGCTGCGAATTTCCGAACGCTAAATCTATGGTTAAGGCCCATTGAACCCCATAGGCGGGGGCCAGATTGTCGCATATTCAGCGACAAAAATCCGGGTCGGAAACGAGTGTTTCCAAAACATGAAAAAACGCCGCCCGCTTGGACGACGTTCCAACAGAATCGATTTTAAGCTTTTCGGCTTAAACGGCCAGCGTTTTTACACGAGCCGACAGACGCGAAATTTTGCGGCTGACTGTATTCTTGTGCAGGATGCCTTTAGTGACACCGCGCATCATCTCAGGCTGGGCAGCCTTCAATGCGGCAGCAGCAGCAGCCTGATCGCCACCGGCGATTGCTTCCTCGACTTTCCGGACAAATGTCCGAATGCGAGTGCGGCGGTTTTTGTTGACGGCCGTGCGGCGTTCAGCCTGACGAGCGCGTTTCTTTGATTGCGGCGAGTTAGCCATATGTAAATTCCGGTCTTTTCAGGTGTGAAAAAGATGAACCGGGCTAATAGACCCGAGTCTCTGGCAAGTCAACGGGGACGCAACGGTTTTTTGCGATCTATTTGCCGCGAAACTGCGGCGCACGTTTTTCCTGAAATGCGGCCATGCCTTCAACCTGGTCTTCGGTGGCGAAAAGCGAGTGGAAAACCCGTCGCTCGAACAATACGCCTTCGCGCAAAGTTGTCTCGTAGGAGCGATTGACCGATTCCTTGATTGCCATGGTGGTGAGCATGGATTTCTCGGCAATCTTGCTGGCAGTGGACATAGCGTCGTCGATCAGCTTCTTGGCAGGTACGATTCGACTGACAAGGCCTGAACGTTCGGCCTCTTCGGCGTCCATCATACGCCCGGTGAGGTGCATTTCCATGGATTTTGATTTGCCGACAAAGCGGGTCAGACGCTGTGTACCGCCGATCCCCGCCATCACGCCAAGGTTTACCTCGGGCTGACCGAATTTGGCGTTATCAGCGGCGATGATGAAATCGCACATCATTGCCAACTCGCAACCGCCACCCAAAGCATATCCCGCGACCGCTGCGATGATTGGCTTGCGACAACGCAACAGCGCCTCGGTTTCTGGGGTAAAGAAGTCGGACGAGAACATGTCGACAAAGGATTTTTCCGACATTTCCTTGATGTCCGCCCCAGCCGCAAAAGCTTTTTCGGAGCCGGTCAGAACGATCGCGCGTACCTTGTCGTTCTCTTCCATCGCTTTTAGCGCGCAGGACAATTCGTGCAGAACCGTGCTGTTCAACGCATTCAGGGCGTCCGGTCTGTTAAGGCGAATAAGTCCGACATGGTCCACGATCTCGACGATCAGGGTTTCATAGGCCATTCATTCCTCCGAGCGGCTGTCAGGGCGCTTCAAATACCATCTTTGCAGCGGTGTTCAAGTTATCTTTGACATTTGGCGCAGTAAAAGCTGGAACGGCCCGATTGTACGATCCGAGCGATATTGCCGGTGCAATCTGCTGTCCGGCAGGGTTGGTTTTCGCGATCATAGACGGCAAAGTTGTGCTGGAAATAGCCAAGCTCGCCGTCAGTCTGGCGGTAGTCCTTGAGCGATGATCCCCCGGCCTCGATGGCTTCGGACAGGACGTCGCGGATGATAGGCACCAAGCTGCCAGCCCGTTTTGCTGACAGGTTTTTTGCCTTACGTTTCGGCGAGATATGGGCCCGCCAAAGAACCTCGCAAACATAAATGTTCCCAAGTCCTGCGACGATCTTCTGATCCAGCAGTGCCGATTTGATTGGCGTGTTGCGCATAGCAAGGGCGCTTGCGAGGTAGGGTTCGTCAAAGGTATTGCCAAGCGGTTCCGGTCCGATGGGTTTCAGGAGTGGATGGTCGCCTGCGGTTGCCGTTTCAAACAGGTCCATCGCGCCAAATCGTCGGGCGTCGTTGAAAACAATTCTTGTGTCCTGATCCGTCCAAAGGACAACGTGATCGTGTTTTTCAAGCGGTGTGAAGGCGTCGTAGTAGGTTGCCGTGTCATCCCGCTCCCCCGCCTTATCGATTAAGATTCGTCCAGACATGCCCAGATGGATCAGCGCGGTCATGCCGTTGTCGAGGTCGATCAGGATGTATTTCGATCGCCGCCGAAGGCGCAGCACCCTAGCCCCGGTCATGTCGTCGGCCATGTTTTGAGGAAACGGCCAACGCAGTCCTTCGCGACGGGTTTCAACACGGGCAAGCAAACGCCCTTCCAGCGCCGGGATCAAACCTTTGCGGACAGTTTCAACTTCGGGAAGTTCAGGCATGAAGACACCATTTTGCCGCGTGGGATTGGATTGTAACCCGGGGAAACACGCCTATAAGACTAGAGAGTGATCCCGACATGCAAGGCTGGACGATGGCAGGCACGCAAAAAACAACACATTTCGGCAATCAGACCGTGGCCGAGGATGCCAAGGCCGGGATGGTGCATGGAGTTTTTACCAATGTGGCCTCGAAATATGACGTGATGAACGACGCGATGAGCCTGGGGATCCACCGTCTGTGGAAAGATGCGATGATGGATTGGCTGGCCCCGCGTGACGGGCAAAAGCTGCTGGATGTGGCGGGGGGCACAGGCGATATCTCGTTCCGGTTTTTGAAGCGGGCGCCAGGTGCGCATGCAACCGTGTTCGATATGACCCAAGGGATGTTGGATGCCGGGCGCACACGGGCCGAGGCGAGCCAGATGCAGGATCGTCTGGACTGGGTCTGCGGTGATGCGATGGCGCTGCCGTTTGAGGATAATTCTTTTGACGTCTACACGATCTCCTTTGGAATCAGGAATGTGACGCGGATCGCGGATGTTTTGTCAGAGGCTTACCGCGTTCTGAAACCCGGCGGGCGGTTGATGGTGCTGGAGTTCAGCGCGATCCCGAATGAAGGCCTGCAATCGCTTTATGACCTCTATTCCTTCAACGTGATCCCGCCGATGGGCAAAGCGATAGCGAATGATCGGGACAGTTATCAGTATCTTGTCGAAAGCATTCGCAAATTCCCCAAGCAGGAAGTATTTGCCGATATGATCCGTGACACGGGATTTGAGAACGTGAAGTACCGCAACCTGTCGCTTGGGATCGCGGCATTGCATTCCGGCTGGAAGATCTGAGCCGTGCGCGGACCCCATAATATCTGGCGGCTGATCCGCACGGGTGCCACGTTTGAGCGCACGGGTGCGATGAAGCTGGCGTTGGAGGCGGTTGATGCGCCACCAATGTTGCGGCTGGCGGCACGGGTCATGGGCTGGCCCTTCAAGTGGCTGGGACTGCGCGGCGATCCAAGCCTGCCGCCGATCCTGCGGGCGATCACAGCACTTGGTCCGGCTTATGTGAAATTCGGGCAAATCCTGTCCACGCGGCCTGATGTGGTTGGCAATGACCTGGCACAGGAACTCAGGGTCTTGCAGGACAAACTGCCGTCCTTTTCGGATGCCGAGGCGGAAAAGGCTGTTCGATCCGAACTCGGCGCGTCAATTTCCGAGCTGTTTTCGGCGTTTTCACCACCAGTTGCCGCGGCCTCCATCGCGCAGGTGCATCGTGCAACGGTGCGTGAAACCGGTCAGGACGTGGCCGTCAAAATCCTGCGCCCCGGGATCGAATGGCAGTTTCGACGTGACATCGACGCGTTTTATTTTGCGGCTTCGGTCATCGAGGCCTTTTCCCCGTCGTCGCGGCGTTTGCATCCCGGCGACGTGGTCGCGCATTTTGATTCCGTTGTGCAGGGCGAACTTGATCTGAGGATGGAAGCCTCCGCCGCATCAGAATTTGCCGCAACCTCAAAGGACGATTCTGGATTTGCGGTCCCGAAAGTATGTTGGGAACTTTCTGGGCGCCGCGTGATGACGCTGGACTGGGCGGAAGGCACGTCATTGGGCGACACCGAGGCGCTGACAGCGGCTGGCCATGACCTGAAGGCGCTTGGCCAGACGGTTATCCAGATGTTCCTGCGCCATGCCCTGCGCGATGGCTATTTCCACGCTGATATGCATCAGGGCAACCTGAAAGTCGCCTCGAACGGCGATCTGATCGCGCTTGATTTCGGCATCATGGGGCGGATTGACGAATATACCCGCCGGGTCTACGCCGAAATTTTGATGGGGTTCATTCGCAAGGACTACCGCCGCGTGGCCGAGGTTCACTTTGAGGCCGGATATGTCCCGGCCAATCAGGATGTGGATGCCTTTGCACAAGCACTCAGGTCTGTTGGGGAGCCGATTTTCGGGGCGGATGCCAGCCGGATTTCGATGGCGCGCCTGTTGGCACATTTGTTCGATGTCACAGAACAGTTTGGCATGGAAACGCGGGTCGAGCTGATCTTGCTGCAACGCACAATGGTGGTGGTTGAGGGGGTCGCACGCTCGCTTGATCCCGCACTGAACATCTGGGACGTTGCGGGTCCGGTGGTGGAAAAATACATCGCTGACAATATCGGTCCCAAAGCCGTTTTGCGCGACCTTGCCGCAACCTTGCAAGTACTGGCACGCCATGGTCCGCGGTTGCCTGAACTGGTTGATCGCGCCTTGAGAATGCCGCGCGAGGATACGGAAAGTTCGTCGAATAGAGTCGCTCGTCCGGTGTTTCACGGACTTGTTGGTGCCGCGCTTGCGGTATTGGTTCTAGGCCTGCTGGCAAGCCTCTAGGGCTGCAACCTCGGCTTTGAATGCGGCGGCGTAGTCATGTTCGCCTTTTGCCAGTTTCCACGCGCAATAGGCGGCGATGCGCAGGTGGTAGTAGGGCGCAAGGCTTTGATAACGATCGACAATCATTTGATTTTGATAGCTAGCGAGAAAAGCGTCCTGCTCGTCCGCCGATAGAGGCTGACCCCGATAAAGCAATTGCATCGCTGGCGACAAAAAGCTCGCAATATCCTCGCAAGGATCGCCCAGCGCCGGGCATTGCCAGTCGATCAGGCGCAGAGTTCCCGCGCTACTGATGATGTTCCCCGGCACAACATCCGTGTGAAGGATCGCCAGATCCACGGTTGGGGGAACCGGCATTGCGTTTGCCATCCAGGTGGGGGGATCAAGCGCGGTTTCAAGGCCCCGAAGGATCATGCGGGATTGCTGCAACAGCGCGGCTGAACCGCTGGCAAGCCTGCGCAGTGGAAACCTCAACCCGATACTGTGCAAACGGCCCAACAAATCCGCCACAGGTGCTGCGTCCTGTTCCCATGTCTCGCCGTTCAGGCAGCGGTAAATGAGCAGATCGCCATCGGTGGAATTCAACAGGGCCAAGGGTTCGGGAGCAATGCCATAGGCATGAAGCGCCTTTAGCGTGTCATATTCAGTGCCGGGCAAATTCGGGTATACGGGGTTGTTGTCCTCAGCGGCGTAAAGTTTGCAAATGACGGCTTGTTCATCTTCGCCAACCTTCCAGACCCAGTTCGTGCGGCCACCATCAAGGGCCACCCAGGGATCGTGCTGTGTGGCGAAGTTTTCGGCGACAAGCACCTGCTTGAGGGAAGAGGAAACGGGATGCGCCATCGCCCTATTCCACGACCTTGACCAAATCGCCCGACCTTGGGCTTTGCCCGCCTGAATAGCCGTTCATCACGCGAAACTGTTCAGCCTGAAATCCGGTCAGGGGCATTTTTGCCGACAATTGCGAAACGCTCTGGTTTGTGACCTTCAGGATGCGGATGCGATAGGGTTTCAATGCGGCAACCTCCGAGGGGGACAACTTTCTGAACGATTGCATCGCCGTGTTCAGAGCATTTCGTGTTTTGCCATCGCTTCGATCCGTGACGCCGATTAGCCGAATTGTGGAATCGCCATGTCTGAGGGCAATCATTTGCAGGACTTTCTTTCCCTCATTCGTGGTGATGTCGGCGGTTGCTGTCGCCGCAGCTAGGCCGTTGATTTTCAATGCGCGAATATCCCAAAGGTCATTTACCTGCACCTCTTGGCGCAACTGCGCAAGCCAGCGGTCCGTGATGTAGGAAGGCATCGCATGGGGCCATTTCAGATCACCGGTCAAAACAAATCGCGCGCCGGTTTTGGAGGTGGCGGAAACGTTGGTGGAGGCATTTTGCAGGATAAATCCATCCGGCAGGGTGAATGAGAACCGCATTTGCGGATGCGAAAATGACTGACCGCGGATGAAGCCTTGCGCGGCAGAATCGCCGTAGATCATCCCGTCAATCTGGTTGAGGTAAGGGGCCTCTGCAAGTCGTTTACTGGCGTTCTCACCCCGTTTGGATGCGATGTCCGTGGCAATCTTTTTGCGCTGACCCGTCGCCGGGTGTGAGGCAAAGAAGTCAACCACATTGGGATTGTATTGCTGGCCCGCGATCCTTCGTTCCAGCGCTTCTTTGGCGGAAAGTTGTTGTAAAAACGCAGCGGCGGCAAAGGGGTCGTATCCCGCATCGGCCAACAGGCGTATTCCGGTGGCGTCGGCCTCAAGTTCTTCCGACTTTGAGTGCGTTGCAAGAATGCCGCCCGCAATTGTCGAGCCAAGTTCAATTGCATCGGCCGCACCTTCGGAGCCACCAAGCACGCCGCCCAGAATTGTTCCCAAAATTACACCGATGCCCGCCTGATTATTTCGCCTGATCCGGGCCTCGCCGTGGGCGGCAATGATGTGGCCGATTTCGTGCCCCAGAACCGATGCCAGTTCTGCTTCGTTGTTGGCAAGGGCCAGCAATCCACGGGTCACATAGACATATCCGCCGGGCAGGGCGAAGGCGTTTACAACAGGACTGTCGAGAACGGTGAAGGTCCAGCGCTCCTGGCTTTCGGTGGTAAGGGCCACCAGTGACAGGCCAAGGTTTTGCACATAGTCGCTGAGGGCTTTGTTGCCGATAGCGCCGCCAAACTCACGCAGGATGTTTGGATGTTCTTTTGCGCCAATTTCATCGGAACCGGCTGTTCGCGCGAGACTTGCGAAAGGCAGGCAGATGATCAGAAAGGCCGCGATCAGCGCGCGAATTGACATGTTATCCCCGTAGCTGTTTGACCGGGGTAATATGGCGTTTGGTCGGTGGGTTTTCCAGCGAAACCTTGTTGATCAGTTATCGTCAGCGGCGCGGATTGCGTCGACGGCGTCGGTGGAAACCTCCGATCCGTCGCTTAGGACCAGCATCGTAGCGCCGTCTTGCAGCCGGGCTTCGCGGACTTGACCATAGATCGGAACGTCGCTGCGATTGGCCAGCTCCGCGTTGCGAAAGCTTTCGATCTTTAGGCTGTAGATACCGTTCGCCAGAGGCACACCATCTGCACCCGCACCAGCCCATTGATAAACGCCGGGCTGAAGCGGCAATTGATGGCGCTGGAGTTCGTTTTGTTGTGAATCAAGCACGACAAGTTCCGCCTTGTCGGCACCGGATGCCGGTTGCGAAAAGACATCGACAGGCGTTCCGTCAAATGACAAAGAGCGCACGGCGCGCACCTCGGCACCGATCCAGCTTGCCAGTCCACTGGCGGAGTTTTGCCCCAGCAGGGACTTCAGATCATCCAGCGCCTCGTTCGTGCGGACTTGTTGCTCTACCCCGGAAAAATTTGCCAATTGTGCAACAAAATCTGTCGATTCTAGCGGTTTGAGTGGGTCTTGGTTCTTCAATTGCGTCGTGAGCAGCTTCAGAAACGTTTCAAAGTCCGACGTGGTGTCACGTACGGTTTCGGCATTGGGTGTCACCTGCGTCGGCGTATTTGTAATGGGGGATACGTCCATGATCTTTCCCTTGATCCTTTTCAGAGCCTGAGGTCGAGGCCGCCCGCGACCTTGTTTGCGCTTGGATTAGTTGCGGCAGGGTCTTGCGGATAGGCCGGGTTGTCGGCGGGTTGTTCCGGCTGCTTGTCCGCGCTCGGCTCCTGCTGGCCTTGATTGGAAAAGGCCATCGAAATATCGCTGAACCCAAGCGCGGCAAGGTCCGCAACTAGGCCATCGGCACTACGGCGCAGCAAATCGAGCGATTCAGGGCGCTCAGCTGTGACAGTCAGGGTGGCAGACCCGTTTTCGAGGCTGAGGGTCATGCGAACTTGCCCTAGTTCCGCTGGATGCAGGGCAATGTCAAAGGCCGTGGTGCCGTTAGATATATGCTGGGCGACTTGTACGGTCACTTGCTGGATTTGAGGTGGGCTGAGTGAGGCTACCCCCTCGCCACGCAGCGCGATGGGGGTTGATAGCGTGGCCGTTGCAAAGGACGGCATGGTTTGTGCGACCGGGGCATCAAAATCTTGCGCAATGGCCGCTTGGGCAATCTGACCCGATGTTGTGGGCAAAGAAGTGGGTACATTTTCTGGAGCGGCTTTGGGGTCAATGTCGCTCGTGATGGCCACCGGATTTGGTGGCGTGGTTGGTTTATCCCCGCCTTGCGGGTTGATTTCAGGGGGGTCGCCAACGTGTTGCGTGGTCGGTTGAGAAGAAGTGGTGGTTAAAACGGGAGGTTTGTTTGCAGTAACATCAAGCAGAGGTGCATCCACGCGAGGTGCGGTATGTCCTTGGGATTGTGGCGCTATCGGCGCGGCTTTAACCTGGCTATCCGCTTGGATCGGATTTATCGCCTGAGGTTTGGATTCTTTTGGCAGGGGGGTCGCATCACCAACCAGCGTCGTTTCATTTGTGATCCGTCCAACCGGGGTCAGGGATTGCGGGGTATGGCGCGGCTGAGTGTTTGCCTGATCAAAGGATAAAAATGGCCGATCAGGAAGCGGAGGCGAGGCAAGCGCCTTGGCGGGCTGCCGTTGGATTTGTTCCTCGGGAATTGCCACCGGGGCCGCCTTTGTTGGCGCCGCATCAGCGATTGGAACCAGAGCGGCGACCTCTGGCCAGGTGTTCGGACCGGGAACCGGGACCACATTTTTGGTTTCTGGGTTGGCATCGGGTGAAACTGGTTTTGGAAGGTGGTCCGACACCAGAGGTCCAGCTGCCGTTGTTGGCATTGCCCCGAAAAATGCAGGCCGTGGATCGAAGGCAGGCAGCGCCATCGGCGACGGCGTTTTGCTCAACTGGGGTCCATCGGCGGTATTGAGAGGCGTTCGAATGGCCGCAAGAGGGATTTCCTTGGGCACTTCGCCATTGGCCGCAAAATGACCCGCAGCAGCGATCAGATGAACAATTGGAATTTCACCGGCGGTTTTTTGCTCGCTCGGGATTATTGCGGCACCCGGCGGATGCGTATTTGGTTCGTTCGTCGACCCAATCTCAACGCCGAGCGGAGCCTCGTTGAGGTTTTCGACGGCTTGAAAGCCTGCCTCCAACTGTTCAACTTCGGCCTTGAACAGATTTTCCGGCGGCACCGAATCCAATGCCGGACCGGCACCCAATCCTGCCAGAACTGCCGTTAGGGCGGTTTCAATTTTCTGCGCGAATATCTGCATGTCATCCTCAGTATTCTGCCTCTGGTCGGAGGAACATTGCGTTGCCATCTATTACGATTTCTTTACCGCCGCGCGTTAGGGATGGAATTGTTCGTTCAAATCGAGTGCAAAAATGACCAATGATCTGACTATCCCCCGACAACCAATATCCAGCCCGCTGGCCGCGCCTATAAAAGACGCCAAAGCGATGGAATCCGCCGCCATGGCGCTTGAGGCGAGTTTTCTTGCCGAAATGCTAAAATCCGCCGGCTTTGGCGAGGCACGATCCGACTTTGGCGGCGGTGCCGGCGAAGCGGCGTTTTCCGATTTTCTAGTTGATCAATACGCAAAGGAAATGGCGGATAGCGGTGGTATCGGGCTGGCCGAGGTCATTGTCGCCGCCCTGTCAGGCAAGGAATCAGCAAATGCGTGAACAAATCGAGCAGGTTTTGACGGCCATTCACAAAGCTCTTTTGAACGGTGACCTCGACCTGATCGCCCAGTTATCCAACCGACAGGATCAGGCGATGACGGTCATCGGGCCGGAGGTTGAACCCGACAGATTGACGCGCATTCTGACCGCGGCCCGGCGAAACCAGCGGCTTATTTCTGCCGCACGCGATGGGCTTTTGGCGGCCCGTCGCGATCTTGATGCTGCTGCCCTACCAAGATCGCCTATTCGCACTTATGGACCAGGGGGGCAGGCCCGCAACATCGGTGCAACCCCAACGGCCATCGAGCGGCAAAGCTAAGTTTTCTAAAATGCAATCAATTCAAAATCAATGGGTTAGGGTGGCATTAATACTCTGGGACCAGATTGACATTGCATCCAAGAGGGGTGGCACGATTGCTGAATTCTGGCGGTCGTATCCGTCAGAAAGACGAATTTTTCACCAAAATCGGTGAGCAACGAAACCGGCGGCAAAGACGCCAATCGTCTAAGAGGATGACAATGTCCAGTATTCTAACAAATTCAAGCAGCCTGGTAGCGCTGCAAACCCTGAAGTCCATCAATATGGGCCTCTCAAAGACCCAAAACGAGATCTCGACCGGCAAATCTGTGGCCTCGGCCAAAGACAATGCCGCGGTCTGGGCGATTTCCAAGGTTATGGAAGGCGACGTCAGCGGCTTTAAAGCCATCTCCGAAAGCCTGTCCTTGGGTGAATCGACCGTGGCCGTTGCCCGGCAAGCGACAGAAACAGTGACTGATCTGTTGACCCAGATGAAATCCAAGATCGTCAGCGCACAGGAAGAAAACGTTGATCGCTCCAAAATCCAGACGGATATTGATGCGCTGTCGGATCAGATCAATTCGGTGGTATCTGCGGCCCAGTTCAACGGCCTGAATATGCTTTCCGGGACCGAGGACGTGAATGTTCTCTCTTCACTTGATCGGTCGTCGAGCGGTTCGGTCACGGCCAGCAATATCACGATCAACCGTCAGGATCTTTCCACCAGTGCAGGGACAATCGGGTCGGGAACATCGCTGACCTCGAACGTCACTATTGAAGGTGGCGCCTCGGCGGTTGCGTCGGCGGGAAATACCGGCACCATTGTGATCGACACGGATGCGGACGTGGACGGGGACGCTTTCTCCTTCACCGTTGCGGGTGAAACGATTGCGATCACAGGCGCGACTGGGCAGGATCAGGATGATGTTGCGTCGGCGTTGAATTCAGCGATCAATGCGCTGGGCCTGACAGGTGTTACTTCTTCGGTTTCGACCGGGACCGTCACGGTTGCTTCAACCCGTGCCTTTGAAGATGTCTCGCTTGTTGGCACCAAGAACGGTGGGGCAGGCGTTACAATTGCCTCGGCCAGCATCGGTGAACGCGCCGAAACGCTGACCTTTTCGGATGCCGCGAACGTCAACGAGGGTGATGGCTATTCTGTCACTGTCGGCTCGGCCTCCTATTCCTACATCGCTGGGAAAAACGAGAATATGGCGGATGTCACAGCCGGTTTGAAAACCGCAATTGACAGCGCCGGACTTTCCGGTGTGGCGGTGCAGGCCACGACCAATTCCTCGGGTCAGGCAGTGTTGAAAGTGGACAACGACGGGTCTGATTCCGCCTCGCTCGCGCTAGCGGTTTCAGGCAATGCAGGCGGCACAGCCTCTGGTGGTCTTTTTGGTCTTAGCGGCATTGATGTGTCCACCAATGCTGGTGCGGCAGCGGCACTGTCTAATATCGAGACACTGATTAACACCTCGATCGATGCCTCCGCCTCGTTTGGTTCGGCACAAGGTCGGATTGAAACCCAGTCCGATTTTATTGGCAAGCTGACGGATTCCCTGAAGGTCGGGATCGGCACGCTCGTTGATGCTAATATGGAAGAAGCCTCGGCCCGGTTGCAGGCCCTTCAGGTTCAACAACAGCTTGGCATTCAGTCCCTGTCGATTGCGAACCAGGCACCACAGAACCTTCTGTCGCTGTTCAGGTAACAACGTGAAACTGCCGGAGGCGGCATAGCCCGCCTTCGGTTTTTGACGGAATAGTCATGTGGGGATTTCCTTTCGATGTTTGATACGATTTCAAAAGCACAATCTGCCTACGGACAATCGCGCGCCACTGTCCGCTCGCCTCGACGAATTGAATACGACGCATTCGCCAAAGTGACCTCCAATATCAGAGCCGCGAGCGACCGGGGTCGCCTTGGATTTGCAGAACTTGCCGAAGCGTTACACCAGAACCGGCAGCTATGGTGGATCATGGCCAGTGACGTTGCAGATCAAGCCAATGCACTGCCAGATGAATTGCGGGCCCAGATCTTTTATCTGGCGGAATTCACGGATCAGCACACCACCAAAGTTCTGCGCAACCGGGACAAGGCCGATCCCCTGATTGAGATTAACACGATGATCATGCGTGGTCTTCAAGGCATAACGGAAGGCATATCATGAGTGGACTTGTTCTGAAACTTGGCCCCGGTGAGCGGGTGCTAATCAACGGTGCGGTGATCGAAAACGGCGAACGCCGCAACCGATTGAGCATTCTGACGCCGAACGCCAACATCCTTCGGCTAAGGGATGCGATCCACCCGGACGAGGCAAATACACCGGTTCGGCGGGTCTGCTATATCGCACAGCTTATTCTGTCAGGTGATGCAAACCCTGAGGAGGCACGTCTGCAATTGCTGCGCGGGATTGAACAATTGTCTCAGGTTCTTACGGATCGTGACAGTCGCCAATTGCTGGGCGAAGCCACTGATAGCGTGGTGTCGGACAACTTTTATCAGGCACTAAAGAAGCTCAGAGGTTTGCTGCCCCGCGAACAACGCCTTTTGGCACACGCAGAGTCATGAATTTTCGCCCGGCATTGCCGATTTCCGGAATTGCCGGGTGGGCGTTGCTGGGTCGCACCCGGCAAGCGCAGGAGGAAACCTTTGTTTCCAGCGGCGAGGTGGCGCGTGACATCGCCTATTTCAAGGACAACATCGCAAATGTCGAAACGGCGGAGCAATTGGTATCCGACCGTCGCTTGCTGAAAGTCGCGCTGGGGGCTTTCGGCCTGAGCGAGGATTTGGACAAAAAGGCCTTTGTGAAAAAAGTTCTGGACGAAGGCACAGAAAATGAAAGCGCATTCGCCAATCGCATGGTGGACAAGAAATACGCACGCTTGTCGCAAACGTTTGGCTTTGGAAACATTGCCGGGCGGCAGACGAACCGATCCGGTTTTGCCGCTGGTATCACCGCCGATTTTCAGACTCGCAGCTTCGAAATCGCGGTTGGCAAGGAAAACGAGAGTTTTCGCCTTGCCATGACATTCGAGCGTGAAATCACCCAGATTGCGGAAACCGCCAGCAATGGAAATACCGGCTGGTTTTCCATTTTGGGAAATCTGCCGTTGCGCCAAGTGGCCATCGACAGTCTTGGCCTGCCAAGCAGCTTCACTTCTCTTTCGGTTGATCAGCAAGCCGAAACGCTGAGATCGAGAATGGCAGCTACATACGGTATCGAAGGCGTGGAGGATTTTGCCGACCAAGCCAAACGTGACGAGGTCGTTCGCGGTTTTCTTGCCCGAAACCCCGGGGGTCCGACCAACTTTGGATCAAGCCCGGCTTCTGCGGCCCTTACGCTGTTGTCCGCGAACAGCACCTCCAGCCCAAGCGAGGCGATTTTTGCTGCTCTATATGGCTAAGGGTCCGCTAAGTTGGGTTTTCGACCGCTGCCAGAATCTGTTCCAGACGTTGGAAAGCTGCCGCAAACCCCGCATCATTCGCGGATGAAAGAAAATTCTCCAGCAAAGGATGCGCGGCAATTGCGCGATCAATGTCCTTGTCCGCCCCGGTATCATAAAGGCCGCTTTTGATCATAAGGGCCGCATTGTCATAATCTGCTGCGAGCTTTCTGATCCCCAACAGTGTTGCGTTTTCTTCCGCACTGGCGGCATTCGGCAATGCACGCGAAACCGAACGGCGCAGATTGATCGCGGGAAACCGGCCTTGTTCTGCAATCTCGCGTTCCAAAATGACGTGCCCATCCAAAACGCCGCGAACAATGTCCGGAACATAGCCGTCCATGTCCGAGCCTTCAGCCAAAACGCTGAAAACCGCCGTGATGCCGGGTGTTCCCGCAGGTCCGGGTCCAGCGCGTTCGACAAGTGCCATGATTGCGGCGCTGGTTGATGGCGGATAGCCCGAAGGCCCGGCAGCCTCACCCGATATGGTTGCGATATCGCGGTGGGCTTCTGCGAAACGCGTTACGGAATCGCAAACAAATAACACCGATTTGCCCTGATCGCGGAACCATTCTGCCAGCGTCATGGCGATTTCAGCGGCGCGATATTTATCAGCGGCGGATTTGTCCGAGGTGGCCGCAACGATGATGGTGCGTGATCGCCCTTGCTTGCTCAACTTGTGGTCGGCAAATTCCATGACCTCACGACCACGCTCTCCGATTAGTGCGACGATTGCGACGTCGGTTTCAAGCTTTGTGGTCAATTGCGCTAACAGGGTCGACTTTCCGACGCCCGAACCGGAAAAAAGTCCGATCCTTTGCCCCTCAACAATTGGCAAAAGACTGTCAAATACGGCTGATCCGCTGACTAATCGTTGTCCCAGTCCACCCCGTCTTGCTGCCGGAAGGGACGGGGATTTGATTTCGCATGGGGTAGTGCCTTTGCGTAGTGGCTTGCCGTCAATGGCCTCCCCAGCGGCGCCGATTATCCGGCCAAGCCAACTGGCGTGAGGCGAAATCGTAAAACGCCCACGATAGTAAGCCGCCGCGTTCAACCGGATCCCGTTTGGATTTGATTGAGGTAAAACCTTGATAAGATTTCCGGAAATGCTCAGCACAGAGGCACAAACAAAAAGGGATGCCGATTGAATTTCGACTTCGCCCCCAACCTCGGCCATGTCGGCCAGCCCTGAAACCTCCACTGACTGTCCGCTGATCGCCTGAACACGCCCCAGGCGTTGGGACAATTGCATCTGGTTGATGTCGCGCGTTGTGCTGGCAAGGTCGGGGTAACTCATTTCTGGGGCCTCCTTCACTTACGTTTTCTAAACGATTGGAAGTTAAGGCTTGATTGAAACAGCTCGTGGGAGAATCCCCGAATGACATTTGATCTGGACCTTTTGGGAATGGCGAGCGCCTCGGCTAGTCACGCGGGCAAGCGCCAACAGGTAATCGCCGAAAACATTGCCCAAGCGGATGTGCCGGGTTTCAAGGCGCGTGACATCAAGCCCTTTGCGGAGATTTTTGAGGCACCGGCCAATGGTCTTGCACTGAAACAAACGCGTAGCGCACATCTCGGCGGCACCAATGTAGTGCGAGGCGCCGACCCCCATGAAATCGCTGGTTTAGAAGCCTCGCCAAACGGAAATACGGTGTCGCTTGAGGCCGAGATGACCAAAGCTGCCGGCGTTCGTCATGATTATGAACTTGCCCTCGGGATCTATTCCAAATCGCTGGACATCCTGCGCAAAAGCCTGGGGCGGCGTTAAACCATGGGTGATTTTGAAAAAACCTTGGCCCTGTCATCAAGCGCAATGAATGCGCAGACCAAACGCCTGCGTTTGGTGACGGAGAATATCGCGAATGTCGATACGCCGGGATATCGGCGCAAGACAACTTCCTTTGAGACAGTTTTTGATCGCAACGCAGATTCCAGCGTGTTGAAAACCGGACGGGTGAACCTTGATCCAAGCGAGCGGGAAAAGATTTTTGATCCGGGGCATCCGCTGGCTGACGCAAGCGGCAACTATCTGGGCTCAAACGTAGACCTGGTGATCGAAATTGCCGACGCGCGGTCCTCGCAGCGCAGTTACGAGGCGAACCTCAGGATGTTTGATCAGGCCCGCAATATGGCCAGCGCGGCCCTTGAGTTGTTGAGACGTTAGGAAAAACGATGAGTATTTCTCCGATCAATGCGGCACATCTTTATGCCTCGGCCCGTCCCGCCACAGAGCCAAGCGCCAAGGATAACTCGTCACAAAGCTTTGCCAGCGCCATGGTTGAAACCCTGAAATCCGGCGAGGATACCGCCAAGGCCGCGCTGACCGGCAATGCCGACATGCCTGCCCTTGTCGAGGCCATGGCCAGAACCGAACTAGCCGTAGAGACCGCCGTGACCATCCGAGACAAGGTGGTCGAGGCCTATCAGGAAATCCTGAGGATGCCGGTCTGATGCTTACCGAAGCCGACATGATGGACGTGCTGCGCCAAGGTCTTTGGACTGCTGTTGAGGTTTCTGCCCCCACTTTGGCTGTTGCCCTAGGCGTTGGCCTGATCGTGGGTCTGTTTCAGGCCTTGACCTCTATTCAGGAAATGACCCTTACGTTCGTGCCGAAACTGGGCGCGATCCTGATTGCTTTTTGGGCAAGTCTCAGCGTGATGTCAGGCGCGTTGACCTCGTTCTTTGACGGCCAGATCATCCCGCGTATCGCTGGGGGATTGTGATGAGTGGCGCGGGCTATATTGGGCTTGCTCGCCAAAGCGGTTTGCTTCGTGAAATGCAAAGCGTTGCGAACAATATTGCCAATATTTCGACGACAGGATTTCGCAAGGAAGGCGTGGTCTTCGCTGAATTTGTCAGCGACACCGGCGGGGATTCCGTCTCAATCGCGACAGCCCTTGGTCGAAAAACCGATCCCAGTCAGGGCATGCTGAAATCCACCGCAGGGCGGTTTGATTTTGCGATCGAGGGCGAGGGTTTTTTTCAGGTGCTAACCCCAGATGGGCCAAGGCTGACACGCGCAGGGGCGTTCATGCCCAATGCCGAAAATATCCTGGTAAACCCCGAAGGTTTTGCCCTGCTGGACAACGGTGAAGCTCCGATTTTCATCCCGCCAAATACTCGTGGCATTGCCCTGGCCCCTGATGGAACATTGTCTGCTGACGGTGTTCCGCTTGCAGAGGTAGGGGTCGTTCTGCCGGTCGATGAGAAAACCGTCACACGTTCGGCAGGCACGCTGTTCCAGTCGCCCGACGGGGTGGTTCCGGTGTTAATTCCATCAATTCTGCAAGGATATCTGGAGTCCTCCAACGTTGATCCGGTGACGGAAATGACACGGATGATCGAAATCCAGCGCGGATACGAACTGGGGCAAAAATTTCTTGATCGCGAGGATGAACGTATCCGCACGGTCATTCGTACGCTCGGACAAAAATGAAAAAGGTGAGATGATATGCGCGCATTGAAAATCGCAGCGACGGGCATGGCCGCGCAACAAACCAGGGTCGAGGTGATCTCCAACAACCTCGCGAATATGAACACGACCGCTTATAACACCAGACGTGCCGAATTTGCGGATCTGCACTATCAGCAGGTTGAGCGGGCAGGGGCCATTAACGCGACTGACGGCACTGTTTTACCTGCCGGGGTGCAACTGGGCCTTGGGGTTCGCTCGGCCGCAGTTTCCATGAATGTTCAACAAGGGGCATTGGCGGCAACCGGTGGTGAGTTGGATCTGGCGATTGACGGCGGTGGCTTTCTTGAGGTCACATTGCCGTCGGGTCTGGCGGGTTATACCCGGGACGGTGCTTTGAAGCGATCAGCCGATGGTCTGATTGTCACATCGGATGGCTATGGCGTTGTGCCGGACATAACCATTCCCAACGATGCCCGCAGTCTTTCGATCAACGCCGCTGGCGAGGTCTACGCATATTTTGACGACCGGGTAGAGCCTGAACTGTTGGGGCAATTCACACTGACGGGATTTGCCAATCCTAATGGGCTCGAAGCGATTGGCGACAATCTTTTTCTGGAAACTGGCGCATCGGGCAATCCCCTTGTGGGAACCGCAGGCGAAGAAGGGCTTGGTACGTTCCGGCAGGGTTATCTGGAGAATTCTTCGGTTGATGCCGTGCGCGAGATCACCGAACTGATCGAGGCGCAGCGGGGATACGAGCTAAATGCCAAAGTCATTACTGCCGCCGATCAGATGCTCGGCGCAACGACGCAAATCAGATGAGGCGGATTTTTCTCCTTTTGATGGCATGTTTCCTGCCGATTCCCGCTCTTGGTGAAATTCTGGCTGCCAGTCGCACGATCAGAAGTCTTGCAATCATTGCGCCAAGCGACCTGACCTTTGTGCAAAGAAAGCTACCGAGTGCGTTTGATGACCCGTCCCAAGTGATCGGTCTTGAAGCGCGTCGGGTGATTTACGCAGGCCAGCCGATCCTGCCTTCGGATGTCGGCCCTCCCGCGCTGATCGAACGCAATCAGATCGTCCCGATCATCTTTCAAAGCGGCGGATTGGTGATCTCCGCAGAAGGACGATCCCTTGGGCGCGGGGCATTGGGGGAACGTCTGCGGGTCATGAACCTCCATTCCAAATCCGTCGTTAGTGGAACAGTCACAAGTTCCGGCGCAATTCGAGTAGGAAACTGAACGTGAAACATTACCTCGCACTGAGCATTTTGGTCACCACAATTGCCTGTGGCAACACCAAGAACATAGGCAAACGACCCGATTTCACACCGATCGCCGATACTAATGAAATCTATGCAATGAATGCCTCCCCGGCAAAACCAGATGTGCGGGCAGCCGGTCAGAAACAGGCATCCCTCTGGCATGCCGGTCCAACCTCGCTTTTGGGGGATCGGCGGGCCGGGACCCTTGGCGATTTACTGACAATTGTCATTGAAATCAACGAAAAGGCCGAGATTTCAAACTCGACGTCGGCCTCTCGAAGTGGTTCGGAAACGCTGTCGGTGCCATCGCTTTTTGGCGTTCCGCAGGCGGTTGATCGTGCCTTGCCGGATGGGGCCAGCAGTGAAAACGCAGTTGATATTACCTCGGGCGGTTCTTCGTCCGGCGATGGTTCTGTCAAGCGCAACGAAAAGCTGACGTTGCGCCTCGCGGCGACTGTGACCGGTGTTTTGAGCAATGGTCATCTAAAGATCGAGGGCAGTCAGGAAGTTCGGGTCAATTTCGAATTGCGGGAATTGCTTGTCACCGGCTTCGTGCGCCCCGAAGACATCTCCCGCCAGAACGAAATCACCTATGACAAAATCGCCTCGGCGCGGATTTCTTACGGTGGGCGAGGGCAGATTTCGCGGATGCAACAGCCGCGCAAGGGTCAGCAATTTCTTGATATTATCCTGCCGTTCTGAGGATCACGATGAAAAAGCTTCTACCAATCATTCTGGCAATCCTTGGACTGGGCGCAGGTGCGGCGGGCGGCATGTTTCTAAAGCCCGTACCTGAACAACCAACCACGGACGAAACTCTAGAAAAGCAGGAAGATGACGAAACTTTGCGTCGAAGCGAGCAATCGCCGACTGATGAAGATCGGGCTTATGAATACGTCAAAATGAACAACCAGTTTGTGGTGCCTGTGGTTCACGGCGCCAAGGTTACCGCACTGATAGTCATGTCGCTGAGCATCGAGATTGCCAGTGGCAACAAGGAAAACGTTTTTGAGGTAGAGCCAAAGCTGCGCGATTCCTTTTTGCAGGTGATGTTCAACCACGCTAATGCCGGTGGCTTTGACGGGGTGTTCACCGAAGGCGAAAAGATGAGCGATTTGCGCGGTTCGCTGTTTGAGGCGGCGCGTGAAATCCTTGGTGAGGTTGCGACCGATATTCTGATCTTTGATATCGTTCGTCAGGACATCTGACGCCGCTGCTTTTGCCGGACCGCCGCTACGATTTCCGCATTCAATGCCTTCAATACAGCCTCGCGACCGATTGCTTTTTGCGCCATTGATCGAAGCCTTTCGCGTCTTGCCTCGGCCTCTTTGATCGAACTGTTCAACCTCGCAAGCTGAACCGCGCGGGCATTTTGCAACAGGCCGTGACGAAGCGCTGACATTTCGCTGAACTCACCGCAATCATCCAAAAGAAGCTGCGCCTTCTTGCCCTCCAATTGGCGGAGTTGGTTGTTCATTGCGGCTAGGCTTGATCGCTGATGATCGGCGCGCATCGCCGCAAGTCGGGCAAGGTTATCCAGATCATGCTGTTTCATTGTCTAACCGCGTTTCTTCTTGCGGGCCGTTTCTGCAAACCGGATGGCGGCGGCGACGGCCTTGTAGTGATCAGCCTCGATTTCCCCGCCAAGCGCGACGGTTCCATAAAGCGCCCGCGCGGTTGGTGGATCGCGGTGAATGGGAACACCTGCCTCGCGGGCGACTTCGCGAATTCTGGCGGCGACATGGTCAACCCCCTTGGCCACACATATCGGCGCACCAAGCGCGGCGCGGTCCCATTTCAGGGCAACCGCGTAATGTTCAGGGTTTACAATCACCACATCGCTGGACGGGACATCGACAAGCATCCGCTGGCTGGCAATATCCATGCCGCGTTGTCGTCGCGCCTGTTTGAGATGCGGATCGCCCTCGGAATCCTTGTTTTCATCAACCACTTCCTGACGCGACATCATCAGCTTGCGACGGTGATCATAGACCTGCCAAAAATAGTCGACGATCGCGATTGCAGCGGCGATCACGAACACCGCGGACAAGAACCCCACCAATTGTTGCCCCAGGAGGGCAACCGCAAGTCCGGGGGCAAGGGCCAAAGCGCTCAGAATATCCTGCGCGTTGAATGCCAGATAGACGGCCAATGCGATGCCGAAAATCACAAGCTTCAGGAAACTTTTGAAGAACTCGAACAACCCGGTGGGGCCGAAGCGGTTTTTCGCAATCGAAAGCGGTGAGATTCGTGACCTTTTGGGCGCCAGCTTGTCCAGTGAAGCGCTCCAGCCCTGTTGTGCGAAAATGACGCCGATAACCAGGACGGCGGGGACCAGGAAAAGCGGGACAAGGATCACCGCGACCTCGCTAACCAGTTGTTGCGCGATTGACGCGCCGCCGGGGGCAAGAATGCTGGATGAAAGATCGCCAGCCTGCCCTATCGTCACCGACAGAATTGTAGCAGCACGGCTGCTGATTTCACTGCCGAACAGGCCCAAAACGCCAGCGAACCCAAGGAACGAAGCCGCCGCCAACAAGTCCGTTGATCTCGGGATGTCACCCTTGTTGCGTGCGTCCTGAAGCTTTTTGTCCGTCGGATCTAGGGCCTTTTCGCCGCCACCAGTTGCACCTGCGTCCTCAGCCATCAGAAGCCTCCGGCAGGATTTTGCAGTACTTTTTCAAACACCGATTGCCATATCAAAAGAATCACGGGAGCCGTCAAAAACAACAGTGCAAGCCCGCCAAATGTAATTGCTGGCGCACCGACAAAAGCAACCATAAGCTGCGGCATGGCGCGGTTGATTGCCCCAAGCGCCAGATTGTAAATCGTCGATGCAATCAAAAACGGCATGGCCAGTTGAAAAGCCAGCGCAAAGGCCCGGGTTATTCCGGTGACCCCCCAGGCGGTCAGATCATTCGGGTCGGGAAATACGCCAAACGGCAGAAAGCCGTAGGTCGAAGCCAGCGCATAGACATATTGTACGTGCAACCCGGCACTCATCGTCAGCGCAATGCCACCAATCACCAATGCATTCCCAAATGCGGGCATCGGATCTGGTGTCGCACCGCCCCCGAAAATTTGCGATAGCGAAGTTGCTTGCGCCGCCATTACCCCGGCCAGTTGCAGCACAATTATGAACAGTCGAAAAAACAGTCCGATGGCCAGCCCGATAAGCGGTTCCGTCAGAAAATAATCCATTTCGATTTCCGACCATGATCCTGGTCCAAGCGGAGAAACCAGCGGCAACACCAAAGCAGTAAACGCCAGCGCAAGTCCAAGTTTTATCCGCATCGGCACGGATTGTTCACCGAATCCCGGCAGTAAAGACATCGCCGCGCCGATCCGCAAAAACACGAGAAATGCGGTTACAAAGACGGGTTCAAGCGCTGCATTGATCTCGATGATCGCGTCCAGCATCAGGCCATTCCCACCAACGAGGGTTTTGCCGAAACGCCGATTTCCTCAAATGAATAAACCGGGTTCAAAATGCCTTTCGCGTTCAGAATTGTGCGCAGGAACCGCCGCCGCCGCGCGGTCGTGACGATCGCAGGGTAGGTGCCATTTTCCGCAGCGCGGGCAATCTTTTCGGCAATTGAATCCGTTAGTCGGTTAAATTCATCCGGCGGTAGGGCCACGTCCTGCAAACCCGTTTCTGTCGGTAAAGCGTATTCCTGAAAGGTCTTTTCCCACTCTGGCGACAGTTGTACCAAGGGCAGGGTTCCATCTTCACGCCGGTTTTCCGCAATGATCTGAAACCCCAATTTCTGGCGCACATATTCGGTGATTTCCTCGGTTTGATTAAACCGCAATCGCGCCTCGGCCACACCTTCAAGAATAAGGGGAAGATTGCGGATCGAGACCTGTTCTTCGAGCAACAATCGCAAAACCGCCAGCAGATGTTCAAACGGCACCTTGTCTGGCATCAATTCATCCAACATGCGGCGGTTCATTTCCGCGCGTCCCGGATCGGTGACGGTCACAAATGCATCAAGTTGTTTGCGTAATCCGCGATAGGACAGCAAACGCGGAAAGTTGCGTTTTATGATCTCCAGAAGATGTGTGGCCAGCACCTCCGTAGGGGTTACGATTGTCAGCCCCCGCAGGGCGGCTTCTTCCTGCTGGTCGGGTGGAATCCATCTGGCGGGGGCACCGTAGACCGGCTCTTTGATGTTGGCGTTACCATCGTCTTCGGCGGCATTCAGTAAAACCAGAACGTTGCCGGGCTCCAACTGGTCGCGGGCTTGTTCGACGCCCTGAATGCGGATCGTATAGGTGCCACCCGGCAAAGTACCATTGTCGGTAAGCCGAATTTCGGGAATGACCAGCCCAAAGCTACGCGCGATATGGTCCCGCATGCTGGAAATGCGCGAATCAAGGCCGGTTGTTTCGTCCATTGCCATGGAAATCAGATCGTTAGAAAACTCGACATGGATTTCGTCTAGCTCCAGCTGATCCCCGATAGACGCGGGTTTGGCAGGGGTTGCGATAACCTCCGCAACCGCTTTGGCCTGTTTTTGGTTCGCCTTGGAGCGCACGTAAAAGCCCGCGAACCCCAGAATTCCTGCACCCAACATGAAGGGAAACAACGGCAGTCCGGGCACCAGCGCAAATAGAAACATAAGCCCGCCAACCGCCATGAGCGCGGTTGGGTGGCGGCCAAGTTGTTCGAAAAACGCCTTGTCGGCTGCACCTTTAGTGCCACCACGCGACAACAGCAAAGCCGAGGCAATGGATATGATCACCGCCGGGATTTGCGAAACAAGGCCATCGCCAACGGTAAGAATCGCATAGGTTTCAAAGGCTTGTGATGCCGGCATGTCGTGCAGCGAAATGCCAATCACCAGCCCCATGACAAGATTGAGAAGGGTAATCAACAATCCGGCAACCGCGTCCCCTTTGACAAATTTCGAGGCACCATCCAGCGAGCCGAAAAAAGTAGTCTCCGCCTGTTCGGTTTGACGCCTTTCCTTGGCTTCGACGTGATCAATCGCGCCTGCGGACATGTCGCTGTCAATCGCGAGCTGTTTGCCGGGCATCCCATCCAGCGCAAAACGCGCTCCGACCTCGGCCATCCGCGCGGCCCCCTTTGTGATCACGATGAAATTGACGATAAGAAGAACGCCAAAGACCACCAGCCCGATCAGGATGCTGCCGCTCATCACGAACATCGCGAATCCCTCGATCACGCCGCCCGCTGCCTGGGTTCCGGTATGGCCCTGACCGATAATGAGTTTTGTGGACGAAACATTGAGCGAAAGCCTGAGCATGAGCGACGCAAGCAGAACGGTGGGAAACGCCGAAAAATCAAGTGGGCGTTCGACAAACAGGGTGACGGTGAAAATGAGGATAGCCAGCCCAAAGGAGGTGGCCAGACCAAGGTCCAGCACAATCGCCGGCATTGGCAGGATCATCATCACAAGCACCGCAAGAAGCGCAAGGGCGAGCAGAATTGTCGGCTGAAAAGTTTTTGGCTCAGCGGTTTCCACGGTCAAAACAACCCTCCGCTGGGAGAGATCAGCAGTGACGCACCCCCCTGTGCTCGCGAGGGAAACAACGACCCGGCAGATGGTTTTTCACCCGCTTCGATCAACAATGGAAACTGGTTGTTCCGGGAATCGGGCTGAGGCTTGGCTGCAAACTCTACAACAAATGTTTCGTCCAGCGAGGCCAGAATGCGCGAAAACCGCTTTTTGTAACGGTTCGCATATTTGGGCGTGCGCGAATGGTAAGCACCAGCCGCCTCCAGCCACGACCCTTTTTCCGCGAACAGTTCGGCAAGATGCCGTGCGGCATAGCGGGCGTTCGTCAAGGGGTCGAACATATCTTCAAGGGTGTCGAAATGTTGGCCGTGCCATTTATAGTTGATCTGAAAACATCCGACATCAAAGCTGCGTGCGCCGTTTTTGAAATGTTTGGAGACATAGGCAAAGGCCTCGGCACGGCTATCAAACCAAGTACCCTTGCCCTCCATGTTGATCGTCCAGGGCCAGGGCTTGAAGGTACCGTTTTTCTGGCGCCCGGTTTCGGTCAGGGAAATCGACAAAAGCACATTAAGCGGCACTTCGGTTTCTGCCGCGACCTTGGCGGCAACGCGCTGACATGTTTCTGAGTTTGGGTTGATCTTTGCAGATTCTGCCGTGCTGGCCGTCGCCCCATAGCCGTCGATTATACCCATCAAGGCAATCAGAGCCGGAATGCCGCGCAAAATTGTCATCACTTCGCCTTTCTGGCAAATCTGAGACAACCCTAGATGGGCAATATTACCAAGGTGTTATGGCTTGGGATTGGCCGCGAGAATTTCCTTGCTTTTGGACCGCGCATTCTGGCTTTTCTCCAGACGTTCCTGCAAGGTTGAAAGCTCCAGTATTTCCGCCGAAGGATCCGCCGACAAAGATTTTGCTGGTTTCTGGTTCCGCCACTGAATGCGTTCACGCCTTGTTTCGTCCTCTGGGTTTACCGGCAATTCAAGCGCTGCTTTGGGTCGGCCCAGCAACAGAAGGGCCTCAAAGCGAATGGCATTGGCCTCTGACGATTGATCATCTTCCAGCAAGTCAAGCGCCTGTTGCGGCTGATCACTTTCAAGCGCAATAGCGGCGGCAAGACGCATCAGGACTACGTCCTCAGCAGGCAAAAGCGGCGCAATTATCCGCGCGGCTTCGGCGACAAGCCCGACATCAAGCAAAAGTCCGGCCACATTCTGCCGGGCTGCGCTAAATACCGGGTCATTTGTCAGCAGGGTCCTATAGCGAAAATAGGCATCCACGAATTCCCCTTCGCGGGCGTCAGCCATTGTTGCGGCAGCAAAAACTTCGGCCGCGATCCGTTTGCTGATTTCGGGTGAAAGGGCCTCCAGAACGCTTTCGTGACTAAGCGTTGCCAACGCCTGATTGATCTGACCGGCACGCGCACGCGCCGGAATCGCCAGGCGCCGAAGCACCTGACCGCGGGGACTGTACCGCATTTCAAACGCCAGATTGTCGGCATCCTGAAGGTCCGATTCTGACAACTCGACACCGGTTTCCAGTGCGTCTGTCAGCCGCAGGATCAAAGCATCAACGCTGTCCCCTTTTAGGACGTTGTACCTGTCACTGGCGCTTTGCGTCTTGTCTTCGCCCATCCGCAAAGCGATCAGAGGTTCAAATCTGGACATCGTTCCGGGTGCACGATCAACGCGATTTTTGATCGACCTGGCAAGATCATCAGCACCACGATCAAGCAATCTAAGGATCAAAGCCGGGCCAATCCGTTTTCTTAGGGCTGCGGGCATCTGTGCAAAATCTGATTCCAATTCCAGACGGGAAATACCACCCAGCGGACTGTCGGTTTCCACCGCCAGAATTGACCAGATCAGCGCTTCGCCCGGGCAATCGGCCTGTGCGGCCAGAATTTTGCCATCGGTACTTCCGTGATTGAGAATGTCACCGAGTTCCTTCAGGATTGATTCTGTTTCGAGCACGCTTTGATAAGTATTCAACATCGCAATCGCCTCGGCACCAAATCCATTTCCAAGCAGGAACCGCACCAAGGCCTCCAGACCAGAAGGCAGCACCTTGTCGATCTCGCTGCTGAGATTACGACGCAGTTCTGAATAACGGGTACGAAAGACCTCACCCGGGGAAATCGGAAAAAGACGGAGCGTTTGATCAGACAAGCAGTGCGCTCCGGGCTCCGTCCGTTTGGGTTTTCTGGGATTTTGGCCTTGCTCGTATGCTGTCGTGGCATCGAGATTCAAATGATCAAGCACCGCCGGGTCGGATGAATGGGTTCCGGCCTCGGCGCTGTCTGTGCGATCTGGTTGCGGGTTTGGTGTCAACAGGCCTTGGGCAAGCGCCTCGCCCAATTCGGTCATCAACGTATTACGCGCGGCGACTATTCTTGGGGAAAGCTCTGGCTGAAGATCAGAAGCGAGCGGAATATCAGGTGGAGCCGGCGCGGGAAGGACTATCATTTCCGGCGGTTTCTTTCGCGTAGTACCGTTCAGTCGAGTTTCGTGCGTTGCAGCACGACCCGGCTGGATATCCAGAACCAGCCGTTTTTCTTCGGTTTCAAAGGCGACGATGTAATGATTGGATGCCAGATCAAAGCGCAAGCCGCCAGCGTTGTCCGGCGCGTCAATGCTCAGCAGCCGACGATTGCTGATGCGTTGAAAGACGCCCGATAGATCAAAGCGATAATCTCCATCCGGAAAGGTGATGGATGCCTCGGCCCCGTCATTTTGCAGGATCGAGGCGACTGGGCCGTCAAAATAAAACACAAGCCGTGTAAACCCCGGATGATCGCCGGAACGCACGAGAATTTCCTGCGGTTCAGCCCGGGCAATTCGCACAAAAAGCAACAATGCGGCCGTCAGCAATATCAGACCCGCAAGCCTCATGCGGCGGCACCCTGTTTGACCGCTTTGAGGGCTTCTTCCAGTTCCGCAAAGCTGGGGCGTAGCTGGCTGGGAGTGTTCTGACGTCCAACTTCGATACAGATATTGGCCGCGTGATTGTGCAGGTTCGCTATCAAAACCTCGCGGATCAGTTGATAAAAGTACTGGTCTTCCTCCACCACCGATTTGACCTTGGCGGCAAAGGGGCCGACGATCCCATAGGCCAGAAAGACGCCAAGAAATGTTCCGACCAACGCGCCGCCGATCAGTTTACCCAAAATTTCCGGTGGTTGGTCGATTGAGGCCATGGTTTTGATGATGCCAAGAACCGCCGCCACAATGCCAAGGGCAGGCAGGCCATCGGCAATTGTTTGCAAGGCATGACTGGAATGAAGCGCATGGTGAAGATTGCGGTCCATCCGTTTGTCCAGCACCTCTTCGACCTGATTTGGATCGTCATAATTCATCAGCGCAGACCGCAAGGTATCGCAAATCAGATTGACGGTTTCCTTGTCGCTCTGAATCCTTGGAAATTTTGAGAATATCGCGGAATCTGCTGGCGCCTCGATGTTTTCTTCCAAAGCCATTGGGTTTTGCTTGGAAAGCCGGATCAATTCAAACAGCAGGCACAACAGGTCTTGATAATCCTGCTGGAGCCATTTGGGGCCTTTGAAAACCTTCCCGAGGTCCTTGATCGTGTGTTTGACCCCGGACATGTCGTTGCTGATGGCAAAGGCACCGACAGCTGCGCCCAGGATCATGGCCATCTCGTAGGGTAGGGCTTGCAGGATGATCGGCAGTTTGCCACCGGCTGCGAGATAGCCGCCAAAGACCATCACAAAAATGATAACAATGCCTACAATGCCGATCATGGCGACCTGCCTTTTACGAGTTCACTGTTCTCTAGGGTCGCTGCAATGCGTTAAGAATGTCGTGAAAAGGCGACTAATTTCGCGGTGCGGCGGCATTTCTACCTGCCAAAATGATGCTGATTTTATACGCTTTTTCAGGAGCCAGCGCCGCAAGCACCGCGCCCGCCGCGTCCGAACGCATACGCCCCAGGAAACCAGCGGCAAATTCCGGTGCCATTTCGGAAAACAGCGCGGCAGCGGCCTTTGGTTTCATGGTTTCATAGACATTTGTGAGCTTTTTCAGATCGTTTTCCGCTGCATCATCCGCAAGTGCGAGGGTCGCGGCCAGACGTTCTTCGGCTACGATCAGGTCTTCCTCCTGCTGTTTCAGGGATGCTTCGGCCAATTCAAGCGCCTTCATCCGATTGGCAAGCCGGTCCTCGCGCGTTTCAAGTGATTGCTTTTGCTCCTGAATGGCCTGTAACAGGGACAACGGGGCCTGCGGTGCCGGGCAGGCATCTTTGGTTGTGTAAACATCTGAACCTTCCGGCGTCGGTGGCTTCATTTCCTTGGCAAACACATCAGAATTGATACCAAGCCTGACCATTGCGCTGGCAATCAAGGTAGCGATGATCAAAGCAGAAATTCCGGGGCGATATGCCATCACGTCTGGTCCTTGTTGCCGGGGGTTGCAGATTTGAAAAACAGCCGTTCCGATTGTCGCGAGGCCGCAAGGCCATTTGCCTCGGGCCGCAATTCAGAGGTCGGGCGCAAGCCAAGTCCTCGGGTTTCAACCTTGCCAGCAGGCTCAGGGCGATCATGAAGACCAGCCAGGAGGATTTCCAACCGTTCAGCAGCCTGGTCCGCGCGTTGGCACAGCTTTGCGATTCGGATTTCGGTTGGGCTACGTTGCGCCTTGGCTTCGTCCAGCGCGGCACGAATCGCCTCTACCTGTTGGTCGAGCGCCTTGATCGCTCCGCCAAGTCCACGCCCGGAATCGCCCAAAGCCTTTAAACGCCCCGCCAGCATCCGACAGTAGATTGCCGCAGCAATAGCGGCGGACAATAACAACGCATCTGCCAAAAGACTCATCTGGTTCATCCTTAGTTCAGCACAAATTCAGTTATCAAAAGATCACGCACCCGCCCGTCGCCTGTGACCGTTTGCACCCGGCGCAACATATGTGCACGCAGGCGGATCAAAGAGGCGGGGTTTTCTATGTCACGAGAATCAACGGCCCGCAGATAGGCGTTCAGAATATCAAGTACCCGAGGCATCAAATGGCGGACTTCTTCTTCGAATTCCGTTGGCACCTCCAGTTGTGCGCCAAAGCGTAAATGTCGCGATCTGGCGTTGACCCCAAGGGAGACGACCAATGGATCAAGGGCAACGAATGCAACTTTTGGCAACCGTTCCGCAGATTTTGGTTTTGCCTGTTCGTCTTTGTCGCCACCCGCACCACCGATTATCCCCGAGTAGGTGGCAAAGAACCCACCCGCGCCCAGAACAAGCGCGGCGAGGATTCCAAACAGCAAGCCCTTTTTGCCGCCCTTTGCGGGTGCTTCATCTTCGAGATCTGCCGTTGCATCGGTCATGACCACTCCCTTTCCTCTTCTTGGGAATAACGTTCAGCAACTAACCAAATCTTAAGCGAATGAATATTAGCGTCATCCAGCAAAGCCGGTCCCAGAACGGAACCGGTCACAAAAGGATTTGCCGGTGCAGCAATTTTTGACCCTTTGGAACGCACTTGAACTGCGTCGCAAGATTATCGTGGCACTGGCGGTTGCTGGCACAATTGGTGCCGTTCTTTTAATGACCCGCGCGGCAACCACGCCGAATATGACCCTGCTTTACGCCGGGCTGGACCCCGCTGCCGCCGGCGAAGTGATCACGGCGCTCGAACAAAGGGGAATCGCTTATTCGGTGCAGGGCGATGCGATCTACGTCGATGGCTCCAAACGCGATCAGTCGCGCATGGCTCTGGCGCAGGAAGGGCTGCCAAAGGGTGGCGGTGCCGGATATGAGCTGCTGGATGACCTCAATGGCTTTGGAACCACGGCGCAGATGTTTGACGCTGCATATTGGCGTGCCAAAGAGGGCGAATTGGCCCGGACGATTCTGGTCATCCCGCAGGTTCGGGCTGCACGTGTGCATCTGGCGAACCAGCAATCGCGCCCGTTTGCGCGCAACCCTGATCCTTCGGCTTCGGTCACGCTTACGCTGGACGGAGGCCCTTTGGGACGCGCACAGGCCAATGCGCTGCGGTTTCTTGTGGCCTCGGCGGTGCCGGGTCTTTCGCCGGAAAACGTCTCGATCATCGACAGTGAACGTGGGTTGATTTCGCAGCAGGATGAAATCGGCGGCACGGGTCAGGCCAGTGTCCGCGAGCAGGCCATGCGCAAGGGAATTCAACGTTTGCTGGAGGCCCATGTCGGGCAAGGTAATGCCGTTGTCGAGGTTGCAATCGAAACCGACCGGGATCAGGAAACACTGGTGGAACGCCGCTTTGATCCCGAAGGCCGGGTGGCAATCAGCACGGATACCGAAGAAGTTGCGGATAGCTCCAGCGACAATGGCAATTCCGATGTGACCGTTGCCAGCAATCTGCCCGATGGTGATGCAGATGGTGCTGGTGAATCGAGCCGCACAAGCTCCAGCGAAACCCGTGAAAGGATCAACTACGAGGTTTCCGAAACCACGCGCGAAACGCTTATCCGTCCAGGTCGTATCAAACGGATTTCGGTTGCCGTGCTGGTCAACGGCCGCGCCGGGATTGATGCGTCAGGCGTTGCAAGCTGGCAGCCCCGATCAGCCGAAGATCTGGCGGCGATCCGTGAATTGGTTGAATCCGCCTCCGGGTTCAATGCGGATCGCGGAGACATCGTCACCATCAAATCGCTGGAATTTCAGCCCCTTGCCGCAGAGGGGACTCTGGTTTCGGCATCACCCTTTGCCGCGGTCTTCGCCAACATGGCGACGCTTTTGCAAACTCTGGTTCTGGCTTTGGTTGCGCTTGGGTTGGGCCTTTTCGTAGTCCGGCCCGCGTTGCAACAACAAGCACTTGCGGCCCCGACAACCCCTGACATCGCGCTTGGTGCACCTGCAATGCAAAATGCTTTGCCACCGGGCGAATTGCCGGAGTTCGGCCAGTTGGAACCGATGGCGTTTGACACAGCGCCAATGATTGAAGACCCGGTCGAACAGCTTCGCCAGATTATCGCGGAACGACAGGAAGACTCCGTTGAAATCCTGAAAAACTGGATCGAAGCAAGCGAGGAAGCGGCATGACGCTAACCCCGCTGACATTTGACAAGCTCACAGGCAACGAGGTCGCCCCGACGACCGTTTTGCTGACCCGCGAGAGGTTGGAAACCATCCGGCAGGAGGCCCTGAAGGCCGGTCGGGATGCTGCCCGGCAGCAAATTGAAGCTGCCGAGACCAGCCAGCGAGAAGCAGCGTTGGCAGCACTAAAAGGCGCGGCGTCCGATCTGTTGTTCACTCATGTAGAGGCGCGAGCCGCAGTGCTGAGCGGGCTTGCCCCGTTGTTGATCAGCCTTGTGAGCAAAATCATCCCTGAAATCGCCAGAGCCAATTTGCCCGCTTTGATCGGCGAGCAGGTGGCCGAAATTTCAAACCATCTGCAAACTGGCCCGGTCAGGGTGATTTGCGCCGCCGGGCAGGCGGAACCGCTGAAGAACCTACTGGGTGAGGTTTCAGGCGATGCCGGATTTCTAATCTCCGAGAATGCGAGCCTGCTAATGGGTCAATGTCGGATCCTTGGAGGGGAAACCGAACTTCAGGTCGATTTGCCGACCTTGCTGGATGGTTTTCACGCAGCCATTGGCAACCTTGTAGAAACACCAAAAATGGAGGCTGGTCATGCCGGATGAGGCAGAAAAGACAACGGATCGTCTGGCCGGTAGCCCGCTGGCGCGTGTTCCGATCGAAGTAACCGTTTCCGTCGGTCACGCGAGACCTTTGGTCAAGGATTTGGTTGAACTGGCGGAAGGAGCAGAACTGAAACTGGATCGGCGTATCGACGATCCAGTGGAGCTATTTGTCGGCGACAAGATGATTGCACGCGGCGAGTTGATGGAATTGGACGGCGACGAAGCCGGTCAACTGGGTGTGCGTCTGATCGAAGTTGCGGAACCGGGCCGTGGTCTGTAGGCCAAATCGGACATCGGTTCTGGCGCTTGCCTGCCTGTTCGCCTTGCTGGCAGGTTTTCCCGTCGCCGCGCAAAACGTCAGCATTGATTTTGGCGATCAGGGATCACTGACGCTTCGAACCGTGCAGTTGTTCACGGTCATCACCGTTCTTTCGCTGGCCCCTGGTCTTGCGATCATGATCACCTGCTTTCCGTTCATGGTCACGGTCTTTTCCATCCTGCGTCAGGCCATCGGCCTGCAACAGGCGCCGCCCAATATGATGATCGTCAGCCTAGCGCTTTTTTTGACCTATTTCGTGATGGAACCGGTGGCTCGCGAAGCCTGGGCGCTTGGTGTGGAGCCGCTTATTGACGGCACCGTTTCGCCGGAACAGGCCTTTGCCAACGGTTTTGAACCGTTTCGCGCCTTCATGATGAACCGGGTCGATGCCGATACGATGACCACACTTTCTGCCCTGCGCGAACAAACCGGGCAACCGCTGGAGAAGCCGGGTAATTCGGTGTTGGTTCCGGCCTTCATGCTAAGCGAGATTCAACGCGCCTTTGAGGTAGGCTTTCTGGTCTTTCTGCCGTTCCTGATCATTGATCTGGTCGTCGCCGCAATCCTGATGTCGATGGGCATGATGATGGTGCCGCCTGCCATCGTTTCACTACCGTTCAAGCTGGCGTTCTTTGTGGTCGCGGACGGCTGGGGATTGTTGTCGGGCGCATTGGTGAAAAGCTACTTCTGAAAGGATTGGTCTTGGAACAGAATCTGAAGGCAAATGCCGACACCAAGGCGACCCGTGCGCGATTGGTGATGCAGGCCTTGGGGCTACTGCCCGGCTCAAACGGTGGCATGCAAGAAGTTGATCTGTCGTCAATTCCCAAGCATGTTATCGTCGAGGTGTTGCGCGATCTTGAAAACGCATTGCCTGAACCCGATGTCGCGTTGCCAAAGCAACAAGCCACCCCAAAAAAAGCCAAGCCGCCCCTCGAAAAAGTCGCTCGGCCGCCGCAGGATCATGGGGGCGAACATCCGCGTATTGCCGCCGTTTTTCTGAAGGCCAAACCACATCGGATGGTTGCAGACCAACTCGCAAATTGGCCAGCGGAATTCGCACAAAGGGTCGCGTTGGAAATTGGCAGGGTGCCTGCCAGCCAGGGCACAGAAATCCGCGCAATACTTGATCGCTCGGCGCTTTAACTTGTTTGAGTTTACTGCACGATAAACTCGGCATGTAACGCCCCGGCGGCTTTGATGCTTTTGAGAATATCAATAAGATCCCTTGGCGAGACCCCCAATGCATTCAAACCGGCAATCAATTCGGTCAAGGAGGTTTCACCCCTGATCTCCGCCAGACCGGTTCCCGGTTCCTCGTTCAGATCAACTTCCGTGTCTGGCACCACAATCGTTTCGCCGTTTTTCGAAAACGGATTGGGCTGCACGACAACCGGTGTTTCGCGTACCCGGACCGTCAGATTGCCCTGTGATACCGCAACCGTGGAAATCCGAACGTCGCGGCCCAGAACAATTGTGCCCGAGCGTTGATCGACCACCACACGAGCACGTTGTTCCGGCTCGATCTCGAGATTTTCGATCCTGCCCACCAGATAGGCGGGCGACCGGTCCTTGGCGATATCTAGATCAATCTCGATGGTGCCGGAGTCCAGAACCACCGCGATCCGCCCGGCTGAATTGCTGTTAATTGCTTTCTCGATCTTGATGGCGGTTGAAAAATCCGGGTTGCGCAGCGCCAGCCGCATGGTGGTCATTTCAGCAAAACTAAACTCGATTTCCTGTTCAACCCGCGCCCCGGCGGGGATCGTGCCGGAGGTCGGCACCCCTTGGGTCAAAGTGGCCCTGTCCCCCTCTACGGTGATCCCGCCCGCGATTACCGGCCCTTGGGCCACAGCATAAATCTGGCCATCTGCACCGCTCATAGGGGTTAGGATCAAGGTGCCGCCTAGCAGGCTTTTGGCATCGCCAATCGTGGAAACCGTGATATCAATCTGGCTACCGGCACGCGCGAATGGCGGCAATGTACCGGTCACAAATACGGCGGCGACATTTTTGGGACGAAATTGCTCGCCGGTGATATTCACCCCCAGACGTTCAAGGATATTGCTCATCGTGTCTTCGGTGAAAGGCGCGTTTCGAATGCCATCGCCAGTACCGTTCAGTCCGACGACAAGGCCATAACCAACAAGGTCATTGCCCCTTACACCGTCAAATTCCACTAGATCCTTTATCTTGACCGGTGCGGCTTTCACCCAGGTTGCGATCAATAATGTGGCCATAAAGCCTAGGATAAATGCGCGAATAATGGTCATCTCAGATACCTTGTAAGGCTAAGCTGGGAAAGCCGCGAGGTAGAGATGTAAAGCGCCTCCAACCTGGTTTCGACGGCTTGCAGATCGGTTGCGGTCTTGAATGTGTCAACGCTGAGGACGCTGTTGAGTTCGATGCGCACAGAACTTTGTCTGGCGCTGTTTGAGGCCCTGGTGGTTTCTATCCGTTCTTCAACTGCGCCAATGCGGCCTTGCAGATCAACCACCTCTTCATGGGCGGTAAGCAGGTTTTCACCGGCGGTGCGCAACAATGTCGATTGTTCGCTCAGATCATTGCCAAGCGCCCCCCGGTTGATCAGCGCGGCGGCAGACATGTTCTTGAGTGTTTCACGCAGGTCAGGATCAAGCGCCGTCACTTGAAAAGAGGCAGTTTCACCCTCCCCGATGTGAACCGCCGCGAGGGATTCAGGATCGCCAAGGTAGGTTGTGGTCTCAAAGGTCGAGGTCGGTCCGTCGAAATAAAGATCAACCGCTGCAAAGATATCCGCCGCACTTGTGGCCCCAAGGCTTAGGGTTTCCAGCGCATCCAGGATGTCACTTGCCGCTGGCAATGCGGCTGATTTTGTGGCCTTTCCGGCGAAAAGGGCCTGGCCCGCGAAGTCGGCGTTCAAGGCGGCAACCGTGGTTTCAAAGGCAACAGAGGCCCGGTCAGACCCCGCAGCCAGGCTGGTTTGGGTCAGCGTACCGGCGGCTGTGATCAGGATCGTTCCGGTTTCAATGGTTTGCGAAGCGACCCGGTTCAGCGCGACCTGAAGTGCCGCACCCCGCGCTCCAAGTGTACCCGCCGCCGTCCCATACATATCCAGCACGCGGACGCTTCGTTCCATTGCCGCGATCCTGTCGAGACCGCCATTCACATGTCTTGCCATGTCGCTGGTCCGACCGGTTGCCAGTTCTTCGGCGTTTCGAGCGGCGTCGGATTTCAGACCCGCATTCAACGCGCGAAGCCGAAAGCTGGTTGAAAGATCGCCAAGGGACTGAAATCCGGACATTAAAGCTCCAATATCGTTTGCAGCATCTGGTCAACCGTAGAGATAACCCGTGCGTTAGCGGCGTAGGCTTGTTCGATCAGTAGCAGTTTTTGCATTTCCTGATCCGTATCCACGCCGCCGGATAGTTCGATTTGCTTGAGTTCGTTATGACGAGCCGCAGCCGAAACATTTGATTCTTCGGCAAAAAGACGCTTTCCGGCGTTTTGTGCAACCAGATCGCCCGCAAGTTCAGAAAGGCTGAGCGTGCCGGATGAAAACTGCCCAGATCCCGGTATCAGGCCTTCTTGAAGGACACCCAGAAAACCGGTGATCAGCCCTGCTTCGCCGGGTGTTCCTTCGGCCGTCGCACCAAGCCCGTCACGCAAGCGCCACAAGGCACCGCCCTGATCCGGATCAACGGTTCCATTCACCTCCAGACGCCCCGCCAATCCCGCCTCGTCCAAAGCGGAAAAAGGCTGGCCTGCATCGGTGAACAACCCTGCATCCCCGATTGCTCGGGTAGCGTCCAACCCGCTGGTTTCAAAGCGCTCGACCAGTGAACGCGCAAAGGCGTCGATCTGCATATTTGCTTCTTGACCGATCGCATCGCGTTGCTGGAAAAGCCCGGCAATCCGCCCGCCGTTCATCGGCCCGTTTCCACCGCCCGGAACGATGGTCTTGCCGTTCACAAGCAGTCCCGACAAAGCCCCGCTTGCTTGGGTCATGTCAGCAGTGATGGTGCCTGCCGGGACAAAACTAACCTCGGCGGGCAGGCCGTCCAGCAGGGTTGTTCCGCCAGTTGTGACCAAGGCGATTTGACCATGATCGCGCTGAAACACCTTCAGCGAAACCTGCTCCGCAACCCGATCAACAAGAACCTGCCGTTGATCCATCAAGCCGTTGACATCGCGACCACCGCCAAGCTGGACGCGGATATTGCGGTTCAGATCAGCGATCTGGCCAAGGGTCTTGTTCATACTGTCAACTTCGCGGGTGATCTGGCGGTCGGCGTCCTGGCGGATCGTCTGCACGGCGTCGGACTGGTAGTTGATTTTGGTGGCAAGATCGTTTGCGGTTTGCAGGATGTTCTGCAGATGGACGTTACTGTCGGGATGGGATTGAGCGCTGATCAGGCTTTCTTCGAAACGTAACACATGCTCGGTAAGTGCATTACCTTCGCCCGGAAGGCCAAGGGCACTTTCCAGGCGTTGCAGGGCAGACAGATTGGCGGCGTTTTCATGCGACTGTGCGCTGGCAAGACGCCGGTCGGCGATGGCAATCGTATCGACATCGCGGATAACACCAGACACCCGAACCCCGGTCCCGCGCCCCGCGGTGGCGGCAGAGTTTAACTGAACTTCGCGCCGCCCATAGCCATCGGTCTGCGCATTTGCGACATTGTTCGACACTGCCTCGGCTGTTCGCGCGGCAGCGACAAGGCCGGAATATGCGTTAAAGAGGGTGCCTGAAATGCTCATGTCAGCGGGCTACAGATCAGCGTTTGATGTTTGTTGTTTCTTGCAACATTTCGTCCACCGTCTGGATGATCTTGGCGTTCGAGGAATAGGCCCGCTGGGTTTGGATCAACTGGGTCAGTTCACCGGCAACATCGGTGGCGGATTCTTCGCGCGCAAAACCGATCATTTCGCCAGCAGGACCGTCACCTGCTTCCCAAAGAAAGAACGAACCGCTTTCCGAGGAAATCTGATAGGCTTGATTATCCAGTGAAAGCAGACCATTTGGATTTGGGACATCCACCAATGGCACCTGATAGATGGTACGGGCAAAACCGATGTCATAGATCGCATTGACGTAGCCATTCGCGTCCACTTCCACAGAAGTTAGGTTCCCGACAGGTGAACCATCCTTGTTGATCGCGACCGGGGCAAAACTGCTGGAAAGCTGCGTCAACCCGTTGGGCTCGCCGGGTACGCCAATTTCCAGCGAGATCGGGCCGCCTGCTACGGTCAACGAGATCTCCCCGGTTGTTGAACTATAGGCCCCGCCGGATACGGTTGTGATTGATGAAATCGTACCACCCGATCCCCGGGTGTCGTCGAAAACGATGGAATATTCGCCAACACTTACCCCGCCGGAAGCAGAATCTGTGACGACCATTGTCCATTCGTTAGACTGGCCACTTGCAGGAATGGTGGGTGTGAAGGAAACATCCAGCGATTCAGATGTGCCAAGGTTGCCGAAATATTCAATAGACAGATCAAGCGGGTTTCCGGCGCTGGTTGACTGAGTTTCAGTCGCTGGTAAATTGACGCCCATGTTGATCGCAGTTGTCGGATCACCGGCAAACTGGTTGAAATCCACCGATATCGGTTCCAACCCGTCCGCGGTATCGCGTGGAAATGTTGGCACAGTGCCATCGGCATTTGCCGGCCAACCCATCAGGACCAGCCCGCTTTCGGTTTTGAGAAGCCCTTTGTCGTCGGGGTGAAACGACCCCGTTGTTGTCAGGATCAAAGGCATATCGCCTGATGGGCCATCAAGAGCGGAGGCGCGTGTTACCGGCAACATCCCGCGACCGGCAATGGCAATATCAGTGGCGTTGTTTGTCGTGATCAACGGCCCCGAGGATTCAATATCGCGGAAGGTCGAAACCCGGACACCACCGGCGGAATAAGCACCGTCACCGCTGTTGAGAACCAGCGAATGAAATTCGGCAACCGCGCGTTTATAGCCGTATGTCGAAGAGTTCGCGATATTGTCGGAAATTGTCGCCAGCCTGCTGGCATTGACGTTGAGGCCAGAGACCCCCGCGATCAGAGAAGATGAAATCGTCATTCATGCGCCTTTCTGCTGCACTAAACCCGGCCCACTATTGGCAGGAGGGCTTAAGAAGGCCCTAACAGATAAACTTTGAACGACTTTAAGGACGACCGGCGCGATCCGACCTTAGCAGAATGATCTCCATTCGGTTGTTGCGCACTGCCATTGGATCCTGATGCGCGGGTTTACGGTCGGCCCAGCCGGTGACGCGTGCGATCCGTGCCTTGTCCAACGCCGTGTCTTCCAGCATCCGCCTTGTTGTCTGCGCCCGTGCGGTGGTGCGATCCCACGTCGGATCAACCCTTTGGACAATCGGAAAAGCGCGGCTGAAACCATTGACGGAAATCTTGTTCTGCGTTGCCTCAAACACATTTGCGATCATTGTGATCAGGGCCTGCATGATTTCGGTTGGTTGATTGTCGGGGCCGGAAAACAACGGCTCGCCGGGCAGGTCAAAAATCTCCACAATCAGCCCTTCGTCGGTCAGCCTGGTATAGACATGTTCCAGCAAGTTATCGGCCATCGAGCTTTCACCACCCGCTGCAAGCAACTCCTTTTCGATGTCTTTGAGAGTCTCGGATTCGGATTTTTCCTGCTCCTCGGACTCGTTGACATCAATGCCTGTCGTGCCGCGCGATTGTCGCTCTATTGTGGGCGAGGTGTCAGTACCGCCGGTTCCCGATTGCGGCAAAGCGTCCTCGGAAAAAACACTTTGGCCGCCAAACACGCCATCGCCGCCACCCGAAATCCTATTCACCGGTATCGTCGGGTTGAAATAGTCGGCAATCCCTTTGCGTTGCGTTTCCGTGGTCGCGTTTAGCAACCACATCAACATGAAAAACGCCATCATCGCGGTCACAAAATCCGCATAGGCGACTTTCCAGGCACCGCCGTGATGGCCGTCACTGGCGACGATTTTCTTGCGTTTGATGATGACAGGCGCAAGCCCGCGCTGATCGGCCATCGTTCACCCTCTAACCACTCCAAGGACCGGTTTATCATCGCGGCGTGAACGCAAACCTAACGGTTCAAATCTTAATGATTTTCAGTTCAACGTTGAAATGCAGCCCGTAAGCGTAGCAAGCGCTCAGCCCCCTCGCCGCTTGAAATGGCGAGGACGAAATAGTCGGACCCATCGAATTCCAGGTTAAGTTGAAAGGCCATCCCGTCCTCAGAAGTACCGGTCAAAGCGGCGGATTTGCCGTCCCAAAGCCCTTTTAGATCAAGCGCCTCTGTCGCTGCTGAACTGCGGATCCGGGCTGCGATCTGGCGGCCATCATCACCAAAGGCAAGGGCAAGGAAAAAGCTGCCACTTGCCGCTGGGGTCGCGCATGTCCCGTCGAAATCAATCTGCTGGTCGGTTTTCAAATTGGCCGCAAGGCGACATCGCAGGACTTCCTTGGTGTCTGCGGTGCTTTGCACCCAGCCTTTCCCGCGCCAATCCCCGACATAGGGTTGCAACTCTTCGCCAATTGCCGGACTTGCGGACAAGGCAAGAACGATCGGGATCATGGTTTTGAACGTCACGGCGTGCTCCTGCGGCCCAGTTTCAGCATTGCGGGTAGAAGAACAAGATCGCAGATCAGCGCGAAAAAGAACACCGCCACGCACAACAGACCAAAGAAACGCACAGTCGGCATAGAACTGAATTGCGTCGCGGCAAGTCCGGCCGACAGGATCAGCGTTGTGGTGATCAATACCGGACGCACAATGTGGATCGCCGCAGAAATACCATCCGCCCGATTTAGGTGTACCCGGTTGAAAACATGAATGGAATCGTCCAGAGCGATCCCAAATGCAATGGTCATCGCCAAAGCTGCGGTCAGTTGAATATCAAGGTCCACCAAGGTCAACCCCGCCGCCACAAGGGCGATGGGCAGAACATTTGGCAGGATCGCGAAAAGGCCGAAATCGAACCGGCGAAACCAAAGACCGATCAAAATAGGGCAAAGCAATGCAGCCAGCAGAAAGCTCTCGGAAAGCTGTTTGATCATCGCATCGGACAAAACCGCCGACATCAAAAGGAACCCGGTCAGGTCTTCGACTTGCAGGCTTTGCAGCTTTAGGCCTGCCAAAGCGTCGCTGACGTCTTTTGCAAGGGCCTGAATGTCAGCGGAACCGGTGTCAAACACCCGCAACGCAATGACCAGACGATCCCCGGATTTGGAGATCAGGCGTTGTCGCAAGTGATCGGGCATCTCGCCAAGCACGTTTTGAATGTTCCCCCAGCCACCAGTTGCATTCGCGACATCGGCAAGCGACAGGACTGATTGAACGCCCTGAATCGCCCCAAGCTGGTCAGACAAAAGCGCAAGTTCCTTTTGTACTGTTGCATCATCGAGATCGCCGCCATTCGTAAAGCGAACCGGCAGATCAAGCGTGCTGAACGGACCGGCAATCGCCTCCACCTCCGCCAGGACAATTGCGACCTCGGAACGTTTGTCGACATTTTCCATGAAGCGATAGGTCGGTTGCACGGGCCAAAGGATAGAGAACGCGAGCGCAGCCAGCGCGATTCCGCCAATAGCAATGATGCGGTTTTTATGCCCCGCGGTTTTAGTTGCCGGGGTCGGTGCGGGTTTCAATGGCGGTGGATTGGCGATCAAGGCCCGTAAAAAAGTAAACCGACAGGCAATCCCAAAGACCAACGGGTGCATGAAAAGGACCGTCAGCAAAGCCACAAAAACACCGGCGCAACCAGTCAGGGCCAATTCCCGCACAATCGGTGAATCCGAAAAGAACAGGCTGGAAAACGCGATGATTGTCGTGAGCGAGGTCAGGATTACCGGCCCCGCCATATCCCGCAGACAACGGGAAATCGCTTGCTCAACCGTCAGCCCTTCGGCCAATCGGCGGCGCAGATCAAACGTCATATGGATGGAATCCGAACTGGCCAGAACGAGCACCAGCACTGGCAATGCATTGGTCAGCGCGTTGATCGAAAAGCCAAGCCAGCCGAACAAACCCAGAGACACCACAAGTGCGCTGATCGGAACTAGGGAATTCAGGATCGCGACACTGACCGAGCGAAACAAAATGATCGACAAAATGAACCCAAAGATCGCACCCAAAAGGTTGATCTTGAACTGGTCTGAGCGCAGCCCGGAAATGATCTCGTCCCGGGCAGTCAAAAGGCCGGTCATTCTCAAGCGGAGGTCAGATTGATCCTCCGTCAGGCGGATCAGGTTGCGGATTTCCACAAGTGGTCTATCCGGGCCATGCAGATCGGTCATTTCGCCGCCAAGCGAGATCACGATCACCGTCTTTCGACGATCCTTGGACACCAGCGCAATCCCGCGGTCGCGCTGTTGGTCGATTGCGTCAAGTGCTTGGTCAAGCGCATCCCTCTCGGCCAGATCAAACGGGATCAGCGGCACCAGCGTTTGACGGGCCGGGTTCCACTGGCGCAGGCTGAACACTGACTGAACGGTCTCAACGCCTTCGATGAATTGTAGGTCCAGAACAAAATCACGCAAGGCCGCCAAGGAGGAGCCGTCAAGCGCATCCTCCATCTCGGCCAGCAACAGAACATCGGTTTCACCGGGGCTGAAGGCGCGACTGTGTTCCAGATAGGTTTCGAAAACCTCTGAATCGGAATTGAAAACCGAACGCAGCCCGTCCTGAAAGTCGATCCTTGGGATGCCAAGCGCGGCCACAAGCAATCCGGGCAACAGAGCCCCAAGCAGCCAAATCCGGCGCTTCAGGGCGACAAAAATCAATATCCTAGTGATTAATCCCATGCCGCTATTTGACTTTCAAACATCCGATTTCCCCGTTCATAAGCGTCCCGGGGCGATTTGGCTGCAAAAACCTGCTTTCGAAGGAGGCATTTTCCGGTAAAAGCCTATTCAGGGGCAGGAACAAAAAACGGCAGGACAACAAATGATTTACCCGGTGATCTTGTGCGGCGGTTCAGGAACGCGTCTTTGGCCCTTGTCTCGCAAGAGTTATCCCAAGCAATTTGCGCGGTTGGTTGGAGAGGAAAGCCTGTTTCAGGCCTCTGTAAAACGACTGCAAGGGCCGGAGTTTGCCCGGCCCATTATCCTGACCAACGCCGATTTCCGCTTTATTGTGGCGGAGCAATTGACCGAAATCGGCATTGACCCCGCCGCAGTAGTGATCGAACCCGAAGGGCGCAACACCGCACCGGCCATTCTAGCAGCAGCGCTTTTCCTTGCGGAAAAGGACCCAAATGCCTTGATGCTGGTCGCCCCATCGGATCATGTTGTCCCAGATGCCGCAGCATTTCAAACAGCCGTTTTTACCGGGCAGCAAGCCTGTGCGGCCGGTGATCTTGTGACCTTTGGTATTCAGCCGGATCGCCCGGAAACCGGCTATGGCTATCTGGAACTTGGCGACGCGGACAAGGCTGCGGGCACTCACAAATTGCAGCGGTTTGTTGAGAAACCGGATGCCAAGGATGCCGCCAAGATGCTCAAGGCGGGAAATTACCTTTGGAATGCAGGTATCTTCCTGTTTTCGGTCAATTCGATCCTTGCGGCATTTGAAAAAGATGCCGCAGACATGCTGGCCCCCTGCCGGGCGTCGGTTGACGGGGCCGAAGCTGACTTGGGTTTTCTGCGTCTCGCCCCTGAACCTTGGTCGCAACTGCGCGACATCTCGATTGACTATGCGGTCATGGAGCCTGCGACAAATCTGTCGGTGGTTCCATTTGACGGCGGTTGGTCCGATCTGGGCGGCTGGGACGCGGTATGGCGTGAAAGCCCGATGTCTGAAACCGGTGTTGCGCTGTCTGGCGCCGCCACTGACATTGACTGTAAAGACAGCCTGCTGAGGTCTGAAAACAAGAACCTTGAAATCGTCGGGATCGGGTTGGAAAACGTGATCGCTGTGGCCATGCCGGACGCTGTGCTTGTCGCAGACATGTCACGCGCACAGGACGTCAAAATGGCGGTCTCTGCACTCAAAGCCAAAGGGTTGAAGCAGGCGGAACAATTTCCACGGGATCACCGACCCTGGGGCTGGTTCGAGACCCTGTCTCTCGGCCAGCGTTTTCAGGTGAAACGGATCATGGTGCATCCCGGCGCTGCGCTGTCGTTGCAAAGCCATGTGCATCGCTCCGAGCATTGGATTGTCGTTGCCGGGACCGCACAAGTAACCGTTGGTGAAGAGGTGTCCCTGGTGACAGAAAACCAGTCGGTCTACATCCCGGTCGGCTCCAAACACCGGCTGGAGAACCCGGGCAAAGTCGATCTGCATCTGATCGAAGTACAAACCGGCACCTATTTGGGCGAAGATGATATCGTGCGTTACGAGGACGTCTACAAACGCAACTGAGCGCGACAAATATGCGCGATCAAGTCGAAACCCTCGACTTGCCGGAGAAGATATATTAGAGGCGCGTAATATTCACCCGTGGCCTCATGTAAGGCCGTGGATTTCCCGGCCAGCTTAGCGATGGATTCTATTGATGGACACAGTTGTACTCACAACCGAAATGATGGTGGTTCTGGGTGTGCTTGGGTTCACGATGTTCCTGTTCGTGTCCGAAATCGTCCGGGTCGACCTTGCTGCCATCCTTGTGATGGTGCTGATCGGTGCGCTGTCCTACATTCCGGGGCTGGAAAACATTGCCGACGTGAACAACCTGTTCGCCGGGTTTTCGTCGAACGCGGTGATTTCCATCATTGCGGTTATGATCATTGGCGCGGGTCTGGATAAAACCGGCCTGATGAACAAGGTTGCCGCTACAATCCTGAAATTCGGCGGCAAAACGGAAACCCGCATCGTTCCGATTATTTCCGGCTCTGTCGGGTTTATCTCGTCATTCATGCAAAACGTCGGGGCCGCTGCGCTGTTTCTGCCGGTGGTCAGCCGGATTTCGGCCCGCACGAACATTCCGCTTAGCCGCCTTTTGATGCCGATGGGCTTTACGGCGATTCTTGGTGGTACGATGACCATGGTCGGCTCGTCGCCGCTGATCCTGTTGAATGATCTGATCGTCAGCTCGAACCGTGATCTGCCTGCGGATCAGCAGATGATGAGCTTCGGTCTTTTTGCCGTGACACCCGTGGGCATTTCGCTTGTGCTTACCGGGATCCTCTATTTCATGATCTTTGGCCGTTGGGTTCTGCCCGCCAGCCCGACCCGCGAGGACAGCTCGTCCGGTCAGTCGATGGGCGACTACCTGAAAAGCACCTACAAACTGAAGGCCGATCTGGTCGAGGTCGAGGTGCCTGCCGGAAATATCCTGCTGGGACAGACCCTTGATGACGTGATGAACGCACATCACCTCTACATCATTGGCACCTACTACAATGGCCAGCGGGTGATCGCGCCGCGGATTGATACCGAGATCCTGACCCCATGCCGCCTAGCCATCCTTGGCCGCAAGAAAGTCATTCAGGAAATCTGCGACATCTATGGATTGAATGTATTGCCCGAACTGGAAGTCTTTGGCGAGGAATTCGCAGCCACCAAGGCCGGGGTGGCCGAAATGGTGATCCCGCCGGGCTCGTCCGTCATCGGCAAGACGCCGCTTGATCTGAGGTTCCGCGCCACCTACGGCATGAGCCTTCTGGCGGTCCACCGCGGCGAAGAAACCATGAGCCATGTGGAAACCCCCGATCACGAGGCCGTCTGGCTCAGTAGCGTCAAGTTTCAGGCCGGTGACACGCTGGTCGTCCATGCTGCCTGGGATGCACTGACCCGCCGCACCCGAGATCGGGATTTTGTCATCGTCACCTCGGACTTCCCACAGGAAGATCTGCGCCCGCAAAAAGTCGGCTGGGCGTTGCTGTTCTTTCTGATCGCGCTTTCGCTGGTCCTGTTCACGGATGTACGCCTGTCGCTGGCTTTGCTGACCGGCGCGGTCGGTATGATCGCCTCAAGGGTTCTGTCGATTGACGAGGCTTACCGCGCGGTCGGCTGGAACACAGTCTTTCTGCTGGCAAGTCTGATCCCGCTTGGCATGGCCGTGCAAGGCACCGGCACCGCGGAATGGATCGCCCACCAAGTTCTGTCGCTTCTGAACGGTTGGCCGATTTGGGCGTTGCAGGCAGGGGTTGCGGTGCTGGCGACGGGGTTTACATTGGTGATGTCCAATGTCGGTGCCACGGTTCTACTGGTACCACTGGCGGTGTCTATCGCATTGGCAGCAGGCGGCGACCCCGCCATTTTCGCTCTGACGGTTGCAATTTCAACCTCCAACTCCTTCCTGATCCCAACGCACCAGGTCAACGCCCTGATCATGGGCCCGGCCGGCTACAAGGTCATCGACTTCATGCGCACCGGTGGGATCATGACGATCCTGTTCCTTGTCGTCTCGCTTGGGGTGATGAACCTGGTGTATTAGGGGTTCAGTGAACCCGCTTAGTTGGCAGGTTAGGGTGAACGTCAGGTTCAGGTCGCAAGGCTGGCGACCCCGGCAGGATTCGAACCTGCAACCTGCCCCTTAGGAGGGGGCTGCTCTATCCAGTTGAGCCACGGGGTCGTGCGGGTGTTTTGCCGCTCCAAGCACTCAAATTCAACCGCTTTCATCGCCACTGACGATCAGCCCTCAAATCTTCAGATCCAGCCTTGGTTTCCAGAACGGGCGGAAAAGTTCGATTTTGGGGCAGCGGTTCATCACAACCTTCAGGCCTGCTGCCTCGGCCAGTTTGGCCGCGTCATCGTCGTAAACCCCGATCTGACCCCAAAGAACCTTGGCGTTTATCGCGATGGCTTTTTCGGCGAACCCAAAAAGCTCTTCCTTGGGGCGAAAGACGTCCACCATATCCACCGGCTTGTCGATTTCTTCAAGCGAGCGGTAAACTTTCAGCCCGCGGATTTCCGTCACTTTCGGGTTCGGATTGACCGGCAGAATGTCATAGCCAATCTCGCTCAGCTGGCGCAGCACGCCGTAGCTGAACTTGGTTTTATCCGCACTTGCGCCCACCATAGCGATGGTCTTCACCGAGCTGAGGATGTCCGCGATGAATTTCGGATCATAGTCGTAGATGTGATCAATTTCGGCTTCGGGCATGATCAGATCTCCTTTGGTGTGGCGATGTCCGCCTTTAACTCGTGCGGCTGAAGCGGGTCCAAAAAGGGGTTGCGGTAAAGCCGGTCGTGGCTCTCCACCCCGATTTCCAGTGTGATGTCCGAGGTCGCGCGGGCAACGCAGAGGATGACGTAACCGTCGTTGATCTGCCGATTGTTCAGCGCGACCTGACGCCGTTGATCAACCGCCCCGGCAGTCAGTTTTGCCGCGCAGGTGATGCAGCCGCCGTATTCGCAGCCATAGGGCAGGTCAACGCCCTGATCGCGGAGTTGCTCCAGAAGCGGGCGGCGAGCGTTGACTTGGTAACGTGCGTTTTCGCGGTTGGCGATCCTGACAATATGTTCGCTCATGACCCACCCCGGCTTGGGGTCGTGATTAGGCACGATCCTGTGTGAAATGCCATTCTCACAACCAGATGTCCGATGTGCAATCGCCACCGGGATACCGCGCCTCGTGACAGCGTGACGGTCCGTTTGGCTCCTGCCCAAAATCAACGATGAAATCCGGATTGATCTTCATGCCGCCGTTTTCCGGATCGCAGTCGATCATCACCATCACCCCGCCTTTGGTTCGAATTTCCGGGTAAAACTGGTTGTCCCAGGTCGAAAACAGCGAGGTGGTGACGTAAAGCCGCTTGCCGTCAAGTGACAGCTGGAACATCTGCGGCCCCCCGGCGACCTCGACTCCGTTTACGCTTGGCGCTTTGCCAAGGAGACCGCCCATAAAGACCTGCCCGGTCAGCACCGGATTATGCGGATCAGTAATGTCGTACTGGCGCATATCGCCGTGCAGCCAGTTGTTGAGGTAAAGGTATTTGTCATCCATCGAAATCAGGATCGCAGACATGACGCCGGGCAGTGGAATAGGCCATTCGGGATGCGGTTCATTCTCCACATCAATGATCTTTTCCCATTTCCATTCGCCCGCCTCGTCCTTCCACCAATGGATCACATTGGTCGACAGGGCCGCGCCGCAAAACCCGTGGGTACTATCAGGATTGTGGTGGAATTTCACTTCCAAAGGCAAAAGGCCGTCTTCGCCCAAATAGAAACTCTGGACGGGTTCACGTTTTTCAAAGTCCCAGAAATGCAGTTCGCGACCATACTTCAGATGGCCCACTTCCTCCAGATCAAACCCCGGCATAAAGGTGTTGGGTGCCGCCCATTCGCTGGAGACCATGACGTTGTGGCGTGGTTGATACCAGAAATCATAGCCAAACTTGATGTCACCCATGGAGTTTTCCCAGCGGCCCTGAATCTCGAAATCCTTGTTCAGGTGCAGATAGCCTCCCGGTGCCTCACCCTTGGCGTCACCCAGCATTGAGATGATAATCTCAGAGCGCAGACAATGCACGGTATGCGGGCCGGATAGGTTGGTCTTTGCCTTGATCTCCGCCCCGTCGATGACCTTGTGGAGACGCGGGGCGCGTGGATCGGTCGCGGTATCAACAACATGGATATTATTGGAGCGCACACCGGGCAGCAGCAGATATTTGCGGCTCATGGTGCCGTCGTCGAAACAGGAGGAACAGGCGTTCCATCCCATATGATGCAATTCATCCCCGATGCCCGGCATTTCAAGGCGGTGTATGACCTGACTGTAGGTGGGGCTGTCCGGGTCGACGTCCACGGTGGCCAGATAATCCGGTTTCTGAATACCCGTACCAGTGTAAATCGCGATTGTGTAAAGCAGTTTCTCGCGCGGGGATTTGATCGCATCGCCGGGCGACGCAAATCCGGGTCCACAACATTCGGCCATTGGTATTCTCCCCTGATCCTATCGCGCGAATGATGCGCCGCCTTGAACGGATTTTTGCGATCTTTGGATATGGATAGCCTATTTTTGCGACAAGTCAGATGCGGATTTAGTCAAAATCACAAAGACTTTAGTGAGGGCATCCCCAAATTCTGGAATAGTGGGCAGAAGCGATCAATTTGATGGGCTACGCCGCCGCCGTGACTTTCGCGTTGCCGGCGGTCGCGTCGTCCAGTTCCAGGGCGATGATGAAAGTCGTGCCGACCCCCTCTTCGCTGACATAATTGATTGTGCCTTTGTGGCCTTCCAGAATTTGTCTGGTGATGGTCATGCCAAGACCAGTGCCACTGTGGCCGCGACTGTCGGATCCATCGACCTGCATGAAGGCGCCAAAGACGGTGTCTTCGCAGTTCGGTGGGATGCCGATGCCGTTGTCCTGGATCAACACACGCCCCATCGAATTGTCCTTTTCGAAGGATATGGTGACAGTGCCATTGCGTTTCGAGAATTTGACGGCGTTGGACAGCACATTGGTCAAAACCTGCATCAAACGATCTGAATCGCCCTTGATGCTGATGGCCTCGCTGGGGGCCTCGACCTTGATCGAGATGTTGCGTGCGCTGCCATAGGCCTCGTTCACGCTTACCGCTTCACGCACCAAGTTTTCAAAATCAAGCGTCTGAAACCGGAACGCCATGTTCCCGGACTCAAGTTTCTGGAAATCAAGCAGATCGTTGATCAGAAACGCCAGTCGATCACTGTTCTTTTGTGCGATCCGGGCCACACCGGTAAAGGAGCTTGGCAATTTGCCGATCTTGCCGCTGTTCATCAGGTCCAGCGACCCCTTGATCGAAGTCAGCGGCGTGCGCAATTCATGGCTGACAACCGACACAAACTGCGATTGGATCTCGAAGGCATTTGCAACGCGGTCTCTTTCCACCTCAAGTTTTTCTAGCTGAATGCGACCGGTTTTGTAGTTGTTCAGAAAGCTGCGCGTGCATTCGATCAGGAAATACAGAACGAATAGCACGACACCAAGCTGCATCCACAACTCCGAATTCAACGGCGGGCGAACGACCCACAGATCGTAGGCGGGGATAAAGATCAGAACCGCTGAATATAGCGTCATCCGGGCAATAAGAACGCGCGGCACCTGGCAGTTGTTCATCGCGGCATAAAGCGCCGCTGCAAACAGGAAGAACAGCGGTCCGATGTGAAGCGACGGCCCTTCTGCGAAAGCGACAATGAGAATATATTGAACCACGGCCGCCGAACTTAGGATCGAACTCAGTGTCTGAAGGTTCAGGTATTGCGCCGCCTTTGCCTCGCCTTCGCCATCCCAGGCGAGCACGCTTTTTGCGATCTCGTAATCGAGGTATTCGGACAGCTGGCAAATCGCATAGCTGAAAGCCGCCATATGAATGTTGATGTAAAAAGCAACCAGCGCCGTTGCGCCGACATAAGTCGCCTGACGCTGCGAGAACAACGCAAGACCTGCTTGCGCAAACTCCTTAAGCTGGCTTTCAATTTTGACCATCAAACGTACCTGACCAACCGAAACTTCATGGGAAGCAGATAGCCGTAGCTCCCGGTGACCACGTTTGAATAGATCAGTAAAAGAAAGCAAAAGTGTAGCAGGGAGGTGGCAGCAAAACGTCAAATTCGCCGCTCAGAAAGGCGAAAACACGCACATCGGCCCATAAATCTGGCTATAGGCTGTCCTGTGCTGTCAGGCTCATCCGATGGTGACTGATCCCACGCGACGAATACCAGGCGAGCTTTTCGTGCAAATCGACAACCGATCCGATGATGATCACTGCGGGCCCCGGCAAAGTGGCCTTGGCAGCTTCGCCCGCCAACGTGCCGACCGTTCCGATAATGACCTGCTGGTTTTCACGCGTACCGTTGTCCACAACGGCAGCTGGGGTATCTGGCGAAACGCCCCGAGACGTGATCTCCTGCATCAGGACCGGTAACGTGGCCAGACCCATGTAAACCGCAACGGTCTGTGCCGGGCGGATCATGGTTTCCCAATCCAGCCCCAACACGCCATCCTTGCCGTGGGCGGTCACGAAAAGACAGCTTTGCGCATGATCGCGGTGGGTCAGCGGAATACCCGCATAAGAGGCACAGCCCGCCGCAGCGGTCACGCCGGGGACGACCTGAAACGGGATGTCGTTTTGCGCCAGCTTTTCAATCTCTTCCCCGCCGCGTCCAAAGATGAAGGGATCACCACCCTTCAGGCGCAGCACCCTGCGACCGGCAAGGGCATGATCGACAAGCAATTGCGAAATGTCTTCTTGTTGCATCGTGTGCTGATTGGCTTTCTTGCCAACGTAAATACGTTCCGCATCGCGGCGCACGAGGCTCAGAATATCATCACCCAAAAGACGATCATAAAGCACAACATCTGCGCGTTGCATCAGACGCAACGCGCGAAAGGTCAAAAGGTCCGGATCGCCGGGACCGGCACCGACAAGATAAACCTCGCCCACGCGGTGGGTTTTCTGGTCAGAAGTTTCAGCCTCCAGTTCGGAATGAAGATGCCTTTGCGCCGCCTCCGCCGAACCCGCCAGAAACAGATCGCCAACCGGCCCTTCGATCATATTCTCCCAGAACCGGCGACGGCGAACCCCCTCCTTCAGCGCGGACTGCACCTTGTCGCGAAACTGCCCGGCAAATTCGGCCAACCGCCCATAGGCAGGTGGTAGCAGACTTTCGATCCGGGCGCGCAAAATCCGCGCGATTACCGGTGCCGCTCCGCCGGATGAAATTGCCACAATGATAGGTGAACGGTCCACAACCGAAGGCGTGATGAAATCACAATATTCCGTCACATCCGCCACATTCGCCAGCACCCTATGCGCCCGCGCAGTTGTCAAGAGAAAGCGATCTCGTGCGTCATCCTCGGCGGCACCATAAGCGATGAAAGCCTCCTTGATGTCGGCCTCTTGCGCCGAATGGGGCAAGTGGGTGAGGCCGGATCGAGCGGTCAGCTTGTCAAATTCCTCGGACAATTCGGGATCGCAAACCGTGACCAAAGCGCCCGCGTCCAAGGCGCGTTCGACCCGCCGCGCTGCTACGGTGCCACCGCCATCGACCACCACCTTGCGGCCCTGAACGTCAAGAAAGATTGGCAGATATTCCATGGTGCGGCGATTCATTCTGTCTCGGTTTCATACGGCTCTGGGTTTAGACAGCTTTACCGGCAATTTCCAGCGTCAAGTGACGCTTGAGGAAGCCGGGCGTGACTGCCAGACTAAGGCTGGTTTCAACTGACAGGCCCGCCATGTCCACGCCTCATCCATTTTCGCCCTATGTTGCTATTCTCGGGCGCGGCAAGACCAAACAGCGCCATTACACCGAGGCCGAGGCCGAGGCGATGATGACGATGATCCTGAACGGCGAGGCCCTGCCGGAACAGATCGGCGCTGTGATGATGCTGTTACGCCTGAAAGAAGAAGCGCCGGCGGAGATCGCCGGATTCACAAGGGCTGCACGCAAGGCGATCAAAGCGCCGCAAATCGCGGTTGATCTTGACTGGTCGTCTTACGCTGGCAAACGGGTGCAACTGCCATGGTTCATATTATCGCTCTGCCTTTTGGCCGGTGCCGGTGTGCGGGTCTTTGTCCACGGCACGGAAGGGCATACGGCCGGACGGATATACACACGGGTCGTCTGCGAAACACTGGGCCTTCCGGTGGCCGGATCGCTTGATCAGGCCCGGGAATTGATCGACAAACATGGCTTTGCCTTTGCCCCGTTGAAAGTTTTTTGCGATGAATTACAAAAGCTTATTGATCTGCGTCCCATTTTTGGCCTGCGATCCCCGGTGCATTCCTTTGCCCGGATGATCAACCCTCTGGCGGCCCCGGTGATGATGCAGGGGATTTTTCATCGCGGGTTTATGGAGGTTCACGCAGGCGCCGCTCAATTGTTGGAACAACCCGTCATGGCCGTCTTTCGCGGCGAGGGCGGCGAGATTGAACGGCGACCCAACAAACCAACACCGGTCTGGACCACCAAAGGTTCAGGCGAACCACAACAGGAGGTGTGGCCACAAGTCTTGGACGATGGCCACCAAGCGGTGGACCCCAACCTTGACCCGGCGGTTTTGGGCGCGGTCTGGCGCGGAGAGGTCATGCATGACTACGGCATAGCGGCGGCTTTGGGCACAGCGGCGGTGGCACTGAAGACGCTCGGTCGCGTTGAAACCATGGCTGGGGCCGAAGAAATGGCGGCGCACCTTTGGGCGGGTCGGGACAAATCTTGTATGTTGCCGGGGCTCTGAGGGATGAGCGGGCTTTATCTGTCTGGAACGCAGAAATCCTCTGGCAAGACCCTGGTGGCAACGGGATTGGCGCGAGCCTTGAATGGCGTGCGGTGCTTCAAGAAGGGGCCGGATTACATTGACCCGATGTGGCTTAGGGCCGCTTCGGAAAATCCGGTCTACAATCTTGATTTCAATACACAAACACCGGACGAGGTCACGCGATTTTATCGCGAACGCGTGGGCCCTGCGGCGCTGATCGAAGGAACCAAAGGTCTTTTCGACGGGGTGGCGACGGACGGTTCGGATAGCAATGCGGCCCTTGCAGGTTTGCTTGATGCCTCGGTCGTTTTGGTTGTGCCATCATCCGGCATGACCCGCGGCATTGCGCCGTTGATCCTTGGGTATCAGGCATTTGATCCCGGCGTGAACCTTCGAGGCGTTATTCTGAACAACGTTCGCGGACAGCGCCACGAGACGAAATTGCGCACGGCTGTGGAGACTTACACCGACCTGCCGGTTCTGGGGGCGCTTCGTCAGGATGAAACCCTGTCGATTGAGGCACGCCACTTAGGTCTCAGAACGCCCGTTGAAAACACCAATCGTCAAGCGCTGATTGACCGGCTCGCCGCTTGGGTGAGAAACGGAACTGACATCGACCAATTGGGGCAACTCTGCCGCACAGGGCTTGCGGCGCCCGTAACGCAACCCAATCCGGTCGCAGATGTCAGGATCGGCATTGCAAGGGATGCAGCCTTTTCGTTTTACTACGAAGATGATCTGGAGGCCTTTGCAAAAGCCGGTGCCCGTTTGGTCCCCTTCAGCCCGCTGTCAGACCAAAGCTTGCCCGACGTTGATGGCTTGTTTCTTGGCGGGGGGTTCCCGGAAGTTCAGGCGGGCCGCCTTGCAGCGAATGCGCCGATGCTGCGCGAGCTGAAGGCCAAGATTGACGCTGGCCTGCCGGTCTATGCGGAATGTGGCGGGTTGATGCTGCTCAGTCGCGCGATCATCTGGCGCGGAGAAAACCTGCCCATGGCAGGGGTGATCGAGGCGGATGCGGTGGTTCACCCTCGTCCGCAGGGTCGCGGCTACGCGCGGTTCCAGACCTTGCCGGGCCACCCGTGGGATCCCCCGGCAGATGCAGTAAACGCCCATGAGTTTCACTATGCGAGGCTTGAAAACTGGGGGCAAAGGCCGAAATTCAGCCGCAGGGTTGCGCGGGGTAGCGGTATTGAAAATGGCCTTGACGGCCTTGTCATCAACAAGTTGGTCGCGGGATTTTGTCACCTGCGCCAGACCGGGCAAAACGATTGGGTAGAACGGTTTGTGAGCTTTGTGCGTGGACAGACCTGAGGCATTAGCGCATCTTGCAAACAACCAAAGTGTATGGTGTTAACGATTATGGATAGTGCGACCATCGAAATTTCCGAGCTGAAAGAGAACGCGGCGATGGCCAGCGATCTTCTGAAAGTGATGGCAAACCAGTCGCGGCTTTTGATCTTGTGCCATTTGCTTGGCGGCGAAAAGTCGGTCAATGAATTGCAATGCGAAGTTGGTTTGAGCCAATCCGCCCTGTCCCAACATCTGGCTGTTTTGCGCAATGCCAAACTGGTCACGACCCGGCGCGAGGCGCAAAAGATCTACTATCGTCTGGCAAGCGCCGAGGCGGAAACGATCATCGGCACGTTGTATAATCTTTACTGCGCCTGAGTTTGCGGAAAATAGCTACCGTTCTGAGCGACAATAAACTGGCGAAACCGCTCGGTCACTGCCGTCAGCGGCATATCGCGGCGATGGACCAGAAACCACTGGCGCTGGATCGGGGTTCCAGCCGCGTTGATTTGCTGCAAACGCCCGTCTCGAAGCTCCGCCGCAACCGTATGGGCGGAAATCAAAGCGATCCCTAGCCCCGCCATAACGGCCTGTTTGATCGTCTCGTTCGAGCCAATGGCGAGGGTCTCATAGGGTTGGCCTTCTGCAATACGATCAAGATAGCGTTCCAGCAATATACGCGTACCCGACCCGCGTTCACGTAGCAAAAACGTTTGCGCCAAAAGGTCAGACGGGCTGGCCTGTTTTAAAGCCGCCAGCGGATGGCCGCCCTGTGCGATCAGGATATGCGGGTGTGGCCCCAGCACTTCGGCCGTAGCAATCGGGGCGCGCGGCGGGCGGCCCATGATGGCGACATCAATGCCACCGTCCATGATCTGGGCGACCAGTTCTTCGCGATTGCCGATCCGCAAACTGACCTCGATCCCGGGATGCTGGGCACGAAAATCCGCCACCAGTCGCGGCGCAAAATACTTGCCAGTGGACACCACGCCGATGGAGACAAAACCGGTTTGCCCCTGCCGGATCGCGTGGACCTTTTCAAAACATGTCGCAAGCGAGACATCCAACTGCCGCGCTGTCCGCAACACCTCGGTCCCCGCAGAGGTGAGCGAGGTCTTACCGTCATTGCCGCGCATCACCAGACGGGTGCCGAAGTTTTCCTCCAACTGTTTAAGCTGTGTGGAGACCGCAGGTGGCGTCAGGCCGAGCAATTCGGCCGCCGCAGTCAGTGAACCGTTTTCATGGATCGCGGTTAACGCACGCATTTGTTTCAAAGTGATCTGGGACTCGACTGTCATAAATTTCTTTTAACGCGGAAAAGATATTTTTCAATTTCCTTTTCGGCGAGAGGTGGTAAACGGGGCGCAAATTCCCCCGGAGCTGCCCCTAGGGAGACGCCTTTGACCCTGTCTGACTTTCTTGCCAACGATCCCGACCTTTCGCCCGGCCTTGCCGCGATCCTTTTGGCGATGTGTGATGTCGGCAAAGACATGGCCCGGCTGATTGCCCGTGGTGCTTTGGAGGGCGCGATGGGGGCTGCTGTTGGCGATAATACCGACGGCGATGTGCAAAAGGCGCTGGATGTCATCGCGGACGAGAAATTCTATGCGGCTTTGCAGGGTTCAAGTCTGCGCTGGTATGCCTCCGAGGAACAGGAGCATGTGCAGCCCCTGAACCCAAATGGGGCCTATGCGCTGGCGACGGACCCGCTGGATGGATCATCCAACATTGATGTAAATGTCTCGATCGGCACGATCTTTTCGGTGTTCGCTGCGAAGGATGATGCGGAGGCGAGTTTCCTTCGCCCGGGCACGGATCAGTTGATGGCGGGTTACATCGTTTATGGCCCGCAAACCGGCGTGATGGTGACCTGGGGGACGGGGACGCATTACTTCCTGTTGGACCCGGATACACACGAATATGTGCTTGTTACCAAAGGCTTGCAGATCCCGCAAAGCGCGTCGGAATATGCTATCAACGCGTCGAACTACCGCCATTGGACGAAACCTGTGCGCGCCTATATCGACGATTGCCTGGCCGGGGAAACCGGGCCACGCGGTAAGAATTTCAACATGCGTTGGGTGGGGTCTCTGGTGGCTGAGGCGCACCGTATCCTCACACGCGGCGGGATTTTCCTTTACCCCTCTGACGCGCGTAGAGGCTACGAACAGGGGCGTCTCAGGATGGTCTATGAATGTGTGCCGATTGCGATGCTTGTCGAACAGGCAGGTGGTCTGGCAACCGATGGCACGGATCGGCTGATGGACAATCAGGTCAAGACTTTGCATGGCCGAACACCGCTGATTTTTGGCACCCCTGATAAAGTGGGCCGGGTTGCGACCTATCACGACCTGCCCCTCTCTGAAATGAAAAGCAGCCGGACGTAAGCGCCGCACAGCAGTCCCAAAGAAAGGTCTGAAATGACACTTGCCAACGAAAAGAAAATGGCCACGGCGATCCGGGCTTTGGCCATGGACGCGGTTCAGGCGGCAAATTCTGGCCACCCTGGCGCTCCGATGGGTCTGGCCGATGTGGCGACGGTTTTGTTCAACCGCTTTATGACCGTGGACCCGGCAAACCCGAAATGGCCGGACCGGGACCGGTTTGTGATGTCGGCGGGTCATGGCTCGATGCTGGTTTATGCGCTTAACCATCTGATGGGCTACGCGGATATGGATATGGAGCAGATCCGCAACTTCCGTCAGTGGGGGTATCGCACAGCGGGGCATCCGGAATATGGCCACGCCGATGGGATCGAGACGACGACCGGGCCGCTTGGTCAGGGGATCGCAACGGCCGTTGGCATGGCGCTGGCGGAACGCATGGAAAACGCGCGTTTCGGCGATGATCTGGTCGATCACCACACCTATGTGATCGTCGGCGACGGCTGCCTGATGGAAGGTATTTCACACGAGGCTATTGATATGGCCGGGCATCTGGGTCTGGGCCGGTTGATCGTGATGTGGGATGATAACTCGATCACGATTGATGGCGGGACGGATGTATCCACCTCAACCGATCAAAAGACACGATTTGCCGCCGCCGGCTGGCATGTGGCCGCAGTCGATGGCCACGACAACGAGGCGATTGCGGCAGCAATTGAAGCCGCCAAGGCCGATCCGCGCCCATCGATGATTGCCTGCAAAACCATCATCGGATTTGGCGCGCCCAACAAGCAGGGCACGGCCAAGACCCATGGTGCTCCGTTGGGTGATGACGAGATTGCCGCGACGCGCGAAGCCCTTGGTTGGGACCACCCCGCTTTTGAAGTGCCGTCTGACGTTTACGAGGCTTTTTCTGCCGCCGCCGAACGCGGCGCGAAAGCCCGTTCCGCATGGGAGGCCCGCCTGTCAGGTGCCGCCTTGAAGTCAGAATTTGAGGCCGCCCTTTCAGGCGATAACCGCAACGGGCTTGCGGCGGCGATGGCCGCCTACAAGGGTAAACTCGCCGCAGATCAACCAAAAGTCGCGACACGAAAAGCATCGGAGATGGCGCTGGAAGTGGTGAATGCGGCTGTGCCGAACATGGTCGGTGGCTCGGCTGATTTGACGGGGTCAAACAATACACGCACCTCGAAAATGACGGCAGTGAGTGCCGAGAATTACGCCGGTGATTACATCTACTACGGCGTGCGCGAACACGGCATGGCAGCTGCGATGAATGGGATTTCCCTGCACGGCCTGCTTCGCCCCTATGGCGGCACGTTCCTGGTTTTTGCCGACTATTGCCGGGGCGCCATTCGCTTGTCCGCACTGATGGGCAAGCCTGTGACCTATGTGCTGACCCACGATTCCATCGGCCTTGGCGAAGATGGCCCGACGCACCAGCCGGTTGAAACGCTCGCCAGCCTGCGTGCGATGCCGAACCTGAATGTCGTCCGGCCAGCGGATGCGATTGAAACAGCGGAGGCCTGGGAACTGGCCGTGGCTTCGGACAGCACGCCTTTTGTGTTGGCGCTGTCCCGTCAGGGTCTGCCGATGCTGCGCAAAGATGTGTCGGAAAACCTGACAGCAAAGGGCGCTTACGTGCTGGCAGAAGCAGACGGCGCACGTGACGTGACGCTGATCGCAACCGGTTCTGAGGTGGAGATTGCCGTGGAGGCCGCCGCCAAACTGGCCGAGGCTGGGATCAAGGCGGCGGTGGTTTCAGCGCCCTCCTTGGAGTTGTTTGCCGCACAAGACGCCGCCTACCGCGCTGGCGTTCTGGGCGAGGCCCCACGGGTCGCAATTGAGGCCGCAATCCAACAGGGCTGGGACGGCATTATCGGCGAAAACGGCGCATTCATCGGGATGAGCAGCTTTGGCGCCTCCGCCCCGATTGCGGACCTTTACCGCGAATTTGGCATCACTGCCGAGGCGGTTGTTGATGCGGCGAAAAACCTGATCAAATAACGGGATAAGACGATGACATTGAAAGTAGCAATTAACGGTTTTGGACGTATCGGGCGAAGTGCAATGCGCATGATCGTCGAGGAGTATCAGGGCCGCATCGACATTGTCGCGCTGAACGCCTCGGGCGGGGCGGAAGCCAACGCGCATTTGTTGAAATACGACAGCGTTCATGGCCGCTTTTCCGGCACAGTTGCGCCCGTTGGTGAAAACCTGATGGTCAACGGAAACTCCGTGACCCTGACGGCGGAACGGGATCCCGCGCGGCTCAACTGGGACGGCGTTGATGTGGTTCTGGAATGTACCGGGGCCTTCAACAATAAAGACGCGGCCATGGCGCATATCAATCGTGGGGCAAAACGGGTTCTGTGCTCGGCTCCTGCGAAAAATGCTGATAAAACAGTTGTTTATGGGGTTAACCATCAGGTGATCGACAAGAAAGATTTGGTGATTTCTGCGGCCTCCTGTACGACAAACTGTTTGGCGCCCGTCGCGATGGTGCTGAACAACGCTTTCGGGATCGACAAGGGCTTTATGTCCACGATCCACTCCTATACCGGCGACCAGCCAACGCTTGATCGCCGTCACAAAGACCCCTACCGGGGCCGTGCCGCTGCGATGTCAATCATCCCGACCACAACAGGTGCCGCTAAGGCCGTGGGTCTGGTTCTGCCGGAACTTTTGGGCAAGCTCGACGGCGGTGCAATCCGGGTGCCGACGCCGAATGTTTCGGTGGTGGATCTGAACTTTAACCCAAGCCGCAAAACCTCGGTCGAGGAGATCAATTCGGTCATCCGCGAAGCCGCCGAAGGGCCGCTGAAAGGTGTGCTGTCTTACGACGAAGAAGAAACCGTTTCGGTTGATTATAACCACACCGATACCGCGTCGAACTTCGCCGGATTGCAGACCCGTGTGATGGGCGGGGATCTGGCGCGGGTGTTCAGCTGGTACGACAACGAATGGGGTTTCACCAACCAGATGCTCAAAACCGCACTGGTGATTGGAGAGACGATCTGATGGCCATCCGCTCGATCCTGAAACGCGCCGTTCAAGGCGAACGGCTGGTGGTCCGGGCGGATCTGAATGCGCCCATGAAAGATGGCGTTGTGACGGATACAACCCGGATCGACCGCTTTGCTGCCGGGCTGAAACCGCTGGTGGAGGCGGGCGCTCGGGTGGTTGTGATCTCGCACTTTGGCCGGCCCAAGGGGAAACGTGTCCCAGAGATGTCGCTGCGCCCGATTGCACCGGTTTTGGCCGCGGCGCTTGGCCGGGACGTGGACTTTGTCGATGATTGCATCGGGGCCGAAGCAGTCACGGCGGCCAAGGCGCTCAAGGATAGCGAAGTGCTGCTGTGCGAAAATTTGCGGTTTCATGCGGCCGAGACCAAAAACGACGCGGATTTTGCCGAACAACTCGCCGATCTGGGCCAGATTTACGTGAACGACGCCTTTTCCAGTGCGCATCGCGCCCATGCATCGACCGTGGGGATAACCGAGTTTCTGCCGTCCTTTGCCGGGGCCTTGATGGGCGAGGAAACCGATGCGTTGATGGCGGCTTTGGAGGCTCCGGAGCGCCCGTCGGTGGCGATTGTCGGCGGGGCGAAAGTGTCCTCCAAAATTTCGGTTTTGGAGAACCTCGTTAAGAAGCTCGACGCCGTGATCATCGGCGGCGGCATGGCAAACACTTTTCTAGCGGCGCGTGGCTTGCCAGTGGGCAAGTCGTTGTTCGAAATGGACCTGCTGGATGTCGCCAAACGGATCGAGGCCGAGGCACTGGCGGCAGGGTGCAACGTCGTCCTTCCCGTCGATCTGGTGGTCGCACGCGAATTTGCTGAGGACGCTGAAAACCAGATTGTTGCGCAAGATGCCTGCCCGGAGGATGCGATGATTCTGGATGCTGGTCCAAAGTCCATCCTTGCGTTTTCCGAGGTGCTGGATGGTGCAAAAACCATCCTGTGGAACGGCCCGCTCGGCGCGTTTGAAACCCGTCCCTTTGATCGGGCGACCGTGGAAACCGCGCGGATCGCTGCAAGCCTGACCAAGGGTGGCAAAGTCACCTCCGTCGCCGGTGGCGGCGACACGGTTGCGGCCCTAAAACTGGCTGGCGTGGAGCGGGATTTCAGCTACATTTCCTCCGCAGGTGGGGCGTTTTTGGAATGGCTGGAGGGCAAAGAATTGCCCGGAATTGCCGCGCTCGACCGGGCGTGGGACAGTAATTAAGATAGAAATATCAAAGGAGTAGACGGATATGGCATTGATCACCCTTCGGCAATTGCTGGACCATGCAGCCGAGAACGACTACGGCGTTCCGGCCTTCAACATCAACAACATGGAACAGGGTCTGGCGATCCTGCGGGCCGCCGATGCGTGCGACAGTCCGGTGATCCTGCAAGCCTCGCGCGGGGCGCGGTCCTACGCGGGCGACGTCATGCTCAAGCACCTGATTTTGGGGCTGGCCGAGACCTTTCCGCATATCCCGATCTGTATGCATCAGGACCACGGTAACAATGAAACGACGTGCCTGTCAGCGATCAAACACGGGTTCACGTCCGTGATGATGGACGGCTCGCTCGAGGCGGATATGAAGACGCCCGCTTCCTATGATTACAACGTCGATATCACGGATCGGGTGAGCCAGATGGCGCATTGGGTCGGCGCCTCGGTCGAGGGGGAGCTTGGGGTTCTTGGCTCGCTTGAAACTGGCGAGGCGGCCAAAGAAGATGGCTCCGGCGCAGAGGGCAAATTGTCGATGGAAGACCTGCTGACCGACCCGGATCAGGCGGCGGATTTTGTCGCCAAAACCAAGGTCGATGCGCTGGCGATTGCCTGTGGGACCAGCCATGGGGCTTATAAGTTTTCGCGCAAACCCGACGGTGAAATTCTCGCGATGAAACGCATTGAGGAAATCCACGCCAAGGTGCCAAACACGCATCTGGTGATGCACGGCTCTTCAAGCGTACCGCAGTATTTGCAGGACCTTATCAACGCGAATGGCGGCGAGATGCCCCAGACCTATGGCGTGCCGATTGAAGAGATTGAACGCGGCATCAAATCCGGCGTGCGCAAGGTGAATATCGACACGGATAACCGCATGGCGCTGACCGGAACTTTCCGCAAAATCGCCAAGGACAAGCCGACAGAATTTGATCCGCGCAAGTTTATGGTGCCTGCGATGGACGAAATGCAAAAGCTCTGTCAGGACCGGTTCGAACGCTTTGGCACCGCAGGAAATGCGTTTAAAATCAAAGCGATACCGCTGGATGATATGGCCAAACGCTATGCGGATGGCTCGCTCTGATGGCCGTTGAGGTGAAAATCGCGCCGTCGATCCTTTCGGCGGATTTTGCCAACTTCGGGGCCGAGATCGAAGCGGTCGAGGCCGAGGGGGCAGACTGGATCCACGTCGATGTAATGGACGGTCATTTCGTACCGAACCTGACCTTCGGACCGCCGCTGGTCAAGGCGATCCGGCCCCATATCAAGACGGTGATGGACGTGCATCTGATGATCGCGCCGGTTGATCCTTATATCGACGCATTTGCCGATGCGGGCGCGGATATTCTGACCGCCCATGTCGAGGCGGGGCCGCATATTCATCGCACATTGCAGGCCATTCGTGGGGCGGGATGCAAGGCTGGTGTCGCGCTGAACCCCGGCACGCCTTTGACGGCGATTGAGCATGTGCTCGACCTTTGCGACCTCGTTTGCATCATGACGGTGAACCCTGGGTATGGCGGTCAAAAGTTCATCCATTCGCAGGTCGAGAAAACCCGCAATCTGCGCGCGATGATCGGCGATCGGCCCATTCATATCGAGATTGACGGTGGCGTTGATCAGGTGACGGCTCCACTGGTGGTCCAGGCCGGCGCGGATGTTCTGGTGGCAGGATCAGCGGTGTTCAAAGGTGGATCGGTGAGCAACCCGGCACCTTATGGCGAGAATATCCGAGCAATACGCGCGTCGCTTTGATTTCACGCCGCCGGGACTGAAAACACACGTTCCGCAAACTTTGGATATGGGTCCGCGATACGCTTAGCGATGTCGCCCCGCAACAGCGCTAGGCGGTCTTCGGAAGGCACGGGTGTCACGGGCGTCGCGTCACCGTAGTCAAATGAAAATCCCGTGTTATCAAGCACTTCCTCAAGGCTATGTCCGGGGTGCAGCGACGTGAGACGGAACCGCTTCCGGTCGCGGTCAAAGTGGAAAACACAAAGGTTTGTGACCATCGCATAGGGACCGCCGGGCCGGTGAACGCCGGGGTCGCTCACACCCGGAGCGGAGATGAAATCGACCTTTTCGACCATAGTCCGACGCGTATGTTCATCGCGAAACAGGATGACGCGCGGCACGACATAATAAAGGAAGGCCGACCCGAACGAACCGCTCCAACGCACTTTTTGCTGTGGATATTCGCCCACCCCAACAAGGTTAATATTGGCTTGCCCGTCGATCTGCCCGCCCGACAGGAAAAACGCCCCGATCCGACCTTGTGCGGCACGATCAAAAAGATCCCCCACACCGTCGTTAAGGTTTTGCAGGTTCTTGCTGTTGAGTACAGTGACCCGCGTTGTCCCGCCATCAAGCGCCTGCCGTAGTAACGCTGCAGATCCCGGGATTGGCGAGGACACTCCAACCGCGATGGAGGGTACGCCGTCCAGAAGGTCGGTGATGGTGGAGATCAGCAGCTCTTCGGTTGAAAAACTCATTGGGCGGCGATTTTCGCGGGGCCAGCGAGGTAATCGGCAAACCCTTCGGCGCTGCGCGAGGCGGTTGCGTAGGCGGCAAGGGCCTCTGCGTCGGCCTCGTAACAGCCCTCCAACCCAAGGGGCCAGGCACCGTTTTTCGCGACCGCCAGTTCGGAAATAAACATCGCCGGAATGGTCGCAGGTGCGTGCAATTCGTCCGACATCAGATCGAAATCAACAACTTCCTCCACCGTCACAAGCGTGGTTTTCGCGGCATGCGCCATGGTCATCAGCTCGCGCATTTTGCCGATCCAGACGTTGCCAAATCGGTCGGCCTTGGGCGCGTGAAACAGCGCCACATCCGGCACTATCGCGGGCAGCAACACGATGGGGTCACCACCCTCTGCCATCGGGTTGTCGATCACGCGATAATCCGGGCGGTTCGCCAAAAGGTCCGACCCAATCAATCCCCGCATCGGGAAAAACGGAACACCCTTTTCACCCGCTTGCAGGCCGGAAACAATCGCCGGGCAAGTCGTATCCTTCAGCCGGATTTCCCCGGCTTTCACCGCCGCGCCAAACCGCCCGGCCTGACCAAACTCATCGAGCGTAATCCCGGCACTTTCAACCGTCGCAACACCGCCCGCGCCGATCAGCATATCCGCCTGAATACCCGCCGTCGGGATCGCGACGAGGTGCAAATCCTGCACCCCCTTTTCAATCAAGGCCCGGGTTGCGGCCATCGCAATGCCCGAACGCGACGTGGGAATCGCAAGCTTGGCCCCATCGGGGATACCCGCCACAAGGTCGCTCAACGTGTCAGCCATCGGTGCCTCCTGTTTTCAGCATCTTGCCAAAAATTGGCGAGATATTCCAGCACCGGCATCAATCCAGTAAGATATTGAATTCACGCCTTATTTCCTTCTCCGCCGCTGCATCAAGATAGGTCGGATCAGGGTTCGCCAGCAGTTCTTTCGCCTTTGTTCGCGCACGCGCCGCAAGGTCTTGTCGCCCCTTTTGCTCCCACGATCTGGGGTCGATCCGGTCGGACAAGCCGGGATAGTAGTAGTCCCGCTCCATGGATGCGAGTGTTTCGGCCCCGCCCAGAAAATGCCCGTCTCCAAGGATCGCGGCCTCGATGCTTTCAAGGTTGAGCGTGGTCTTTGAAACCTCAACGCCCCGCAACATCCGGTAGATAGCCGAAATCATCTCGTCATCAGCGACAAAACCTTCAAAAGATGCCCCCAATAGGGCCGCCATCATGCCTGAGCTTTCATAAATAAGATTGCCACCCGCCAACCCGGCGGCCAGCGCCGTCATGCCCTTTTCAACCCCATATTGCGTGTCAAGAACCTTGCTGTCGGTCATCGACGCCGCCACGCCAGAGGGCAGGCCAAGCCAGTTCGACAGTTGCGCGGAGGCGGCATTCAGCAAGGCAACTTCGCCGCCGCCGCCAGAGAACGCCCCGGTCCTGAGATCAATCACCAGCGGCCAATTTGAAAACACCATCGGGTGGCCGGGTTTGATCGCATGGACCATGACAAGGGAGGCCAAAGTCTCGGCTAGCGACTGCGCAAGAAACCCGGCAAGCGTGGCGGGTGCGGTGGCCCCGGATTGCGCCGCCGTGATGCAGGAAAGCGGAATATTGTGGGCGATACAGGCAAACGTCACATCCACCGCGTCCTCGCCATAGCGCATCGGAGAAATTACCGGGGAGATATGTGCCTTGACATAGGGACGGGCTGAAAACGCACCGGGCCGACCCTCGGCCATATCAAGCATCCGCACAATTGGGGCGACATGTTCCGCCAGCGTGAAGGAAGTCGCCACGGGTTTTGTCGTGCCTTTCAACAGTGCAAAAACCGTGTTCACATCAAGGTCAAACTCGCCGGGTACATCTGTTGCCACACAGCAGCGGGTAAACCAGCTGACGTTGGTTAACTGATCCTGCAATCGGGTGAAGTCATATAGGTCACGCAAGGTGGACGGCCGATAATTCTGCGTCTCCAGATCAAGCGTTTGTACCGCCGCCCCGCCGGTTCCAAAATGAACCAAACGCCCGCCAACCTCGATGGTTCGCGCAGGGTCGCGACCGTGTAGTGCAAAGCGTTTGTTGGCGCATTTGATCGCTTCGCGGACCAATGGTCTCGGCAGCAAAAACCGCCCGCGAGTGTCCTCTGTGGCACCGGCTTTGGTCAATACTTCGGCCAGCCGATCTGGCACTTCGCCCATGCCAAGATCCGCCAAAAGGGTCAGGGCCGCGTCGAAAATCTGCGCTGACTCAGCATCCGTCAAAGGCCGGTAGCTGCCGCCATCTTGCCCCGGAGGTGCCGGGTTCAACGCCGGCCCCGCCGCACGCAACGCCATGCGACTGCGTCGTCCTCCTGTACGTTTTGACTGACCGTCCGCCATGCCGCCCCGCGATTGACCGAAAGCCAAAGCTTGCGGGCAAACGTCCGATTGCTCAAGGCCCGGGCGCGACATTTCCGGTCGCTCCTGAACCTCAATTCCGGGCTGGACTTTGGCATCGGTTATCTGGACCAATCGGGGTCGAAGGATAAGGGAGTTCGGCAATGAAGTCACAAACCAAAGTCGTCGTCATCGGTGGCGGCATCGCAGGATGTTCGACCCTTTATCACCTGACCGAAGAGGGCTGGTCGGACGTTGTTTTGATCGAACGCGATGAACTGACCTCTGGCACCACTTGGCATTCCGCAGCGCAGGTTACGAACTTTGGTATGACCCAGACTATGGTTGGCCTGAAGACCCATTCCATCAACCTTTACAAGGATTTGGCGGATGACCCCGATTATCCGATCAACTATCACCACGCCGATGGCGGGATCCGCCTGGCCAATACCGAGGCGCAAATGGAAGCCTATCGCCACTTTGCCTCCATGGCGCGTGGCATGGGTGTCACGTTCGAAGTGATCGACGCCGCAGAATGCGCCAGACGCCATCCGCTGATCTCCACCGACAACCTTGTCGGTGGGCTTTGGGATCCGCTGGATGGCGACATTGACCCTGCACAACTCTGTCAGGCATTGGCGCGTCGCGCCCGCAAAGCCGGGGCCGAGGTTTACCGTCATACAGCCGTCACGGGGCTGACGCAGCACCCCGATGACAGTTGGACCGTGCATACCGACAAAGGCGATATTGCGGCCGAGATTGTGGTCAACGCGGGCGGCTACCGGGTCAATGAAATCGGCGCGATGATGGGCGTGCATCACCCGGTCATGTCGATGGAACATCAGTATTTCCTGACCGAGCCGATCCCGGCAATTGCAGAGGCTGATCACCGTATGCCGCTGCTCAGATGCCCGATTTCCGACTATTATTGTCGTCAGGAAAAGGACGGGCTGCTTGTTGGGTTTTATGAACAGGACTGCCGAACCTGGGGAATGGACGGCATTGATCCGCATTTCGCCAATGCGCTTTGCCCGTCCGACACCGACCGGGTTATGGACGTGCTCGAAGGGGCATTCGCCCGGATGCCAGCGCTGATGGAAACCGGCATCCACACCATCGTTAATGGCCCGATTACCTATTCGATGGACGGCGCACCTTTGGTCGGGCCGATCCCCGGCAAACGAAACGCGTTCTGCATCATCGGCCTTCGCGCAGGCGTCGGCGAAGGTGGCGGCCACGGCTGGCTGTTGGCGCAACAGATCGTGCACAGCGAGGCGATCTACGACACCTGGGGCTTGGATCCCCGCCGGTTTACCGGTCACGCGAACACCGAACTGACGGCGTTGAAGGCGATCGAGGAATACCAGAACGAGTTCCGCTTTCACTACCCGCACGAACACCGCCCGGCTGGGCGGCCTGAAAAAACCACACCGATCACGCCTCTGCTCGCGGCAGAAGGCGCACATTTCGACGTGGTAAATGGCTGGGAACGCATGGCCTATATCAAGCCGGACTCGGATTTCAACGAAGAACATTCTTTCCGTTTCACCAATGTTTTCAATGTCGTAAAGGCCGAGGTTGAGCATCTGTCCACCCATGTCGGCTTGACTGAAGTCAACGGTTTCAACCGGTTCGAAATCACAGGACCAGAGGCCGCCGACTGGCTTGATACCATGGTCTGCGGACGCCTGCCGCGCAAAGAGGGACGGGTCGGCCTTGCATATCTTTTGAACCACCAGGGCGGTATCAAAGCGGAGGCGACGATTGCCAATCTGCCCGGAGGACGCATCTGGTACGGCTCGGCGGCCGCCTCGGAATTTCACGACATGGATTGGTTGACGCAGCACATCCCCGCGGGGGCCGATGTGCAAATCCGCAGCCTCACCAACGACAAAACCATCCTGTTGATCGCCGGGCCAATGGCCCGCGCTGTCATGGCCGAAGCCGCGCCACGTCATCGCTGGTCAAAGGCGGATTTCCCCTGGCTCAGCGTTGCCGAAACATTCGTTGGCATTGCTCCGGCAACGGTTATGGCGGTCAGTTTTTCCGGCGAGGATGCTTTTGAAATCCACGTTCCCAACGCCTCCCTCCATGCAGCGTGGTGCGCCCTGAAAGAGGCAGGAAAAGCCCACGACCTGAGACTATTCGGCAGTCGCGCCGTTGAATCCATGCGGCTCGAAAAAGGCTACCTTCACTGGAAATCCGACCTCATCACGGAATATACACCCTTCGAGACCGGCCTTGATCGCTTTGTCAAAATGGACAAGCCGGACTTCATCGGCAAAGCAGCGCTAAAGGTTCGGGACACTCGCCGCAAACTGGTAACATTGATTGTGGATACCACGTCCGCCCCGGCCCATTCCGGTGCCTCGATAATGGCAGGCGGCAAAGTCGTCGGCACAGTGTCTTCCGGCGATTGGGGTCACCGCGTCAACCAGAACATCGCGCTTGGCTTCATTGACGCAGAGTTTGCCGAAAGTGACACTGCGCTGACCATCGACATTCTGGGAGACCTCATTCCAGCCCACCGGGCAACCTCACCGCTATACGACCCGGAGAATTCGCGCCTCAAATCCTGACTTCTTCTTTGCAAAAATACTCATTGCAACATGCTGGCCGGAAATACAGATTTAACGATTTGCACCCGGCACCCAAAGCACATCTGCGCGGCCATCGTCATTGGCCACGCGGGCCGCGACGAAAAACCAGTCGCTAAGACGGTTCAGATATTTCACCGCTGCCGGATTTACGTCCTCTTCAACGGCCAGTTCCACTGCCAACCGCTCAGCGCGGCGCGACACCGTGCGGCACAAATGCAAATGCGCCGCCAGCGCTGATCCCCCCGGCAGAATAAACGTTCTCAGCGGCTCCAACACCGCATTCATTACATCAATCTCGGCCTCCAGCCGATCCACTTGCGCGTCTACCATCCGCAAAGGTGGGTATTCCGCCGAAGCATCGGATGCCATATCCGGGCGGCATAGATCAGCGCCCAAATCAAACAGGTCATTCTGGATCGCCGCCAAGCGCCCATCCAAATCGCCCGACGCGTGCAATCGCGCCAAACCCACCGTTGCATTGGTTTCATCAACCGTGCCATAGGCACTCACCCGCGCGTCATGCTTGGCCCGCCGCGACCCGTCGCCGAGGGCCGTGTCACCCTTATCCCCGGTGCGTGTGTAGATTTTCGACAAAACGACCATATCAGCCCCCACGTCCGCGCAAGAATACATATCCAAGAATCAACAGCACCGCGATGGCCTGAGCGATAATCCGTGCCCGCATGATCTTATTGGCATATTTGCGGTTGAAATCGCTGCCCCGGGCAAAGCCACCGACCCCGACCATAAGGATCACGAGCACAATCAGTACCGCTGCGACAACAACATAAAACAGGGGATCGTTGGCCATGCTCCCTCCTTTCAGGGTGGGGTTTAATTGCCCGACAGCATCATATCCGAGATACGGGTTGGCAAGAAGCGTCGGATCACATTTGCCACATAAGTTGGCGTGGTGACAAAGTAACGCGGGGCGGGACGACGCGTCTCAAGGGCCTTCAACAGAACTTTCGTCACTGCAGATGCCGGCAGTTCAAACCGGTCTTTCCCCACGCCGGCCGCATTCAGACGCGGGATCAAAGTGTCGCGATAAAGATCAGACAACGCCGAGGCCTCCCAATCTATCCAGCGGTTAAACTCTTTGCGCGCATTCTTGCGAAAGTCCGACGTAATCGGCCCCGGTTCGATCAACACCACGTTAATGCCGGAACTCTTCAGCTCAAGCCGCAGCACATCCGTTAACCCTTCAAGCGCGAATTTCGAGGCCACATAAGAACCCCGCCATTTCATCGGGACAAGTCCCAAAACGGAGGAACAATTCACGATCCGCCCATAACCTTGCGCCCGCATCATCGGGATCACGAGGTTGGTCAGCTCCTGCCAGCCGATCACGTTGCTCTCGAAAATCGCCCGAAAGGCCTCACGCGGCAAATCCTCCACTGCACCCGGGATCGCATAGGCCCCGTTGTTGAAGAGAGCATCCAGTGTCCCACCGGTTTCACGACGCACCCAATCCACCGCCGCCGCAATCGACACGCTGTCATCATAGTCAAGCTGATGCGCCTCGAACCCTTGGGCAATCAGCCGTTCGACATCCGCATCCGCTCGCGCCGTCGCAAAGACCCGCCAGCCTGCATCACGCAAGCCATGGGCCGCATCCCAGCCGATGCCGCTGGAACATCCGGTGATTAGAATTGTATTCCCGTTCATACCCCGCGCTTAACCACAATTCGCGTAGCAGAGCAATTCCCGCTGGACCCGATTCCGCCTTGGCGATAGACCAATCCCATGGCTGACCCGCGCGACCCAACTGATCCCTCTGACGACAGCGAACAGCTGGTGTCCGAGCCGCTTTCGCGGGCCATTGGCGAGCGGTATTTGCAATATGCGCTGTCCACCATCATGCACCGCGCCCTGCCGGATGCGCGGGATGGGTTGAAACCGGTGCATCGCCGAATTCTCTATGCGATGCGCGAACTAAAGCTGTCCGCAACCGGGGGATTTCGCAAATCCGCCAAGATTTCCGGCGACGTGATGGGCAATTATCATCCGCACGGCGATCAGGCGATTTATGACGCGATGGCGCGTTTGGCGCAAGACTTCAATATCCGCTACCCATTGGTCGACGGGCAAGGGAACTTCGGCAATATCGACGGCGATAACCCGGCGGCGGCACGCTATACCGAGGCGCGGCTGACCGCGGCGTCCGAGGCTTTGCTGGAAGGGCTGGCCGAGAACTCGGTCGATTTTCGGGATAACTATGACGGCTCCCTGCAGGAACCCGTGGTGTTGCCAGCGGCTTTTCCGAACCTGCTTGCGAATGGCTCCTCCGGGATTGCCGTGGGCATGGCGACCAACATTCCGCCGCATAATATTCACGAGTTGTGTGATGCAGCACTGCATCTGATCAAGGCCCCGAATGCACGCGACGAAACCCTGATGGAGTTTGTCCCGGCCCCTGACTTCCCCACCGGCGGTGTGATCGTCGAGCCGCGAGAAAACATCGCCGAGGCGTATCGCACGGGCCGTGGCTCGATCCGCCTGCGTGCGAAATGGGAAGTGGAGGAACTCACCCGGGGCCAGTGGCAGATCGTGGTCACCGAAATCCCGTTTCAGGTGCAAAAATCCAAGCTGATCGAAAAGATCGCCGAGATTATTCAAGCCAAGAAAATCCCCATTCTGGCCGATGTGCGCGACGAAAGTGCCGAAGATATCCGACTGGTTCTGGAACCCCGCGCCAAGACGGTTGATCCGAATGTCCTGATGGAAACGCTGTTTCGGCAAAGCGATCTGGAAACCCGGTTTTCACTTAATATGAACGTGCTGATCGACGGGGTGACGCCCAAAGTCTGCTCGATCAAGGAAGTGCTGCGGGCGTTTCTGGATCATCGCCGCGAGGTCTTGCAACGCCGCGCCAAACACCGTCTGGCCAAGATTGATCACCGCCTTGAAGTGCTGGAAGGCTACATCATCGCCTTCCTCAATCTGGATCGCGTGATCGAGATTATTCGCTACGAAGACGACCCAAAGGGCGTGATGATCGCCGAGTTTGACCTGACAGACACGCAGGCCGAAGCGATCCTGAATATGCGGCTCAGAAGCCTGCGTAAGCTTGAGGAAATCGAGCTTAAGAAGGAACACGAGGCGCTGTTGATCGAACGCGCGGACCTCGAAGACCTGCTGGCCGATGAAAGCCTGCAATGGGGCCGGATTGCAGAGCAATTGCGCGAAACCCGCAAGACCTTTGGCCGGGGTTCCAAGGGCGGCGAACGTCGGTCCCTGATCGCGGATGCGCCTGATATCGAAGATGTGCCACTTGAGGCGATGATCGAAAAAGAACCGATCACGATTGTCTGTTCGCAGATGGGGTGGATCCGCGCGATGAAGGGTCATATCGCACTGGAAACGGAACTGAAATTCAAGGACGGCGACGCACCCCGGTTCATTTTCCACGCCCAGACCACCGACAAGCTGCTGATGTTCGGCACCAACGGGCGGTTTTACACCATTGCCGCCTCAGCGCTGCCCGGCGGGCGTGGCATGGGCGAGCCTGTGCGCTTGATCGTCGATCTGCCAAACGAGGCGGAGATCGTCGATCTGTTTCTGCACGCGCCGGGTCGCAAACTGCTGGTCGCCTCCAGTGCCGGGGATGGGTTCATCATCCCTGAAGCCGAGGCGATTGCCCAGACCCGCAACGGCCGTCAAGTGCTGAATGTAAAGGACAGAGTTATCGCCAAAGTGGTCACGCCGGTGTCGGGTGATCACGTCGCTGTTGTCAGTGAAAACGGCAAGTTTCTGGTCTTTGCCACCTCCGAACTGCCGGAAATGACCCGTGGCAAAGGCGTGCGCATCCAGAAATACAAATCCGCAAGGTCCGCGCAAGGCACGTTGGATCTGGATGGCGGGTTGTCTGACATCACGACCTTCAACAAGGCCGAAGGGCTCAGTTGGCCGATGGGCGGGGGTAAAACCCGGCTTCAGGAAGACCTTTCAGAATGGCTTGGCAAACGCGCAGGCGTAGGCAAGCGGCCACCTTACGGATTCCCACGAAACAACAAGTTCAAATGAGGGCGGGATGACTGAAATCAGCGCCGGAGCAACATCGACCCAAACCCTGCCTGTGATGTTTTCCGGCCTGAAATCCACCTTGTTCCCGCTGGCACTCAAGACCTCCATCCTGACCGTTCTGACGCTTGGCTTTTACCGTTTCTGGATGAAAACACGGCTAAGGCGCTACTATTGGTCGGCCATAAAACCCGGTGATTTCCCGCTGGAATACACCGGCACCGGTGTTGAAAAACTGCTGGGGTTTCTGGTCGCGGTGGTGGTCATGGCGTTTTACATCGGGGTCTTTAACCTCATCCTGATGTTCCTCAGTTTCTCGCTGCTCAACGACAATTTCATGGCCTACCTGGCGTCCTTCGCCGGTGTCGTTCCGATCTATTTCTTCGCCCAATACCGCGCACGTCGCTATGTCCTGGCCCGCACCCGCTGGCGGGGTATCCGCTTTGGCATCAAACCGGCAGCATGGCGTTATGCAGGCGCGGCCCTATTGCATTGGACCCTTACGATCCTGACCTTAGGCATCCTGTTGCCTCGTCAGGTCTTCAAGCTGGAAAAATTCCGCATTGATCGCACCTGGTTTGGAGACCGGGTTTTCACGCAAGGCGGCAAATGGACGGATTTATTACGCCCAGCAACCCATTTTTACATCGGCTTGATCGCAACTCTGGCCACCGCAGGGTTGGGATTTTTGGACATCGGATGGCTTGGCCTGTTGGTGGTTAGCATTCCCTGGCTGATCTTTGGATTTATCTACTTTTCGGTGCGTTCTTTCGCGGTGATGGCTGCCTCCAAACGACTGGGGGACGATGTTGCGTTTCAGGCAAATCCCCGCACCGGGCGGGTGATCGGGATCTACCTATTAGGCAACTTGTTGACGGGTCTTTCGATGTGGGGAATTGGGATTGTCGTGGTCATAGTGCTCGTCATTCTGAGCGCCATGTTTGGCTCGTTTGCGCTGGATGAGACGACGCTGGATCGTGCGCTCAGCGGGCAGTTGAAAGGTCTGGAAATTGCGCTTTATGCCGCAATTGCCTCGGTTTATTTTGGGTTTTTCGCGCTTTATGGGGCTTTCTCCAAGGTCTTTGTTACCCTGCCTACGATGCAGCATTATGCGGAAACCCTCACCATTCAGGGCACCCACAACCTGACCGCCATTCGGCAGCGTCCGCGCGACGAATTTTCCGAGGCCGAGGGCTTTGCCGAAGCGCTGGATATAGGGGCCGCGATATGAACGAGCCAAGGATCTACGCCGACTTCGCTGATGGCGAAAGCGGGGCAGTGCGCCGTGTGACCGTGGCAATCGTCGACAATGATCGACTGCGGATCGGACTGCCCGAAGCCGATCCGGTTGACTGGCCGCTTGTCGACCTCCGCTCAATACCAGATCAGGCGGATCGCAAGTCTGTTGTGCTGGGGCTGGCAGGCGATCATCCGGCGCGTCTTGTGGTGCGCGACGCTAAATTCGCCCGGCATCTTGATGAACTGTCCCCTGACCTCAAGCGCCCCAACAAGACCCCCAATCTTGCGCGCAAGTTGACCATTTTTGGCGGTGCGGCGCTGGCATCGGTTGCGTTGATTATCTTTGTCCTCATTCCGGTGATGGCGGATCAAATGGCCAAGATGTTGCCCCCAGAAGGGGAACGTGCTCTCGGTGAAACGACGTTGAACCAAATCCGAACGGCTTTGGGTCAAGACCGGGGTGACTTAATCCGAACCTGCAAGCAACCAAATGGGCTTGCCGCGCTGCAAAAGATGAACGACCGACTGACGCCGGGCACCGATTTCCCATATGACTTGCGGGTGATTGTTCTGGATCACGAGATGGTCAACGCCTTCGCGCTGCCGGGTGGCCATATCATCCTTTTTGAAGGATTGCTGCGAGACGCCGAAAGCGCCGAAGAAGTGGCCGGTGTTCTGGGTCACGAGATGGGACACGTCGCTCATCGCGACCCGACCAGACTGGCGCTGCGCTCGGCCGGGTCCATCGGCGTTTTGGGTCTGCTGTTTGGCGATTTTGCAGGCGGGGCGGTGATTCTGTTTCTGACCGAGCGGCTTATTCAGGCGCAATATTCGCAAGGCGCAGAAAGCGCGTCTGACGCCTATGCCCACGAATTGCTCAACAACGCCGGGCTTCCGACAACCCCCATGTCGCGCTTTTTCGTGCGACTATTGGAAGAATACGGCAAGGATGAAAGCCTGTTGTCGCATCTGAGCAGCCATCCGGACTTGCAGGAACGTGCCAACCGCGCAGTCGAAGCAAGCACCGTGCGCGGCGTTTACGACCCGGTCCTCACCAGCGCTGAATGGCAGGCCTTGCGAAACATCTGCAACTAGGGCGATTGTTGTGAAAATGGAAACAGTTCAGGCAACTAAAGATCGCTGACCATGTCCCTGGACAAGGTCTTGGCGATTCATGGTTTTCCCGTTACGTTTTCGGCGGAATCACGCAGATGTCAGGCAGAAAGCTTGCTCAATTGGCGCTCGATAGGCTACTGCTCGGCCTGACTTTTCTTATCTGGAACACGCAAATGATCCTGACCCGCCTGAAAATCGCTATTGCCGGACTTGCTTCACTCGTTCTGGTTTCCTGCGCTCAAACGCCCGCAACAATCAGTGAGCCGGAACCAATTGGCGATTTCAAATTGGGACATCTGGTAGTTTTTGCCAAAAACGCGCAGATGGGTCCGTTGTCGCGCGAAGCCACCCCCGAAGAACTGGAAGCCGCGTTAAGGGCAGAACTAGAACCTAGGCTGGTGCCGCTGAAGGGGACGAAATTCTACAACGTTGCAATTTCGGTCGATGCCTTCATCCTTGCTGTGCCCGGCATTCCGATTGTGGCCTCGCCGCCCTCCGGGATCGTCGTGTCGCTGAACGTCTGGGATGACAAACAAGGCACGCTGGTTTTTGAGGAACACAAGCGCTTTACGGTGGCAGAAAAATTCAACGCCAAAAGCTTTTTCGGGTCGGGCCTGACGCAATCCCGCGAACAACAGATCGCCGCGTTGGCCAATGTTGTCGTCGAACAGATCGACACTTTCATGCGGGCCAATGCCGACAAATTCGTTGATCCTGACAAGGACGCATCTGACACTTGATTTCTGCTGCCATCCGGCTTAGATCGCGCGCGTTATCAATTGGGCCTTGAGCGGCCCTCCAGACGAGGCGATCGGATCATGGCAAAAGAAAAGTTTGAACGTAACAAGCCGCACGTAAACATCGGCACGATTGGTCACGTTGACCACGGCAAGACGACGTTGACAGCGGCGATCACCAAGCAGTTTTCGGACAGCTTCAAGGCCTACGACGAGATCGACGCGGCGCCTGAAGAAAAAGCCCGTGGCATCACCATCTCGACCGCGCATGTTGAGTATGAGACCGAAGGTCGTCACTACGCCCACGTCGACTGCCCCGGCCACGCTGACTATGTGAAAAACATGATCACCGGTGCGGCGCAGATGGACGGCGCGATCCTGGTTGTGAACGCGGCTGACGGCCCGATGCCCCAGACCCGCGAGCACATCCTCTTGGGTCGCCAGGTTGGCATTCCGCACATGGTTGTCTACCTCAACAAGGTTGACCAGGTTGACGACGAAGAGCTGCTGGAACTCGTTGAAATGGAAGTCCGCGAACTGCTGACCGAATACGGCTACCCGGGCGACGATATCCCCATCATCGCAGGCTCTGCGCTGGCGGCTCTGGAAGATCGTGATGACAACATCGGCAAAGACTCCATCGCCAAGCTGATGGCCGCTGTTGACGAATATATCCCGACACCAGAGCGTGCGGTTGACCAGCCCTTCCTGATGCCGGTCGAGGACGTGTTCTCGATCTCGGGTCGTGGGACGGTTGCAACTGGCCGGATCGAGCGTGGCCTGATCAAGGTCGGCGAAGAGATGGAAATCGTTGGCATCCGCGACACCAAGAAGACCACCTGTACCGGTGTTGAAATGTTCCGCAAGCTGCTCGATCAGGGCGAAGCGGGCGACAACGTGGGCCTTCTGCTGCGCGGTGTTGACCGTGAGGGCGTCGAGCGTGGCCAGGTTCTGTGTAAGCCGGGTTCGGTCAAGCCACACACCAAATTCGAGGCAGAAGTTTACATTCTGACCAAAGAAGAAGGTGGCCGTCACACGCCGTTCTTTGGCAACTACCGTCCACAGTTCTACTTCCGGACAACAGACGTCACCGGCACCGTTGGCCTGCCTGAGGGCACTGAAATGGTCATGCCGGGCGACAACCTGAAGTTCGCGGTTGAGCTGATCGCCCCAATCGCGATGGAAGACGGCCTGCGCTTTGCGATCCGCGAAGGCGGCCGCACGGTTGGTTCGGGTGTCGTATCCAAAATCATCGAATAATCGGTGACGCGTCCCGGACCTGATCCGGGACCGCTTGAAATCAAGAGGCCCCGGGTCACGGCCCGGGGCTTCGCCAAAAGAAGCCCTTTCATTTCCTTGAAAGCCGAACGCTCCAATGCCAGATTGGTGACAGCCAATCCGGAGCCGTGCTTTTGAAAACTCTTGCTACCTTTCTGACGGTTTTCGCACTGTTTTTGCCTGCCTCGCACGCGTTCGGCGGGACGAAACCGCTGATCCGCTCCAGCGAGGAAACCGCATCAGCGCTTTGTCGTGCCTATCGCCGCCCGGCCGAGGAACTGGTGCAGCTTTGCGCGGACGCAATGGACGAATTTCGCCACACAAGTCGTGAAATCGCGGTTTTTCTGGTTAATCACGGCAAGGCATTGGACGAGTTAGACCGCCCCGTAGAAGCGCGTGAAAAGTATAAGTCCGCGCTGAAACTGATACCGTCGCATGAGCCGGGGTGGCGAAATCTTGGGTGGTCCCATTGGGGCGCCAACAATTACCCAGAGGCCGAGGCGGCCTTTCGCAAAGCGCTGGAACTGAGGGTCACTGCCGAGGCGATGGCGGGCCTCGGGTCCGTTCTGCGCAAAGTGAACGGCGATAGCGCAGAGGCAAAGCAGCTGTTGGAGGGGGCGATTCTGATCTCCCCGGACTACAACTGGACGCGCGTGGAACTTGGCTGGTTTCACTACAATCTGTGGGAAAACAAAGAGGCAAGCGCCTATTTCAAAGCGGCGCTCAAACGTGATCCCAGCTATCATCAGGCCGCTTATGGGTTGGCACTCACATTGAACCGGCTTCAGGATTTCGATGGGGCGAATGTTGCGATCAACCGTGCGATCGAGGCAGATGCAGGGAATGCGACGTACTTTGCCCAACGCTCTTCAATCCTGCGCAATGCCGATCGTCCAAAGCAGGCTCTGAAGGACGCGATGCAGGCGATGTCGTTGGACGCAGATCTTGCCGAAGGCTACGTCACCGCTGCCTGGGCGCTGTCAGACCTGGGCCGGATGCCGGAAGCGCTGGATCTGATGATCAGCGGTGCGGATCAGCAGTTCAAGTCGTCCTATTTCCACTATAATCACGCTGACCTTCTGACCCGTGACGAACGCTGGTCCGATGCCTTGGTTGCCATTGATCGGGCCTTGGCCAGCGCGGATCGTGACCAACATGATTTTAACCTCCGGGCCTGGATTTTGCTGGTTTTGGAACGCCCCGCCGAGGCGAAACTGGCGGCAAATGCTTCCCTTGAACTGGCGGCGGAAAACCTGTCTGCGCTGTTTTACCGTGCTTTTGCCGAGGTTAATCTTGGCGACGTAGCGTTGGCCTTGGAAACTTTTCGCATTGCCCGCAAGAACGGGCTGAACGACGCCGATACTGACGACTTTATCGCGCTGCTGATCCGCAAAGGCCACTGGGCCGCTGCGGGAATGGCGCGCATGACCGCAAATGAAACCGCAAAAACTGCGAAATCCGAGGAAAGCAATTAGCATGGCGAAAGCACAAAAAATCATGGTTACCGGCGGTTCCGGCTTCATTGCAAAACACATCGTTTTGCAACTGCTGCAAGCCGGTCATACCGTGCGGGCCTCGGTTCGTTCTGAAACCCGCGCGAATGAATTGCGTCAGACCATGGCAGAGCATCTGGGCGACGCAAAAGACCTTGATTCCCGTCTGGAGCTGACCGAGCTTGATCTCAATGATGACAAGGGTTGGGACGCCGCCCTTGAAGGCGTCGATGTGTTGATGCACACCGCCTCGCCGTTTCCGTTGGCCTCGCCGAAGGATGAAAACGACCTGATCCGCCCGGCAGTTGATGGCACGTTGCGGGCGCTAAAAGCCGCCAAAGCAGCAGGCGTCACGCGGGTTGTCCTGACGTCCTCCTGCGCGGCGATTTATTATACCGTGCCGCTGACCACCACGCGGGCCGTGACCGAAAAGGATTGGAGCGATCCCGACAGCCCGGTGATTTCGGCCTATTCCAAGTCCAAGACCCTTGCCGAACGCGCTGCCTGGGATTTTGTCGCCTCCAACCCGGAGATGCAATTGACCACGATCAACCCCAGCCTCGTGGCGGGCCCGGCTCTGGATGACCGTTTTGGTACGTCGCTGGGGATCGTGGAACGGGCTCTCAGCGGCAAAGACCCCGCGCTGCCCGCGCTGAAGATCGGCGTGGTTGATGTGCGCGACGTGGCCAAAATGCACGTCGCGGCCATCGCCAATAAAAAGGCAATTGGCGAACGGTTCATCGCCTCGTCCGATGATTTGTGGTTCCGGGAGGTCAACGAAATCCTGAAGGCCGCGTATCCAGATCGCAAGATTACGACGCGCCAGGCACCGAATTGGATGATCCGTCTGTTCTCGCTCTTTGATGGCGCGATCCGGTCTGTCACCCCCTTGTTGGGCAAGGATTTGCGGGCAAGCGGGCAAAAGGCGCGTGATATTCTGGGCGTCGATTTCATCTCCGGTGCGGATGCGATCCGGGCAAGTGCTGAATATCTGACCAAACGCTAACGCAACCGGTTGCACCAAAGCGCCCATAGGCCGCATAATCGGTGAAAAAGGGTGTTGTTCATGCAGGCGGAACGGACTTTGGGATTACTCCGTCTTGCGACGGGACTGTCGCTGATCCTGGCGCTGGTCAATCATCTTTTGCCGCCAAAACCCTTTGCGCTGACCCAGTTGATGTTCGACTATTCGCAAGGCCTGACCCGCCGTGGTCTGGTTGGGGAATTGTCGCAACTTGTGCTTGGTGCCGAGATTTCCCATGCCGAGGCGTTCTTTCTGGCAGCATTCGTCACCCTGATCGGTGCGTTGTCCTTTTATCTGTTTCTTGTCCGGGTGTTGCCCGCCGAAATGATCTCCGGTTGGTTGCTGGTGATCCTGGCGCTCAATTCCTTTGCGTTTGCCAGTTTTGTCGGCAACGTCGGTTATCTTGATGGATTGCTGTTAGCGCTGACGCTGCTGGCGATTTCCTTGCCGGTCACTTTAGCGGGGTTGGTGCTGCGAGCCTTGCTGGTAGTGGCGGGCGTTATGATACATGAAAACATGCTGCCCTATTTTACGCTGTTGATCGGATTTGACCTCTGGCAGCGGCGCGGCAACGCGCGTTTTGGAGCGGCTATTGCATTGATGCCCGTGATGCTGGGGCTGCTTGCCCTGTTTGTGCTGGTTGGGTTTTCAAAGCTCGATGTAAACTCCGCCGAGGCTTTTGCCGCTGGGCTGGAGGCGCGGGCGGATTTCTGGCTGGACCCCACGGCCCTTGAAGTGTCCGGGCGGGGTATTTCCGGCAATCTTGCGCTGATGGCGGAATTGCGCGGTACAACCAAATACTGGGCCTGGGTGCTGTTTGATGGCGTGCCGCTTTTGGCGATGAGCCTCTGGCTGATCTGGCTGTCCGCGCGTCTACTGGATACACCGTTTGGTCGGGTGCTGGCGGCATTGGTGATACTCGCGCCGCTCAGCCTGAACCTGATTGCTTTTGATGTGGTCCGGTTTGGGGCGGCCTCGGTGTTGGTCGGCTTTGTCGTTATTGCCCTGTTGCTGCGCGATAGCGAACCCGCGCGCCGTCTGTTCCCCCGCCTTTTCGGGTGGCCACATATGCTGGTCCTCCTGGTGCTTAACGTGAATATCTTTACCATTCAGGTGAATATCGGAGCATTTCACGTCGGCCAGTTTCCCTGGGTACTGTTGACGCAGCTAAAATGGCTGGTCCCCTGACCCGATGGCGACGCCTTGCGGCGTCATGATATTAGAGCGCCTTGCGGCGCAGTTGCCTCCGGCGGGGATATTGCTGGCACAAAGAAGCGTATTTGGCTTGCAAGAGTGCCCGGGCTTTCGTAAATGACGAGGCGCTGGTTCTAGGGGTTTAGCTCAGTTGGTAGAGCGACGGTCTCCAAAACCGTAGGTCGTGGGTTCGAGCCCCTCAACCCCTGCCAGTGAAATCCAACAGATCGTGGTCTTAACCGCCGCTTTACGCCGCCTAGTCCAGGACCGCCGCTTCGACTTGTCCAAGTCGTTCCTTGCCGTAGAACATTTCATCGCCGACGTAGAATGTCGGGATGCCAAATGCACCGCGGTCGACTGCCATTTCTGTATTGGCGATCAGTCGTGCCTTGATGTCGGGATCCTGGGTTGCGTCCAAAAGGCTTTGTGCGTCAAATCCGGCCGCGTTCAGGGTAGCAGCATAAACCTCCGGGTCAGCCATGTTCAGCCCGTCTTCCCACATGGCTTTCATCCCGGTCTCCACGTAGTCCGCGAGCCGGTCCTGATCTATCGCCGCAAAAATGCCGCGCATCAAAAGCAGGCTGTTAACCGGGAAATGCGGGTTCCACTGAAACCCCTTGATCCCATTCGCCTTGATAAAACGCGAGAACTCCAGCCGTTCGTAATCCAGTTTGCCCCTGATCGGCGCAAAGGACAGGAAGGGCGCCTGATTGCCGGTGGCTTTGAATATGCCACCCAGAAGGCAAGGAATGTAGTTGACTGTCGCCCCAGTGCGGACCGCAAAATCGGGCAGCACACGATGCACGAGGTAGGCGTTCGGCGAGGCGAAATCGAATAGAAAATCAACGGATTTGGGCATTACCAGGTTTCCTTCCAGGGGCGCAGATCAAGTTCATGGGTCCAGGCGGACCGCGGTTGGTTGTGGAGCATCACGTAAGCCGCCGCGATGGCTTTGGGATCAAGGATCGCATCTTCGGTGCGCAGATCATCAACGCCGGGGACATTGTCGCGAATGAAGTTTGAATCAATCGCGCCATCAATAATCGTATGCGCGACGTGGATGTTCTTCGGTCCCAATTCACGCGCCATGCTTTGCGCCAAAGCCCTGAGCGCCGCCTTGGCCCCGGCAAAGGCGGAAAACCCAGAGGCACCCCGCATGGAGGCCGTTGCCCCAGTGAAAATGATCGTGCCACGTTGGCGGGGTTCCATCCTTGCAGCTACCTCGCGGCCCATCAGGAACCCGGCAAAGCTCGCCATTTCCCAGACCTTGCGATAGACCCGCGCGGTGGTTTTGGTGATCGGAAAGCGAACGTTTGCGCCGATGTTAAAGACGGCTACTTCAATTGGGCCGATGGTCGTCTCGATCTGTTCGACAAGGGCGATCATCGCCTCTTCGTCGCGGGCATCCACGGGCATTGCATGGGCTTGATGGCCATCAGCGCGGATCGAGGCCGCCAGCGCCTCCAGCTTGTCTTTGTGCCGGGGTCGTCTGCACAGAATGGCCGTCATCCCTTCGGCAGCAAAGGCCCGCGCGACCGCTCCGCCGGTATCGTCGCCCGCCCCGATGACAAGGCAGCATTTGGTTTCATTCATGGACAAACCCTCCTGATGGCGAAACCCTATCGTGCGGAATCCATGCAAGGAAAGCCAAAATTCCGCGCTTGGAGTGCTTGCCAATCATTTGCCCAAACGTCACTTTGCCCCGGATACGTCAGAGGTAGGCAATGATGCGCAAGACCAAGAATATCCTTTTCATCATGTTTGACCAGCTCCGGTGGGATTACCTGAGCTGCGCCGGTCACAAGACGCTGGAAACCCCCCATATCGACCGTCTTGCCGCCAAGGGTGTGCGCTTTACGCGAACCTATGTGCAATCACCGATTTGCGGCTCCTCAAGGATGAGCTTTTACACCGGGCGTTATGTCCATTCCCACGGTGCCCAATTCAATGGCTATCCGCTGAAGGTGGGCGAACGCACCATGGGCGATCATCTGCGCGACACCGGCATGGACTGCTGGCTGATCGGCAAGACCCATATGAAAGCGGATATCGCAGGATTGGACCGGCTTGGAATTTCTCACGACGGAGTCGTCGGCACGCGGGTCGCGGAATGTGGCTTTGATGTCTATGTCCGCGATGATGGCCTCTGGGCCGAAGGGCCGGATGGGTTTTATGACGAACGCCGCTCGCCCTATAACGAATACCTGAACGCCAAGGGCTACGCGGCAGAAAACCCCTGGCACGAAAACGCCAATTCAGGTGTGGACGAGGATGGTTCCATCGCCTCGGGCTGGATGACCAGACACGCAGACAAGCCCGCCAACATCAAAGAAGAAGACAGCGAAACGCCCTGGCTGACCTCGCGCACGATTGATTTCATCGAAAGCCGCAGCGATGCGCCTTGGTGCGCGCATGTCTCCTACATCAAACCCCATTGGCCCTATATCGTGCCCGCGCCCTATCATGGCATGTATGGGCACAATCAGATCCAGCCAGTGAACCGGTCCGAGGACGAAAAACTCGACCCCCAGCCGGTCTTTGGCCAATACATGAACAACGCCGTGGGCAAGCTGTTTCAGCGCGACGAGGTACGCCAAAAAGTGATCCCGGCCTATATGGGGTTGATCAAACAATGTGACGACCAGATGGGGCGGCTCTTTGCCTATCTGGAGGAAACCGGGCGGATGGACGACACGATGATCGTGATCACATCCGATCATGGCGACTATCTGGGTGATCACTGGATGGGTGAAAAAAGCCTTTTCCACGAGTGTTCGGTCAAGGTGCCTCTGATCATTTATGATCCGTCACCTCATGCGGATAATACGCGCGGCACCACCTGCGATGAATTGGTCGAAAGCATTGATCTGACCGCCACCTTTATCGAGGCCGCAGGCGGAGACGTGCCCGATCACATCGTTGAAGGGCGCTCGCTGCTGCCGTTTCTCCACGGTGAAAAACCAAGCGATTGGCGCGACTTTGCGGTCAGTGAATTTGACTACGCGATGACCCCGATGGCGGCCAATCTGGGCCTTGCCCCAAGAGATTGCCGCCTTTTCATGATCGCTGACAAACGCTGGAAGTTCATGCATGCCGAGGGCGGATTGCGCCCGCAGCTGTTTGACATGGAGGCCGATCCAAACGAGCTGAACGACATCGCAACTGACCCCGCAAGCGCTGATGTGCTGGCGATGATGTACGAGCGTCTGGGCCAATGGGCACGACGGATGAGCCAGCGCACCACCCGCTCCGAAGCCGAGTTGATCAAAGGTCGCGGCAAGTCCACCAAACGCGGAATTCTGCCGTTTCTTTATGATGGCACCGAGGTGGATGCAGAGCTGCTTGGCAAATACATAGGCAAGGCCGCGCAGGATTATACCGGAGACAAACCTAAGGAATAGCCGTCGCAATCGGCAGGCTTTCGTCCGGACCCCATTCGCCGAGCGAATTGTCATAGACAGACACAAAATCATGCCCCAACTGGTAAAGCATGAACGCATCCGTCGTGGCAAAAATCCCGCCACCGCAATAAGCGATGAGATGCGCGGCCTTGTCTGCACCCGTGTCGGCAATAATCGCGGCAATGGTTTCGATGGGCAGGAACATCTGAGTCTTTGGATCGACCAGTTCAGCTTTTGGAATATTGACGCTGCCCGGAATATGCCCGGGCCGTCCGTAACGCGGGTTTTCCCCTGAAAAGGCATCCCGCCCCAATGCGTTCACCAAACAGGTTTCAGGCTTGTCCAGTGCCGCCAAAACCTCCGCCTTGCCGACAAACAGGCCAGGCCTTGGATGCGGGATCAGCTTGCCCGGCGGATAGGGGTCCGAGGTGGTCGCGACCGGATTGCCTAACGCGGACCAGCGGGTGAACCCGCCGTCCAATATCGCGGCATTGTCAAAGCCAATCCAGCGGAGCATCCACCAGAAACGGGTCGCCCAGGCGGGACTTGTGCGGCTGTAAAGAATAACCCGACTTGATTGATCCACGCCTGCACGGGCAAAAGCATCGGCGACGTTTTCCGGCGCTTCCAGCGTCATGCCCCAAGGGCTGTCTTGGAGGGAAAAATCACCCTGCAAATCAAGATAAGCCGCCCCCGGAATATGCCCGGCGGCATGTTCCTCCGCAGCACCTTTGACTAGGTAAGGACGATCTCCGTCGGTTTGAAACTCCAGATAGGTTGTGCAATCAAATATCCGCAATCCGGGCGTGTCCAGATGATCGGCCAACCATTCACAACTGACAATCGCCTCGGGGTTTCGAAATTCAGCAACCATTGCACGCCTCCGGTTTTGATGCCGATCCTATGCCAACAGGGCCAAAACCCAAAGCGCGTGGTGGCAAACCTGGTGGAGTTTCAAATTTTGCAAACATTTCCTTCGCACTGAAAACATCGCCCAGCCCATTGAATTTCCGAAGGAAACAGATTTCATGGCAAGGGAAAGGGGTCATCATGTCCGATCCAAAATATTACGCGCCAACAGGCGGCTTACCACCCCAGACCCAGCTATTGAGCGACCGTGCGATGTTCACCGAGGCCTATGCGGTGATCCCGAAAGGCACGTTTTCCGACATCGTGACCTCGTTTTTGCCATTCTGGGATAACGCACGGTTTTGGGTGATCGCGCGGCCCTTGTCAGGTTTTGCCGAGACGTTTTCGCAATACATCGCGGAGGTGCAGCCGGGTGGTGGCAGCACGCGGCCGGAAACCGGTACTGGAATCGAGGCGGTGCTTTTTGTCGTTGAGGGCGCCATCAGTCTGTCCCACAGCGGCCAGACTTTTGAGCTTGGCGAAGGCGGCTATGCCTATTTGCCGCCGGATATGCCTTGGACGTTGAAAAACACCTCCGACAAACCCGCGCGGTTCCATTGGATCCGCAAAGCCTACCAACCCGTCGAAGGGCATGATGCGCCGGATCCGATCATCTCCAGCGATGCCGAAGTCGCTCCGACCGTGATGCCGGACACTGATGGCGTTTGGGCGACGACGCGCTTTGTTGACCCCGCCGATCTACGCCACGATATGCATGTCACCATCGTCACATTCCAACCCGGCGGGGTCATTCCCTTTGCGGAAACACATGTGATGGAGCACGGGCTTTACGTGCTGGAGGGCAAGGCGGTTTACCGGCTCAATCAGGATTGGGTCGAGGTCGAGGCCGGCGATTTCATGTGGCTGCGCGCCTTTTGCCCGCAGGCTTGTTATGCCGGGGGGCCGGGACCGTTTCGCTATCTGCTTTATAAGGATGTGAACCGGCACATGCCGCTGGCGGAAAGCTGGCTCAAACGCTAGTTCGCGTTGTCAGCCGAGGCCTACGTCAGGAGCCGTCGATTGCCTGTGTCGTTGCAATGACCACTTCCATGCGTTTGACATCCGGCGGATGTGTCCCCCAGAAGGTCAGACCGGACCGACCATTGGCCGCCTCTGCGCGGGCAAAGAACTTCGCGCCCTCAATCGGATCATAGCCTGCAGATCGCGCGATCCTTGTGCCCAGCATATCGCTTTCCAACTCGTAGGTCTGCGAATAGGCCCGCTGCCCGATGGCCGCGCCAATTTCGATGCTGCGATCAATCGAGCCGGGGTCATTGACACCCGCCCCGGCATTGCCGATCGCAGTGATCGCCCCCAACAACAATGCCCCCGCCAGCGCCTGTTGTTGTTGTTTGACGATATGCTGACCAATCAGATGACCGTATTCATGGCCCAGAATAAAGGCCACTTCGTCATCGCTTTGGGCGTCTTGCAGCATGGGAACCGTAAAGCGGATCACCGGCCCCTCAAAACCCTGCTTGGTATAGGTGAAATAGGCGTTGCGCTCCTTCATTTGCCGGTCGATTTCCAGCCGGACATTGCAGTCGATCGGCGTGCGATCCTGGAACTCCTGCAAACAGAACTGACGCGCCACCGGTTCAATCCGACGGGCAACCCGCGCAAACCTAGCCTCGCCCGTCGCAACACTGGAAGGGCCTGCACGCGGCGCTGTGCGGGCCTCTGCAAAGATCGCCGCAGCCCGGCTGGTGGCGCTGTCAGCACTTTCGGGCAGGTCATAGCTGGTGCCGCAGGCGGCCAAAGCGCCCGCCAGCGCAAGTGCCGGGATCCAGCGGAATATGGGCAAAGCAATCATCAAGGCAAATCCTGAAAGGTCGGGAACACCGCCATTCTAGCAAGCCGCCGGGGTCTCGCAAAGCGGGATTTGATCGCCATCGGTTTCGCAAAAAACCAGAAACATCTGTTGCTGCCTTTGGCCTTTCGCAGCAAGGCTTTGCCCGTCATATTGTCGTGCAAAGCACAAAGGAAAAACGCATGGCCGGATATCTGACTACCCATGTTCTGGACACTGCATCGGGGCGACCTGCGGCGGGCCTAAAGATTGATCTCTACCGGATTGAGGGGGAGGCGCGACAGCATCTGATCAGCCTGACAACCAACGACGACGGGCGCACCGATCAACAAATCCTGCCCACGGACAAATTTGAAACCGGCACCTACGAGCTGGTCTTTCACGCGGGGGCCTACCTTGATGCGATGGGCACCCCACCGGAAGAGCCGCGTTTCCTCAACATCATCCCGATCCGCTTTGGCATTTCCGAAGCCTCGCACTACCACGTGCCGCTGTTGCTGTCGCCGTTCGGCTATTCGACTTATCGGGGGAGCTAAGCGCGATCCGAAAAGTGGGCGGCGGTTTTTGAGTCCAATTGCGTAAATGGCTGGTGTTTTGTGTCTAACGCAAGATACCCGATGGAAACTGGGTATCGGATACCACGCGAATACTCGCGAGTGATGGCGTTGTATGCCGGGTTTGAGGTCAAAGTGACAATTTCTTTCAAGTAACCTAAGCTAAAGGCCGACCACATCAGGAGAGCCAAATGCGAGCGCTATTATTCACGACCGGGTCACCGTTTGCGCGTGCAGTGCGGATTGCACTTGATGAGCTTGGCCTTGACTACGAACGGCGCGAAGAAATCACCACACCAAGCGCAGAAGAACGAGCGGCAGCGACACCCACCCTGCAAGTTCCTACCTTCTGGGATGGGGATCAAACGCTATGGGAAAGCGGAACCATCGTTGAATACCTTCTATCAACGTATCCCAGCCGACCAGCGGTTGAACCGCCCCTTGCTATGCATGCATTCCGCCCCGACAATGAGTGGCAGGATAAACTGACATTCGCTACGATCCAAACCTTTGGAAATGCAGCAACAATCATATCTCAAATGAAGTGGTCAGGAGTTGAAGCCGCGAATAACGCGCATATGAAACGGTCGGCAGAGAAGCTCGCTCACATACTAGGCTGGCTTGAAGGGCAAATACACCAGACCGCCACGGGCTTCATGCCTGATTGCATTTCGATGTCTGACATATTCCTTGCCGCACATGTGCGTTTTGTCCAAGCACGACCGCTTGGAATTGACCTGAACCTCCCGCGTTACCCGAAGATCGAGGCGCTGCTTGACCAGTTGGATGGGCGAAAAAGCTTCCAGACAAACCCGGTCTGGTGGTGGGAGCCGGGCGTTGTCGGATATCAGCCTGACGGAACACCCGTTCATAACAGTTGAGCCAATAATCAAATGGCAGCATTGTCCGCACAGCAAACCGCGGAACCTTCGGGCGGACAACTAAAACGCACCATAGACCGCGTCGGTATCTTTTGCCCTCTGCAACTCTCTAAATTGCCTTCAGCGCTGACTGGATGTGCTCCACCATAAAGTCGATGAACAGCCGCGCCTTTGGGTCTTGCCGTCGGCGATGGGAATACAAACACGCCATTTGGATTGGAATGGGTGGCTCGTCCTCCAGCACCGGCACAAGGCGACCATCGGCGAGGTAGTCCGCCACCTCAAAAACCGGTTTCAGGATAATCCCATGCCCTGCCAATGCCCAATGGGTCAGCACATCGCCGTGGTCACATTCGAACGGGCCACTGACCGGGATTTTTTGCACGCCCTCCGGGGTCTGCAAGGACCACTGAAATTCAGGCGCGCCGGGGTAGCGCAGGTTTAAACAATCATGCTCTGTCGTTCGCAAGGCTGTACTGCTCGCAGGCTGACCCCGCGCCGCGATATATGACGGCGCCGCGCAGAGCACGCGCGGACAATCGGCGATTTTGCGGATGCGCAGGCTCGAATCCTCCGGCACCCCAAGGAAAAACGCAGCATCCAGGCCTTCGGATGTCAGGTCGAGTTTCCGATCCGACAGACGCAGGCGAATGTTGATGAGCGGCTGCGTCGCCTTAAAGTCCGGCACCGCTGGCGCGATGAGCCGTTGCCCAACCCCAAGGGGGGCCGCGACAAACAGATTGCCGCGCGGGGTGGAGGTGACGTCGTTCACGTCCGCCTCGGCCTCCTCCACCGCCTCGACGATCTTGCTGGCCCCGCGATAAAACAAAACGCCCTGTTCGGTCGGCGCAAGCATCCGGGTTGTGCGCTGGAAAAGACGCACGTTCAGGTGCGCCTCCAAATTGGAAATCCGCGACGAAGCGACAGCGGCAGAGACCCGCAGATCACGCGCTGCGGCAGACATCGAGCCAAGCTCGTAAACCCGGATAAACGTGCGAATATTGTCGAGATAGGCCATGATGGGATTATTAGTCGATTTTTGAAGCAGTTGGGGCTTATTTTCCGATACACGAAAATGATCCCATGGGATAGCCTGCGCGAAACGCGCAAACGGAGGGGCAAATGGACGATTTTGCGATTATCTGGGACTGGCTCGAATTCGCTGTCCGCTGGGTGCATGTGATCACCGGGATCGCCTGGATCGGCTCGTCGTTCTATTTCATAGCACTCGACCTTGGCCTCCACCGCGACCGCAACCTTTCCAGCGGCGCGGATGGCGAGGAATGGCAGGTCCACGGCGGCGGGTTTTATCACGTCCAGAAATACCTCGTGGCCCCTAAAGACATGCCCGACCACCTCGTCTGGTTCAAATGGGAAAGCTATTCGACATGGCTGTCCGGGGCCGCCTTGCTGATGGTCGTCTATTGGGTTGGGGGTGAGTTATACCTCATTGATGCGACCAAAGCTGACCTGTCGCTTTTCCAAGGCATCCTGATTTCCGCCGCTTCCCTGACCGTCGGCTGGATCGTTTATGACTTCCTCTGCAAATCGAAACTAGGCGAACAACCGACCGTCCTGATGTTCCTTCTGTTCGCCCTGCTGGTCGTCATGGGCTGGGGCTACAACGAGATTTTCACCGGTCGCGCGACCATGCTGCACCTCGGCGCGTTTACTGCGACGATCATGACCGCGAATGTGTTTTTCATTATCATGCCGAACCAGAGGATTGTGGTGAAGGACCTGCAAGAAGGCCGCGCCCCGGACGCGAAATACGGTAAGATCGCCAAGCTGAGGTCCACCCACAACAACTACCTCACGCTGCCGGTTATCTTTTTGATGCTGTCGAACCACTACCCGCTGGCGTTCGCCTCCGAGTATAACTGGATCATCGCCGCACTTGTCTTTCTGATGGGCGTCACGATCCGGCACTATTTCAACACGATGCACGCCCGCGCTGGCGCGCCCACATGGACGTGGCTGGTCACGGTGATCCTGTTCATCCTGATCATGTGGCTGTCTGCGCTGCCGCTTAAGCAGGAAAGCCTTGAGGTGTCGGAAAACCGCGCCCTCACCAAGACCGAGCAGATCTTTGCCTCTGCCGCCGGGTTCGAGGAGGTCAGCGACATCATCCCCGGACGATGCTCCATGTGCCACGCGCGCGAGCCGTTTTACGAGGGCGTCCGCCGCGCCCCAAAGGCGGTGTTTTTGGAAACCCCGGCGGATATCGCCAAAGAAGCCCGGCGCATCTATCTGCAAGCCGGTGTGACGGTTGCCATGCCGCCCGCGAACGTGAGTTTCATGGAACCCGAGGAACGCGCCGCCGTTATCCGCTGGTATCTCGCAGCGGCCAAGGATTTGCCGTTTTATGTGGCGGCGAAGTAAACGCGCGTCAGGCCTTGGCCTTTGGCTCGGTTGAAAAAGCATAGATCGCGCAGCCCACCAGCAGCGACGCTCCGAACAGCAAAAACAGACCGCTGTAAAACTCGGGCGTCCCCGCACTATCCCCGGCGCGGGACGCAATGGCCGATGTCACAAACTGCATCAGCCCAACGCCGCCGATCCCAAACAGGTTCAGCAAAGTAATCCCCCGCCCCGTCAGGTGCTTGGGCAGGAACAACTGCCCGTGCGCCATGATGACCGGAAAGGTCGAGCCACAAAAGCCGATGGCGGTGAACATCACGGCGGCAAAAGCAGGTGAGTTCGCAGGCATCTGCCAAAGCAGCAGGCAGAGCAATCCGCCCATCCCATTGGCGACCAGTATGACCTTTTTCTTGGACCCCACCATCCGCTCCAGCGGCCCATAGGCAAAAGACCCCGCCGCCAGTGCCAGCGCCATAAAGACGGTGACATTGCCAATCCCGGCCTGATCCATGCCAAAGACATCCTCCAGATACGGCCCGGCCCAAAGCCCGCGAATACCCGCAGCGGGTGCGTAATTGACCAGCATCAGCGGGAACAACAAAAGCAGGCTTGGTGACAGCATCAGCGTTAACAGCGATCCCTCACCGCTCGCCTCGGCCTCGTCCCTTGGGGGGTCACGCAAAACCACCAGCAGGGAAAACGCGACCAAAGTGGCCGCAATCGCAAGGCCCCACATGGTTTCACGCCAGCCATAAGCGTCAATCGCCCAAGCCAGCGGCGCGGAACCCGCAAGGTTGCCCGCAGACCCAAACCCGATCATCGCCCCGGCGAGGGTCGCAAACATCGCCTGAGGGTACATGCGTGCGAAAATATAGTAGCTCGCCATCAAGACGGGTGAACCACCGACACCAAACAAAGCCATCGCTACCGCGATCATCAGAGGCGTGGTTGCCAGCGCAAAAACCACAGCCCCACCACCACCACCGATCAACAGCAGACACCCCGTGGTCCAGCGGGGCCCAAAGCGATCAAGCGCCCAGCCGACCGGAATTTGCATCGCCGCAAAGACAAAGAACCACAAGCCGGACGCAAAAGACAAATCCGCCGCCGTCGTCCCCACCTCGGCCCCCAGAACGGGGGTCAGAACCGCCAGAAACGAGCGGTAGAACTGGCTGAGGAAATAGCCAAGCACCAGAAAGAAGATACCAAGTTTCATGGGAAGTGCCTCGAGTCGGATTGGAGTGCGGCCACAAAATCAGCGACCGGGGGATGACGCAAGGGTAAAGGACGCCCGGGATTTAGGGATTCACGACTTTGACCAAACCTATTAGGGTGGCCCTAATCAATTGATCGCACAAAGAGCATATGATGACCAATTCCCTTTTCTACGGCGATAATCTCCAGGTTCTGCGGGACAGCATCGCGGATGAAAGCGTCGATCTGATCTACCTTGACCCGCCGTTCAACTCGAACGCTTCTTACAACGTGTTGTTCAAAGGGCCGCAGGGCAACGAAAGTGCGGCGCAGATCGAGGCGTTTGACGACACCTGGCACTGGAATGACAGCGCGACGGAGGCCTTTGGTGATGTAATGCGGTCGGGGAATGGCAATGTGGCCGAGATGCTGAGGGCGATGCGCAGTTTCCTCGGCGACAACGACATGATGGCTTACCTCACCATGATGGCTGTCCGACTGTTGGAACTACACCGCGTGTTGAAAGACACCGGGAGCCTCTATCTGCACTGTGACCCCACGGCGAGCCACTACCTGAAGATCCTGCTGGATGCGGTGTTTGGGGCGAAGAATTTTGGCGCAGAAATCATTTGGCAAAGAACCGCCACGCACAACGACGCAAAAAGGTGGCCTTGGCTGTCAGACACGATACTTAACTATTGCAAAGACAAGAGCTTTAAGTGGAATCCTGTCTTTCGAGCGCAATCCGATGAAGACATTGAAAAAAGATATCGGTTTTCCGAGAGTTCGGGTAGGCGTTACCGACTTGGACCCATGGATGCTCCGGCTGGCGGCGGCATGTCCGCGATCAACAAAGAAACCGGACGACCAAATGGCTGGTATCTTTGGAAAGGGTATCAACCACCGACAAAGGGGTGGCGGTATAGTCCAGAAACCATGCAGCGCCTTCACGATGCCAACTTGATTCACTATCCACGCGAAAAGACTAAACGTTTGGCGAAAAAGCTTTATTTGGATGAGTCTAAAGGTGCGCTTGTGGGGAATATTTGGACTGATATTCCTCCTTTGCAAGGCTCTGCCAAAGAACGCCTCGGCTACCCCACGCAAAAACCCGTCGCTTTGCTGGAACGCATCCTCAATGCCTCGTCCAATCCCGGCGATGTAGTGCTCGACCCGTTCTGTGGCTGCGGCACGACGGTCCATGCAGCGCAAAAACTCGACCGACAGTGGATCGGGATTGATGTTACCCATTTGGCCATTGGCCTCATTGAAAAGCGTCTTCGTGATGCGTTCGAGGATGTTAAATTCGAAACTCACGGGGTGCCGCAGGATATTTCCGGGGCGCGCGACATGGCCAACCGGGGGCGGACCGACAAAAACTACTATTTCGAGTTTGAAAAATGGGCGCTCTCGCTCATCGCAGCACAACCGGGGAATATGGGCAAGAAGGGCGCGGACAAAGGCATCGACGGGCGGGTTTACTTTGGCCCAAAACACGAAGGCACGGCCATCGTTTCGGTCAAGGCGGGCGACAACGTTGGGGTTGCGATGATCCGTGATCTAAGGGGCGTGATCGAACGCGACAAAGCCGCCATCGGGATATTCCTCACACTGGCGGAGCCAACCAAACCCATGATCACCGAAGCCGCCGGGGCCGGGCAGTTTGAAATGGACGGCTTTGATCCCGTGCCCCGTATCCAGATCGTCACCATCGAACAGGCGATGGAGTTGCGCGACCGCGCCCTGCGCCTGCCTGCGCGTCGCGATGATGCCTTTAAGAAAGCCGCCCGCGAGGTGGATACGAAATCGCAGGGCAAGCTCGACCTCTGAGCCCTCTTGAAACCCCAAACCAAAAGGGCTAGGTGAAACCCGCGCCGGGCAGGGGTCCGGCTTTCAGTAAGGAATGCGATCATGGCCCGGACCAATCCGCTTCAGTTCATCCAGCAGGTGCGTGGGGAAATGTCCAAGGTTGTCTGGCCGACCCGCCGGGAAACCACGGTCACGTCGATCATGGTCTTTGTGATGTCAATGATCGCCGCTATGTTCTTCTTTCTGGTGGATCAACTGATCCGTCTGGGCCTGTCCGGGATGCTTGGCCTCTTTGGCTAGCCCTCCTCACGTCAGCGGCCAAAAAGTCGGCCCATGCCCTTGAATTCACGTCATTCGCGCGTTAGAGGCAGGCCATCCCAAGGCCAATGCGCGCACCGATTCGGATTGCGCGCTGTTTGTTGTTTAGGGGCAAGCGGTTTAAACGACTGATATGACTGACAATTCCGGCGACCATCTGTCGGACAAAAAGGTGACGGGCGACATGGCGCAACGCTGGTACTCGGTAAGTGTTCTCTCGAATTTCGAGAAAAAGATTTCCGAGCAGATCAAAGAAGCGGTGGAACAAGAGGGTCTCGGTGAGGAAATCACCGAAGTGCTTGTGCCGACCGAAGAAGTGATCGAGGTCCGCAAGGGCAAGAAGGTCCAGACCGAACGGCGCTTTATGCCGGGCTATGTGCTTGTGCGAATGGAAATGTCCGACAAGGGTTACCATCTGATCAACTCGATCAACCGCGTCACCGGATTTTTGGGCCAGCAAGGCCGCCCGACCCCCATGCGGGACAGCGAAGTTGCCGTGATCCTCAACCAAGTTGAGGAAGGCGCCGAAGCACCGCGCAGCCTGATCTCGTTCGAAACCGGCGAGCAGGTGAATGTGACCGACGGCCCGTTCGAGGGCTTTTCCGGCATGGTCGAGGATGTGGACGAGGACAATGCCCGCCTCAAAGTCTCGGTCTCGATCTTTGGCCGGGCGACACCGGTCGAACTGGAATATACGCAGGTTACAAAACAGACCTGATGGCATACCGCCCCGGCTAAACGGTCAGGGCGGCACATGTGGGAGGTTGGGCGCGCGCGCGTGACCCGCCGAACCACACAACGAAGAGCCTGAAGGGACGCGTCCCAAAGGCGTTGCAAGAAGGAGGCCATCATGGCCAAAAAAGTTGCTGGCACGATGAAGCTGCAAGTTAAAGCAGGTCAAGCCAACCCATCCCCACCCGTCGGCCCTGCATTGGGTCAGCGCGGTATCAACATCATGGAATTCTGTAAGGCGTTCAACGCCAAGACGCAGGAGATGGAACCCGGTGCGCCTTGCCCGACGATCATCACCTATTACGTCGACAAATCTTTCACGATGGACATCAAGACGCCACCTGCGTCCTACCTGCTCAAGAAAGCTGCAAAGCTGAAATCCGGTGCCAAACTTCCGGCCCGCGAAACAGTTGGTTCGGTTACGGTGGCTCAGGTCAAGCAAATCGCTGAAACCAAAATGAAAGACCTTTCGGCAAATGACGTCGAAGCCGCAATGCAGATCATCCTGGGCTCTGCCCGGTCGATGGGTATTGAGGTGAAAGGTTAATCGTCATGGCAAAATTTGGTAAAAGAACAACCGCCGCACGTGAAGCTTTCAAAGGTCAGGACAACCTGTCCGTTGAGGCTGCCGTTGCACTGGTCAAATCGAACGCAAAAGCGAAATTCGACGAAACTGTTGAAATCGCTGTGAACCTTGGCGTTGATCCACGTCACGCTGACCAGATGGTCCGTGGTGTGGTGTCCCTGCCAAACGGCACCGGCAAAACCATGCGTGTGGCTGTGTTCGCACGCGGTGACAAAGCAGACGAGGCGAAAGCCGCGGGTGCAGACATCATCGGCGCCGAAGACCTGATGGAAACCATTCAGGGCGGCACGATCGAATTTGATCGCTGCATCGCAACACCTGACATGATGCCGATCGTTGGTCGTCTTGGTAAAGTGCTTGGCCCCCGGAACCTGATGCCCAACCCACGCGTTGGCACAGTGACCATGGACGTCAAAGCGGCTGTCGAGGCTGCTAAAGGCGGCGAAGTCCAGTTCAAAGCGGAAAAAGCAGGCGTTGTGCACGCAGGCGTTGGCAAAGCCTCTTTCGGCGAAGCCCAGCTTGTTGAAAACGTCAAAGCCTTTGTTGCGGCCGTACAAAAAGCGAAACCTTCCGGGGCCAAAGGCGCCTACATGAAGAAAATCGCAATTTCCTCGACCATGGGTCCGGGCGTCTCCATCGACGTCGCCGCGACCAGCGCCGAGTAAGAATTTCGCGTTCGTCCCTCGGGGCGGGCCGAATGGGGCAGGCGGCAACGCCTGTCCATCGTCCAAGAAGGTGGGCTTGACCCGGATCTGATCCGGGTTCTGGAAGTCCTGCCCGAGACGGGAAGCGAACAGATAAACCCTTGGGCGAATGCCTTCGGGCGGATTTGGACGGGACCCGTAGTTAAGGACCCGAAGCGCCGGTGACTATCGCCGGCAAACCTGAGCCGGAGGGGGAAACCCTTCCATATATTGGAGCAAAACTGTGGATAGAGCCCAAAAAGAAGCAGTGGTCGGTGAACTCGGCCAAATCTTCGCGGACTCTGGCGTTGTTGTGGTTGCACATTACGCAGGTCTTACAGTTGCAGAAATGCAGGATTTCCGGGGTCGCATGCGCGAAGCCGGTGGTTCTGTACGTGTTGCCAAAAACCGGCTCGCCAAAATCGCCCTTGAGGGCACGTCATGTGCAGGGATCGCTGATCTCCTGACCGGCATGACTGTTCTCGCCTATTCAGAAGATCCCGTCGCGGCCGCCAAGGTCGTTGAAGGTTACGCCAAGGACAACGCCAAACTGGTCGTTCTCGGCGGTGCCATGGACGGAAATCTGCTGGATCCGGCCGGTGTGAAAACCGTGGCCTCCATGCCATCCCGCGAGGAGCTTATTGCTTCCATCGTGGGCTGCATCGGTGCCCCAGGTTCGAACATCGCGGGTGCGATTGGCGCGCCAGCTTCGAACATCGCTTCGATCCTCTCGACAATCGAGGATCGGGCCGAAGCGGCATAAGCAAACTGCAATTTGTAAGGCTGTGACTGTCAAAACATCACGCTGGAACAGAAACAAAACTGAAACGGAAAAAGCAAATGGCTGATCTGAAAAAACTTGCTGAAGAGATCGTTGGTCTGACCCTTCTCGAAGCACAAGAACTGAAAACCATCCTGAAGGACGAGTACGGCATCGAGCCTGCAGCCGGTGGCGCTGTCATGATGGCGGGCCCAGCTGGCGGCGAAGCCGAAGCTGCTGAGGAAAAAGACGAGTTTGACGTCATCCTCAAATCGGCTGGTGACAAGAAAATCAACGTCATCAAAGAAGTCCGCGCAATCACCGGTCTTGGCCTGAAAGAAGCCAAAGACCTGGTCGAAGCCGGTGGCAAAGCCGTCAAAGAAGGCGCGAACAAAGCCGAAGCTGAAGAGATCAAGAAGAAGCTTGAAGAAGCTGGCGCTGAGGTCGAACTCAAGTGATCCAAGCCCGGAGGCTTGGATCATCCCGGACCTGATCCGGGATCGCCAAAACCTCCGCGCGTCCCCGGATCAAGTCCGGGGCACGCCCCTGAAACTTTTCCGGGGCAGGACACAACAAAACTGGCTGGATCCGCGAAAAAGCGGGTCCGGCCAAACCTGTCTTTCAAGGGGCCTTTGGACAAAGACCTCTTGAAAGGCGCGGTTGAAGGCTCGGGTGCAGGGATTGGGAATTCCCCGCAAGAATGGAGCCGCAAACGTCCTTGGTGAGCAGTCAGAGAGGCCGGTGCCCAACGGTTTCTTAGGTCTGCGAACAAATGAAAGGTGACTTCAAGTCATGGTGCAAACGCATTCCGGCCACAAACGTATCCGTAAACATTTTGGCAAAATCCGCGAAGTTCTGGACATGCCGAACCTCATTCAGGTTCAGAAATCCAGTTACGAGCTGTTCCTGAAATCCGGCGACCAGCCCACCCCGCTTGACGGCGAGGGGATCAAAGGCGTCTTCCAATCGGTTTTCCCGATCAAGGATTTCAACGAAACCGCTGTTCTTGAGTTCGTCAAATACGAGCTCGAACGCCCGAAATATGACGTTGAGGAATGTCAGCAACGCGACATGACCTATTCGGCCCCGCTGAAGGTTACGCTGCGCCTCATCGTGTTTGATATCGACGAAGATACCGGCGCGAAATCCGTCAAAGACATCAAAGAACAAGACGTTTTCATGGGCGATATGCCTCTGATGACCGGCAATGGTACGTTTGTTGTGAACGGCACCGAGCGGGTGATCGTAAGCCAGATGCACCGCTCGCCCGGTGTGTTCTTTGACCACGACAAAGGTAAAACCCACTCGTCGGGCAAGCTGCTTTTCACCAGCCGGATCATTCCCTATCGCGGCTCGTGGCTGGACTTTGAGTTCGACGCCAAAGACATCGTTCACGCCCGCATCGACCGCCGCCGCAAACTGCCGGTAACGACGCTGCTGTATGCGCTTGGTCTCGACCAGGAAGGCATCATGGATGCCTATTACAACACGGTGAACTACAAGCTGAACAAGAAGAAAAAGGCATGGGTCACGCCCTTCTTCGCAGACCGTATTCGCGGCACCAAACCGAACTTTGACATCGTTGATGCCAAGTCCGGCGAAGTGATTGCCGAAGCTGGCAAGAAAGTCACGCCGCGTACCGTTAAAAAGCTGCTTGATGACGGCAAAGTCAAAGACATCATGGTGCCTTACGAGGAAATCCTTGGTCGTTTTGCTGCCAAAGACATCATCAACGAAGAAACCGGTGAAATCTGGGTCGAAGCTGGTGACGAACTGACGTTTGAATATGACAAAGCCGAAGAAATCATTGGCGGGACGCTGAAAACGCTGCTCGACAATGGGGTGACGGATATTCCGACGCTCGACATCGACAACGTCAATGTTGGCGCCTACATCCGCAACACGCTGGCGATTGACAAGAACCTCAACCGCGACACCGCGCTGATGGATATCTACCGCGTGATGCGCCCGGGTGAGCCGCCAACCGTCGAAGCCGCCTCGGCCCTGTTCGACACGCTGTTCTTTGACAGCGAGCGTTACGACCTCAGCGCCGTTGGCCGTGTGAAAATGAACATGCGCCTTGATCTCGACGCCCCCGATACGCTGCGCACCCTGCGCCGCGAAGACATCGTGGCCGTCATCAAGGGCCTTGTGGACCTGCGCGATGGACGTGGCGAAGTGGACGACATCGACCACCTCGGCAACCGTCGTGTGCGCTCCGTTGGCGAGCTGATGGAAAACCAGTACCGCGTTGGCCTGTTGCGTATGGAACGTGCGATCCGCGAACGGATGTCGTCTGTCGAGATCGACACGATCATGCCGCAAGACCTGATCAACGCGAAACCAGCCGCCGCTGCCGTGCGTGAATTCTTTGGCTCTTCGCAGCTGTCGCAATTCATGGACCAGACGAACCCGCTGTCCGAGGTTACCCACAAACGCCGCCTTTCGGCGCTTGGGCCGGGCGGTCTGACCCGCGAACGTGCAGGCTTTGAAGTCCGCGACGTGCATCCAACACACTACGGCCGCATGTGTCCGATTGAAACGCCCGAGGGGCCGAACATTGGCTTGATCAATTCGCTCGCATCATTTGCCCGTGTGAACCGCTATGGCTTTATCGAAACGCCTTATCGCAAGGTTGTGGACAGCCAAGTCACGGACGAAGTGCAATATATGTCCGCCACCGAAGAAATGCGTCACACCGTGGCGCAGGCGAACGCGCAGCTGGATGAAAACGGTCGTTTTACCAACGATCTGGCCTCGTCGCGCAAATCCGGCGAATACATGCTGACCCCACCGGAGAACATCGACTATATCGACGTTTCCCCCAAGCAGTTGGTGTCGGTCGCCGCCTCGCTCATTCCGTTCCTGGAAAACGACGACGCCAACCGCGCGTTGATGGGCTCCAACATGCAACGTCAGGCCGTGCCCCTGCTGAAGGCCGAAGCGCCTTTTGTCGGCACCGGCATTGAATCGGTTGTCGCCCGGGATTCCGGTGCATCCATCGTCGCCCGTCGCGGCGGGATCATCGACCAGGTGGACGCGATGCGGATCGTTGTGCGGGTCACAGACGACATGGAACCGGGCGATCCGGGCGTGGACATCTACCGTCTGCGTAAATTCCAGCGTTCGAACCAGAACACCTGCATCAACCAGCGTCCGCTGGTGAAAGTGGGCGACCGGGTTTCCAAAGGCGAAGTTGTTGCCGATGGACCATCGACTGATCTTGGCGAACTGGCCTTGGGTAAAAACACCCTCGTCGCCTTTATGCCGTGGAATGGCTACAACTACGAAGACTCGATCCTGATTTCCGAGCGCATCGTGAAAGACGACGTGTTTACATCGGTTCACATCGAGGAATTCGAAGTCGCCGCCCGTGACACCAAGCTTGGGCCAGAGGAAATCACCCGCGATATTCCAAACGTCGGCGAGGAAGCTCTGCGCAACCTCGACGAGGCGGGGATCGTTTACATCGGTGCCGAAGTTGGCCCGGCGGACATCCTTGTTGGCAAAATCACGCCCAAGGGCGAAAGCCCGATGACGCCCGAGGAAAAACTCCTCCGTGCGATCTTTGGCGAGAAAGCCTCTGACGTGCGCGACACCTCGTTGCGTCTGCCACCGGGTGACTACGGCACCGTGGTTGAGGTTCGTGTCTTTAACCGTCACGGCATCGAAAAAGACGAACGGGCCTTGCAGATCGAACGGGAAGAGGTTGAACAACTCAGCCGCGACCGCGACGACGAGCTGGCGATCCTTGATCGTAACATCTACGCCCGTCTGAAAACCGCGATCCTTGGCAAAGTGGCTGTCAAAGGCCCCAAAGGCGTCAAGTCCAAGTCGGAAATCACCGAAGAACTGCTCGACAGCCTGTCGCGCGGTCAATGGTGGCAGCTTGCCCTTGGCGACGACAAGGAAGCCGCAGCGGTCGAGGCCCTGAATGCGCAATATGAGGCGCAGAAAAAGGCGTTGGATGCACGTTTTGAGGATAAGGTCGAAAAAGTCCGTCGTGGCGATGATCTGATGCCCGGCGTGATGAAGATGGTCAAAGTCTTCATCGCGGTGAAACGCAAACTGCAACCCGGTGACAAAATGGCCGGTCGTCACGGCAACAAAGGGGTTATTTCCCGCGTTGTGCCCGAAGAGGATATGCCATTCCTCGCCGACGGGACTGCAGTTGATTTCTGTCTTAACCCGCTGGGTGTGCCGTCGCGCATGAACGTGGGGCAGATCCTCGAGACACACATGGGTTGGGCTGCACGTGGCCTTGGTCAGTCGATCGGTGAATCTCTCAAGGAATTCCGCCGCTCCGGTGACATCACCCCGGTTCAGGACCGCATGAAGCACGCCTACGGCGAAGCGCTTTACAACGAGGTCTTTACCGAAATGTCCGAGGAAGAATTCCTCGAGGCCGCAGACAATGTCACTGCAGGTGTCCCGATTGCCACGCCCGTCTTTGACGGTGCGAAAGAGGCGGATGTGGATGATGCGCTGATCCGTGCGGGCTTTGAAACCTCTGGTCAGTCGATCCTCTTTGATGGTCGAACCGGCGAGCAGTTCCAGCGGCCTGTCACGGTTGGGATGAAATATATCCTGAAACTGCACCACCTCGTTGACGACAAAATCCACGCGCGTTCGACCGGTCCTTACAGCCTTGTCACCCAGCAGCCGCTTGGTGGTAAAGCCCAGTTCGGCGGTCAGCGTTTCGGGGAGATGGAAGTCTGGGCGCTCGAAGCCTACGGCGCCGCTTATACCTTGCAGGAAATGCTGACGGTGAAATCGGACGACGTGGCTGGCCGGACAAAAGTCTACGAAAGCATCGTCAAAGGCGAGGACAACTTTGAAGCCGGCGTGCCGGAATCCTTCAACGTTCTTGTCAAAGAAATCCGGTCGCTCGGCTTGAATGTCGAGTTGCTGGACGCGGAGACCGAGTAAGGCGTTCGCGCCTTGCTCCCTTGGAAATCGAGATCAGGATCATAAAATGAACCAGGAAATCACGAATAACCCTTTCGCTCCGGTCCAGGCCCCACGGACGTTTGACGAAATCCGCATCTCTCTGGCCTCGCCAGAGCGGATTTTGTCCTGGTCCTTTGGCGAGATCAAAAAGCCGGAAACCATCAACTACCGGACGTTCAAACCCGAACGCGACGGCCTGTTCTGCGCGCGAATCTTTGGCCCAACCAAAGACTACGAATGTCTCTGCGGCAAATATAAGCGGATGAAATATCGCGGCGTTACCTGCGAGAAATGTGGTGTCGAAGTTACGCTGCAAAAAGTCCGCCGCGAACGCATGGGTCACATCGAACTGGCCGCACCTGTTGCCCACATCTGGTTCCTGAAATCGCTGCCATCGCGCATCGGTCTCATGCTGGATATGACGCTGCGCGACCTGGAACGTATCCTTTATTTTGAGCAATACGTTGTCATCGAACCCGGTCTCACCGACCTAATCCACGGTCAGCTTTTGACCGAGGAAGAGTTCCTGGATGCCGAGGACGCCTACGGCGCTGACGCGTTCAACGCCGGTATCGGTGCCGAAGCGATCCGCGAAATGCTGAGCCAGATCGACCTTGAAGCCGAGGCCGAACAACTCCGCGCGGACCTCGCCGAAGCGACTGGCGAACTGAAGCCGAAAAAGATCATCAAGCGTCTGAAAGTCGTCGAAAACTTCATCGAATCCGGCAACCGCCCGGAATGGATGGTGATGACCGTTGTGCCTGTAATCCCACCAGAATTGCGCCCACTGGTGCCTCTGGATGGCGGTCGTTTTGCGACCTCTGACCTCAACGATCTTTATCGCCGGGTCATCAACCGCAACAACCGCCTGAAACGTCTGATTGAACTCCGTGCGCCCGACATCATCGTGCGCAACGAGAAGCGGATGTTGCAGGAATCCGTCGACGCACTCTTTGACAACGGCCGACGTGGCCGGGTGATCACGGGCTCCAACAAGCGCCCGCTGAAATCCCTTTCGGACATGCTGAAAGGGAAGCAAGGTCGCTTCCGTCAGAACCTTTTGGGTAAACGGGTCGACTTTTCCGGTCGTTCGGTCATTGTGACCGGTCCGGAACTGCACCTGCATCAATGTGGTTTGCCGAAAAAGATGGCGCTGGAGCTGTTCAAGCCGTTTATCTATTCGCGCCTTGAAGCCAAAGGGCTGTCCTCGACCGTCAAGCAAGCCAAGAAACTGGTCGAAAAGGAACGCCCCGAGATTTGGGACATCCTTGACGAGGTGATCCGCGAGCATCCCGTGATGCTGAACCGCGCACCCACCCTGCACCGTCTTGGCATTCAGGCGTTTGAACCCGTGCTGATCGAAGGTAAAGCCATCCAGCTTCACCCGCTGGTTTGTTCGGCCTTTAACGCTGACTTTGACGGCGACCAAATGGCGGTTCACGTGCCACTTTCGCTGGAAGCCCAGCTTGAAGCCCGCGTTCTGATGATGTCGACGAATAACGTCCTGTCGCCTGCCAACGGCAAGCCGATCATCGTGCCATCGCAGGATATGATCCTTGGCCTCTACTACATCACGCTGGAGCGTGAGGGCCAAAAGGGCGAAGGCATGGCGTTTTCCTCGATCGAAGAGGTCAACCATGCGCTCAACGCGGGCGTCGTGCACCTGCATTCCAAAATCACCTGCCGGATTCCGCAGGCTGACGAGGAAGGCAACACCGAGCATGTCCGCTACGACACGACCCCCGGTCGGGTCCGTCTGGGCGCGCTTTTGCCGATGAACAACAAGGCTCCTTTTGACATTCTGAACCGTCTTCTGCGTAAGAAAGAAGTCGCCGAGGTGATCGACACCGTCTACCGTTATTGCGGTCAGAAAGAGTCGGTTATCTTCTGTGACCAGATCATGCGCATGGGCTTCCAGGAAGCGTTCAAAGCCGGGATTTCCTTCGGCAAGGACGACATGATCATCCCGGACAGCAAGTGGACAATCGTCAATGGCGTGCGCGAGCAGGTCAAGGAATTCGAACAGCAGTATATGGACGGCCTGATCACTCAGGGCGAGAAATATAACAAAGTTGTCGATGCCTGGTCGAAATGTTCCGACACGGTTGCGGATGCGATGATGGGCGAGATTTCCGCCATGCGTCGCGACGATGCCGGTGCTGAAATGGAACCCAACTCGGTCTACATGATGGCCCACTCCGGTGCGCGTGGCTCGCCTGCGCAGATGAAGCAGTTGGGTGGGATGCGTGGTCTGATGGCCAAACCATCGGGCGAGATTATCGAAACGCCGATCATCTCGAACTTTAAGGAAGGTCTGACCGTTCTTGAGTACTTCAACTCGACCCACGGTGCCCGGAAAGGTCTGGCCGATACCGCGCTGAAAACCGCGAACTCGGGTTACCTCACACGTCGTCTGGTGGATGTAGCACAGGACTGCATCGTTCGTATGGACGATTGCGGCACTGATCGCCGGATCACCGCCCGTGCGGCGGTCAACGACGGTGAAATCGTCGCGTCCTTGTCCGAGCGTATTCTGGGCCGTGTCGCAGGCGAAGACGTTCTGCGTCCCGGCACAGACGAGGTTCTGGTCAAAGACGGCGAGCTGATCGACGAGCGGATGTCCGACATGATCGAAGCGGCTGGCGTGCAATCCATGCTGATGCGTTCGCCACTGACCTGTGAGGCCGAAGAAGGCGTTTGTGCGCAATGTTACGGTCGTGACCTTGCCCGTGGTACGCGGGTAAACCAAGGCGAAGCGGTCGGCATTATCGCCGCCCAGTCTATCGGCGAACCCGGCACGCAGCTTACGATGCGGACGTTCCACATCGGCGGCATTGCGCAGGGTGGTCAGCAGTCCTTCCAGGAAGCGTCCCATGAAGGCAAAATCGCCTTCCGCGGCGAGAACGTCATCGTGGATGCCCACGGCGACCAAATCGTCATGGCGCGGAATATGGAACTGGTGGTCGAAGACGCCAATGGTCAGGAACTTGCGTCCCACAAAATGGGCTACGGTTCGCGCCTGCTGGTGAAAGCCGGTGCCAAGGTGAAACGCGGTGACAAGCTCTTTGAATGGGATCCCTACACGCTCCCAATCATTGCGGGTTCCGACGGTGTTGCGAAATTCGTTGACCTCATCCCGGGGATTTCGATCCGCGACGAGACGGATGATGCAACCGGTATCTCGCAGAAGATCGTCACCGACTGGCGCGCGGCCCCCAAAGGCAATGAACTCAAACCCGAGATCATCGTCATGGACCCCGCAACCGGCGAGCCCGTGCGCCAAAAGAACGGCAACCCGGAAACTCATGCCATGTCGGTGGACGCGATTTTGTCCCTCGAAGATGGTCAAGAGGTCAAAGCCGGCGACGTTCTAGCCCGGATCCCACGCGAAGGTGCCAAGACCAAGGACATCACCGGGGGTCTTCCCCGTGTGGCTGAATTGTTCGAGGCCCGTCGCCCCAAAGACCACGCGATCATCGCTGAAATTGATGGTTACGTGCGCTATGGCCGGGACTACAAGAACAAGCGTCGCATCTCGATCGAACCGGCGGATGATGCTTTGGAGGCCGTGGAATACATGGTGCCCAAGGGCAAACACATCCCCGTCCAGGAAGGCGATTTCATCCAGAAGGGTGAATACATCATGGACGGTAACCCGGCCCCACACGACATTCTGTCGATCATGGGGATCGAGGCTTTGGCCGATTACCTCATCGACGAAGTGCAGGACGTCTATCGTCTGCAAGGCGTGAAGATCAACGATAAGCATATCGAAGTTATCGTGCGTCAGATGCTTCAGAAATGGGAAATCTCCGACAGCGGTGGCACGACGTTGCTCAAAGGCGAACACGTCGACAAAGCCGAGTTTGACGCTGCCAACGACAAGGCGATTGCCAATGGGATGGAGCCTGCCAAGGGTGGCCCGATCCTGCTTGGCATCACCAAGGCGTCCTTGCAAACCCGCTCGTTCATCTCTGCGGCCTCCTTCCAGGAGACAACCCGCGTGCTGACCGAGGCGGCAACGCAAGGCAAACGCGACAAGCTGATCGGTCTGAAAGAGAACGTGATCGTTGGCCGACTGATCCCAGCCGGGACCGGTGGGGCGACCCAGAAGGTCCGCAAAATCGCGGCCACAAGGGACAACGTCATCATCGAAGCCCGCCGCGAAGAAGCCGAAGCCGCCGCCGCATTGATGGCCCCCGAAGAGGGTTCCGCCGACTTTGCGATGGAGATGGAAGCAGAGACCACAACGGATGACTTCGGCCTCGTCGATACGCCTGAAACAGGCGGCGACGAACAGCCGTAATCTGAAGCGGATCGCTGAAAATTGCAGAGGCCCCGGATTAAATCCGGGGCCTTTTTCATTTTGGGGGTGGATTTGGCCAGCTTATGGCATCGCCTTAGCGAGGCTTAGCGCCTCCGGTTCTCCGACTTCTCTTTCTGGCGCGCTTCAAATTGCTGCCAAACATGCATCCGCCCCTTTTGGCGGGCGTCCGCAAGCCAGAGTTTCTTTCGAACGCCAGTGACCTCAAAAGAACTGTATTTTCCGCCAGAGAATTTTGGCCAATCAATCGCCATTCCCTGTTTCACCATCAGCATCGAAAGGTCCTCTCCGTTCGGCAAGAAACACTGCCCAACGGAACGCCCGTGCGTATCGGTTTCCAAAACTTTAACGCGGATTTCCTTTCCTTTACAAAGCGCAACCAAGGCCCACTTGGCCTTCTGCCCGTAGGGGTGGTTGATCTCCGGTGCATCAATCCCGAACACGCGGATTTGGGTCTTACGAACAACGATTGTATCCCCGTCGATAATTCTCGCGAAACCACGCAAGGTGGTTCCCGTTTTGCTCTTTGTGGCGGTTTGCGGGTTAAAAGTCGTTGGCCCAGAGCGTCGCTTGGTCGAGCTAGGTGGCTGGTGCTTCCAAGCGTCGGTTGATCGACGTTGGGACGTCTTTGGTTTGATGCTATGCCGAACCATCACAAAAAGTACGGCACCAAAAATCAGCAAGAATACTAAAAGGCCATCCAACTCAAATTTTCTCCGCAGATATGATTTTCAGAAATTTCTTCGCGACTTTGTAAGTTGCTTTGACACTAAACCATTCAACATCGTTCCCATGTCAGCTTTACAAAATTCAACACAAAAAGCACACCAACAATTGTCGCGGACTCCTGTGTGGCCGAGCGACCAGAACCTTATTGATTTCCAGCCTTACGCAGCCACCAACGGCTCAATGCCTGAAACATCCACATCTTCCATCGCCGCTGCCATATCGTAGTTTGTCTGCAGGTTCATCCAATAAGCGGGCGTCGTGCCAAAGGCGCGGGCCAGGCGCAGGGCGGTGTCGGGCGTCATGCCTGTGGTCCTTTTGACCAGTCTTTCGATCCGGGTTCTGGGCACACCAAGCCGACGCGCCAGAGCGATGGGGCCCAAGTCCAGGGGGTCGAGGTATAGCTCCTTCAACACCTCGCCGGGGTGCATGGGGTTCTTAAGCAAGCTCATTCGATGTCCTTTCAGTGGTAGTCGACAATTTCAACATTTTTTGGCCCGCGATCCGTCCAGGCAAAACAAATGCGCCATTGCCCGTTGATCCGCAAAGAATGTTGCCCGCGCCGATTTCCCTTTAACTCTTCCAGATGGTTTCCCGGTGGAAACCGTAAATCCTCTAAGTTTGCGGCCGCATCCATCGCCGTCAGCATTGCCCTTGTCCGCTTGACTAAATCAGACGGAAACCCCTTGCTGAATTTCCCCGCCAGAGCGTTGACGGCAAGCTTGCCTTTGGCGCTTTGGATCATGGGTGATGTGTATCAGCAGGTGATACATGTGTCAAGTTGTAATACATCTAATGCACTAACCTCTTAATCAAGGACGGTAGCATTCAAATTCTGACCAAAGGATTACTCACTGGGTTAGTGCTTTCTTGCCGCCACCAACTCTCCCCCCCCGCGACCCTGCTGTGTCTTTAACCTCTGCCGGGCCTTCTGTAAGATGGCGGCGTGAACCCGGTCAAAAACCAGCGCTCCGCGAGCAGAAGTAACACCCATGTCCCAGCTTCCTAATCTCACCGATGCGGAAAGCATCCCCGACAGCGCCATGGCCGAGGTCAGCCGCATTCTCGCCACCGGGGATTTGTTTCGTTATGGCGCGGAGCAATCTCCCGTCGCCCTGCTCGAGGCCGAATTTGCCGACGCCTTGGGCGCAAAGTTTGCGCTGGCGGTGTCGTCCTGTTCCGCGGCGTTGTTCCTGTCACTCAAGGCACTGGATTTGCCGCGTGGTGCAAAGGTTTTGATACCGGCGTTCACGTTTGCCGCCGTGCCTTCGGCCGTGGTTCACGCCGAATGCTTGCCCGTGCTTTGCGAATGCAACGGTAATTACCGCATTGATCTCAACGACTTCGAACAAAAACTGCCGGGCTGTCAGGCCGTCATCATCAGCCACATGCGGGGTCACACTTCGGATATGGATGCGATCATGGCGCTTTGCGATGCCGCCGATATTCCCGTGATCGAGGATGCCGCCCATAGCCTTGGCACCACCTGGGCGGGGCGTAACATCGGCACGATTGGCAAGATCGGCTGCTTCAGTTTTCAATCCTACAAGTTGCTCAACGCGGGCGAGGGGGGGATCATGATTACCGACGACCCGAACCTGATCGCGCGGGCTGTCATCATGTCAGGCGCCTATGAATACAACTGGCGCAAACACCCCGTCCTGCAAGAGGCTTTTGCCAAATGGCAAAACCGTCTGCCGCTTTATAATCAACGGCTAAACACGCTTTCTGCCGCCTTGATCCGCTCCCAGATCGACGCGATCCCGCGCCGCGTCCAGGAGGGACGGCGCAACCATGACCGCGTTGCCAAAGCCCTGTCCGCCAGCCCGTGGATTGAGGTGCCCAGCCCCCTGCCGCCCGAAGAACGCGCCCCGGATTCCATCCAGTTCAATCTCGTCGACCTTAGCGACGAGCAGGCGGATAACTTGCTCGCAGAGGCGGCTAAACTCGGCCTCAAGGTCGAGATTTTTGGCCGATCCCAGGACAATGCCCGTGTTTTCTGGAACTGGAAGTTTCTGGGCGATCCGCCCGCGTTGCCGAAAACCCGCGCGATGCTTGCCCGCGCCTGCGATGTCCGCCTTCCTGCCCGACTTAGCCTTGCGGATTGCGATGCTGTCGCGGGGGCTATTCTTAAGGCGATCACTCGGGCGACAATGGAAAAAGCGGCGCAATAAGTCAGCGGTTACGCCTTTTCAGCCGATCGTTTTTCGTGCGAACCATGTCAGAAACGCCGCCAAAACCACCGAAAGACCGCTGCCGATAACGACTGAGGTTATTCCTGATCCAAGCGTTGGCAAAGTCGCAACAATGGCCCCGATACACGACAGTCCGAAGGCCATGACCGCCCGCTCCGAGCGGATCATCAACAGCACCGCCCCGGCCAGACCGGCAATCACGGAAACCGCAAAGCCGATGAATGCCCAGGAGGGTCGGGCTGCGATAAAGTCCTGATACTCCGGTGGCAGGGACGCAATCCCGGCCTCGCTCATCTGTTGGACGAGGTTCATGGACCCCAGACCATTCCAAACCAGCGCAACCAAGGCCACGATCCAAAACACCACGCTACTATTCATTGTCACTGCCCCCTAAAAAACGGCTCAAAGTTAGGCCACGACCGCATCCACCTCGATCTCTACCAGCCATTCCGGGTTCACAAAACGCTCTATCGCCATGATGGTATCCACCGGCCGCGCCTCCCGGCAAAAGGCCTTGCGTGCCTCAATCGCCTGTTTCCAATCGTCGATATTCGTCAGGATCACCCGGGTCCGCACGATGTCATGCAACCCCGATCCGGCTTCTTCCAGCGCGGCCTGAATGATCTCGAAACAGCGGGTTGTCTGAGCGAAAACATCGCCGACCCCGACGGTTTTCCCATTGGCATCCACCGGTGCCGTGCCGCCGACCGCAATAAAGGAGCCAACCCGCACCGCCCGGCTGAAACCAACGATTTCCTCCATCGGATTACCGTTTGAAATCAATTGCCGTGAATGTCCCACTCGAGTCCCCCACCAAGGCGCACGCCCGTTATCGGGCAAGCTAACACGAAACGCCCCGCCTCGCTATCGCGGTGACCGGGGGTCTGCACACCAAAAGGGCGATGGGCCTAGATCAGCATCGCGGCGGCATGTATCTTTGCATCACTTTGGTTGAGATAATCCCGCGCCGGTGCGCCGTAACTGTTCTTGCCACTGCGCCGCGCAAAGGTCTGGGCTAATTCCGGGAACAGCGTCAATAGCTCCTTCAGGGTATCACGCTCCAAAGCGCTGAGGGCCATTTTGCCGGGGTAGAAGGACTCAGTCTGTGCGCCTTCCGCCCAGATCAACTGGTGGCAGTCGAACATCAGATGGTAGTACGTCACCTGCTCTGCATGGCGGTCAACCAAAGCGACATCCGCGCCCATGAACTTCGCCGCATGTTTGGCGCGGATCAGCATGGTTTCTTCGCCCGCCGAGATGACCATCCCGTGTTGCGGTGACACCAGCATCTCGCGCCGATTGCCAAATGTCCCGGTCTTGATCCGCACCGGCCGTAATTCCGGCGCGACACCAAGATCGGTTTGCGTCAGATGCCGCCGCCCGATCCAGCGTAAAGGTTGCAGGCCGTTGTCAACGGTCCAGATCAGATCACCGACTGAAAGCGCCTCGATGGCAACCTCGCCGTGGGCGGTCAGTATCATTGTTCCCGGTGTAAAACAGGGAATGCCTATCGACATCAGTTCCGCACCGGAATCCACTTCGCTTGGCAAAACACCCACCAGCGTGATGCTTTCGCCGCCCGGAAAGGTCAGGATCGCATCGCCAGAGCCATCACCGTTTGTATCGCTGACCACAACATCCCGCCACCCAACCGGCGTTGTTCCACCGTCCGAGGTCATGGCGCTGACATCAAGCTGATCATTGGTGCTGCCATCACCGCTGTTCGTCATGTCAAAGGCCTGAACCGCATCCGCGCCGCCGCCATCCGCCAGCGTGATCGTATCGCGCCCGCCGCCCAGAATGATATTTTCGATCTCGTCAAAACTCGCCGTCGACGTGCCATCGCTGACAGAACCGGATTCCGCGTTCGCAGCGGTCAGATCAACGGTCGTATCCTGCGTCAGGTTGGATAGATCCAACGTATCGCCACTCGTCTCGTCGCTGTTTCCGCCGTCAATCTGGTCATCGCCAAAAGTGCCGCTCAGATAGAACCTGTCATCGCCGCCGTCACCGTCCAGAATGTCAGCCCCGTTGTTGCCTTCGAGAATGTCGTCACCCGCACCACCTGAAATGGTATCTGCCCCACCACCGCCATTGATCGTGTCGTTGCCGTCTTGGCCAAAAAGACTATCCGCACCGCCGCCGCCAAAAATCAGATCATTGTCAGCGCCGCCCAGAACCTCGTCACTCCCGGCCCCTGCATAAATCGTATCGTTGCCCGCGCCGGCGTGAATTACGTCATCATTGCTACCCGGATTCCCGGTTTCAGCCCCGGTGCTGTCGTTGTTGTCCACCCGGTCGCCATCCGGGTCGCCCAGATAAGCATCCGTGATCAGATCATTTCCAGCCGTGCCCTCAACGATGTCATCCAGAACCGGCGGAATGGTGAAGCTCAGATCGCTGATCCCCGCCCCGCCGGTTTGCACGCCGTCTTCTCCGACATCATAGACAATCATCAGCCGGGAGATCTGGCCCGGCAGATCAAATGCCACATTGTTTGAATTGCTACCCTCACCCTCCACCGTGACCGAGCCATCACCGTTGACCCAGTAAATGTCCTGATCAAGCCCGGACATCGCTGCAATCACATCAGCAGAATCCAGCAGCGCACCGTTTTCGTCATAAGCATAGATCGTAAACTGGTCGTCATAGGTGCTACCCTGGGAGTTCAAATGGTTCAGGCTGAAATTCAGATCCTCAACCGGGTTGGAAAAGTCATAATTCGCGCTGATCGCACTGGTTATGCCAAAAGCGCCAAATTCGGACACCGCATAGCCGCTTTGCGAAGCATCCCAGGCATTTGTTGTAAACGTGCCGGTCACAACCGTCGAATAGGCACCATCGGTGATCGTCACCGCATTGCTTTCTGCCGTTCCATCGCTGGCCGTCAACCAGACCGCATTATCCAAAATGGCCATATTCGCCTCCAATCCCAATCGTTACTCAAACCCTGCTGGTCATTCCTGCAACCAACACAACGGAAGCGGACTCAGCATACACAGGCGGAAATTCTGCCTGTCTAAAACGGCGAATTGACGGCTAAATCTGGCCAAAAACGGCATATTTCTCCCCGCTACAGCAATCCGCCACAAGGAATTTGCCAAAGCCACGCCGCATGTCCCGCGACCGGAATTCCTTGCACGTCAACTACCGCCACGTTAGGGCGATATGGGGAAATTTCGGGTCCGTGATTCTGATCCGAAGACATCGCGGGGGCGACATGAGCAACTTTGATCCCGAGAACAACAAATGGCGCACGCTTGATCGCGACCTCGGGCGGCTCGGCACGCTGGAGCAAGCGGTTGCGACCGTATCAAAGCAATCCACCGGACTGCTGATCGCGTGTCTGTTCCTCGGTCTTGTCGGTGTGATCGCCGCGCTGGCGCTCGGCTTTGGGCCATCGACCTATATCATCGTCGCAGCAGCGGTCTTTGGCGGCTATATGGCGATCAATATCGGGGCCAATGACGTTGCCAACAATATGGGACCGGCGGTCGGGGCCAATGCGCTGACCATGGGCGGCGCGATCCTGATTGCGGCGATATTCGAAAGCGCCGGTGCTTTGCTTGCTGGGGGCGACGTGGTTTCGACGATTTCCAAAGGGATCATCGACCCGACCAGTGTTTCTGATACCGAGATCTTCATCTGGGCGATGATGGCAGCACTTGTGTCATCAGCCCTCTGGGTCAACCTCGCCACCTGGGTTGGCGCACCGGTTTCCACAACCCATTCGGTCGTCGGCGGCGTCATGGGGGCAGGGATTGCCGCCGCTGGTTTTGCCGCCGTAAACTGGCCAACCATGGGCAAAATCGCCGCCAGTTGGGTGATTTCACCGTTGTTGGGAGGCGCAGTAGCCGCGCTTTTTCTGGCCTTCATCAAAGCCCGGATCATCTATCAAGAGGATAAACTCGCCGCCGCACGCCGTTGGGTGCCGGTATTGGTGGGCATCATGGCGGGGGCCTTTGCCTCCTATCTGGCGGTCAAGGGGCTGAAGAAAATCTTCTCCATCGACCTGCCGACAGCCCTTTTGATCGGCCTCGCCGTGGGGGTGCTGGCTTGGCTGATCACCGCGCCGATGATCAAAAAGCAATCGCAAGGCATGGAAAACCGCAACAAATCGCTAAAAGTGCTGTTCTCCTGGCCGCTGGTCTTTTCCGCAGCTCTCCTCAGCTTTGCCCATGGGGCCAATGACGTGGCCAATGCGGTAGGACCACTCGCAGCCATCGTCCATGCGGTGCAGGAAGGCGGCTTTGCCGGCAAAGTCGCAATACCCCTCTGGGTCATGGTGATCGGCGCGTTTGGCATATCCTTTGGCCTTGTGCTCTTTGGCCCAAAATTGATCCGCATGGTCGGCACCCAGATCACCAAGCTTAACCCGATGCGCGCCTATTGCGTCGCCCTGTCGGCGGCGATCACGGTGATTGTCGCAAGCTGGCTGGGCCTGCCAGTTTCCTCCACGCATATCGCGGTCGGCGCAGTCTTTGGCGTTGGCTTTTACCGCGAATGGTATACCGAGCGCCGCCGGGGCGGCTCACGCCCAACTCCCGCTCTTGGCAAGGCAGAACGCCGCCACCGTAAACTGGTGCGCCGCTCGCATTTCATGACAATCGTGGCCGCCTGGGTCATTACCGTACCCGCTGCGGCCTTTATGTCCGGCGTGATCTTCCTGATCCTATCAGGCGTGTTTGTGTGATGGAAGGTGTTCCCCGGCCTTGCGCCGGGGCCTTTGACGGGCGTGCGCCTTCATTGAAGCCACCCGCAAAGCATAGCGATCCCGCAACAGGTGCGGGAAAGCATAATCCTGCCAGAAGATCCCAATTTCGGCCATAACCCGCTCACATCAAATCACTTTCCCTTAGGTCACCCTTCCCGGAATCGCTGCAACCGGCCTAGGATTTTGAGATGGCTGATAAAAACTTCACTTACCCGGAATATGCGACCTCCGAACAGATCGCGGATGGAGTCATGCATGGCATCGGCCTGTTGCTGGCGCTGATCGGCGGCGGCTTGCTGATCGCCTTTTCACTGGGCCATGTCAGCACTGGCCTGATCATCGCGCTTTTTGTCTATGGCCTTGCGATCCTTGCCAGCTTTGCCGCCTCGGCCTGCTATCATCACACGCCCTGGAAACACTATCGCCCGACATTGCGCCGCTTTGATCACGCCGCGATTTATCTCAAGATCGCCGGAACCTATACGCCGCTTGTGGTCATGCTTGGCTCGGCGCTTGGCTATGTCATCCTCGCCGCCGTCTGGGCGATTGCGGCTTTTGGTGTTGTGGCCAAGCTGTTCTTCTGGTCCCGTCAGGACCGCGCCGGGGTATGGCTATACCTCCTTATGGGCTGGCTTTCGGTCTTTCTTCTTTTTTCGATGATCCCGATCCTGCCGTGGCTGTCCACCGGCCTGATCGCCACAGGCGGGGCGCTATATACGCTTGGCGTCATCTTCTACTTTTGGGATAGCCTCAAGTTTTCCAACGCCATCTGGCACGGCTTTGTCGTCTCCGCCTCGTCCTGTTTTTTTGCGGCGATCGCACTGGCCACCTACTCTGGTGCCGCCTGAAAATACTGCTGGATAATTCGTAGATCAGCGATCAGATTGGCGGCAACCCAATCTGGTGAACCATGCTCTTGACTGACAATATCAAAGGCGCCCTTCTGATGATGGGCTCCATGGCTGCTTTCACGCTGAACGACACGTTCTTCAAAACCCTCAGCGGCGAGGTGCCGCTTTTTCAGGGGATTTTCCTGCGCGGCTGCCTTGTCGTTGTGCTGATGACCGTACTTGCTTTTGCAACCGGTGATCTGCGCCGCCCGATCCCTGCTGGTGATCGAAAGGTCATAGCCTTGCGCACCCTTGGCGAAATGGGCGCGACGATCTGTTTTCTGACTGCGCTGTTTCACATGCCGCTGGCCAATGTCACCGCGATCCTGCAAAGCCTGCCATTGTTCATCACCCTCGTTGGTGCGCTTCTTTTCGGCGAGCAGGTCGGCTGGCGGCGTTGGGGCGCGATCATCATCGGCCTTTTTGGTGTGCTGTTGATCGTGCGTCCGGGCGGCGAGGGGTTCGACCGCTTTTCACTCCTGGCGCTGGCCGCAGTCGGCTTTGTGGTTCTGCGCGATCTGTCCACCCGTCGATTGTCGCCGGGAACCCCCTCATTGAGCGTGGCGCTGGTCGGGGCGGTGGCGATCACGCTGATGGGCGGCATGGTCAGCGCCACCAGCGATTGGGTGCCGCTTGAGGTTTACCACTACAAGGCCATCGCCGCGGCGTCGCTGTTCATCATCTTTGGCTATACGCTCAGCGTCATGGTCATGCGCATTGGCGAAATCGCCGTTGTCACGCCGTTTCGCTATACCGCTATGGTCTGGGCCATTTTGTTGGGCTACCTGGTCTTTGGCGACATCCCCGGGCCATTGACCCTGGTCGGCAGTGCGATAGTTGTGGGCATGGGCATTTATACCTTTTACCGCGAACGTCAGCTCGCACGGCAAAACCACTGACCACCGCCTGTTGACAACCCCCCCGAGTCACCCTATTACGCGCCTCAATTGCAGGTCAGGTTGACGCCAGATCTGCATGAAAAGCCACAATTTGGCGGTCAAGATCCTGGCAATAGCCATGATCCTCTGGAATTCCACCGCGGCGTGTCCCGAAGAAAATTAGGGATCGCTGGCGGTTTTGGTGCGTTGTGCGATTGCGACGCGCTTAAACGAGTTTGATATGGTTGAGACACGGGGTTAACCGAATGCCAACGATCCAACAGCTGATCCGCAAGCCGCGGCAGCCAAAAGTAAAACGTCAGAAGTCCATGCACCTGCAAGCATGTCCGCAAAAGCGCGGCGTCTGCACACGGGTTTATACAACAACACCGAAAAAGCCGAACTCGGCGATGCGGAAAGTTGCCAAAGTGCGTCTGACCAACGGGTTCGAGGTTATCTCGTATATCCCGGGTGAAAGCCACAACCTTCAGGAGCACTCGGTCGTTCTGATCCGTGGTGGTCGTGTAAAAGACCTTCCGGGTGTGCGTTACCACATCCTGCGTGGTGTTCTCGATACGCAAGGCGTCAAAGATCGTCGCCAGCGTCGTTCCAAATACGGCGCCAAGCGGCCCAAATAAGCATTTGGGCCGTCCCGGACCAGATCCGGGACCTCGCCCCTCAAAGAGTAAGAGGAAAACATCATGTCCCGACGCCATCGCGCCGAAAAAAGAGAAGTCCTGCCCGACGCCAAATTTGGCGATACCGTGCTGACGAAATTCATGAACAATCTGATGCTGGACGGCAAGAAATCCGTCGCCGAGCGTATCGTCTACGGTGCGCTTGACCGGGTTGAAGGCAAACTGAAACGTGCCCCGATCGAGGTTTTCCACGAAGCCCTCGACAACATCAAACCCGCCGTCGAAGTACGTTCGCGCCGCGTTGGTGGTGCAACCTACCAGGTGCCCGTCGAAGTCCGCCCCGAGCGCCGCGAAGCCCTTGCGATCCGCTGGCTGATCAAAGCTTCACGCGCCCGCAACGAAAACACCATGGAAGAGCGTCTCGCCTCCGAATTGCTCGATGCGGTCAACGCACGCGGCTCGGCTGTCAAGAAACGTGAAGACACCCACAAAATGGCCGAAGCGAACAAAGCTTTCAGCCATTATCGCTGGTAACAAACTCTCAGAGGATCGAATACAATGGCACGCGAATATCCGCTCGACCGCTACCGGAACTTTGGGATTATGGCGCATATCGATGCAGGCAAAACAACCTGCTCGGAGCGTATTCTCTATTATACCGGCAAGTCGCACAACATCGGCGAAGTGCATGACGGCGCTGCAACCATGGACTGGATGGAGCAGGAGCAGGAGCGTGGCATCACGATCACTTCGGCTGCGACCACGACCTTCTGGGAACGCACCGAAGACGGCGCTACCGCTGAGACACCAAAGCACCGCCTGAACATCATCGACACGCCGGGCCACGTTGACTTCACCATCGAAGTCGAGCGTTCCTTGGCGGTTCTTGACGGCGCGGTCTGTGTTCTCGATGCCAACGCGGGTGTTGAGCCGCAAACAGAAACCGTCTGGCGTCAGGCCGACCGTTACAAAGTCCCTCGGATGGTCTTTGTGAACAAAATGGACAAGATCGGCGCGGACTTCTTCAACTGTGTGAAGATGATCGAAGACCGCACCGGTGCGGTTGCTGTGCCTGTGGGTATTCCAATCGGTGCCGAAACCGAACTGGAAGGTCTGATCGACCTCGTGACCATGGAAGAATGGCTCTGGCAGGGCGAAGACCTGGGTGCCTCCTGGATCAAAGCCCCCATCCGTGACAGCCTCAAAGACATGGCTGACGAATGGCGCGGCAAGATGATCGAAAACGCCGTCGAACAAGACGACGACGCGATGGAAGCCTACCTCGAAGGCGAAGAGCCAGATGTTGCAACCCTGCGCAAACTGCTGCGTAAGGGCACGCTCAACATGTCGTTCGTTCCTGTTCTGGGTGGTTCCGCGTTCAAAAACAAAGGCGTTCAGCCGCTGCTCAACGCTGTTATCGACTACCTGCCGAGCCCGCTCGACGTGGTTGACTACATGGGCTTCAAACCCGGTGACGAAACAGAAACCCGCAACATCCCGCGTCGCGCCGACGACAGCATGGCGTTTTCGGGCCTTGCGTTCAAAATCATGAACGACCCGTTTGTCGGCTCGCTGACTTTTGTGCGGATCTACTCCGGCACGCTTTCCAAGGGCGACAACATGCTGAACTCCACCAAAGGTGGCAACGAGCGTGTTGGCCGGATGATGATGATGCATTCCAACGACCGGGATGAAATCACCGAAGCATTTGCAGGCGACATCATCGCGCTTGGCGGTCTGAAAAACACCACAACAGGTGATACGCTTTGCGCGAAAAACGATCCTGTGGTTCTGGAAACGATGACCTTCCCCGATCCTGTGATCGAGATCGCCGTCGAGCCTAAAACCAAAGGCGACCAGGAAAAAATGTCCACCGGTCTGGCCCGTCTGGCCGCCGAGGATCCTTCTTTCCGTGTCGAAACCGATCAGGAATCCGGTCAAACGATCATGAAGGGCATGGGCGAGCTTCACCTCGACATTCTGGTTGATCGGCTGAAGCGCGAATTCAAGGTCGAAGCGAACATCGGTGCGCCACAGGTGGCTTATCGCGAAACCATCGGCCACGAAGTCGAACACTCCTACACCCACAAGAAACAGTCGGGTGGTTCGGGTCAGTTCGCCGAAGTGAAACTGATCATTTCGCCCACCGAGCCTGGCGAAGGCTATTCCTTTGAATCGCGCATCGTTGGCGGTGCCGTGCCCAAGGAATACATCCCCGGCGTTGAAAAAGGTATACAGTCCGTCATGGACAGCGGCCCTCTGGCTGGCTTCCCGGTGATCGACTTCAAGGTTGCCCTGATCGACGGCAAGTTCCACGACGTGGATAGCTCTGTTCTGGCGTTCGAAATTGCCGGACGGATGTGTATGCGCGAAGGGATGCGCAAAGCTGGTGCAAAACTGCTCGAGCCGATCATGAAAGTCGAAGTTGTAACGCCCGAAGAATACACCGGCGGCATCATCGGCGATCTGACATCCCGTCGTGGTCAGGTTCAGGGGCAAGACACCCGTGGTAACGCGATTGCCATCGACGCTCAGGTGCCGCTGGCCAATATGTTCGGCTACATCAACACGCTGCGTTCGATGTCGTCGGGCCGTGCGAACTTCACCATGCAGTTCAGCCACTACGAGCCGGTTCCGCAGAATATCTCGGACGAAATTCAGGCGAAATACGCATAACGGCGGGGCGGAAAGTCCGCCCGCCCCAACCGTAGGATGTGCCTTGGCGCATCTGCACATAAAAAGGAGGCCATCATGGCAAAAGAAAAGTTTGAACGTAACAAGCCGCACGTAAACATCGGCACGATTGGTCACGTTGACCACGGCAAGACGACGTTGACAGCGGCGATCACCAAGCAGTTTTCGGACAGCTTCAAGGCCTACGACGAGATCGACGCGGCGCCTGAAGAAAAAGCCCGTGGCATCACCATCTCGACCGCGCATGTTGAGTATGAGACCGAAGGTCGTCACTACGCCCACGTCGACTGCCCCGGCCACGCTGACTATGTGAAAAACATGATCACCGGTGCGGCGCAGATGGACGGCGCGATCCTGGTTGTGAACGCGGCTGACGGCCCGATGCCCCAGACCCGCGAGCACATCCTCTTGGGTCGCCAGGTTGGCATTCCGCACATGGTTGTCTACCTCAACAAGGTTGACCAGGTTGACGACGAAGAGCTGCTGGAACTCGTTGAAATGGAAGTCCGCGAACTGCTGACCGAATACGGCTACCCGGGCGACGATATCCCCATCATCGCAGGCTCTGCGCTGGCGGCTCTGGAAGATCGTGATGACAACATCGGCAAAGACTCCATCGCCAAGCTGATGGCCGCTGTTGACGAATATATCCCGACACCAGAGCGTGCGGTTGACCAGCCCTTCCTGATGCCGGTCGAGGACGTGTTCTCGATCTCGGGTCGTGGGACGGTTGCAACTGGCCGGATCGAGCGTGGCCTGATCAAGGTCGGCGAAGAGATGGAAATCGTTGGCATCCGCGACACCAAGAAGACCACCTGTACCGGTGTTGAAATGTTCCGCAAGCTGCTCGATCAGGGCGAAGCGGGCGACAACGTGGGCCTTCTGCTGCGCGGTGTTGACCGTGAGGGCGTCGAGCGTGGCCAGGTTCTGTGTAAGCCGGGTTCGGTCAAGCCACACACCAAATTCGAGGCAGAAGTTTACATTCTGACCAAAGAAGAAGGTGGCCGTCACACGCCGTTCTTTGGCAACTACCGTCCACAGTTCTACTTCCGGACAACGGACGTCACCGGCACCGTTGGCCTGCCTGAGGGCACTGAAATGGTGATGCCGGGCGACAACCTGAAGTTCGCGGTTGAGCTGATCGCGCCAATCGCGATGGAAGACGGCCTGCGCTTTGCGATCCGCGAAGGCGGCCGCACGGTTGGTTCGGGTGTCGTGTCGAAGATCATCGAATAATCGGTGACGCGTCCCGGACCTGATCCGGGACCGCTTGAAATCAAGAGGCCCCGGGTCACGGCCCGGGGCTTCGCCAATAACTACCGCCCCCGGGGTCATGCCCGGGGCGCACCTTTGAAACCAGTTCGACGAAGGCAGCCTGGCTGATCTTCCTCTCAACGAAAGGCAAAACCAATGGCAATTCAAAGCCAAAACATTCGGATCCGCCTCAAGGCGTTCGATTACCGCGTGCTGGACGCCAGCACTCAGGAAATCGTCAACACCGCCAAGCGGACCGGCGCGCAAGTGCGTGGCCCGATCCCGCTGCCGCGGAAAATCGAAAAGTTCACCGTTCTGCGTGGTCCCCACGTGAACAAGAAATCCCGTGAGCAGTTCGAAATCCGTACGCACAAGCGTATGTTGGACATCGTAGACCCGACCCCCCAGACCGTTGACGCGCTGATGAAGCTCGACCTCGCTGCTGGTGTGGATGTCGAGATCAAGTTGTAAGGGGGCATGACGACAATGCGCTCTGGAATTATCGCAAAGAAAATGGGCATGACCCGTTTGTTCATGGAAGACGGCCGGCAGATCCCTGTCACCGTTCTCCACATGGAAAACCTGCAAGTTGTAGCTCAACGCACCGCTGAAAAAGACGGCTATTCGGCTGTTCAGCTTGGTGCCGGTTCTGCCAAGGCGAAACGCACATCGGCTGCCATGCGCGGCCACTTTGCCGCCGCCAAGGTCGAGCCCAAGCGTAAGCTGGCCGAGTTCCGCGTATCCGCCGACAACCTGATCGGCGTGGGCGAAGAAATCACTGCCAACCACTTCCTGGAAGGTCAGAAAGTGGATGTTGCGGGCACCTCGATCGGTAAAGGTTTTGCCGGTGCCATGAAGCGTCACAACTTTGGGGGCCTTCGTGCGTCCCACGGTGTGTCGATTTCGCACCGCTCGCACGGCTCCACAGGTCAGTGTCAGGAACCTGGTCGGGTTTTCAAAGGCAAGAAAATGGCCGGTCACATGGGTGCTGCCCGTGTCACCACCCAGAACCTTGAAGTTGTGAAAACCGACGCCGAGCGCGGCCTGATCATGATCAAAGGCGCTGTTCCCGGCTCCAAAGGTGGCTGGGTCACAGTCAAGGACGCCGTCAAGAAGAAGGCACCCGAAGGCCTGCCAATGCCTGCCGCTCTGCGGTCCGCAATGGTTGCCGCCGCTGCCGAAGCTCCGGCTGAAGCCCCCGAAGGAGGCGCTGAAGAATGAAGGCTGATGTAATCAAACTGGACGCCAAGAAGGCCGGCTCGATCGACCTTTCGGATGACGTGTTCGGCCTCACGCCGCGCGCGGACATTCTGCAACGTGTTGTGCGTTATCAACTGGCAAAGCGCCAGCAGGGTACGCATAAGGTGAAAACGCGTTCGGAAACTTCGTATTCCACCAAGAAGATCTACAACCAGAAAGGCACCGGCGGCGCGCGTCACGGTGACCGGAATGCGCCGATCTTCCGCAAAGGTGGTGTCTACAAGGGCCCGACCCCGCGCAGCCACGCTCACGACCTGACCAAGAAGTTCCGCAAACTCGGCCTGAAACACGCCCTTTCTGCGAAAGTTGCGGCAGGCGAGCTGGTTATTCTGGACGAAGCCGCGATGAAAGAGGCCAAAACCGGCTCTCTTGCCAAAGCGATCAAAAACCTCGGCTGGAAGCGGACGCTGATCATTGATGGCGCTGAACTGGATGCAAACTTTGCGCTGGCCGCGCGGAACATCGGCTCCGTTGATGTGCTGCCGTCCGCTGGTGCAAACGTCTACGACATCCTGCGCCGTGATACGCTGGTCCTGACAAAGGCAGGCGTCGAAGCACTGGAGGCTCGTTTGAAATGAGTGTGAAATCTGAACTCTACGACGTGATCCGCAAGCCGATCATCACCGAGAAAGCAACCATGGCCTCTGAAGCCAATGCGGTTGTTTTCGAAGTGGCTATCGCGGCGAACAAACCTCAGATCAAAGAGGCGGTCGAAACCCTCTTTGGTGTAAAGGTCAAAGCGGTCAACACGACGATCACCAAAGGCAAAGTTAAAACGTTCCGCGGCCGTAAAGGCACACGCAAAGACGTCAAGAAAGCCTATGTGACGCTCGAAGAAGGCAACACAATCGACGTCTCCACCGGTTTGTGACGCCTCGTCCCGGACTGGTTCCGGGACCGCTTGCTGCTGGGTGAGACGTTGACTGAGCGACCCCGGATCAAGCCCGGGGCACCGCCAAAGAAAAGAGGCCCCTCGCCGTGTGGTGGGGGGCTTTTTTGGGAGTGTCTATTTCAACTCGCTCAGCCCAAAGTTTCTAATTACATCAGCGCCTCGATTCTTTCCGCCACGCTGTGAATCGCTCGGAGTGCTTGGCAAGACTTCTGTAACAAGGCCAAACAGATCGGCTGGCGGCTCGAATTTCACGTGTTTACCTGCGCTACTTTTTGAAAAACCAAAACCAGTCAAAATAGAACCGAGTTGTTTTGGCATTTCATTGCCATCTCTGCATGCTGACTTGATCTGAGATATCAGAGTTTGAGAACGCCCACTGAATTGTAATTCCTGACAGAGTTTGGCAACAAATTCATCAGTTCGGGTTTTCTTGACACCAGTCAATTCTCTCTGTGATTTTGATAGAAAAGCAAGCAAACGATCTGTGAACTCACCTTCGTAAAGTTCAGGCCCTATTTTTCTTTTCAGCGCAGTAGGAAAAAGGTCTTCCGAAACTAGCACTTCACCGTCGGCACGTGCGGTTTCGAGTGCTAGCCTAGCTTCCAAATTTTCAATCTTCTCTTTCTTCGCTGCCAGATCTTTGTCAAAAGCCGAAATGTATTCTTCTAGTTGATCTGCGGAATCGGTCGTTACTGCTTCTCGAAGCATCCGAGATTGGGCTTCTTGAAGGTCTTGCCATTCCCATGCCTTTCTAGAAGCTAGACTCGAAACATAATTGTTCGTTCTTTCAACGCAATGGGTGGCTAGTGCGGCCCCCCGTGTATCACCAAATCTTTGGAACAACCTAAAACACTCTGCACCATTGGGGGAGAACAAGGCAATCGCGCCAGCATAAGGGTTCTTTCGCTGCGTTGCTTCCATCAGGCCGAATGAAAAAGCCCTACTTGGTTCGACGACGACATGACAAACACCTTCAAGTCGTTTGGCTACGTCATAAACATTTAGTGGTAGATGGTCTTGGTTGCCTCGTGAAACAAAAAGAATCGGCAACAACTCAGTCGCAGTACCAGTCACGACCGCCTTAGCTAAGTCCAAATCGTTCTCGTTTAAGAATAGAGGCTCTGAACTCGGTTGGATTACGCCGTCAGAAACACACCATCCGTCCTCAATAGATTGACGAACAAAATGAGGTTTCTTTGGGGCAATAACACGAGCAGAATGATTGATGGCTACACATTGACCACGGACCCTCAAATACGCTGAGCTTCCGAAATCGGTAAGTGTGCATTCGGTTCGCCACTTCCTGCCCAAACTGTCAGGAATTTCTAACCTTGCGCCAAAAACAGTTGCATCACGTGATTCGAACGACTTGATTGACAAGGATTCGCCGGATGCGGTTTCGAGCCAAATTTCATCACTATAGTCTTCGTATGCATCGTAAGCGTCCAGGATTGTGCTACGATTTATTCCTCGCATCCAAGCTACAACCGCTGCAACGAAAGTAGCCTTTTCGATTCCTGGACGGGCTTTTAGTTCGGTCGCAAAGATACTCAAACTATTTCCTCCTAGCACAGGTTATCGTCCATTTTAAAAATGAAGTCGTCAACGGAATTTTCTCAACAAAAGGGTCAAAGGCCCCCAATGCACGCAACTGCCCACACCCACCCCAAAACAAACGCCCCGCCACCCCTTGCCACGCCCGGTAACCCCAACTATACCGCGCGAGTGGTTGGCCTCAGATTCGTTCTGGGGCCTCATACCTTTTACGAGCCGGGCACCTACGGGGGCCTATAACATCAGGGTCCTCAAAAGGGGCCCGCCAAGCAAACGGAAGACAGCAACATGGCACTGAAGTCGTATAAGCCGACTACTCCAGGCCAGCGAGGGCTGGTCCTGATCGACCGTTCGGAGCTTTGGAAAGGTCGCCCAGTCAAGGCCCTCACTGAGGGTTTGACGAAGAACGGCGGTCGGAACAATACCGGGCGGATTACAATGCGCCGCAAAGGCGGAGGGGCCAAGCGCCTTTACCGTATTGTGGATTTCAAGCGCAACAAACTGGACATGCCAGCCACGGTTGAGAGGATCGAATACGACCCCAACCGGACCGCGTTCATCGCTCTGGTCAAATACGAAGACGGCACCCAGAACTACATCCTGGCCCCACAACGCCTTGGCGTTGGCGATCAGATCATCGCGTCCGCAAAGGCCGATGTGAAGCCGGGCAATGCGATGCCATTCTCGGGCCTGCCCATCGGTACAATCGTCCACAACATCGAGCTTAAGCAGGGCAAGGGCGGGCAGATCGCTCGTGCAGCCGGCACTTACGCGCAGTTTGTTGGTCGCGATGGTGGCTACGCGCAGGTCCGTTTGTCCTCGGGCGAACTGCGTCTGGTGCGTCAGGAATGCATGGCCACCGTCGGTGCCGTGTCCAACCCCGACAATTCGAACCAGAACTTCGGTAAAGCCGGTCGCAACCGCCACAAAGGTATCCGTCCATCGGTGCGTGGTGTTGTCATGAACCCGGTCGATCACCCCCACGGTGGTGGTGAAGGCCGGACCTCGGGCGGTCGTCACCCGGTTACCCCTTGGGGCAAGCCGACCAAAGGTGCGCGTACCCGCAACAAGAACAAAGCCTCCGATAGGCTTATCCTCCGTTCGCGTCACGCGAAGAAGAAGGGTCGTTAATATATGTCACGTTCTACCTGGAAAGGCCCTTTCGTCGATTCCTACGTCCTCAAAAAAGCTGAGGCCGCTCGGGAATCGGGCCGCAAAGACGTCATCAAGATCTGGTCCCGTCGTTCTACCATTCTGCCCCAGTTTGTGGGTCTGACGTTTGGTATCTACAACGGCAAAAAGCACATCCCTGTGTTGATCTCCGAAGAAATGATCGGTCAGAAATTCGGTGAATATTCGCCGACCCGCACCTACTACGGGCATGCGGCCGACAAAAAATCGAAGCGGAAATAAGTCATGGGTAAAGAGAAATCACCCCGCCGCGTAGCGGATAACGAAGCGATGGCTGTCAGCCGCATGTTGCGCACCAGCCCGCAGAAACTGAACCTTGTTGCCCAAATGATCCGTGGCAAGAAAGTCGAAAAGGCTCTGTCCGATTTGACCTTCTCCAAAAAGCGGATTTCGGACGATGTGCTGAAAACTCTGCAATCCGCGATCGCCAATGCCGAGAACAACCACGGTCTTGATGTGGACGAGCTGATCGTCGCAGAAGCCTGGGTTGGCAAAAACCTAACCATGAAGCGCGGTCGCCCCCGGGCACGTGGTCGCTTTGGCAAAATCCTGAAGCCTTTCGCTCAGGTCACTATCAAAGTGCGCCAGGTAGAGGAGCAAGCGTAATGGGTCAAAAGATCAATCCAATCGGCCTGCGCCTGCAGGTCAACCGTACATGGGACAGCCGCTGGTTTGCCAATTCCAACGAATATGGCGATCTGCTGCTCGAAGACGTAAAGATGCGTGACTTCATCAAGAAGGAATGCGTTCAGTCCGGCATCTCCCGCGTCATCATCGAACGTCCGCACAAAAAGTGCCGGGTCACAATTCACGCGGCACGTCCGGGTGTGATCATCGGTAAAAAAGGTGCTGACATCGAAGTTCTGCGTCGCAAACTTGCGAACCTGACCGACAGCGAATTGCACCTCAACATCGTCGAAGTGCGCAAGCCCGAGCTGGACGCCCAGCTTGTAGCCGAAAGCGTGGCACAGCAATTGGAGCGTCGGGTTTCTTTCCGCCGCGCCATGAAACGTGCTGTTCAAAACGCCATGCGCATGGGTGCCCTTGGTATCCGGATCAACGTCGCGGGCCGTCTTGGCGGTGCCGAGATTGCCCGGACCGAATGGTATCGTGAAGGCCGCGTGCCGTTGCACACGCTGCGCGCCGACATCGACTATGCCACCTCCGAGGGTCTGACCGCTTACGGTATCATCGGGATCAAGGTCTGGATCTTCAAAGGCGAGATCATGGAACATGACCCCGCAGCCCGTGATCGCAAAGCGCAGGAAATGCAAGACGGAGGGGGGCCTCGTCCGCAGCGCCGCTGATAGGACAGGTTCACTCTCTTAAGGAGAAAGACAATGCTTTCACCAAAGCGTACTAAATTCCGCAAGATGTTTAAGGGCCGTATCCACGGCGAAGCAAAAGGCGGCACCGACCTGAACTTTGGGTCTTTCGGTCTCAAGGCCACCACACCCGAGCGTGTGACAGCCCGCCAGATCGAAGCTGCACGTCGTGCCATGACGCGTCACATGAAACGTCAGGGCCGTGTGTGGATCCGTATCTTCCCAGACCTGCCGGTCACCAAAAAGCCTACCGAAGTTCGGATGGGTAAAGGTAAAGGCTCGGTTGAATTCTGGGCGGCCAAGGTAAAACCCGGCCGGATCATGTTCGAAATCGACGGCGTAAACGAGGAAATCGCCCGCGAAGCCCTGCGCCTCGCAGCAATGAAACTCCCCGTAAAAACCCGCTTCGTTCAACGCGAAGACTGGTAGTCCCGGCGTTCGCAAAAGCGAACGACGGCAGAAGCGACAGCTGAATTTTCCAAAGGAAAACTCAGCGGAAGCGCACCGCAAGAAACAAAGACCCTCGGGCCGAGCAATCGTCCGGGGGTTTTGTTTTTGGGGTGTGGGTAGAAAGGCTTGCGCGAGTCTACAATAACCGATGCTGCGCAGTGTCCAAATGACAGCAATGAGCCCACTTAACCTAATGCTGCACTGCGCACGAATGTCCGGTTCTCAAGAGGTGGCCAATAACGTGACAAAATCAAAATGGGTTTTGCGAAGGGTTTGTGTCACAAGACTTTCCAACGATTTCGGTGAACCGACGGTCAATGACAAAAACGACCGTTTTTGACCGAGAGGTTTTGGCAAGGAGTTATTGACCGGTCGATTTGCTTTGGCTGACTGACTGCTACGTGCGACAGTTGCGAGAATCGTCAATGTGAAGGAGACAAAAATGGTCGATCCAAATGCTGTGGCCAAGATGGCCGCAGATTATACAGCCGCTTGGAATTCCAAGTCCGCCGAGGCAGTAGCGTCATTCTACGCAGAAGATGGCGAAATCATCATTAATAACGGCGATCCTTGGACGGGGCGACCACGCGTTCAGGATATGGCCGCCGGTTTTTACGCGGATGTTCCAGACTTGACCCTATCTTGTGACGATGTGCGCTGCTCAGGGAGCCATGTGATCTTCGTTTGGACGTTTACCGGGCACGACGCAACGAGCGGAAATCCTCTCAACATTCGCGGTTGGGAAGAGTGGGAGGTTGGAGGCGATCTCAAGGTCAAGGCGTCACGAGGGTGGTTCGACGCCGAGGAATACGCACGCCAGGCAGAGGGCGGGTAAACACTCTAGGAACGTCAAAACCCTTACGTTTCTGTCACCGGCGAAAATCACCGTCTTTGACAGCGCCTAATTTTCGGAAGCGGACATTGGGGCAGACGCAGCGAATTGGTGCTTCGTCCGCATACCAGACAATGATGGGGCTCAATCTACCTAGCCGATTCACGCCCCAAACCAAACGGGTAAACGATCTCCCCGACCAAGCCCAGCGCCTTGCTGCAATGAAACTCCCCGTAAAAATCAGCGAAAGCGAACCGCAAAAAAAAACAGACCCCAGGGCCGAGCAATCGCCCCGGGGGTTTTGTTTGGGGGGCAGAGAACCTACGCGGACCCCAATATGGCAAACACATGCTCCATACACCAAAACCCGGACTGTCCCCACGGACTCCAGAAAAGTAACAAAGCCACGCCAAATCACGCTAGGGTGCGTTGAATGGCAACCTGGATGGCCTAGAAAATGTTTCAAAACGTAAACTGGGCCGCAGTTGAAGGTGTCGCTTCTGTTGCCGGCGCAATTGGTGTGGTCATATCGATCATCTTCCTGATCTATGAGGTGCGCCACAATGCACGCGCGATCGAGGGCGCGACGGTGCAATCGTTGATGACTTTGGAGCGGGAGGTGTTCGGCCTCCTCGCAGAAAATGCCGAACTGATGACCAAAGGCGGTGCAAACGCTGCTGCGCTGAGTGAAGTGGAAAAGTACAAATATGAACGCGGGGTCGGAACATACTTTTCCCTAATCTACTCTGCCTTCATGCAGCATGAGCGCGATCTTGTGAAAGACGAGGTATGGGATGCCTATCTGAATGCCTTGGAACGTCACATGCAGGCTCCCGGTTTCGCAGAAGCCTGGTTGCGGATTAGCGCCGGCTATCCAAAGAGCTTTCAGGATTTGATCGAAGAAAAGTTTCCAGACATCTCCAAAGCAAAGTCACCCACATGACGGCAAAAAGCAAAGGGCAAACCTTACTCGAAAACGCGTACAAACTTGCAACGCCAGAGGACAATGAAACCTACTACAACGCGTTTGCCGAAACTTACGACGCCGAATTTGCCGACGCTATGGGCTGGGAATACCCGAAGGCCATCGCCATGGTTTATCGCGAGCATGCAGATGCGAATGACATGCCAATTGCGGATATCGGCTGTGGCACGGGCTTGGTGGCGGAGGCGCTAGGATGCAAGCCAGAGCAAATTGACGGCATTGATATCTCGCAAGAGATGTTGACGGCCGCTGAGAGCAAATCCCTCTACCGCGATACAATCCTCGCCGATCTCACGGCTGACCTCACCCCGATCAAAAACGACTATGGAGCCGTCGTGTCAGCCGGAACTTTCACGTCCGGGCATTTGGGGCCGGAACCACTTGAAAACCTTCTCGATATCGCGCGACCTGGGGCCCTATTCGTCATTGGCGTCAACAAAGCTTTCTATCTCAGGGCCGGTTTCGACCCGGTCATCCGCGATCTTGAATTGCAGGGCGCCATTGCCGACCTCAAAGTGATCGAAATCCCAATGTATAACAAAAAGGGTCACGATCATTCCTCCGATACGGCATACGCAATCTGCTATCGAAAGCGACTGGCTGGTTAACGCTGCGCGAAACAGGGTTAGGCAATCTCGTAGGCGACCAGTGAGGTCGAGACGAGGAAAGCGTCCCAATGGAAGAAAACGGCGAGGCTCAATTCAACTTCCCGAATCCTGTTCGAACTGGACCGCGTAACCGAAAACAACCCCCATAAAACCCTGCGCCTTGCAGCGACGAAGCCCCCTGAACAAACCCACGAAAACGCACCGCAAAAGAAGACCCCGGGGCCGAGCAATCGTCCGGGGGTTTTGTTTTTGCGGGGGTGTGGGTGTGGAAAGCCTGCGCAGAGCCCTTGGGTAAGGATTCTGCATGGTGTCCGCTGCACGATCCTCAAGATCAGCAGGGAGCTCTTGCTTCAAATTCATCCGGAAGGCCGGACCAGACAGTGGAGCGTTTGTTGCAGAGGTATGGCGCTACTGACAAATCCTGCGGCTGGTGCAATAGTCGTCCTATGCGGACCAAAAGCTCACCTAATATAATTCTGATCCTCGCCGACGATATGGGCTATTCCGATCTTGGTGTGATGGGGTCGGAAATCAAAACTCCCAATATTGATCATATGGCCCGAGGCGGGCAGCTTTATACCTCGATGTATAATTGTGCCCGGTGCTGCCCGACCCGCGCGTCCCTGTTGACCGGCCTATACCCGCACAAAGCTGGCATCGGACACATGACTGCAAATTACGGCACGCCGGCCTATCAAGGGTTTCTGCGAAACGATGCGGTCACGCTGGCAGAGGTTCTACGCCTCGCGGGTTATCGAACCCTGATGAGCGGAAAATGGCATGTGGGCGGCCCCTATGATCCGCGTGAAGCGGATATCTGGACCCCCGGTGAGGTCGGTCAACCCACACCCAGGCAGCGCGGGTTCGATCGGTTTTTTGGCACACTGGATGGCGCAGGTAGTTTCTACTTCCCGCATTACATTGGTGAGGACGATTGCAGGACTGAGATCTCATCCGGCGACTTTTACATGACGGATGCGGTCACCGACAAAGCCGTTGAAATGATCGAAACCTCTGTTGGTGAGCAAAAACCGTTCTTTCTGTATCTGGCATATACGGCACCGCATTGGCCACTTCATGCACACCAGGATGACATTGCGACTTATCGAGGGCAGTACCTCAAAGGTTGGGACTATTTGAGAACAGCGCGCCACGAAGAAATGCTGGGGCGCGGCCTGTTGGAGGGCAATTGGGAGATTTCCCCTCGCGACCCCGATGCCAATGCCTGGACGGACACAGCACATCATGACTGGGAAGATGCCAGAATGGCAACCTATTCGGCCATGGTTGATCGCATGGATCAGGGCATCGGCAAGGTCGTCAGAAAGCTGAAACAATTGGGAGTGCAGGACGACACGCTAATTCTGTTTTTGTCAGATAATGGCGGATGCGCCGAATTCATGGCCGAAGACGGGTGGGCTGAATCCTATCCCGACATCGGGTTTGACGGGCAAAAGATCGTAGCCGGAAATCTGCCTGATCTAGCACCGGGGGCGGGAACGACCTTCCAAAGCTACGATGTGGCCTGGTCCAATGTTTCCAATGTCCCGTTTCGGAAGCATAAAACCTGGGTCCACGAGGGCGGAATATCCACACCCATGGTCATGTGTTGGCCAAACGGGATCAAACCCGGCGGGATCATCCACCAGGCACGTCATGTCACAGATATCATGCCGACAATTCTGGATGTGTCTGGTGCGCAATATCCGGCTGATTTCGACGGCCACGGGATTCAGAACCTCGATGGCGAAAGCCTGATGCCCCTGTTTCACAATACCTGCGCCGAGCGCCAGCAACCGATCTATTGGGAACATGAGGGAAACTGCGCTATGCGCGATGGTGACTGGAAGCTTGTAAAAGTGTTTGGCGGAGACTGGGAGCTTTACAACATGCGCGTTGACCGAACAGAGCTGTTCAATCTGCGAGAGAAAAACGCGCCTCAGGCAAAGAAAATGATCAAGGAGTTTGAGGCCTGGGCAGAAAAGATGGGTGTAGTGGATTGGGGCATTATCCGCGAGCACCCGGATATGGATTGGGTGAAACCGGAGAAACCGCGAGCTTGATCTGCTGGGATCCAAAGACACGAAAGAGCTGCTCAGCGTTTGCTACATTTCCCGCCGCATCAGTTTCGAAAACAGTTTCACCTGCGGCCTGTGGGTTCAAGTATTTGTTGAATCCGTTTGCGCATCAATCAGCGGCAAAGTGGGTTGATCCAAGTGAAGACCTGTTAAGTCCGCGATGCAGGTATCGGTAAAGCCTATACCAACCAGCCGGATCATGTTCGAGATCAACGGCGTAAACTAGGAACCCCCACCAGGCCCTGCGCCTGCGGTGATGAAACCTCCGGTCGAAACCCCGGGTCGCGCAATCGTCCGGGTTTTTTTGGGGCTGTTCTTCTTAGATAAGACTAAGCTAAAAATCTGCGAAGAATCCCAGCATGCCGGAGCATATTTTGACACCTCAGACACCGAGCACCAAATCATCGGCACATGTTGCTTTTATCGTCATGCTTTTGGGGAAATGTGTCCTCGGACTGACACAAATTGCGATTGCCGTTGCGATCTATTTTGGCCTAGCCGAAGTGTTGCCATCCTTGATCCAGAGCTTTGCCGGCGCCGAGTTGACGGAGGATCCAAAAGATTTCATCGCACTACGGGCCATGGAAATCGCAGGGCTGTTGCCGTCGACAAACCTTGGTTTTTATGTCATCTATTTTGCGGCGCACGGCGTTCTGCACGTCAGCGTTGCCGCGGCGCTTTTCGCCGGAGCAGCTTGGGCCTATCCGGCTGCAATTCTGGTTCTGGGTGTTTTTGTTGTCTACCAAGTTTTCGAGTTTCTCGCGGTAGGCGGTCCGATGCTGGTCATTCTAAGCTTTGTGGATTTAGTCGTAATTTACCTGACCCTCATTGAATGGCGGGCAAGATCGTCTGCGACAAAAGGCTAGCGATAGCTGCGAAAACCAATGTCAGAGCCTTGAGGGCCCCCGCCCCTGACAATCGTTGATGCAACCAAATGGGTTGCCACCGCCATTCGGCTCGTTGGTTATGGCCTGACCGGTCTCATCATCGTGCCGTGGACCGTGTTGTTCTGTGTGATCGGCATCGCCCTATGGTTTGCCGTTGGGTTCATGTGGAAAGACCGTGCGATCATGGTGGTGCATGTGGGCGCATTTATTTCCCTTGTGGGGGGCTATTTGAACGCGGGGTAGATCACCCCGCACGAACCAAGGCTGTAAGCCGCCGTGCGAGCGCCTGCCCGTTCGGTCGGGCTGGCGCTTTTGCTGGTTGAGCGGGAGACGATTGAGGTTGCAGACATTTGGCCATCATTAACTGGCAGTATCAGAGGTTATTGCGCCACCCCACGAGCAAGAACTCGCACGGCTAAGACCAAACACTCCCCCTCGCCACCCCGCTCAATCCTCGCTAAAACGCAGCCATGCCCAAAATCGAATCCCTCTTTGTGACCCGCCTGTACCGCGCTGCCCTCCTTGAACAGGGGCCGCTGATTGACGCTGATGAGTTCGCCAAAACCTGCTGGTCCATCGCCGAGGATGACGAGGCCGGGCAAGCCTGGTGCGAGGCAAATGATTTTCCCGGATATACCTCCTACGCCTCGCTTGACGATTTGCCGTGGCGGTTTCCGATTTTTGCTGACCTCGTGAAAGCGCTCGACAAACACGTCGCGGGTTTTGCCGAGGATTTGGCGTTTGATCTTGGGGACAAGGCTTTGCGGCTCGACAGTCTCTGGATCAACATGCTGCCCGAGGGGGGCATCCACACATCCCACATCCATCCCCATTCGGTGATTTCGGGCACGACGTATGTTGCGATGCCCGAGGGCGCGAGCGTGATCAAATTCGAAGACCCGCGTTCTGCGATGATGATGGCCGCCCCGCCGCGCCGGGCTGATGCGCCGCGCGATTTGCGCAGTTTTGTCTACGAGGCACCAAAGGTCGGCGATGTGCTTCTTTGGGAAAGCTGGCTGCGTCATGAGGTGCCGATGAACATGGCCGAAGAGGAACGGATTTCGGTCAGCTTCAACTACGCCTGGGGGTAGCGTTTGGCGAGATCTTCGCCCCTTGTATTTGACCGGGGTTTGGGATGATCTGAACGGATAATCCCAACAGCGGAGCAGCCCCATGATCGTCAAAACCCTTTCCGACATTCTGGGCAGTGCTGCCCACATCAAGGGCGACGCCTTTGAAAGCCGTCGCTTGTTGCTGGCCAAGGACAGGCTTGGCTATTCCCTGCATGACACGATTTGCAAACAGGGAACGACCCAGCATCTGGAATACAAGAACCACATCGAGGCGAATTATTGCGTCGAGGGTGAGGGGGAGGTGGAAAACGTCGCAACAGGCGAGGTTCATCCGCTGGCACCCGGAACGCTTTATGTTTTGGACCGGCATGATCGCCACATCATCCGCGCCACTAAATCCGATCTGAGGTTTATCTGCATCTTTACCCCCGCTCTGAGCGGGCAGGAAACTCACGACGAGGACGGAAGTTATAATTTGCTGGATGAAGGCCAGGAACGGGTCAACAAGGACCAGGTAAAACCAAGGTGAATTTCACCAATGAAAAAGAGGATAAGATGATGGCACTAGTCAATTTTTGGCAGTTCTGGGCAGGTCTTGCAGCCTTGTTCGCGGCCCTGACGGCGATTTTTGCAAAGGTTGGGGTCAGTGATGTTGACCCGGATTTCGCAACATTCCTGCGAACCATTGTGGTTGTTCTTGCCCTTGGTTTTCTGGTTAGCGTCACGGGCAAAATTCAAAGCGTTTTAACCATTTCACCCAGAACCGGCTTGTTTCTGGTGCTTTCCGGGTTGGCCACCGGAGCATCGTGGCTTTGTTATTTCCGTGCCCTGAAGCTTGGCAATGCCGCGCAGGTCGCCCCTGTCGACAAGCTGAGCGTTGTTTTGGTGGCGGTGATTGCGGCGGTTTTCCTCAAAGAGCACTTGTCCGCCGCCGCTTGGGCCGGGGTGGCGATGATTGCCGGAGGTTCGATCATTGTTGCGATGAATTGACGACTTTGGCTTGCCCCAACACCCGTCGCCCGGTCGCAGCAATTGCTGGCCGGGGTCAGGGCTTGAGTTGGTTGCTCAATAGATGGCGGGCCCGCCGGGTGCGGTTCGTTGCCGAAAACAGGGAGTTTCCCTGCACCATTCGATCTGTCGGTGGTTCGGTGGCTTTAACCGGATTGGTTACCGTTGTTTTCAAAAAAGCCGATTTGAACCTATGTTTGCGCGCCGGGTGGTTATAGCGCTGAAATGGTAAACACTTGGTAATACCAGCGTGCGCAGCCTTGACGATTTCTTAACATTTGTCAGATCTTGCGTGCCACGATGTAGCGCGACGGGGGTTTGGCGGGGTAGTTTCCGGTCTCCAGAATCTTGAAGCCAAGTCCTTCGATCATCCGATCAAAATCAGCGATGGACTTGAATTGCACGAACGGCGCTTTGCCGAGCAGTTGCATGATCGGCAGGATCGCCCGGATCATGTAGAATTTCAGCGGGGCGCCATTTTCGGGCGCGCAGATCGTCTTTGAAATGAACAGACCACCCGGTTTGAGGTTTTCGCGCAGCCCCCTGACGGCGGCCTCCATATCCTCGATGAGGTGCAGCACATTATGGGCAAGCACCACGTCAAACGGACCGCCAGCAACGTCCGGGGCATTGATGTCGCCAACCCGGAAATCGACGTTTTCAAGGCCTTCCTCAACGGCGCGTTGCTTAGCGATGTCGATCATCCCGCCGGAAAAATCCGTGGCGGTGACATGGGCGACGGAAGGCGCAAGCAGCCTTGCCGTGCCACCGGTGCCGCAACCTGCCTCGTAAATCCGATCGGTCTTTTTGAGATAGGATTGGGTCCGCGCACAGGTGATCTCGTAAGATTGGATGTCCGAGATGGCGGATTTGGCGTAAGAGGGCGCAGCTTTGTCCCAGAATTTTGCAGCTTGTTGCATGTTGAATCTCCTTTGAGACCTGCATAAACATACATTAATCAGATAGAAATTGCCTGAATTCGTATCTGTGATATGCATTTTCGCATGAATTGGCAAAGCATCTCTTTCGACTGGAACCAGGCGCGGGCTTTTTTGGCAACCGCCGAAGAAGGTTCTTTGTCGGCGGCGGCGCGTGCGTTGAACCAGACGCAGCCCACGCTTGGACGTCAGGTTGCCGCGTTGGAAGAAGCACTTGGGGTGGCGTTGTTTGAGCGGGTCGGCCGTTGCTTTGAGTTGACCGGTCCGGGTCGCGCGGTGCTGGAGCATGTGAAATCCATGGCCGAAGCGGCGACCCAGGTTTCGCTGGTTGCCTCGGGGCAGGCGCAAAGCATCGAGGGTAAAATCCTGATCACCGCATCAGATGTCCTGTCGGCATTCTGGTTGCCTGGATTTATCGCCCAGATGAAAGAGATCGCGCCGCGTCTGGCGATCAGTGTTGTGGCGGACGACAATATCCGCGACATTCAACGGCGCGAGGCGGATATCGCGATCCGTCACGTCCGCCCCGAGCAGCCGAACTTGATTGCCCGTCTGGTGCGCGAAGAGCACGCTCATTTCTACGCAAGCCGGGCTTATCTGCAACGACAGGGGACGCCGGTAAATGCCCGGAAACTGGCCGATCATCATTTCATTCACTTTGGCGAACCTGCCGAGTTGATCGCCTATCTGGACGCAGAAGGGATCAAGCTGACGCCCGCGCATTTTCCTTATGGTTCAAGAAGCGGTCTGGTTGGCTGGGAGATGGCCCGCGCCGGTCTGGGCATAGTTGCGATGTCCGACAGTATCGCCAAGGCGACCCCGGAAATGACGCGCGTGCTGGAAGCTGATTTCAGCATTACGTTTCCGATCTGGCTGGCAACCCACCGGGAGTTGCACACCAGCAAGCGGATACGTTTGGTCTATGACCATCTGGCGGCCTATCTGGCCAAGGGGCTTTGAGTTGCGGATTTGCGCGCCGAAGCGAGTGCAATGGGGTCCGGGTTGCCGCATTGTTTTAGTAGGCTGGCAAAACGGGGGACAGAACGGCTGCCCCCCATCGTTTGCGGTTATCCCAGTACTGACTTGACGGCCCGTTCCGTCGAAGCGACCACCTGATCTGCCTCCGCGCGGGTCAGACAGAAAGGTGGGGCAAAGCCGAGGATGTCGCCTTCGGGCATGGCACGCGCGATCACATTGCTTTGCTCCAGCAGTTTGCCCGCGATCTGAGGGCCGATCTTGTCGGATGCGTCAAAGAACGTGCGGCTGTCCTTGTCCGCGACAAATTCAACGGCGGCGATCATGCCTTCGCCCCGGATGTCACCGACATGGGGGTGATCTCCGAGTGCGGCTTTCATCTGGGCATTGAGGTAAGCACCAACGCTGCCGGCATTTTCGACCAGCCCCAGCGTGTCGATCAATTGCAGGTTCGCAACACCCGCCGCCGCGCCAATCGGATGCGCCGAATAGGTCCAGCCATGGCCGATGGGGCCATTTTCGTCAGTGCCCTGTTCCAGCACTTTCCACATCTTGTCCGAGACGATGGAGCCTGACAGCGGCGCATAGGCCGACGTCAAACCTTTGGCGATGGTGATCAGATCGGGGCGCATGCCGTAGTGATCCGAGCCGAACATCGAGCCAAGCCGCCCAAAGCCGGTCACGACCTCGTCTGCGACCAAGAGGATGTCGTGACGCTCCAGCACTGCCTGAATGGCCGGCCAATAGCCTGCGGGAGGCGGTACGATCCCGCCAGTTCCAAGAACCGGCTCACCGATGAAGGCAGCGATGGTATCGGCCCCTTCGCGATCAATCATTGCCTCCAGTTCAGCGACGCAATGGGCGACAAAATCAGCCTCGCTTTGGGAGAGGTCGGCGCGGCGGTAATAGTAAGGCGCCTCGGTGTGGATCACCTGAGCCAGCGGCAGGTCGAATTTCTTGTGGAACAGCTCCAGCCCGGTCAAAGAGCCGGTCATCAGCCCCGAACCGTGATAGCCCCGCCAGCGCGAGATGATCTTTTTCTTTTCGGGACGGCCAAGGATGTTGTTGTAGTACCAGATCAGTTTGATGTTGGTCTCGTTCGCGTCCGAACCAGAAAGGCCGAAATAGACCTTGGACATATGCTCGGGTGCGCGGTCGAGCACCATCTTGGCAAGGGTGATGGAGGCCTCGGTGCCGTGGCCGACGTAGGAGTGGTAATAGGCAAGTTCGGTGGCCTGATCAGCGATTGCCGCCGCAATTTCAGGCCGGCCGTAGCCTACGTTGACGCAATAAAGCCCGGCAAATGCATCAAGCAATCTGTTGCCGTCACGATCTTCGATATGACAGCCCGAGCCGCCGGTGACGATGCGTTGCGGGATGTCGCCGCGGGCGAATTGGGCAAGATGGGTGGAGGGATGAAAGAAATTCTCGCGGTCCCACTGTTCCAGTTGGTCATTGTGCAGCATGAGGGTCTCCTTGGTTCCGACGGCGCGCCGCCTTTGGTTTTTGTCAGGAGCCGGACGCCGCATCGGGTGGTGACACCCAAAAAGTGAACGAATGGCTCCGCCCACCCAAGCAGCAGCGCGCAATGCCTTTATTGCCAAGGTATTGGCCGCGTTATCCACGATTGCGGATGGAAAATCAATCGGCAGATCGGGGCAGGGGTAGGCCTTGAGGGGCCGCTACATCAATAGGTGGTCGTCGCGAAGGCCGGTCTTTCGATCATGATAGTGTCCGACAGAATCGAACGGCTTGCGCCGGACATGTAGCGGGTAATGGTGGAAGATTTCTCAATTGCCTTCCCGGTCTGGCTGGCCACCCAATGCGAGCTGCACACCAGCCGGAGGATCAGGCTGGTTTACGATCACCTGGCGGATTATCTGGCGAAGGAATTGCGGTAAGGTTCGGTTTGGAGAAAGGCGGGGATTGCCTGACCGGGGGCTTGCGACCCTGCCGGGGTTTGAGGGTGGTTTATGCTGGCCGCCCAGGAATTTCCGATTTACTGCTACGTGTCGCCTCACTCAATTGCTCGTAAAAAATATTTCCGGGACAAAATACCGGGGAAAGTACAATGTCATTTGACGCAAATACCGTTGTGCAGGACCGGTAGCGTTTAGAACCGGACGGTAAATCCGTGCTGAATTATTTTGATTGGCACAAATAGGAATAGAAAATGGCACAAGAATTAAAATTTGGTTTCCGGCCATCACCGTTGGATCTAACAGCAGGTGCGATTTCAATAGAAACGCTAGATGATCTTGACGATCGAGTAGCCGAAGTCGAGCGATCCGGACAGGTTTTCCAGGATTGGATTTATGCGCCGCTCCAGCCAATCAAAACCTTCGAAAATGCCGAGACTTATCAGGCGCCCAATGCCGCACGGGTTTTTGGCCTGCCCAACACGCATATCGTTCGTCATATTGAAAATGCTGAACGAGCGCACCTTCAGTTTCACATCTGGTCGTTGGGGTTCTTCACCGGCCAGAGATTGAGCGCGACGGAGGCCGGTTTTTTAGATGTGACCACGTTAAAGCCTGGCAAGTTGAACGATTTCGTTTTGTTGGGTGACAGCCTGCCAAAGTCGGTTCATTTGGCTGAAGCCTACTGGCAAAACAATGTGCACAGCCGGACGCAAATTGCGCGATTTGAAGCTGCTATTCATGCGCTGTTTCTCGCACAAAACCCAAGACTCCTGCAGTTCGAAGAGTTCATATTTCTTTACGTAGCGCTCGATGCATGTTTCGCAATGATGAAGGAGGTATCTCATGGGCCACACATTATTCACAAGAAAAGAACTAGTTGGATGTGTGAATACTACGGAATTCCGGTGCCCGATTGGGCGGATACGGCCAGTGGGCCTGAAATCACAGACCTGCGTAATCCGACGTTTCATGAGGGACTGTATATGGGGGAACCGCTTGGCTTTGCGATAGAGGGTCGGGGAGCAAGCCGAAGTCTCAATTTGCAATTGGAGGCACTTATTTGTCGCCTGTTGGTCGCAATCATTGGCGGGGATGACACAGAATATGTGAAATCAACGGTGACCTCAAGGCAGATCATAGGTCTCACGCTGTCGTAAAGTCCTAAAATGTTCGCAAACGTGGTCGATCAGTGCATCAATTCTATGATCGACCATGTTTATAGCAGACGTTCATTTGCACAGTTGTCCCGCAAACACAGACCCTTCCCGTTTAACCCCCCCCCACTCTCCTCACACAGGCATCCGCGCCTCGACCATCCCCGAATACCAGCTCGACCCGAACGGGATCGCCTCGTCGTCGAAGTTGTAGGCCGGGTGGTGGCACATCGCTGTGTCGCCGTTGCCGAGGAAGATGTAGGCACCCGGACGTTCCTCCAGCATATAGGCGAAATCTTCGGCGGGCATGATGGGGTCTGTGGCGTCGTCTACGCGGTCTGAGCCTGCGATATTGCGGGCGACTTCGGCGGCGTATTCGGTGTTTTCGGGGGTGTTCATGGTGACCGGATAGCCGGGGGTCCAGACGACTTCGGCGCTCGCGCCTAGGGTCTCGGCGGTGCCTTGAGCGATGGCGAAAACGCGTTCCCGGGCCTGTTCGCGGCATTCGGAATCAAGCGTGCGAACCGTGCCGTTCATCGTCACCGTATGAGCGATGACGTTGGAGGCGACGCTGTCGGTGACAAAGGTGCCTACGGTCAGCACCACCCGTTTGATCGGGTCGATGTTGCGCGAAACCACGGTTTGCAGGCTGAGCAGGATTTGCGCCGCCACAAGCGTGGTATCCACTGCCATGTGCGGGGCGGCGGCGTGGCCTCCGCGTCCGGTGACGGTGATTTGAAACTCGTCGGAGGAAGCCAGCAGCGCCCCGGGTCGGATCGCGAAGGAACCGACGGGGCCGCCGGGCATATTGTGCATGCCGTAAACCTCCTGGATGTTCCAGCGGTCCATCATGCCGTCGTCGCACATCGCCTTGCCACCGGCCCCGCCTTCTTCGGCGGGTTGGAATATCATGATCGCGGTGCCATCAAATTGCCGTGTCTCGCAGAGGTATTTCGCAGCCCCCAGCAACATCGATGTGTGCCCGTCGTGCCCACAAGCATGCATCATCCCCGGTGTTTCAGAGGCATAATCAAGCCCGGTTGCTTCCTCAATCGGCAGGGCGTCCATGTCGGCCCTGAGACCAATGACCTTGCCCTTGGTGTCGGATTTGCCCTTGATCACACCGATAACGCCGGTGCGTCCGATGCCTTCGACCACCTCGTCACAGCCAAATTCGCGGAGCAATTCAGCGACGCGGGCGGCGGTGCGGTGGACCTCATACATCAGCTCGGGGTGGCGGTGAAAATCGCGCCGCCATTCGGTGATTTCGGCGTGCAACTCGGCATAGCGGTTCTTGATCGGCATCGGGTCGGCACCTTTCGCGGACATCTCAAGGAAATTGGTCGCATCACGCGCGACCTTGATCGAAACGTAATGGCCTTGATCAGGGGGGGCAAGCCGTCTATACGCCCCCGGTGGACCCGCGAGGGGTTCATAGAATCAAGTAAGAAACGCCGTGTTTATCCCTTTTGTCGCTAACGAGGGGTAGTTCCGGCCAAAGGAGTAGCGACATGAAACTGAATCAACTAAGTGACAATCCCGGCGCCACCAAATCCCGCAAGCGGGTTGGTCGTGGTCCCGGTTCCGGCACCGGTAAAATGGGTGGCCGTGGTATCAAGGGTCAGAACTCCCGCTCGGGTGTTGCTCTGAACGGATACGAAGGCGGCCAGATGCCGCTTTACATGCGTTTGCCGAAACGTGGCTTCAACAACATAAACGCCAAGCGCCACGCAGTTGTGAACTTGGGCCTGTTGCAAAAATTCATCGACGCCAAGAAGATCGACGCCAAGAAACCAATCACCGAAGCGGTGCTGGTTGAAAGCGGTCTGGTGCGTCGTGTGCGTGATGGCGTGCGGATCCTTGCCAAAGGCGAATTTTCCGCCAAGGTTGATCTGACGGTCACGGGGGCCTCCAAATCGGCGGTTGCAGCGGTTGAAGCTGCCGGTGGCAAACTGACCACAGCGGCCGCAGCGGCAGAATAATCCTTGTTCGGGGCCGGTTGGCTCCTTACATGATATTCACCCGAATTAACGTGTCGCGTGGCTGGGTCAAACCGGACAGGCGGCACGCTTGCGAAAGGAACAGCAATGGCATCCGCAGCAGAACAAATGGCAGCCAACCTGAGTTGGAGCACATTTGGCAAAGCAACCGAGTTGCGACAACGCATCGTCTTTGCCCTCGGCCTGCTGATCGTCTACCGTCTGGGAACCTTTATCCCGGTCCCCGGTATCGACGCGATTGCCTTGCAGGAATTTGTCGAAAGCGCGAGCCAGGGGATCGGCGGTTTGCTGTCGATGTTCACCGGCGGTGCGATTTCCCGGATGGCGATTTTTGCGCTGGGGATCATGCCCTACATTTCCGCCTCGATCATCGTGCAGCTGATGACGGCCATGGTTCCCCAGATGGAAGCCTGGAAGAAAGAGGGCGAATCCGGTCGCAAGAAGATCAACCAGTATACCCGCTACGGCACAGTTATTCTGGCGACCTTCCAGGCCTATGCTCTGGCGGTTTCGATTGAAGCGGGCGATCTGGCAACGGATCCCGGACTGTTTTTCCGGGTCTCCACGGTTGTCACGCTGGTTGGCGGCACAATGCTGCTGATGTGGCTGGGCGAACAGATCACGGCACGCGGCATTGGTAACGGTATATCGCTGATCATCTTTGTCGGCATTATCGCTGAATTGCCGGCCGCCACGGCCCAGTTCCTTGCGCAGGGGCGTTCCGGTGCTATCAGCCCTGCCGTTATCATCGGGGTTCTGGTGATGATCATCGCGGTGATCTTCTTCATCGTCTTTGTCGAACGGGCCTTAAGAAAAATTCACATCCAGTATCCGCGCCGTCAGGTCGGACAAAAGATGTATGGCGGCGAAAGCTCGCACCTGCCGGTCAAACTGAACCCCGCAGGCGTGATCCCGGTGATCTTTGCGTCATCGCTGTTGCTGCTGCCAACCACGATTTCTACATTCTCGGGCACGCAAGGCTCGGGGATCATGAATACGATCCTTGCCTATTTCGGGCAGGGCCAGCCGCTATACCTGTTGTTCTTCGCGGGGATGATTGCGTTCTTTTCGTACTTCTACACGGCCAACGTGGCCTTCAAGACGGACGATGTGGCCGACAATCTGAAGAACCAGAACGGGTTTGTGCCGGGAATCCGTCCGGGGGTGAAAACCACCGAATATCTGGATTATGTCGTTAATCGCCTGTTGGTGATCGGGTCGCTTTATCTCGTTGCAGTCGCTTTGATGCCCGAGATCCTGCGCGCCCAGCTGAACATTCCGTTCTACTTTGGCGGAACGTCGGTGCTGATTGTGGTCTCGGTGACGATGGACACGATCAATCAGGTGCAAAGCCATTTGCTGGCGCACCAATATGAGGGTCTCATCGAAAAATCCAAATTGCGGGGAAAAGGTAAGAAAACCAAACCCAAAAAAGGACCGAGCCGCAGATGAACATTATCCTTCTTGGACCCCCGGGTGCCGGCAAAGGCACGCAGGCCCGCACGCTTGTTGACGAACGCAACATGATCCAGCTTTCCACCGGAGACATGCTGCGGGCCGCACGCAAATCCGGCACGGAAATGGGCAAGAAAGTTGCCGCCGTGATGGATGCAGGCCAGCTTGTGACGGACGAAATCGTGATCGGCCTGATCGAGGAACAACTGACCAGTGATCTGGGTGGTTCCGGCTTTATCTTTGACGGTTTCCCTCGGACTTTGGCGCAGGCAGACGCGCTTGGCGAATTGCTCGACAAGGTCGGCCAAAAGCTGGACACCGTGATTGAAATGCAGGTCGACGACGACGCGCTGGTCGCGCGGATTACCGGCCGGTTTACTTGTGGCGATTGCGGCGAAGGTTATCACGACACCGCCAAGCTGCCTGCCAAAAAAGGCGTCTGCGACAATTGCGGATCGTCCAACTTCAAACGCCGCGCGGATGACAACGAGGACAGCCTGAAAACCCGGCTGATGGCCTATTACAAAGAAACGTCGCCGCTGATTGGGTATTACTACGCCAAAGGCAAACTCCAGAGCATCGACGGGCTGGACACAATGGAAGCCGTGGCGGCGTCGATCAACGGGGCGCTTGACGGCTGAGGTCTGGTCAAGGCTAATGAGGATAGGGGCCGGGGTTTCTCCGGCCTTTTTCTTTTGAGCCCCGGAGATGTTGATGCGCCTGATCCTTGCCCTTGCTGTTTTGCTAAGCGGAACAACCCTGACGACGTTGGCCAATGCCCAGATGTATTTCGTCCCGGAGCCTGCCAAACATTGCGGCCTGGAAGCGCTGGATCGTAACGAGCAGACGACGACACTCTACCTCAACGAGGACAATGTGGCCTTTGAGGAGATCGAATATTATTGCGAGTTTCAGGGCAAGTTGGACCCGAACGGCTGGACCCAAGATAGCATGACGACGCTGGTCGGCTATTGCAATGAACCGGGGTTTTTCACCCCCGAAATGCGCCTTTTCATGATCTCGCAATACGACAAGAACATCATTACGGTCTACGCGCAGGACGGCGAGGCGACGACCTATCATCTTTGTGCAAACTGACGCCGCAACGGCGATCACCCCCATGCCTTGACCTTTCCCGGCAAACCCCCTAAACGGCGCTATCTCGCACGCGAGAATCGCTTGATTTTATGGGGTTTCGGCCACGAATCAGGCACTCCTAAAGCCCCTGATGACAGGGCAGGCCCGGTGGCCCTCAAGGACGCCGGGTTTTGATTGTGAAAAAAGGTTCTGGCGTTACGGAACCGCAATGAAAGACAGGAGCCAACGTGGCACGTATTGCAGGGGTCAACATCCCCACTCATAAGCGAGTGCATATCGCACTCACCTACATTCATGGCATTGGTCGCAAGAGCGCCGAAGACATTTGCGCTGCGGTCAACATCGACCTGTCGCGCCGGGTCAACGAATTGTCCGATGCCGAAGTTCTGGCGGTTCGCGAACATATCGACGCGAACCTGATGGTCGAAGGCGATCTGCGCCGTGACACCCAGATGAACATCAAACGTCTGATGGACCTCGGCTGCTATCGCGGTCTGCGCCATCGTCGTGGTCTGCCCGTTCGCGGTCAGCGCACCCATACCAACGCTCGCACCCGCAAAGGCCCCGCAAAGGCCATTGCCGGCAAGAAGAAATAAGGGGGGCTGATCAATGGCACGTGACAAGACCCGCACGAAGAAGAAAGAGCGCAAGAATATCGCCACCGGCGTTGCTCATGTTAACTCGTCCTTCAACAACACCAAGATCCTGATTTCTGACGTTCAGGGCAATGCGATCGCCTGGTCTTCGGCCGGCACCATGGGCTTCAAGGGGTCGCGTAAGTCGACGCCTTACGCCGCACAGATCGCCGCCGAGGATGCTGGCAAAAAAGCACAGGAACACGGCATGAAAACGCTGGAAGTTCAGGTGCAGGGTCCGGGCTCCGGTCGTGAAAGTGCGCTTCGTGCTTTGGCGGCTGTAGGCTTCAACATCACGGCGATCCGTGATGTGACTCCGATCGCGCACAACGGCTGTCGTCCGCCAAAGCGCCGCCGCGTCTAAGAATTACCGGGCCACCTCTTTGTCGGGGGTGGTCCGTCTTTTACTTTTTTGACACCTCGGGCGTTTGCAGGACTAACGGATCCTTGTCCGCGAACAAGAATGGAGGCCAAAATGATCCATAAAAACTGGCAGGAACTTATCCGCCCTACGCAACTTGAAATCAAACCGGGCGCGGACAGTCTGCGTCAGGCAACCGCCGTGGCCGAACCGCTGGAGCGCGGCTTTGGTTTGACGCTTGGCAACGCGCTGCGGCGTGTGCTGTTGTCGTCGCTGCAAGGTGCGGCGATCACATCCGTGCAAATCGACAACGTGCTGCACGAGTTCTCATCCGTGGCCGGTGTGCGTGAAGACGTTACCGACATGGTGCTGAACCTCAAGGGTGTTGCGGTCAAAATGGAAGTCGAAGGGGTCAAGCGCGTCTCGATCTCGGCCAAAGGGCCGGGCGTTGTTACCGCGGGCGACATTTCGGAAAGTGCCGGGATCGAAATCCTGAATAAGGATCACGTGATCTGTCACCTGGACGAAGGCGCAAGCCTGTTCATGGAAATGACCGTGGAAACCGGCAAGGGCTATGTGGCCGCGGACAAAAACCGTCCGGAAGACGCGCCAATTGGTCTGATCCCGATTGATGCGATTTTCTCGCCGATCAAGAAAGTGTCCTATGACGTGCAGCCGACCCGCGAAGGTCAGGTGCTTGATTATGACAAGCTGACGCTGAAAGTTGAAACCGACGGCTCGATCAGCCCCGAAGATGCGATCGCTTTTGCGGCCCGTATTCTTCAGGACCAGCTTTCAGTCTTTGTCAACTTTGACGAGCCAGAAGCCGCAGGTCGCGCCGAAGAAGAGGACGATCTGGAGTTCAACCCGCTTTTGCTGAAGAAAGTGGACGAGCTGGAACTGTCTGTGCGTTCGGCAAACTGCCTCAAGAACGACAACATCGTCTACATCGGCGATCTCATCCAGAAGACCGAAGCAGAAATGCTGCGCACGCCAAACTTTGGCCGCAAGTCTTTGAACGAGATCAAAGAGGTTCTGACCGCGATGGGTCTGCATTTGGGGATGGATATCCTCGACTGGCCACCGGACAATATCGAAGAGCTGGCGAAGAAATACGAAGACCACTTCTAGTGGTCTTCGTGCCCCGCACCTGATGCGGGGTCTCTGGTTTCGAGGTTCGGAGCTTGAGGGAAGAGATCCCGCATCGAGTGCGGGACAAGAGTGAAGCGGTCCCGGATCAAGCCCGGGACACATGCCCGGGTTGACCGGGGAACATCTGGGCGAAAGGCCCCGCATCGTGTGCGGGGCAAGCCCCAAGGAGAGCGGCTGACACGCATCAACCGCCAGACAAAGCAAAACAGCCCGTAGAGGGCAAAACTGGAGAAGAAACATGCGTCACGCACGAGGCTACCGCCGCCTGAACCGCACCCATGAGCACCGCAAAGCGCTGTTCGCAAATATGGCCGGCTCGCTCATTGAACATGAGCAAATCAAAACAACCTTGCCAAAAGCCAAGGAACTGCGCCCGATCATCGAAAAGATGATCACGCTTGCAAAACGTGGCGACCTGCACGCCCGTCGTCAGGCTGCATCCAAGCTGAAACAGGACGCCTATGTTGCGAAACTGTTCGAGGTGCTTGGCCCACGCTACAAGGACCGCCAGGGTGGTTATGTGCGCGTCATGAAAGCCGGTTTCCGTTATGGCGACATGGCACCGATGGCGATCATCGAGTTCGTGGATCGCGATGTCGATGCAAAAGGCGCTGGCGACAAAGCCCGCGTCGCAGCCGAAGAAGCGGCTTCCGAAGAATAGAAATAGACCGAATCATTTCGGAAAGAACGAAGCCCCGCAGAGCTGTCTGCGGGGCTTCGTCTATTAGGCCACCTGATCCTTTAGGTCTTGCCCAGGGTCAACCGGTAGGGACTTCAGGTCTTTTACAATCTTCGCCAATTGTGTTGGTCCGACGTGCGCCGATCCAGCAAATTCCAACAAATCAAGGCGCAATTCCGAGGGAAGCGACATGATCTCGAGGAACAGATTGGGTCCGATGTCTGTGGCCATAACACCAAGTAAACATTGAATTAGTTACGGTGATCAATTTACGGTTGACTGCGTTTTTCGCAACCTGTCTAAAAAGACATGTCTAAAAGTACAGGTGTCGATTTCATTCTTCAGCAATTGGGCGCGGCGTCGCCCAAAGGCTATATGGCGGGGATGCATATCAGGTTCGCCGGACCTTTGATGCAGTTCCAGACTTATAGTCAGGAATGGGTCGATCATTATACGGAACATGGATACACGCTCAGGGATCCAATGATCGCCTGGGGACTGTCGAGAGACGGTGCCTGGAGGTGGCGCGACATTGACCTGCCTGATCCGTTTAACATTTTTTCACAGGCCAGAGATTTTGGCCTGACTTTTGGGGTTGTGGTGGGATACGGCCCCCTGTCCTCGCGTTCCATTGTGGGCTGTGCCCGGGATGACCGCGAGTTTAACGATCAAGAGATTACCGAAATTGCGTCGCTTGTCAGAACACTACACGAAGCCACAGATCCCCCGGAAAGCCTGACCGACGCGCAAAAACAAGCCCTGCAACTGATCGCGGACGGGCATCGACATGCCGCGGCGGCTGCAAAACTGGGGATCTCGGAAAGCGCGCTGAAAGCCAGGCTTAATTCCGCAAGGAACAGGCTATTGGCACGAACGACAGCAGAAGCGATACAGCGCGCCAAAGATTACAGGCTGCTTTGAAGAAGCATTCCCCAGCAGGGTCGACGATTAAAACCTTACTGGAGCCTGATATGCAAACCACGACTTTGTCCTTTGACAACATGCACCAACATGGTGCGCTTTTCGCCAACCTATTACGGGCGCGAAAAGAGAGCTTTATTACCCGCAACAACTGGGACTTGCCGCAAGCCGATGGCATGGAGTTCGACCAGTATGACACCCCCGCCAGCCGCTGGATTGCGGTACATGATCTGGGTGAAGTGCTGGCCGGCATTCGCCTGACGCCAACGATCGCGAAATGCGGTATCTACACTTATATGATCCGTGATGCGCAACGCGGGCTATTGGAAAACATCCCCAGCAACCTCTTGTTTGATCCCGCCCCCGTAGCCCCGCATATCTGGGAATCAAGCCGGGTTTTTGTTTCTCAATCGGTGCCTGCGCGGCAGCGGATGCGGGTACAAGCGAGTTTGATGGCGGAAATGATGGCTGCCGCCCGGACCCTGGGGGCGACTCAAGTGTTGGGGCTGGTCCCTTCGGTCTGGTCCCGCTGGATCGCGCGGCTTGATTTGGATGCCAGCCCAGCGGGGCCACGTCTGGAACTTGATGGTTTTCCTTCGCAGGTTGCGCTGATGCAATTGGCTTCAAACCTGCATTAGAACGTCGGCCGCCTCCGGCGGGAGTATTTATCAGAACAAAGACTGACGGTCGGGCAAATCTTGTCCGATCGTCAACTTGAGCCGTTGAAAGAGTGCGGCGCTTGGACGTAGTCTTGCCCGCAAGGGAGAACGCTGATGGATCGGATTATCTGGGGTTTCGTTTTTGCTTTTTCGCTGGCGCTTTCGCTCAATGCCCAAGAGCGGGTGCCGCGTGATATCGGGGAAATGCAGCTGAGTTTCGCGCCTGTTGTGCGCACATCTGCGCCCTCGGTGGTGAATATCTATGCCAAGCGCGTGGTGGAAACGGCCGCCAATCCCTTTGCCAACGATCCGTTCTTTTCCGATCTGTTTCGGAATTTCGGGGATGGTAGCCCGCGGGTTCAAAGCTCGCTTGGTTCTGGCGTGATCGTCGCGGCGGATGGATTGGTCGTATCCAATTTCCATGTGGTTGGCGGGGCTTCTGATATTCGCGTGGTCCTGTCGGATCGACGCGAATATGACGCCGAGATTTTGCTAGCAGATGAACAAAGTGACTTGGCAATTTTGCGGATCAATACCGACGAGACGTTGCCTGCCATGGCGCTGCGCACCTCCGGTGATGTGGAGGTCGGCGAGTTGGTTCTGGCAATCGGCAACCCGTTTGGTGTGGGGCAAACGGTGTCGAGCGGCATAATTTCAGGGTTGGCAAGATCCGGGGCCGCCCTTGGCAATGCGCGGGCCTATTTCATTCAGACCGATGCGCCGATCAACCCGGGAAACTCTGGCGGGGCGTTGGTTGATATGAGCGGGGCTTTGGTGGGGATCAATACCTCCATTCTGACGCGCTCGGGCGGGTCCAACGGCATTGGCTTTGCAATTCCGGCCGATCTGGTGGCGGTCTTCATTGATCAGGCGCGGCAGGGTCATCAAAGGTTTCAACGCCCCTGGGCCGGGATGGTTGGCCAAACGGTTGATTGGGCGATGGCAGATAGTTTTGGACTGGATCGCCCGCGCGGCATGGTGATCGCGGATTTACATATCGACAGCCCCTTTGCGGCGGCGGGTCTTTCGCCTGGTGATGTGGTGCTTGGGTTTCAGGGCGTCGAAATCAACGGACCGGTGGAAATGTTGTACAACATGTCCATCACCGGGATTGGCGAGCAGGCCGAAGTTACGTTCCTGCGCGACGGCAAAACCCGAAAGGTTGCGGTTGAGATGATCGTCGCCCCGGAGGAGCCGCCACGGGAGTTGACGATCATGGATGGCAACAGCCCTTTGCACGGCCTGACGATTGCCCGGATCAATCCCGCGCTGATCGCCGAACTGGGGCTACCAATGAATGCGGCGGGTGTGATCGTGATCGAGGTCGGCGGTTTCGCGGCCCGGCTTGGATTTCAGCCCGGCGACCTGCTGGTTGCGATCAACGGGATTGCGATCCAAAGCGTGGCTGACGCAAAAGCCTGGGAGGACGATACCAGCCGCTATTGGGACATCGAGATTGATCGCGCGGGCCAACGCCTGTCGATGCGGGTGCGCCGCTAGTGGCGGACCTTTTTGACCAAGGCGGGCCAGTGCCGGAGACCGCGCCGCGCCCCTTGGCGGATCGCTTGCGTCCTGCATCGCTTGCGGAAGTGATTGGCCAGCAACATCTGTTGGGCAAGACCGGCGCTTTGCGTGTGATGTTGGATGCTGGCGCTCTGGGCAACATCATCTTCTGGGGGCCGCCCGGCGTTGGCAAAACCACGATTGCGCGGCTGTTGGCCGAGGAAAGCGACCGGGCATTTGTGCAGATCAGCGCGATTTTCACCGGGGTGCCGGAATTGCGCAAGGTGTTCGAAGCGGCGCGTATCCGGCGGCAAAACGGGCAGGGCACGCTGCTGTTTGTCGACGAGATCCACCGGTTCAACAAGGCCCAGCAGGATGGTTTCCTGCCGCACATGGAGGACGGGACGATCACGCTGGTCGGGGCGACAACCGAGAACCCTTCGTTTGAATTGAACGCCGCGTTGCTGAGCCGGGCGCAAGTGATGATCCTCAATCGGCTGGACGAGGCGGAGCTGGAAACCTTGTTGCAACGGGCCGAGGCTGAGGTGGGGCGCAAGGCCCCGCTCGACAAGTTGGCGCGGGGGCAATTGATCTCGATGGCCGATGGAGATGGCCGCGCGATGCTGAACCTGCTGGAGCAAAGCCTGTCGTGGGACGTGGCCAAACCGCTTGATCCCACGGCGATGGCGGAACGTTTGTCGCGACGGGCGCAGCTTTACGACAAATCCGGCGAGCAGCACTACAATCTGATCTCGGCTTTGCATAAATCGGTTCGCGGCTCGGACCCGGATGCCGCCCTTTATTGGTTTGCGCGGATGCTGGAGGGCGGTGAAGACCCGCGGTATCTGGCGCGGCGGATCACGCGTATGGCGGTCGAGGATATTGGGCTAGCAGACCCCCAAGCGCAGTCGGTCTGCCTGCAAAGCTGGGAGACGTATGAACGGCTCGGCTCGCCCGAAGGGGAGCTGGCGATTGCGCAGGCGTTGGTTTACCTCGCCCTCGCGCCGAAATCGAACGCGGCTTATGCGGCGTATAAAAATGCCCGTCGTGCGGCCAAGGAAACGGGGTCACATCCGCCGCCCAAACACATCCTGAATGCGCCGACCAAGATGATGAAAGAGGCGGGTTATGGCACGGGCTATGAATATGACCATGACGCCGAAGATGGCTTTTCCGGGCAGAATTATTTCCCCGACGACATGAAGCGCGGCGTGTTTTATCTGCCCGTCGAGCGCGGGCAGGAGCGCGAGTTGAAAAAGCGGCTCGATTACTTTGTGAAGCTTAGGGCAAAACGCCAAGGCGGTTGACTCTTTGGGCCGCTGGGACCAGAGAACGGCCATGTTTACAACCCTTCTTCACGTGGCAATTGGCGGCGCCCTTGGCGCTTCGGCCCGGTATCTGACCGGCGTGGCGGTGCTGCGCGTGGTGGGGACGCAAGCCATGCCGCTGGGGGTGATGGTGGCCAATGTGCTCGGCTCCTTTGTGATGGGTGCGCTTGTTGTGTTTTTGGGCCAGCGGGGTCTGAGCCACCTTAATCCACTGTTGTTGACGGGACTGCTCGGCGGCTACACGACGTTTTCGGCATTTTCGCTGGAGGCTTATACGTTGTTTGAGCGGGGCGAAGTTGGCATGGCGGCGCTCTATGTCGGCTTGTCGGTTGGGCTGTCATTGGCGGGACTGGTGCTTGGGGTTTTGATGATGCGAGGGATATTGGCATGAGTGGCGTTCAGAACCTGACGGTGGATGCGGATGGCGAAGGGCAGCGGCTGGATCGCTGGTTCCGCAAGCAGTTTGATTTTGTCGGGCAAGGACGGCTCGAAAAGCTCTGCCGCAAGGGTGAAATCCGGGTGGATGGCGGCCGGGTGAAAACCTCGACCCGGTTGGCCGAGGGGCAGAACGTGCGCATTCCGCCTTTGCCGAAAGAGGCCCCGCCAAAGCGCGATGAAAAAGCGCCCTATATCATTTCGAGCGACGATGCGGCGATGATCCGGTCTTGTGTGATTTACCACGATGACGACATCATTGCGATCAACAAACCGGCGGGACTGGCGGTGCAAGGCGGGTCCGGGACATCGCGGCACGTTGATGGTCTGGCGGAGGCTCTGAAGTTTGACGCCGAGGATAAACCGCGCCTTGTTCATCGCTTGGACAAAGACACCTCGGGCGTTTTGTTGCTGGCGCGTTCGGGGCGTGCAGCTGCGATGCTGACCAAGGTGATCCAGTCACGCGGCACCCGCAAGATTTACTGGGCGGCGGTTGCAGGCAGCCCGATGCCACGGGTGGGGACCATCAAATTTGGTCTGGTCAAGGCGGCGGGTCATGGACCGCACGGCGCGGGCGAAAAGATGATCTGCATCCATCCCAAAGAGGTTGAGGCGACCCCCGGCGCAAAACACGCGACATCTGACTATCGCATGTTGGAAGAGGTCGCCAAACGCGCCTCCTGGGTGGCGCTGGTGCCGATCACCGGGCGCACGCATCAACTGCGGGCCCATATGGCCGAGATCGGGCATCCCGTGGTTGGCGATGGGAAATACGGCACCAACAAGCAGACCAACGAAGGCGATGGCTGGGGGGCGCAACTTGGTGGCGACATCAGCCGCAAACTGCACCTTCATGCCCGCAGCCTGACCTTTGATCATCCGGTGACGGGGGCGAAAATCCATCTGACGGCCCCCTTGCCCGAGCATATGCAAAAGACCTGGGACATGATGGGTTGGGAAACCAAATGGGCCCCGGTTGAACCGTTTGATCTGGATTAAGCGATGAGTGACATTCTGAAAAAGCGCTTCTGGAAAGAGGTGAGCGTCGAGGCGCGGGAGACGGGGTTCACCGTTCTGCTTGATGGACGTGAAATCAAAACCCCGGCCAAAAGCCCGGTATTGATCCCCAGCAAGCCATTGGCCGCTGCGGTTGCAGTTGAATGGGATGCCGTCGAGGGGAAAATTGACCCGGCTGACATGCCGATGACCCGACGGGTGAATGCTGCGATTGACAAGGTTGCACCGCAACGCGCTGCTATTGCGGCGATGCTGGCAAGTTACGGCGAAAGCGATCTTTTGTGTTATCGCGCGAACTTTCCCGAGCAACTTGTCGCGCGACAGGCCAAGGTTTGGGGGTATTATCTTGACGGGGCGCGGCAGAAATACGGCGTTGAACTGGGCGTGACCTCCGGTGTGATGCCGCTGGCGCAGGACCGCGAAGCAGTGGCTGTTCTGGGGCGGGAAATTGACGATTTGGGAACGTTTCAACTGACCGGATTTCACGATCTTGTCACCCATAGCGGATCGCTTGTTCTTGGCCTCGCGGCGATTGCCGAAAAGGCGGATATTTCGGCGATCTGGCAGGCCGCTTGTCTGGACGAAATCTGGCAGGCGGAACAATGGGGCGCGGATGAGGAAGCGACCGAAACACTGGCACTGAAACAGCTCGATTTCAGCCAGGCGCATAGATTCTTTTTGCTCGCCGAGGGCACTTAAAGCCTTTATGGCGAAATTTTTTGCGTCAGATTCGCACTGTATACATGGATACAGTGCGTTTCGGGTGCGGATTCACCTTTGATTGACCCTTAATCTAACAGTTTGCGCGGCTTTCCCGATGTCAGGTGGAAAACCGTCTTGACCTTCAAGTTAAGAATTGTCCACACTCTTGCACGCTGAGGGGAGACCCACAGGCAAATTTCGATTCTGTTCTCTACAATTCAGAGGGCAGCGACCCGCCTAAAATGGCGGAACATCAGGAAGAGGTAAAAATGAAAAAATCAGTATTTCTCGGAGCACTGACGGTCGCCGGTCTGGCTGCTGGCATGGCCACCGCAGGGACCGTAGACGACATCAAAGCGAAGGGTTTCCTTCAGTGTGGTGTGTCGACCGGTCTTGTCGGCTTTGCGGCACCTGACGCAAACGGTAACTGGGATGGCTTTGACGTCAGCGTTTGTCGCGCTGTTGCTGCTGCCGTTCTTGGCGACCCAGAGGCTGTCAAGTTCACTCCGACCACGGGTAAAACCCGTTTCACCGCGCTGGCTTCCGGCGAAATCGACATGCTGGCCCGGAACACCACCTGGACCTTCAGCCGTGACGTTGACCTGAAGTTCACCTTTGTTGGTGTGAACTACTACGATGGTCAGGGCTTCATGGTTCCAAAAGAGCTGGGCGTTTCCTCCGCTAAGGATCTGGACGGTGCAACCGTTTGTATCCAAACCGGTACAACAACCGAGCTGAACCTCGCGGATTTCTTCCGTGTGAACAACATCAGCTACGAGCCAGTGCCTATCGAGACCAACGCAGAAGCACAGCAGCAGTATCTTGCTGGTGCCTGTGACGTTTACACAACGGACGCCTCCGGCCTTGCGGCTACTCGTGCTTCGTTTGAAAACCCAGGCGACCACACATTGCTGCCCGAGATCATCTCCAAAGAGCCACTTGGCCCGCTTGTACGTCACGGTGACGACCAGTGGGGCGACGTTGTTCGCTGGACGCTCAACGCGCTGATCACGGCTGAAGAACTGGGCGTAACCTCGGCAAACGTTGGCGAAATGTCGATGGAAGCTGGCAATAACCCAGAAGTTAACCGTCTGCTCGGCACCGAAGGTGACCTCGGCGGGATGCTCGGCCTCGATAAAGAGTGGGCCAAGCGTGCGATTGCTGCTGGTGGCAACTACGGCGAAATCTTCGCCCGTAACATCGGTGACTCCACTCCGATCGGTCTGGCCCGTGGCCTGAACGCTCAGTGGACAAATGGCGGCCTGATCTACTCGCCTCCATTCCGTTAATCGGAACTTTCGGAAAGGGCGCGGAGCAATCTGCGCCCTTTTCACATCATCTCCAAACACAGATGACTTAAGGGTGCGACTGACAAGGCACGGGCGACAAACGACCCATGGCCAACCTATCGCAGTTCAATACGAACAGGGGGACGCAGCATAATGACTGCCATATCCAGCGAACCGAAAAGCGGTTTTCGACTGAGCATGCTTCTTTACGATACGCGGTATCGTTCCATGACCATCCAGATTGTCGCCATGATAGGTGTGCTGACGGCCTTTGGGTGGCTGATCAACAACACGGCCCAAAACCTGGACGATCTGGGACTGGAGCTTGGATTTGGCTTTCTGCTCGATCCTGCGGGATACGACATCAACCAACGCCTGTTGGACTACACCAGCCGAGACAGCCACCTGCGCGCGTCTTTCCTGGGTGTCCTGAATACGCTTGTGGTCGCCGCCCTTGGCTGCGTCACCGCAACCATCGTCGGCGTCATCGTCGGCGTTTTACGGCTTTCAAACAACTGGCTCATTTCGCGTCTGATGACGGTCTATGTCGAAGCCTTTCGTAACGTTCCGGTCCTGTTGTGGATTGTCATCGTTATGGCAATTTTTATCGAAACCCTGCCGCAACCCCGCGATTTCCGTGGCGAAGATGCGGAGGCCTCGATGAACCTTTTTGACAGCGTGGCGATCACTGGACGCGGTGTTTACATCCCCGAGCCTCTGTTCAACGCCTCCCTCGGCAACGTGCATCTTTTTGGCGACAGCTCGCTGCGTTTCGACGTGAGCCTTGATCTCATCGCATTCCTACTGGCACTGTTTGCAGGCATCATTATCGCAGGTCTGTTCAAGAAACGTGCAGACCGCATTCAGGAAGCAACAGGGGACCGCCCCGTCACATGGTGGCAGCGGCTTTTGCTGATCGTTGGCCTGCCGGTCATTGTTTTGTGGATCCTTGGGTTTTATCTTGGCTATCCGGCGTTGAAAGGGTTCAACTTTCAGGGCGGGATTTATATGCGTAACTCGCTGATTGCCCTTTGGCTGGCCCTGTCGCTGTATACCGCCGCCTTTATCGCGGAAACGGTGCGTGGCGGGATCATGGCGATTTCCAAAGGCCAGACCGAAGCGGCCGCAGCACTTGGCATCCGGCCTAATCGCATCATGTCGCTGGTTGTTTTGCCGCAAGCGTTGCGGGTCATCATCCCGCCGCTAATCTCGCAATACCTGAACCTGACCAAAAACTCGTCGCTGGCGATTGCGGTTGGGTATATGGATGTCACCGGCACCCTTGGTGGCATTACGTTGAACCAGTCCGGTCGCGCTTTGGAGGCTTTGTCGCTTCTGATGCTGATCTATCTGATGATCTCGCTTTCGATCTCGGCGGTGATGAACTGGTACAACAATTCAGTCAAATTGCAGGAGCGGTAAAATGAGTGATGTATCTTTTGTCCGCACCGAAATGTTGTCCGAACGCGAGGCTCCGGCCTCCACCGTTGGGGTCATTGGCTGGCTGCGCACCAACCTGTTTTCGGGGTGGATCAACTCCATCCTGACAATTGTGGCCCTCTACTTTGTCTACAAATTGCTTGCCGGCGTATTGCCTTGGATTTTCTACTCCTCTTGGAGCGCGAATTCTTTGGGTGAGTGCCGTGAAGCCATCAAGGCGACCTACGGTGCCCACGCAGAAGGGGCCTGCTGGGCCGTGATCCGGGATCGCTATTTGCAGCTGACCTATGGGTTCTACCCTGGTCATTTGTATTGGCGGGTCAACGTTGCATTCCTGGGCCTTTGCCTTGCGATTGCACCGGTGTTGTTTTCAGCCCTGCCGCGCAAAGTCCTTTGGTTCACAGCGATCTATCCATTCCTTTGCTTCTGGCTTCTTTGGGGCGGATCGGTTTGGGTGCCAATCGCAGCGCTTATGGGCTTTGTGGTTGCTGTCGTCGCCTACATGGTTCTGGTAAAATCCGCAGGGTCACTGGTAGCAACAATTGCGGCTTTTTTGACGCCTGTTTTGTGGTGGTTGCTGCTTGCCAGCCCCTTTGCATCGGGCCTTGCAAGCGTGTTGCCCTTCGGTCTGGAATCCGTTGAAAGCGCCAAATTCGGCGGCTTTATGTTGTCGGTCACGATCGGTGTTACCGGCATTGCGCTGTCGTTGCCCATTGGCATCGTGCTGGCGCTGGGCCGTCAGTCGGACCTTTGGTTCCTGAAAACGGTCTGCGTTGGCTTTATCGAGTTTATCCGTGGCGTGCCGCTGATCACTTTGTTGTTCGTCGCCTCGACGTTGTTGAACATCTTCCTGCCGCCGGGCACGAATTTTGACATCATCGTTCGGGTGATCATCATGGTGACGCTGTTTTCGGCGGCTTACATGGCCGAGGTGGTTCGGGGTGGTCTTGCCGCCCTGCCGCGTGGTCAGTACGAGGCGGCGGATAGTCTGGGCCTTGATTACTGGAAGGCGCAGCGGCTGATCATTATGCCGCAAGCGCTGAAAATCTCGATCCCGGCCATCGTTGGGAACTTTATCGGGTTGTTCAAGGATACAACGCTGGTGTCGATCATCGGTCTTTTGGACCCGATTGGCCTTTCAACCTCGATCCGGGCGAACCAGGAATGGAACGGCATCTTGTGGGAGCTTTATGGCTTTATCGCGCTTGTCTTCTTCCTCTTCTGTTTCGGAATGTCCCGCTATTCCATGTATCTTGAGCGCAAGCTGAAGACCGGACACTAAGTTTAGGAGCAATAAAATGAACCAAGTCGCAGAACGCGAAATCGACCGCTCGCAAATGAAGGTGTCCGATGAGGTCGCCATTCAGATCACCGGAATGAACAAATGGTACGGTGCTTTTCATGTGTTGAAAGACATCGACCTGACGGTTCAACGCGGGGAGCGGATTGTTGTCTGTGGCCCCTCGGGGTCCGGTAAATCGACGCTGATCCGTTGCATCAACGCGCTGGAAGAGCATCAGGAAGGTCAGATCATTGTCGATGGGACCGAATTGTCGTCGGACCTGAAAAACATCGACAAGATCCGGTCCGAGGTTGGGATGTGCTTTCAGCACTTCAATCTGTTTCCGCATCTGAGCATTCTGGACAATTGCACACTGGCCCCGATCTGGGTGCGTAAAACGCCCCGCAAAGAGGCCGAAGAAACGGCGATGCATTTCCTTGAAAAGGTAAAGATCCCCGAGCAGGCCGATAAATTCCCCGGCCAATTGTCCGGCGGTCAGCAACAGCGGGTGGCGATTGCGCGGTCCTTGTGTATGCGCCCACGCATCATGCTGTTTGACGAACCGACATCGGCGCTGGATCCTGAGATGATCAAAGAGGTGCTCGATACGATGATCGAACTGGCCGAAGAAGGCATGACCATGATCTGTGTGACCCACGAAATGGGCTTTGCGCGGCAGGTCGCCAACCGGGTGATCTTCATGGATGCCGGGCAAATCGTTGAGCAAAACGAGCCGGAAGAGTTCTTTGGCAATCCCCAGAGTGACCGGACGAAATTGTTCCTGAGCCAGATTCTGGGTCATTAAGAATTAGGAAACCCGGCCTTAAGGGGCCGGGCTGTTTCCTTGAAGCCCCTTGCGGGGCGGATCTGAGTATTTATCCCAAAAGAGAAGATCAGAGACGGCGCGGCGTGGTGAAAACCCGGCAGGTGCCCGGTTTCAGGTCGGACCAGTGGTCGATTGCAAATTCGATCAAAGTGACCGCGCCCGTGGGATAGCGGTAAAAATCCATATCATCGGGTGGCGTTTCGCACAGCGCTTCAGCCAGATCGGCGCTGCCGGGGTTATGGGCGATCATCATCACGATCTCCCCAGTTGCCGCGTGCAACAGATGCGCCATCGTGGCGGGTTCTGCGAGGTAAAGCCTGGGGTCAAATGCTGGCTTGATCGTAGTTCCCAGCCCTTCCGCTACGCCGTCCCAGGTCTGACGACAGCGGGTGGCGGTGGAGCAAAGCACCTGGTCCGGGACTATCGGTTGCTGTTTTAACCAAGTGCCAATGGCGAGCGCGGCCTTTTGACCGCGCGGGTTAAGCGGGCGGTCGTGATCTGACGTACCAGCGCTGCTCCAGTCGGATTTTGCATGGCGCATGAGGATCAGTTTTTTCATCGGTTGCTCGCAAAGAAGATGCGCATGTGATGAGCGGATTGGCGTGGGTTTCTGGGCCAGCCTTGACTGACCGGGCAGGCGCGGCGTGCAATGCAACCACTTTGCAGGCAATCCTGACCTTCAGGTGTTGCCAGATGGCTGGTGCAGGTCGGGACATTGTAGCTGCCTTGCGCAAAGGCATCGACCGGGCAGGCTAATTTGCAAGGTTGATCGGGGCATGTGAGGCAGGGGGAGGTCGAGGTTTGTGTTGGCAGGTCTATGTCCCGTTCAAAAGCCAAAGCCCCCCGAAAAGAGATGAACAGGCCTTGTTGGTGGTGGACCAAAAGGCCCAAGGGCGATTGCCAGACCTGCCCGGAGGCCAGTGCCCAGCGTATGAAAGGTTGGTACGGAGGGCCACCAAAGGGAAACAGCGGTTTTGCGTCAATCTGATTGGCAAGGGCTGTGACCTCGCGCCGTGACCAGTCATCGACCGGATTTTCGCCGCACGGCTCCTTTTCGATCCGCGCCCAGAACCCCGGCTCGTGCGGTGCCAGCAGTATAAGGGTGCGGCAGCCTTCGGGTGGCAGATCGTCGGGTTCGGGGTGAAAGGCAGCGGCGATGCATAGTCCCCTTGCCTCTGATGCGGCCTTGATTGTGGTGTAGTTCATTTCCGAAAGAACGGCAGAGCCAGCGACCATGTCAGACGGTTGGGCCGGTCGTCCTGCCATTCCAACCCGATTTCCATGGCGTCATGGCCGTCATTGGGTTGCGCCCGGTAAGTTCCAAAAAGCCGATCCCAGATCGAAAGGGCAAAGCCGTAGTTGGAATCGTGTTCCACCCGGTTGGTGGAATGGTGGACCCGGTGCATGTCCGGCGTGACCAGAACCGCACGGATGATCCGGTCGAGCCGTTTTGGCAGGGCAAGGTTGGCGTGGTTGAACATCGCGGTGCCGTTCAAAATTATCTCGAACAGGATCACCGCCAGCGCGGAAGGGCCGATTGCGTAGACCAGCACGACTTTCCAAAGCATGGACAGAAGGATTTCAACGGGGTGAAATCTGAGCGCTGTGGTCACATCAAAGTCGCGATCTGCATGATGCACCCGGTGCAGGCGCCAGAGGATCGGGATCTTATGGGTGACGAGGTGTTGCGCCCAAATTGCCAGGTCCAGCAACAACATCGCGGCGATCAATTCCAGAAGCCACGGCAGATCAAGCCAGTTGAACAGACCCCATCCGCTGTCCGCCGCAGTGACGGCCGCACCAACGGCCAGAAACGGCAGGACCAAGGATAACAGCCGCAGGCTTGCATTGTCGATCAGTACGAGCGCCCAGTTGGTGAGCCAGCGCCGGGGTTTTGAGACGCGCAAGCGTCGCCGGGGGCGGGCCAATTCCGCCAGAGCCAGCAGGCAAAACAACCCAACAAAGACGCCCAGTCGAATGAGTGATTCATACTCCATACTGCCAGTCTCGGCTGCACGGACCGCGCTGGCAAGAGGGGATGTTAACCACCGGGGCCAGAAGTGAGCGACAAAAGGTAACTTTTCAGGCTGTGGGTCGTGTTCTTGGGAATAAACTCGCCGATGTCCACATGCCGTTGGATGCGATCCAGCCGAAAATTGCGGTAATCTCGGCGCATTTCGCACCATGCAAGCAAAGTCCAGCGCCCCTGCCAGCCGATGATGCCAAAAGGCCAGACGATGCGGGTGGTGATCGCGCCCTCGGCGTCGGAATAGTGGAGCGCGACCTTTGCGCCCTCCTCGATGGCGTGGCGCAATTCGCCGTGGACGATGCGCAGGGGTTCGTCGCGCGCCAAGATCGGAACGCGGTAAGGCTGGGCCTCGACCGCGCGTTTGGCGGTATCATCAAGAACGGCGACCAGTTTGTCCTGTGCCCGGCTGGCGGCCAGAGCAAGGCCCGGATCGGTAAAGGCGCGAACCATGCGAAGTCCGGTGATCAGTGCCTGCACCTCGTCGCGCGAGAACATTACAGGGGGTAATTCATAAGCAGTATCAAGAAGATATCCGATACCTGCTTCGCCAGAGATTGGAACGCCAGAGCCGATCAGATCAGCGATGTCGCGGTAGATGGTGCGAGGGCTGACCTCCAGCGTTTCGGCAAGTGAGGCGGCGGTGACGGCAAGGCGGCGACCGCGCAGCAGGTCGATCAGGCGGAACAATCTGTCTGCGCGGCGGCTCATGCCCTTAGCCCCCGGCCATGGCGGCCAGCCGTTGGGGATGGCTTGTCATCTGCACACTGTCCATCTGGATCAGTGCCAGATATTCGGCGTTCTCTGGGGCCGCCCCAAAGGCCGCGTTTGCGGATTGGCTGTTTTCAGCGTCCATCCAGAAGACCAGATCGGCCCAACGGCCATCTTCTTCCTTGATCATGGTGCGATAGCCAAAACCCGGCTGCGCCTTTAACCAGTCCGAGGTTTTTTCAGCCGCTGCCAGCAGATCATCGTCGCTGGTGCCGGGCAGGGGTTTGAAGATCACGCGCTCCATTGTGGGTATCATGTGGTTTCCTTTCATCATGCGAAATTGCGATGAGAGAGGTCTAGGACACCCCTGCTGACAGCATTGTGTCAGCAGCCTGCTGGGTTCGTCAAATTGCCGGGTTTCGGATCAGCGAACCGGCCCCGTGTTCGGTGTAAAGCTCCAGCAAAACGGCGTTTGGCGCACGGCCATCCAGGATCACAACAGCCCGCACGCCGCCCTCAATTGCAGTCAACGCGGTTTCGGTCTTGGGGATCATGCCGCCTGCAATCACCCCTTCGGCGGTCATCTTGCGCACCTGATCGGGGGTAAGTTGGGTGACAACCTCGCCACTGGCGTTTTTAACGCCGTCAACATCCGTAAGAAGCAGCAAGCGATCCGCTTTCAGCGCGGCGGCAATGGCACCGGCAGCGGTGTCGCCGTTGACGTTATAGGTCTCCCCGTTACGGCCCGCCCCTAGCGGCGCGATCACCGGGATATAGCCGGAGGCGGAAAGTTCTTCGATCACCGTCGGGTCGATGTCGGCGGGTTCGCCGACAAAGCCCATGTCAGGCTCGGCGCGGTCGCAGATCATGAGATTAGCATCTTTGCCCGACAGGCCCACGGCATGGCCGCCTTCGGCGTTGATCGCTTGGACGATGCGTTTGTTGATTGTGCCGGACAGCACCATTTCGACGACCTCAACCGTCTTTTCGTCGGAAACACGTTTGCCGTTCACAAATTCGGATTTGATGTCGAGCCGGTCCAGCATCTCGTTGATCATTGGCCCGCCGCCGTGGACGATGACCGGGTTCACGTTGACCTGCTTCAACAGCACGATGTCCCGCGCAAAAGAGGCCATCGCCTCGGGGCTGCCCATGGCGTGGCCGCCAAACTTGATGACAACGACAGCCCCGTCGTAGCGTTGCAGATAGGGAAGCGCTTCGGACAGGGTGCGGGCGGTGGCGATCCAATCGCGGTTCATGGCGTTTTGCTTTTTCATTTCAGGTTCTTGGTAGTTTGCCCCAAATGTCTAAGCGCTTTGCCGGGGCCTGCCAAGTGGCCTATTCCATGGCCGCAATCAGAGCCCGAAGATCGGTAATGCCATCGCCGGTTTCAGACGAGGTCAGGATTATCTCGGGATAGGCTGCCGGGTGTTTGGTAAGCACGTCGCGCGTGCGTTGAATGGAGGCATCCAGATCATTGCCGCGCGGCTTGTCTGCTTTGGTGAGGACCACCTGAAACGTCACGGCCGAGCGATCCAGCAGCGACATGATTTCCTCGTCAACTGCTTTGGCGCCGTGGCGGGCATCGACCAGCAAAAAGACCCGGCGCAGCGTGGCCCGGCCCGACAGATAGGACTTCAGCAGGGCCTGCCACTTGGCAACAACCGCGACCGGTGCATTGGCAAAGCCATAGCCCGGCAAATCCACCAGATAGTGACTGTCATTGACCGTGAAAAAGTTAATCTCCTGCGTGCGCCCCGGTGTGTTAGACGCCCGCGCAAGGGCCTTGCGACCCGTCAAGGCGTTGATCAGGCTTGATTTTCCAACGTTGGAACGGCCGGCGAAGCAAAACTCCATCCGATCGGCGGGCGGCATGCCGGACATGGCCACGACGCCTTTCAAAAAGTCGGTGGGACCGGCAAAAAACTTGCGGCCATACTCAACCTCTTCGGGGGTTGCGGCTTTGGCAAAGGGGAATTTTTGGTCGATCATGTGAGCACGTCCAATGTATCGCCGATGCGGAGTGTGCCGCCATTTATAACCTCGGCGTAGACGCCAAAGTCCAGATGGCCAAAGGCCTTGTCGAGCACTGCGAGCGCATCAAAATCGCGCACACCGGTTTCCGGGTTGGTCGTCGTCATTTTGCAGCGGCCAATAGGTTCGCGCACCGCTAAAATAACCTCGCCGATTTGCACCGGCTTTCCGATCCAGTCGCGTTCCTCCCAAGGGGACAGCCCGTCAAACCACAGATTTCCACGCCAGCGTTTTGGTGAAAGCGACTGGCCTGCGAGGTCTTCAAGCGCGATATGCGAAGCCATCGAATGCAGCGATATAGACGGAAAATCCGTGTCGGTCATGCCCCGGTCAGGTGCTTTGACCACACTGGCAGGGCGTGGGCGATCCGCGTCGATAAGCGGTTCGACCCAATCCAGAAACCGCCAGCAATCGGCTTGTTTATCCGGGTTGAACGTAATCTCAGACCGCTCGGGATGGGTCAACGTCAGCGCGCCGGTGGTATCCTCGTACGTCGCATTGATCGCGGTCAGCTTTGGGTCGCGCGAGCCGATGTTAAAGTTTGCGCAAGCCGCCCAGGCCGGTTTGGCCGGATCAAACTTTGCACGGTCATGCGCGACGGCCCAATGCCGGTCGAACGGCATTGTGTGCCCCTTGGTCAGCGTCACGCTTTCCAGTTCTTCGCGTCCATGGGCTTTGAGCGGATACCGCCAGATATGACGGAGAACCCCGCTCATCCCTTGGCATTACCCTTTTTGCGTTTGAAGCCGCCGAGGATATTGCCAAAAACGTCCGGTTTGACCCCTTGGCTGCGCATGATCAGATATTGTTGTGCAAAGGTGATCGTGTTGTTGGCAACCCAGTAGACCACCAAACCGCTCGCAAATTGGCCAAGCATGAACATGAAGATCCAAGGCATCCAGGCAAAGATTTGCGCCTGCATCGGGTCCGTGGGGGCAGGGTTCAGCTTTTGCTGCATCCACATGGAGACCCCCATCAGGATGGGCAGTACGCCAATCGACAGGATCACAAACAGGCTGTCGGGTCCGGGCGCGCCCCATGGCATGAGACCAAAGAGGTTCATGAACGAGGTTGGATCGGGTGCAGAAAGGTCTTTGACCCAAAGGATGAACGGCGCGTGTCGCAGCTCGATCGTGACAAAGATCACCTTATAGAGCGAGAAGAAGATCGGGATCTGTAACAGGATCGGCAAACACCCGGCCGCGGGGTTCACCTTTTTCTCTTTGTAGAGCTTCATCATCTCCTGCTGCATCTTCTGGCGATCATCGCCCGCGCGTTCCTTCAGCTTTTCCATTTCGGGCTGAAGTTCCTTCATCCGCGCCATGGAGACGTAGGATTTATAAGCCAGCGGGAACAAAAGCGCCTTGATCACTACGGTCAGCGCGATAATCGCCCAGCCCATGTTGCCGATCAGGTTGTTCATGAAATGCAGCACCTGAAAGATCGGTTTGGTAAGGAAAAAGAACCAGCCCCAGTCAATCGAATCAACAAATTCGTAGACGTTTTCTTCGGTTTCATAACCCCTGATCGCCTCCCATTCCTTGGCCCCTGCAAAAAGCCGCGTGGTGACTTCGGCGGTGGCGCCGGGGGCGACATCCAGGACGGAAAGCCGGGTGATGGTTTTGTAGCTGTTGTTGCGCACGGAATAGCGCAGCACGGATTCAAAGGGCTGATCCGCGTCGGGGATGAGGATGGCCTGCCAATAATGATCGGTAAAACCGGTCCAGCCGTTCTTTTCGACGCTGATGGATTCCGTTGTGGGCCCCCAGCGATCATCGGCACCCAAATCTTCCAGATCACCGTAGTCAAATTCGACCCGCTCGATACCGGATTGCCGGATCGCGCCTTCATGGAGGATAAAAAATCCTTTGAGGTCGCCTGGCTTGCCGATCCGCACCAGTTCATTGCTTGGCGCAAGGCGCTGCGCGTCGTTGGTGTTGTTGGTCACACTTTGGGTGACGCGAAACATGTAGTCTTCGTCGATGCGAATTGTTCGGTTGAACGTCAGACCCTTACCGTTGTCCCAACTGAGCGTGATCGGCGTTTGAGGGGTCAGCGTGGTACCCGATGCCAGTGACCAAACCGTATCGGCTCCGGGCACATCGGCCCAGTCAAGCGCACCTGCTGGTGCCCAGCCATAAAGCGCGAAAAACGGCTCGTCGCTGCCAACCGGAGTCAGAAGGCGTTCCAGCGGTGAATTGGGGTCCAGCGTTTCGCGGTAATCCTTGAGCGCCAGGTCATCGATTCGCCCGCCCTGAAGCGAGATCGACCCTTCCACGCGCGGCGTGTCGATCTTCACCCGCACAGCAGTTGGTGCGGTTTCCTGCGCCGCCTGCGACTGGTTCTGCGTGGTGCCGCTCGTTGTTTCGGCTGTCGGCGCCGGGCTGTTGGTAGTGCTCTGCGCAGTGATGCTTGCCGCTGGTTCCTCAATCGCTGCCGGAGGCGGGAAAAACACCACCCAAACGATAATGACCAGCGCGGAAAGCGCGGTTGCCAGCAACAGATTTTTGTTCTGTTCGTCCATGTCAGCCCCAAGCGTAAAAACGATAGGCCGGTTCAACAGATCATGGGCCAAAAGGTCAAGGTGTTTCGCGGAATCAATCGCGCCCGAGCGGGCTTTTGCCGCGTCTAAAGGGTTTCCCCGGGACTTAATCGCTGGGTAATACGCGGCTTTGGTGGGCTTTGATCCATTCCGATGTCGCCGCAAAAGCCATCGGGCGGGCGATTCCAAAGCCCTGAACTCCGCGACATCCCAGTTCCGCAAGTTTTTGTTGCTCGCCCAGGGTTTCTGCCCCTTCGGCGATACAATCCAGCCCCAGGCGATCCGCCATTTGGATGATCGCCCCGGTCATGGCTTGTTGTTCAGGATCGCGGTCGATGGCGGTGACAAAGGAACGGTCAATTTTCAGCCGCGCGACCTGAAACCGGCGGATATTGGCAATCGAGGCATGGCCGGTGCCAAAATCATCCAGATCGACCGCAAAGCCGTGATCAGCGAGCGCCCGGATATTGCGGGTGATGATGTCGTTGTTGCGATCAGAAATCACGTTTTCAAGGACTTCGACCGCGATCCGCTCGGGTCCAAGGCCAAAGCGGTCGACCTCCCATTTCAGCCTTTCTACCAGATTGGGATTGCGCAATTGATCGGTGGAAAAGTTGACCCCGACACCGGGAATTTGAAAACCGGCGCGATCCCAGATTTCCAAGGCGCGAAGTGCATCGCCAAGGATGATTTCGGTCAATCGCTCAGACTGTCCGCGCACCTCAACCAGATCGAGGAACTGCCCGGGCGAAAGGGTGCCAAGGCGCGGATGTACCCAGCGGGTCAGCGCTTCGAACCCGATGATCCGGCCGCTGTCGGTGGCAATCTGCGGCTGGAAATAGGCGCGGATTTCACCGGATTTAAGGGCGCGTTCCACTTCTTCGGCCAATGCGGCCTCCGCCGTGCGGCGTTTTGCAAAATCTTTGTCGTAAAACCTGATCGCGCCGCCACCGCTGGTTTTTGCATCAACAAGCGCGAGGTCCGCGGCCTTGAGAATGTCAGCCTCCAAACCTTTGCCACGCGCCGCGATCCCGATTGAAAAACTGGGATATATCGCTGCGCCATTAATCAGAATCGGCTCCGAAAGGGCGGCTTGCAGGCGATTGGCGATCCGGGTGAACTGATCGGGGGAGGCATTTCTGACCCTTGGCATCAGCACATGGAAACTCGCCTCCCCAACATCAAGCATGTCATCCAGACGAATGGCACTGCGCAGGCGTTCAGAAATCCGCACCTTGATGTCCGACAAAGCCGCAGACCCGGTGCGGTTGATCCAGACGGGCAGATCGTCCAACCCGAACGCAAGTACCACTGCGCCGATTGGTGCATTGGCACAGGCATCATGAAAAGCGGGTGCGCGTGGATGAGGGGACCGCACGAATGCCGACTCCAGCGCAAGCACAATTGGCAGGAACAGTGTCGCGGCAAGAATGGCCCATTCAGATTGCGCCCAATAAGCGGTGACGAAGACCAGTGGCACCAGCACCAATGCCCGTTCCGTTACCTTGCCCGGCGCGAAAAACGCGCGTTGATCCATGCCCCGATGTCCCATGGGGCAACTATCCTTGGGGGATGCTCAGTTGGTGTTAATTGCCCTGAGGGATTCTACCGGTAATTTCAGGCAAATTCTCGGAGATTTTGTCGCGTTCCAGCCCGGCAAAATCAAAAAGCTTGGGGTCGAGCAAGTGGCTCGGCCGGGCGTTTGTAAGCGCTTTGAACATCACCTGACGCCGCCCCGGTGCGTTTTTCTCCCAACCATCAAGGATCGCTTTGACCTGCTGGCGTTGCAACCCGTCCTGGGAGCCGCAGAGATCACAAGGGATGATCGGGTAGTTCATTTCGCGGGCGAATTTTTCACAATCCGCCTCGGCCACATGGGCAAGCGGGCGGTAAACAAAAAGATCGCCTTCCTCGTTCAACAGCTTCGGCGGCATGGTCGCAAGCCGTCCGCCGTGAAAGAGATTCATGAAAAATGTCTCTAGAATGTCGTCGCGGTGATGGCCAAGGACCACGGCCGAACAACCTTCTTCACGGGCAACCCGGTAGAGATTGCCACGTCTGAGGCGTGAACACATCGCACAAAACGTCCGCCCCTCGGGCACCTTTGAGGTGACGATGGAATAGGTGTCTTGATATTCGATCCGATGCGGCACCTGCATACGTTCGAGAAACGCTGGCAGGACGGTCGCCGGGAACCCCGGCTGGCCCTGATCGAGGTTGCAGGCGAGGATGTCCACAGGTAGGAGGCCGCGCCATCGCAGCTCGTAAAGCGCGGCGAGGAGCGTGTAGCTGTCCTTGCCGCCGGATAGGCATACAAGCCAGCGCGCACCCCTTTCGATCATCCCGTAATGCTCGATCGCTTCGCGGGTTTGGCGAATGATACGCTTGCGCAGCTTTTTGAAAGAAGCTGACTTGGGCGCACCTTGGAAGAGGGGATGAATGTCGTCTGTGTCGTCTAGCATGGCTGTGGCTCTAGTGAGTATTTGGGCAAAAGAGAAGTGAGGTGTTGTTGGTTTTCTTTGGTTGAGGGTGTTTAATCGCGCGGCTTTTCGGATTGGGTGATCGTGACTTTCCCTTCCAGATCGACATAGCCAACCATGCAGATGACGCCGCGTGTTCTTGTGCAGGTCAAATAGATTTCCAGTTCGTGCTTTTGTAGTTTTTGATCCTGATCGACGATGAAAACGATGGGCGTTTTTCCAAGGACATGTCCGGCGACGACTGCTTGGACGATGCTGTCCCGGGAGCTGGATTTGTCCAAGCCAAATTCGATAACGTGGTTTTCTGTGACGCAATCTATGACATTGTAGCTGCCGCCGAAGTCATAACGCACCTCCATTTCGCCGCCCCAGTATGACCCGCAGAGCATGGCGATATATGTGGCCTCGGTTAGACCGAACATAGGGAATTTGTTTTTGATTTGAGCATTGGGCTGACTTTGCGCCTAGTCCGGCACATTATCAATGCCTGACCCTCCTAAGGGGTGGCATCTGGCGATGCGTTTGGCGGCGAGGTAGCTGCCTTTGATGCCGCCGTGTTTTTCCAGTGCTTCCAGCGCGTAGGCGGAACACGTCGGTTGATAGCGGCAGCCGTGGCCGACCCAGGGGGAAAAGATCAGGCGATAGGCATGGACCGGCAGGGCAAAGAGGCGGGCGAGCGGGCTCATTTGTGGAGCTTTTTGAGCGCACCCGCGAGGTCGGCGGTTAGCGTGGTAAAATCGCGGGTGGCGGTGGTGTCCTTGCGCCCGATCAGCGCATAGTCCCAGCCGGGTTTGGCGTTTGCGGGCAAGGTCAGGCGGGCGATTTCGCGAAGGCGGCGTTTGGCGCGGTTGCGTTGGACCGCGTTGCCAACTTTTTTGGAGCAGGTATAGCCGATGCGAACGGTCGGGCTGTCATCGTGCCGGTTGCGCGCTTGAAGCGTAAAGCCCGGAGTACTTTGGCGTTTGCCGCCGTTCAGGCGCAGGAAATCCTTGCGTTGGCGCAGAGTTTCGATCGGGCAAACGGAAACCGCCGGGGGCGTGTCACCGGCTTGGCCCCAAAGCCCTGCCTGTGTCGCCTCCGGCGGTGTCATCACGAAATTCGGGGTGCTTAAGCCGACAGGCTCTTGCGGCCCTGCGCACGACGGCGGTTCAGGATCTTGCGCCCGGCTTTGGTTGCCATACGCGCACGGAATCCGTGGCGGCGTTTGCGCACGAGATTGCTCGGCTGGTATGTGCGTTTCATAGTCTCTCTCCAGGTCGTGAGGCGCGAATCCTTGTGCGGATTCGGCGGCCCGTTCATTCCGAAGCCGCTCTTTAGGATGACCTCGGGGGTAAGTCAATTCAGGGCAGGCGCGTTTTTTGCAACAATTGGCCGGAAAACACCGCGTAATTTGGCCCTTGTGGTCTGAACTTGGCGAAAACCGCTCCGGAATTGAAACATTGCCTCACCGCTGATCAAGCGGACGTGAGGGGGCTATGTTTTGGCGCGGCTTCCGGTCAAGTAAAGGGAAACATCACCGGGATACTTAATGGCCATGACATCTGAACCAAGCTCTTCCTTCTCTTTGCGCCGCATGTTGCCGATCCTTGGGATCATCGCCGTCGCGGTTCTAGGCGCGATTTTTCTTAAAGATTACCTGAGCTTCGAGGCTTTGCGCGACAATCGCGAGGCGCTGATCGGCTTTCGGGATGCCAATTATCTGGCCACCACGCTGATCTTTGTGGTCGCTTATGTGGTTATCGTGGCGTTTTCCCTGCCGGGTGCTGCCATTGCCTCATTGACCGGCGGGTTCCTTTTTGGACTGGTTGCCGGGAGCTTGCTGAACATCGGCTCGGCCACCATTGGGGCGACGGCGATTTTTCTGGCGGCGCGTTATGGTCTGGGCGAGCAATTGGCGAAAAAGATGGATAATGCCGATGGCACGGTGAAGAGGTTCAAAGAAGGCCTACACGAGAACGAGCTGTCCTATCTGTTCCTGATGCGGCTTGTGCCTGCCGTGCCGTTCTTTGTCGCCAATCTGGTGCCAGCACTTGTCGGTGTCGGCCTGTCGCGCTTTGTGTTCACGACCTTTTTCGGGATCATCCCGGGCGGCGTTGTCTACACATGGATCGGCGTTGGTCTGGGCGAGGTATTTGCCGCAGGTGAAACGCCTAACCTCGGCGTGATCTTTGAACCCTACATTTTGGGACCGATCCTGGGACTTTGTGCGCTGGCGGTGCTGCCGATTGTGCTGAAACAATTCAAAAAGAAAGGGGCCTGAGCCATGGAGCGGATCAAGACGGATATTTGTGTGATCGGTGGCGGCTCCGGTGGACTTTCGGTGGCCGCAGGTGCGGTGCAGATGGGCGCGAAGGTTGTGCTGGTCGAGGGTGGCGAGATGGGCGGGGATTGCCTGAATTATGGCTGTGTCCCCTCCAAAGCACTTATCGCAGCGGGCAAACATGCCCATGCGATGACGACGGGGGCGGCTTTTGGGGTGAAACCTGTGACGCCAAAGGTCGATTTCAAAGCCACCAAGGGACACGTAGCTGAGGTGATCGCCGGGATTGCGCCGCATGATAGTGTCGAGCGGTTCGAAGGGCTGGGCGTCAAGGTGATCACGGCATACGGCCAGTTTATCTCCCCGACCGAGTTGCAGGCTGGGGATACGATCATCAAGGCGCGACGATTTGTGATCGCGACGGGCTCGTCTCCCTTTGTTCCGCCTATTCCGGGGCTGGAGGACGTGCCCTATGACACCAACGAGACAGTGTTTAACCAGACCGAACAGCCCGAACATCTGATTATTATTGGCGGCGGTCCCATTGGCATGGAACTGGCGCAGGCGCACAAGCGGCTGGGGTCCAAAGTGACCGTGCTGGAAGGGTTGAAGGCGCTTGGCAAAGATGATCCGGAGCTCGCTGCGATCGCACTGAGGCGGATCCGTTCTGAGGGTGTCGAAATTGTAGAGGACGAGATGGCCAGCCAGATTTCCGGCAAGGCGGGCGATATCACGGTTGAGACGAAATCGGGAAAAAAGTTCACCGGAAGTCATCTGTTAATGGCCGTGGGCCGTAAACCAAATATCGACCGGCTTGATTTGGCCAAGGCGGGAGTGGATTTTGAAAGGACCGGGATCGCTGTGACGGACGCCCTTAAAACCACGAACCGGCGCATTTATGCGATTGGCGATGTGGCGGGCGGGCTGCAGTTTACCCACATGGCGAATTATCATGCGGGCATTGTCATCCGCTCGGCACTGTTTGGACTGCCCGCCAAGCAATCGACTGCGCATATTCCCTGGGCGACATATACCGAGCCGGAGATCGCGCAAGTTGGCTTGACGGAGTCGGCTGCCAAGAACATCCACGGCGACAGGCTGGAGGTTGCGCGGTTCGAATTTGCCGAAAACGACCGCTTGCGGGCGGAGCGCAACACGACCGGCCTTATCAAGGTGATGGTTGTGAAAGGGCGGCCCGTTGGGGCCTCGATTGTTGGGGCGCAGGCGGGTGAACTGATTGCGCTCTGGTCGATGGCGATTGCGAATAAGATGAAGATGGGCCAGATCGCGGCGATGGTCGCGCCCTATCCAACGGTTGCCGAGATCAACAAACGCGCCGCCGGGGCCTATTTCAGCCCACGTCTGTTTGAAAACCCAACCGTGAAGCGCGTCGTTGGGCTGATCCAGAGGTTTGGCTGGTAAAGACCCTTGCCGCATGTGGTAAGGCGTTGTTATGAAGTGCGAAAGAGGGATTTAGAACGGATATGTTCCTGAATTCATTATCCGGGCGCTTTTTGCTGCTGACCGTGGCCTTCGTCATGCTGGCCGAGGTCATGATCTTTGTGCCCTCCGTCGCCCGATTTCGCGAGGATTATCTGCAGTCGCATCTTGAGCGCGCTCAAATCGCCTCGCTTGCGGTGCTGGCCAACCTCGATGAGATGGTTGACCCGGATCTGGAAAGGGAATTGTTGTTGAATGCAGGCGTGCTGAACGTCGTGCTCAGGCGGGATGAAATCCGCGAACTGGTGCTTGCTTCCCCCATGCCGCATCCGATCTCGCGCAGTTTCGATCTGCGGGACGCATCCGCCTGGACCCTTATCATGGACGCCGTAAATCAGATGTTCACGCCCGATGACGAGGTGATCCGGGTGATTGGAATTCCAGTCCAGCAAGCCGGACTGCAAATCGAGGTGACGATGTACACAAGCGGCCTACGTGCCGCGATGCTGGAATATGGTCAGCGGATTTTTCTGCTGTCCCTCGTGATTTCTGTTATCACTGCGATCCTGCTTTTTCTGGCGGTGCGCCGCTTTCTGGTCACGCCCATTCGCCGGGTGGTTAGCCATATCATCGCGTATAAGGACGCCCCCGAAGACATCACCCAGATCATCGAGCCAAGTGCTGGCATCACCGAATTACACGACGCCGAGGAAGCTCTGCGTAGCATGCAGTTGGAATTGAGCGCCGCATTGAAACAAAAGGCACGCCTTGCGACTCTGGGCGGGGCGGTTGCCAAGATTTCCCATGACTTGCGGAATATGCTGACAACCGCGCAATTGCTGGCGGACCGCATCGAGATGAGCCGAGATCCAGCCGTGCAACGCACCGCGCCAAAGCTGCTGAACTCGCTGACCCGCGCGGTGAACCTTTGCGAAAGCACGCTGAAATTCGGCAAGGCGGAGGAGCCCGCACCCGTGCGCAGCCAGTTTGATCTGCGCCGCATGGTTGAGGACGTTTTTGAAAGTGAAAAGCTCGCGGTCACTGGCGACGAAGTGACGTTTGTCCTGGAGGCCCCGGACCCGATGTCGGTCGAAGCGGACCCCGAGCAGGTCTTTCGCGTCTTCGCAAACCTTGTACGCAACGCAAGAGAAGCGATTGTTGCCACAGGTAAACCCGGCGAGATCACTGTGACGGCAGAATTGACCGACGCCAACTGGACCGCTTGCATCAAGGACACCGGCCCCGGCCTGCCTGCCAAGGCGCTGGAAAAACTGTTCAAACCGTTCGAGGGCGGCACGCGCAAGGGCGGCTCGGGCCTTGGACTTGCGATTGCCGCCGAATTGGTCGCAGGCCACGGCGGCAAGCTGGAACTTGTAGACAGCTCCGCTCTGGGCACAAGGTTTCGCCTGACCATGCCGGTGATCAAAAGCACCTGAGGTCCGGGCAATTGCCTCTTGCCAAGCAGGCGGCAGATGTCTAAATGCCACCCTCACGGACCGATAGCTCAGCTGGATAGAGTACCTGACTACGAATCAGGGGGTCGGGGGTTCGAATCCTCCTCGGTCCGCCATTTTCAAATAATTTGATCGAGACCGGGTCCCTTGTGGGGCCTTTTTGCTTTAAAGGGTTTTGGCTTTGCAGCCATGGCAGTGGAGACCATGGAATTCATCCTGCTTTCCGGATTTGCTGTGGTACCCTGACGCGGCAAGGGGCGAACGCTACGACGAGGACGCCGGTCTCCAATACCTGAACGCCCGCTACTACGACCCCGAGCTTGGGCGGTTCATTCAACCCGATTGGTTTGAGGTGACTGAGCCGGGTGTTGGGACGAATAGGTACGCTTATTCCTTCAACGATCCGGTGAATTTGATGGATCCGGGGGGGGAATAATTTTGAACCCGGCGGACCAGACTATGGCGTGGATACCAATGGTGACGGAATTCCGGATGCGTCAGGTACTTCTGGCTGGGGTGTGGGCGGCGCACCTGCGGCCCGAAGGGGTGATCCAGCAATTGAAGGTTCATTTGCCTCTGGCTCTGCATTCGCCGGTCAATCATCAAGTCTCAACGGAGGCACTAAGGCCCAAGTGCAGAGCATTGTTAATTCTGGGTCGACCTCAGATGGATATGCAAGAAACGAAATTGATTCCACGCGAGCAAGCATCAATGGGCAATTGGGAGCGATTGCGGCAGTTGTTCCGGCGGGACGAATTGCTAAAGCACTGGTTGGTTCCTTAAATACAGCTAAATCCTTTAAAACCGTGGCTAAAGTAAAGACGGTAAAGAGTTCTCCGGTCTTGAAAATCACAGTCCACGGAGCACAGCGACTTGCCGGACCAAATGCAACACGAGGAGGTGTATTAAGTCCAGAAAATGCTCAAGCAGTCATGCAATCCGGTAAAACGCTTGTTCAATCCGACGGCGCTATCGTTAGTATCGTAACGGATGCGGCGAACCGCTCAAATGTTGTTATTCACAGCGGCAATGGTATTATTACAACATTTCAAGGTCTCTCGCAGAAGAGTTTAGGGAGGTTGGGGGCAAAATATGGATGGAGATAAAGTGTTGTGTAGTTTTTCGGGGGAATGGATTTGTAAGGCAGATGCATTTGAAATCCAACTAGAAATTCCCGGGGGACAGGGCGAATTTCAAACTTTTTATGTTAAAAAACCGGTATTTCTCTCCCATGTTTTGGATAAAGTGCCAATACACCCAAATTTTCTTGATTAGTTGGAGAACAGGCTAACTCAAAACACCGGACTTTTCAGGGGAGCAGGTCACAGCTTTTCCAGTTGACCGCGAATGGTAAGGTTTGGAGATTGTCGTTTGGTTAGATGATCTATTATTTTCATTTATTTGATCCTTGCAAATATCGCGGAACAATTGAGCGCATAATCCGAACAACAAGCTTAGAGATTTAACAGGCAACACCAAACATTTTCGTCCCCAAACCAAGAAAAAATGCTAGTTTTGCCTCGGCGCACATATCCAGACTTTACAGCCTATTTGGCACTAAATCCAAAGGGTGCCATTGCCATGGATGGTTGCAGGGACTGATGGATGCATTGGGACTCAAAAACCCAAACCGCTATTGGGGCGTAAAAGGAATTGACCCAGGCAGAGGAAACCCTGTTCCGAAGGGGCTTTTTTCTTCACCAGCAAACAAGCGAGCGAACCCAGACCAGGGAGATAAAACTGAATGACTACGTTGGGGACAGGCAAATTGCTCAAAAAGGCGCTTGTCCGGCAATTTATAACTGTCGCGATAACGTCGATAGGTTTTATGATCGTGAGAGATGCTGTTTGGTTGTGGAAAAATGGCAGAATAGCCATAGAGAATAGCGAGGGACAGATAAGCTACATAATAAATTTTATAACCAGTGGTTGGGTGGAGCTAATGTATGTTGCATTAGGCTCGCTGGTGTTCACGCTGTCAATTCCCGCCGGGCAGATTATTGCATTGGCGACAGGAAACGACCGAAATTCTCGAATTGTTACAAGTTTAGTTTATCAGGTAGGTTGGTTGGTCTACGGGCTATTTTTACTCGGAAACGCCTGGAACTCAGGCTCGAGTGAACCGAGTCTGCCGTTTTTTGTCAGTCTAGTCGGGTTGATTAGTTTTTGTTTGCTAGTTTCGCTTTGGATAGAATTGCGATTTGGTGCCAAAGCAAATTGACTCACTTCGTCAATGACAACCCACTCACCGGTCTCAACGGCAAGGACATGACCTACGACGGTGGAAACCGTCCGCTAACTGTGACCAACGCTGCGGGCACGACGTCATACGAATATGCCCCTGATGGCACACGGCTGAAGAAGATCGACCCCAACGGCGATGTGACGCTTTACCTGCAATATGCTGAAATCCGGCATTGGGGGGATGTGGGCAACGAATACGTGCTCGCTTATCCCTTTGATTTCATGCGCTATGTTGAGGGTGAAGGCGTATCCTATCTGCACCGCGACCAGCTGAACTCGGTGCGGGCGATCACGGATGCTTCTGGGGATCGTGCCAAGCGCACGGCCTATATGCCGTTTGGCGAGGGCATGGATTACAATGTTGATCCAGCCGTGGCCTTCGAGACGAAAGGCTTCATTGGGGAGCGCTACGACGAGGACGCCGGTCTCCAATACCTGAACGCCCGCACCTACCACGCCAGCTTGGTCGGCTATTGCATTGAAATAATGTGCCTTGTCGCAAGACGTTGTTGATGGCGAAATGATTTGCCCGCCATCCGCACAAAAACACCCCTCGCCTCAACCCGGCATCCCCTTCAAACCGGCTCTATTTGGCAATCGTACTCAGGCCCAGATCGTCCAGAATGGCGTAGACTGCGGGCAGTACGAACAGTACCACAAGGCCTGCCGTCAGAAGCCCAAACACCAGACTGGCGACCAGCGGGATCAGTATCTGGGCCTGTAGGCTTGTTTCGGTCAGGATCGGCAACAGGCCCGCTGTTGTTGTGGTGGTCGTTAAGAAGATCGCTCGAAATCGGGCGCGGGCAGCGCGGGCGGCGGCTTGGCTGACGCTGGCCACGACCTCGTGTTCGCGCTTGACGAAATCCACCAGAAGGATCGAGTTGTTGACGACGACCCCGGCCAGTGCCACGAACCCCAACATGCTTGGCATCGAAAAATCCAGCCCCATTGCCATGTGGCCAAAGATTGCCCCGGGCAATGACAGCGGGATCACCAGCATCACCACAATGGGCTCCAGATAGGATCGAAACAGAAAACTAAGCAAAAGGAATACGCCCAAAAGGCCGATCACAAAACCTTTGAGCATGGATTGTTGGGTCTTTCCGGCCTCGGCATTTTGCCCTTCTACATCGAGTGAGACATCAGGAAAGCGGCTCAGAAGTTCAGGTACGAACCGTGTCAGCGTATCGCTGACGATGGCGTTTGCGTTGGCGATGCGGGTGTCGATCGCGCCCTGAACAGTCACGGCGCGGACCCCGTTTTCCCGGTTGATGCGGCTGTAACCCTGACCGATTTCGACATCAGCGACGACACTAAGCGGGACGTAGCTGCCATCGGCGCGGGTAAGGGTGAAATCGTCGAAGACGCTCCGGCTTGCTTGATCCTGTGGGCCAAATTGGCCGGTAACCTCGACCAGCGAGCCGGCAATCTGCATTTCGCTGATCGTGGTGCCGAAATAAGCGGCGCGCAATTGATCTGCGACCAGCGATGCGGTGATCCCCATCGGACCGGCCGCGTCTTTTAGCGTGACGCGCAATTCGCGTTTGCCCGGCCGCAGGTCGTCCAGGATCGAGGTGACACCCTGATACTGCCAAAGCCAGTCCTGCAATTCGAGGGATGCCGCCTTGAGCGACGAAAGATTGTCACCCTTCAGATGCAGATCAATCGCGATGCCAGCGGGACCAATGGTGGATTCAGCGAATTTCAGACTGATCACATCGGGGACCGGCCCAACCGTATCACGCCACAACTCCATGATTTCATCGGGCGTGCTGCTGCGATCCGCCGAGGGCAAAAGGTCTACGCTTATGGTGACGACATGGGCGCCGGTTTCAAAGGCATCGCGATTTAACCCATGAAAAACCGTTACGTGCCGCACCAGTGTCGCACCCTTTGGCTGCTTGGGCGTTAGGGTAGCGTTGACCTCTTCCAGACCGGCCTGAAGCCGCTTGACCACCTCATCGGTGCGCGACAGGGGCGTGCCTTGAGGCATCAAAACACGCGCCACGATGGTGTCGCCATCAAGTTCCGGGAAGGCAGTGAATTTCAGGTAGCCACCAGCCAGCATGCTGGCAGAGATCAGCAGCACAGCAAGGTTGAGCCCGACAGTGGCATACCGCCAGCGGATCGTCAGATCGACCATCGGTCCCACAACCCGTTCGCGTGTCCAGTTCACCGCTTTTTCCATTGCAGCACCGAGACCCTTGTCTTGGGCCGGGGTCTCGAGGCTATGAATCAGATGGTGTGGCAGGATCAGGAAGGCCTCGATAAGCGACACCATCAGCACGAATAACATCACCACGGGCACGACCCGTAGAACGGCTCCGAGATCGCCTGACAGGAAGGCAAGCGAGCCAAAGATCATCGCCGTCGTGCCAAAAGATGCGAGCACATTTGGAAACACCTGCGCGGCCCCTTCGACGGCGGCATCCAACGCGCTGCGACCTTTTTCGCGCATCCGTGCGATGTTTTCAGCAATCACGATGGCGTCGTCCATCAGCAATCCGATCACGATCAACAGCCCAAGCGTCGTCATCAGGTTGAGCGAGTATCCGACCAGCCCCATCAACGCGACGCCACCCATGAACGAGACCGGCAAGCCCATGGCCACCCAGAACGAAAACCGGAACCCGAAGAACAACCAAAGCACAAGAAAGACCAACGCCAGTCCCTGCAATCCGTTGACAACGACAAGCGTCAGGCGATCTCGTACAACCGAGGCCCCATCGGCGGTGATGGCCAATGTCACACCGGCGGGGGCCTGCGCGCTTTCGGCATCAAGAAAAGCTTTTACCGCGTCCAGGGTGCGCAGGCTGTCTTCGGCGCGGGTCTTGGTGATATCAAGGATCGCAGCAGGCTTGCCGTCGAACAGGATTATATCATCCTCCTTCGCGAAACCCTCGTTGACCTCCGCGATATCTCTTAGCCGGACTTGTCCGCCCTGTGCTGAGGACCGGATGATCATTGCGGCAAGCGTATCGGTGCTGCGGCGTTCCTCCGCCACGCGGATCAGAAGCGTTTCGCTGACGGCCTCGATGCTGCCGGCGGGCAAGTCCAGACTATTGGCCTGAACGGCGAGGGCGACGTCCAAAACGGACAGGCCGAATTTCTGCAAGTCGTTCGGGCGCAGATTGATCTGCAACTCGCGGGTCGAAAATCCGCGGATATCCACTTTGGGAATGCCGCCCCAGCGTAGCATTCTTGTGCGGATTTCATCGGCGTAATCCATAAGATCGGTGCGGTTCTCGGGGCCGGTAATCGCGACCGAGGCGACAAAATCGGTCAACCCCAGGGCCTTTATCTGCGCGGGTTCAGAGCGGCTCGGGAAGTCCGTGATTGCCTCGATTTCGGATTTCACCTCGGCGACAAAGGTTTGGAAATCATCGCCTTCGCGCATTCTGACCACTGCACGGGCCAGGTTTTCCTTTGCTTCGCAGGAATGCCGGTCAATGCCGGTGACGGCGTCCAGCGCATTTTCGATCCGCTCGCAGATCGCGGTTTCAACGTCCTCGGGCCGCGCACCGGGATAAGGCACGGAGATTTCAACTTCGCTCGGGGTGGCCCGGGGGAATGTCTCGCGCAGAAGGGTCGGGCTGACGAACAGCCCTGCTGCCAGAAACAGGATCATCAACAGGTTGGCAATCGTTGGATGGGCCGCAAAGAACCGGATCATCGTGCGGTGTCCTCTCCCAAAAGGCGCGGGATAACGTCCGCGTCGGGATGAACATCTAGCAACAGGCCCTCTATCGCCGGAACAGGTTTACGCAGGACAATGCGGCTACCCTCGGCCACGCCGTCCTTCAAAAGCACGATGTCGCCTTGCTGCAAGTGCGCTTGGACGTCAACGATGCGCAGGCGGTCAGAAGCGTCGGCCACAAAAATTTGCCCGCCATGCAAAGCACTGCGAGGAATGATGATGCCGTTGATCTGTGGGGCGCTCAGCAGAACCTCGACGAACATTCCCTTTGTCAGCGGCGGTCGCCCGTTGTGGCCGTCCTGACCATAGGCCGCGTCCACCAGAACAACCACGCCGACCGATCCGGTGCCGGGATCAATTCCGTCGCTGATACGATCAACCAGCGCGTCCCAAGTCACTGTTGTGTCTCCGAGACGTAGCCGTACCTGAGCCGACAATCCCCTGTCACGCAGCGCGTCTGCCATTGCGACGGGATCCATCGGCAAGCCCAATTGCGCCGTTGCGTCCGGTTGCATCAGGCTGCGCAAGGCGTCCAGTGGAACCCTTACGTCTACCTCGGCCTGATCAATGCCATCAAGCGTTGCGGAGGTTTGACCAACCCTTAGGAACTGACCCACCTCGACGGAATGTGACGCAACACGCGCAGTGAACGGCAGGCGCATGACACTACGCTCCAGATTCAACTGCGCCGTTGTCAGCGCGACCTGATAGACTGCAATCTGTTCAGTTTGCACAGTGCGTTGCGTGGGAAAGAGCGCCAATGTCCCTTCGATGCTTTGCACCTTTTGACGCTGCGCAAGATGAGCGGCGCGGGCCGCGTCGCGGGCGGCTTGCGTTGTAGTACCACTGGCAAACAGCGTCTCTGCCCTCGCCAGATCCGATGCCTTTACCGCCAGAACATCCCGTTCGATTTCCAAGGCAACCCGTTGGTTTTCTTCGGACACGCCGATCTCGGCCAAACGGGCTTCGGCGGCGCGAATGTTGGCGTGGGCCTGTGCAATGGCAAGATCAAAGTCGGTCGATGACAACCGCAGCAACACGCTATCTGCGGGCAGAATTTGACCATCCCGGAGTGCTGGATTGACATATTCAACCGTGCCACCAACTTCGGCAATGGCCTCGAAAGTACGGGCCGGTGACACCAGACCAAAACCGGTGATGGACGGGGTGATCGCACGGGTTTCGGCGGCGATTGTTCGCACCGCGACCGCTCGCTCGGCCAGCTCGATACGTGCAGGCGGCGGGCTGTTGGCGATAACAAACGCCAGGATCCCCGCCCCAACAGCGGCAATCGGCAATGTGATCAGCACGAGTTTAAAGCCGGTTTTCATGCGTCATCTCCTTGGCCAGCGAACAGGCGCAGTTGCAAATTAATCAAACGCTTACCGTCTTGCAAAAGTCGGCGCGGGTCGCGGGTTACGATTAATCGCAACACTAAACTCTGAATGACACCGAAGAGAAGTGCGACACCGTCGTCAACATCAAGTCCCCCGCGCAATTGGCCTGCGCGACGGGCTTCTTCAAGTTGGCTTGCGATCGCGGCGCGAAACCGGGCCATTGCGGCGTGAATGCGCAACCTTGCGTCGGTCAGTGTTCCTGACAGTGTTCCTGACGGGTCACGGGCGACCATGATTTCGGGCAGGGCAGGAAACTCGGCCACCAGATCAATGTGACCAACAACCAACCGTCGAAGTTTTTCCATCGCGCTTTGTCCTTCGGGACCGTCAAATTCGACGTTCTGCATGATGCGTTTATGCAGCGTTTCGCCTGCCTTGGCCCAGATGTCTTCCTTGTTGGGGAAATGTTTGTAGATCGCTGGCTGCGTCAAACCAAGCCGCGTTGCGATCATTCCGGTTGTCACATGATCCGGGCCAACCTCGAAGGCAAGTTCCAAGGTCGCGGCTATTATCTCGGCTGGTCGATTGCCGGATGATTTACGTGGGCTCATTTCGTCCTCAGCGTTCGATACGCAATTGCTGCGATTGTGGCCCAGAAGACAAACCTGATAGCCAAAGCGCCAATAGTGCGTATTTCATAGGCTGCCCCCGAAAACACGACGAGAGCAAAGCCGATTGCAGCAAATGCTGTTGCCGCTGCGATGAGCGTCGCCAGATGCGCGGCCCAGCCACTCTTGGTCCATAATCCGATTGCGGCCACCACATAGGCAAAGCCTGCCAGAAAGTTGAACCAGACGATGAAAAGGACGTAGTCCCCGGCCCCTTCCCGCGCATCATCTGGTCCAAATAACACGCTACCGGCGGAGAAAATTGTCAACGTGCCAAAGGCGAATGCAGCAACGGCCAGCAGTTTTGTCCATCGGCCAGATGTCGCGGCATGTTGGGGGGTGTAAGGCATTTTTGGACCATGGAAGAGTTTTGGTTATAAGGTTATAACTAATCCGGTGAATTCCCATTTTCAATACCGCCCACATGGGAGGCAGCGTTCCTGTTATCGAAGAGACCTCCACCATCGCCCTGATCCTGCAAGCGACAGGTTTTTCAGGATGAAGTCTCGCGCCAGGGAATTGAAATCGGGGTTGAAAGCCGCAAAAGATCAATGGCACGCGCCGCGATCTGATCGGTGATTTCCTGAACCGATGCGGGCTTAAGGTAATAGGCCGGAACCGGTGGCAGAATGATGGCGCCCAGTTCCGTGGCGGCCGTCATGTTGCGCAGATGGGCAAGCGTCAGCGGCGCCTCGCGGGTCAACAGCACCAAACGACGACGTTCCTTTAGCTGAACCCCGGCGGCGCGGGTTAACAGGTTGTCATCCAGACCAGTGGCGATAGCCGCAAGCGACCGCATCGAACAAGGCGCGATGATCATCCCGGCCACGGGGACGGAACCGGACGCGATATCTGCGCCGATATTTTCAACGGCATGGCACCGCGACACGAGCTTTCCAAGGCGGTCGTAAGCATCCTCGCCGCATTCCTTGGACAAGGTGCGCTTTGCGGCGTGGCTTACGACAAGATCAACGTTCGCACTGATCAGCGAAAGTTGCCGGGCCACCGACAGTGCCAAGGCCGCGCCTGAGGCACCCGCGACGCCCAGAATGACGCGCGGTGGGCTCATGGACGTAACTCCGGCATCAGCCGCGACAGAAAATCGGTGGCGAATTTGGCGTCACTTGGCGCGGTCTGCATGACCTTGCCCCATTCGCGGCTGGTTTCGCTGCCGATTTTCGTGGTCGCATCAATTCCCAGTTTTCCGGCAAGACCGGGGCCGGGCGACGCGAAATCCAGATAGTCCATTGGCGTGTTCTCCATAATTGTCACGTCGCGCGAAGGGTCCGTGCGGGTTGCCACTGCCCAGGCGATGTCGTCCCAGTTTCGTGGGTTAATATCGGCATCAACCACAATGATCATCTTGGTGTAGCTGAATTGCGGCAACATCCCCCACAAGCCCATCATGACCCGTCGCGCTTGTCCGGGGTATCGCTTGTGAATACTGACCACGGCAATGCGGTAGCTACAGGCGGCGGCAGGTAGCCAAAGATCGAGAATTTCCGGGATTTGAGCGCGGATGGTCGGCAGGGCAAGCCGATTAAAGACCTCGCCAATGATTGCCGGTTCATCTGGCGGGCGCGCGGTAAAGGTCGAAAGGTAGAGCGGGTTTTGCCGCTGCGTGATGGCGCTGATTTGCATGACCGGGAAGGGCTCGGCTTGGTTATAATAGCCCGTGTGATCGCCAAACGGTCCCTCTGGCGCGTGATCCTCGTGCGACACCCAGCCCTCAATGACGATCTCGGCCAGCGCAGGGACCAGTAGTGGCACGCTATGGGCGGGCAGCAGTCGCGGACGGGCTCCATTCAATGCCCCGGCAAAAGTGATTTCCGAGACCGTTTCGGGCAGCGGTAGCGCGGCGGACAGCAAGGTGGCCGGATCAGCACCCAACACAACCGCGACCGGCATTGCCTTGGTGTGACGCGCCCAGCTTTGGTGATGCGCAGCCCCGCCCCGGTGCGGCAGCCAGCGCATGATCAGCTTGTCCCGGTCCAGAACCTGTGCGCGATAAACCGCGGCGTTATAGGTGTTGATATCCCGAACATCGCTTTCAAACGGGCGGGTGACGACCACCGGCCAGGTGATCAGCGGCCCCGCATCGTCCGGCCAATGGGTCTGGATCGGCAGTTTTGCCAGATCAATCGCGGAACCTTCCAATATCACCTCCTGAACCGGGGCGGCGCTCAGTATCTTTGGACGCGTGGCAAGAGCGGCCTTCAACATCGGCCAGCGTGATATGGCGTCACGCAATCCATCGGGGGGTGAGGGCGAGCGCAAAGCGGCCAGAAACGCGCCGAGATCGTCAAGCAGATCAACGCTAATCCCAAGTCCCGCCGCAACCCGTTCCTGGGTGCCGAACAAATTGGCGATGACCGGGATGTCAGAGGGGCTGCCATCGTCCAGCAGCGGGGATTCAAACCTCAGAACCGGACCGCCTGCGTTCAGCACGGCCTGATGAACGGCCGTCATTTGACGCCGCACGGACACAGGGTCTGGCAGACTGGCAAGTTGCCCGGAGGTCGCGCACCAATCCAGAAAACAGCGCAGGCTTGGATATGACGGCAAAATACGGACGGCTTTTCTCCGGCTGGCAGCTTTCACGCGCCTAGCAGCAAAAAGACGCGGCGAAATTGACGATCGTCAATTTGCTTGGATTCATATGCGCCTAACAAGGCTGGAAACCCGCTGACCTTGTTGACCAAATCTCAGGACTATCAATTGACTAACCGCCCGACACGGATTCCGCTTGCGCCGGCTTTGCTTGTGCGGAGTTTGGGCGTTTTGCCCCTGGGACCGCTTTCGGTCTCGATGACCGCATATGCCCGAAAGATCGCGAGGAACAATCCAGGCCTTTTCCGCCGTCTGGGGGCCTATGACCATTTGCGGTTTGTCCTTGATCCAACGGATCTGCCGATTGTCATCTGCCTTGAGCCTAAACGTGACGCGCCACGGATTACCCTGAAGCGGCGCACGGCCATGGGTGACGTGACCATCGCGGGTCCGCTGGCTGCTTTGCTAGGGTTGGTGCATGGCACTTTTGACGGCGACGCGCTGTTTTTCTCGCGTGATTTATTGATAAGGGGCGACACGGCGGCGGCATTGGCCCTCAGGAATGCGGTGGACGACGCCGAATTGGACCTCGGGCTGGAGCTGGCGGCGCTGGTTGGTCCCTTTTCCGCACCGCTTCGCCAGTTTTATGCACTGATCGAGCGGCGCACCGGGGTCAGTCTGACCCGTGGTGCATCCCCGGTGGTCTGCTGATGGAGATCGTTTGTCCCGCAGGCACGCCCGCCGCGCTGCGCACCGCTGTCACGGCGGGGGCAGATACGGTCTATTGCGGGTTTGATGATGAAACAAATGCCCGCAATTTTCCGGGGTTGAACTTTGACCGCATGGAAATGCGTCAGGGCATTGAATTTGCCCATGCCAAAGGCGCTAAGATTCTGGTGGCCATCAACACCTTTCCACGGGCGGGCGACGAGGTCATCTGGCACCGCGCCATCAATGACGCCGCCAAGTTTCAGGCCGATGCGATCATTCTGGCTGATCTGGGTCTGTTGAATTATGCGAGGCAGGTCTACCCGGACCTGCGCCTGCACCTGTCGGTTCAGGCAGCCGCAAGCAATGCCGATGCGATCAACTTTTATGCCGAGACTTTTGGCGTAAAGCGGGTTGTGTTGCCTCGCGTCCTTTCGGTTGCAGAGATCGCCACCATTAACACTGAAATTGACGTTGAAACCGAGGTTTTCGTCTTTGGCGGCCTTTGTGTCATGGCCGAGGGTCGCTGTTCCCTGTCGTCTTTTGCGACCGGAAAGTCGCCCAATATGAATGGTGTGTGTTCCCCGGCAAGCCATGTGGAATACCGTGACAATGGCGGATTTCTGGATGCTAGGCTTGGCGGCTACACCATTCACCGGATCGCGCAGAACGAGCCTGCGCCCTATCCGACCCTTTGCAAGGGGTGTTTTCAGGCGGGCGAGGCGACGGGGCATTTGTTTGAAGACCCCGTCAGCCTGAATGCCGAACATCTGATCCCGCAATTGCAAAAGGCAGGTGTCACAGCGCTCAAGATCGAAGGGCGTCAGCGCTCGCGTTCCTATGTCGCCCAAGTCGTGCAGAATTTCCGCGCTGCTGTTGATGCGCTCGACACCGGTTCGCCCATGCCCGCGGGGGCACTGGCGGGGCTTTCCGAAGGGCAGGCCATGACCAGCGGCGCTTACAAAAAGACCTGGAGGTAGAACATTGAATTTGACCGTTGGACCCAACCAGTTCTTTTGGTCCGCAGAACGCTGGGCAGCACTTTATACTGACCTATGCGATGCCCCGGTTGAGCGCGTTGTTCTGGGTGAATTGGTCTGTTCCAAACGTCTGCCGTTTTATCAGGCCGAGATACCAAAGGCGATTTCGCGCCTGCAAGAGGCTGGCAAGATGGTCGCAATAACAAGCCTTGCGCTTGTCACACTGAAACGGGAACGCGGGTTGACGCGGGATCTGATGGACATCGGTGTAGAGGTCGAGGTCAATGATTTGACCGCGCTTCGTTATCTGCCTGACGGGATCGCCTTTTCGGTGGGCCCGCTGGTCAATGTTTACAATGAGGGGACCGTTAGTTGGTTGGCCTCGCGCGGTGCCACCCGCATTTGCTTGCCGCCGGAATTACCGCTGAAATCCATTGAAGTTCTGGCGGTCAAAGCGGCAAGCCTTGGTGTGGGGATCGAGGTTTGGGGACACGGGCGCTTGCCGCTTGCCATGTCGGGGCGGTGCTATCATGCGCGACTCAAAGGTCGGGGAAAGGATAATTGCCAGTTCGCCTGTGAAGACGACCCCGACGGTCTTGAAGTTCGCACATTGGACGAACAACCGTTTCTGGCGATGAACGGGGTTCAGACCCTTTCCGCGAGCTATGCCTGTGCTGTGCATCAGATCAAAGCCCTGCAAAATGCCGGGGTCAGCGCGTTGCGTCTGTCACCGCAATCAACCGGATTTATTGCGCTTTGCCAGCACTACCGCGACCTGCAAGAGGACAACTGCGATGTAGGGGCCGTGGTTGAGGCCATCAGAAAAGACATCGGGCAGGCGCAGTTATCCGATGGTTTCCTGAGCGGCAAGCCGGGTGTCGAGTGGTCCGGGGCTTTGGCCAATGCTTTAGGCCGTTTATCCCGCGCTGTTTGACGGTTGATGGGACAAGGTCTTATAGGCTGACCACTCATGGATTTCAGGATAAAACTGCCGCCGCCATGCCCGCACGCGCGGATTGAAAACACGACGCCACAACGGTGGGATCATCGCCGTGGCCGTCATCGGTGGATAACCTGTCGGCAGCATCGGCACCCAGTCATTGTCGATCGTCAATTGAGCGGACAATCTTTCGCCAATGCCGGATTTGACTGTCTGATACGAAGGGTCGCAGTCGACCATCACAGGCGATCCACTTACAGTCTACGCGCTTGGTTGTGCATATGAACCAAAGGCCCCGAACATATGAGAAACCCGAAGGCTTCAGATCACCCCTGCGCTAAATGCACCTTTCACGAGGACAGCATCTGGAGCCCGATCGAGCCGGGTTCGGTGTCCGTCCTGAACGCAGGATTTTCCCGCAGGGACTTGAAAGAGGGGCAGGTGCTCTATGAGCAAAACTCGGAAAATCATGGTATTTTTTGCGTCTCCGGAGGGCTGATCGCGCTTAGAACCCATCATGCCAATGGCGCATCCACCCTGTTGCGGCTGGCTTATCCCGGTGACGTGATCGGGGTGCGGTCGTTTCTGGGCGACTGCCCACATCAGACCGAGGCACGCGCGGTGCTGCCTTCGCGGGTTTGCAGAGTTGCAAGGCGTGATGCCAAGCGAGTTGTCCAGGGTAGTCCCGACACGATGGCAAACCTCGCCCTGCGCTGCATCAGCGAGATCGACCGGAACCATGAACGAATAATCGCAACTTCTACCCTGTCCAACAAACAGCGATTGGCAGGGATGCTGGAGGATCTGATGGCACGGCACGGTCAAGAACGGTGCGATCATTTTCAGATGACCTTGCCGCTATCCCGCGTTGATTTGGCCGACCTCATCGGTGTTCAGCCTGAAACCCTGTCGCGGTTGGTGAAACGGCTTGAACGGGATGGGGCGTTTGTGTTTTCCGGGCGGGACGTTCAGATGCCAAAATCGCGCATAGATCAGGATGTCCGGGCGCTTGGGCGTTTTGCAAAAGATAGGGTGACGCCCGCCTAGAAAGCTAAGTTTTGCAATCAGGCATGATGGTGGGATTGTTCCAACCGCTGCTTTTTGCCTTTGCGCAGGCGCACCAGCAAAGCATCCAGAACGCCACGGCGCGGGTCGTTGAAGATGCTGGGCTTGACCACGTTGCTTAAGGTTATGGCGGGAAAGGAGCCGTTGTCAGGGTCCAGAACCGCCTCGCAAGCGGTTTCGTGGGCGATCTTCAGTCGATAGGCGAATTCATCATCGACGGATGCCGAACGTCCGTTGAAGGCAAAGACAAACTCGCCACCGCCGACATAACTGAAAAACGCATCCCCGCCCTGAATACAGTCGGAAAACTCGTGGCAGATTTCTTCGATCAGATCATAAGTACTCAGCTCGGAAAGAGAGTTTGCCAGCGGTTCAAAATCCTCGATCGAAACCAGATAGAAATCACGCAGCAACAGGTTCAGCCGTCCAAGCGACGCCAGATAATTGGCCATGACGCCGGGTTGCAGATGGTAGCGGATTTCCGGCAGATTTGGCAGCTCGCCAAAAGTATTGCGCGGTTGCTTGGGGGCGGGCTCAGGCGCGGTGTCTTTTGCGCGGATCAGCGATTGTTCCACTAGCCCCAACCGGGTCTTGATGTCCTGGAATTCGAACGGCTTGGTGATGTAGTCGGTTGCACCGGCCGCAAAGGCGCGGTTGATGTATTCGATTTCCGACATGGCGGTCAGCATGACCTTTGGTGTCTTTTGAAATCGCGGCATCTTGTGAATGCGGCGACAAAGCTCCACGCCGTCGATGTCAGGCATCTGAATGTCCAGCAGGAAGCAATCGAAGTCAGTGTCGGGCTTTTGCAGTATGTCCAGCGCTTGATGGCTGCCAAGCGCACATGTGACGTCACTGTATCCTGCCGTCGGCAGCATCAGTTGCAGCATTTCGATCAATAGCGGATCGTCATCAACCGCAAGAATTTTCATTAACCCGGGGTCCCTCGTATTTCGTTTCTGCTGGATCCAAACTGAGAAACTGCCGAAGTTTTCGGCGCGGAACTGATACGCGAACCATTGGGCGCACTATAACAGGACTGTTTCGGGAATGAAACTAACCTTAAACGGGAATTTTTCACGTTTTGCCACAATATGGCCGCGAAAACCCTTCAAGCTGGCACCAGATATAGCAGCGTCTTTGCAAAAACTAATCGGGTAAAGCTGTGAAAAAGGCAGAAATAACATCACTTTCCGCGCTGGTGGACGATCTTGAAGCACTCAAGAGCGGGCCCCCAGACGCCAGCGAATTTGCGCATATTCTGGATGAGCTAGAGGCGCAGATTTATGTGATTGATCCTGACAGCCTGCACTATGATTTCATCAACAAGACCGCCCTCAAGACGGTTGGTTGGGCAGGTGTTGATTACACCAACCTGACCCCTGCCGACGACGATCCTTATTTCAACGCAGATCAGTTTCGCCACATGACTGCACGATTGCTGAATGGTGAGCAGAAAGAGGTTAAGTTCTACCGTAGCCTGCATGATATGCCTGAAACCGAGGTTCGAATCCGTCTGACCCATACGTCGCAAGGCATCCCGAAACTGCTGGTTGTGGTGCGTCCGCCGCCCTCTTTGGCGGATCACCGGGCGATGATTGCGCCGGTTACGGAATTATCCCCCATTGCCACTACGGTTGTCAGGGGCGACACTGGCAAGATTATTTATGCGAACCAGAAGTTTCGGCACAAATTCAGCCTGCCCTATGCCAGCCTTGAGGATCAGAATATCAGTGATGTTTTTGAACACCTCAATCCTGTAGAACTAAGGCAAATCTCGACGCTGCTGAAACAAAGCGCGGCGGGGAATGTATCTTTCGAAGTGACCACTTCAGACGGTCAGCATTTTGAATTGAAGATCAGCCATGTGGTGCTCTTTGCCGGGCGTTCAGACCTTGCGATCATCGTCCAGAATATCTCGGAAAGGGTGGAGCGCGAGGCCGAGCGTCACGCCTTTCTTGCCACAATCAGCCACGAATTGAAAACGCCGCTGGCCGCGATTATTGGCACGCTGAGCACCATTCTGGATGGCGGGTTGATGGAAAACCAGACAGTTGCGCGATTGACGGAACTGGCGAAAACCAACGCCGACCGGCTTGCGACGCTGGTTGACCAGATCCTTGCCAAGGAAACCGCTGAACTGAATGTTCATCGCCCCACGATGACGGATTGGAACGATTTCGTATTGGAATCCGTGCTGTTGAATCGGCAACATGCCGCGAAGTCCGGTGTTGAGCTGCGGTTTTTGCCTGGTCCCGGTGCGCCGCAAGTGGCGCTTGATCGGGCCAACTTTGGCCGTGTGCTTGATAATCTGATAACGAATGCAATCCGCCATGGCGGAACACCTGGAAAGGTTACCGTTACAGCCGACGTCAAGGGCGGCAATGCATTGTTGCAGGTCCGTGACGAAGGCGCGGGTATTCGGCCTGAAAACCTGAGCGAGGTTTTTGATTGGCATTTCGTCGGTGATGCAAGCGATTCACGGCGGGTTGGGGGGACCGGTCTGGGCCTTGCCATTTGCCGCAAGATCGTGATGACACACGGCGGCACGATCTATGCGCGAAACCGCGCGAAAGGTGGCGCTTGCTTTGAAGTCATCCTGCCGCTTGGCGAACTCGAGCAGCCCTGAGATAGGCGAAAAATCTGGCCCAGAATTGAGGCCACTTGAATTCCGATCTGATTTCGATGGAAAGTCGGCGCAATCGTTGCCGCTGCGTCATCCGCACGGCAAAGCCGCAAAAGGAATTCAAATGTCGGATAATCAGAACGCTGCCAGTTGGTTCGTTGATCGCCATGTAGCCGAAGGGCGCGGCGACAAAATCGCCTTTCGTGAGGCGGACGGGGCCAAACGGGAATTGACCTATGCCGCCCTTATGGCGGAGGCCGGGCAATTTGCCGGTGCGCTGGAGCAACATGGGGTGCGTCGGGAAGAGCGTCTGGCAATGATCATGCGCGACGAAATCGAATTTCCGATTGTTTTCTGGGGTTGCCTCAAGGCCGGTGTTGTACCCGTTCCGCTGAACACCATGCTGTCAACGGAGGTTTATCGTGCAATCCTCGATGACTGCCGGGCAAGCGTTCTTGTTGTATCGCATCAGCTTTGGCCGGTTGTCGGTCCTGCGATTGCGCAAAACCCGCATCTGCGGCAGGTGATTGTGGTCGGGCAGGCTGTTGATGGCACGACCTCTATTCAGGATTTCACGAAGGATGCAAAACAGCTTGAGACTGTTTCAGCCAGCGGCGACGAGCTTGCGTTCTGGCTCTATTCGTCAGGTTCAACCGGGTTACCCAAAGGGGTGCGGCATATTCATTCCAGCCTGAAGGCGACAGCGGACCACTTTGGCCGCGATGTCATCGGGATCACGCAAGATGATCTGGTTTATTCGGTTGCCAAAATGTTCTTTGCCTATGGTCTTGGCAACGCGATCTCCTTTCCGATGTCCGTTGGCGCGACGACAATTCTTTTTGGCGGACGACCAACCCCTGACGCAGCCCTTGACATTCTGAGCGATCACAAACCGACGATTTTTTGCGGTGTTCCCACCATTTTTGCGGCGATGAATGCCGCGCTGGAAGGTGGGCGCAAGGCCGAAGGGGCGAACCTCAGGCTTTGCACTTCGGCGGGCGAGGCGTTGCCACGCGAAGTTGGCGAAAGCTGGAAAAAGGCCTGGAACGTTGACATCGTTGATGGGGTCGGATCGACCGAGATGTTGCATATCTTCTTGTCCAACCGCCCCGGTGACATCGTTTATGGCACCTCAGGGACGCCAGTGCCGGGCTATGAAATCAGGCTTGTGGACGAAGATGATACAGAGGTTGCAGAAGGCGAAATCGGTGAGTTGCTGGTTTCCGGCCCCTCTGCTGCCGAAGGTTACTGGAACAGACGCGGCAAAAGTCAGGATACCTTTCAGGGCCATTGGACCCGCACGGGCGATAAATACGAACGCCGTAAGGACGGGCGGCTGGTCTATTGTGGGCGCACCGATGATATGTTCAAGGTTTCAGGTATCTGGGTATCGCCCTTTGAAGTGGAGCAGGCTCTGGGCGAACATCCGGCAGTTCTTGAAGCGGCAGTTGTGCCCTGGATGGACGAGAAAGGGTTGGAAAAACCCAAAGCCTATGTGGTGCTGAAGGACCAAGGCGCAAAGGGCGAACTGGACGATCTGAAAGAATTCGTCAAATCCCGCATCGGCATGTGGAAATACCCACGCTGGGTCGAAATCGTTGAAGAGTTGCCCAAAACCGCGACAGGAAAAATCCAGCGTTTCAAACTGCGCGAGGGGGCGTGAGCAAGATCGACTGGAACGCCAAAACCGGGTTTTTCCAGGTCAACGGCAAGGCGCTGGAATTCGCCACATGGGGGCCAGAGCCTGATCGCGCCGCCACGATCCTTTTACTGCACGAAGGCTTAGGCGCCGTTGGCTTGTGGCGGGATTTTCCAGCGGCCTTGGCGGCGCAGACGGGCCTTGGCGTGCTTGCCTATTCGCGGGCGGGCTACGGTCGCTCGGACCCAGCGGAACTGCCAAGACCGGTCAACTACATGACGAATGAGGCGCTTGATGTGTTGCCGGTTGTTCTGGATCAGGCCGGTCTTGAGCGAGCAATCCTGCTAGGCCATTCCGATGGCGCGACGATCGCCGCGATCTATGCGGGACTTGCCAATGATCCGCGCCTCTCTGCCGCGATCCTGATGGCCCCACATTTCTTCACCGAAGAGCCGGGATTGCAGGCCATAAGCAAAGCCTGCACCGCCTTTGAAACCGGCGATCTGCGCACGAAGCTGGGGAAATATCATGCCGACCCTGATAATGCCTTCAGGGGGTGGAACGATGCTTGGCTGAACCCGGATTTTCGAGATTGGAACGTTGAATCGGTGCTTGATGGGGTCTCGGTGCCCTTGCTGGCGATTCAGGGCGTTGATGACGAATACGGCACGCTTGCGCAAATGGATGCGATTTCCAACCGCCTTGGCGACGCCGCCCGGATTGTTGTTCTGAAAGATTGCGGACACGCCCCACATCTGGAGCAGCCCGCTGCCACTTTGGCCGCAACGACTTCGTTTATCGCCGGCTTGGAGCATTAGACGATGCAGGCTGGGCCAACGCCAGAACCCGACTGGCGACCGCCGCATGCCTATGTGCCAGGGTTAACACCGCGTCACCCCGAGGATTTGTTTGATCCCCTGAAAGCCGGTGTTGGCGGGATCGCCCCTGATCAATTGCATCAGTCTAGTCTCTGGCGTTTTGCGTTCGATTTTCTGGACGAGGGGTACTTTTGGGAAGCTCATGAACTTCTTGAGGCGATCTGGCTGGCCTGTCCGCCAAATTCTGCGCAAAAGCTGGTCGTTCAGGCTGTCATTCAGTTTGCCAACGCAAGTCTGAAGGCACGCATGGGTCGCAACAACGCCGTTGCCCGTCTGATGGTCGAGGCTGACCGGCTTTGGGCCGAAGGCTTTGTCCGGGCTGACGGAAAGGTCTTTGATTTCAGCAAATCCGACAAGCCGTGGTAAGATCGATTCGCAACCAAATAGTGCAGTATAAAACATATGCCTCGTAAAGGATTTCACGGCATTCTGTGTAATGCGTTGTAATTGCGTGAGAATAATCATGCATTATTTTGCATGACTTACTTTACTCACCCAATTCGCCGCAGTATACTGCATCAAAGCTGATCCAATGGGAGCCTGCTATGGCCAAGGTTATCAATTTTCAGACTGATCCTTCGAAGTACCGTCACTGGCGGGTGGAATATGACGGGCCTGTAGCCAATCTTTTTATGGATGTTGATGAAGATGGCGGGTTGTTCGATGGCTATCAGCTAAAGCTGAATTCATATGATCTTGGCGTTGATATCGAACTTTCCGACATCGTTCAGCGGATGCGGTTCGAGCATCCCGAAGTGCGTGTCGTGGTGATGCAGTCGGGTAAGGACAAGGTCTTTTGTGCCGGGGCAAACATCAGAATGCTTGGCGGTGCGGAACATGCCCACAAGGTTAATTTCTGCAAATTCACCAATGAGACCCGCAACACATTCGAGGCGGCCGAGGCTGACAGCGGCCAAAAGTACATCGCTGCCGTGAAGGGGGCTTGCGCGGGTGGCGGTTACGAATTGGCGCTGGCTTGCAATCACATCATGCTGACCGATGACAGCACCTCGTCTGTTGCCTTGCCCGAGGTGCCGTTGCTGGCGGTACTGCCGGGTACCGGTGGTCTGACAAGGGTGACGGACAAGCGAAAAGTGCGCCGCGATCTGGCGGATATTTTCTGTTCGACCGAAGAAGGCGTGAAAGGCAAACGCGCGGTTGATTGGCGCTTGGTGGATGAGGTGGTTCCAAACTCCAGATTTGAGGAAACCGTGCAGGAACGCGCTCGTGAATTTGCAGCCGCAGCACCGCAAGCTGAAGGCGTCAAAGGCATCACGCTTGGCCCGATAGAGCGTAGCTTTGCCGAGGATGGTTCGATAACTTACAGCCTTGTGGAGGTTACACTTGATCGCAAGGGGCGCACAGCCACGATCACGCTGCATGGCCCCGAGGTTGCCGCGCCCAAGGATATGGCGGCGTTCCAGGCCGAGGGCGATCAGGCCTATTTGCTTCGCCTGGCTCGCGAACTTGATGATGCAATCCTGCATTTGCGGCTGAACGAAAAGGAACTGGGACTGCTGGTTTTCCGCAGCCAAGGCGATCCCGAGCGTTTTGAGGCCCACGAAAAGCTGATCCTTGAAAACCGTGACCACTGGCTTGCCAACGAGGTCACACAATTCTGGAAACGCCTGTTGAAAAGGGTGGATGTCACCTCGCGCTCGATGGCGGCATTGGTGGAGCATGGGTCATGTTTCACTGGCATTCTGGCCGAACTGCTTTGGGCTGTGGATCGTTCCTACATGATGGAGGACGAATTTGAGGGCGATAACCGCCCGATGGCCGTTGTAACCATGACCGAAGCAAACTTTGGCGCCTTTCCGATGGGCAATGGCCTGACCCGGCTGGAGACCCGCTTTTTGGGCGAACCAGACGCGCTTGAGGCTGCGAAATCCCACCTTGGCGAGCCATTGGAGGCCGAGGCGGCGAACGATCTTGGCCTTGTGACCGTCTGCCTTGATGACATCGACTGGGAAGACGAAATTCGCATTTTCATGGAAGAACGCGCCTCCTTCAGCCCGGATGCGATGACCGGAATGGAGGCCAACCTGCGTTTTGCCGGACCGGAAACCATGGAAACCCGGATATTCGGACGCTTGACCGCCTGGCAAAACTGGATTTTCAATCGTCCTAACGCCGTTGGCCCGAACGGGGCGCTTCAACGTTATGGTTCCGGTTTGCGCGGCGAATATGATATGGATCGGGTCTAGGTCTAGGCTGGGGACAGGAGCGACTGATGCAAATGGAACAAAAAGGCGGCCATGCACCGCGCTCGGAAACGGTTGCACAGGATTTGGTGTCCCTGAAAGGGCCTTGCATCGACTGCGAGACCTGCAAAGGCGTTTGTTTGGAACTGATCGAGGTGATGACCGTGCCAAACATCGTGCTGCGCGGAACCTGAGGAATGAACAAGCCTATCAAGCAACATCTGATTGACCCCGAGATTTGCATTCGGTGTTACACCTGCGAAATGACCTGCCCAATCGGGGCGATCACTCATAATGACGACAATGTTGTTGTGGACCCCGATAAATGCGAATTCTGCATGGATTGCATTCCGGTTTGCCCAACCGGCTCGATTGATGAATGGCGGGTCGTAAACACGCCCTACAGCCTGGGCGAGCAATTCGACTGGACCGAATTACCACCTCAGGAAGAGATTTCAGCGGACGAGGCGACTTCGGGGCTGGAGGCGCTTGATGATGCGATCGCTGCCTTGCTTGCGGATGCCCATAAAGGTGCTGGCGGCAAGGCCCGTGCGCCGCAAAGTGCTGCAAAACCAACCGTGAACCTATACAACCTCGCACGACCAATCGAGGCTGTGGTGCAAGGCAACTACCGCCTGACCGCCGAAGAATCCGAGGCCGATGTCCGCCATCTTATTCTTGATTTTCAAGGCAAACCCATGCCCGTGCTGGAAGGGCAGTCGGTCGGCATTCTTGCGCCGGGAACAGACGCCGAAGGCAATGCCCATTTGCCACGGCTCTATTCCGTCTCTTCGCCGCGTGATGGTGAAAGGCCGGGGTTCAACAACGTCTCGCTGACCGTCAAGCGCGAGGAAAACGGCGTCTGCTCGAACTACCTCTGCGACCTCAAAAAAGGCGACACCGTACAGGTCACTGGTCCCTTTGGGGCAACTTTCCTGTTGCCGGACGACCCTAGTGCGCGGATTTTGATGATCTGTACCGGAACCGGCTCTGCGCCAATGCGGGCGTTTACCATGCGCCGTCAACGCACCGTCGGCAAAGTAAGCGGCGGTATGGTGATGTTCTTTGGGGCGCGAACCCCTGACAGCCTGCCCTATTTCGGACCGCTTGCCAAAGTGCCGAGCGCCCTTTTGGACAAACACCTGGTTTTCAGCCGCCTGCCTGATCAGCCCAAGGAGTATGTTCAGGACAGAATGCGCACCGAAGAGACAATCGTGGCGGATCTTTTGCAGGATCCCAAAACCCATGTTTACATTTGCGGTCTTAAGGAAATGGAGGACGGTGTCGAACGCGCCTTCACCAATATTGCCGAAAGCATTGGCCAGCCCTGGCACGATCTGCGGGACACGATGCGCGAAGAAGGCCGCTATCACGTCGAAACCTATTGACCAACGCTGCCCACGATCCAGCCACTGACGCCAATTATGGCTTTGCCAATGCGCCAGAACCGACGCAGGTCAATCAGGCCCAAGCGCATGTGGTGGCCATCAGTGCGAAACTTGAGGCAACCTATGGCGGGCAGATTTCAGGCCCCGGCGAATTCTCGCAAGCGTTTTTGAATGGTGACCACACGGCTGCAAAAATTCTGTCCCGGCTGTTGAGCACCTATCACCGTGCGGCCGAGCATGTGTTTCTTGTTGGCTCTACCCCCTGGGACATCGACGCGGCTATGGTCGCCTTTGGCTTTTCCGTCGGTCCTTTCGAGATGGAGGACATTCTGGGCCTGGATCGCATTCAGGCGCTCCTAAGTTCGGAACAAAAACCCGCCGCGAAACCCGGTATAGTCTCGATCACCACGCGCATGATGGAGCTTGGCAAACTTGGCCGCAAAACCGGTGCGGGGTGGTATCGCTACCCCGGCGGCGGTGGAAAGGTTGACGACCCGATCGTAGCTGATCTGGCGCTAGAGGAGGCGCATTTCGCTGGATTGAGCCGCTCTGACTATTCGGCATTGGATATCGTTGAACGTGTCCTTCTGGCGTTGATATGTGAGGTGGATAGGTTGCTCGAAACGGGATTTGACGGCGACGAAATCGACCTGCTCAGCATTCAAGCGCTGGGTTTTCCGCGCAACCGTGGCGGGCTGACCCATTTCACGGCGAGTATGAATAGCCCGGCCCTGCATGACAGAATAAAGGCGCTGGAGCCGGAAAATCCGACGATCTGGACGCCCGGGATCAAGCTGGCTTAGGGTGGCGGGGCAGGACGTCTTGGCAATTAGGTAACAAGGACTTTCAAATGCGTCCCAAGGGCCGGGGCGAGCTGGACTCGCTTTATTTCAACTACCCGCATTTTGATCCGCCAGAGGCTTCTTTGGTGCAGAATAATGTAGCGCCAGTCGTGATCGTCGGTGCAGGCCCCGTTGGTATGACGACGGCGCTTAGCCTAGCAAAACAGGGGGTTTCTTCGATCCTGCTGGAGCGCAAAACGACGTTTAACGATGGCAGTCGCGCGATTTGTATCTCCCGCTCCAGTTTCCAGACTTTCGAGCGGCTTGGCGCAATCGCTCCGTTTCTGAAAAAGGCGCTGCCCTGGACCAGGGGGCGCAGCTTTTATCGTGGCCGACAAATCCTGGAATTCGAAATGCCGGATTCTGGTGATGAGAAATATCGACCGATGTATAACTTACAGCAGCAATATATCGAACAGTTCCTGTATCACGCTGTCGCCGAATGCCCGCTGGTTGACGTCCGATGGCAAAGTGAGGTGACGGCCCTGCAAGATCACCCGACCTCGGTTGAGGTGATGGTGAAAGACCCCTTGCGATCATATCGCCTCTGGGCCGACTACGTGATCGCGGCGGATGGCGCACGATCAGCGGTGCGTTCGATGCGAGGGTTGCGCTTGAATGGCGACAATCATGCAGGGCGATATGTGATTGCTGATGTTCAGATGCCGCATGACTATCCAACGATCCGTCGCGCCTTGTTCGACCCCGCATCGCGTCCCGGGGGCACGGTTCTCATTCACCGGCAAGCCGATGACATCTGGCGGATTGACTACCAGTTGCGCGATGACGAAGACGCTGAAACGGCGATGGAAGAGGCAAACATCAGATCGAATGTCAGGGCAGTCCTTGCCGACATTGGCTATGATGGCGACTGGGAACTGGAATGGTGGTCGGTCTACTCAGCCAACACGCTGGCGTTGGATGACTACCGCGATGGGCGGGTATTTTTTGCCGGCGACAGTGCGCATATCGTGCCGATCTTTGGCGTGCGCGGCCTGAATAACGGGATCGCGGATGGTGAGAATATCGGCTGGAAACTGGCCATGGTCATCAACGGCAAGGCGGGGCCGGGTTTGCTTGACAGTTACAGCCCTGAGAGGCGCGGCGCGACGCTTGATGTCTTTGAACAAGCGTCGAAATCCACCCGTTTCATGACCCCGCCGACCACCGGTTTTGGCCTGATGCGTGATGCGGCCCTTAGTCTGGCCTTGTCGCAGGAATGGGCCGGACAATTGGCCAACCCGCGCCAAATGACGCCCTATCGCTACGATTGTGCGCCCTGGACCCAGGTGGATGGCAAGACGGATCGTCTGGCGCCGGGCAATGTCCTGCCCGATTGCCGGATCGGGAACGGCTTTTTGTCGGACCAACTGGCAGCGGAATTTACGCTTGTGCATTGCGCGATGCCCCGGCTTGCCGCCCTTAGTAATCTTCGGCAAATCGCGGTGCCGGAAATACAAGGGGTTGCCGCGCAAAGCTGTCTGGTGCGCCCAGATGGCTATATTCTGGGACGTTGGACGACCCCGGATCCTGCCGTTATCCGAAAGACTTTGGCTAAGGCGCTTGACCTCGCCGGGAAAGAGGAAACACCCCGATGATGCAAACAGATCTGGAAAATATCTACGACAGCCTTGCCCACCAGGTAGATGTAACTGGTGCGGCATCAAACCTCTTTCTTGCGAAACTATGCTTGCTGATGGCCCGGGAAATCGGGGATGGTGCCCGTGTTGAAGCCCTGATCGAAACCGCCAGCAAAGATCTTGCGCCACCGCGTTGAACGCCGCCTCTGGCAGCCCTTGGACAAATGGATATGAAGATGAGTGAAATCACCCTTTGGAGCGCCAATGAAACCGCCAAAAAGATTGCCAGCAAAGAGGTGTCGGTGCGCGAAGTTACGGCCGCTCATCTGGCTCAGATTGAAGCGTTAAACCCAAATCTCAACCTGATTGTGGATCACGCAACTGATGCAATGTCCGAGGCCGCCGCAATGGATCAAGCCGGTCCAGGCAGCGATCAACCGCTTTTTGGCGTGCCGGTCACAACCAAGATCAATACAGATCAGGCCGGGTTTGCAAACACCAATGGCGTGCCTGCCTTTGCGGATAATATCTGCAAGGAAGACAGTGCTGTGGTCGCCAATCTCAAAGCCGCGGGTGCGCTGGTGATCGGGCGGACCAATACGCCGGAGTTTTCGCTGCGCTGGTGTACCTCCAACCCGCTTCATGGCGTTAGCCTGAACCCATGGGATCAAAGCGCCACTCCGGGCGGGTCTTCCGGCGCTGCGGCAGCGGCGGTTTCGGTCGGGATCGGGGCCATCGCTCATGGCAATGACCTTGGCGGTAGTTTGCGATATCCGGCATTTTGTTGCGGGGTTGCCACCATTCGCCCCAGTATGGGACGGATACCCGCCTTCAACCCAAGCGCCTTGGTCGAACGGCCGCCCTTGACCCAAACAATGTCGGTTCAGGGCCCAATCGCAAGGTCCATCGCGGATGTTCGAAGCGGCCTGAAAGTCATGGCGCGCCGCTCTGCAAGGGATCCATTGTGGCACAGCGCGAAAGACAGCGGGCGCCTACTGGGGGATGCCATCAAAGTAGGGTATTCGCGTAATCCTTTTGCCGTCGACATCAGCGATCCGGCCATTGAAAAAGCAATGGATACCGCCGTGAAAGGACTCTCATCTACTGGCGTGAATGTCGTTGAAATGGCCTTGCCGGGGGCCGATCGCGCTGCGCAGCTTTGGGGTGAACTGTTGTTCACCGAATGTGACATCATGCTGCGAGAGCCAATCGAAAAGCATGGATCGCCCGAGATGCAGCGTTTGGTTGCGGAATACCAGCGATACTATGGCTATCTTGATTTGCCAGGTTTCGTCAAAGGCATGGCCGAACGGATTGCGCTGCAACGGCAAATATCGCAAATGTTTGAGGACGTTGGTTTTTTTCTAATGCCAACTTCTTTGATCAGACCTTTTGAAAACGATCTGGATTTTAAGGAACCTTCTAAAACCGCCGCAATCATAGATGCGCAAAAGCCCCTCCACGTGGTCAATCTGCTGGGTTTGCCAGCGGTTTCGGTTCCAACGAACGTGGTTGATGGCTTGCCCGTTGGGGTGCAGATCATGGCCCCGATGCACGACGATTGGGCGGCGCTGGATGTCGCTGAATTGCTGGAACGCGAAATCGGCACGATCTGGCAGGAGAACCCGGTATTCAAGCAGGCTTGATGGTCTTTTACTTATCCGCCACGGGGAGCAGAATATTCGCAAAATACTCCGCCAACCCCTTGTGATCCTCCAGCGGCAAGATGTTGGCGACATGCTGATCAGGCCGCACGATCACCACGCATCCTTTGTCGCGATCAACGCCCCGGAGGTCAAAAATGTCCTGTTCGTCGCGATGATCCGCACAAAAGACGTTTTCATAGTCGATGAGGCCAAAACGCCCTTTGCGGGGTAAGAGAACGGCGGGCAAATCGCCAATTTCAACATCGCGAAAATGCTGTTGAAAGACCGCGTGCAGGTTGATGACCGCATCAGGATCCGCGCCCGCCGGCGTATAGAGCTTCAGCGGCGACGCCGGGTCAGCTTCCAGAAAATCGCATAGCTTTTGGAAACTCCCATCAACGGATAGCGGGTCTTTGGCTGGGGCAAAAAGGATGATCCGCCAACTGGCATCAGCCCGCGCGGCATGTCCGAGATGCATCGGCATCGCATCGGCAAGCCGCACAACCGGGCTTGAGTGAAACCGCATCCCAATGTCGAATCCGGTAGCAAGAGCTTGCCCCGTCGCGTCCCCGGTCAAAGTCGAGGGCTGATATTTGATCGTCAGACCGGCAGTAAACCTGCCGTTGTTAATAAAGGCCCGCTGGAAATGCGGCATGTCGCCCGATTGCGTCGACGCGCTTTCACCGGAGGCACCGACCACCCGTGACCACGTATGATCAAACTCAACCAGCCCCCTGGCCGCGTCGCGCCGTTCGTCGGAGTAGCTGTGCAACAAATCAGGGGCCGCGCGACCCGTTAAGACCGAAATCAGCTTCCAACCCAGATTGAATGTATCGCCCATCGAGACATTCATACCCTGACCTGCTTTAGGACTATGGGTGTGGCACGCGTCACCGGCAGTAAAAACGCGCGGTGTTCGCGTTGCTGTCTGGTCGGATGGCACATCGTCAAATTTGTCGGTCAGCCGATGGCCAATCTCATAAATCGACCACCAGACAACGTCTTTCACATCAATCGAAAAGGGTGAAAAAATCCGATTGGCGGCGCTGATCATATGATCAACCGTAAAGTCGCGATTGGCGACGCGTTCGTTTTCGTTCAGCTTGTCCAGTTCGACATAAAGCCGCACGAGATAGCCACCCTCGCGCGGGAGGACCAGAATGTTACCGTCTTTATGCGACTGGATGATGGATTTCATCCGAATGTCCGGGAAATCGGTAACGGCAAGAACATCCATCACGCCCCAGGCCTGATTGGCGGAATCGCCGTGCAACTCGCCGCCGATTGCCTTGCGAACATTCGAACGCGCACCGTCGCATCCCACGACATAGCGCGCCTTTAGCGTCTTTTCTTGCGCTTCGCCGTTCTCATCAGTGCAGGAAAGGACCGCGCGAACCGGATAGTCGCTTGCGTCTGCGTCAATCGTCAGGGTTTCAAAGCCGTGGTCGTAAAAAGGCTCCAGCCCAGTGGCAGCGTTTTTCATCAGATCTAGGAACATATCATGGACCCGCCCCTGATTGAGCAGCACATGGGGCATTTCCGACAGCCCGTCCTCCACATCCTGCACCCGACCGACCCGGTGGATTTTTGCCGGGTCTTCGCGCATGGGCGCCCAAAAGGTGGTTTCATTGATCCAAAGGGATTCGCGCATCACTTTTTGCGCAGAGCCAAAGGCCTGGAACATCTCCATAGAGCGTACATTCAATCCATCCGCCTGACCCTTTTCCATCGGTCCAGATTTCTTTTCCACAATCACGCTTGATATTTCCGGATAGGCAGCAAGTTGCGCGGCCAGACAAAGGCCGGCCGGTCCGCATCCAACGATCAACACGTCGGTCTCGCCGGGCAATACGTGGGCGCGGGTGGATTGATCGCCGGCTGCATGTTTGTCGGGATCGCCAGGCTGGAATCCGTTTAGATGAAACTGCATGCTTTGTTGCCCCCTTGCTGGAAAGTTGCGCTTGGTTCTTTAGATCACCGAAATAATCCCATTGGCAACGTATCCCAAAATCTCGCGATGTTTGCCAAAGATATGCTGGTCCGCTAAATCAAATGCACAAGGATGGTCGCGTCGCTTAGACAAGGCTCTGACAGGGGACAGCATTTCCAAAATGACGAACACTTTCACGCAAAGTCCGTTGTTCGGGAATTTTTTTGCCGATCCGAAAACGGCACAAGCCTTTTCTGCCGAGGCGTTCCTTGCCGGAATGATCGCGTTTGAAACCGCCTGGACCCAGACCCTGATTGATTGTGGTGTCGTTGATGAAGTGACCGGCAAGCAGGCGATTGAGGTACTTGGATCCACCAGAATTGATCTCGACAAAATGGGTGCTGGCAACGTCGATGGTCTGCCGGTGCCTGAATTGATCCGCCAATTGCGAAAGGGTCAGCCCAAGGAGGTCGCAGTCGCAATCCACACCGGGGCCACGTCTCAGGATGTGATTGACACGGTGTTGATGATGACCTGCCGCGCCGAAATGCAGCGTTTCATATCGGCCATCGACAGGTGCTTGAAGCGCCTGAAAGACTTGGACACTCAGTTTGGCGATCAGGCCCTGATGGGGCGCACCCGGATGCAGGCTGCCTTGCCGATTAAGGTTAGGAATCGGCTGAATGGCTGGATTGCCCCGCTGACGACTTGTCGGACCAAACTGGACGACTTGGTAGCGTCAGTTTGTCCGCTGCAATTTGGCGGCCCGGTGGGTCTGCGCCAGATTGACGGTGTTGAAGGGGACCAGTTTGCGGCCCGATTGGCACAGCGCCTGGGGATGACAAATGCGGCTTGCTGGCATACGGACCGCACGCCGGTTTTGACAATCGGGCATTGGTTGACAGTGTTAACTGGTGCGCTTGGCAAGATTGGTCAGGACATCACGCTGATGGCTCAACAGGGGATCGACGAAATCACCATCGCCGGTGGTGGTGGCTCATCTGCCATGCCGCACAAAAAGAATCCCGTGCGGGCCGAGGCCCTTGTGACACTGGCACGATTCAACGCCGCGCAAAACGGCCTTTTGGGCCAGGCAATGATCCACGAACAGGAACGTTCGGGCATGGCATGGGCATTGGAATGGCTGACCTTGCCCGCGATGTTCGAAGCAAGCAGTGCCGCCTTGGTGAATGCGGAAATCCTGTTGCAATCCATCACGAGCATCGGATCGGGGTCAACCTGAGGCCGCCGTTCCGCTAGTGCCAGTGCTTCGCAACCGCGGCCTTCCGGCCGGATAGGGTGAAATCCCGTTTTACACCTGAATTTCGGCGCGATAGACTTTTACCATCGCAGACGGAGTGGGAATATGCGCACCCAAGTTGCAATTATCGGTGGCGGCCCTTCGGGGCTATTGCTGGCGCAACTTCTTCATACCCGCGGAATCGACAGCATTGTTCTGGAACGCAAAACCAAGGACTATGTTCTGGGCCGTATCCGCGCCGGGGTTCTGGAACAGGGCTTCGTGAAGCTGATGCAACAGGCCGGTGTGGCGGAGCGTATGTTTGCCGAAGGGTTCACCCACGACGGGACGCTGGTCACTTACGGCGATCAATGCTTTCGCATCGACTTCAAGAAACACACCGGAACGCCGGTTATGGTCTACGGCCAAACCGAACTCACCCGCGATCTTTACGAGGCGCGAGAACGCTCCGCCGGGAAAACCATCTTCAACGTCGAAAATGTGGAAATCCACGGTGCGGATAGCGACCGGGTTCACGTCAGCTATGAAATCGGCGGCAGGTCCGCGCGGATTGATTGTGACTTTGTTGCGGGGTGCGATGGGTTTCACGGGGTTAGCCGGGAAACCATTCCCCTAAGCGTGCGCAAAGAATATGAGAAGGTTTACCCCTTCGGCTGGCTCGGCATTCTGAGCGAGACACCGCCTGTGAACCACGAACTGATCTACGCCAATTCCGATCGCGGTTTCGCGCTTTGTTCGATGCGCCATGAATCCCTTAGCCGCTACTACATCCAGTGTCCGCTGAGCGATCGCGTGGAAAGCTGGTCGGACGATGCGTTCTGGCAGGAACTGAAACGGCGGATCCCGCAAAGCTTTGCCGACCAACTGATCACCGGCCCCTCCATCGAGAAATCTATCGCGCCGCTTCGGTCTTTCGTCAGCGAACCAATGCGCTGGGGGCGGTTGTTCCTTTGCGGTGATGCGGCGCATATCGTCCCGCCAACCGGGGCCAAGGGGCTGAATACGGCTGCTTCGGATATCCACTATTTGTTCAATGGCTTTCTTGAATACTACGAAGATGGCTCGAGCGAGGGGATTGATCAATATTCCGCCAAGGCGCTTAGTCGCATCTGGAAAGCCGAACGGTTTTCATGGTGGTTTTCAGCGATGATGCATCGGTTCCCCGAACAATCCGCGTTTGATCTGAAAATGCAAATCGCCGATCTGGAGTTTTTACGCACCAATGAGGCGGCTCAAAAAGCGATGGCGGAAAACTACGTCGGGCTTCCCTATTGATCCGCGAAACGCGCACTGACCAATTGATCTGCGATAAAAGCAGGAGAAAGCAATGAGCGAACGGCATGAGACCGGCATGAAAACCCGCCGCGCGGTTCTGGGAGATGCCCATGTCGATCAGGCGGAGGCATCGAAAACCGATTTTGATGCGCCGTTTCAGGATATGATCACGGAAACCGCATGGGGCACGCTTTGGTCGGACGAGACAATCAGCCGCCGCGAACGTTCGATGCTGACGCTTGCCTTGCTTGCCGCAATGGGTAACTTTGACGAAATTCCGATGCATATCCGCGCTTGCCGCAACACCGGCGCAAGCCCTGATGATATATTGCAGGCTTTCATGCATGTGGCTGTCTATGCAGGCGTGCCCAAGGCCAATCATGCGATAAAGCTCGCCAAGGCAACTTTCGCGGAACTAGAGGAGGCCGAACAATGAAATCACCCGGCGAATATTATCAGCGCGACCGTCTCCGCCATCCCGCCGCTTTGACCCCGAACTACAAGACCTCGGTCGCGCGATCCCCAAAATTTTCCCTGATCAGTCTGGAACAAAGCGTCAGCGAGATTACCGGCCCGGTTTTTGGCCACAACGATATTGCCCCCGACGATCACGACCTGATCCGCAACTACGCCCACACAGGCGACCCGGTTGGTGAACGGATCATCATCCACGGGCGCGTGCTTGATGAAAACGCAAGACCTGTCCCTAACACGCTGGTCGAGATTTGGCAGGCCAATGCCGGGGGACGATATCGCCACAAGAAAGACACCTACCTTGCACCGATTGACCCGAACTTTGGCGGTTGTGGGCGCACTTTGAGCGACGAGGACGGCTATTACTTTTTCCGAACGGTCAAGCCCGGTGCCTATCCCTGGCGCAATATGGTCAACAACTGGCGACCCGCGCATGTGCATTTTTCGATCTTCGGGGCCTCGTTCAGTCAGCGGCTGATCACGCAGCTCTATTTCGAGGGTGATCCGCTGATCCCGATCTGTCCGATCGTGCAAACCCTGCCGGATACCGAAGCGATTGACCAATTGACCGCAAAGCTGGACATGAACTCCACGATCCCGCTTGATTCAATTGCCTATCGGTTTGACATCGTTTTGCGTGGGCGGCGCTCGACCCTGTTTGAAAACCGGTTGGAGGGGAACTGATGGGTCAGAAACTGAACTACTTGCGCGAAACGCCGTCCCAGACTGCGGGTCCATATGTTCACATCGGCCTGGCACCCGGCGCTGCGGGGTTTGACATCTACGACGCGGAACTCGGCTGGGACATTGCCGGGCCAAATGCGAGCGGCGAAAGGATCCGCATCGAGGGTTTGGTCATCGACGGCACCGGAAGCCCGATCAAGGATGTTCTGCTGGAGGCCTGGCAGGCCAATGCTGCGGGCAAATATGCGCATCCCGAAAGCGGTCCGGTCGAAGAGGGATTTCGCGGCTGGGGCAGGGTCATCACCGATTTTGAAACTGGTGAATGGGCTTTTGAAACGATCAAACCCGGACCAGTCAAAGGCCGCTCGGGCAGCGTCATGGCACCTCATATCAACCTCTGGATCGTGGCGCGTGGGATAAATGTCGGCCTCAACACGCGGCTTTATTTCGAGGACGAAGAGGACGCCAATGCAAAAGACCCGGTGATCAACGGGATCGAGTGGGAAAACCGCCGCAGGACGCTGCTCGCCAAGCGTTCGATGCGCGGCGATAAGGTTGTCTATCGCTTTGATATTCGTGTTCAAGGCGACGATGAAACTGTCTTTTTCGATATTTGAGGGCGTGTTTTGACAAAACCCTGCATCATCTGCGTGGCCATCACCGGCTCTTTGCCGACCAAGTCAAACAACCCTGCGGTGCCGATCACAATTGCGGAACAAATCGAAAGCACGCAGGAAGCTTTTGAAGCGGGCGCGACAATTGCCCATTGCCATGTGCGCAATGCAGATCAGACACCGACCAGCGATCCAGAAAAATTCGCAGCGCTGGCGGAAGGACTGCATAGGCACTGCCCCGGCATGATCGTGCAGTTCTCCACTGGTGGACGGTCCGGTGCGGGGCAGGAGCGTGGCGGTATGCTGCCGTTGAAACCGGACATGGCCTCGCTGACGGTGGGGTCAAATAATTTTCCGACCCGAGTCTACGAAAACCCGCCCGATCTGGTGGATTGGCTGGCCGCGGAGATGACCAAATACGATGTCACCCCGGAGATCGAGGCGTTTGATCTAAGCCATATCTTGCAGGCGGTTGCGCTGCACAAGGCCGGTAAATTTCCCGGCAAGCTGTACGTGCAATTTGTGATGGGCGTGAAAAACGCTATGCCTGCGGACAAGGATGTCTTTGATTTCTACGTGAAAACACTCGAAAGACTGGCGCCCGGAACGCCGTGGTGTGCAGCCGGAATTGGGCGACACCAGATTGAATTGAACGAATGGTCAATCGCTGCGGGCGGTCATGCCCGTACAGGACTGGAGGACAACGTACGTCTTGATCGTGACCATCTGGCACCGTCAAATGCAGCGCTTGTCAGACGGGCCGTGGACATATGCGAAAAACATCAACGCCCGGTTGCCGATTTCACGCAGGCCCGCGCAATACTGGGGCTGCGCCCCTGGGCTGCCTAGCAAACAGCAGCGAAGAGGAGGCAGACATTCATCCGCCCCCCCTGCTGTAGCAAGCCCCTAACTTAATGAAGCAGCTTGGCTTCCTTTTTCTTCAATGCCCGACGCGCCGAGGCGTATTTTTCGCGACCATGGGTGTCGCGAAGCTCCGGGAAGATCTCGAAGATCTCGTTGCGTTGCGAATTGCCGACACCTTTCAGTGAATAGTCGCCGGGCTGGAAGCTTTCGGTCCAGGCCCCATCGGACAGGATTACCTCGTGATGGTCGAACATCATGTGGACATAGGTTGTGCCGACCGTATCGACTTGCTGAATGTCCTTGTGATTGATCAGATGCTTGGCCGCGACCAGCACTTCGCGTTCTTCGAACATCAAAGCGGTCTGCTCGTTGGCGACCAGAACCCGGTGGTTGGGCGAGACTTTCATGTCACGCTCCGGCAAACCACGTCCCAAAGCACCCTTGCGGATCAGGATCGGCCGCAGATGCGGGTTCTCCATCAGCAAGCGACCATCCATAGCCTTGTTGCCAATCCACCGGACCTCTTGCGGGCCGTTGTCGCGGGTGATGACCTTGTCGCCGAGTTGCAACTCTTCGACCAGTTTTTCGCCCTTTTGCGTTAGGATCAGCGTGCCCGGCGTAAAGCAGGGGACAATGGATTCGATTTCCTCAAAGACAATCGTATCGCCGTCATTGAGGTGAACGATGCCATCCTCGTTGTCCGCGCTGGTGTATTCGATGAAATCGACATCATCGGGGTTCACGATCAGCGTGTCAAAGTCATCACCGCCCGAACCACCGTCGATCACGTCGCCTGCACCGGCGATAAAGGTATCGCGATCATCACCGCCATCCATGACATCGTCGCCTTCGGACCCGACCAGAAGGTCGTTACCCGCGCCACCGATCAGCGTGTCATCGCCGTCGCCACCATCAAGCTGATCGTTACCGGCACCACCTTCCAGATGGTCTTCGCCGCCGCCGCCTACGATGATGTCATCGCCGTTGCCGCCTTCGAGACAATCGTCGCCTTCTTCGCCGTGAAGAATGTCGTTACCGTCTTCGCCAAGAATTCTGTCGTTTCCGGTGCCGCCGTAGATTGTGTCGTTACCCTGACCACCGGTTAGATAGTCATTACCGGCCATGCCGTGGATGATGTCCTGGCCATCGCCACCGAAGATCGTATCGCCATTGGTGCCAGCACCGCCGAGCAGGTCGCAGGCCTCGACATCGCCGCTGCCACTGCCACTGCCACTGCCCGAGCCGTCGGAATCGTCGCCGTAGATGACGTCGTTGCCGTCGCCGCCGGTGATCGTGTCATTCCCGCCGCCGCCAAAAATCAGGTCGTCGCCTTCGCCGCCGTTGACCAGATCGTCGCCTTCGCATTGACCGGCCGCAACCGCAACCATCTTCACGTCGTCGATTGAAACGCCACGTTTGTTTTCATCGCCAAGGCCCTGGAACTCGATGCGATTTTCGCCATTGCCCGACCCGCCGGTGAGGGCGACCGAATAATAGCTCATTTCGCCGTTGACTGGGTCAATCACGGTTTCGCCTTTGACATCAACTACTTCGCCATTCCAGATGACCTGGAATTCATTGGTGTCCGTGATCCGGTCACCGGCTGCGAAGGTCAGAAGGTAAAGCTCGCCATCAGCGACGCCTGAAACGTCTTGACCAAGTGTGATATTGCCTGGTGTGGCTTCCAGATCGACCCAGTTTTGACCATCCGCAGGCTCGACCGAGCCGCGTTCGTCAGCGTGAACGTCGATGCCAATTGTCGGGTCGTTCGCGGTCCAGCCGGGAACCCCGCCGATGCCGACAAAGCCGAATGTGGATGGTGTAAGACCAGTTGTATCCTCGAACGAACCATTGGTGATCAGGTTCGGCGCATCATCGGGATGATTGGGGCCGTCACCAAAGAGAATGTCATCCCCTTCGTTGCCATCAACCCGGTCATCGCCTGTACCACCGACCACAAGATCGTCGCCGTTGCCGCCGGAAAGATTGTCATTGCCGCCCATGCCGTAGATCCGGTCATCGCCGTTGCCGCCGCTGATCGTGTCATCATAGCCGTCACAATCCGAACCGCCGCCGGAGCCTGAGCCGGAACCTGAGCCACTGCCGGAGCCAGAGCCTGAGCCGGAACCGCCACCGCTGCCACTGCCAGATCCTGAACCACCAGAGCCAGTGCCGGAGCCTGACCCTCCAGAGCCGGAGCCGCCGGAACCTCCGTGCGACCCGCTACCGGACCCAGAGCCGCCGCCGGAGCCAGAACCGCTAGAACCACTGCCACGACCGGAACCGCTGCCAGAACCGGACCCCGAACCAGAACCACCGCCGGAACCCGAACCGGATCCGCTGCCGCGACCGGAACCCGAGCCAGAGCCGCTGCCCGAACCGCCGCGCGATCCGGAGCCTGAGCCCTTGCCAGAACCACTACCGCTGCCGCCGCTTCCAGAGCCAGAGCCGCCGCGAGAACCGGAGCCGGAACCTTTTCCGGAACCACTACCAGAGCCGGAACCTTTCCCGGAGCCACTGCCGCTACCAGTACCTTTCCCAGAGCCGCTTCCGCTTCCGGTACCCTTCCCGCTGCCCGAGCCAGAGCCGCTGCCACTACCCGAACCGGAACCACTGCCGCTGCCCGATCCAGAACCACTACCGGAACCAGAACCGCTGCCGCTACCGCCAGGGCCATTTGGCCCGTCGCCGAACAACAAGTCATCGCCGTCGTCGCCGGTAATCACGTCTTCTCCGGAGCCGCCCCAGATGATGTCGTCGCCACCACCGCCGTGCAACTCGTCGTCGCCCGAGCCGCCCCAGATAACGTCATCGCCGCTGTCTTCGACAATGACCATCTGCACGTCGTCGATCGACACGCCGCGCTTGTTTTCGTCGCCGCCGCCAGCAAATTCCAACCGGTTGGAGCCATCGCCTGCGCCACCGACCAATTCCACGCGGTATTGCACCATTTCGGAATTGTCAGCGTCAACGATGGTCTCGCCCTCGACTTCGATCAGCTCGCCACCCCAATAGACACTAAATGTATTGGTGTCGGTGATGCGGTCGCCTGCGGAAAATGTCAGAACGTAAGTTTCGCCGGTCTCAATGCCAGCGACGTCCTGTCCAATGCGAATGTTTCCTGGTGTCGCCTCCAGATCGAGCCAGAAATCCCCGTCCGTTGGATCAACGCCACCCCGGCTGTCGCCGTGAATATCAACGCCCACACCAGCCGTAGCTGTGGTCCAGCCGGTGACGCCGCCCGTGCCGACATATCCAAAAGTCGAAGGGGCAAGGCCGGACAGATCTTCGAACGATCCGTTAACGATCAGATTTGTACCCGCAACGCTGTCGCCGTAAACAACATCGTCTTCGGATCCGGCGACGATAGTATCGTTGCCGCCAAGGCCGACAACCACATCCTGATCGCCGGTTGTCCCATTGGTTCCGTCATTATTGTCAACGCGGTCGCCTTCGGGATCGCCCGTGTAAGTTGCGTCGATAAGGTCGTCGGCATTCGTGCCGGTTACGATTCCGTCTGGCATGTTCAAGCCCTCTCCTGTGGACGCTTAGTTGGCTTGGGAGTCGTCGGCATCGGCGTGAAATTCGATTTCACGCGACGATACAAACAACCCGACAACCACAAGGAGCATCAGGACAGGCGCCATATAGGAGCCGGAAAAGACATGAAGAATGAGGATCGAAGTCGCCATGACGGCGATCAGTACAATCAGAAACAACGTCGGGATTTTCGACGGTTTTGCAAACAGCTGCAACACGGCACTCACCTTCCTGCACTTGCGTGCAGTCCCTGTGTGGCCGCCCCCATGGACCTGGTTCGATTTGCCCTCCCAGTCGGGCATCTGCTAACGAAGGTAGACAAGATTTTGCCGCAACAAAAGAAAAATTTGCGGAAAATGTGGTCAGAGCTGGGCCAAAACCCGCTTATTTATCAGATACTTGGTGGTTTCAGGCGGGCGCAGCACAGGCACATTGTTTCCGATATTGTCAGTATTGCCGGTGCATTGTTTCCAGAGGCCCAACAGTCCCCGAACAACAAAGGCCATCGTTCGCGCGACCATGGTAATGCGACCTCTATTGTTGATTGGCTCAGGGGTGCCTTGGTCGCTGTTTTGGGGTTCTGAAATAAATTAGTGTGTAAGCGATAAATAGGGCAACTTGGTCATATTTCACTCTCGAACGGGGCGTCACTTTAACGATCCGCTAACGAATTTTGTGAAATTGGCCGAAAATTGGGTAAGTGATTCGAATCACAAGCCGCTTGGGCGAAGGCCTAAAATTTCACCACGACATCGGGCAGGTTAAGGCACTTTATCAAATCACGAACCTCCTGACGGGCGGCGATATTGGACAGGTTCAATCCACCCTGACCGGTATCTCGCATGTCTAAAAGGGTCAGACCGTTCGGAAACATTTCGCGAAAAATGACCCGCTCGGAAAACCCGTTGGCGACGCGAAATCCGATCCGTTTGGCAAGATCCTCAAGGGCGCGACCAACCTTGCGCTTGTTGTGCATGTTTTGCGTGCCCAACCGATTGCGCACGACAATCCAATCAATCGGCTGCAAGCCGGCCTGCGCGCGGAGTTGCCGCGCATTCCAGACCATTTCGGAATAAACCGAGGGGCCTATCACCCGTTCGGTTTCCGGATCAATACGGGCCAGCAAGTCGAAATCCACAAAGCTGTCGTTAAGCGGCGTTATCAGCGTGTCCGCCAGCGAATGCGCTACTTCTGAAAGCCGGGTGTGTGATCCCGGGCAATCCACGACCACAAAGTCATTGTCCGCCTCTAGCTGCGACACCGCCTCCGCGATGCGACGGTCGTTGATGTTTTCACCGGGCGCGAGTTTTGATTGACCGATATTGGGCAGCTTACCAAGTGTTGGCATTGGCAAAGCCACGCCACTGCGCTTCATGTATTCCGCACGGTTTTCAAGGTAACGCGAGAAGCTGCGCTGCCGGGTATCAAGATCGAGCGCCCCGACTTTGTAGCCCAGCCGCACCAAAGCCGTCGCCACATGCATACAGGTGGTCGATTTCCCCGATCCGCCTTTTTCATTGCCAACGATGATTATATGAGACACGCGGCCCGGCTCCTCTGGTGCGACACACTTGCGGTGCGCTTGGGCCAATTCTCTAGCCAAATCCGGGGCCAAAGGGAAGCTGGATTAATTGATGCGGTTCGGAAAACCACAAGGCCGCAGGGTCAACACAAAACAAAAAAGCGCGCCCCGGGGAGCGCGCTTTTTGTGAAATTCAGTCGGCAGTAGCTTAGAAGCCAAGACCTTCGTATTTCTTTTTGAACTTGGAAACACGACCGCCGGTGTCCATCAGACGGGTGTTGCCGCCGGTCCAGGCTGGATGCGCAGTCGGGTCGATGTCCAGCGTCAGTACGTCGCCTTCGGCGCCGTATGTCGAGCGGGTTTCGTAAGTCGAACCATCGGTCATTTTGACGGTGATCATGTGGTAGTCGGGGTGGATGTCTTTTTTCATCTGTCCGATCCTTAAGCGGAGGCGCCGGAGCGCGGCTTGTAGTTTGTTTTCTCGGCGATACGTGCGGATTTACCACGGCGCGCACGCAGGTAGTAAAGCTTGGCGCGACGCACGCGGCCACGGCGTACAACAATGATGCTGTCGATGTTCATGGAGTGCAGCGGAAAGACCCGCTCGACGCCTTCGCCGAACGAAATTTTGCGCACTGTGAACGAGCCAGCAATGCCAGCGCCGCCTTTGCGGGCGATACAGACGCCCTCGTAATTCTGGACCCGGCTCCGGGTGCCCTCGGTGACTTTGTAGCCAACGCGGATGGTGTCGCCTGCTTTGAAATCGGGGATGTCTTTCCCGAGCGCAGCGACCTGTTCAGCTTCGAGCTGTTCAATCAGGTTCATAGACCTATTCCTTTGATGCTCACCGTTGTTCGGTGAAGTTTTCCTGCGGCCTCAGAGCTCTTGGTCCTCGATCGGGTCCCTACTTTCGTAAGCCCGCCAGAGATCAGGTCGGCGTTCCTTTGTGAGGCGTTCGGATTGGGCCTGTCGCCATGCGGCGATCTTCGCGTGATGGCCGGACAGAAGAACCTCCGGTATCTTGCGACCCTGCCAATCCGTCGGCCGAGTATACTGCGGATGTTCCAAGAGACCGTCAGAGAACGATTCGTCCTCGGTCGACTCGGTATTTCCAAGCACGCGGGGTATAAGCCGGACGGCCGCATCAATCAAGGCCTGTGCGGCGATTTCTCCACCCGTCAGAACAAAGTCGCCAAGTGAGATTTCTTCGACGTTGTGGGCCTCCAGAACCCGTTCGTCCACGCCTTCAAAACGGCCGCATAAAAGCGTGATGCCTTTGGCCTTTGAAAAGCGATGGGCGATGGCTTGGGTGAAGGGTTTTCCGCGCGGCGAAAGATAGACGACGGGCCAGTCAGCGGGGGTGTCAGGCGTGCCTTTCGCGGCTTGGTTCAAGGCATCCCCCACCACATCTGCGCGGAGCACCATGCCAGCACCACCCCCAGCAGGTGTGTCATCCACATCGCGGTGTTTGCCTCGGCCAAATTGGCGCAGATCAATGGTTTCCAGCGCCCAAAGCCCTTCGGACAGGGCTTTGCCGGTCAGGGACTGGCCAAGAACGCCGGGGAATGCGTCCGGGAAAAGGGTGATGATCTTGGCCCGCCATGCAGAGTCGAGGTCGGGCCTATCCGTCATCAATTCACGCGGTTGCAAGGTCGGGCGCACCGCGATGCGGCCATGGGATCGGGACGGCGGTTTCATGCAATTCAATTCCCTTGTTAACCTTTGGCACGGCGCTTTGATCACCGGCCACCCAACAACGCGAGCAGTTTTGTAGCGCTTCTAATCGAGTAATCCGGGTGGTGGATCAATGATGATCCGTCTGGCAGTAAGATCAATCGTTGGAACGATTTCCATCGTAAAGGGTAACAATTTGCTACCTTCAATCGCTGGTCCTGTGATTTCCAGGAGGTCACCGCCGGGGTTTTCCAAGACCGCTTTCACCCGCCCAATTTCAACGCCGCCTGTGTCAAACACGCCAAGGCCAATCAAATCGGCATGATAAAACTCGTCATCCGGCAGGTTCGGCAAGGCGCTTCGCTCGGCAAAGAGCTTCACGCCCTTTAAAGCATCCGCCGCTTCCTTTTGGGTCACACCTTTGACACGCACCGCAAAACCGCCTTTTACCGGGCGGGTTATGGTCAGATCGTAGGTTTTTTGCTCCTTTTCGTCGGACAGCGGACCATAATCGGCAAAGGCAGTAGGTTCAGCGCAAAAGCTTTTGACCCGTGCCTCACCGCGCACCCCGAAAGAGCCAGTGAAAACAGCGACACAGATCGGTTTTGCACTCATCTCAGCTGTCCGATTTCATAGCCGTTTCGATCAGATCGAAATCGGCCTTGGTTATTTCAAACTGCCCGCGCCGAAACGCCATGCCCCATTTGGCGGGATTGGTCACAAAGGCCAGCGGTTCTAACAAAGGACGCACCGGAACTGGGGTGGTCTTGGCGTAGGCCGCCTTGCCGGTCCAGATCTGATGGCCGTCCCAATTGGTTTCGAGAGGTGTTGCGTCAATGACCGTTCCCAAGGCGGTGAAGGCCTGAATAGGTTCGCCTTCCATAAATCCGGTTTTTGGCGAATAAAACGCAATACGATCACCGTCCGAAAGCTTTTCAATCGCCGATTTCGCACCTTTTGAAAACGCGCAGAGGCCGTTGTTGACGGCGAAATCCACATGGTCGCCGGACACAACGCCGATCCAGTATCTGACGGACATTTTACCCTCCAATACGTTCAAACGACAAAAGGCGGACCAGTTGCCCGCCTTTCATCTTTACCTCAAAGCCAAACGCTCTGGCGAGGGGCTTATTCAGCCGCAGCTTCTTCGGTGGGTGCCTCTTCCGCAGCGGGTTCCTCGGCTGGTGCAGCAGCGGCTTCGGCAGCAGCGGCGGCTTTGGAGGCTTTTTCTTCAGCGCGTTCCTGAGCTTTCTTGCCAGGCGCACCCTTGTTGGGGTTGTTGCGCTCTTTCTTGGCGATGATCCCAGCCGCTTCGAGCATGCGGGACACACGATCTGTTACCTGTGCGCCTTCGCCCATCCAGTATTGCACACGCTCGACGTTCATCTGAACGCGGGCTTCGCTGTCTTTTGGCAGCAGCGGGTTATATGTGCCCAGCTTTTCGATGTAGCGACCGTCGCGTGGCATGCGGCTGTCTGCGGCTACGATGCGGTAAAACGGGCGCTTTTTAGAGCCGCCGCGGGCCAGTCTGATCTTCATTGCCATTGTGTTTCTCCTTTGAAATGGCTTCGTTGGATGGGCTTGAACCCCATCCTACATTTGGTGTTTCTTGTGATGCCTGATCACTTCGTCGATGACGAAGTTCAGGAATTTCTTGGCAAAATCCGGGTCGAGATCGGCCCGTTTTGCAAGGTCTTCAAGCCGTTCGATCTGCGCGGCTTCGCGCGTTGGATCCGATGGCGGCAGATCGTGTTCTGCCTTCAATTTGCCCACGGCTTGCGTGTGTTTGAACCTCTCGCCCAGCGTATAAACAAGGATCGCATCCAGCCGGTCGATGGACTGGCGATGACCCTTGAGGATTTCTGCGGCGCGGGTGACGTCGTTGCTCATGTCAGCTCCTCGGGTGAGGGATGGCGATAGATGCCGGTTTCGCCAAAACGTTCGTGGGTGAAGGATCGCTCGAAAGTCGCCCCCAGTCGTTCGGCCAGTTTGATAGACCGTAGATTGCCCGGATCAATCATGCTGATCGCCGTGGTCCAGCCCAGCGTGTTGTAGGCATAGTCTCGGGCGGCTTTTGCGGCCTCAAAGCCTACACCTTTGCCTTCGCCATTGCCCATGAGGGTCCAGCCGATTTCACGTTCTGGCCAGCCTTCGGGGTTCCAAAGGCCAACACGGCCCAGATAGGCGCCGGTCGATTTTTCCTCTACCGCCCAAAAGCCGTAACCTTTGAGTAGCCAGTGGCCCGCGAACGAGGCAATCACCCGGAAGACTTGCTCGGGGGTCATTGGGCCGCCGACGAATTTCGAGCGTTCGGTCGTGAAGAAGTCGTATTCCGCTTGCAGGTCGGCTTCATAAAAGCCGCGCAGGATCAGGCTTTCAGTTTCAAGCGAAGGGATTTCAAATCGGGTCATGTTTCCCCCACAAGTGTCAGTGGGTAGGAAAACACCATCGCCTCGTCCAATGTCCCGTCCGGAATTGCTCCGAGTTTGCGTACGAGTTCCTGGCTGGGTTGGTTTTCAGGATCGACATAGCTGACAATCTTGTCCGGGCCGATGCTGCGCAAATGGGCAAGTGCTGCCGTGGCGGCTTCGAAAGCAAATCCCTTACGTTGGGCCTCTGGGGCGATGAAAAACCCAAGCTCGATCGCTTGGTCACCCGGTTCGACACCAGCAAAGACAAAGCCGACAAGCTTGTCTTGGTGCAAGACAGTAAACATGCCGTCGCCGCGCAACACCCAGCCAGCGGTGTAATTCGTAAATTGCGCCCAGATATCAGTGTCGTCAGGAATTTGCCCCATAAACTTGGCGGAAGGATGACTGAGCAGCGTTGCGAACAAGGTGAAATCCTCAAGCTGAGGTGCACGCAGGGTCAGCCGATCAGTTCGCAACTTCGGTAGCGTCGCGCGGGCGGCACGAGCGATAGATGCGCCGGGGCAAGCAAGAGAAACGGGTGTGATCATGACCGGATCATTTCTTTTTCCCAAACCCAGCAAGACCCGGGGGCAATGCCATGCCGCCGCCAAGGCCGGGCATTTTGCCGGGGCCGCCCATTTGTTTGGCCGCCGCTTCCAGCGCTTTGGGGTCCATGCCTTGCGCCATATCTGCGGGCAATCCGCCCTTGCCGAACATGCCTTTCATGGCCTGTTTCATCATCCCGCCTTTACCCATTTTGCCCATCTTCTTCATCATGTCGCCCATCTGGCGCTGCATCTTCAGAAGTTTGTTGAGGTCGGACACTTCCATGCCGGACCCCTTGGCGATGCGCTTTTTGCGGCTGGCTTGCAGGATTTGCGGGTTGGCGCGTTCGCGCTTGGTCATTGACTGAATGAGCGCGACCTGCTGGCGGAGCATACGGTCATCAATACCGGCCCCTTCCATTTGCTTGGCCATTTTGCCCATGCCGGGCATCATCCCCATGATGCCTTCCATACCGCCCATTTTCATCATCTGTTCAAGCTGCATCTTGAGGTCGTTCATGTTGAACTGACCTTTCTGGAAGCGCTTCATCATCCGTTCGGCCTGTTCGGCCTCGATGGTTTCCTGCGCCTTTTCGACCAGCGAAACGATGTCGCCCATGCCAAGGATGCGGCCTGCGACGCGTTCGGGGTGAAACTCCTCCAGCGCGTCCATCTTTTCGCCAAGGCCGACGAATTTGATTGGCGTGCCTGTGACGGCCCGCATGGAAAGTGCTGCTCCACCACGGCCATCGCCATCCATTCGCGTGAGGACCACACCGGAAATCCCGATCCGGCTGTCGAAGTTTTCCGCCGTGTGGACCGCGTCCTGCCCGGTCAGACCATCGACCACCAGCAGGGTCTCGCGCGGTTTGGTGATGTCGCGGATCGCCTCGACCTCTCCCATCAGCGTGTCGTCAATTGACAGCCGGCCAGCGGTGTCGAGCAGGTAGACGTCGTAACCACCAAGGGTCGCCTGCTGTTTAGCGCGTTTGGCGATGTCGGCAGGCTTTTCGCCTTTGACAATCGGCAGGGTATCCACGCCGATCTGGGTGCCAAGGACCGCCAACTGGTCCATCGCAGCGGGGCGATAAACGTCGAGCGAGGCCATCAGAACGCGCTTGCCGTTTTTCTCGGACAGGCGTTTGGCAAGTTTGGCGGTTGTTGTCGTCTTACCGCCGCCTTGCAGGCCGACCATCAGGATCGGGGCCGGAGGGCTGTCGACTTTTAATTCGCCGGCGTTTGCATCGTCGCCTGCCAGAAAATGCACCAGTTCGTCATGCACAATCTTGACGACTTGCTGGCCCGGCGTGACGGACTTGGTGACAGTCTGGCCGGTGGCTTTGACCTCAATCGCTTTGATGAAATCACGCGCCACAGGCAGGGACACGTCGGCCTCCAGCAGGGCCACGCGCACTTCGCGCAAGGCTGTTGTCACATCGGCTTCGGACAAAGCACCCTGTTTGGTGAGTTTGTCAAAGACGCCGGAAAGGCGGTCTGAAAGGCTTTCAAACATATACCGGCCCTCCTTCGGCCATTCTGATTACCCCCGATATGGGAGCGGTTTCGCCAAACGACAAATGCCCCCGTGGGCGAACACTCGCTGACGGGGGGCGATCCGGGCGTTGTAGCCTGCGGACCGGAAGCATCTGGCACTTCCGTTGATTTCGGGCCTGCACTTAGGGCGAATCCGGTGTAAGGTCAAGCATGGGCTTAGAGATTGCACTTTTACGCGGAATCAATGTGGGCGGGAACAATATCCTGCCGATGGGGCAATTGCGTGCCCTTTTGTCAGAGCTTGGGGCCGAAGACGCGCGAACCTATATCCAAAGCGGCAATGCGGCCTATCGCGGGGCCCTCGGGGCCGAGGCGATTTCGGCGGCGATATTGGAGCGATTCGGGTTTTCACCCGATGTGATTACACTGCCTTTTGAAAGCTTTGAGGCGGTTCGCCAGAACAATCCTTTCCCCGATGTGGAAGATCAGCCAAAGGCCCTGCATGTGTTTTTTCTGGCCTCCCCGTCATTGGTAGATGAAAACATTCTTGCGGCTGACAAAGCCCCGGAGGAACGCTTTGTTCTGACGGAACGGGCGCTCTATTTGCATGCGCCAAAACTGCTGTCCGGTTCCCGTCTGGCCGAGCGTTTGGAGCGACGATTGGGCGTGGCCGCGACGGGACGCAATTGGCGCACGGTTGAGAAAATTGCCGAGATGGCTCGCCAGATCGAAGGGTATTAGATGAAAGATCACTATGAACTGGAGCTGACGACCAGCTCTGCCAAGGCGCGTGATCTATATGATCAGGGTGTTGCGAAATATCTGGCCGCCGAACTTGGCGTTGTGGAAACGTTTGAGGCGGCTTTGGACGCAGACGAAGGGTTAGCGCTGGCCCATATCGGGATTGCCCGACAATCCGCGATGATGGGGGATCGCGACCGGGTTCGCGCGGCACTTGCAGCGGCAGAAACCCTCTCCAAGGATCTGAGTGAGCGGGAACAAGGCCATATCCATTTCAACGCGTTGTTGTTGCGCGGCAAGGGGGCGGAGGCGCTGGAATTTGCCCGCGACCAGCATTTGGTGGACTTCCCGCGTGATGCGATGGTTGCCCAAGCCGGGACCGGGATCTTTGGGATTATCGGCTTTTCGGGTCGGGCTGCACGCGATGTCGAGGTTTTTGCCTTCACCAAAGCACTGGAGCCTTTCGCCAAGCACGATTGGTGGTTTCAGGCGCAGCATGGGTTTGCACAGTTGGAACTCGGCTGGTTTGACGAGGCACAGAAGTGGCTGGATCTGGCGTTGGATAACAACGCCCGGAGTGCGCATTCAGCCCATATCATGGCCCATCTTTATTATGAGCGGGGCGAAACCAGCCTTGGTCTGGATTTCATTCAAAACTGGCAGGCCGCGCAGGGTGCCGGGGGGACCATGCGGTGCCACCTTGCCTGGCATCAGGCCCTTTGGTCACTGGAAAATGGAGCGATCACCCGGGTCTGGGAGCTGTTCGATTCCGCCGTTGCACCGGGTCAGGCTGATATTCCACCGCTGAACAATATGTCGGATGCCGCCGCACTGCTGTTTCGCGCGGACCTCGCAGGGTTTGAGGCACCACAGGAGAAATGGCAGGCCGTCAGTGATTTTTCCGAGGCGTGGTTTCCCAAGCCCGGTGTCGTTTTCACCGGCTTTCACGCCGCGCTCGCCCATGCGATGGCTGGAAATACCGAGCGTTTGGGGCGGATTCTGGACGATGTGAAAGGCCCGAATGCAGATCGTTTGCGTGCCGTTGCGAAGGCCTTTCAGGCGATGGCTGCTAAGGATTGGGCCGAGGCCGCGCAGCATTTTGCAACCGGGGCGATGGACCATGTGCGCCTTGGCGGGTCAAACGCGCAGCGCGATCTGATTGATCTGGCCTATGCCGCCTGCCTCGCCCGGCAAGGAGCCGTGGACGAGGCGCGACGGTTGTTAGAGCTTCGCCGTCCGATGATCCATGGCGAAAAGGTGGTTTTTGGACTTGCGTCCTAGGCTTTCATCACCTGATCTTTGTGCGCGTAAAGCACAACAGCTGCAAGCAAGCCCAGAACCACCGCAGGCATTGCCGAGGGTCCAAGGATTATAAAGTGCATCAGCACGGCCCCGATCATGGTGCAGACCAAAAGGCCCGCGCCAATCGCCTGCCGTCCCGGAACAAACAGCAGGACGGCACCGCCTATTTCGATAATCGCGGCGACATAGCGAAACCACTGGCCGACGCCAATTGTCTCGAATGTTGCGACCATCATTTCGTTGCCAAGCAGCTTGAAGGTCCCTGCCGAGACAAAAGCCAGCGCGACCACGACTTTGATGGCGAGAAGACCGTATTTCTTAATATTAGCGTTCATCTGATTTCCCTTTCGATGCGTTGACGCCGACATAGCCGCTTCCTGTGCTGGACAAAAGTGCATAGAGCGCACAATATATGTGCATGAATGAACAGATGGGATCCCTGTCAAACTGGGAAGCGCTGCGCACGGCCTATCATGTCGCGCGTTTGGGAACCCTCAGCGGCGCGGCCGAGGCGCTTGGCGTGCATCATGCGACGGTCATGCGCCACGTTGATTTGCTGGAGGCAGAGCTTGGCTGTCATCTTTTTCGCAGGCACGCGCGGGGCTATTCCATGACCGACGCGGGGCGCGATCTTTTGCAGGCGGTGGGCGAGGCGGATGTATCTTTTGCCAAGCTTTCAAACCGGCTCCGTGGTCAGAAAGACGCCATCGCGGGCGAGTTGGTCGTGACCGCTTTGCCGGGGCTTTCTGCGTGGCTGACCGGTCATCTGGCGGTATTTCAGCGCAAATACCCCGACATCAATGTCACAACCGTTTTCGACGAGCGTTTGCTCAAGCTGGAATACGGCGAGGCGCATGTGGCGGTCCGTGCAGGGCCAAGACCCGAGGATCCCGACAACATCGTGCGCCCGCTGGGACATTTCAAAATCGGCATGTTCGCTCATGAAAGCTACGTGCGGCGCTATGGTCGCCTGATGCGGATGGAAGATATTCCCAAACATCGGTTTCTAAAGGGCATCGGCCCGCAAAAGCACTCGCCGCTGTCGCAATGGGTGAACACCCATGTGCCCGCCAAGGCGGTTGTCTGGGAAAGCACGGATGCGCGCGCCCTTGATGATGCTCTTTATGCCGGGGTCGGGGTCTGGTTCACAGCGCGGGCCAGTGCGGCGTTGCGCCCGGGTCTTGTGTCCTTGATGCCGGACCTCAGCGGGCTTGACGGGGCGCTTTGGCTGGTTTCGCATCGCGACATCAGTCGGGTCGCCAAGGTGCAGGCGCTGACCCGTTTTCTGCTGGAAAATCTGCCCGGTGGATTGGCCGCAGATAATTTTACCAGTTGATAAAATAATTTTCCTGTGTATCGTTTCTGAACCGACGAACACGAGGGGCGAAAATGGCGAGTGATGTGACATCTTCCGGAATGGCCACGGGACGGTTAAGCGCAGACGAGATTGCTGCGAACTTTGTGGACCTGCACCCACCGCTGGACGATCACGAGGCATTGGTTGCGGCGGATCGCTGTTACTTTTGTTATGACGCGCCTTGTATGGAGGCCTGTCCGACCTCAATCGACATTCCGCTGTTCATCCGCCAGATCGCAACCGGAACTGCTGAGGCGGCGGCCAAGACAATCTTTGATCAGAATATCCTCGGCGGCATGTGCGCCCGGGTTTGTCCGACCGAAACGCTCTGCGAGGAAGTCTGCGTGCGCGAAATCGCCGAAGGCAAGCCGGTGTTGATTGGCCAGTTGCAGCGCTATGCGACGGACCGGTTGATGGCGGCAAAGACACATCCCTACACACGCGCAAAACCCACGGGCAAGACGGTGGGTGTGGTTGGGGCCGGTCCTGCGGGTCTGGCCTGCGCCCATCGTCTCGCGATGCTTGGCCACGAGGTCGAGATTTACGATGCCCGACCCAAGGGTGGTGGCCTCAACGAATATGGGATCGCGGCCTATAAGACGGTCGATGGCTTTGCGCAGGCTGAATTGGACTGGCTGCTTGCCATCGGCGGGATCGTGGTGAAATACGACCAAAAGCTGGGCGACACCCTTGATCTGGCAACGCTGCAAGGGCGGCACGACGCGGTGTTCCTTGGCATGGGTCTGGCGGGTGTAAACGCGCTTGATCTGGGTGGGAAAACCGACAGTGCCGTCGACTGGATCGGCGATCTGCGGCAATCGGCTGACAAGACAGATGTGCCCGTGGGTCGCGAGGTTGTTGTGATCGGCGGCGGGATGACCGCGATTGATGCCGGTGTTCAGGCAAAATTGCTGGGCGCGGAAACGGTGACCATCGCCTATCGAAAAGGCAAGGATGCGATGTCGGCGAGCCTGTTTGAACAAGATCTCGCAACCTCCAAAGGCGTGCGGATTCTATATAACGCGACGCCAAAGACGGTTGCCAACGGCGGTGTAACGTTTGAGCGGACCGGAACGCGCGAAACCTTTGACGTCGCTGCCGATCAGGTGATGCTGGCGATTGGTCAGACGCTGGAAGGTGCGCCGGAGGCTTTGGCGCTGGAGGGCGGCAAGATCAAGGTGGATGCCTCCGGGCGAACCTCCGTCAAGGGTATCTGGGCTGGCGGGGATTGTGCCTCCGGCGGTGAGGATTTGACGGTGACGGCGGTGGCCGAGGGCCGGGATGCCGCGATGGATATTGATGCCGCGTTAAGGGGCTAGGTTCCCCGCACATGATGCGGGGCCGCTTGGAGGATGGGAAAAAGGCCCTTCAGATGGGCGGTAGAATTTGAGAGGCCCCGCGGCAAGTGCGGGGTTGGGACAGACTTAGAAAGACCCCGCATCGGGTGCGGGGTGAACGAAAGGACTACGCAATGGCGGACCTGACGACAGATTTCATCGGCATCAAAAGCCCCAATCCCTTCTGGCTGGCCTCAGCCCCGCCAACGGACAAGGAATACAACGTTCGTCGTGCGTTCGAGGCCGGATGGGGCGGTGTCGTTTGGAAAACCCTCGGCGAAGCCGGACCCCCCGTCGTCAACGTCAACGGCCCACGCTACGGCGCAATTTGGGGCGCGGATCGCAGGCTTTTGGGGCTCAATAATATCGAGTTGATCACTGACAGACCGCTCGAAACCAACCTTGAGGAAATCACCCGCGTCAAACGCGACTATCCGGATCGCGCCATCATCGTCTCGCTCATGGTGCCATGCGTCGAAGAGGCGTGGAAAACCATCCTCCCACAGGTCGAAGCAACAGGGGCCGACGGGATCGAACTGAACTTTGGCTGCCCGCACGGCATGTCCGAACGCGGTATGGGTGCGGCCGTTGGCCAAGTGCCGGAATATATCGAAATGGTCACCCGCTGGTGCAAGCAATATTGCAACATGCCGGTGATTGTGAAGCTGACACCAAACATCACAGACATCCGCTATCCCGCTCGTGCGGCCAAAGCGGGTGGGGCGGATGCCGTCAGCCTGATCAATACTGTTTCCTCTATAACCAGCGTCAATCTGGATCTTTTTGCGCCGGAACCAACAATTGATGGTTGGGGTGCGCATGGCGGCTATTGCGGCCCTGCGGTCAAACCCATTGCGTTGAACATGGTAGCTGAAATCGCCCGCGATCCCGAGACACATGGCCTGCCGATTAGCGGCATCGGTGGTGTGACAACCTGGCGCGATGCGGCGGAATATATCGCGCTTGGCTGTGGCAATGTGCAGGTCTGCACGGCGGCCATGACCTATGGCTTTAAGGTGGTCGAAGAAATGATCTCTGGCCTGTCGCAATGGATGGACGAAAAGGGCCACGAAAGCGTCAATTCCATCGTTGGCCGCGCGGTGCCAAACGTGAAAAACTGGCAGGATCTGAACCTCAACTACGTCGCCAAAGCGCGGATCAATCAGGACGATTGCATCAAATGCGGGCGCTGCTATGCGGCTTGCGAGGACACCTCGCATCAGGCGATCTGGATGAAGGAGGGCCGGGTGTTTGAGGTCAACGATGCGGAATGCGTGGCCTGCAACCTTTGCGTCAATGTCTGCCCGGTGGAAAACTGCATCACCATGGAAGAACTCCCCTTGGGCGCAATCGACGAACGCACCGGCAAGACTGTTGAGGAATACGCCAACTGGACGACCCATCCGAATAATCCGATGTCAAAGGCCGCAGAATAGGCTTGAGAAACATCTGACTTAACGCGAAGCAAGGGGATGGAAATCTGGACCCTTGCTTTGTTGTTTGCCGCGAGCCTGTTTGCAGGCGGTTTGAACGCAGTGGCAGGTGGGGCGACGTTTCTGACGTTTCCCGCCCTGATGCTCGCAGGCCTGCCTGCGATGACGGCCAATGCGACAAATTTTGTGGCGTTAACCCCGGCAAATGTTGCGGCCTTGCCAGCCTTCCGCGAGGAACTGACCGCGCTTGGTCGAGCGGTGCTGATGCCGGTCCTTGTCGGCATCATCGGCGGGGCGATTGGCGCGGCTTTGCTGCTGACATTGGGCGGCGGCGTTTTTGAACGCGCAGTGCCCTGGCTGATGCTAGTCGCCACGCTGCTGTTTGCCATTGCCCCCGTTCTGAACCGCGCTCTTGCCGGTGGCAATCTGATGACGTCGAGCCCCATGCTCGCCGGGTTTCTGATGCTGATCTTTTCGATCTACGGCGGCTACTTCGGCGCGGGCCTCGGGCAGATCATGCTGGCCGCTTTGGTGATCGCGGGGGCGAGTGACCTGAATTCTGCCAATGCACTCAAGAATGCGTCCATCGCCGGGATCACCCTGATTTCTTTTGGGTTATATGCCGCCAGCGGGATCGTGCATTGGCCCTTCGCGTTTGTGATGATGGTTGGTGCGGGTCTCGGCGGTTATTTCGGCGGACGGATGTCGCGCAAAGTCCCGCAAACGGCACTGCGCGGCATGGTCATTGCCTTTGGCGCTTTCCTGACGTTTTACTATTTCATCACCGCAGACGGATAGGCGAATGGCGTTCAACCTGACCAAGGCGCAATGGCAAGGACATCTGGCGATGTTCGCCTTTTCGGGCTGCGTGTCGGGCTCTTTCAGCCTTGGGGCGAAGGCTGCGAACTTCATTTCCCCGGCGGCGCTGAATGCGGTGCGGTTCCTGCTGGCGGCCATGATCATCGGTGCGATTGCCACCGCGCTTGGCCACATGAAGCGCAAGAACTTCGAGGCCCCTTGGCGGTTCCTCATCCTTGGCGGCCTGTTCGGGTTTTACTTCGTGATGATGTTTGAAGGGCTAAAAACCGCCGCGCCGGTTTCTGCCGCTGCGGTCTTTACGCTGATGCCGGTGATGTCCGCCGGATTTGGCTATCTGTTGCTCCGCCAGATCACTACGCCACGGATGGCGCTGGCGATTGTGATTGCAGGGGTCGGCTCGCTCTGGGTGATTTTCCGCGCGGATGTCAGCCTTTTTCTGGCCTTTGGCGTGGGCAAGGGCGAGTTGATATACTTCCTCGGCTGCGTCGCCCATGCGATCTACACGCCCCTGGTGGCCAAGCTGAACCGGGGCGAAAACCCGTTTATCTTTACCTTTGGGATGATGATTGCGGGGTTTTTGGTGCTGTCCATCGCAGGCGCCCCGCAAATTCTTGCGACCGACTGGCTGAACCTGCCGCCAATCGTTTGGATTGCGCTCGCCTATGTGACGATCTTTGCCTCGGCGGCGTCCTTTGTGTTGCTGCAATTCGCAACCCTCAGACTGCCAAGTGCCAAGGTCATGGCCTATTCCTACCTTACCCCAGTTTGGGTGATCCTTTGGGAGCTGGCGTGGGGAAATGGCCTGCCGCAACCGATGGTGTTCCTGGGCGTTGCGGCGATTATTCTGGCGCTTTTGGTGCTGCTCAGGGACGAAGAGAGGTCGTGAACAGCCGCGTCAGATAGGCCGTCGCATCCTCAAACCGCGTGGTGTCCCGGGGGCCGAGAATGACACCGACCTGAAAGTCAAAATCGGAATAATGCTGCGTCGTCGCCCAGATCGAAAAGATCAGATGGTAGGGGTCAACTGCTGCAAGCTTGCCGCCATCTACCCAGCCTTGCAGGATCGCGGCTTTTTCATCGACAAGCGACTTTAATTGCCCGGTGATCTGCGCCTCGATCCGTGGCGCGCCCTGCAGGATTTCATTGGCAAACAGTCGGCTTTCCCGTGGAAAATCCCGCGCCATTTCCAGCTTGCGCAGAACATAAGCGATGATCTCGTCAATCGGCTCGCCGCTGGCGTCCAGCGCTTTTAGCGGGTCAAGCCAGGTTTCCAGCAAATCCTCCAGAAGACGCGCGTGGATTGCTTCCTTTCCATCGAAATAGTAAAGCAGATTGGGCTTGGACAGCCCCGCCTCCGCTGCGATCTGGTCAATGGTGGAGCCGCGAAATCCATAGGTCGAAAACACCTCCAACGCGGCTTTCAAAATCTGCGATGTCTTTTCACGCTGAATGCGCGTGGGGGCTTTTGACGAAGCGGCGCGGGCCATAGGCGTTCACAATCCTGACCTGTTGGTCAAATCAGAAAAGCACCTTTGGGATGCTCTGGCAAGCGCGACAATTTCAAAGCGCTGGGCCTCGCGATTTTTGCAAAGGTTTTTCCTTGACCCCTATCGCCTTGTGTGGTCCCGTGTCCTTGACCGTTTGGTCAGAATTTTGCGGCGTGCTTGGGGGTACGCTGGGACAGCTGCTTTGGGGGGAGACAAATGGCCGCGCCACGCGACAACATGAAAATCAATTCAGACCGGTTGTGGGATTCGCTGATGGAAATGGCGAAGATCGGACCGGGTGTTGCGGGCGGGAACAACCGTCAGACCCTGACAGACGAAGACAGCGAAGGACGCCATCTGTTTCAAAAATGGTGCGAGGCCGCGGGCCTGACCATGGGACTGGACCAGATGGGAAACATGTTTGCGCGCCGTGAAGGAACTGATCCGGATGCGCTGCCGGTCTATGTGGGAAGCCACCTGGACACGCAGCCAACGGGGGGAAAATACGACGGCGTGCTTGGGGTGCTTGGGGGGCTCGAGATTATCCGCTCCCTGAATGATCTTGGGCTGAAAACCAAGCACCCCATAGTTGTCACCAACTGGACCAACGAAGAAGGCACGCGCTACGCACCGCCGATGTTGGCGTCCGGTGTTTTTGGCGGTCAGCACACGCTCGATTGGGCCTATGGGCTGACGGACGCCGAAGGCAAGAAGTTTGGCGACGAGCTGGAGCGGATCGGCTGGCGCGGTGACGAAGAAGTCGGTGCGCGCAAAATGCACGCCTTTTTTGAGCTGCACATCGAACAGGGCCCAATCCTGGAGGCCGAAGGCAAAGACGTCGGTGTTGTCACCCACGGGCAAGGTCTGTCATGGACGCAAGTGACGGTAACTGGCAAGGACAGTCACACCGGATCAACCCCGATGCCGATGCGCCGGAATGCAGGCCTTGGCATGGCGCGGATGCTGGAACTGGTCGACCAGATCGCCTGGAGCCATAAGCCCGATGCGGTGGGGGCGGCGGGGCATATCGACGTCTACCCAAACTCGCGCAACGTGATCCCTGGTAAGGTGGTGTTCACCGTCGATTTCCGCTCGCCGGAATTGTCCGTCATCAAAGATATGGAGGACCGGTTCCGCGCCGGTGCGGCCGATATCGCCGGCGCGATGGGCCTTGGCGTCAGCTTTGAAAAAGTCGGCGGCTTTGATCCGGTGAAATTCGATGATGGCTGTGTCGAGGCTGTGCGGAATGCGGCTGAACGGCTCGGCTATTCGCACCGCAATATTATCTCGGGCGCAGGGCACGACGCCTGCTGGATCAACGGCGTGGCGTCGACAGCCATGGTGATGTGTCCTTGTGTGGATGGGCTTTCGCACAATGAGGCCGAAGAGATTTCGCCGGAATGGGCGGCGGCTGGGGCCAATGTGCTGTTCCATGCGGTTGTGGAGACGGCGGAGATCGTCGAATGACAGTTACACTGTCATTCGACGCCCCGCACCCGATGCGGGGCCTCTTGGAAACTATAACGGGCGCTTGTTTAAGAGACCCCGCATCGAGTGCGGGGAACGACAGCCCTCAACGCTTTTCTAACCAATCCCTGCCACAGCTTTGGGATGCCGCATTTTACCTACATCCTTGCCTCACGATCCGGCAAGGCGATCTACATCGGCGCAACCAACGACCTGCGAAAGCGCGTCACTCAGCATCGCAGCGGTCAGGGATCAGCGCATACCGCGAAGTACAACATTCACCGGTTGGTCTATTTCGAGGAACACGAAACAGCCGAAGCAGCTTATCAACGCGAGCACAAGTTAAAGCGCTGGAAGCGGGCTTGGAAAGATCAACTCATTCAAGAACGCAATCCGAATTGGTCCGATTTGGTGATGGAGATCCCTCTTTAAGAGATCCCGCATCAAGTGCGGGACAGCGACAACCTTAAAAGGGGTGGCATAATGACCAAAGTCATCAAAGGCGGCACCGTCTGCACGGCGGACCGCACATGGAAAGCCGACGTTCTGATCGAGGGCGAGGTGATCAAGCAGATCGGCGAGGACCTCAAGGGCGATGAATATATCGACGCCGAAGGGGCCTATGTGATCCCCGGCGGGATTGATCCGCACACCCATCTGGAAATGCCGTTCATGGGCACGACCGCCGCCGAAACGTTCGAGACCGGCACCTGGGCCGCTGCGACCGGCGGGACCACGATGATTGTGGATTTCTGTCTGCCGGGCGCTGATGGGTCGATCAAGAACGCGATCAACGAATGGCACCGCAAGTCCGCGCCGCAGATTTGTTCCGATGTCGGCTATCATATGGCGATCACCGGCTGGGATGAAAACGTCTTTAACGAGATGAAAGACGCGGTGGATATGGGCGTGAACTCGTTCAAGCACTTCATGGCCTACAAAGGCGCGCTGATGATCGAGGACGACGAGATGTTCGCCTCGTTCAAGCGCTGTGCCGAACTCGGCGCTCTGCCGATGGTCCATGCCGAAAACGGCGATCTGGTGGCGGAGTTGCAGGAGAAATACTTCAACCTCGGCATCACCGGGCCAGAGGGTCACGCCTATTCCCGTCCGCCCGAATTGGAGGGCGAGGCCGCGAACCGCGCCATCACCATTGCCGATACCGCAGGCGTGCCGCTTTATATCGTGCATGTGTCCTGCGAACAAACCCACGAGGCGATCCGGCGTGCGCGTCAAAAGGGGATGCGCGTCTATGGCGAACCGTTGATCCAATTCCTGACGCTGGACGAGTCCGAGTATTTCAACAAGGATTGGGACCACGCGGCACGCCGGGTGATGTCGCCTCCGTTCCGCTCTAAAGACCATCAGGATTCGCTTTGGGCAGGTCTTCAGGCGGGGTCGTTGCAGGTTGTGGCGACGGACCATGCGGCCTTTAACACCGAGCAAAAACGTGCGGGGCGCAATGATTTTCGGATCATCCCCAATGGATCGAACGGGTTGGAGGAACGTCTGGCTGTCCTCTGGACCGAAGGCGTTGAAACCGGCCGCCTGACGCCAAACGAATTCGTTGCGGCGACATCAACCAATGTGGCCAAGATCCTCAACATCTACCCGCGCAAAGGGGCGATTGTTGAGGGGGCGGATGCGGATATCGTGGTTTGGGATCCAAAGATCTCCAAAACCATTTCGCCCGCGAACCACCATTCGATCCTGGATTACAACGTCTTTGAAGGCTTCGATGTGACCGCGCAGGCGCGCTATACGCTCAGCCGTGGGGATGTGATCTGGGCCTGGGGGCAAAACTCGCAACCGGAACCCGGACGTGGCAAATTCGTGCCCCGACCGGCGTTTCCATCCGCGCATACCGCGCTGTCGAAGTGGAAAGAGCTGACCGCGCCGAAAATGATCAAGCGCGATCCGCTGAATATCCCGGCTGGGATTTAGGGTGTTCCCCGCACTCGCTGCGGGGCCGCTATCAAAACGGTACGCGCTGCGGCACCTTTAGAAGTCAAAAGACCCCGCATTGGGTGCGGGGCAAGTAGGGACACCACGTGAGCGAAACTGTCATCTCGGCCCAAAACCTCAGCCTGACGTTCGAAACGAACGACGGCCCGGTTCATGCGTTACAAGACATCAACCTGGAGATCGGCAAGGGCGAATTTGTTTCCTTCATCGGACCGTCCGGCTGTGGCAAAACCACGTTTTTGCGCGTTATGGCGGATCTGGAACAACCAACGGCCGGGGAGATCACTGTCAACGGCGTCAGCCCGGCCGAGGCCCGTCAGGCCCGCGCCTATGGCTATGTGTTTCAGGCCGCAGGGCTTTATCCCTGGCGCACGATTGGCGGCAACATCCGCCTGCCGCTGGAGATCATGGGCTATGACCGTGCGGCGCAGGATCAACGGGTCAAAAATGTGCTGGAGCTGGTCGATCTGGAAGGGTTCGACAAGAAATTCCCCTGGCAATTGTCCGGCGGCATGCAGCAACGTGCCTCTATCGCGCGGGCGCTAGCGTTTGACGCGGACATCCTGCTGATGGATGAACCTTTTGGGGCGCTTGATGAAATCGTGCGGGACCATTTGAACGAGCAACTTCTTGTGCTCTGGGCCAAGACCAACAAGACCATCGGTTTTGTCACCCATTCGATCCCCGAAGCGGTTTATCTCTCCACTAAGATCGTCGTGATGTCACCGCGCCCCGGTCGGATCACGGATGTGATCGACAGTCCGCTGCCAAAGGAACGCCCGCTGGATATTCGCGACTCCAAAGAATTCCTCGACGTCGCCCACCGGGTCCGCGAAGGCTTACGGGCGGGACATGCCTATGATGACTAGACAGCCAGCCCAAAAACGCCCCGGCGCATTGCTGCGACGAGGCGTTGTCTTCGTTCACGGCCATCGGCTCTCCAGCCTGTACCGTGGGCTCAGCAAACTGCAAAACTCTTACAAAACACTAAACGTCTTTGTTCCCAAAATACTCCGGGGTGCGGGGCAGCGCCCCGCTGGCCGCAGAGGCGGCCTTGCCTACGGCGTGAGTATTTCCAGAACAAAGACGCGGAGCCTTGCATGAACTGGCTGCGAGACCGAGCTTTACCAGTGCTTGTCGTCGTTCTGGCGATTTTTACAATCTGGTATGCCGGGGCGATTTTTCTGAATGCCAACTGGGCAGAAGACAAAGCCCGCCGGGCCGGTGTTGAGTTAAGTTTCTCCGAATTGGTGGCCGACACCTGGAGCCAAGAAAAACCTCGCCTTCCGACACCGACGCAGGTTGGGGCTGAAATCTGGAAAACCTCGGGTGCCATGGTGCAGCAGGGGCGTGCATTTTCAAAACGCAGTCTGATCCTGCATGGTTGGATCACACTTTCCGCGACCTTGTTGGGGTTTGCCTTTGGGACGTTGTTTGGCATTCTTCTGGCCATCGGGATCGTCCACAACCGGGCGATGGACAAAAGCGTCATGCCTTGGATTATTGCCAGTCAGACGGTTCCAATTCTTGCGATTGCGCCGATGATCGTCGTTGTGCTGGCCGCCCTTCGTGTAGATGATCTGATCGCCAAGGGCGTGATCTCGATGTATCTGTCGTTTTTCCCGGTCGTTGTCGGCATGGTGAAAGGATTGCGCTCGCCCGATCTGATGATGCTCGATCAAATGGCAACCTGGAATGCTAGCCGCGCACAGACGTTCTGGAAGCTGCGGTTACCTTCTTCGGCACCTTATCTCTTTACGTCGCTCAAGGTTGGGGTTGCGGCCTCGCTGATCGGTGCGGTGGTGGCGGAATTATCGCTCAGTCAGGACGGTGGGCTTGGCGCACGGTTGCTTGCCGGGTCTTATTACGGCCAAACGGTGATTATCTGGTCCGCGCTGATTTCCGCAGCCGCCCTTGCGGCGTGTCTGGTCGGCTTGGTGGGCCTCACGCAGCGCCTGACGTTAAGCCGGATGGGGATGCTCAGATGATCTGGATTGTAGGCTCCCTGACCTTTTGGCTGGTCGCATGGTGGATCAATCTGGCACTGACCACTCGTGGGGGGCGTTTTGCCAGCTTTGCAGTGCCTGCATTGTTCGGCATTACGCTTTTGATCCTTTGGGAAGGCATGGTGCGCGGGTTTGGCATCAACCCGGTGCTTTTGCCCGCGCCCAGCGTGATTGCCGCGACTTTTGCGACGGAAATTCCGACTCTTTGGACGGACTTCGTGCAGACCTTCGTCAAGGGTGCGTTGACCGGCTATGTCATTGGCTGCGGCGCGGCGTTTCTGATCGCGGTTGCCGTGGATCGTTCGCCTTTTCTGCAAGCCGGGCTTTTGCCGGTCGGGAATTTCGTCGCAGCACTGCCGATCATTGGCATGGCACCAATTTTGGTCATGTGGTTCGGGTTTGACTGGCAATCCAAAGCGGCGGTGGTCGTGGTGATGGTGTTTTTTCCGATGCTTGTGAATACGGTCGAGGGCTTGCAGGCCAATGACCGGATGCAAAGGGATCTGATGCAGACCTACGCAGCCTCCTATTGGCAGGAGTTGCGTAAGTTGCGGCTGCCCGCGGCAATGCCATTTATTTTCAACGGATTAAAAATCTCGACGACTCTGGCGCTGATTGGCGCTATTGTGGCGGAGTTCTTTGGATCGCCCATCAAAGGCATGGGGTTTCGGATTTCGACCGAAGTCGGGCGTTTGGCGCTTGATATGGTCTGGGCGGAAATCGCCGTCGCAGCGCTTGCTGGGTCGGCGTTTTATGGTTGTGTTGCGATGATCGAGAAGGCGGTGACCTTCTGGCATCCATCACAGCGTTGAGGCGAGAGCAAAACCTTTAACCAACGGGAGAAGACAATGAAAAAGATACTTTCACTGGCCGTAGCGGGGGCGATGTCGCTTACTGCGCTTACGGCGCAAGCGGATGGCAACGATGTTACTCTGCAACTGAAATGGGTCACGCAAGCGCAGTTTGCGGGCTATTACGTGGCACTTGATCAGGGCTTTTACGAAGAAGAAGACCTGCATGTAACCATCAAACCGGGCGGCCCGGATATCGCGCCGGCTCAGGTGATCGCCGGTGGCGGTGCCGATGTCGTGCTGGACTGGATGCCATCCGCATTGGCCAGCCGTGAAAAAGGTCTGGCACTGGTCAATATTGCGCAGCCATTCAAGTCTTCGGGAATGATGCTGACCTGCCGCAAGGATGCGGGTATCGCTACGCCTGCGGACTTCAAAGGCAAGACATTGGGTGTCTGGTTCTTTGGCAATGAGTATCCCTTCCTGAGCTGGATGTCGAAACTGGGCTATCCCACCGATGGCAGCGACGATGGCGTGACGGTTCTGAAGCAAGGTTTCAACGTTGATCCGATCCTGCAAGGGCAAGCGGCCTGTGTGTCCACGATGACCTATAATGAGTATTGGCAGATCATCGACGCCGGCCTGACACCCGATGAGCTGGTGGTGTTCAAATACGAAGACCAGGGCGTCGCAACGCTGGAAGACGGCATGTATGTGCTAGAAGAAAACCTGAACGATCCAGAGTTTGCCGACAAGATGGTGCGCTTTGTCCGGGCTTCGATGAAGGGCTGGAAGTGGGCTGAGGAAAACCCAGATGCGGCGGCGCTGATCGTGCTGGATAACGACGCCTCCGGTGCGCAGACTGAAAAGCACCAAAAGCGGATGATGCGCGAGATTGCCAAGCTGACTGCTGGCTCCAATGGCGCACTTGATCCCGCCGACTATCAGCGCACGGTCGACAGCCTGCTGGGCGGCGGCTCTGATCCGGTGATCACCAAAGAGCCCGAAGGGGCCTGGACCCATGCCATCACCGACAAGGCGTTGAATTAAACGATTTGGTTTCGGGGCGGGCATTGCCTGCCCCGATCCTTGCCGGGGGGATCCCCCCGCACCCCCCCTTTTGAGTATTTTTCGGAACAAAGACTTAAGTGTCGAGTTCCTGCGATAAAAACGCCTCGAAAGCGTCGAGATTGACTGCTTCGAATTGCCCGAAACTTTCCATCCAGATTGACGCGTTTCTAAGGGCGGCAGGTTCCAGTTTGCACCATTTGACGCGACCGCGTTTTTCCTGGCTGATCAGGCCTGCGCGGGTCAGGATCGCCAGGTGTTTGGAAATGGCCGCCAGCGACATCTCGAAGGGTTCAGCGACGTCCGTTACTGCCATATCATCCTCCAACAGCATCGACAGTATCGCGCGGCGGGTTGGATCGGCTAAGGCGGAAAAGGTGGAATCCAGGTTTTCACTCATACCAATTGGCTAGGGTCAGCGCGTCGTTCGGTCAACCGTTTGGTTGAATATTGCGCCAATTTCGAGCAGTCGAAATGTGGGGAATTGGAATGATGTCACGCCGGATGCCCTGCGAAAGACCCAATGTGAGCTGGATTGCTCCATGAAATGCATCGCCGGGATTGCTGTGACCCAACGCGACGACGGTATCTGAGGTTTTGGTCCCAACGACCGCGACATTCCGTGCGCACGCAGAAAAGCGAGCGCCGATTGCATTCGCAGCGGAGGCGCCTCTTTTGGCAACAGGTTCGAAGTCTGTTCCCGGCCCTGCGAGGTTTGTCAACCAAATGGTTGAATAAGCCACAATGCCCGAATTCGCCCGCTATGGAGGTTGCCTTGGGCTGTGCAACCCTGCCGCACCCTATAAAAACAGTTTAAAAACAACTAGTTAACAAAGCGCGAAGCGTGAAGATTCCAAGTTGACTCGGGTCAAGGGCGCTTCTAGGTTCCGCCCGACTGCCAAAGGGGTCTTTATGTGATGTCTGACGCGCCTGATCCAAACGATCTGGAAACGCTGTCGGCCCGCATCAAAGCGGCCAAGACTGAAAAGGACCCTGGCAAGCAGTTCCATGATCATCATTCGGGGGCTGGTGCCGCCTGGAGAATGGTCATTGAGCTTGTGGTCGGTTTGGCCATGGGTTTTGGCATTGGATACGGTTTGGATTACCTCTTTGGAACGATCCCGATCTTTCTGGTGTTGTTTACATTGCTGGGGTTTGCCGCGGGGGTGCGCACGATGATGCGCTCGGCGGCGGAACTTCAAGAAGCGAATGCCAAGGCCGCAGCCGCGGAAAAGGCAAGGGATTAACGACCCCAAAGGGTCCAAGGAGAGGTGGCTTACGATGGCAGCCGATGAAGCAGGTAACGGGTTCAACATCCATCCAATGGATCAATTCGTAATCAAGCCGCTATTCGGCAAAGGCGAAATCCTTTGGTATACGCCAACAAACGTAACCCTTTGGATGGGCTTGACCGTTCTTGCCGTCATCGCGCTACTGGTTCTGGGCACCCGGGGCCGGGCCATCGTGCCAAGCCGCAGCCAGTCAATCGCGGAAGAGATCTACGGTTTTGTCTATAAGATGATCGAAGATATCGCCGGCAAGGAAGGGCTGAAGTACTTCCCCTATATCATGACCCTGTTTATGTTTATTGCGCTTGCAAATGTTCTGGGCCTGCTACCGAAAAGCTTTACCACGACGTCTCATATCGCGGTCACAGCGACCATGGCGATGGCTGTGTTTATCACGGTCACCATCATCGGTTTTGTCAAAAACGGCGTCAGCTTTTTGTCGCTCTTCTGGATTTCCTCCGCCCCGCTGCCCTTGCGGCCCATTCTGGCGTTGATCGAAATCATCTCTTACTTCGTGCGGCCTGTCAGCCACTCGATCCGTCTTGCCGGCAATATGATGGCCGGTCACGCTGTGATCAAAGTGTTTGCAGGCTTTGCCGGGGCGCTTGGCGTAGGTGCCGTTGCCCCCATCGTGGCCATCATGGCGGTCTTAGGGCTGGAACTGCTCGTCACCGTGATCCAGGCCTATGTGTTCACTATTCTGACCGTGGTGTATCTCAACGATGCGCTGCATCCGCATCACTAAGTCAGTCTTAAAAATTCCAGCCATTCAAACCTGAAGGAGAATTCAAATGGCAGTCGAAGGCGATCTCGTACAAATGGGCGCACTGATCGGTGCTGGTCTGGCCTGTACAGGCATGGGCGGCGCAGCGATCGGCGTGGGCCACGTTGTTGGTAACTACCTGTCGGGTGCCCTGCGCAACCCTTCCGCGGCTGGTGGCCAAACAGCAACCATGTTCATCGGTATTGCGTTCTCGGAAGCGCTGGGGATCTTCTCGTTCCTCGTAGCTCTTCTGCTGATGTACGCACAATAAGTTAGCCGCTTCCTTGCAAGGCGGGCCTCAGTTGTGGTCCGCCAACGAAGAATAGCTAATGGAGGGTGCTATGGCATCTGATACATCAAGCGACGCAAGCCTCGGCGGTGCTGTCTCTGAGAATTATCAGGGCATGCCCCAGCTGAATATCGATTGGTTCCCGAACCAGATCTTTTGGTTGGTCGTGACTTTGGTGGTGATCTACATAATTCTTTCGCGCGTGGCATTGCCGCGCATTGCGGCGGTTTTGGCAGATCGGGCAAATGCGATTTCCAGGGATCTGGAACAGGCAGAAGCGCTGAAAGAACAAGCGGTAGAAGCCGACGCGGCCTATAAGAAAGCGTTGGCGGATGCCCGTGCAGAGGCTGGCCGGATCGTGGCCGAAGCCAAGGCGGATATTCAGAAGGATCTGGATGCAGCCACGGCGAAAGCCGATGCTGAAATCGCAGCAAAAGCGGCAGAATCTGAAGCCGCGATTTCACAAATCCGCGCTGGCGCTGTGAAGTCAGTGGAAGCGGTTGCCAAGGATACAGCCAAAGAAATCGTCGCGGCGATCATGCCGGGTTCCGGTGATGCCAAGGCAGTAACGGCGGCCGTCAAAGCCCGCATGAAGGGGGCCTAGGATCATGAGTAAGAAACTAAGCCTTACCGCTGCCATCGTCCTGTCGGCAGGTCCGGCAACGGCGGCACCTGGGTCGTTCTTTTCGCTGAACAACACCGACTTTGTTGTGACGGTGGCCTTTGTTCTATTCGTCGGCGTTTTGATCTATCTGAAAGTTCCGTCGATGATTGCCGGAATTCTAGATGACCGGGCTGATAACATTCGAAAAGAATTGGACGAAGCCCGCTCGTTGCGTGAAGCTGCGCAAAAGATCCTTGCGGACTACGAGCGTCAGCAACGCGAGGTTGCCGAACATGCTGAACATATCGTGGCCCATGCCAAGGTTGAGGCGGAAAACGCAGCCAAGCAGGCGAAAGAGGATCTGAAAACCTCTATCGCGCGTCGTTTGGCTGCGGCTGAGGACCAGATTGCCTCGGCTGAAGCGGCGGCTGTGAAAGAGGTGCGTGACACTGCTGTTACCGTAGCGATCGCCGCTGCTGGTGACGTGATTGCCAAGTCGATGACCGCCAAGGATGGCGGCGCGTTGATCGACGCGGCAATTGACGACGTAGCGACCAAGCTTCACTAAGCTTTTCCAAAGAACAAGAGCCCCCGATGACCATAGGGTTTTCGGGGGTTTTTTATGTCTTGTCGGTCGAAAAATAGGCGACGATTTGCTGGTGCAACCCAAGGGCGCGGTAAAACGCAATCGCGCCATCATTGTCGGTTTCGGTGGCTAGCCAAATATTGTCCGCGCCCAAATTCCCGGCATGTTTCGCAAATGCCTCGTACAACGCCCGCCCGATACCACGCCGCTGATGCTCGGGTGACACGCCGAAATTATCAACATAAGCGTCATCATTTCGATCAGGTTGTCGAATGATCGTACCGCGGATATGACCGACTGTCAGATTGTCTCGGATCGCGACAACAAAGATGTTCTCTCTGATCGCAACATAAGCCGCTAGCCGCACAGGAACCAGCGGGTGATCAAAAACGTCCTCCGCGACCGGCGCAAGCTGGTCGATGTTACGATCAGTGAGACGCATCAAACGATAATCCATTAAAGGATTATCGCAAATACATGCCCCGAAGGTAAGCGGCCTCGGATGGCGTGAGGTTCAGCTTTTCGCAACCGTCCTGCCAATGCGTTCCATAAAGGTTCGACACAATGCAATCCGCCGACGTACCGTTCCACCCGGTCGTCTGGTGAACACGGATCGTCGTTGTCACCGTCACCCGGGTTTGTGGTGCGTAAGTGGTTGTCGGATGGGAATAGGACGGCGTGTAGGAATAAGACGGCCTATAGGAATAGCCGTCAGAATACATCGGTTGCGCATGACCGAGCGGCGGCAACGGTGGCCCGCCGTACCAGTAGTCAGGATAAGCAGGTCGCCCGTATTGATCGGCAGATGCATCGTTTGTGATTAACATGACGCCAAGCGCCATCAGCAGAAACTGTTTCATAGTGCCCCCAAGCAGCAGAAAACAAAGCCTGCCACCCTACCGGACATTAGTCAAAGAATTGCAACAATTGTCTGAAATTGTTGGATAATATCAAAATTAATTTGTGGATTGTCGCAGTATTGGGGACAATTACGGCATGGTTTCATGGGCCAGGCGCAATTTCGCGACTTCTTCATTGTGATCGACCTGTTTTTGCCGCGCCTGGGCCGATTCGACAAAATGCAGGTGATCCTCGACCGCCTGACGTGCCTTTTCCGGAAGCCGGGCCTGGATCGCCAAGTTGATTGCCTTGTGTTGATCCAACAAAGTCTGGCGTGTGTTCTGCTGTTTGAAGATCATCTGCCGGTTATAAAACACACCGGATCGCAGCATGTCGAACATCGAGCGCATCATATGCACCATGATCACATTATGAGAGGCCTCGATGATCGCGAGGTGAAACTCTGCATCAAGCTGGGCCTCTTTCTCGTGGTTTCGTTCCTGATGAGCGGCTTCCATTTTGCGAAAGATCGCATCAATTATCTGCAAATCGGTGTCGCTGGCGGTCTGAGCCGCACGCGCGGCCGCCATGCCTTCGAGTTCTCGGCGAAAGGACAGATAGTCGAACAGTGCTTCGTCATATTCCGAAAAAAGCTTGATCAGCGGCGGAGCAAAGGCCGATCCCAGAACCTCGGCCACGAAAACACCCGACCCGGGTTTGGAGGTCAGCAACGCACGGCTTTCCAACTGGCTTAACGCCTCGCGCAGCGAAGGACGCGAAACGCCGAGCGTTTCCGCCAGATTGCGTTCCGAAGGCAACCGCTCACCCGGTTTCAGGATGCCACGCAGGATCAGGAGTTCGATCTGGCGAATAACAGCCAGCGACAGTTTTTCGGCTTGTACGGGTTGGAACGGCATGTTGCACCTCGGGGGCTTTGGTCAAGTAATATGACCAATCCCGCCTGTTTTGCAATCCATGCGCTCCTAAACCTTGGGGCGGATAACGATCTCCACCCGGCGGTTCTGTTGACGGCCCTCTTCGGTCAGGTTTGTCGCCTTGGGTTCGTTTTCTCCACGCCCGAAGGCCCGCAAACGCCCCGCGGCAACCCCGCCGTTGATCAGTAAGATCCGCACCGCATCGGCCCGTTGCGCTGACAATTGTTGGTTAAAACCCGCCTCTCCGACATTGTCGGTATGGCCCAGAACGTCGACCGTGGTCTGGTCAAACTCGTTCAAGTTTGCTGCAAGCTTGTTCAGATCTCCTAACAAGTCAGGGCGCACGACGGAACTGCCCGTGTCAAAGGTGATCGCCTCCGGGAGTGTGACAACAAGCTCCGCACCGGTATTGGTTATGGTCGCGCCGCTACCTCCGATGGAGTTTTTCAGCGCTTCTTCCTGACGATCAAGTTCCTGCCCGATCACCGCTCCAAGCGTCGCACCAATGGCGGTGCCGAAAACTACATTTTCCTTTTTGTTTCCGCCGGCATTCGCACCGACGATGGCACCGATAATGCCACCCATTACCGCGCCGCCTTTGGTCTTGTCACCAATACCACCTTCGGGTGTCGCGCACCCCGCAAGGCCGGTTGACGCTATCGCCAGAACAATTATCGAAGATTTGAAAACTTGCATGTCTCACCCCTATTAGACATGGGAGGCCTTAGGGCCCCTTATTTAACATAGCGTTCAGGGTGATGCACTTGGACAAACATCAACTCAGCGCTATTCCGCCGCTTCGAGCCGCGCGCTTTCATAGGCAAGCAAAGCCCGCTTTACCGGCAAACCCCAGTGATAGCCACCAAGCCCGCCAGATTTGCGCAAGGCCCGATGGCAGGGGATCAACCAGGATATCGGATTGCGTCCAACGGCGGTGCCCACGGCGCGAACCGCTTTTGGATGGCCGATAGATTGGGCGATTTCGGAATAGGTTGTGACGTGACCCGATGGGATCGCTAAAAGCGCCTCCCAGACCTTGATCTGGAACGGGCCCCCAATGAGATGCAGCCGGGTTTCCTTGCCCTTGCCAAGGGCGGCAGCCACCCAGCTATCAAGTTTGTCAGGGTCTTCGACAAAACTCGCCTCGGGCCAGCGGGAGGTCATGTCAGTCATCGCGGCGTTGCGTCCGTTTTCTGCGGAAAAGGCAATGCCGCAAACTCCCCGATCAGTGCCCATGACCAGCATGTCGCCAAAGGGGCTGTCAAACCAGCCAAAGGAAATCGTCAGACCGCGACCCTTGGCGGCATATTCACCCGGGCTCATCGCCTCCCAGCGGAGGAACAGATCATGCAGACGCGAGGCCCCGGACATGCCGGTTTCGAGCGTGGTATCAAGCAGGGTATATCTGCTTTGCAACAACGCCTTGGCATGATCCAGCATAAGATATTGCTGATAACGCTTTGGGCTGACGCCAACCCATTGACTAAAGACCTTTTGAAAATGCGCGGTACTCAGGCCAGCATCGGCGGCGATTTCATCCAGGCTGGGGTTACGCCCTGCATTCTCTTCAATGAACTTCAGCGCCCGGGCAATCAGGTCGTAATGGTAAGGGTTATCGGTCATCTCGCTCGCCTTTGTACATTCGCGCCGCCTCCTGCTTTGCACCATCGGCGCAAACGACAGGTCGGGTAGCGCGGGCCTTAGGGTGCAAAATGCCCGTCGCCTGCCTGGATTTCCACCCGTTTCCTGCGGGAAATCCGCCTTGGCAAGCCCGTCTGGGCATGCGATCAAACAGGATGGCCAAGCAACTCGACTATCACACAATTTTCGAGATATTTCGACGGTTTCGTGAAAGCGAGCCTGCGCCAAAGGGCGAGTTGGAACATGTGAATGCCTATACACTGGTCGTCGCTGTTGCCCTTTCCGCGCAGGCAACGGATGCGGGCGTCAACAAGGCCACACGGGCGCTGTTTGCAGTGGCCGATACGCCACAAAAGATGCTGGACCTCGGCCTTGAACAAGTCACGGATTACATAAAAACCATCGGGCTTTTTCGCCAGAAGGCAAAGAATGTCATCAAGCTAAGCCAAATTCTGGTCGAGGAATATGACGGCGTTGTCCCGTCCTCCCGTGCTGCACTTGAAAGCCTTCCCGGCGTGGGGCGCAAGACCGCGAATGTCGTTCTGAACATGTGGTTCAAGCAACCAACGCAGGCAGTCGATACCCATATCTTTCGCTTTGGCAATCGCACCGGCGTCGCGCCCGGCAAAGATGTAGTTGCCGTGGAACGCGCCATCGAAGACCACATCCCGGCGGAATTTCAACAACACGCACACCACTGGATGATCCTGCACGGCCGGTATATCTGCAAAGCCCGCAAACCCGTCTGCGCCAATTGTATCATCGTGGATTTATGTCAGTCAGAGGACAAAACAACATGAAAAAGAAATACCAGGTCGTTGGCATCGGCAATGCTCTTGTCGATATACTGAGCCATGTCAAAGACGAGTTCCTGACCGATAATGGCGTCGAAAAAGGCATCATGCAGCTGATCGACATGGATCGCGCGGTTGAGCTTTATAGCCATATGGGGCCAGCCAAGGAAATCTCCGGCGGCTCGGCGGCCAATACAATTGCCGGGATTGCGGCCCTTGGCGGTAAAACTGCTTACGTCGGCAAGGTCCGGGCGGATCAATTGGGCAATATCTTTGCCCATGACATGCGGGCCCAGGGCGCGACCTTTGAAACGCCGTTTGCCGCCACCGACCACGCCCATGAAACCGGGCGTTGCATGGTGTTGGTGACACCCGATGGGGAGCGGTCGCTGAACACTTATCTTGGCGTTTCGGAGTTTCTTGGCCCCGAAGATATTGACCCCAAAATGATGGCCGAGGCGGAATGGCTTTACCTCGAAGGCTACCGTTTTGACGGGCCGGACAGCAAAGCTGCCTTTGCCAAAGCGAACGAGGCTTGTCGCAAAGCGGGCGGGCGGATTTCGCTGACCTTGTCAGACCCATTCTGTGTTGAACGTCACCGCGAAGATTTTCTCGCGATGATCAGCGAACATATTGATCTGCTGTTTTGCAACGAACATGAAATGGCTGCGATGTATCCGGCCGAGGATATTCACGCGTCCATCGCGCTTGCAGGCCAGGAGATTGACATCGTGGTTTGCACAGCCTCGGAAAAGGGTGCCTTTGTGTTAAGTGATGGCGTGATGGAACACGCCCACGCCGTGCCCACCCAAATCGTTGACGCAACGGGTGCCGGCGATCTGTTTGCAGCCGGGTTTCTGAATGGGCTGACCCAAGGCTATGACATGCTGACCTGCGCGCGCATGGGTAATGTCGCAGCAGCAGAGGTCATCAGCCACATCGGCGCTCGCCCAGAGGCTGATCTGATGGACCTGTTCCGAGATCATGGGCTTGTCTGAGACAACAACACGTCCCCACAACCGCCAGATGGTTCTAAAGGCGATCGGTTTCATTTTGTTGTCGGTCGTCTTTTTTGATCTGCAAAGCGTGCTGGCGCGATTTCTTCTGGATGACTATTCACCGATGGAGTTGTCGGCCTACCGCAATGTGCTGGGGGTCTTGCCGAGCCTCGTTTTTCTGCTAGGGGCCGGGGGGCTGCAAATCTCTGTTGCGTCATTTCGGGTGCGCCAGTGGCGCTTGGCTTTGTTTCGCGGTGTCCTCGTTGCATTTGCACAACTGTTGTTCTATCTCGCCCTTCCCTTGCTGCCGCTAGCGACGATCGCCGCGCTGATGCAGACGATCCCGATGATTATCGTCGCATTGTCCTGGCCGTTACTGGGTGAACGGGCCGGGGTCTGGCGCTGGTCTGCGGTTCTAATCGGCTTCGTCGGCTCTTATTTTGTGCTGCAACCGGGTGCAGAAGGCTTTGCCTGGACCTTCGCCTTACCGCTGGGGGCTGCGCTATTCTATGCGCTTTCCAGCGTCACGCTACGCCTGTTTGATGCCGCACCGTCCAATGCGCTGTTGTACCTTTATTCATCCGCCGCATCAGCGGTTTGTGCGATCCTGATCGCGTTGTTCACTACATCCTTCTCGGAAATTCAGAACGACAGCGACATCGTATTGATCCTGCTGATGTCTTTTGCCGGGGGCAGCGGTGTGCTTTGTCTGATGCTGGGATACCGCACCGTCCCGCCAGCAATTGTCGCGCCGTTCAACTATTTCGGCCTGCTGAGCGCATTTCTGTTCGGCTGGCTGATCTTCAACGAGGCCCCTTTTGGCGATCTTTTCCCCGGTTCCTTGTTCATTCTGGCCGGTGGAGCGGTGATCTTATGGCGCGAACGGGGAACTTAAGCGAAAACGCGTCTTAGGCTTTGAGCTTGGCGTGAACCTCGTCAAGATCAATTTCCGCGATTGGCATCTTGTTGGCCGGGTTGTCGCGGTCGTATTTGAACAACTCAAAATCCTTGTGATAGATCTCGTAAACCAGATGCATCGCGAGGTCGTCAAAATAATCTTCCACGGGATGCGCCCGCTTGGGCCCGTGACCTTCGCTTTCATTAAAGCGTGGCATCGTGTCGATATCCAGTGGATGCTTGACCTCGATCGCCGCCAAAACGTCCTTCATCCCGGTTTTGAAATCTTCGGTCGAGATGATCTTGTCGTAACGCCCGCCATTGGCGACCAGCGTAGAGGCATGGCCAAAGACCGAAGACCAGTGGATATCCGGGTCCATCGGGCGCCGGTATTTGATGGTATCACGCGCGAACAGCAAGAACCGCCGGAATGAGGCGATCTGATCAAAGTCGCCGTCTACCGTGATGCCGTATTTCTGGATCAAAAGCGGGACAAGTTTACCGCGATAGCGCGAGCCATTGCGCTGAATGCCACAGATCTTGTCAAAGAACGCGGATAAAACCCGTGTGTACGGGTTGCGTACACAAGTAAAGGAATAGGCTTTCCCACCCTTGATAGTGTTTTCAATCGGCCCGTGCGAATGATCCAGCGCCCACTTGTGGATCCCGCCCTTGGCGTCATGAATATCGCCGTCAAAATAGGTACCGTGATCCACATAGTGCATCACCTGCCCGATGGTTGAACAAGCACATTTGGGGATGACGCGGTAAACCAACGTCTCGCTTTCAGTCATCCAAGTTCCCGGAAAACCCATAATCTGCCCCCGCGTTTGACGCGATTTTTGTTGTTTGTCTGGTCTTGGACTAAAGAACCAAAGAAAAGGTGTTTTTTCAACGAAACTTTGGCTTTATGAAGGCAGAGATCAGAAATTAACACAAGATAGGCAAGTCGCTTGGCCAAAATCGCCTATATATTGCTGTGCCACCAAAATCCTGAGGCAATTGTCCAGCAGGCTGAACGTCTTGTTGCGGGCGGTGATTTCGTGTCGATTCACTTTGACGCCAGCGCCCCGAAATCGGCGTTTCAGGAAATTCTGGATGCTGTTGGCGAAAACCCGAATGTTGTGTTGGCGCGGCGGATCAAATGCGGATGGGGAGAATGGAGCCTCGTTCAGGCGACATTGAACGCGATCAAAGCCGCCGAAGAGAGTTTCCCCAAAGCGACGCATTTCTACATGGTTTCCGGGGATTGCATGCCGATCAAGTCGGCTGACTTTGTGCATAGGTTTCTGGATGAAAACGATCAGGATTTTGTCGAGTCGTTTGACTATTTCAACTCGGACTGGATCAAGACCGGGATGCGCGAAGAGCGATTGATCTACCGGCATTTTGTAAACGAGCGGAACCACAAAAAGCTGTTCTACACCTTGCTTGATCTGCAAAAACGCCTCGGCCTGAAACGCGCTATTCCCAAGGATCTTGATATCATGATCGGCTCGCAATGGTGGTGCCTCAGGCGGCGCACCATAGAGGCGATCCTGGATTTTCTGGCCGAACGCCCGGATGTCATCCGGTTCTTCAAGACCACATGGATCCCGGACGAGACATTCTTTCAAACGCTTGTGCGCCATCTGGTGCCGCACCGTGAAATTGATCCCAGAACGCTGACGTTCCTGATGTTCTCGGACTATGGAATGCCGGTGACGTTCTACAACGACCAATATGACATGCTGCTGAACCAGGATTTCATGTTCGCCCGCAAAATCTCGCCCGAAGCGACGGAGTTGAAGGCGCGGCTGGGCGCACTTTACGCAAGCGGTCGCAGTGATTTTCAGATTTCGAACGAGGGGCGGCGGCTTTATCAATACCTTGCCCAGCGTGGCCGCCACGGCCAACGTTTTGCGCCCCGTTTCTGGGAACGCGACAGCACCCTGGGGCGCGAACGCGAATTGCTGATACTTGTCTGCAAGAAATGGCACGTCGCCAAGCGCCTGCTGGAGGCTATTCGTCATTCCACCAACTTGCCCGGTGTGGAGTTTCTGTTTGATGAAATGGAAGCCGGTCTGCCGCATCTCGGCGGTATCGAAAACGCAATGGAAAAACGCACAAGGCATCGTCGCGCCATGATGCGCATGCTGTTTGACTATTACGAGACCAACCGGCTTTCGATTTGCCTTGATCCTAAGAACTTGGAATTGCTCCACGATTTCTATTCGGACCGCTGTACCACCAAGATTTTGGAGATCGACTGCAATTTTGACGACAGCTATCTGATCGGCCACGCCAAACGCGCAGGCTTTGCCGGTGAAGGCACCCCGGACGAGGCATTGGCGCAACTGGTGCCGACGATCCGGCAGGAATTTGCACTGGAAAGCGATGCCATCAAGGAAGGCGGTTTTGCCAATTCCTTTGTGCTCAAAGAAAGCGGCTCGGACACGGAAAACGCGGCGGCTTTGGCGGCGTTTCTGGATGTCTCGCCAGACAAAGCGGCAGAACTTGCCGCCACCCCTCATTTGTTTACGGAGTAAGCCATGGCTTATGATTACGATCCCGAGAATATCTTTGCCAAAATCCTGCGTGGCGAAATTCCGAACGACACCGTTCTGGAAACGGAGCACACACTGGCCTTTCGCGATATTCAACCCCAGGCCCCCGACCACGTGCTGGTGATCCCAAAGGGGCCATATGTGACCTACGACCATTTCGCGGATGCAGCCTCTGACGCCGAGATCGTCGATTTCACAAGGGCCGTAGGCGAGGTGTGCCGGATGCTGGGCGTCAAACCCGGCGAAGGCGGGGACGGCTATCGCATGATCTCCAACGCGGGCAATAACGGCGTGCAGGATGTGCCACATCTGCATGTCCACATAATGGCTGGCCGCTGGCTGGGGCGGATGGTGGCGAAGGCGGGGGGGTGATTGGGGGAGGGCGGATTTTTGGCGTTCTCCCTGTAATGCGAAATGGTTGGGTACAGTGGGTGTATTTTTTGAAGAAATCGATGTGATTTTGGCGTTCTTCAGCTCCGGCATTATGGCGTCAGGTTTTTTGTCCCGCCCGTTCCCCTGGGCGGTTCCTTGATCGATTGCTTTGCGGGGTTAGGTCATATTGCGATCCTCAATTCGGCGGATTTGGGTCTTAGCTTTGCAAGTTTTCGAAGGTTTTGGGCGATGGCAGCGAGGGTAAATTCGTCTCTTGCTCCGCATGGCCCTCGAAGCCTGAGCCGTCCGAGGCCAAGGATGCGTTTGAGGTGGGCGAAGAGCATCTCGACCTTCTTGCGTTTGGCTTGGGCTTTGGGGTTGAAGTCAGACTTGGCTGCCAGTCGGGCAAGGTCACGGGCATCTTCATGTTCCTCGCGACCGATAAACTGGGTGTTTGTGTTTGGGCAGCATTTTGGTTTCGATGGACAGGTTTCGCATATGGCTTTGGTGGCCCTGTATCTGCGGCGACCGGTTTTGGGTTCTTTCCTACGCGGGTCAGAATAGTTCCGGCGGGACTGCAACAGATATTTGCCTTCCGGGCAGATATAGCGGTCGTTGTCCTCGTCCCATTCGAAGTCAGAGCGTGAGAACGTGCCGTCTTTGCGCTCCGACTTGTCGATCAACGGGATGAATGGAATGATGCTGCGTTGCTTTGTCAGCCACGCCAGATTCTCGGCCGAACCATAAGCTGTGTCCGCAACCAGCCAGTCCGGCCTGATGCTGAAACGCTCCTCGGTCCGATCAATCATGGTTTGTGCTGCGCCCACTTCGGCTTGTCGGATTGAGCGTGTCGCTTCGACATCCACAATCACGGAATGGTCGGTGTCGATCAGATAGTTGTTCGAATACGTGAAGATCGCTGGGCCTTTGCGGGCCGCAGTCCACTGGCTGGCGGGGTCGGAATGCGACGTGTACTTGGGTTTGACCGGTGTCGAAGCCCCAAACGCCTTGTCATCGAGAACGTCGAGATATTCCCTGACAGCCCGGGGCGCATCATCTGCGTCGATGGCCGACACGTCCCATTCGTCTTGTGCGCTGGAGTTCATTCTATCGACATCTGCCTCGATCAGGCTGGCGTCGACTGCAAAGCCATGGCCCCCGACAAGACCCTCAGAAATGCAGCGGGCAACGACGTTCTCGAAAATGGTGCGCAGCAGATCGCTGTCCCGGAATTTGCCGTGGCGGTATTTTGAGAAGGTGGAATGGTCCGGCACTTTGTCGTCCAGGCCGAGACGACGGAACCAGCGATACGCCAGGTTCAAGTGGACTTCGCCACACAGCCGCCGTTCCGACCGGATGCCCAGAACGTATCCAATCACCAGCATCCGAACAATCAGTTCGGGGTCTATCGATGGGCGTCCGAGGTGGCTGTAATAAGGCTTCAGTTGCAGGCGGATGGTGCCAACATCCAGAAACCGATCAATCTCGCGAAGCATGTGATCGGCGGGGACATGTGCCTCCACGTCAAAGTCGTAAAACAGCCGGGCTGGAGCTTCTTGCGTTCCCATCATCGCTCAATCCTCCTCATCCTATAAAATGAGTGAATCAAACGACTTGCCGCAATGCAACAAAGACTTCTTCAACAAAATAGGTGGATAAAGTGAATTCGCTGCGGTTTAAACGAACGGCAGCATTGAAGAAAACGTGAGATTCCCATAGTTGCGGGAAATCATCTGAAAGCATATAGAGTACGAAGCATCAGCGGCCTGCAATCAACCAAGTGTTGTGTTACCTGCGACACCTGCGAGAAGGTTACTTTCAACTCGCCCCGCTACATGCTGTTACGGAATTGCGAAATTCCCGCGACGTTGGGAATGCGAGATTGTAGGTCGTTGATGCACCCATGTCGCTAAAGCCTTTTGCCAACCTCAGACAACTCGCCTTTGCGCTTCATCGAAATTACCGTCGGGAAATGGTCTACATTGCCTACGGGCTTGCTCCGGGCGCACGGTACAAAGAATTCACCATCCCTAAAAGGAGCGGTGGAACAAGGCGCATTTGCGCACCTCGCCTTGCGCTCCTCAGGTTGCAGCGGGACATCCTTCGCCTTCTAGAAAGCGACTATCGTCCTCGCGCTCACGTGCATGGATTTGTCGGAGGGCATCAACGCATCATCGTGAGTAATGCCCGACAGCACGTGGGCAAGCGCTGGGTGCTCAACATAGACCTCGAAGACTACTTCGAAACCATTCACTTCGGGCGCGTTCGCGGGCGTTTGATGGCCCCGCACTATGACTACCCAGAAGAGACCGCCCAGTTCATCGCGCACATCGCATGCTTTCAAACTGAAAAGGAGGTTGATGGCAGTCTCCGCACAACACATGTCTTGATGCCGGGCGGTGCGCTATCGCCTATACTTGCAAATGTCGTTTCAGATAAACTCGATGCAGAGTTGGCTCGGTTTTGCAGGCAGCTTGGATGCACCTTCACGCGATATGCCGATGACATTACCATTTCCTCCAATCGTAGAACCTTTCCTGCGCCAATTGGACGTTTTGCAGATCCCGAGAGCCACGACGAGTTCATTCTATCCGACACCTTTCAGCAGATGATTGAGGAGAACGGATTTCGAATTAACCACTCAAAGACGCGCCTACTGGGCCTCGCCTTTCAACAGGAAGTCACAGGTCTGGTTGTGAATGAGAAGGTCAACGTCAAGCGCAGATTTGTTCGCGATGTCCGGGCGATGCTTCATGACTGGGAGTTCAACGGATATGCGGCAGCATCGGCGCGGCACTTCAACGAAAAACGCCCAGATAGGTGCAGGTTGCCGGAACAGGAGGCTACGAACTTCGAATGGGTGGTGCGAGGGAAGATTGAGTTTATCCGGCAGGTCAAGGGATCTACCGATCAGGTTTTTCGCAACCTAGCCGCAAGGTTCAACGAACTGTGTTCGGGCCAACACTTTTCGATTCCGTTGGTTGAGGACAGCGAAGTCCTCGACGCTGCCGTTTGGTATCTCGAAAATGACTCAGATGGCGGATCATTGGGCACTTGCTTTGCAGTCGCCGAGAACCTCTTTGTGACTTGCGCGCATTGCCTAGGACCAAATCTTCGCATCTTCCCGCGACAAAGCCCGGCGCTCGCAATGGAAGCGGACGAGGTAGCCCGCGACGATCACAACGACCTTGCGCTTATACAGATACGAACTCCGATGTCCGCACTTGTTCCCACAGCCACCCTGAAAATGGCTTCAACAAAAGAAACCACCGCGCTTGGCATCCGATCCGCGGTGCAGGTTGCAGGCTATCCTTCGAATCTGGATAGCACTTCTTTGACGATCCGCGACACCGAAGTGACAGGGTTCTCGCGGCAAATTTATGACGGCACGCCTGCCATATCCGACAACGTAATCGCCCTTTTATCCGGCACATATATGGGAATGAGCGGTGGTCCTGTACTATTTTCGGGAAAGGTCGTTGGCGTAATCGTCAGAGGGCCGAACGACGATGACCGGACAATCCCTTTCCTGGCGGTCAAATCAGGATATGTAAACGAGCTGTTCGCCTCTCTTTGAAATGCTCGGCTTAAGCTGTTGCAACCGCATTTGCGGAATTACGGCTCGACAAAAAAATGCCACAAGTCATGGCTTGCCTATCGCTGCCGCATACACCTTCAGGTAAAAAGATTGACGCTCTCTGGACATCTACCTTCGAACAATGCACCGACTGCCTTATTCGAAGCGGACCTTGGCCTGAACACCGTCGAATGTCCGGAATGGGCCGTTCTTTCTCATAACAGTCAGGAGTTCAGACCCCTACTCACCACTCCCCCCAAACAAAAAGCCCCGGCACATGACCGGGGCTTTTCTAGTCTCTAGCGAGGCGACTTACGCCTCTTCTTTCGCGATCTCTTCGCCGGTTTCCTGATCGACAACTTTCATCGACAGGCGCACCTTGCCGCGGTCGTCAAAGCCCATCAGTTTGACCTTAACTTCCTGACCTTCTTGCAGCAGATCTTTGGGGTGGTTCACCCGCTCGTTTGCAAGTTGCGAGACATGCACAAGGCCGTCGCGCTTGCCAAAGAAGTTCACGAATGCACCGAAGTCCATCAGTTTCACAACTTTACCGGTGTAGATCATGCCAACTTCGGGCTCGGCCACAATCGCGTGGATCATGTCGTAGGCCTTCTTGATCGCCTCGCCGTTCGGGCTTGCGATCTTGATGATGCCTTCGTCGTTGATGTCCACTTTAGCACCGGAAACCTCGACGATTTCGCGGATCACTTTGCCGCCCGAACCGATGACTTCACGGATTTTGTCCGTTGGAACCGTCATCGTTTCAATGCGCGGCGCGTGGACCGAGAAGTCGCCTGCTTCGGTCAAGGCTTTGGACATCTCGCCAAGGATGTGCAGACGGCCGTCCTTGGCCTGCGCAAGCGCCTTGCCCATGATTTCCGGTGTGATCCCGGCAACCTTGATGTCCATCTGCAGCGACGTGATACCGTTTTCGGTACCGGCCACTTTGAAGTCCATGTCACCGAGGTGATCTTCGTCGCCAAGGATGTCGGTCAGAACGGCAAAGTCGTCACCTTCAAGGATCAGACCCATGGCAACACCGGCAACCGGTGCCTTCAGCGGAACGCCCGCATCCATCATCGACAAGGAGCCACCACAGACAGACGCCATGGAGGAGGAGCCGTTCGATTCAGTGATCTCAGACACCACACGGATCGTGTAAGGGAAGTCGGTTGCCGCAGGCAGAACCGCCTGCAACGCACGCCACGCCAGTTTGCCGTGACCGATTTCACGACGACCCGGGCCCATCATGCGACCCGCTTCACCAACCGAGTAGGGAGGGAAGTTGTAATGCAGCATGAAGTTGGATTTATACGTGCCGTTGAGCGCGTCGATCATCTGCTCGTCGTCACCAGTGCCGAGCGTGGTCACCGCCAGCGCCTGCGTTTCACCCCGGGTGAACAGGGCGGAGCCATGCGCACGGGGCAGCATCTGGGTTTCAGACACAATCGGGCGCACAGTCGTCAGGCCACGACCGTCAATCCGCTTGCCGGTTTTCAGGATGTCACCACGCACAACCGCGCTTTCCAGCTTTTTGAAGCAGGAACCGAGGTTCGCATCTTCCTGATCTTCTTCCGACAGGCTTTCGGTGATCGAGGCCCGCGCCGCAGAAATCGCAGAGGTGCGTTCCTGCTTGTCAGTCAGAGCGAAAGCGGCACGCATTGCGTCTTCGCCAGCGGCCTGAACTTTGCCGTAAAGCTCGGAGTAATCCGGGGCCTGAAAGTCAAACGGCTCTTTAGCCGCATCTTCGGCCATGTCGATGATCAGGTCGATCACAGGCTGGATCGCCTGATGGCCAAAGTTGACCGCGCCGAGCATTTCTTCTTCGGACAGCTCGTAGGCCTCGGATTCAACCATCATGACAGCGTCTTTGGTGCCTGCGATAACCAGATCGAGCCGCTGCTCGGGGTTTTCGCGCAGCTTGTGCATGTCATCAACCGCAGGGTTCAACACGTACTCGCCGTCAACAAAACCCACGCGACAGGCACCGATTGGACCCATGAAAGGCGCGCCCGAAAGCGTCAGTGCAGCGGAGGCCGCAACCATCGCCACCATATCCGGATCGTTTTCCAGATCGTGGGACAGAACGGTACAAATCACTTGGGTTTCATGTTTGAAACCGGGGACAAACAGCGGGCGGATCGGACGGTCGATCAGACGCGATGTCAGCGTCTCTTTTTCGGTGGGCCGTGCTTCGCGTTTGAAGAAGCCACCGGGGATTTTACCGGCTGCGTAGTATTTTTCCTGATAGTGGACGGTCAGCGGGAAAAAGTCGAAACCCTTCTTGGGCTGCTTTTCAAACACCACTGCACACATCACAGAGGTCTCGCCGAGCGTGGCGATCACGGTGGCATCAGCCTGCCGTGCAACCTTGCCTGTTTCGAGCATGAGCGTTTCACCACCCCACTCGATGCTTTTCTTAACTTCGTTGAACATTTCATTTCCTAGCTGGGAGCACTCCCGGGCCTTCCCGGGTCTCCCGTTGATATAGCGGCCCCATTGCCGCCGACCCCTTTGTCATCGTTTCATGCGCCCGGGGTCTCGGCGTCACGTCTCAGATGGCGGGGCTATAGAGGAGAATGGGGGGGATTGGAAGGGGGAGAGGGGGGTAGTTGACTTGGTCTAGGTTTGAAAAGATTGGTTTGCCAATCAGCTTAGTTTTGTGTGCGGCTCGTTTGCCAGCAATAAGCCAAAACATCATGCATGCAAGTTGGCAGGATCGTAGTTAACTTGAAGTCTAAATCAAAAATTCGATCTTCCGCATGAGGATCAGACGACCGATTATTTGATATTGCGTTGCATTTTTTAGAAAAAATCCACCAAAAGCCGATTTGTGGATGTTTCTTGAACCACAAGGATCGTTGTGGTGCAAAATACGTAAAAAACGTATCACAAACCCGCTTGCGGTGGAAAAATCTTCCACAAGATCATTTGTGTTGCATTTGCTTCGCTATTTGTCGCACAAATGGGGTCAAAGGATAAAAACTCCATGCGGCTGATAGCAATTGAAGCATATGATCAAAGCGATGCGGTTGGCTATCATTACGGTCGTTTTCCGCCTGAGGAACTTGATCTTTCCCGACTGGTTGAACCACTTGTCCGAGCGCAAGATGCTGTATCACGATATGATCAGATGCTCTTGTCACTGCCGAACAGCGAATTGCTGCTTGCACCACTTCGCCACAATGAAGCTGTGATTTCTTCGCGAATGGAGGGGACGATCTCAACCGTCGATGAGGTCATGATTTACGAAGCTGAGACAGCAGAGGATGGCAAAACTGATGCGCGTAGCGATGCAATTGAAGTTTTTCTTTACAAAGAAGTCTTGCGTAGGGCGCAAGAGGCCGTTTCAAACGGTGAGCCGGTCAATGAAGGGCTGATCAAAAACGCCCACAGAGTATTGCTCAGTTTCGGGCGCGGCGCCAGTAAAGATCCCGGACAATACAAAACCAAGCAGAACTACATCGGCGATGACCGTCGGCGTGTAATATTCTTCAAACCGATCAACCCTCTTCAATTGCAGCCAGCAATGACCGCATTGTTGGAATTCATTGAAACATCGGAAATGCTGCATCTGTTCAAGATCGCAGTAGCACACGTGGAGTTCGAGGCCTTACATCCTTTCAACGACGGGAACGGGCGTATCGGTCGTTTGCTCATCACATTGCTTCTTTGGAAATTCGGATTGATCCACAAACCACATTTTTATGTCAGTGCGTATTTTGAAACGCACAAAGAAGCTTACATCGAATTGATGCGCAACGTGTCCAAAAACGAAGATTGGACGAGCTGGGTAGAATTTTTCCTTGGAGCAATTGCTGAACAAGCAGATGCCAATCTTGCGACCGCGAGTCGAATTACAAATCTTTACGAAGAAATGAAGAAACCTTTCCGGGAGATCTCCGGCTCCAAATGGAGCATGGCAGCTCAAGACTGTATCTTCGAAAACCCGGTCTTTAAGAACAGCCAACTGACGAGGCGTTCTGGAATGCCGAAACACGTAGCGACCAGGATCACCCGATTGCTGCATGAAAACGGGCTTCTGCGTGAAGTCAGGCCAGCCAGCGGGCGACGCGCTGCGCTATACCTGTTTGAGCCACTAATGAGTATTGTTCGCGCCTGAGGAATTTCACTTTCTAACCACTCACCCCCCAGCAATCCCCGCCAAAATCTCCATCGCCTCCGCCTCGCGTCCCTCCGGCACAAACAAATGGTCGTGGTAAAACCCCGCCACTGGATTGACGCCCATGCCGTGTTTGGCAAGCTCTGTGGCGATCCTTGCGATGAAGCCGACCGCTTCCAGTGCCGAGTGGACGTTTAAGGTGATCATCCGGCAGGGGAACTCGTAGGGGAGGGCGTGGGTTTCGGCCTCGGACTTTAGCAGGATCAGCGTCGTGCCCTCGGCCTCCTGAAAGATCATGCGCGGCGACAGGCCTGCGGGGATGTCGCCGCCCTTGAGGGTTGCAAAGACGAAGGTGCCCTCCACCAGATCCGCGCTCAGGCTTTGCAGCAATACGTTCAGGTCCATTTCACCGCTCATGGTGCTTCCTTTCGATCCTCCAAAAGAAAACCGCGCCCGGATTGCTCCGAACGCGGTTCAAATCTCAAAATCCGGACCGGCTTAGCGGCGGATGCCGAGGCGTTTGATGAGGTCCTGGTAACGGGTCTCGTCCTTTGCCTTGGTGTAGTCGAGCAGTTTGCGGCGCAGGGCCACCAGTTTCAAAAGACCACGACGGGAATGGTTGTCCTTTTTGTGGGTCTTGAAGTGCTCGGTCAGCGTGGTGATGCGGCTGGTGAGGATCGCAACCTGAACTTCGGGCGAACCTGTGTCGCCTTCTTTGGTCGCGTAGTCTTTCATCAGCTGGGCTTTCAGCTCGGGTGTAATCGACATCGGGGTCTCCTTTGTGAGTTAAGGTGAATGGCGCAAGCCGGGATGTCGTCCAGCAGGGCCCATGGAGGTCGCCGCATTTCACTGCGGATGCGCGCGTATAGGAGATTCCCTTTGAAATGGAAAGACCTAATGCCGATGCGCCTAGCGGGTCTGAATGCGCTCTGCGATCTGCGAGGCCCAATCGCCAATGATTGGGATGAAGTTGATCGACGACAATGAATAGATCAATGCCGAGACAACCAATGTAGCCCCCAAGAAGCTGCCGAGTCCAAAGGCCACGCCGCGCAGGAACTGCACCCCCAACAATTTGGGCAGCGATAGTCGCATACGCTCGTTCAAGCGTTTCAATTCAGCGTTGATTTCGGAAATCTGGCTGGTTTCGTCGGGGCTGATCATTGCGGTCCTCCGTCGCGGGAATGAAATTCTTCATTCTTTGTTAACGCATTTGAAACAATCGGGCATTTTCCAAAGTTAATAAAGCGTTAATCGCAACAAGACGACAAAAAAACAACATTATTCCAACAGGTTATGGACATACCTCTGGCGAAAATGTGGCGCTGAGTCTAAGGTAAGCCCATCTGGGGATTCGCGTATGCCGGGCAAAATGGGGCGCCTGGCACAAGCTATCGCGAATAAAATGGGGGCCTAACCGACTGTTTTCGAACAGTCAGGAGGGGCCGATATGATGTCTATTCTTGCTCTGACCGGGCTGACTTTTGGCTTTGGGTCTGATGCGGCAGTGGATGTGCATCAAGACAATTCCGACGCATTTGGCGACCCCGAACATTGGTCGGCTGACGCTGAAATGCAGTCCGCTTTCGCTGGCGACATGTTGGATGAGGCATCGCAAGGCAATGGCCATATCGCGGAAATCGCGCCGGTGTCAGATGTCGAAACCGTCGATCTGGAGCGCGGTGGCGCGATAAACGGCTATAATCCTGCGTCGGACCGGATCGAACTGGAATACTCAAAAGCACTCGGAATACCGGAAATCACGCTGCACTCCGCTGACAACGGCAGCAGCACAAGCATCGCAATTGATGGTGTAATCGTGGCCAAAGTGGCCGGCGCTGAAACCTTACGAACAGAGGATATTTTGCTGACCGCGGTTTGACGCCGTGGCCCGGCCTTAGGGGTAGATATGGAATTGCTGCTGTTTGCAGGCGCGTTGTTTGCGGGTCTGATATTTGAAACACACTGGGGCTTCTTTGATGAAGAAGACACCAGTGCTGTGTCCAGCGACAATTCTGCAACCAGCCAGAACTCAGGCGATTTTCTCTCTGGTTTTGCCGAGGTCGACGGGCCCGAAAGCGACGGGACACACGATCTTCTGAGCGGCATGGTTCTACCAAGTTTTGCCACATCATCCGCTAGCGACCCGGGGCAAACACCTTTGGTCGAGGACTATCGGCAAGTCGTTGAACAAGGCACGGACGAACTGCGCGGTGGAAGCAGGCTGGACGATCTTCAGGACGCCGATACGTTCGATCCGGCTGCATTCAACCCAGCGGATACATTTGGAAATATTGATCTGAATATGCCCATTCTGTCGTCTGACGCGGGCGAAGGCACCAACGATACCGACCTTTGGATCAACGCCGCAAACGATACCGATCACCACGAAGCGGAAGGGTCGCATCGGATGCCAGATGAAAATGTTGCGAAGGCTGACGTTAAGCAAACGAATGACCCGCAGCCCAAGCAATTTGCTTTTAACACAAGCGATCCGGACGTGGCGCAAATGCCCGTCGATACGACAGGCGACATTCTTGCAAGCGGTGTTCCGATTGCAGGCGCAAAGGCCGTCCGGGGCATGTTCCCGGGCGAAATCAACCAATCAAGGTTCACAAGTTCTACAGTTTAACAGCCGAGGGAGGCGAACATGCCAGGGGTGGCCATAGACATATTATTCATTGCAGGCATTCTGCTTGGACCTGCAATTTTGTGGGGGGCGTTTGACCACTTCACAAGCGATGATGACAGCGCCGACAATAGCGGCGATGACACATATAACGGAACGTCCGGCGACGACACGCACTATGCTGGTGCAGGAAACGACATTCTGAACGGCAACGCCGGGGATGACATGTTGTTCGGTCAATCGGGCAATGACCAGATATTTGGCGGTGGCGGCGATGACACGCTGAATGGCGCCGGTGGTAACGATCTGATCGAAGGCGGAGCCGGCGATGATCGCGTGTTTGCCGGGGCCGGGGACGATCTGGTTCGCCTGAACGATGGCGCTGACATTGCCTTTGGCGGCACCGGGGACGACACGGTCTTTGGCGGCGCTGGTTTTGACCGGGTCTGGGGCGGTGATGGCGAGGATGCGATCAGCGGTTTTGGCGGCTCTGACGTGCTGCGCGGCGAGGCGGGCGACGATCGCCTCTTTGGCGGCTCGGGCGAAGATCGCTTGCTGGGCGGTGATGATGACGACCGTCTTGGCGGCGGCGCGGATGATGACACGCTCTTTGGCGGTGACGGTGATGATATTCTGAACGGCAATGCCGGGGATGATACATTGCTCGGCGGTGCCGGGGCCGACACGCTGCTAGGTAGCGCGGGTGCGGATATTCTTTACGGCGGCCTTGGTGAAATCGGTGGACCCGGTTTTGACAACTTGGAGGGCGGCAATGGTGACGACACGCTGATCCTGCGGGCAGATGATCGCGCGACCGGTGGTGCCGGGATGGATGATTTCCACATCCAGGCAGCACCGTCTGACAATGCGCTTGATGGCTCCTTGGTAACAGATGTCGCGATCATCACCGACTTTGTGGCCGGAGATGACACACTGAACATCGCCTATAAGGCCAGCGACTATGCCCTGCCACCGACGGTCTCTGTGACCGACTTTGGCGATGGTACCGGGGCCGATATTCTGTTGAACGGGGTGGTCGTGGCCAAGGTGACAGGGGCACAAGGCTTGCCACCGGCCTCTGTGAATGTGGCGGCAGATTACGATCTGACCAAGGGACTGGCATCACTGCCAACACCTTGATGCCGCCGGGACTGACCCCCGCGAGGGGTCTAAGGGGTCAGTCCCATTTTTCCGGCTGCTTTTGGTAGCTGATATAAAGTGGGTGCTTTGGATGGCCTGCCTTGGATAGCCCAAGGTGGGCCATCGGTTTTTCTGTCGCCCGCACGAGCGTCTCGACCGCTGGCCCGCGCGAAAGGTAAGCGCCGTGCGTTCCCCATGCACAGATCACTTGATCGGCCCAGAGGCAACCCTTGCGAATAGCCTCATCGTTGGCCGGGCCAACCGGGTCTGTGGCCTTGCGCATGACCTTTGGATCCGTCGCGCGAAAGGCAAAGATATTGCAAACCTGAAACGCCCCAAAGCCAAGCGCACGGGCGCGACGTTCGCAGCGCTCCACGGTGGGGTCGTTTTGCACTTCGGTCGCGGTGGAGGGGTTCAACATGACAAAAGTCACTCGCTTGCCCGTGGCGTCCCAGACGCGCGTTAACGCATAGCGATAGGCCTCGCAGTCCGAATAGACCGCCAGACTTTCCGCATCGCCTTTGAGAAATGTTCGCGTGATCATGTTCTGGGTGCCAGAACGCGGATCGGTTGAACTTGACCGGCACGGTAAACCCCGACAGCGAGGGCCTGCCCGTCGTGAGAAACCCAGACCGTGTCGCCAAATTCCGGTGCCTCCCCGTGAACGGAAACCGCATTGCCGTTGGCAAGCCGTCCGACTTCGGCAGCAGAGCAGCGCATTTCCGGCAAGTCCTGTAGGCCAAGTTCCAGCGGCAGCAAAAACCGGCCCAATTCGGGCGATTTCGCCTCAGCAGTGATAGTCTCCAGATCAACCGCATCGTCCAGATCAAAAGGCCCGGACCAAAGCCGCCGCAAGTTCAGCACGTGCCCAAGACATCCGAGATCCCTACCCAGATCGCGGGCAATAGCGCGGACATATCCGCCTTTCCCGCAGGTCAGATCTAGCGTCAGATCATCGCCGTTGTGTGCGACCAGTTCCAGTGCCTCGACCCAAAGAGGCCGCGCTGCAAGATCGCTTTCTTCGCCGTCACGCGCACGTTTATAGGCGCGTTCACCGTCGATTTTTACGGCGGAAAACTGCGGGGGAACTTGTTCGATCTGGCCGCGATAATTTGCCAGCGCGGTTTCGACTTCTGCGGTTTCGGGCCGCATGTCCGAGGTTTCGATGACCTCCCCTTCGGCGTCATCAGTGTTCGTGGCCTCCCCAAGGCGCATCGTGAAACGATAGGATTTCAGCGCATCGGTGACGTAGGGAATAGTCTTTGTCGCCTCGCCGAAAGCAACCGCCAGCAGGCCAGTTGCCGCAGGATCAAGCGTGCCTGCATGACCGGCCTTCTTGGCGTCAAACGCCCATTTGACCTTGTTCACCACTGCTGTCGAAGTCATCCCGGCGGGCTTGTCGATGATCAACCAGCCGGAAAGATCGCGCCCCTTTTTGCGTGAACGACCCATGCCTCAGCCTTTCATTCGTTCAAGCGATAGCCGATGCAGGTCGGCATCCGTGCCATAGACTTTCGCAACCATTTCGTTCAGTTCCGGGGTTACGAATTCCGACTTGGCAAAAAGCTTGGTCGATACGTTTCGCTGCGTTACCGCCGCCATCCGCTCCTTGATGTCAGGGACCATTTCAATCAGCAATCGCGCAAGTTCTTCCTGCATGTGTTGAAGTGGGATCAGATGAGGTTGAAAGCCCTTTATCCGATTGACGCTGACCGACTGACGTTGCCAGTGCGGGTTGGTTTTTCCCTCGGTGCCGTCGTCGAGATTCCGTTTGATCCAATCCAGCATCAAAAGGCAGTTGGCGCGGTGATCCTCAATGGAAAGCGTGCCTTCAAGCGTCAATCCCGCCCCCTTGCCAATGCGCCGCCGCATCCAGGCATCGGTTTGATTGCCCGGATCAGCGATCTTGTCGAAATAGAGCGACAAAAACCGGTCCATCGGTGCGCGAACCACGGCGAATAGCGCGCCCTCGTCGCGAATAACCTGGTGGGGAATATGGGCGGCTTTGACGAAATCCGCATCATAAGCGTGGATTCGTGGCGCTTCGGGGTGCAATTGGTCGTGATCAATGTGAAACAACAGATTACGCAGAAACGTGCAGCCGCATTTCAGGATCATCAGATAGAATATCGGGTGTTTGTCGGTGGTATAAAGCGCACGGCCCATGCCTAGTTTAGGCGCAGGTGGGCCGTCATACCAGGCAGGCAGTTTCACGCCCTCAGTCGTCATCCGACCCCAGATCCTGACGCACGTGGTCCTGATCCAACAGACGTCTGGTTTCGTCCATCTGATCAAAGGTGGTATCGCGCACGAACCTCAGTTCCGGTGAAAATTTGAGATGCACGCTTTTGTTGACGTGCCGCCTGAGTTCGGCCTTGTTGCGACGTAGCGCCTCGATTGCCAGATCAACGTCCTGACCACCCAGCGGCATTACGTGAACGGTTGCCACCTTCAGATCGGGGCTGGTGCGCACTTCGCCCACCGTTATCGACATATGAGCGATATCCGGATCATAAAGATCACCACGCGCCAACACATCCGCCAGAGTGCGCCGGATGACCTCGCCTACGCGCAACTGGCGTTGCGATGGTCCTTCGCGTTCCTGAAATTGTCGTTTGCTCATGTCTATGACCTCTTTGCCCTGCCTCTAGGCCAGATGTTCACCTGTTGCAACCAAATGCCCTGTCTGCGAAAGGGAATTGAACATGATTGAAGAGCATGGAGGCCACAATGAGCGATCTGCCGGGAATAGCCATCATGGGCGCATCGGGGCGCATGGGGCAGACCTTGATCAAGATGGTGCTTGCCAGCGACAAGGCACGACTGGCCGGGGTGACAGAGCGTCCGGGGCATGAATGGATCGGGCGCGATCTTGGCGAGGTCATGGGCGGAAAAAAAACCGGGGTGATCGTTTCAGACGATCCCTTGCCGGTATTTGCGACCTCACAGGCGGCAATTGATTTCACCTCGCCAGCGGCAACCGTGGCTCATGCCAAAATGGCAGCCCAGGCTCGTCTGGTCCATGTGATAGGCACCACCGGCATGTCCGAGGCAGACATTGCCACGCTGGAACCGGCGGGTCGACATGCGGTGATCATCCGCGCCGGCAACATGAGCCTTGGGGTCAATCTGCTGACCAGACTGACGGAAAAGGTTGCAGCAGCGCTGGACGCGGATTTTGACATCGAAATCGTCGAGGCGCATCACCGTCACAAAGTTGACGCCCCGTCTGGCACAGCTTTGATGCTGGGCGAGGCTGCCGCCAAAGGTCGTGGGACCACGTTAGATGCGGTCGCAGACCGGGGCCGCGATGGGATCACCGGTGCAAGAAAACGCGGAGACATCGGTTTTTCAGCCATTCGCGGAGGGGATGTTGTCGGTGAACACGACGTCATTTTTGCCGCCGATGGGGAGCGCATCGTGTTGCGGCATCTGGCCAGCGACCGGTCGCTTTTTGCACGCGGCGCGTTGCGTGCGGCGCTTTGGGGGCAGGACAAGAAGCCCGGCGAATACGACATGATGGATGTACTCGGTCTCTGACGTTTTCAGAAATCCGACACGATCCCCTTTTTCTCCCAATCGCCAAAGCGGGTTGGTTCCGGGCCGTCGCGCCCGCCAAGCTCGGTCGGCAGTTCGGCAGGCTTGAGGGCCTTTCGGCGCGCCTCCGCCTCGGCCAAAGCACGTTTGGCCGCATCGGGCAGGGTGTTTGTGTCCTTGTCGCTCATGGCGTTAGGATATAGTCAGCCCTCGACAGTCTGCAAGGAGAGAAGGCATGTCCGCCAAAGGTCTTGCCGCGCGTCTTGCGGCCACGCAATTGCTGTTCGGGGTTCTTTTCCAGAAGAAATCCACTGCCGAAATTCTTGCCGCCACGCAAAACCCGTTGACCAAGCTATCACCACAGGATCGCGCCCGGGCACAGTCACTGACCCTTGGCACGCTACGCTATCTGGGGCCGATTGATGAAATTCTGGCCGATTTCCTTGACAAGCCGCCACCGCCAAAAGTTCAGAACACGCTGCGTCTGGCGACCTACGAAATGCTGCACGACCTTTCCCCGGCTCATGGGGTGGTGAATGCCGCCGTTGAAATCGTGCGCGGGTCTGCCAAGGCGGGCAAGTTGGCAGGCATGGCCAATGCGGTTTTGCGCCGCCTTGCCGAAGTCCCCCCGGAACGCTTGCGTGATGCGCCAGCGCAAAAACTGCCAAGCTGGCTGGCAAAACCCATTGCCAAAACCTGGGGGGCAGAAGCGGTTGATGCCATTGCTGACGCGCATCTTGCAGGTGCTGCAATTGATCTGACGCTGAATGCGGATACGCTGGCGGATGTGCTGGCCGAAGACCTTGATGCGGTGCGCCTGCCCGGCGGATCATTTCGCCTCAAAGGCCGACCTCAGATCAGCGCCCTTCCCGGATTTGACGAGGGTGCATGGTGGGTACAGGACGCCGCCGCCGCGCTGCCGGTGCGCGTACTTGGCGATATCGCTGGCAAGACGGTTCTGGATATCTGTGCAGCACCCGGCGGCAAGACGCTGCAACTGGCCGCTGCGGGTGCGAAAGTCACGGCACTGGATATTTCGGAAAAACGGCTGGAGCGCTTGGCCGAGAACCTGCGCCGCACGGAACTAAAAGCACAAACCGTGACCGCTGATTTCCTGAACTGGAATAGCAATCAGCACTATGACGTGCAGCTTTTGGATGCCCCCTGTTCGGCCACCGGCACAATCCGCCGCCATCCAGACCTGCCTTTTGCCAAGGATGGGCAAGACTTGTCGTCGCTGTTTTCGCTGCAAGAGGCAATGCTCGACAAGGGAATCAGCCGGATGCAGGCGGGTCAGTGGCTGGTCTATTGCACCTGTTCGCTCCTACCCAAGGAGGGCGAGATGCAGATCGAGGCGGCCCTTGCGCGTCACGACGACCTCAAGGTTCTGCCGATTGATCCTGGAATGTTTGGCCTGCCCCCCGAGGCAGCAGCCCCGCATGGGGCGCTGCGCACGCGCCCGGATTTCTGGGCCGACATTGGCGGAATGGACGGCTTTTATATTGCGATCCTTTCCAAAGGGATAGCGTGACAGAGGGCTGCATCACCGCTATTGTCCCTCAAACCAGAGCAGTCAGATCAGCATAGGTTCGATGGACGACAAAAGCCTTGCCCGTCAGGATTTTAACGCCCGCATACAGCGTTACAAAAGCGGTCTGTTAAACCGCCTGCACGCACGGCTTGGCGGATTTGCACGTCCGGTGACGGCCTTTGTCTCGCAGCCTGAACCCAAGACCATCGGCTCGTTTACCAACGGTTTACAGTTGATTGCCGGAAATTTCCTGTTCGATGGCTTTCTGGTCGAGGCGCCGGGCCGCTCTCCATGGCTTGTCACCAGTCCCGATCCCGCCTTTGAGCGTGAGGCGCACGGTTTTGCCTGGCTTGATGATCTTGCCGCTGTTGGCGACCGCTCTGCACGCGAGTTGGCGCAATGGTGGCTGCTGGACTGGATCGACGCCTATGGCCGGGGCAAGGGGCCCGGCTGGGAGCCGGACCTTGCCGGACGACGGTTGATCCGCTGGATCAATCACAAGTTATTTCTGCTCAAAGGCATGGAAAAGGCGCAATCGGACCGGTTTTATCGCAGCCTTGCACGCCATACGCGGTTTGTGGCCAAACGATGGACTGCGGCCGAGGCAGGCTATCCGCGCTTTGAAGCGTTGACGGGCATGATTTACGCAGGCTTGAGCCTTGAGGGTGCCGATCACCTTGTCGGCCTTTCCGCGCGAGCGCTGGGTCAGGAATGTGCCGATCGGATCGACGCGGGCGGTGGGATACCTTCAAGAAACCCCGAAGAACTGATGGAGATCTTCACCCTGCTGAACTGGGCAGCCTCAGCGCTTAGCGAAGAAGGCAACAAGCCCGATCCACGCCATCTGGCAGCAATCGAAAGGATCGCACCAACCCTGCGGACGCTGCGCCATGGCGATGGCAGCCTTGCGCGGTTCCATGGCGGCGGTCGCGGGGCCGAAGGACGGTTGGATCAGGCCTTGGCCGCCTCGGGTATCCGCGCACGGCTGTCGGGCGGGACGGCCATGGGTTTTTCGCGGCTTGCGTCGGGCCGCACGTGCATCCTGATGGACACAAGCCCGCCGCCAATTGGCGAGGGTTCGCTGAATGCTCATGCCTCGACACTGGCGTTTGAGTTAACATCGGGGCGCAAGCCATTTATCGTCAACTGCGGCTCTGGGCGGGCTTTTGGGGCCGAATGGCGACGTGCAGCGCGGGCGACACCGTCTCATTCCACCCTATCCATCGACAATTTCTCGTCGTCTCGGTTTGCGCCGCGTAAGGCCGGTGGTCTGGTTGATCGCCTGATAGAGGGGCCAAAGAAAGTCGAGCTACGCCAGATGAACGGCTATGGCGGTGTGCAGATACTGGCGACCCACAACGGATATGCGACCACTCACGGACTGCACCACGTACGTCGCCTTGATCTGTCGCTGGATGGGCGTAACTTAAGCGGGAATGACACGCTTGGGGCTTTGTCAGAGGCAGATCGCGCCTTGTTTGAAGACTTGATGGATCGCACAAAACTCAAGGGCGTTGATTTCGCCGTTCGGTTTCATTTGCATCCCGATTGCAGCGCGGAACTGGACCTCGGTGGCAATGCGGTTTCGATCACTTTTCAGGACCATGAAGTCTGGGTGTTCCGTCACGAAGGGGCTGCAAGCCTTGCGCTAAGTCCAAGCGTTTACCTGGAGCGGGGACGCCTAAAACCACGCGCGACAAAACAGATCGTTTTAAGTGACAAGGTTTTCGATTATTCGAGCCAGATCAGCTGGACGCTCCAGCGTGTACAGGATAGCCAGCGCAGTTTTCGCGACGTCGAGGCAGAGCAAGGGCTGACATCTGAATAGAGGATTGCCCCGCGATGAAAACCGACCTTGTAGCCGTAAAGCGTGCGCTGATTTCCGTTTCCGACAAGACCGGTCTGATAGAATTGGCCAGTGATCTCGTGGCAATGAAGATCGAGCTTTTGTCAACCGGCGGCACTGCTCGTGCGTTGCGCGATGCGGGTCTGGCCGTCAGGGACGTGGCGGAGGTTACGCAGTTTCCTGAAATGATGGATGGGCGGGTAAAAACCTTGCATCCGGCGGTTCATGGCGGGTTACTGGCGCTGCGCGACAATGCCGATCACAGCCGGGCGATGGCGGAGCATGATATCCCACAGATCGACCTGTTGATCGTCAATCTTTATCCCTTTGAGGCGACGGTTGCCGCAGGCGGGGATTATCTGGACTGCGTTGAAAACATCGACATCGGCGGCCCTGCCATGATTCGTGCTGCCGCCAAAAACCACGGCTTTGTAAACGTGGTTGTGGACGTTGAGGATTATGCATCTCTTTCGACGGAGTTGCGCAGGAACCAGGGCGCCACCTCGCTTGCGTTTCGAAAGACGCTTGCCCAGACGGCCTATGCAAGAACTGCGGCTTATGATTCTGCGGTTTCTACTTGGATGGCCGAGGCTATCGACATGGAAGCGCCGCGCCGCCAAAGTCTTGCCGGTACGTTTGCGCAAGGCCTGCGCTACGGCGAAAACCCGCATCAATCGGCTACCTTCTACAAAACCGGCGGGACGCGACCAGGTGTTGCCACCGCGCGGCAGTGGCAGGGCAAGGAATTGTCCTACAATAACATCAACGACACGGATGCGGCGTTCGAACTGGTCAGCGAACTTGATCCCCAGGATGGACCGGGCGTTGCGATTATCAAACACGCCAATCCGTGTGGTGTCGCGCGTGGAGCAACACTGGTGGAGGCTTATCAGGCCGCCTTTGACTGCGACCGGACATCTGCCTTTGGTGGGATTGTTGCGCTTAATCAAACGCTTGATGCGGCAACCGCTGAAGAGATCGTTCAGATTTTCACCGAAGTTGTAATCGCCCCGGATGCCACAGAAGAGGCAAAGGCTGTTTTTGCGGCCAAAAAGAACCTCAGACTGCTGACCACGGGCGGGCTGGCAGATGTGACAACGGCGGCCAAAAACTTCAGGCAGGTCGCCGGGGGTTTGTTGGTGCAGGAACGTGACAACGGACGCATCATGCTTGCTGACCTCAGGATCGTCACCAAGCGTCAACCGTCTGAGGACGAGCTTGCCGACATGCTGTTTGCGTGGCGCGTCGCCAAACACGTTAAATCAAACGCGATTGTCTATGCAAAGAACCGCGCAACAATCGGCATTGGGGCCGGCCAGATGAGCCGGGTGGATAGCTCCCGAATTGCCGCACGCAAGGCCGAAGACATGGCCGCCGTTTTGGGTTTGGTGCAATCACCTGCAAACGGCTCCGCCGTAGCATCGGATGCGTTTTTTCCGTTTGCCGATGGGCTGCTCAGCGCGGCTGAGGCGGGCGCTCGGGCGGTTATTCAGCCCGGTGGCTCGCTTCGCGACGATGATGTGATCGCCGCCGCCGATGATGCGGGGCTTGCAATGGCCTTTACAGGGATGCGTCATTTCCGGCATTGAAGCGCAAATCGGGTTAGCAAGAGCGGACAAAATGGTACGAATCCTCCTCATTGCAGGGCTGGTCTTTGTTCTGGATCAGGCAAGCAAATATTTGGTCGTGCATCTGATGAACCTCAAAGAGGTTCTGTCGATTGCCGTTTTTCCGCCCTACGTGCAATTTCACATGGCTTGGAATCAGGGTGTGAACTTTGGGCTGTTCTCTGGCGAAAGCCTGATCCTGCGTTGGGTGCTGATCCTGCTTTCCATCGCGATTTCGGTCTGGATTCTGCGCTATGGAGAACGTCTGGGGCATTGGCGCGGCGCCGTTTTCGCGGGATTCGTGGTTGGTGGCGCACTTGGAAATGTCATTGATCGCGTGATTTATGGTGCGGTTGCCGATTTTCTCAACCTGTCGTGCTGTGGCATCAACAACCCATTTGCGTTTAATCTTGCGGATATTGCAATCTTTGTAGGGGCGTTCGGGCTTGTGTTGTTCGCCGACAAAGCCGACAACAGGACGTGACCTTTGTGTTAAGATGCGCTAAATCGCGGATGCAGATGTCGGAGGGCCAATGGCTAAGTTGAATTCAGGTCTGATTGTTATCCTGCTGGCAACGCTGGTGGTTTCCGGCTGTTCGCGTGGTACGGGCAAGATGATGAATCTCACCTCGGGGAGTGGGCCGGACGAATTTGCAATCGTTCCCTCCAAGCCGCTTGTGATGCCCGACACATATGCCGAACTTCCAGCGCCCACACCCGAAGGCACAAACCTGTCGGATCCCACACCAAACCGTGATGCCGTGGTGGCCCTTGGGGGCAGCGGCAAGCGTTATGACGCCGCGGGCGTCCCGCGCTCTGATCAGGGGATGATCGCAGCGGCGACGCGTTATGGAGTGTCAGGCAACATCCGTACAACACTTGCCGCCGAAGATCTGGAATTTCGCAAGAAGAACAAAGGTCGGGTATTGGAGCGCTTGTTCAACGTGACCACCTACTTCAAGGCCTATGAAGAACAAAGCCTTGATCGCTACCGCGAATTGCAGCGTTTGCGGCGTAAAGGCGTGCGCACACCGGCTGCTCCACCAGAAGAACGCGGTTAATACCCTCGATTTCGGTTGCCGGTTTGTCGCGTGTTAGAACACGCTCCCTAAACGAATGGTCACAACTTCGTAGATGCAGCTTGCGCCGGTGCGATACCTCTCTAGATTTGACCCAGATATTCTTGGCGAGGCCCCCATGCGAATCTTGACTGCTCTGTTTTTGTTTTTGACCACGCCGCTTGCGGCATTTGCCTCCGGTGACGTTACATCCTTCACCCTGCGCAATGGGCTTGAGGTCGTCGTGATCGAAGATAATCGCGCACCGGTTGTGACTCATATGCTTTGGTACAGGGTCGGTGCTGCCGATGAAGAGCCCGGAAAATCCGGCATCGCACATTTTCTGGAACACCTGCTGTTCAAAGGCACTAAAAACAACCCGTCGGGCGAGTTTTCCAAAGTCGTGGCTGCCAATGGCGGTTCGGAGAATGCGTTTACCTCGTATGATTACACCGGTTATTTTCAGCGTGTCGCGTCGGATCGCCTGGAACTTATGATGTCCTTCGAGGCAGATCGCATGCGGGGTCTTGTGCTGACCGAAGAAGACGTCATCACCGAACGCAATGTCGTTCTGGAAGAGCGGAATTCGCGCACCGAAAACAATCCAGGGGCGCTGTTTTCCGAACAACGCCTTGCCGCGCTTTATATGAACCACCCCTATGGCATTCCAATAATCGGCTGGAAACACGAAATCGAAAAGCTGAACCGCGAAGACGCCTATGAATTCTACCAAAAATTCTACGCCCCCAACAATGCCATCCTAATCGTCGCGGGCGACGTTGACCCCAGCGAAGTCCTTCGCCTTGCAAAACGCCACTATGGTCGGTTGAGTCCGACCAAAGGCCTGAAAAAGCGGGAACGTCCCACCGAACCCCCGCAACTTGCCCCTCGCAGGCTTAGTTTTTCCGACCCAAGGGTGTCGCAACCCTATGTGATCCGCACCTATCTGGCACCGGAACGTAACCCCGGCGACCAGAAAACTGCTGCCGCGCTGACCATGCTTGCACAGGTACTTGGCGGGGCGGGGCTAAGCTCGGTCTTTGGGCAGGAGCTGGAACTAAAGCAAAAAATCGCGTTGCATACCTCATCCTTTTATGACGGCCTGTCACTGGATAAATCCGGCTTTGGCATGGTCGTCGTGCCGGTGGAGGGCGTATCGCTGCAAGAAGAAGAGGAAGCGATGGACGCAGTGCTTGCCGATTTTCTGGAAACAGGACCGGACCCAGAATTATTGAAGCGCCTCAAGGCGCAGGTGCGAGCCTCGGAAATCTATGCCCGTGACAGTGCGCGCGGCATGGCCCGTCGCTACGGCGAGGCGCTGACATCTGGCCTTACGATTCAGGACGTGGAGGATTGGGGCGACATTGTGCAGTCCGTCACTGCAGAAGACATCGTGGCCGCTGCAAACCTGGTTCTCAACAAGAACAGTTCAGTCACCGGCTGGCTGATGCGTTCGCAAGAAGGAGAAGACAATTGAGACCCTTTTTGATCATTGCGGGCCTATTTTTTTGGTTCGCCTCACCCGTTGTTGCCGGACTGAAAATCCAGGAGGTCACGTCGCCCGGCGGGATCAAGGCTTGGCTAGTCGAAGAACGCTCCATCCCCTTTGTCGCGCTTGAAATCCGTTTCAAAGGCGGCACCAGTCTGGATCTGCCCGGCAAACGCGGTGCGACTTACATGATGTCTGGTCTGCTTGAAGAAGGCGCAGGCGAATTGTCGGCCGCGGAATTTCGAGCCGCCACCGATGGCCTGGCAACAAGTTTTGATTTTGACGCCCATGGCGATGCGGTGTCGATCTCGGCCAGATATCTGAGCGAAACCAAGGAAGAATCCTTGGCGCTATTGCAAAGTGCCTTACAAGCCCCTCGATTTGACGCAGATGCCGTGGACAGGGTTCGCGCACAGGTCATCTCCATAATTGCCGGTGATCAGAAGGACCCCGACGCGGTTGCGGCGGATACCTTTGATGCGCTGGCCTATGGCGATCATCCCTATGGGTCGTCATCCACAGGGACACCCGATTCGGTAAATGCTCTGACGCGCGACGATTTGATTACAGCCCATAAGAACGCCTTGGCAAAGGACCGTGTTTATGTCGCGGCTGTTGGAGATATTTCCGCGCAGGAGCTTGGCTTGGTTCTTGATCAATTACTTGGAGCTTTACCCGAACAAGGATCCGAGATTCCACCACGCGCGACCTTGCAATTGACCCCGGGCGTGACCGTTATCGACATGGACACCCCTCAGTCCGTTGCCCTTTTCGGCCATGAGGGCATCCGGCGCGACGATCCCGATTTCTTTGCGGCCTATGTGATGAACCAGGTTTTTGGCGCCTCAGGTTTTACCTCCAGGCTTTCGTCCGAGGTGCGCGAAAAACGCGGCCTGACCTATGGAATTTACACTTACCTGGCGACCTTTGATCTGGCGGCGCTTTTTCAGGGGTCAGTTGCCTCGTCGAATGACCGAATTGCCGAGGCAATCGAAGTTGTGCGATCAGAATGGGCGCGTTTGGCCAGCGAAGGGGTCAGCGACGAAGAACTGCTGGCGGCAAAGCAATATCTTACCGGTTCATATCCGTTGCGGTTCGATGGCAACGCGCGGATTGCGCGGATTTTGGCCAATATGCAGGCCGATAACCTCCCGGCTTCTTACCTTGAAACTCGGAACGATCAGGTCAACGCTGTCACCAAAGAAGACGTAAAACGTGTGGCTGAACGCCTGATGAAACCTCAGGCATTGCGCGTCGTTGTCGTTGGTAAACCGGAAGGGTTGGCAAACAGCGAATAGCATCCCTCGTGGGCGTCTTGGCATGGCCGAATCGAGTGGTCGTATGCTAGGTTTGGTGGCATGTCCGAGAGTCACCCCAATATCATGGATAAAGCGCCCGAAATCCGTCAGTTAGACGAGGCGGCGGTCAACCGCATCGCCGCCGGGGAGGTGGTCGAACGCCCGGCCTCTGCGGTGAAGGAACTGGTGGAAAACGCGCTTGATGCAGATGCCCGCCACATCGACATAACCATTCGCGACGGCGGTAAATCCCTGATCATTGTCAGCGATGACGGAACCGGGATTGATGCTGCGCAGTTGCCTCTGGCGCTGGCCCGTCATGCGACCTCCAAGATTGACGGTTCAGATTTGTTGAATATCCAGTCTTTCGGGTTTCGCGGCGAGGCCCTGCCGTCTCTTGGTGCCGTTGGGCGTCTGTCGATACAATCGCGCAAACTTAATGCTGATCAGGCATCGGAAATCCGCGTCGAAGGGTCAAAACCATTGGGCCAGCGCCCGTCTGCCTTGCGGCAGGGCACAAGGGTCGAGTTGCGTGATCTGTTTTACGCAACGCCTGCCCGGTTGAAATTCCTGCGAAGTGACCGCGCCGAAACAACGGCGATCAATGACGTGGTCAAACGGCTTGCGATGGCCGAACCCTTTGTCGGCTTCACACTGACGGACCGCTCGAACGAGGCGAAACCGCGCGTGATGTTGCGCGCTGACCCGGAAAACGGAGACCTGTTTGACGCAATGCGTGGCCGATTGCGCGGGTTGTTGGGGCAGGATTTTACTGACAATGCCATAGCAATTGATGCCGAGCGTGAAGGGATCAGCCTGACCGGCTACGCCGCTTTGCCGACCTATTCCCGCGGCGCAGCAGTTGCGCAGTTCTTTTTCGTGAACGGCAGGCCCGTCAGGGACAAACTGCTGCTCGGGGCGCTGCGTGGTGCCTATTCGGACTTTCTGAGCCGCGACCGGCACCCGGCGGCTGTGCTGTTCGTTGAATGCGATCCGACGCGGGTGGATGTGAATGTGCATCCCGCCAAGTCCGAGGTCCGGTTTCGTGAACCCGGAATTGCACGCGGGCTTGTTGTCTCGGCGCTGCGACATGCTTTGGCGGATGCCGGGCACCGCGCGTCAAACACGGTTTCAACCGCGACCCTTGGTGCGTTTCGGCCAGAGCCGTTGCAGGCGCAGATCTATCAAATGGATCGCCCGCATCACTTCGCACCCACGCCACCTGCCACAGCGACCGGATTCGCTGAAAACGCCGCTGTCTTTGGCCGGATTGAAGATCAGGCAACGGAACCGCCAGCGGCCGACTACCCGCTTGGGGCGGCGCGTGCGCAGGTTCATGAAAACTACATTGTGGCCCAGACTAGCGACGGGATTGTGCTGGTCGATCAACATGCCGCGCATGAGCGGTTGGTTTATGAACGCCTCAAGCGACAAATGGCCGAAAACGGCGTGGCCGCGCAGGCCCTGTTGATCCCGGAGATTGTCACGCTTTCCGCGGCGGAGGCGGATCGTTTGCTGGCAATCGCCGAAGATCTGACAAAAATCGGCCTGACGCTGGAGCCGTTTGGCGACGGGTCAATCTGCCTGCGCGAAACTCCCGCACTGCTGGGCGAGGTCAATGGCGAGGCACTGCTGCGGGACATTCTGGATGAACTGGATGACAGCGGCCATAGCCGCATTGTTCAGGACAAACTGGAGGCGATCCTAAGCCGTGTGGCTTGCCACGGCTCGATCCGTTCAGGGAGGCGCATGTCGGGTGAAGAAATGAACGCGCTGTTACGCGAAATGGAGGCGACACCGCATTCCGGCCAGTGTAACCATGGCCGCCCAACCTACGTTGAACTCAAGCTCAGCGATATCGAAAGGCTTTTTGGCCGCACATGATAACCCTTGGCGAAACTCAGATTGATCTGACCGATCCGGTGATTGCCGGGCTGTTGGTCGTGGCGGTGTTGCTGCTGGTCATCTTGGGTGTTCTTTTACGCAGCGCACGTAAACCGACCGAATTGCCGGATCCGCTGATCCAGCAGCTTGAAGCAATGCGCGATACTGTGCGCGGCCTTTCAGAAGGGCAGCACCAGTTGTTTGGCGGTTTGAAAACCGTCTCGGAAAACCAGTCTTCCAGCCAGACCAAACTGGTCCAGACCCTTGAAACTCGGCTTGCTGACGTGCAGCGCGGTATGGCCGACAGCCTGCACGGCAGCGCGGTCAAAACCACGCGGTCACTTACCGAATTGCAGGAACGGCTGGCCACGATTGACCGGGCGCAAACCAATATCGAGAAACTATCGGGCGATGTGCTGTCCTTGCAGGATATCCTGTCAAACAAACAAACCCGTGGGGCCTTCGGGGAAATCCAGCTTAACGACATTGTCACCAAGGCGATGCCCTCGGACAGCTACCAGTTTCAGGCAACGCTTTCGAACGGCAAACGCGCGGATTGCCTGATTGCTTTGCCTAACCCGCCGGGGCCAATTGTGATCGACAGCAAGTTCCCGCTGGAAGCATACGAGGCGCTGCGTAACGCCAATACCAAACAGGAAACCACCGAGGCCGTCCGAAACTTTCGCCAGTCGGTGCGTGCGCATATCAAGGCGATCTCTGATCGCTATGTTATCGAAGGGGAAACCGCTGACGGTGCGCTGATGTTTCTTCCGTCCGAGGCGGTCTACGCCGAATTACATTCCAACTACCCCGAGGTCGTACGCGAGGGTTTTGCGGCAAGGGTCTGGATCGTCTCCCCAACCACTTGCATGGCAACGCTCAACACTATGCGGGCGGTGTTGAAGGACGCACGGATGCGCGAACAAGCGGGCGCAATCCGCACCGAGCTTGGATTGCTGCACAAGGACGTTGAACGCCTGGGCGATAGGGTCGGCAACCTTGATCGGCATTTTTCGCAAGCTGCCAAGGACATCGAAGACATCAAGATTTCCGCTACCAAAGCAGGCAACCGGGCGCTGAAACTGGAAAGCTTTGAATTTGACGAAATCCCCGAAGCAAGCGAGCCTGAGGGCTCAATCCGGCTGGTCCCAAAGCCGGATTGACGGCTATTTCAACGGAATACGGGTGATTTTATAGCCGCGTTTGTGAAGCATCGGCAGCAATCCATAGGTGCCGTTCAGATGCGCCGCGCCAACTGCAACAAATGCACCTCCATTGTTAAAGGCACGGGTCAGGGCCGGCATCCAGGCCTTGTTCCTTGCGTGCAGAATTTTCTTGTCAAAGAAGTCTTTGCGCATTTGAACGCCCCGGCGATCCAGATGCTGCGCCTCGATAAATTCCTGGAACTGCATGGCTAGGACAACCTCTTCGGCGGCCAGCAGGGAAATTACCGCTTTGCCCAAGCCGCCATGGGGAAATCGCGGGTTCATCGTTGGCAGTGATTTTAGCATCACGATCAACTGGTTTTTTGACAGTTCGCGATAATAGCGATCAACCAACTCCGGCGTTTCAAGGCCCGCGGTAGGGCGTTTGTGGCGTGACGCTTTGCGAAGCACCCGTTCGTCGAGCGAACGCTTGAACCCTTCACTATCCTGCCCGCAGCCGATCCCGGAAATCTCGTCGAAAATAAACCAGGGCTGCAATGTGTCGAGCGCCCCTCGACCCCACCCAACGTCACTGAGGTTCTTGCGAAGCACGGATTGCTCGGCGGCGGTGAAATGTTTGGCAAATCCGTTCAGACCACTGGAGCGGTAGTAGCCGGGATTGGCGCGTAGCATGGACGAAAACGCATCGAATTCCCGATTGGTTTTCTCCAGATAGACCACTCTGGAATTTGGAACTTGGTCCAAAACGAACGAGGGCAACGCCAGTTGTTTGATCGGCGGTACGTGTATCGTTCCCAGAAGATAGGAAACCTGACCACCTTTTTCGATCTTGAAAAATCGACCACTAGGAAATGGTTGCCGCGCTGCATTGGCACGTAACTGGGCCTTTGTCGCGGCTGGCATCTTGGTCCAAAGGCTGCTGCCCCCGCAGGAGATTGCCAGTGCGGGTGATACAAGCAGAACATAAAGAGCCGCCGTAAGTTTGATTAAGAGGCGCAGGTTCATAAGTGCTCCCTAACGGGTCAAGGTGTTGTGACCTTGATCAATCGTTCCCAGTTATCCCCGGCGACAAACTCGCTAAAGAAATTGAACCGGCCAAGTTTATAGTAGAAATTGGCGACCTCTTTGCGGTTCTTGTTTTTAGGGCGCATTTGCGCGTGATAGCCGCTGGATGTCTTCTTAACGACAGTGTTCCAGCTGCCGGAAAGCGGGCTGTAGTCATTGTCATAAAAGAACCGGCAGGCCCCCAGTTTTCTGGTGCAGAAATACGGTCGGTAGTTGAACTGAAAATCCAAGTGCCGCATGGCGACCAGAAAACCAGCCGAATTGTAAAGCCGTTGATAAGACCGGCTACCTTCAACCTGAATGATGTATCTTTTGCCCTTTCCCGCGCCGTAACTGCCGGAATAGCGATAGGTGAACTTGCGCCCGAGATCATCTACGTAATGCGCTTTGGTGCCAACCGGCATTGACTTGAAATCAAGGCCGATGGATTGCGCCAAGGTCATCGAACCGGAGAAAAACAATAGGCCCAAAGCAATGGTAAGTACGCGGCTGAACCAGATCACGCTAAACGCCTCTACTGAAAGTGGAGTGATAAAGAATTTCCAACAAGTCTAGGGCGAGCTTTTGGTTTGGCAACAAGGGCAATGATTTCGCCTAGGCGCGTGACGAATTAGCCGCATCGCTTGCTGGCTTTATTCATCCACTGGATAGGGCCCTCCAACAGGTTCAGCGTGCCGCTGACGTTTACATCAACAAAATCCTGACGGCTGTGGGTCGCGACATGGGGTTTGTGCAAGGTGGCCACGTGCAGGATTGCGTCAAAGTTGTGCACATGGCGCGTCACCCATTGTGCATCGCGCAAATCCCCGAGGAGGGAGACATCAGGACCGGCAACGATGTCAGTCCCGACGGCCTGATAGCCCTGCTTGCCCAGCAAGCGCATCAAAGCTCGGCCCAGATGTCCCGCAGCACCCGTGACCAGAACCCGCACGGATCAGCCTTTCAGGTGGTCAACGATTTCAAGGTGCTGGGCCAACTCGCCAACCGTATCCATCCAACGTTTGACCAATGCCGGATCGGCCGGGGCCGCGGAAACGCCCGGAGGGATTTCGCCCTGAAGAACGGCCTCGATGGCCAGCGACACCGGGATGGATACAAGCCGCGCCATGGCGGTTCCTTCGCTGGTCCCAAGGGCATCCATCGCATAGGTCTTGTGATAGATTGGTGTGTCGTCTTTTTCCGCCTTGAAACTTACGCAAAGAACAACGCGGTCAGGTTCGCCATCGTCATAGGCGTTTTCGGTCCAGAACTGATCGGACATTTCCTTCAGCCGCGCCTCACCCGATGCGCCTTCCAGTGTTTCGACTTCTTTGAACACGCCATCCCAGGCATCGGCCCAGCCATTCAGCCGGAGCGTGCCACGAACAAATTGCTTGACCGGCCAAGCGGGATCAAAGGCGTAGTCGTCCATGAAAGGCAGGCTGTCGCGGTTTGGATAAACCTCAAAGCTTTCAGCCGAACTTAAGGGCGCTGTATAGGTCGAGATCGCATCCCAGGGCCGCGCAACATTCCATTCCTCAAACGCCTTGATGGACCGCGACGGCGAGCGCAGGGCTTTTAGAACGCCAAGCGGCGACCACGAAAACTTGTAGCGGAACGGGTTTTCAAACTTAGGGATGCCGCCGCAATAGGAAATGAATGAAATCGAGGCTTTGGGATCATAAACCTCGGACGCGCGGTAATCCGCAACCAGCCAATGCGCCATGGAATGATCAATGCCGGGATCAAGCCCGACCTCGTTCACACAGCAAATGCCTTTTGCCTTTGCGCGATCATCCAGCGCCCGCATTTCCGGCGCGATGTAGGAAGAACTTACGAAATGCGCCCCGGTTTCCAGACAGATTTCAGCCAGTGGCACGTGCCAATCCCCCGGCAACATTGACACGACCACATCGCCGGGCTTCAGACTTGCTTTTAGGCTGTCTGCGTCAAAAGCGCGAATATCAACGTCCAACCCCTCAAGTGATTCCTGCGCTTTCTCAACGGTACGGTTCCAGACGACAACATCATGGCCACGCTCAATAAGGCGGCGCAGGCCCGGGATCGCTGAAAGGCCGGTCCCGGCCCAATGAATAGTTGGCATGGTCAATCTCCTTCAGAGGTCTTCTATATGGGTGTCAAAAATCGCCCTAGCCCGGGCCCAGACACCTTGATCAATCTTGTCGAGCGCAAGGAGCGATGGCAAAAGTTGCGCCGCATAATCTTCGGAGCTTTCAACCGGCAGCATGGACGGCAAATTGTCTATTGCCATGACGTCAAGCTTTGGTGCGTTGGAAACCCGGATCACAGGATCATCAAATGTGGTCGCATGGTCGTAAATCGGGACCGGGTTGTAGTCGCTTGAAGGATCACAGGAAACGTCAGCGATAACAGACAGGCGACGTGGCGCCGCGATTGCGGATTTTGGGACAAACACGGGGATTCCGGGCATGGCCAAAACGCAATTGACGAAAATTTCGTGGTCGAGAATATCGGGGAAAGGGCCACCGCTTGCGGTTTCGGCCATGTCCCATTTGGTGACTTTGAGATCAAGCGATTCAAAAAGATCGCTGGCCCCGCTGCCGACACGCCCAAGTGCGCCAATCACGATGGCTTTCGGCGGCGTCGCCCCATTCGCAAGTCCAGCAGCGAGGTCGCTTTTGAGGTCCGCGATCAACAGATCGCGGCCACGATAAGTGCCAACCCGCTGGGGGCCCGGCAGATCACCTGCCTGTTGCGCCGCCCAAACTTTAAGGCCGACAGCAGCGCCTGCATAACCCGCCCAATAGCCAAAGGCCGCAACCCGGCGGCCATCTGTTTTGGTCAGATATTCCAGATCATAAAGCGCCCCGCCGCCATCCTTGAACCGGCGCAGCAATGCCGGTCCGTCGGCTTGCCCCTTGAACGCATGACCAAACATGATGTGGCGATGGCATAGGGGCGATCCGTCATCGGGCAATTCTTTCAGCCCAAAAACGATGGCATCGCTCGGTGCCTCGGGCCAGGAATTTTCAAGCTCAATCACCGCCCCGGCCTTTGCATAGCCTTCGATCCCGATTGCACGACAGGAAGATTGCTCGACACTCACGCGGTGCCCGGCCTCAATCAAGGCCGCAACGCCCGAGGGCGTCAGGCCCACGCGCTCTTCATTTTCCCGCTGCTCGGCTCTGACCCAGATATGCATTCATCGCCCTCAAATCGCTTTCCCCAAGGCTTACGCTTCGGCTCTGGAATTGCCAATGGCTTCTTCTTTGCAATAATACTCAAATACATAGCCCGTCGCAAAAGCAGGGTTTGAGTATTTGTAGAACAAAGAGGGGCGCGTTTTCGGTCCGTGATGTCGGGATTCGCTTTGCTGAGCGGGAAACATCTGCGTAATAGTGAGCCCAATCCAAGGGGAGCTAACTCATGTCTGATCGCATTCGTTTTTCATTGAACGGCAAAGATGTCGAAGCCGCCGATGGCGAAACGATTTGGGAGGTGGCGAAGCGGGTTGGAACGGACATTCCGCATCTCTGTCATTCCGGCGAGCCGGGGTATCGTTCGGACGGTAATTGCCGCGCCTGTATGGTCGAGATTGATGGCGAGCGGAACCTGGCCGCCTCCTGCATTCGCACGCCAAACGAAGGCATGGTGGTCAATTCTGAAAACCATCGCGCTTCCTCGGCCCGCAAGATGGTCATTGAAATGCTGGCCGCCGATCAGCCAAGCCGTGAGGTCGCGCACGATAAGTCGAGCCATTTCTGGGACATGGCGAAATCCGCAGGTGTCTCAAGCAGTCGTTTCCCGGCGCTGGAGCCTGATCGCATTCCCCTACTTGATGACAGCCATGTCGCGATGCGGGTCAATCTGGATGCCTGTATCCAGTGCAATCTGTGCGTGCGAGCCTGCCGCGAGGTTCAGGTCAATGACGTGATTGGCATGGCTGGGCGCGGGCATGACAGCTATCCGGTTTTTGACATGGACGACCCGATGGGGGCCTCGACCTGTGTGGCCTGTGGCGAATGTGTGCAGGCCTGTCCGACCGGGGCTTTGATGCCTGCGACTGTTCTGGATGATCAACAAGTTGGCGACAGTGCTGATTTCGACGAAGAAGTCGCCAGCGTTTGCCCCTTCTGCGGCGTTGGCTGTCAGATCAGCCTGAAAGTCAAAGATGGTCGCGTCAAATATGTCGATGGGCTGAATGGCCCCGCGAACGAGCAAAGGCTCTGCGTCAAGGGACGCTTTGGCTTTGATTATATTCACCACGAACATCGTCTGACCAAACCGCTGATCCGACGCGATGATGCGCCGGCCAAGGGTCTGAATGTGGACCCTTCGAACTGGCGGGAGTTTTACCGCGAAGCCTCCTGGGACGAGGCGATGGAAAAGGCGGCCGGCGGCCTAGCCAAATTGCGCGATGATCGCGGTGGTAAATCAATTGCGGGCTTTGGGTCTGCGAAATGTTCGAACGAGGAAGCGTATCTTTTCCAAAAGCTGATCCGGCAGGGGTTCGGCCACAATAACGTCGATCACTGCACACGGCTTTGCCACGCGTCCTCGGTCGCGGCGTTGATGGAAAATGTCGGCTCCGGCGCTGTAACGGCGACGTTTAACGAGATTGAAAACGCTGATTGCGCGATTGTGATTGGCGCAAATCCGATTGAAAACCACCCGGTTGCTGCGACCTATTTCAAGCAATTCGCCAAACGTGGCGGCAAGCTGATCGTGATGGATCCGCGCGGCGTTGGTCTTGGACGGTTTGCCGCACATCGCGTGCAATTCCGCCCCGGTGCAGATGTCGCGATGCTCAACGCCATCATGGCCGTGATCGTCGAAGAACAGCTTTACGATCCACAATATATCGCGAAATACACCGAAAACTGGGAGGCGGAAAAGGCACATCTCGCCGGATTTGCGCCTGAAACGGTCGAAGATCTGGTTGGCGTACCTGCGGAAACGCTGCGCCAGGTTGCGCGTGACTTTGCCAACGCAAAGGCGGCGATGATTTTCTGGGGCATGGGGATTTCCCAGCATATCCACGGCACAGATAATTCTCGTTGCTTGATCTCGTTGGCACTGATGACCGGCAATGTTGGTCGCCCCGGCGCGGGTCTGCATCCGCTTCGGGGGCAGAACAACGTTCAGGGTGCGTCGGACGCGGGGATGATCCCGATGTTCCTGCCGGACTATCAGACGGTCACGGACGACGGTGTGCGATCCGCGTTTAACGAGATTTGGCAATCGGACGTGGATTTCGGCGCGGAAAAAGGCCTGACCGTGGTCGAGATCATGGATGCAGTCCACGCGGGCGATATTCGCGGGATGTATATCCTTGGAGAAAACCCGGCGATGTCAGACCCGGATGTGGAACACGCACGGGATGCACTGGCCAAGCTTGAACATCTGGTCGTGCAGGATATATTCCTGACCGAAACGGCAAACTACGCGGATGTGATCCTGCCCGCGAGTGCTTTTGCTGAGAAAACCGGTACGGTAACGAACACCAACCGTCAGGTGCAAATGGGTCGTCCCGCCGTATCCCCTCCGGGCGAAGCGCGCGAGGATTGGGCGATCACGACGGAATTGGCCCAGCGACTGGGCCTCGGCTGGGACTACACGCACCCCAAACAGATTTTCGCTGAAATGAAACGCGGCATGAAAAGCCTCGACAACATCACATGGGAACGGCTGGAAACCGAAGCGGTCACCTATCCGTCGCTGTCCCCCGAAGATCCCGGCCAGCCGATTGTGTTCGGCGATGGCTTCCCGCGCGAAAACGGGCGCGCAAAATTCACCCCCGCCGCCGTAGTGCCGCCCGATGACGTGCCGGATGCGGATTATCCGATGATCCTGACGACAGGGCGTCAGTTGGAGCATTGGCACACCGGGTCGATGACGCGCCGTTCCAAGGTTCTGGATAGCGTGGAGCCGGAAGCAAACTGCTCGCTTCACCCTAAAACTTTGCGCAAACTCGGCGTGGAGCCCGGTGGCCATGTGACGCTGACAACCAAGCGTGGCTCCATCACAATCATGGCGCGGGCTGATCGCGGTGTCGCTGAGGATATGGTGTTTGTGCCCTTCGCTTATGTTGAAGCGGCGGCCAATATTCTAACCAATCCGGCGCTTGACCCCTACGGGAAGATCCCGGAGTTCAAGTTTTCCGCCGTGAAGGTCGAGGCGGCAAAGGGCGTGTTGGCAGCCGAGTGATCATGGACCAACTCTGCCCGGAGCGGTTTTTGCGCAGCCTGCACCGGTTGCGCGAATTCGGGGCTTCAGGTGTTGGCAAAGGCGTCATTCGGCCAGCGTTTTCAAGCGCTGATGTTGCTGCGCGGCTTTGGTTGATGGAGGCTTTTGCCGAGGCGGGACTGGACCCGCACATGGATGCGGCCGGGAATGTGTTTGGTCTTAGCGCCGCAGAAAATTCCTCGCTTGTCGGCTCCCATTCCGACAGCCAGCCCGAAGGTGGTTGGCTCGACGGTGCCCTTGGCGTGATGGCCGGGCTGGAGATCGCGCGCGCGGCAATTGCGACGGATGGCCGTCCGGTTTCAGTGGTTTCGTTTCAGGACGAAGAAGGGCGTTTTGGCGGCCTTGGCGGATCGGAGATTTGGGCGGGGCGGACCACTCTGGCGCAGGCCGATAGCCGTAAAGACAAGGATGGCATAACATTTGCCGAGGCAAGATCGTCGATCAAAGCGCATGTTACAGGGCCGGTCGATCCTGCCCGGTTTACCGGTTTTCTGGAAATGCACATTGAACAGGGCCCGGAACTGGAAATCGCTGGAAACCGCATTGGGGTCGTCAGCGATATTGTCGGTTTTCGTCAGTTGGACATCACTCTGACTGGTCGGCAAAACCATGCAGGCACAACCCGGATGACAAGCCGCCGGGACGCGGTTCAGGGCATGATGTGGCTGAATGAGACACTGAACCAAAAACTTGGCGCAATTGCCAGCCCGGCGACGGTCTGGACGATTGGCCGAATAGATGTGCGCCCCAATGCAGCGTCCATTGTCCCGGGGGCCGTCAGTTTCTCGTTTCAATGGCGCGATGCCGCCGCCGCCCGGTTGGACCAGATGGAAACACTGGTGCGCGACGAGCTGGAACGACTGGGCAAGCAATATAAATTGCTTGTGCAAATCGACGGTTTTACCGAAATTCCACCCGTGCCAACCAACAAGGACCTGAGGGGGCGACTTGCTGCGGCGGCACAAACAATCAGCCCCGGCACTTGGTGCGACATGCCCTCTGGGGCGTTGCATGATGCCAGCAATGTGGCTGATCTGATGCCGATGGCGATGCTGTTTGTGCCCTCAATTGGCGGCATCAGCCATGCGTTTGACGAAGACACTGCCGAAGATGATTTGGTACAGGGGCTGCACGTTCTCGCTGCGGCTACTCAGATGAAATAGGGACGCACAAAAGGCAGGGCGGTTGCCGCGATCAGGCCGACGCACAGCCCGAAAAGGATACGGCGGAATTGCGTTTCCAGCAGCGGCGAGCCCCAGGATAGCAAGCCACAAATAAAGCCGTAATAAAGAATAGCAAACAGGTCCATATTGGCCTACGTCTCTGGAATCTTGATGATTTTAACGCGAGTTTTGAAAACCTCAACCGCCTTCAACTCCAGCGAACGTCGCCAAGAAAGATATAACCGGCACCGTAGATCGTCTTGATCAGCTTTGGGTTCTTGGGGTCTTCTCCGAGCTTCGTGCGCAGCCTTGAAATTCGCACGTCCATCGCGCGATCAAAACTGTCGCTGGCCACACCGCCAAGGGTTTCCTGCATGTAATCACGCGTGATCAGCCGGTTCGGGGCCTCCAGAAACAGTCGCAAAACCTCACCCTCTGCCTGACTGAACGGGACGGTTTTCCCCGTGGCATCCGCGAGTTGATATTGGTCAAACCGCGCCTCCCAACCCTCGAAATGCGCGGTGGAGCGGGCGGTGTCGCGATCAGATTTACCACGCCGCAGCAGGGCGCGAACACGCGCGACAACCTCGGCGGGATCAAACGGTTTGATTATGTAATCATCCGCCCCTAGCTCCAGCCCCGTTACCTTGTCCTGAACCTGCGCACGGCCCGAAATGATGATGATCGCCGCCCCGCTTTCAAGCGCCAGTCGATGAACAAGCGCCAGACCATCCTTGTCGGGCAGGCCCAGATCAACCAGACAGACATCTGGCGAAAGCTTGGTCAGCGCCGCCTCAAATTCGGTTGCCCGTGCGAAAGTAGCGGTCTGAAAGCCTGCCTCCGTCAGGGCATCTGCAAGCATCATGCGGATCTGCGGTTCGTCATCCAATATAGTTACGCGCGGCTTTTTCTCCGTCATTTTCGCGTCTCCAGAGCATAATCCAATGCGGCCCGATCAAATGGCTTGGGCAGCAATGGAAACTCGGCCTCGGCGGCCATACGAATCTGGTTTTCAGGCGGCAGGGAGGTCATCATCACAATTGAAATCCCCTCGTTCCGAGCGCGAATGGAATGGGCCAGATCCAGTCCGTTGCGCGACCCCTCGATCGCGATGTCGCTTAGCAACGTGTCCAGTCCCGGGATTGATGCCAGTCTTTCAGCCTCTTCTGCGCTGGTTGCTTCGATCACCGTATGCCCCGCGTCGCGCAGCATGTTGCGGGTGGCCGCGCGAATGTCGGGATTGTCTTCCACGAGCAGCACAAATCGTGGGCGGTTTTCCGATAGCGCCAGCCGCAGGGGTAACCGCAAGACCACTTCGGCACCGCTCTGAGGTCGGTTTGCAAGCCGAAGGGTGCCGCCTGACATCTGGGCAAAATCATAAACCATAGACAGACCAAGCCCGGTTCCCTCGTCGCTGGATTTGGTTGAAAAGAACGGCTCGATCGCGTGGTCCAGAGCGTCCTTGGAAAAGCCTTCGCCACTGTCTGAAATCGAGAATTGCAGCCATATTTCTTCGACCGGACGGGCAACGATCTCGATTTGCCCGGAATGAGAGCCGATGGCGTCACGCGCATTCAGAACAAGATTGAGCAGACTGTCCTGTAACAGGCCCGCATCCACCAGAACCGGACGATCCAGCCCGGCAAGATCAACACAAAGCTCCACACTTGCTGGCAGCGACGGGGTGGCCATGGAGGCAATATCGGACAAAAGTCGTGCAACATCCGTGGCAACGGGTCGAAGATCACGGCGCCCGGAGATATTTGACAGCCGGTCCAGCAAAATCCCCCCGCGCAGGGCAGCCGCCCGTGTGGTCGCCACGATTTCCTGCACCTCTGCCGAAAGATCGCGGCGCTTTTCCAACTGGCCTTGCAGGCCCAGAATGATGGTCAGCAGATTGGCGAAATCATGTGCCACGCCACTGGTAAGTTGCGCTGCGAGTTCGCGTTTATGGGTTTGCAGTAATGCGGCACGGGTCTGGCTTTCTTCGGTGACATCCATGGTCAGAATATAGATGCCACTAATCTTGCCACTGGCGTTGCGTCCCGGCGTGAACGCCGCGCGAACCCGCCGCGCACCTTCGGCATGGGAAAACTCAAAAACATTCGCCTCGCCGTTAAAGGCCTTCTTGATCCAGGGATTGATGGCGGCGTAAATCTCATCTCCCAAAGCCTCATGCGCGGTCAAGCCAATGATATCGGACGGGCAACCGGGAAGGACGGAGGCCAGTTTCTGGTTTGAGTAGGTGTAGCGTTCATCAAGACCGAAATGCGCGATATGCGCGGGCATCATTTCCGATGTCGTGCGCGACAAAGCCTCCGACAAGGTCAATTGGCGCTTGGTTTCCTCCAGCGTGGCAATGGTGCTGGCAAGTTCGCGGTTGGCGCGCGAAAGGTCTTCGGAATAGGCCAAAAGCTGATCAGACAATTCTTCTGAACGGCTTCGCAGCAATTGTTCCTGCCGTTTGATCGAGGTGATGTCGGTATAAACGGTAACCCAGCCACCCTGACGCAGCGGGCTGCCTTCGACCGAAATTGTGCGTCCGTTCGCGCGTTGGCGCTCCATATAATGTGGCTCAAAGGCTCGGGCCTGTTCCACACGTTCCGCAACAAAGGCTTCGACATCGGCCACGGCACCGTATTCGCCACGCTCGGCAAGAAAACGGATCGTATCGGCAAAGGGCGCACCGGGCTCCGTCAGGGAGGATGGGAGCGAGAACATCTCGGCGAATCGGCTGTTGCAAACCGATAGCATCAGGTTTGAATCATAAATGGTCAGCGCCTGCTGGATCAGATTCAGGCCTGATTGCGTCAGTCTTTCGGTTTGTTGTGAACTGCGGTTCATAAGTCTGTCTGGCACCAGAAACCCGCAATTGTCCATGCTTGTCAGGGTCTATTGCCAAAATATCACCGCCGAAACATTTCGTTAGATTTGCGCAAAACTCAGGTTGCAATTGACCCAGCAGATGAACCGGTCAGAATAAGACCCGGATTCGTGGAGCACTGCGAATTCGAGAAGCCGGGTTGCGCTGGCGAATGGGAGGAAGTGCATTGACGTCAAACGTGGCGCCTCAGGGCGGGCTTGATACTATTCCAAAGCTTCTGGAAAGAAATGCGGCACAGCATGGCGACCAACCTGCCAGCCGCGAAAAAGAATTTGGCATTTGGCAAAGCTGGACCTGGCGCGAGGTTGAAGACGAAACCCGCGCATTGGCGCTTGGTCTCTTGGCGCTGGACCTTCAGGCGGGCGACCATGTGGCCATTATCGGGGCGAACCGCCCGGCGCTTTACTGGTCGATGGTTGCCGCGCAAATGTGCGGCGCAATCCCCGTGCCGCTTTATCAGGACGCCGTCGGTGAAGAGATGGCCTATGTGCTGGATCACTGTGGCGCACGTTTTGTGATCGCTGAAGATCAGGAACAGATCGACAAGGTTCTTGATGTGCAGGATCAACTGCCCAACATCGCGCAGATGGTCTATCTCGATAAGCGCGGGATGCGCAAATACGACCACACCACGCTGAACGCTTACAGCGATGTCCAGGCCGAAGGCCGCGCGGGCCACGAGCGGCTGGAACCCATCCTCAAAGAGCGCATGTCAGTGCAGAACTACGACACCACCTGCGTGATGCTCTACACTTCTGGCACAACGGGCCGCCCCAAGGGCGTCGTGCTGTCGAACCGCAACATCATCGAAGCTTCGCGCACGTCGGCCGAATTCGATCACCTGAATGTCGGCGACAGCGTGCTGGCCTATCTGCCGATGGCCTGGGTCGGGGATTTCATCTTTTCCATTGGCCAGTGCTACTGGACCGGGTTCTGCGTGGCCTGTCCCGAAAGCCCAGAGACGATGCAGCATGACCTGAAAGAAATCGGGCCGAGCTACTTCTTTGCACCGCCGCGATTCTTTGAGGGCCTGCTGACCAACGTCATGATCCGCATGGAAGACGCCAGCAAGCTGAAACAACGCATGTTCAAGTATTTCATGAACCACGCCAAGAAAGTCGGCGGCGACCTTCTGGATGGAAAAACGGTTGGCGGCATGGATCGCCTGAAATATCGCCTTGGCGAAATGCTGGTCTATAGCCCGCTGAAAAACCAACTCGGCATGAGTCGCGTGCGTATCGGCTACACAGCTGGCGAGGCCATCGGGCCGGAGATTTTTGACTTTTACCGCTCGCTAGGGATCAACCTCAAACAGCTTTACGGGCAGACGGAGGCTTCGGTTTACGTCACGATCCAACCCGACGGCGAGGTTCGTGCGGACACGGTTGGCGTGCCTGCCCCGGGTGTGGAGATTAAAATCGACGACAATGGCGAGGTGCTTTATCGCTCGCCTTCAACCTTCGTGGAATACTACAAAAACCCCGAAAGCACGGCGTCGACCAAGGACAAGGATGGCTGGGTCGCGACCGGCGACGCGGGCTATTTCGAGGAAGGCACAGGCCACCTCAAGATCATCGACCGCGCCAAGGATGTTGGCAAAATGGCAGATGGCAGCCTGTTCGCACCCAAGTACGTGGAGAACAAACTCAAGTTCTACCCCAACGTGCTGGAGGCGGTTCTTTTCGGCGCAAATTCCGACAAATGCGTCGCATTCATCAACATCGACCTAGCCGCTGTCGGCAACTGGGCAGAACGCAACAACGTCGGCTATGCCTCCTATCAGGAACTTGCGGGACATCCTCAAGTGCTTGAAATCGTTCAGGGACATGTCGAAGAGGTCAATGCCTCGCTTGCCGAAGACCCGATGCTGAATGGTTGCCAGATCCATCGCTTCCTGATCCTGCACAAAGAACTGGACCCCGATGACGGTGAAATGACCCGGACCCGCAAAGTCCGCCGCCGGATCATCGACGAGAAATACCACGACCTGATCGACGCGCTGAACAGCGGCAAAAACACGATCTCGACCGAGACCGAAGTGACCTACGAGGACGGTCGCAAGGGCTCGATCAAAGCAACACTTGAAATCCGCGACGCAAAAGTGTTCGCGCGCAACGCGATGGCGGCAGAATGAGTTTGGACCAGACAGACGGCTACACCACACCCGACGGGCGCACGATTGGCGGCGTGGTGATGGAGATGCGCAACATCACCCTGAAATTTGGTGGGGTGACAGCGATCAAGGATATTTCGTTTGATATTCGCGAGGGCGAAATCCGGGCGATCATTGGGCCAAACGGCGCGGGCAAGTCCTCGATGCTGAATGTGATCAACGGGTTTTATCATCCGCAAGAAGGCGAAATTTGGTTCCACGGCGCCAAGCGTGGTCCGATGAAACCGCATGAAGTCGCCTATCAAGGTATCGCGCGGACCTTTCAGAACATCGCATTGTTCAACGGTATGACGACGCTCGACAATATCATGACGGGCCGTTTGACCCATATGAAATCCGGGATGCTGGCGCAGGCGATCTGGAAGGGCAAGGCCGAGCGTGAGGAAACTGAACACCGCGAAGCTGTTGAAAAGATAATTGATTTCCTTGAAATTCAGGCAATCCGCAAAACCCCAGTGGGCCGTCTTCCCTATGGTTTGCAAAAACGGGTCGAACTCGCACGCGCCTTGGCTGCGGAGCCAAAGCTGCTGTTGCTGGACGAACCAATGGCGGGCATGAACGTCGAGGAAAAAGAGGACATGTCCCGCTTTATCCTGGACGTGAACGACGAATTTGGCACGACGATTGCCCTGATCGAACACGACATGGGCGTGGTCATGGATATTTCCGACCGGGTTGTCGTGATGGATTATGGCAAGAAAATCGGCGACGGTACCCCGTCCGAGATTCTGGCCAATCAGGAAGTGATCGACGCCTATCTGGGGGTTGCTCATGACTGAGAAAACAAACCGAAGGTCCGGCAACTTGAAACTCGGCCCACTAATTGATCTGCAAATGACCCCGATACAGGGTTCGGGACGCGGTGAAACACCCGCAATGGGAGGCACATATGCCTGATCAACTACTTTTCGCCATCGAGGTGACACTTAACGGGCTGATGACTGGCGTGATGTATTCGCTGGTTGCGCTCGGCTTTGTGCTGATCTTCAAGGCCTCTGGGATTTTCAATTACGCACAAGGGGTTATGGCGCTTTTTGCGGCCCTGACACTGGTCGGCATTCAAAACGGTCAGGTGCCGTTTTCCCATCTCATCAACGCGATTTTTGGCACAGAAGTGTATAGCTTTGGCTGGAAAGTCCCGGCGTTCCTGGCGATCATTCTGACGCTTGGCGTGATGGTGCTCTTTGCCATTATCGTGGAGCGATACATCCTCAAACATCTGGTCAACCAGGAACCGATTATCCTGTTTATGGCGACGATCGGGCTGGCCTATTTTATGGAAGGCCTAGGCGATCTGATGTGGGGAGCGGACATCAAAAAGCTGGATGTCGGCCTGCCGCAGGGTATCTCCATTGCAATTGATGACACGACCTTCAACTGGTTTGGCTATGGGTTCTTCATCGACCGTCTTGATATAGCCGCCACCATTATCGCCGGCATTCTTGTCGCTGTCCTGATCCTTTTTGCGCAATATACCAAACAGGGACGGGCCATGCGTGCGGTTGCAGACGACCATCAGGCGGCCTTGTCGGTAGGCATTTCGCTGCGGTTTATCTGGGTCGTTGTCTGGTCGGTTGCAGGCTTTGTGGCACTTGTCGCGGGCATCATGTGGGGGGCGAAATCGGGGGTTCAGTTCTCGCTGTCCCTTATCGCGCTGAAGGCATTGCCGGTTTTGATGCTTGGCGGCTTTACCTCGATCCCCGGAGCCATTGTTGGTGGCTTGATCATTGGGGTAGGCGAGAAGCTCTTTGAATTTGCCATCGGCCCGATGATCGGTGGCGCAACAGAAAACTGGTTCGCCTATGTTTTGGCGCTGCTGTTCCTCGTCTTTCGGCCTCAAGGTCTGTTCGGCGAAAAAATCATCGAGAGGGTCTAACCAATGCTGTATCGCGAATCCGGTGATTTCAAGACGACTTACGTTGAAGATAGCCAAACGTTTCCCATCAAGTTCGACCGCGTTGGCTACTTTGTGCTGCTTGCCTTTGCCTTTCTGGTCGTACCGTTTTTTATCACGGACTATATGGCCAATGCCGTTCTGGTGCCCTTTCTGATCTGGGCGGTCATCGCCATCGGATTGAACATTCTGGTCGGTTACTGCGGGCAGGTAAGTCTTGGCACCGGTGGTTTCATGGCCGTTGGCGCTTATGCAAGCTACAAGATCATGACTTCGTTTCCTGATCTCAACGTCGTCATAAGCGTGATCCTTGCAGGCCTTGTCACAGCGCTGGTGGGCGTGCTCTTTGGCATTCCATCGCTCCGGATCAAGGGATTTTACCTTGCGGTGGCAACCCTTGCCGCGCAGTTCTTCTTGGTCTGGCTCTTCAACAAGGTGCCATGGTTTTACAATTATTCTGCGTCCGGTCAGATCAACGTACCCGAACGGAAACTGTTTGGCCTGGTCATCACGGGTCCGCATTCCGAGGCTTGGGTCAAATATCTGTTCTGCTTGATCTTTGTGGTCGCCGTCGCCTGGATTGCGCGAAACCTGACCCGTGGCAATATCGGCCGTAAATGGATGGCCATTCGGGATATGGATATCGCCGCCGAGATCATCGGCGTGAACCCCCTGACCACCAAGCTGAGCGCCTTTGCCGTTTCGTCCTTCTTTGTCGGGATCGGTGGCGCGTTGTTCTTTTCGGTCTATCTTGGTGCCGTCGAAGTGGGCGAGGCGTTTGGAATCAACCAATCCTTCATCGCACTATTCATGATCATCATCGGTGGTTTGGGCTCGATCTTCGGATCCTTTGCCGGTGCGGCCTTCATGATCCTGATGCCGGTGCTTTTGAAAAACGTGCTTGTGACAGGTCTGAATTGGCCAACGGATATTGCGGCTCATTTCGAGTTTATAATCGTCGGTGGTCTGATCATCGTGTTTTTGATCCTCGAGCCGCACGGGTTGGCCCAGCTATGGCGGATCATCAAAGAGAAACTTCGTCTTTGGCCCTTCCCGCACTAGGGCAGGCCTAAAACCTGCGGTGGGTTTCTCCGCCGCTTAACAGTCGTAAATCCAAGGGAGGAGATCGACATGAAACTAACCAAACTCGCAGCAGTTGCTGCAGTTGCCCTGACGGCGGCAAGCCCTGTGATGGCGGAACTTGTGTTCCCATCGCTGAGCTATCGTACGGGTCCATATGCGGCAAACGGCATTCCATTTGCTGATGGCTATGCTGACTACTTCACGCTTGTTAACGAGCGTGACGGTGGTATCGGCGGCGTTCCGGCACGTCTGCTGGAATGTGAAACTGGTTATAACACCCAAAAAGGGGTTGAGTGCTACGAGGCCACAAAGGGCGAAGGCGCACTAATCTATCAACCGCTTTCCACCGGTATTACATACCAGTTGATCCCAAAAGCTTCGGCTGACGGCATTCCTGTGCACTCCATGGGCTATGGTCGGACATCCGCTGCAAACGGCAAAGTATTCGAGTGGATCTTCAACTATCCGGTCAACTACTGGAATGGGGCATCCCACGCGGTCAACCATGCCATGGATGACTCTGGTGGCAGCCTTGAAGGCAAGAAAATCGCGCTGGTTTACCACAACTCGGCCTACGGCAAAGAGCCGATCCGGACCCTGCAGGAACTGTCTGCCAAGCACGGCTTTGAGCTTATGGAAGTGCCCGTTGACCACCCCGGTCAGGAGCAGAAATCCCAGTGGCTGCAAATCCGTCAGCAAAAGCCTGATTATGTCTTCATGTGGGGCTGGGGCGTTATGAACCAGGTCGCCATTCAGGAAGCTGCGAACATCCGTTTCCCGATGGACAAGTTCATCGGCATCTGGTGGTCCGGTTCTGAAAATGACGTGAAACCAGCAGGCGATGCCGCCGATGGCTACAAAGCGTTGACGTTCCACTCGGCAGGTGATGGCCTTCCGGTATTTGACGACATCCAGAAGTATGTTGTCGATGCTGGCAAAGCAGCCGGTTCTGGCGATCAAATCGGTACGGTTCTCTATAACCGTGGCATGTATGCAGCGATGCTTGCAGTTGAGGCTGCAAAAACCGCACAAGCGATCCACGGAACAGCAGATATCACACCGGCCATGATGCGTGACGGTATGGAAGCGCTGGAAATGACTGCGGCCAAAATGGAAGGTCTGGGCATGGCGGGCTTTGGTCCTGAGTTCAAAGTTGACTGTGCCAACCACGGTGGTCCGGGTCTTGGTGCTGTTCAGCAATGGGATGCAGCCGCTGGTCAGTGGAACATGATCACGGAATTCGGGGCATCCGACATGGATGTCATCGGTGGTCTGATCGCCGAAGATTCCGCGGCCTACGCTGCTGAGGCCAATATCTCCGAGCGTTGCAACTAAGCGCTTTGCGATGATCCGGGGCTTGATCCGGGATCACTAAAATAAACGGATGCGCCGCAATAGGCGCATCCACCCCAAGGACAGAGGTCCCGGATCAGGTCCGGGACAGGCTAGGAAAAGACAATGCTGGACGCCGGAAAAACCCAAGAGACCCTGCTGGAGGTCAATAACATCGAGGTGATCTACAATCACGTGATCCTCGTGTTGAAAGGCGTCAGTCTGAACGTCCCCAAAGGCGGTATCACCGCATTGCTGGGCGGCAATGGTGCCGGCAAGACAACGACTTTGAAAGCGGTCTCCAACCTGCTGCATTCCGAACGCGGCGAAGTGACAAAAGGTTCGATCAAGTATCGCGGAGAATCGATTGCCGATTCCAACCCGTCTGATTTGGTGAACCGGGGTGTCATTCAGGTCATGGAAGGCCGCCATTGTTTCGAGCATCTGACAGTCGAGGAAAACCTCCTGACGGGTGCCTACACGCGCAAAGACGGGAAGGCTGCGATCAATCAGTCGCTGGACCTCGTTTACTCTTATTTCCCGCGCCTGCGTGAGCGTCGCAAAAGTCAGGCAGGCTATACATCCGGCGGCGAACAACAAATGACGGCGATTGGCCGAGCGTTGATGTCCAACCCCGAAACCATTCTTTTGGACGAACCCTCCATGGGTCTGGCGCCGCAGCTGGTTGAAGAGATCTTCGGGATCGTCAAAGATTTGAACGAAAAGGAAGGCGTGTCCTTTCTGTTGGCTGAACAGAACACCAACGTGGCACTGCGGTTTGCCCATTACGGTTACATCCTGGAAAGCGGGCGCGTCGTGATGGACGGGCCAGCCGCTGAATTGCGAGAAAACCCGGATGTGAAGGAATTCTACCTTGGCGTTTCCGAAGAAGGACGGAAATCTTTCCGCGACGTGCGGTCCTACCGCCGCCGGAAGCGCTGGTTGAGTTGATGCAAAAACAGCAGGCAACGTGCCGGACAAAGACGCCGGGCAGGACAGGTGCGAAATCTGTCCAGGCTATGGGACCGGGCTTGCAGCGTCGAAAGAATGGGCAATTTCAAGGGATTGCCGAATAACGCAGGAGTTGGGCTGGGACATGATTGTCTTGCTTGCACATACATCAAATGCTTGGCCGACCTTCCGACGGCCGGGTTTTGAGTATTTTTGCAAAAGAGAAATGAAGCCCGCCCTAGAGCCCGAGATCGTGGCGCAGTTCGTTGATGGTTTCCAGCGCCTCCGCACGGGTGTTGCGGATATTGGGGCGAAAGTCCTGGCTTTCGGCACGCAGACGAATTTCAGCCTCGGTTTCCGATCCGGTCGCGTAGCGAACCGATCCCAGACCGTGATTGATGTTCAGTCTCTTGCCACGCTGGGCGTAACGGATCCAGGCCTCCGGATTGATCCGGCATTGATTGTAGTCCACCAGAAAGAACCACTTGCTGGCCGTCTCGGCGATACAGGCCTCGATGAAATCATAGAACATGTCGACATCCAGCGAATGCGCAAAGGTGATGTTGGAGAAATCGACCTCCATGACCTTGTTGCGTTCGTCAAATTTCAGACGGGCAACAAAATCCTCTTCGGTGAAGCTGGGGTCATGAACAATTTTCGCGAGGCGCGTGGAGGGCAGGGATTTCAACCGCTCCAGCGCGTCAAGCCGGTCGGAAAAGAGATTGGCGTCAAATGCCTCGGTTTCCGAGCGTCGGGCGATTTCGGCTTTAGTTTCTTCCGACGGATCAAAGCGTACGGAACCCTGGCTATGGGCCAGATTCAGCGTCTTGCCGCGTTGGCCAAAGGCAATCCAGGCCGCTGGTTCGATACGGGTGTTGTGGTAGTTCACCAGAAAGAACCAATGGTTTTCGCCGGTTTCGGCAATTCGATCTTCAAGGCGATCGTAGAAGTCGTTCACGTCTCTGGACGTGGCGAACGTATAGTTCGAAAAATCAACCTCCATCACCTCAAGGTCGAGGTGAAAGAGAATCCGGTCGTCGAGCGCGGCATTCATCGCGAAACCCTTTCGCGTAACTTGCGACTCTCCCCGGATTTCTCCGCGTTGTTTAGGGGATGCCCCCAGCTACGGCTATCCCACATTGCAAAACTGCGAGATTGTGCCGCAGTGCAGCAAAATATCAGGAAAGAGAAAGATGGCAAAGCATTTTGATACGCTTGAAACCCGCACCAGCGATGCCCGCGAGGCTGATCTTGCGGCGGCGTTGCAAGACCTTCTGGCGGGGATTTCAACTGCCCCGCAAGACTGGAAAGACGCCGCTGCAACAGTGCGTTCGACCGCTGATCTGACGTCCCTGCCGGTTTTGCGCAAGTCCGATCTTGCGGGTTGGCAAAAAGCGCGGCCGCCATTTGGGGGAATTGCCGTCAACAATGTTGCCCATGTGTTTCAAAGCCCGGGTCCGATTTATGAACCGGGCGGCATCAGCCACGATTGGTGGCGGATGGGGCGGTTTCTTCACGCGCTGGGCATTGGAACTGGTGACATTGTTCAGAACTGTTTTTCTTATCACATGACCCCCGCGGGCATGATTTTCGAAAACGGCGCGCGGGCCGTTGGGGCAACCGTGTTTCCAGCAGGAACCGGGCAGACCGCTTTGCAGGTGCAAGCGGCCTGCGATCTTGGAGTGACGGCCTATGCTGGCACGCCGGATTATCTGAAGATGATCCTAGATAAGGCCGATGAACTGGGCACCGATCTGTCAAAAATCACCCGTGCCGCGGTTGGCGGTGGGGCCTTGTTCCCTTCACTCAGGGCGGAATATGCGGATCGCGGGATCCAGTGTTTGCAAAGCTATGCAACCGCAGATGTCGGCAATATCGCCTATGAAAGCCCGGCGATGGAGGGCATGATATTGGATGAAAAGGTGATCGTCGAAATCGTAACCCCGGGGACCGGCGATCCGGTTGCCGAAGGCGAGGTCGGCGAAGTTGTTGTGACCAACCTGAACCCGGATTATCCGCTGATCCGTTTTGCAACCGGCGATCTCAGCGCCTTTCTGGCGGGGCAAAGTCCTTGTGGCCGCACCAACAAGCGCATCAAGGGTTGGATGGGTCGCGCCGATCAGACGACCAAGATCAAGGGTATGTTTGTGCGTCCTGAACAGGTTGCGGCACTGGTTGCCGCAGAAAAAGCGGTTTTGAAGGCACGCGTGATTGCCCTGCGCGAAGGTGAAAGGGACGCGATGACCGTGCAAATCGAGGTGGATGGCGAAATTGATCCCGCGTCACTTGAAAAGTCCGTGATCGAGACTCTGAAACTCAAAGGAAATGTGGTAGTCGTAAACCCTGGCACGCTGCCAAATGACGGAAAGGTCATCGACGACCAGCGCGCTTACGATTGATTGTTAGCGACAGTTTGGGGGGTATCATGTTGCGTTTGAGTTTAACGTCGCTGGTGGCGGCGTTGGTTACGGTGGTGACGGCTTCGGTGGCGATTGCCGATGTGGCTTTGGTGATCGGCAACCGGAAATATCAACGTGCCGGTTGGATGTATGATGCCGGCAAGGCACTTGGGACGGTGTCGGATTTCCGCAATCTTGGATATGATGTGTTGTCCGGACGCGATCTGGGCATAGAGCAAACCCGTCGCATTTTACAAGGTATGATGGAGCGGATTGACGATTCCGAGCGTGTTGCCGTGGTGTTGAACGGCCATTTCGTTCACACCGAAAACGACACCTGGTTTGTACCTGTCGATGCCAATTCAGTGAACCGGATCAGCATCAACTTTGAAGGAATTTCACTTAGGGCGTTGTTGGATATCCTTGGCACCAAACCCGGTGGTGCCTCGCTTTTCCTTGGAACCTTTCCGCGCGACATTCGCCTTTCGCAAGGGATGGAGCGGGGGATTGGTGATCTGGACATTCCTCAGGGGGTCTTTGTTGCAACCGGTAAGCCCGACGACATCGCGCAAACCCTCAGCCGGGATTTTCTGAAACCAGGCGTTAATATCGCGGAGGCTTTGGCGAATGCCCCTGAATCCGTTCGCGGCCAGGGATTTATTTCGGCGCGATCGGGTCTTGGACCGACCCAAGACAACAGCCGGAACAACAGTTTGGCGATGGAAGAAGGATTTTGGCGGGCAATGGCTGCCATAGGCACCGAGCAGGCGATACAACTCTACCTCAGCACATATCCAAATGGAGCCTTTGTTGCGGATGCCAATGCCTTCCTGCAGGCACAGGTTAAACAGACCCCGATTGAAAAGGCCCGTGAGGCTGAGGCACGCTTGAACCTCTCACGCGCAGAGCGTCGCGCCATTCAGGAGAACCTGTCGCTGCTTGGATATGATACCCGAGGAATTGACGGTGTTTTCGGGCGAGGCAGTCGCGGCGCAATCTCCGCCTGGCAGGGCGATCAGGATATGGAGGCGACAGGGTATTTGGAACGTCGCCAGATCAACCGGTTGGAGCGGCAGGCAAAACGCAAGGCCGAGATCCTTGCCGAGGAAGCCCGCCGCAAACAGATCGCTTTAGAAGAGGCGGATCGCGCGTTTTGGGAAAGCTCCGGCGCACAAGCCAGCAACGAACGCGGACTGCGACGTTATTTGCGGCGATACCCTGATGGCCTGTTCTCGGACGTTGCCGAACTCAGACTGGAAGCGATCGAAGAAGCTAAGGGAAACCAGATTTCAGCATCGGAACGGCAATTCTGGGAAAGCGCATCGGCGGCGGACAATATCGTCTCCTATCGCGCATACCTGAGCAATTACCCGCAAGGCGCCTTTGCTGAGGAGGCCGAAGCCCGGCTGGCAAAACTGACCGAAGAGGAAGAAAACGCAGCACTGATCGAGGCCGCCAAAAAAGAGGAAGCTGATCTGCGTATGAACACCTTTGGGCGGGTTCTGGTGGAACGGCAGTTGATCGCCCTTGGCTTTGATGCAGGCAATCCTGATGGGAAATTCGACAAGAAATCCCGCAAGGCGATCCGACAGTTCCAACGGACCCGTGGATTTTCGGTTACCGGCTATCTGACACGCCAGACCGTTGTGCGGCTGATTGCAGAGGCGGGCGGCGGTTAAAAGCATTTATGAGGGGCGGCGTTCAGTTCGCCGCCCCGATCAATTTTGCTTTGGCCAGGCGTAACAGGTCGCGGTCTTCGATGTCGCGATTAAGCTTTAGCATTTCGCCCACCAGATTCTTCGCCAGTCCTTTGTGCTCTAGCTGAGGCGGCAAAAGGTCGTCGATGACTGCCTGCGGGACGTGCAGTTGATCCAATAGGCTGGTTGCGGGACCAAATCGCAGATCCTGAGTGGCCTCCAGACTTTGCGAAACAACCCCAGCCGGGCGGGCTTTGCGTCCGATCTCCGCCAGAACATTTTCGAAATTTGCGGCTTGCAGATATTGCTGCTGAAAGTCAGCGAAAGGCGTGATCAACCGACCGTCCAGAACGTGATGCCGATAAAGGCTCGAAACCCAAGGGTCCGGCTTTCGCGTCGTATAGTGAAATGAAACGCTGGTTTCTGGTCCAAACTGTGCCAAAGCCACGCGGCAAAGCTCCTTCGCAATGAGCGGGGCCGCGCCATAGTTGGGCACATCGTTCAACCCTGGCATCGGGCCGGCCAAATCTTCGGCAAACAACAGATAGGTTGTGGCAGGTTGCGCTGCTATCCTTTGAACATCCGCGCGAAACGCCTGACGCATTTCATTTCGTCGCAAGGGGCCGGGGCGCGTTCCAAAGGCATGTGCCGCACTATTGGCATCCCGCATGTTCCATTTGAAAACCATCCGACAAAAGGGGGCCAAGGCCTGTTCGTTCTGCCTGAAAAAGCTCTGAATACTTTTGTTGCCCGTCTTGTGGAAACCAGCCTGAACAAGAACTCTTGTCATGACGGATCAGCGGCGATTGATCTGCAAATTGCTGGCCGCAAAACAATGGCTCCGAAAGAGGACTATCGCCGCAGAACCTAAGTTTGGCTGACTATGCTGTCAATGTGTGGCGCGGGTGACGACCCCATAAGCGCGTGATCGCGATGCCAATGTCAGATCGAGGCTTTCAATCGCACTTTCTACGCTTCCGGCCTTGGCATAGGCATCAAGGTCCACAAGCGCCTGCCAGATCGGATAGGAAACCTCATGCGTATTTGCGGCTGCCAAGCGTTCGTCGATCGCGTCGCCAGTCGCCGCCCGGTCCGCGCGCATTTGCCGGACTACAAGATCGCGGGCGGGGCCGACAACCACATGGCTATCGGTCAGATCAGGTATCAGTGAGTTCAGGAAACGCGAGCCGGGCAAAATTCTCGCGATGAACCGTGGGATGATACGACCGGGTTTGGCTTGATTCCGGATGGTGGTTTCGTAAAGCGCATATTCGTAATCAAGTCCCCAGCGAATTTTGGTGACAAGTTCGCTCATTTCAGCCGGCGTTGCATCATTCGGCGTCTTGGCAAGCATCGCCTCGATCTGTAGCTCATCGTTGAATGGACATTGCAACAAACGTTCAGCAAGCCGCCCTTTCTTTGGGGCAGTGGAAACGAATTGGCCGGGAATCTCGGGATTGCCTGTGCGGCACTGCCAGGCATGGATGACAGATGTGTCCTCAAGCGCCAGTCGGTCCGGGTCGGAGCGCGGCTGGCAAGCGGCAAGCGAAACAACTATTGCCAGACCCCAAATCATCCATTCAAATTTCAATGACACACCCCTTGAAACGGTCGCTCCCTGAAACCTGACTTAGCAAACAGGCTCGATTGCGTGGTGGAAGAACTCGAAGCGGTCATGATTTTGCGGGAAAGTAGTCATAAAAAGACAACAAAAACAATAGTTTGTGCGATTTATCGAAACAATCGTCGCAAATTTGGAATGATTTAACACATATTGCCAAATAGTTAAGAGCGAACGCTGGAACGGTTTTGACCGGTTGACCGATGGAACGTCGAATCACGCCAGACAAAGAAAAAGGGCCGCATCCCTACAGATACGGCCCTCAAATTCAAAATCGCTTGGGGATCAGCCCTGACGTGCCTTGAAGCGCGGCTGGGTCTTGTTGATCACGTAAACGCGGCCCTTGCGGCGCACGACACGGCAGTCGCGATGGCGCGCTTTCAAAGAGCGGAGCGAGTTCTTGACCTTCATGGTCGTTCTCCTAAATCGCGGCGGCGGTGCGCCTGGTTTCTGTTTCGGCCCCGGAATGGGGTGGTGGGCGTAACTGGGATTGAACCAGTGACCCCTTCGATGTCAACGAAGTGCTCTCCCGCTGAGCTATACGCCCGAAAGTTGAGCGGCGCAGCCCGTTCCCAAAAAACGTGGGAATGGGGCAACGCCTGCGTCGGCGTTCTATAGTGGGAGTCGGTTTGGGGTTCAAGAGGGTTTTGGAATTTGAAATGGTGCTTGTCGTATTAAGGGGTTAGAGAACCTTCATGACCCGATTGCCGTTCCGAATTCAGATGCCAGAGACCCGCGATACAGCGGTTGTTTTCGCGTCGCCGCATTCCGGCAGCGAATACCCTTGGGACTTCATTCGCGAAAGCCGTCTGGACGAGGTGACGATCCGCTCGTCAGAGGATGCATTTGTCGATCGTCTCTATTCGGCGGCACCGGATTTCGGCGCGCCGCTGCTCTCAACGGACGTGCCGCGCGCCTACGTTGATTTGAACCGCTCAGCGGAGGAGCTTGACCCCGCGCTGATCAGCGGCGTTCGCCAAACCGGTCATAACCCGCGCATCAGTTCGGGACTTGGCGTGATCCCGCGGGTCGTCGCGAACGGTCGGGAAATCCGCAGTGGCAAAATCTCGGCCCGCGAAGCGCAGGAACGCCTGAGCCTCTTTTACCACCCTTATCACGCCAAGCTGTCCGAATTGTTGCAGGAAGCCCGCGCCGCCCATGGGTTTTCATTGCTGTTTGACTGTCATTCCATGCCAAGCGATGCGCTGCTTGGCATGACTTTTCCCAATGGCGTCCGCCCGGAAATCGTCCTTGGTGACAGGTTTGGCGTATCCTGCGCACCAGCAATTATCGAGGCTGCCGAAACGGCGTTTGTCGCCGAAGGGTTCCGGGTGTCACGCAACCTGCCTTTTGCAGGCGCGTTTGTTGCGCAGCAATATGGCCGCCCTTCTTCGGCCCAGCATTGTGTGCAGATCGAAATTGACCGCTCGATTTATATGAACGAGGGCGATCTGACCCCACGCGACGATTTTGATCTGGTCCAGGCGCGGTTGTCCAAAGTGATCCAGCGGCTCACCGAATTGGGCCGCACCGAAGAATTGCGCGAGGCCGCTGAATAAAGCGGCTGTGGGGGGCCTGCTATCTTGGTCTCGAACCTCAACGCAACGAACGTCCTTTCAGAATGGCACCATCTCCAAACTTCGCACGAATCGAGTCAGAAGCGCGTTCCGCCTTTTCGCGCCGCTGGGCGTCCGGTTCCAGCAGGTTGCCAATGGTTTCCGCAGTTTCCCGAGGCTCCAGATGGCTAAGGCCAACACCGATCAGACGAAACGGACCTTTGTCGATAACGCCATCCAGCAAACCACGCGCTACTGCGTAAATCCGATCAGCAACCTGTGTCGGGTCATATAGTGAGGTTCTTCGCGTCAAAACCTTATGATTGGATTGCTTGACCTTCAGCGTCACAACCCGACCATTCCAGTTTTTCACCTTGGCACGATCCGCCACTTTTTCCGCCAGCCGCCAGATATGACCGTCCAGAACTGACAGAGCGCTGGTGTCTTCAAAAAACGTGGTCTCATTGGAAATGGATTTCACCGGTGCATTGTTTGAAACCCGCCGATAATCCATGCCGCGTGCCAAATGCCAAAGCCTGTCACCCATCTGACCATAACGCGCACCAAGGTCTTTACGATCCCAACGGATAAGATCGGTAAACGTGCGTATCCCATCCTTTTCAAGCGTTGCCTGAAATGCCTTGCCAACGCCCCAGATCAGGCTAACAGGCTTGTTCTTTAGAAACTCGTCCGTGTCGGCCACGCCGATCACCGAAAAACCCCGAGGCTTGTCCAGATCAGAGGCGATTTTGGCGAGAAACTTGTTGTGGCTGAGCCCTATGGACCCGGAAACCCCGATCTCTTCCTCCATACGTTTCACTAGGCGGGCAAGCTGCAAAGCGGGTGGGGCGCCGTGCAGTCTCGTGGTGCCGCTCAGATCCAAAAACGCCTCGTCAAGGGAAAGCGGTTCGATGACGGGTGTCAGTTCCTGCATCATTTCCATGATGGCGCGGGAGGTTTCGACATAAACGCCCATCCGGGGACGCACGACCACGGCTTCGGGGCAAAGTTTGAGGGCCTGAAACATCGGCATAGCCGAGCGCACACCCTTGATCCGCGCGATATAACATGCAGTTGAAACAACCCCGCGCTGTCCGCCGCCAATGATCACCGGTTTGTCACGCAAATCGGGGTTATCGCGCTTTTCAACGCTGGCATAGAAGGCATCGCAATCCATATGCGCAATCGAAAGATCAGCCAGCTCGGAATGCGCAACCACCCGAGGCGAGCCGCAAGAGGGGCAACGCGCTTTCGGTTGGATTTCAGACAAGCAGTCGCGACAAAGGGCTGGCATATCTTCAATTACTGCTCTTTATCTCGGGCAATCAAGTGAAAGCAGGCAGCTTTGGGCTTGGCGGGCAAGCGAAATACGCTAAGGTCACCGCATTCAAAACCGGGGGAATACATGAATACGGATGATCTGACATCGCAGCTGACCGGGGGCGATGTTGTCGCCTTTCTCTTGGCGGCTTTCATTATTCTGTGCATCTATCTGGGTGTTCGTATTGTGCCGCAGTCCGAAAAATACGTGGTCGAACGCTTTGGCCGCCTGCAAAAAGTACTTGGTCCCGGGATCAACTTTATCGTGCCGTTTCTTGACCGCGTGCGCCACAAGGTTTCAATTCTGGAACGCCAACTGCCCACAGCCACACAGGATGCGATTACATCTGACAACGTGCTGGTGCAGGTGGATACCTCTGTTTTTTACCGCATTCTGGAGCCTGAAAAGACGGTTTACCGGATCCGCGATGTGGATGCCGCCATTGCGACCACGGTGGCAGGGATAGTGCGCTCGGGTATCGGTGAAATGGAACTGGACGAGGTGCAATCCAACCGCCAGGGCCTGATCAGCCGGATCAAACAGCAGGTAGCCGACGCGGTTGATGATTGGGGGATCGAGGTGACGCGGGCGGAAATTCTGGATGTGAACCTTGATCAGGCAACACGCGATGCCATGTTGCAGCAGTTAAATGCCGAACGTGCCCGCCGCGCCCAGGTCACCGAGGCCGAAGGCACCCGCCGCGCCGTCGAACTGGCCGCCGATGCCGAATTATATGCCGCCGAACAAGCTGCCAAAGCCCGCCGCGTTTCAGCGGATGCGGAGGCTTATGCGACCGAAGTTGTGGCCAAAGCGATCAAGGACAACGGGCTGGAGGCCGCGCAATACCAGGTCGCGCTTAAACAGGTAGAGGCGCTAACGGCTGTCGGCAAAGGAAATGGTAATCAGACGGTCATCTTGCCCGCCAATGCTCTTGATGCTTTTGCCGACGCCTTCAAGATGTTGAAAGGTGCAAAATGATCTGGTCGATCTGGTGGGTCTGGCTGTCAGCCGCCTTGATTTTGGCGATAGTCGAAGTCGCGGTGCCGGGGTTCATTTTCCTCGGATTTGCAATTGGCGCAGCCGTTGTTGGCGTGCTCCTGATGTTAGGCTTGACGTTTGTGCTTTCCTGGTTGCTGGTGGTTTTCGCCGTTATTTCACTGATTTCCTGGATCGTTCTTCGACGCACGATCGGAATTAGACGCGGTCAGGCACGTACGTTCCATCACGACATCAATGAAGACTAAACGACGTTCCCTAGCGTCCGGAAATCATCTTTCGCGCCAGCTTGAGGCTTTCGCCCTTCACAAGCCAACTAAGCGCAAACGCCCAGACGGCCAGCGTTTCCAGCCAGAATAGCCAGTCCGGGAAAGGACCATGATCAGGCCCCGGAAAGGGGAGCCATTTGATCAGAGCGATTGCACCAATGGAAGCGAAAATCGTCCAGCCACAAATGACATAAATTCGGTTGCGGAAGACCTTTTCGGCAGACCAGTCTTCGCGCGGCGTGCCGGACCGGGTGAATTTCCACAGCGAAAACACGCCCAGACAGCCCAGAAATGTGGCCGCAGACAAAAAGTGAAGGATTGATACAACATCAGTCCAGCCGCGCAGATCAAGGATGCTGTCGGGACGAAACAAAAAACCGTCCGTCGGAAGAAAGGCGACGCCAAGTGCTGCGATGGCCGTTATGCGGGCTAGTTTCAGGTCCGAGATTATCTCGTCTTCCTGCGGGGTATAACCACGGTAGCTGAACAAAAAGATAGCAATTGCCGATAGCCCACCAACCAGAATATCGCCAAAAGTCGTGGAATAAAACGCGCTGATCGACGGGCGAATGTCGCCCCGTAGCCCGCCGATCACGATGAAGGCGGCAGGGATCATGAAGCCCAAAGCCCCGACAGCGACCCTTAAGCCTTGGTAGGAGGCGGCGTGGTCTTCGGGGGTTCTGCTCGGAGGGGCCGGGGTCGCCATGGGTTCGCTCCAAACGCAAATGTCAAAACTAGGGGCAGGGCGGTTAGTTGGCCAACCGCTTGGTACTATGACCCAACTCTACCATAAGCTGCGCAACGCGCCAAATGTTAAGGCAGACTTTTGATGACCGCACATGCAGCAGCCCTGGGGTCCGCGGCCTGCCAGATCGGTCGCCCGATCACCACATGATCGGCCCCCGCAGCAATTGCTTCGGCAGGTGTCGCAACCCGTTTTTGATCACCCAAGGCCGCACCTTCGGGACGCACGCCTGGTGTGACGATCAGCTTTCCCTTGGCTTCGGGCAGGGCGCGGATCATCGCCGCTTCTTGCGGCGAGGCGATGACGCCATCGGCACCCGCATCAAGCGCAATACGGGCGCGTTCCACAACAAGGTCTCCGATTTTCCCCTTTTTGATCAGCGCGGCATCAAGATCAGCGCGATCCAGTGACGTCAGGATCGTCACCGCCATTATCTTGGTGACCCGCTCGCCGCGTCCTTTTACGGCCGACCGCACGACATGGGGGTCGCCATGGACGGTCAGCAAATCCAGATCGTATTGCGCCAGCCCCCGCACCGCAGCCTCAACCGTCGCACCGATGTCAAAAAGCTTCATATCCAGAAAGACCCGCTTTCCGGCGTTTTTCAACTCATCCGCCAACGCGAGCCCGCCACCCGTCAACATGCCGAGACCGATTTTGTAAAACGAAACATCATCGCCCAGCCTTTCGACCAACGCAAGCGCGTCCATTGCGTTTGGCGTATCAAGGGCGACGATCAGGCGGTCATCTGGCATGAGAAATCCTTTGGCTGGGTAGTTCCGTCCTCTTACGGTGCGAATGGAATTGCGGCAAGGTGGGGCGATGGGATTGAAACAGATACTCGCGCGTTTTGACGGCAAGCACGTTCATGAATTGCGTGAAGCAGCGGCGACTATGTCCGACGCCGAGATTACTGAACTGCCGGCATTTTGCGGCGGCGAACACGCCGTTGCTGCGACTTGGCTGGTAAAACATCTGCTTGAAACGGGACGGCCCACGGATTTTGCGCAGGCGTTTGCTCATCTGAGCGGGGAACTGCCGTGGGAAGCCCAGCTTCATCTGTTGCAATGCGTGCAATTTGCCCCCGATGTAGCGTTGATCCGGCACAAGGAAATCCGCAGTCTTTTGAACCATCCCAAAACTCTTGTCCGGGTCTGGGCGATGGATGCGTTCGTGCGGATCTGGCAGGTTGATCCGTTGCTCGCCAAAGAAGCCCCGGCACTGGTCCATGCCGCCTTGCAAGATAAATCCGCATCGCTCAGGGCCAGGGCACGTCATTTGGCAGGTATTACCGGTACTCAGCCGTAAATGTGCCGCATATCAGGGGCTTCGGTGCAATACATATGCACCCAGATATAGGTGTGCTGAAACAACGCCAGAATAAGCGCATTCCAGGAGCCAAACAAAAGCGCGATCCCGGTTAGTCCGAAAAATACGACACCATACATACCATTGGAGGTGTATTTGAAGATCCCCTTGTCCACCATTGGCAGGGCCGCGATCTCGTCGCGAAAATGATCTCCGCCAAGTGCGCGGGGCAGGGTGAAATGCAACAACGTTGAATGCATCCCCCAGACGGCACAGCCAAGCAGAACAAGACCGATCCCGATTTCAATTCCGCGATAGCTGGTGATTGGAAAATCATCCGCCCAGCCAGTCATGATCAGCGTCAGAGGTCTTGCGATCAGAAGCGGCATGAAGATCGCCGCCCAGATCTTCATATCTGCGGCGCCAAACAAACGTGTCATCAGATTGCGATGCAATTGCACCCTGAAAACCAGCGCCACGATGAACTGATGCAGAATTGCCAGCCAGATACTGAGGGTCGCCCAACCAATGGTGCTCAATCCCAGCAACCGGCTGTTACTGTCTTGAAACAGAGAAAACGCACCAAGTGTCATCAGCAACGTCATTGCCAGATGCTGCGCCTGGCCCTCAAACAGATCGCGGGTCCGGCTGTTTGCGCGGATGTCGTCGAGACGGGTCATGGCACACTCCTATATGGCGGCTGTTTGAGCGAAGTCTAACCCGGTGCGAAAAACATCGCAAAAGGTCTTGAGGCGGGTGGCCACGCTCCCCATTTAAGGTTCAAAGGCCCATCAAAGCCGTGCCGATTGCGGGCGGTGACAATTCGGGCGCTTATAAAGGAGAGACCCATGAACTTGGACAAGTTCACCGAGCGGTCGCGTGGCTTTGTGCAAGCCGCTCAGACCATCGCCATGCGCGAAAATCATCAACGCATTTTGCCCGAACATCTGCTGAAAGCCCTGCTTGACGATCCCGAAGGGTTGACGGCAAATCTGATCAATTCTGCCGGTGGGGATGCCAAGACAGCCCTTCGTGAAACGGATTTGGCCGTCAGCAAGATCGCCAAGGTCAGCGGTGCGGGCGATCAGATTTATGTCGATACCCAAACCGCCAAAGTTCTGGACGAGGCTGAAAAGCTTGCCGCCAAAGCAGGCGATAGCTTTGTACCCGTGGAACGTATCCTGACGGCGTTGGCGGTCACCAAATCCAAGGCGAAGGACGCGCTGGCGACGGCAGGCGTTTCCGCGCAGGCCTTGAACGGGGCGATCAACGATATTCGCAAAGGCCGCACGGCAGACAGTGCGAGTGCGGAAGATACCTACGAGGCACTGAAGAAATACGCCCGCGATCTGACGGAGGCCGCCCGCGAAGGCAAAATCGACCCGATCATTGGCCGGGACGAGGAAATCCGCCGTGCGATGCAAGTGCTTTCCCGCCGCACCAAGAACAACCCGGTTCTGATCGGTGAGCCCGGCGTCGGGAAAACCGCAATTGCCGAAGGTCTGGCTTTGCGCATTGTAAATGGTGACGTGCCCGAAAGCCTTGAGAACAAGAAACTCATGGCGCTCGATATGGGGGCGCTCATTGCCGGAGCGAAATACCGGGGCGAGTTTGAGGAACGGCTGAAAGCGATCCTGAATGAGGTCACGGCGGCTGCGGGTGAAATCATCCTCTTCATCGACGAAATGCACACGCTTGTCGGAGCTGGCAAATCCGAAGGCGCGATGGATGCCGCCAACCTCATCAAACCGGCCCTTGCCCGTGGGGAGCTGCACTGTGTGGGTGCGACCACTTTGGATGAATATCGCAAACACGTGGAAAAAGACGCAGCCCTTGCGCGGCGCTTCCAACCGGTTGTGATTGCCGAACCGACCGTGACCGACACGATCTCGATCCTGCGGGGGATCAAGGAGAAATACGAGTTGCACCACGGCATCCGGATTTCCGACAGCGCTTTGGTCGCGGCGGCGACCCTGTCACATCGCTATATCACGGATCGGTTTTTGCCGGACAAGGCCATCGACCTGATGGACGAGGCCGCGAGCCGTCTGCGTATGGAGGTCGATAGCAAGCCTGAGGCGCTCGACGCAATTGATCGTGAGCTTTTGCAAAAGCAGATCGAAGCCGAGGCCCTGAAGAAGGAGACCGACACTGCCTCGAAGGATCGTTTGGAGCGGCTGGAGAAAGAGCTTTCCGACCTTCAGGAGCGCTCGTCCGAGATGACCGCCAAATGGCAGGCTGAACGGGACAAACTGGCGGGGGCACGCGACATCAAGGCTGAACTCGAACAGGCTCGCGTTGATTTTGAACAGGCCCGAAGGGCAGGTGACCTCGCAAAGATGGGGGAGCTGCAATATGGCGTCATGCCCGATCTGGAAAAACGTCTGGCCGAGGCCGAGGCATCGGAAGGTGATGTCATGGTTGAAGAGGCCGTGCGCCCGGAACAAATCGCCAGTGTAGTTGAACGTTGGACCGGAATTCCTGTCGACAAGATGCTGGAAGGCGAACGCGAAAAACTGCTGCGCATGGAAGAAGAGATCGGCCGCCGCGTCATCGGTCAGCGGACAGCGGTCACGGCAGTTTCCAACGCCGTGCGCCGGGCGCGGGCGGGGTTGAATGACCCGAACCGACCGCAGGGCTCGTTCCTTTTCCTTGGGCCCACCGGTGTTGGCAAGACCGAGCTGACGAAAGCGCTGGCCGAATTCCTCTTTGACGACGATACCGCCATGGTGCGGGTCGATATGTCAGAGTTTATGGAAAAACACTCTGTCGCCCGTCTGATCGGCGCACCTCCGGGCTATGTTGGCTACGACGAAGGCGGCGTGCTGACCGAAGCGGTGCGCAGACGTCCCTATCAGGTTGTACTGTTTGACGAGGTTGAAAAAGCCCACCCCGATGTCTTTAACGTGCTGTTGCAAGTGCTTGATGACGGTGTTCTGACCGATGGTCAGGGGCGCACAGTGGACTTTAAACAGACGTTGATCATCCTGACGTCGAACCTTGGATCTCAGGCGCTCAGCATTTTGCCGGAGGGTGAGGATTCATCAAAAGCCAGATCTGAGGTGATGGACGCGGTGCGGGCGCATTTCCGGCCCGAGTTCCTGAACCGTCTGGACGAGATTGTCCTGTTTGACCGGTTGAGCCGGGATAACATGGACGGGATCGTGGACATCCAACTGGCGATCCTTGGCCAACGTCTGGAAGGGCGCAAGATCACGCTGGAGATAGACGAAAAGGCGCAAAACTGGTTGGCCTCGCAGGGGTATGATCCGGTTTATGGGGCGCGGCCTTTGAAACGGGTGATCCAGCGTGCCCTGCAGGATCCGCTGGCAGAGTTGCTGTTAGGTGGTGAGGTTCTGGATGGCGCGGATGTCGAGGTTTCGCTTGATGATGCGGGATTGGTGATCAACGGTCAGTCCCGGGGCGATACCAAACCCGAAGGTATTCCGCTGCAATAAGCGGCAGTTCCGAGCAAGCACTGGCGGAAGGCCCTTCAAAGGGCCTTCCGCTGCGAAATTCTTGCGTTGTTCGGTTTCTCGGCTATGGTTTCTTCGCCAAAAGGGGGAGAATATCATGACACGCCGCGTAGATGCACTTTTGAACGAATATGGCGAAAGCCATCAGAACGAGACCAACAAGATGGTCCATTGGATTTGTGTGCCGGTCATCGTCTGGACCGTCATGGCGCTGATCTATGAAATCCCGAACCCCGGCTTTTTCAGCGCGGTGCCTTATCTTAGCTGGTTTACCCTGCTGCTGGCACTAACGCTTGTCTACTACATTACGCTCTCGATCCCTCTGGCCATTGGTTTTGCTGTGTTTGGTGCAATCTGCTGGTGGATCATTTTAGCCGTTGACGCCGCCGTTGCCATGCCGCTTTGGCAAGTGGCCCTCATTGTTTTTGTGATCGCCTGGATCGGGCAGTTCTGGGGCCACAAGGTCGAAGGTAAAAAGCCCTCCTTCTTTAAGGATGTTCAATTCCTGATGATCGGCCCCGCATGGCTTATGAGCTTTCTCTACAAGAAACTTGGGATTGCCTACTAAGTATTGAAATATTTCCGACGATTTTGTGAGGCCAGTTGTTTTGCAACTGGCCCTTTGCTTGCGCTAAATCCGGGCAAACAAACATTGGACGGGACCCATGCGCTATAAAAACGAACACAAGTATTCTGAGATCACGCCAAAATCGGTTTTCCTTAATCGCCGCGCCTTTTTGGGCAGCGGCGCTGCGCTGGCGGCTACCGGGGGCATGGCCAAAGCGGCAGTACCCTTTGGCGACGGCGAAAGCCCCAACAGTTTAAACGATATCCGGTCCTACAATAACTTCTACGAATTTGGCACCGGGAAGGACGACCCTTCGCGTTATGCCGCCGCGCTGACAACCTCGCCGTGGTCGATCAAGGTTGACGGCATGGTAGACAGACCCGGCGTCTACGCGCTCGACGACTTGCTGTCAGGACTGGATGTTCACGACCGCATCTATCGCTTTCGCTGTGTCGAGGCTTGGTCGATGATCATCCCGTGGAACGGCATTCAAATGTCGGACATTCTGAAGAAGGTTGGTGTCAAGCGCGGCGCGAAATACGTTGCCTTCGAAACGCTGAACCGCCCCTCTGAAATGCGGGGGCAAAAGTCCAATTTCATCGACTGGCCTTACCGTGAAGGATTGCGTTTGGACGAGGCGATGAATCCTCTGACCATGATGGCGACCGGTATCTACGATGAACCGATGGCCAATCAGAACGGAGCACCCATTCGTTTGGTTGTCCCGTGGAAATACGGCTACAAATCCATCAAGTCGGTCGTGAAGATCACGCTGACGAATAGGGTTCCACAAACAACATGGAATATGTTGCAGCCAAATGAATACGGCTTCTATTCAAACGTGAACCCAAAGGTTGATCACCCGCGCTGGTCTCAAGCCTCCGAGCGGCGCGTAGGTGGCGGGCTATTTGCCAAACGTGTGCTGACCCTCATGTTCAATGGCTACGCCGATGAGGTGGCCAGGCTTTATGCGGGCATGGATCTGGTAAAGAACCACTGACAATGGCTGTTTCAGATCTGGCAAACAAATGGTTGCGGCGCCTGCCAACCTGGCCGGTCTATGTCGGGGGCGTCTTTCCGGCGGCATTCTATTTTTATTGGGCGATCAACAACCAGTTGGGCGTTGATCCCCTGCAAGTTCTGGAGCGCCAGCTTGGAAAGTGGGGGCTGCAGCTGCTGATCCTCGGGCTGCTTGTCACGCCTTTGCGCAAATTTGCCGGGATCAGCCTTTTGAAATTCCGTCGTGCCTTCGGCCTTTTGGCGTTCTTCTATATAAGCCTGCACCTTTTGACCTGGGTTGTGCTCGATAAACAGTTCTTCTGGGCCGAGATTCTGCGCGATCTGACCAAACGCCCTTACATCATCCTTGGAATGTTGGGATTCGCACTGTTGATTCCCCTCGCCATCACGTCGAATCTCGTCTCGCTGAGGCGTTTGGGGGCGAAAAGCTGGAATCGCCTGCATAAACTTGTCTATCCGGCGATCTTTTTGGGGGCTGTGCACTATCTTTTGGTGGTCAAAGTCTGGGAATCGGAGCCAATGATCTACCTTGGCTTGGTCTTGAGCCTGCTGATTTTGCGACTCCCCCTAGTGAATCGCCGAAAAACGCGACGAGTCGCGGCTTGATTCACAAAATTCGCAACTGAATCTGTGGATAAGTCAGAATTCGGCCAAATTCGCTGAAAACTACGCGCAATCTTATGTCGTGAGAGGTCCCATTTTTGTTGTTTTCAAACGAAAAACCCCCAAACCTTGGGGTGACCCTAGGGCGAATTGAGAAAATGTCATTTTTTTGAAAAAACCTCTTGCGGCCCTCAGCAACTAACCCTAAACACCCCTTCACCGGCGGGGCGAAACACTCCACGGTAACAAAAAAAGCGACAGATCGAGCGGCGGGCGCGCCAAGTAACATAGGCGCTACCAAGGTTTTTTGTCGCTGGCTCTTTGAAATTGATGATATCTGAAGAGATATGTGGGCGGTTTGGTCGTTTCGACGGACGGACTTCTTCATATCAACTTTCTAGGAGATTGGTGCTTGCATCATGATCCGATGATGAAAAGTCAGCTTCACGTTTGATGTGGTTCTTTGTTTACTTTGGTAAACTCAGACACAGAAAAACAATAAGTGACCATTACTTGTTTCAGTAAGGCAAGTGATGAGAAACGGTTCTTCGGAACCGGTTCAGATGTGCAGAGGTTCGAATGTCAAGGATAAGCAGTAATGCTTTTCAACTTGAGAGTTTGATCCTGGCTCAGAACGAACGCTGGCGGCAGGCCTAACACATGCAAGTCGAGCGCACTCTTCGGAGTGAGCGGCGGACGGGTTAGTAACGCGTGGGAACGTACCCTTTACTACGGAATAGCCTCGGGAAACTGAGAGTAATACCGTATACGCCCTTTGGGGGAAAGATTTATCGGTAAAGGATCGGCCCGCGTTAGATTAGGTAGTTGGTGGGGTAATGGCCTACCAAGCCTACGATCTATAGCTGGTTTGAGAGGATGATCAGCAACACTGGGACTGAGACACGGCCCAGACTCCTACGGGAGGCAGCAGTGGGGAATCTTAGACAATGGGGGAAACCCTGATCTAGCCATGCCGCGTGAGTGATGAAGGCCTTAGGGTCGTAAAGCTCTTTCGCCAGGGATGATAATGACAGTACCTGGTAAAGAAACCCCGGCTAACTCCGTGCCAGCAGCCGCGGTAATA